>Ga0209550_10000005_pt1 | contig 132348 bp, 120 predicted proteins | sample LauGreSuBDMM15SN_2_FD_187567 | JGI IMG/M metagenome (GOLD analysis project Ga0209550, IMG submission 187567) | Freshwater lake microbial communities from Lake Michigan, USA - Su13.BD.MM15.SN (SPAdes) (version 5) | ecosystem: Environmental > Aquatic > Freshwater > Lake | place: Lake Michigan... | reverse complement strand
CGCTGAAATTGGTTGCGACCTTGCGGGTCGGACTCTTTAAATTTTCTGCCACGCGATTGGGCAGGGTTGGCAGCGTAGCTGGCGAGTGTTGTCATGCTTAATCCAATGCCAATGTTTGGCGAAGCGCTTCAGCTGGGTAATCACTTGTCACCACAGACTTGCCGATCCCTTGTTGTAAGACGAGGCGGATTTTTCCATCTACTACTTTTTTATCCAAGCCCATTAAATCAATATATTTATCCACGCCAAGCTTTGGCGCTTCAATGGGCAAATTGGCGGCCTTAAAAATTTTAGCAATCCGCGCCACTTCGCTATCAGTGAGCCAACCAAGCCTTTTTGATAAGTCTGCCGCCATCATCGTACCTGCAGCAACAGCCTCTCCATGCAACCAAACACCGTAACCCATAGCGTTTTCAACGGCATGACCAAATGTGTGACCTAGATTAAGCGAAGCACGTTCGCCTGTTTCATGTTCATCTGCCACCACCACCTCCGCTTTATTTTGGCATGAGCGATAAATGGCTTCAGATGTGACGTCTGTATTTAAGCCCATGAGCTTAGTCATGTTGATTTCAAGCCAATCAAAAAACTTAACATCACGAATAAGGCCGTATTTAATGACTTCTGCCACCCCCGCTGAAAGCTCTCTTACGGGTAATGTTTTGAGCGTTTCAGTATCTGCTAACACTAGTTGCGGCTGGTAGAAAGCGCCTATCATGTTTTTACCTAAGGGATGGTTGATGCCTGTTTTGCCGCCCACGGATGAATCGACTTGCGAGAGCAGCGTCGTTGGGATTTGAATAAATGGCACACCACGTAAAAAGGTTGCGGCAGCGTAGCCAGTCATGTCACCAATCACGCCGCCGCCAAGGGCGATTAGGGTGGTGCTTCGCTCACAACGATTTTGGAGTAGCGCGTCATATATAAGGTTTAGCGTTTCAGTATTTTTATAAGCTTCGCCATCGGGCAAAATAATCTCAATCACCTTAACGCCCGCTGCACGAAGTGGCTCAGCCAATTTCGCCATATATAAAGGTGCAACGGTAGTGTTACTCACGATGGCAACTTGTTTGCGTTTGAGGTGCGGCAAAATCAAATCTGCCTGATTGAGCAGATTTTGGCCGATATGAATCGGGTAACTGCGCTCACCCAATGAAACTTGAAGCGTTTGCATAGTTGATGCCATTTAAATTTGAGGCTCCGAGGTTGAGTGGCCAAGTAACTCTTGGATTTTTTCTACAATATTAATCACCGGCTGGTTGCCGGTATCGACAATGTGATCTGCAACTTCACGATAAAAAGGGTCGCGCTCGGCAAATAACTTTTCTAACTTGGCTTGTGCGTTAGTGTTTTGCAAAAGCGGGCGATTACGATCAAAGCGGGTACGTAAATATAAATCATGCACGCTGGCGCGAAGATAAATAACGGTGCCACGTGTGGCTAAATGTTTGCGATTTTCGGCAGAAAGCACGGCGCCACCACCCGTTGCGAGGACGATATGATCTAGTTGCGTGAGTTCATCAATCATTCCCTGTTCGCGTTTGCGAAAGCCGCTCTCGCCTTCCATTTCAAAAATGATCGGCACACGCACGCCTGTGCGCTTTTCAATTTCTTGATCGGTGTCGTAAAAATCTAATTCAAGATTTCTAGCCAAGAAACGCCCCACGGTGGTTTTGCCCGCACCCATCAAGCCAACAAAAAATATTCTAGACAATTTTTCTCATCCATTCAGGCAATAAAAATTGCCCTTCACTTACATAATAGGCATTTTAAGGCAATCTTAATGGATTGTCAGATATTGCTTGTTTGATGAGCCGAGTCAGCTTAATGCCAAACTACTCGCTGGATTAGCAACTGCAAGACTAGACATTAAATCAGGTTTGCCATCAAAGCTAGTGAGAGTGCGATTAGGGCTGCCAAGTGGACATAAAATTATCTTTGGTTTATCCCTCAAGCCATATAAAGGCACATATAATGACTTTTTTTGACACCTTATTGCGCGCTTAATCTTATGTTTCTAAAAAATTGGTGGTTGTTTTTGGTGATGTCCTTTTTGGCATTGCTAACAGTAGTAGCCCTGATGATTGGGCTAGCGGCCGCTCTTATCTATCCAGACTTACCTTCTCTAGAGGCACTGACTAACTACCAGCCTAAACTGCCGCTGCGTGTTTATTCAGAAGATGGTTATTTATTGGCTGAATATGGTGAAGAGCGTCGGGCATTTGTGGACATTACGAATGTGCCGCATAACATGAAGTCGGCGGTGATTGCTATTGAGGATAGACGTTTTTACCAACACGGCGGCATCGACACAAAAGGGATTTTGCGTGCGGCACTCAATAACGTGACTGGCGGCTCTAAGGAAGGAGCAAGTACCATTACCATGCAAGTGGCCCGCAACTTCTTTTTATCTAGCGAACGGAGTCTTAAACGCAAATTAAATGAGGCGATGTTGGCGATTAAGATTGAGCACAGCTTGCCTAAAGACAAGATTTTAGAGCTTTATATAAACCAAATTTACTTGGGTCAACGCGCTTATGGTTTTGCGGCGGCATCACAAGTTTATTATGGTAAACCCTTAGACAAGCTTAATTTGGCTGAGACCGCTTTATTGGCAGGGCTTCCGAAAGCGCCAACAAGCTACAACCCATTTACCCATCCCAAACGCGCTATTAAGCGTCAACGTGAAGTGTTACGCGATATGCGTCGCGGTGGCTTTGTTGATGAAGCCACTTATCAAGCGGCATTAAAAGAGCCTTTACGCTTCAAAACTTCTCAACAATCACGCGACCTGGCGGCTGACTACGTGGGCGAAATCGTACGCCAAACCATGTACGAGCGCTATCAGGAGCAAATTTATAGTAGCGGACTCAAGGTTTATACCACCATCATCAAAGCTGATCAAGAAGCTGCCAATACCGCCATCACGCAAGGCATTATGGAATATGACTTACGTCACGGATACCGAGGTCCTGAAGGCTATGTCGCTCCAAGTGAACTTGTCGGCGAAAATGCTAACCAAAATATGGAAAGAGCGATTGATGCGATTGAAACATTTGGCGGCCTATCCCCAGCTGTAGTTACAAAAGTTACTGACAAAGTGCTGCGCGTTCATACTTCTAGCGGTGAAGATGTGCAAATTGAAGGCGATGGATTGTTGCTCGTTAATAAAGTTTTACGTGATCCCAAAGTCGGTGAAAAATTAAAAATTAAAGTAGGCTCGATTGTTCGGGTGGTTAAACAAGGTGAAAGCTGGAAAATTACGCAACTGCCACAAGTAGAATCTGGCTTTGTTTCATTAGACCCAAAAAACGGTGCTGTGCGTGCTTTAGTAGGCGGCTTCGACTTTAACCGCAACAAATTTAACCACGTGACACAAGCATGGCGCCAACCAGGATCTAGCTTTAAGCCATTTATTTATTCTGCTGCATTGGAAAAAGGCTTTACCCCTGCCAGCATGGTGGATGATGCGCCTATTTCGTTTCCAGCAAGCTTTACGGGTAGCGGCGGAGCTTGGGAACCGCATAACTTTGATGGCAAATACGAAGGCCCAATGCGCTTAAGAACAGCGCTCACAAAATCTAAAAACATGGTATCTGTCCGCGTGCTTAATGCGATTGGTGTTGAATATGCACAAGATTACATCACGCGTTTTGGCTTTGCTCAAAAAGACCATCCAGCTTATTTAACCATGGCATTAGGAGCGGGTTCAGTCACGCCTTGGCAAATGGCGCAAGCTTATGCAGTGTTTGCCAATGGCGGTTACCGTGTTAATCCTTACTTAATTAGCCGCATTGAAGACAGCAAAGGAAAAATCATCAAAATAACGAAAGTTGTTGAGGCTGGCAACGATGCAGAGCGCGTGATTGATGCCCGTAATGCTTTTCTGATGACTTCTATTATGCAAGATGTGACCCGTATTGGGACTGCGGCAAAAGCGCGCGAATTAGGTCGTAGTGATTTAGCCGGCAAAACTGGTACCACTAATAATCATTTCGACACATGGTTTGCTGGCTTTAATCCCAATAAAGTAGCCATCGTGTGGATGGGGTACGATAAGCCTCAATCTTTAGGCAGCACTGAAACCGGCGGTTCGGCAGCCTTACCTATTTGGATTAAATACATGAGCATTGCATTGAGAGGGCTGCCAGACAACTATCTCAATCCGCCAGATGGTGTGTCTTCTCTTCGCATCAATCTTAAAACGGGTAGCATGGCCACTGAGGATGAAAGCGGCTTTTATGAGTATTTCTATCAGGAATATCCACCGCCCGAAAAAGTCTCAGGCGCTGCTTCAACCCCAGCAGCCAGCGATGCCACTGACACAGATTCGCTCTATTAGAGGCTAACCATGGCAAAAGATAGCGGTGGCCGACAATCACAACTGCGGCAATTAGTGGCGCAAAATGCCGCACGCATGATGGCTGAAGACGGTGTTTCTGATTATGGTTACGCCAAGAAAAAAGCAGGCCGTCAGCTTGGCGTTGTCGATGCGAATTGCTTGCCATCTAATGCCGAAATAGAAGAAGAGATCAGACTTTTTCACGATATCTTCAATAGCGACGACCAACCAGCAGTTTTGCGCTTACTTAGGCAAGATGCACTTGCCACCATGCAAATCTTCGCACGTTTTAATCCTCATTTAACGGGGAGCGTGCTTGATGGTACGGCAGGTCAATATGCAGAAACACACATTCATCTGTTTGCTGACAGCGCAAAAGATGTCGAAATTTTCTTGCTCAACCAGCAAATTCCTTACGACAGCAACGACAAGTCTTATCGGGTTAGCGATAGAAAATCTAGTGATAAAAAAACGAGCGGGAAAAACGGCGAGCGCATGAAAGTGCCCATGTATAAGCTTGAAGGGCCAAATGGATTTATTAAGCTCAGTGTGTTTGAGTACGATGACATTCGCTTTTCAACGAAAAGCGTCGTGTCTGGCGGAAATGCAGAAAGGCTAGATACTGAAGGGCTGAAAGCCCTGCTGGCTCTTAAAATCTGAGAGCGATGTCTACTGAGCTGATAGCCAGCGCGCGATATCCATCGCATAGTACGTCAAAATACCATCAGCACCAGCGCGCTTAAAACCAAGCATCGCTTCTAAAACGCAGGCTTTTTCGTCCAACCAGCCGTTTTGCGCAGCGGCTTTGAGCATGGCATATTCACCACTCACGTGATAAGCATAAGTTGGCACGCCAAACTCATCTTTTACACGGCGAACGATATCCAAATAAGGCATGCCAGGTTTTACCATCACCATGTCGGCGCCTTCTTCAATGTCCAAAGCCACTTCTTTAATCGCCTCATCTGAATTGGCTGGGTCCATTTGGTAATTGTATTTATTGCCTTTACCTAAATTGGCTGAAGAACCCACTGCGTCTCGGAACGGGCCATAGAAGGCCGAAGCGAATTTGGCAGAATATGCCAAAATGCGCGTGTAGATAAAACCGTGCGCCTCTAGCGCATCGCGGATTGCACCAATGCGTCCATCCATCATGTCAGACGGGGCCACCACATCGGCACCAGCGGCAGCATGGCAAAGCGCCTGCATAACTAAGACCTCGACTGTTTCATCATTGAGCACATAGCCAGTGTCATCAATCAAACCATCTTGGCCGTGCGTGGTGTAAGGGTCTAACGCCACATCTGTAATCACCCCCAAACCAGGGAAGGCCACTTTCAATGCTTGAACGGTGCGAGGCACTAAACCATTTGGGTTAAACGCTTCTTTAGCCTCTACGCTTTTGAATTCTTGCGGCACGACGGGGAATAAAGCAATGGCTGGAATGCCAAGCGCCACGCATTCAGCAGCCGTTTTAAGGAGCACATCGATACTTTGACGTTTCACCCCCGGCATTGAAGCCACTTCTTCAGTACGATTTTCGCCTTCAAGCACAAAGACTGGATAAATCAGATCATTGGTCGTCAGCACGTTTTCACGCATCAATCGGCGTGAAAATTCATCCTTACGCATACGGCGTGGACGAATCGCTAAAAACTGTTGGTTATCTTTTGCCATGATTTATCCTCTAGCCGAACTCAATTAACAGCCTAGGCCGAACAACCTGAAACTGGCGATGCAAACACACGCGCAAGCTCAGCACCCGGGTCTGGTTGACGCATAAATGCTTCACCTACCAAGAAGGCATTCACATGATTGCTACGCATTAAAGCCACATCTTCAGGGGTGAAAATACCAGATTCTGTGACTAAAAAACGGTCATCAGGCAGCTCTTTCAATAAGTCCAATGTGGTATTTAACGTCACATCAAAAGTGCGCAAATTACGGTTATTAATGCCAATGAGTGGAGTTTCCAACTGCAAAGCCAATTCAAGCTCATCAGCATCATGCACTTCTACCAATACCGCCATCCCAAGGTCGTGTGAAAGCTCTTCCAACGCTAGCATTTGGGCTAACTCAAGCGCAGCCACAATCAGCAAAATACAATCTGCGCCCATCGCACGTGCTTCGTAAACTTGGTATGGGTCAATCATGAAATCTTTACGTAGCACAGGCAATTTGCAAGCTGCACGGGCTTGTTTTAAGTATTCAGGGGACCCTTGAAAATACTGTTTATCGGTGAGCACAGACAAACACGCTGCGCCGCCTTTTTCGTAAGATTTAGCAATTTCAGCAGGATTGAAATTCTCACGAATCACACCTTTTGAAGGACTCGCTTTTTTGATTTCAGCAATCACTGCTGGCAAATCTGCATCCACTTTATTAAAAATATTACCCACGAAATCTCTTGGGTCATCCTCGTTGTAAGCATCCACGCGTAGATCATCTAAAGACTTAATTGCTTTCGCTGCGGCAACCTCTTCACGTTTAGTGGCTAAAATTTTATTTAAAATGTCTGACATAACAACCTTTATGATTAGGCCAACTATGAGGCTTTGTTACAGCTGGCCTTGGTTAGAGCGCTCAATTAACTGATTTAATTTTTCTAATGCAGCGCCGTTATCAATGACTTCAACGGCTTTTGTTACGCCTGCTTGCAAACTAGATGCAATGCCCGCCACATAAATCGCGGCACCTGCATTCATCAGCACAATATCTCGCGCAGCGCGTGATTTTTCAATGCTAGGTTTGCCATTAAGCACCTCTAAAATCATGGCTTTAGATTCTTCTGCATTTTGGATTTGAATGTCTTTTAAGTTGTGCAATCCTAAACCTAATTGGCTAGGATTAAGCACATATTCGGTCACTTGACCGTTTTTAAGCTCTGCTACGAACGTATCGCCCGTGAATGAGATTTCATCCATCCCATCAGCGCCATGCACCACTAATACATGCTCACTGCCTAATTGCTTAAGCACTTTTGCCAGCTTCACAGTCAGGCTTTTATCAAACACGCCCATCAATTGGCGACGCGCAGTTGCAGGATTGGTCATTGGGCCAAGCAAGTTAAATAGCGTACGAACACCAAGCTCACGGCGCACAGGTGCTGCATACTTCATGGCGCTATGATGGTTAGGCGCAAACATAAAACCGATACCGATTTCATTTACACACGCAGCCACTTGCGCTGGCGTTTGGTTAACATTGACCCCTAAAGCCTCTAATACATCCGCACTGCCGCAAGTAGATGAAACCGAACGACCGCCATGTTTGGCGACTTTTGCGCCAGCCGCAGCGGCCACAAAAGCGCACACAGTTGAAACATTAAAGGTTTGAATGCCATCGCCACCCGTGCCACAGGTGTCAATCAAATGACTATTCTCTTGTATATCCACTTTAATTGAAAGCTCGCGCATGACCATCGCGGCAGCGGCGATTTCATCGACCGTTTCACCTTTGGCACGCAGCGCGATTAAGAAAGCAGAGATTTGCGCGGGCGTGAGTTCGCCACCCATGACTTGGCGCATTAAATCCAACATCGCACTTTGCGTCAAATCTTGACGCTCAAGCAATTGGCTGAGAAGGTCTTTAAAAACCATTAGTGGGCTTTCAAAAAGTTGTTGAGTAGCGCATGTCCATGCTCAGTCAAAATAGACTCAGGATGGAATTGCACGCCTTCAACTGCTAAGGTTTTATGGCGAACACCCATAATCTCGCCATCATCCGTCCAAGCTGTAATCTCTAAGCAATCAGGCATGCTTTCACGCTCAATCACTAATGAGTGATAACGCGTTGCGGTGTATGGATTAGGTAAATCTTTAAACACCCCAATATTTTTATGATGAATCAGCGATGTTTTGCCGTGCATCAATTGTTTAGCATGCACAATCTTACCGCCGAATGCTTGGCCGATACTTTGGTGTCCCAAGCAAACGCCCAGCAATGGGATCTTGCCTGCAAATTCATGAATCATCGGCACAGAAATGCCTGCTTCATTTGGTGTACATGGGCCAGGGGAAATCACAATATGGTCAGGGTTTAGCAACTTTACTTTTGCCAAATCAATCTCATCGTTACGATAAACCTGCACGTCTTGACCTAGCTCAGCCAAATATTGCACAAGGTTGTAGGTAAAGGAGTCGTAATTATCAATCATTAGTAGCATGGTTTACTTCTTACCTTCCAGGCCTGTATCCAGACCTAAATTAACTAACTCAGCAGCACGCAGCACTGCGCGCGCTTTATTTTGCGTTTCCATCCATTCGCTTTCAGGTACAGAGTCTGCCACGATGCCCGCACCTGCTTGCACATAAAGCTTATTGTTTTTAATCACGCCAGTACGAATCGCAATTGCCACATCCATGTCGCCATTAAAGTCCAAATAACCGACCGCACCAGCATAAATACCACGCTTCACTGGCTCTAATTCATCAATGATTTCCATGGCCCGCACTTTAGGGGCGCCGCTGACCGTGCCTGCGGGGAAGGTCGCTTTAAGCACATCAATCGCATCCATGCCAGGCTTTAGTTTGCCTTCAACATTCGACACAATATGCATCACGTGTGAGTAACGCTCAATCATCATATTGTCAGTCACTTTAACCGTGCCTGTTTGCGCCACACGGCCCACATCATTGCGACCTAAATCCATGAGCTGCACATGTTCTGCGCGCTCTTTTGGGTCAGCTAATAATTCATCTGCCAAGGCCAAATCTTGTTCACGTGTTTTACCGCGCGGACGCGTACCCGCAATTGGACGGGCTGTTACCGTGCCATCTTCAAGACGCACTAAAATCTCGGGTGACGCGCCCACCACATGATGGTCACCCATGTCGTAATAGAACATATACGGTGATGGATTTAAGCTACGAAGCGCACGGTATAGCGAAAGCGGCGGCGCATAAAATGGTTGTGACATGCGCTGAGACAACACCACTTGCATGATGTCCCCATCAAAAATATAGCGTTTTGCTTTTTCAACAGCCGCTTTGAAATTGGCCTCGCCAAAATCCGACTGCGCTTGTTCTTGTTTCAGTGCATGCGCCTCTGGAATGGAAACGGATTTGCGTAAACGCTGAATTAATTCAGCTAAACGATGTTTAGCTTTCGCATAAGCATCTTGCTCTGCTGGGTCGGCATACACAATGAAATAAAGCTTGCCTGATAAATTGTCCACTACGGCCAGCTCTTCAGACACCATCAGAAGCACATCGGGCACATTCACATCATCGGGCTTCACCTTATCAGCCAAACGGCGCTCGATATAGCGCACGGTATCGTAGCCAAAATAACCAGCCAGGCCGCCTGTAAAACGTGGCAAGCCTTGATAAGGCGGTACTTTAAAGCGTGCTTGGTAGTTTTGGACGAAGTCTAACGGATTCACATCGGTCGCTGTTTCAACCACTTTGTTGTCTTGCAAGACTTGCACATCACGACGATTAGCCACGATGCGAGTGCGTGCTGGCAAACCAATAATAGAGTAACGACCAAAACGCTCACCGCCTTGCACAGATTCAAGCAAGTATGAGAATGGTTGGTTAGCTAGCTTAAGGTAAAGCGAGAGAGGCGTATCAAGATCGACGAAGGTCTCAATAACTAAGGGAATGCGATTAAAGCCTTGATCAGCTAGCGCATTAAATTCTGATTGATTGATAGTTTGTAACATAAAGACCTCAAATTTTTAACCAGCTATTTCTAGCTAACAAATTTCTTAAAATTAAGTGCGACAAAAGTCGCAAGCGATGACAGGATCAGACCCACCATCGCCAACTTGTTTGCTTTGAAGAAATTTGAGGTGCTTTCATTGCAATATTTCTAAATTAAACTGTCGCTAGTTGCGCGCGTAATTCAGAAACAATGGTGTTGTAACGGTTAGGGTCAGTATCTTTGCCTGCACCAAACAACGCTGAACCAGCCACAAATGTATCAGCACCAGCGCGTGCGATTTCAGCGATATTCGCCGCGTTCACGCCGCCATCGACTTCCAACCAAATCTCACGACCTGTTTGTGCTGTGTAAGCATCGATTTTTGCACGTGCTAAACGTAATTTATTCAAAGTTTCTGGAATGAATTTTTGACCGCCAAAACCTGGGTTCACAGACATCAACAACACCATATCCACTTTATCCATCACGTGGTCTAGGTAGTGAAGCGGCGTTGCTGGGTTAAACACCAAGCCAGATTTACAGCCCAACTCGCGAACCATCGCGAGGCTTCGGTCGATGTGATCAGAAGCTTCTGGGTGGAAAGTAATGATGTTAGCGCCTGCTTTAGCAAAGTCAGGAATAATGCGGTCCACTGGCTTAACCATCAAATGCACGTCAATCAAGGCGCCTGCATTTTTAGAAATTTCACGGATAGATTCACACACCAATGGGCCAATCGTTAAGTTTGGCACGTAATGGTTGTCCATCACGTCAAAGTGAACAAGGTCAGTCCCTGATGTAATCACATCAGTGATTTCTTGACCTAGTTTAGCGAAGTTCGCTGAAAGGATACTTGGAGCAATTCTGAATTGTTTAGCCATAATGTCTAGAATCTATATGCAGTAAAAAAAGTTTATTTTAACCGCATTTAGGCCTGAATTAACATACTAATGCGCTATTTTATTGTTTATGTTTCTTGCTTAAGAAGTCCGGATGCTGGAAAATTGCAAAATGCAATTATTCACAGTTGGTGTAAACCACACCACAGCCCCAATCTCTATCCGCGAAAACGTGGCGTTTCAAAATGAAACACTCGCCCATGCACTTCGCGATTTGACGGCGCACGGGGTGCGTGAGGCAGCAATTTTATCAACCTGCAATCGCACTGAGCTTTACTGTAACACTGCCCATCCAGAACAAGCGTTGGCTTGGCTTGCTAAATACCACAAGCTAGACCGCAACAATATTCAGCCTTATATCTATACCTTACCTAGCGACGAAGCCGTAAAACATGCATTCCGTGTCGCGTCTGGTTTAGATTCTATGGTGCTTGGTGAGCCACAAATCCTGGGACAAATGAAACAAGCGGTGAAGATTGCTGAAACTGCAGGCACCGTTGGCACTTTGCTGCATAAACTTTTTCAGCGCACTTTTGCCGTGGCTAAAGAAGTGCGCACCACAACCGACATCGGCGCGAGTTCGCTTTCAATGGCAGCGGCATCTGTGCGTTTGGCGCAGCGCCTGTTTGGCAACTTGCAAGACAAACACGTCTTATTTATTGGTGCTGGCGAAATGATTACGCTTTGCGCTGAACACATTACCGCACAAAAACCCGCCAGCATGACCGTTGCCAACCGCACACTAGACCGCGGTGAAGAACTGGCTGCGTTATTTAACGGCCAAGCGATTTTATTATCAGAATTACCAGAGCGGTTACACGCATTTGATATCGTCATTACCAGCACCGCAAGCCAACTGCCGATTGTTGGCCTTGGCATGGTGGAACGCGCAATTAAGGCCCGTAAACGCCGCCCGATTTTTATGGTGGATTTGGCCGTGCCGCGCGATATTGAGCCTGAAGCAGCACAACTCGATGACGTGTATTTATACACTGTGGATGACCTAGCCCTACTAGTTCAAGAAGGCCTAGGCAACCGGCAAGAGGCCGCGCTTGAAGCTGAAACCATCATTACTGAACGTGTTGAGCATTTTATGCATTGGCTCAAAAACCGCGACGCGGTGCCAACCATCCGCGCCCTGCGTGACCAAGCGGAAGAATTGCGTGTCAGCGAACTTGAAAAAGCACAAAGGTTATTAGCAAAAGGCGAAGATCCTGCCGCTGTGATCGAAGCTTTAAGCAATGCGCTGACCAATAAATTTTTACATGCGCCCAGCCACGCCCTTAACCATAGCACAGGCCATGATCACGAACAGTTAGAAATACTTTTGCGTCAACTTTACCAAATAAAAACTTAATTTTTAGACAAAGAAACAGCAATGAAACCATCCATGATGAAAAAGCTCGCGACATTAAGCGAGCGTTTAGATGAACTCAACCGCCTACTCAGCAGTGAAGGCGCGACATCCAACATGGACAACTACCGCAAGCTCACACAAGAGCATGCTGAAATTACCCCGATTGTTGAGCAATTCCGAACCTTTGAGCAAGGTGAAGCCGACATTGCCGAAGCACAAAAAATGCTCATCGACCCAGAGATGAAAGAGTTTGCACAAGAGGAAATTGAAAATGGCAAAGCCAATTTAGAAGCCGTTGAAAATGAACTACAAAAACTCTTACTGCCAAAAGACCCTAACGATGAACGCAATATCTTCTTAGAAATCCGTGCAGGCACGGGTGGTGACGAGTCAGCGCTATTTGCAGGCGATTTATTCCGCATGTATTCTCGCTATGCGGAACGCCAGCGCTGGAAAGTGGATATCGTTTCAGCAAGCGATTCAGAAGTGGGCGGCTACAAAGAAATTATTGCCAAGATTGAAGGCCACGGCGCTTATTCAAAACTCAAATTTGAGTCGGGCGGCCACCGCGTGCAGCGTGTGCCTGATACTGAAACGCAAGGCCGCATCCATACTTCAGCCTGTACTGTGGCGGTATTACCAGAAGCAGATGAAGTGAGCGATGTGGTGATTAATCCTGCGGAAATTCGTATTGATACCTACCGTGCCAGTGGCGCGGGTGGCCAGCACATTAACAAGACGGACTCTGCTGTGCGTATTACCCACATGCCAACAGGCATTGTAGTCGAATGCCAAGATGACCGTAGCCAACACAAAAACAAAGCGCAAGCGATGAGCGTGTTGGTCGCGCGAATTAAAGACGCTGAAGTCCGTGCACAACAATCAAAAATTGCCAGCGAGCGTAAAAGCTTAATTGGTTCTGGCGACCGTTCAGAGCGCATCCGCACCTATAATTACCCGCAAGGCCGTATTACTGACCATCGTATCAACCTGACGCTTTATAAGATTGACGCGATTACCGAGGGTGATATGGATGAGCTAATTGGTGCGCTTGCGGCAGAACACCAAGCCGATATGTTGGCAACTTTGGGTGAAGATAACTAGCATCTTTCTGTACGCTATAGCCGCCAGCTTTTCATGCGGCTAAAATATTCAGGCTGACGTAAACACAGGTAAATAATCACCAGCGCATTCATCAGCGCAGTGATTAAGAATAACTGCGGAATATTGAAGCCAAGTTTGAATATCAACATCGCAAACACCCCGGACACCCCGATAAACAAAGCATTCAAAATATTGTTCGCGGCAATTACGCGTGATTGATGCGTTTTTTGGGCGCGAGACTGAATCAGTGTATAAAGTGGCACGATATAAACCCCACCAAATAAACCAATCAAAGCAATATCAGCCAGCAATCTCCAATTGGTAATACCACCAGCGCTCGCTAAATACAAATCCACACCAAACGCCATCATGCCGATTGCGCCAAGCGGCACCAAGCCGATTTCTACGATGCCTTTGGATAACTTTTCGCAAAGTAGTGAGCCAACCCCCACGCCGACTGAAAATACCGCCAGTAAAAGAATAAAAACGCTTTCATCGCCATGTAAAACCTCTTTGGCAAAGACAGGGAACTGCGCAAGCAAGGTTGCGCCATAAAACCAAAACCAAGAGATGCCAATAATCGCCAACCAAACAGCCTGGCTTTTCCAAACAAAAGCGATATTACGTCCCGTTTCTGTGATTGGGTTCCAATTGATTTTAAGGCTAGGTTCAACTGCAGGCGAGTTCGGGATTTGCTTGCTGGCGAAATAGCCCAAGAGCGCAAGGCCCACTACGCTCAAGGCAGTCACCAGCTCACCACCTTGATGCATCCCCAGACCCGCACCGATAATTTGCCCAAACAAAATCGCAACAAAGGTACCCATTTCTACCATGCCGTTACCGCCAACCAATTCCGATTCGGTTAGATGTTGCGGTAGATAAGCGTATTTCACAGGCCCAAACAAAGCTGAATGCATACCCATCATAAAGAGCGCTAACACCAATAACCAAAAAATATGTAGTACAAATCCCAGGGCCGCAAATAGCATCAACAGCACTTCGAAGATTTTGACAAAACGAATGAGCCGGGACTTTTCAAACTTATCGGCGATTTGCCCAGCCGTGGCAGAAAACAAAAAGAAAGGCAGGATAAAAATGCCTGGCAATAAAGTTGCAAGCGCCGCACCGTTGAGCGTGGTTAAATCGGCCGTGTGGAATACCGCCATGGTAATTAAGGTGGTTTTAAAAACATTGTCATTTAGCGCACCCAAAAATTGGGTGCAGAAAAATGGCAGAAAGCGCTTTTCACGCATTAACTTAAATTGTTGGCTCATTCGCACCATCTCCATTTTTTCTCTTCTAATTAACATTATATTTTGTTGGGCCATAAATAATGTTGAAATTATTTTATATATCCCAGTCTATTCGCTATCATGTTGGACTTGCTTTAATAATTGCGCTTAATTGCAAGGCGCAAACTCTTTTTCGGAAAAATATCACTTTGGTATCCACACAACCATTGCTCAAACTGCGTGAAGATTTGCTCACCAGAGTTGCAAAAACAGGCTTTAGCTTTTGTCCTAGCGCAGCAATGCAAGCTTGGCTTTTAGCGCAGTCTGCAGAGGCATTGAGCGATTGGCATCAGTTTGCAGATAGCTGGAATGAAATGCCGCTAGACGAACACATGGCGGATGGCGGACGTTATCGCCGCCGCCGTTATGCGGTATTAAAAGCGCAATCTAGCACCAGCGAAATCGTTTTAGAGCCTCATCAACCGCATTACCAAAGCTTGGATTACAACACCTTAAATGGTGGCGTTGCCCGCGACTTTGAGGCGATAAAAGCGAGCACCATTCACAGCCACAGCATGCAATCTGTGCTGAAATTTTGCCAAACAGTATTTAGTGCGCTGATGCCCAATACACCTTGGCACATTGAGTGTCATCAATTTCGAATTGAGGCAAACGACAAATCTTTGGGCAAGCCAACGCCAGAAGGTGTGCATCGAGATGGGGTAGAATTTGTATTGGTGATGATGGTAAAACGCCAAAATATTTCAAGCGGCACCACCACTATGCACGATTTAGAACACAAAAATTTGGATAGCTTTACGCTCACAGAGCCTTTGGATGTTGCGATTGTCAACGACCGCCGCTGTATGCACGGCGTTACACCCATCGTGCCAATAGACCCTACACAGCCAGCTTATCGTGACGTGTTAGTGGTCACTTTCAAAAAACATCAGCAGTAAATGAATGGTTAAAAACACTCAACAAACAGCACATCAAAGTGCTAACCCGCTACGCAATTTGAGTTTTTTCAAGCTACTCAGTTATCGCATATTAATGGTGCTGTCCTACCAAATCATGGCGGTCGTCGTGGGCTGGCATTTATACCAAATCACGCACGATCCTCTTTCGCTAGGCTTGATTGGCCTGGCGGAAATCATACCTTATTTTTGCACAGCCTTATTTGCAGGCTATGCGGTAGACCATTACTCGAGGCGCAACTTTGGTGTGAGTTCTTCATTCACGCTTATGCTTTCAGCCTTATTAATTTATGCAATTACAGATGGCAATTTATCAGGCGACCCTGCGCTATGGATTTACGGTGCAATTGTTTTGGTTGGTTTAGCACGCGCTTTTATTGCTCCCACTTATAGCGCAATTTTCGCCTCCATCATGCCGCGCCAAGAATATGCAAAAGGGGCCAGCATCGGAAGTGCCGCATTTCAATTTGGTTTAATTACTGGTCCTGCGATCGGCGGCATTTTGGTTGGTTGGACAAGCCTTCAAGTGGCTTATTTAGTCTCAGCTGGCTTGGCATGTGTTTCAGGCATTTCTCTCCTCACACTTAAAGTACGCACACCAAAAGTAGTCGCAGAAAAAGCGATTTTTTCCGGCATCGCCGAAGGCGTTCGTTTTGTATATAACCACCAAGTGATTTTGAGCGGTCAAGCTCTGGACATGTTCGCGGTGCTGTTTGGTGGGGCGGTGGCAATGTTGCCGGTCTTTATTCATGACGTGTATCACTACGGCCCAGAAGGACTTGGCATTTTGCGAGCCTCACCAGCCATAGGCGCAATTATCACTGGCGCTTATCTTGCAAAGCATCCGATTTATGAAAATGCTGGAAAATGGCTATTGTTTTCAGTCGCAGGCTTCGGCGTTTGCATCATTGCTTTTGCGCTCACACCCTACTTCTGGTTTGCCGCAGTGCTGTTGATATTATCAGGCGCGTTTGATGGCGTTTCAGTGGTGCTCCGCTCAACTATCATGCAACTTGCCACACCAGACCACATGCGTGGCAGGGTGGCCTCTATCAATGGTTTATTTATTGGCTCTTCAAACGAATTGGGCGCTTTTGAATCTGGTCTTATGGCCAGAGTAATGGGTTTAATTCCATCGGTGATATTTGGCGGCTTAATGACGCTTGGCGTGGTCGCAACTACCGCGGCACTTGCGCCCAAGCTGCGAGGACTTAATTTAAAACATTTAGAAACAGACGGTCACGAAGAATAGTCCTGTTTAGTATTCGCTACTTCGTCCAGTCGCATAGCTTTTTTCTATATCCTGCTGCCACTCACCACAGTCCGAACATTTATGATCATGCATCGTTGGACATAGCACCAAGTTAGCACCTTCGCAAAACTTACAAACCCGTGATTGTACGGCAGATTTCTGCGCCGCCTCATGATGCTCTTTGGCAACTTTTGTACTGCCAAGTGCGTATTTATTATCCATACCTGACCTCCAATTAAACCGTTATCTAACTTCTTTGTTTGCAAAGTTTAATCCTTATTTTGCCTCAATGACAACATTAAAAATATCCACAAACTTGCGCTTAAGCTTATCAGTTAAAATAGCGCTTTTCGTCATGACAGCAACCCTATTTACAAAGGCATATATGCAAAACATCATCGTAGAGAACAAACCAGCACAAAGCACCCTTGACAGCCTTAACGTCGAAAAATGGCCGACTTGGGAAAAAGAAGTATCAGTATTTCCTTGGGTATTTCCAGAACAAGAAATTGCCTACATCTTAGAAGGCGAATGTGTGATCACTCCAGAGGGTGGAAAGCCTGTGAAGTTTGGCAAAGGTGATTTAGTGACATTTCCTGCAGGTCTTAAAGTCAGCTGGGAAGTAAAAAAGCCACTACACAAGCATTACAAACTTGATGGCAACGCACTCACGCAGGCTTTACGCCGCATTAAAATTAAACTCGGCTTCTAATGTTCTTTATACATAAGCTTTTACGATTCATGAAAATCACTAAGCAAGTTTCATCACTCGCACCACGACAAGCCTCTGTAAACTCCCTAAAGTAATAAATGTTGTAATTCATTTATAAAACTTATCAAGGAGCTTCGTCATGTGGACAAAACCAGCAGCTACAGAAATGCGTTTCGGCTTTGAAGTAACAATGTACGTAATGAACAAATAATTCAGATATTGCTCATCTGCGTTTTTAAAGTTTAAAATTAAAAAAGGAACCAATATGGTTCCTTTTTTCTTGCCATAAAATAATGGGTGTTAGTGCGCTTAATCTATATCGGCAGGGTCACACTAAGTCAATGACGGCTCATCCATCTGGTTACCCAAACTTACTGCCTTATTCACTGCACTAACTTTTCCATTCTAATCCTTTACCAACAAAAAACCCGCCGAGGCGGGTAATTTATTTCGCATTAAATGATGTTATGCTTAGCCGCATTTACTCTCGCCACAATTAAGGCAGGTGAGGCAACCATCCATAATAATGGCGGCTTTGGTACTACATTTGGCACAAAGCTGTGCACCCGCTGGAAAACCTTCTGCATTTTCTTCGCCGCCAGATTTGGCATGTTTTTCTAAAAACTCTTTTTTCTTTTCAGCCACTAGCTTTTGTTGGTGTTCATCTAGGCCCGCTTTTTTAAGCATGCCGATTTCTTGTAAGTGTTGCTCAACTACTTCACCGATTTCAGCCACGAGACTAGGGATGTATTTGCCACCTTTTTTGAAATAGCCCCCACTTGGGTCAAATACACTATGTAGCTCTTCTACCAAGAACGTCACATCGCCACCTTTGCGGAATACCGCTGACATCACGCGGGTGAGGGCAACAATCCATTGGAAGTGATCCATATTTTTTGAATTAATAAAAATCTCAAATGGACGGCGGTGCTCTTGTGGTGTGCCTTCGTTCATCACCACGTCGTTAATGGTGATGTATAGCGCATGCTCAGTCGCTGGCGTTTTAATTTTGTAGGTGTTGCCTACCAATTTATCTGGGCGGCTAAGTGGCTCGCCCATTTGTACGATTGTTGCAGAATGCGGTGCTGATTGCGCCGGGGCTGCGGCGGCTTCTGCCGCTTTTGCTTTATCTTCTTCGGTCACTAAGCCGAAGCCTGTGATTTTCTTTTCAATTTTGATTGCCATATTGTTTTCTCTTTATTTTTTTCAGTTACACGGTTTTAATATTAGGAGCTTTAAATATTAAAACTTGCCGTAGTAACCTTCTTTTAGGGCGTCGTATAGATTGGCGGCTGAGTGCATTTCGCCGTCGTATTCAATCTCTTCGTTACCCTTCACCTCAACCACTGAGCCATCTTCTAGGGTGAATTTGTAGGTAGTGTTTTCTAAGTCTTTTTCTGTGACCAATACGCCTTGGAAAGCTTCTGGGTTAAAGCGGAAAGTGGTGCAGCCTTTCAAACCTTTGTCGTAAGCGTAGAGATAGATGTTTTTGAAATCTTCAAAATCATAATCTGTTGGTACATTGATGGTTTTTGAAATTGAACTATCAATCCATTTTTGCGCAGCCGCTTGAATATCTACGTGGGCTTTGGCTTGAATGGTGGATGAATCCAAGAAATATTCTGGCAACTTCTCATCTTCTGCTTCGCTAAATGGCATCGCATTGCTGTTGATTAGCTCACGGTAAGCCAATAGCTCGTATGAAAATACATCGACTTTCTCTTTTGATTTTTTACCTTCACGAATCACGTTACGTGCGTAATGGTGAGCAAATGACGGCTCAATACCATTACTTGCGTTGTTGGCTAATGAGAGTGAAATCGTGCCTGTTGGGGCGATTGAGCTATGGTGGCTAAAACGCACGCCGGTTTTGGCTATTTGTTTACGTAAAGCTTCTGGGAACTGCTGCATATAGCGGCTATAAAGGCCTAGCAACACTTTACCTTTTACTTTATCACCGAGCTTAATGCCGTCTTTAACCATTTCTGGGCGTTTTGAAAGCATGTCACCTGTCACCAGGAACTCTTCGTCCATGATAGGCGCAGCGCCTTTTTCTTTCGCTAAATCAATGCCGATTTCCCAGCCTGTTTCAGCCATCACCTTAGTGACTTCTTCAGTGAAAGCAACTGATGCCTCTTCGCCGTATTTCATTTTCAACATAGTGAGTGTTGAACCTAGACCTAAATAACCCATGCCATGGCGACGTTTACGGGCGATTTCAGCACGTTGCTGTTCTAGTGGTAAACCGTTAATTTCGACGACGTTATCAAGCATGCGCGTGAAGATAGCGACAACTTGACGATATTCATTCCAATCAAATGTTGCTTGGTCAGTAAATGGATTAAGAACAAATTTAGTCAAATTCACAGAGCCCAGCAAGCAAGCGCCATAAGGTGGCAATGGTTGCTCGCCGCATGGGTTAGTTGCGCGGATATTTTCGCAGAACCAGTTGTTGTTCATTTCGTTTACACGATCAATCAAGATAAAGCCTGGCTCAGCAAAGTCGTATGTTGAGGACATGATGACATCCCACAAACGACGCGCCTTGATTGTTTTGTAAACAAGGCAAGCTGTTTTGCCATCTGACTCACGCGTGAGGTATTTGTCTTTAATTGGCCACTCGCGCCATACTACTTGCGTTTCATCTTTAGTATCTAGCGCATCAACGGTTGCTTCTTTAGATGTCACAGGGAAGGCAAGTTTCCATTCAGCGTCGGCTTTCACTGCTTCCATAAACTCTTTAGTGATTAAGCATGAAAGGTTGAATTGACGTAAACGACCCGCTTCGCGTTTCGCTTTAATGAAATCAGTGACATCTGGATGTGCAATATCGAATGTCGCCATTTGTGCGCCACGACGACCACCGGCAGAAGAAACGGTGAAACACATCTTATCGAAGATATCCATGAATGAAAGTGGGCCGCTTGTATAAGCGCCAGCGCCCGCCACAAACGCACCTTTTGGACGAAGCGTTGAAAACTCGTAACCGATACCGCAACCTGCTTTTAATGTAAGGCCTGCTTCGTGCACTTTGTTTAAGATGCCATCCATGCTGTCTTCAACAATGCCAGATACCGTGCAATTAATGGTACTTGTTGCTGGCTTATGCTCAAGCGCACCGGCGTTTGAAGTAATGCGGCCTGCAGGAATCGCGCCACGGCGCAACGCCCATAAGAATTTTTCGTGCCATTCCGCACGTTTGCTTTCTTCTTCAACATCAGCCAAAGCACGCGCTACGCGAGAGTAGCTGTCATCCATGTTTTGGTCAACATGGTCGCCTTGTTTAGTTTTAAGACGGTATTTTTTATCCCAGATGTCCAATGAAACCGATTGCATTGGCACTTCTTTTTGATTGTTTTCTAACATCGCGACTTCTTCAGGCGTTTTAACGGCTTGTAACATTGGTGGCATCCCTGTTTATTCTGTAATTTTGCCTGGCTGTTGAACTCGATTACGTGCTTTATTTAACAATGTAAACTAGTGATCATTCTTGGCCAGACCACAATATATTGTGCTCAGGTGCAAAATTATTCCATTTTATTGTGTTGGTCAAGCAGTTTATTTAACAATATTTTACATTTCATCTGCACTTTTATGTTGAATTTTCCTCTCACTAAATAAGCGACAAGGATTGCTATTTAGTGAGTGTTCACTAACCACACTTAAAATAGTTTTCTGGACAATTCTTGATACATCATGCGTACCATTCTGTGAGAAAATCACTGCATGTCACGTTTACACTATTCAGCACTTTTATATCTCTTACTGCCCTTCACTGCCATCAAACTTTTATGGCGAGGATTGCGACAACCGGCATACTTAAAACACTGGTCTGAGCGTTATGGTTTCTATAGCCAAACAGTCTCGCGTCCACTTATTTGGTTGCACTGCGTGTCGGTCGGCGAAACACGCGCGGCCAAGCCATTGATTGAAGCTTTATTAGAAAAGTATCCCGCGCACCAAATTTTGCTTACACATGCCACACCCACGGGACGCGAAGCTGGTGAACAACTCTTCCCTAATGACAAATATCCGCGCATCTCTCGCTGCTATTTGCCTTACGACACGCCAGATGCCGTAAAAAGATTTTTGAAACACTTCCTACCGGCCCTTGGTTTGCTGATGGAGACTGAACTTTGGTTTAATTTGATTGCTGGCTGCAAAGCGCAAGGCATTCCATTGTTATTAGTGAACGCACGGCTTTCAGAACGCTCAGCGCGAGGCTACGCCAAAGTTGGCATGCTATCCGCACAAGGCTTAGATAATTTGAGCGCAATTGCCGCACAAACTAAGCAAGATGCAAATCGCCTTAATGACTTGCTTGGCAAAGCGGGCAAGGCCGTGGTGGTGGGCAATCTTAAATTTGATGTAAATCCGCCGGCAGATGAAGCAGACCGTGGCCGATACTTACGCGGCTTGCTTGGCGTTAAGCGCCCTGTGTTTTTAGCGGCAAGTACGCGAGATGGCGAAGAAGCCTTAATCTTAGAAGCCATTGCCTTAAGCGAAATTGACAACTTACTGACATTGATTGTGCCAAGACATCCGCAACGCTTCGATGAAGTTGCCACACTACTGAGCAAACACAACATTCCATTTTGCCGCCGTTCCGAATTCTCGATGGGCACTGTGGCTGACGACATTCCAAACTGTAGTGTGATTCTTGGTGACAGTATGGGCGAGTTGTTTACTTACTATGCGGCCTGCGATGTAGCATTTATTGGTGGCAGTTTGTTACCGCTTGGCGGGCAAAACCTCATTGAAGCTTGCGCCATGGGGAAGCCAGTTTTAATTGGCCCACATACATTTAATTTTAGCGATGCGGCAGATTATGCGGTTCAAGCTGGCGCGGCAATTCGTGTAAATAATCCTCAAGCACTTGCAGAAAAATTAAGCCTTCTGATGAGTGATGCAGAAGCAAGAAAATCCATGAGCGATGCAGCATTAGTCTTTAGCAAAAGCGCGAGTGGCGCTACGCAAAGATTGATGGATTTGATAGCGAAATATTTGCCCGCTAACTAATAAAACTAGCGAACTAGCTGGCTAATCTTTTTGAAAGCATCGCCTTCGGCAACACCCAGCCACTCAAACACCAAAGATTCGGTGTTACTAATAATCACCCCTGCTTCACGCATTCTATTGAGCGCATTGCGCTTTTTCTCAGGGTTGCGAGAAATCACAGCATCTTCAAGCACAAACACGACTTTTCCTTGGGTAAGCAAATCTAACGCCGTTTGAAGAAGACAAATATGCGCTTCCATGCCCGCCAAAACCACTTGTTGATGGTCGCCCAATAGTTGACGATTAAAAGCGGGTTCGCCACAGCAAGAAAACGCAGTTTTTTCAACCGGTTTTTTGCCAGCCATATATAAAGATAGCTCGGGTAAAGTTGGCCCTAGGCCTTTAGGATATTGCTCGGTGAAGATAGTAGGGATTTCTAGCAAAGCGGCGCTTTGCAAAAGAATAGCGCAATTCTTAACAACATCAGCAACGTGGTCGGTCATCACGCTACTGAGTTTAGTTTGCATATCCACAATCACTAACTGACTTTGATTGCGATCTGCCATACACGCTACATTCGTCATGATGCCTCCGCGCCGATTAACGACTGACTAACTGTTGATTCACAGCTTCTAAATCTGCCTCGCTGAGCAAGCCAACAGCGGACTTGAGCGCCAAAATATTCACTAAATAAGTATAACGAGACTGAAACAAATCGCGCTTTGCACTGAAGTATTGTTGTTGCGCATTAAGTACGTCTACGCTGGTTCGCACGCCAACCTCATAGCCTAGGTTTGTTGAATCCAACTGACTTTGACTTGATTTCAGCGCCTGCTCATAAGCCTTAATTTGCGCTACACTACTGGCTAAATTCAAATAAGCTGAACGCGTATCTAAATCTGCCTGACGCCTAGCCGCTTCTAAATCATCCTGCGCTTTTTGTTTATTAGCCACAGCCTCACGCACTTTTGAACTTACCAATCCACCTTGGTAAATTGGGATTTGAAGTTGCAAACCGATCGTTGCGTTAGTAATATCGCTTCCGTTACCAAGACCTGTGGCTGTGCCATTCGCATAATTGTTGTTATACCCAGCCACAGCATCTAAGGTTGGCATGTGACCGGCATTTTGGCGCTCAATCTCTTGTGTCGCTATTTCCAAAATTTGTTGCTGAAGTGCAATTACTAGACTATTTTGCTCAGCAACCTGCACCCACTTTTCCATTTCAACGGGCTCAGGTGATTGAGCGACCAAATCACTTCGAACACCAATGAGCGCTTGAGGCATTGCGCCAACAATTGCTTGAATAGCACGCTTTTTTACTTCCAAATCGTTCATCGTAGCAATCTCTTGCGCTACCGCCAAATCAAATCTCGCTTGCGCTTCATTGAAGTCAGTAATCGTTGAAGTGCCAACTTCAAAGTTGGCTTTCGCTTGTTCTAGTTGCTTATTAATGGCCGTTTTTTGTGCGTTGATTAAGTCAATTTTGTCTTGTGCCAAGAGCACATCAAAATAAGTTTTAGACGCACGCAAAATTAAGCTTTGTTGCGCCAATACTAATTGTTTATCAGCTTGGGCGACCTGACTTTTTGCTTGTTCAAACTGCGCGCGAATTTGCTTACGATAAATCGGTTGACTCACGTTGACGCCGTAATTGTAGCTTTCAAAATTATTTTGACCGCCGCGCAAGGGGAATGAGGTGCTTCCGAAAAACTTGGCATCTGACTGCGTTGCACTCACACCCGCGTTTAAGGTAACCGTAGGCAAATACAACGCTTTACCTTGCGCCAATTTCTCTTGGCTCGCCAAATGACTGCTTTGTGCTGATGCCCAAGCTGGGTCATGGCTCAAAGCCTGCTGATAAATCTGCATCAAATTTTGGCTATCAGCTGCCTGCGCTGGATAAACAGCAGATAAAGCGACAATTAGAATTAAAAATTTAAGACGCATACTTAATTAAATCGCTCTCTAAAACTCAAACCTTTCTGCTTGAGGTGCATTTACGATTGCTGGCAAACAAGTTTCAAACAGAACGTCTGTTTTAAAATTATCAGATGAAATGCGGGTGATTAAAGTTGCTTCCATGGCAGGTGCTTCGCCCACCACCACAAACATACGACCACCAACTGCTAACTGACGTTCAACTTGTGTGTTTAATAAAGGCGTTGAGCCTGTAAACACAATCACGTCATAAGGTGCATTGGCTAGTAAGCCCTGAGCGCCGTCTGCCACGACCAAATTCACGTTTTCTATTCCTTGCGCGGCGATATTTTTAGCGGCTTGTTTGCTGATTTTAGCGTTCAGCTCAACGCTATCCACATGTTTAGCTTGCATGGCTAATAAAGCCGTTAAGTAACCACTCCCCGTTCCCACCTCTAAAACTTTATCTGTCTTTTTAATTTCCAAAGATTGAAGAATGCGGCCCTCCATTTTTGGTGAAAGCATTAATTGACCATCGCCTATCGGAATTTCCAAATCTGCAAATGCCAAGCCAAGATACTGCTTGGGCACAAAAGCCTCTCGTGGAAGTTTTGCGAGCAAACCAAGCACAGCCCCATCTAAGACATCCCAAGGACGAATTTGCTGTTCTATCATGTTGAATCTTGCCATATCAAATTGAGACTGCTGAACTGACTCCTGTTTCAAACTCATTGCTAACCCTTTTTAAATCAATTTTTAACCATTATTATAACCGAAGCCAATTCATTTTATCGCTTGCTTTTGGGTGGTTTTTCGCGTAATTTTGAGGGCATTGCTAGGGGTCTCCAAAACACTGTTTTGGAGTGAGATACACCCTTTGAACCTGATGCGGGTCGTGCCGCCGTAGGGAAGCTAGTCCATCGCTTCCCTACTCCGTTGTTATTTTTTTGGAGTAGACATTGAACGCCACCGATAAAAACCTCGCTCACTTTGTAGGCGAAACCGCTGAGATTGATCCAGCTACCAAACAACCATTCGCCAATTCACGTAAATTTTATGTTCAGGGTTCACGCGCAGACATTCAAGTCCCTTTCCGTGAAATTAGCCTAAGTGATACCCCTTCTGCTTTTGGCGCTGAAAAAAATCCACCAGTCATGGTGTATGACACCTCAGGCCCTTACACTGATCCTGCCGTTAACATCGATATTCGTAATGGCTTGCCAGCAATGCGCGCCAAATGGATTGAAGAGCGTAACGATACTGAGCAGCTAGATGGTCCAAGTTCAGCATTTGGTGTGGAGCGTAAAAACGACCCCGCGCTCGCTGAAATGCGCTTTAACTTATCACGTCAACCACGCTGCGCGAAAGCTGGCATGAACGTGAGCCAAATGCACTATGCGCGCAAAGGCATCATCACCCCAGAAATGGAATACATCGCCATTCGCGAAAATCAACGCCGCGAAAACATGAGTGAATTGCTACAAACGCAGCATAAAGGCCATGACTTTGGCGCGAGCATTCCCAAAGTCATCACGCCAGAATTTGTGCGCGATGAAGTTGCCCGCGGCCGTGCGATTATTCCAGTCAACATTAACCATCCTGAAATCGAGCCAATGATTATTGGCCGTAATTTCTTGGTGAAGATTAACGCCAACATTGGCAACTCAGCGCTCGGTTCTTCTATTTCAGAAGAAGTTGAAAAAATGGTGTGGGGAACACGTTGGGGTGGCGATACCGTCATGGATTTATCAACCGGTAAAAATATTCATGAAACTCGCGAATGGATTATCCGCAACAGCCCTGTGCCTATTGGCACTGTGCCTATTTACCAAGCACTTGAAAAAGTGAACGGCAAAGCTGAAGACCTCACTTGGGAAATTTTCCGCGACACCTTAATTGAGCAAGCGGAGCAAGGCGTGGATTATTTCACGATTCATGCGGGCGTTCGTTTGGCTTACATTCCGATGACAGCAAAACGCATGACAGGCATCGTGTCTCGTGGCGGCTCCATTATGGCGAAATGGTGTTTAGCGCATCATAAGGAATCATTCCTTTATGAGCACTTTGAAGACATCTGCGAAATCATGAAGGCCTATGACGTGAGCTTCTCACTGGGAGACGGTTTACGTCCTGGTTCAATTTACGATGCAAACGATGAAGCACAATTTGCTGAGCTCAAAACCCTTGGTGAGTTGACTCAAGTAGCCTGGAAGCACGATGTACAGTGCATGATTGAAGGCCCAGGCCATGTGCCGATGCATCTCATTAAAGAGAACATGGACTTGCAACTTGAGCACTGCGGCGAAGCGCCTTTCTACACATTAGGCCCTTTAACCACCGACATTGCGCCTGGTTATGATCACATCACATCGGGCATTGGTGCGGCTATGATTGGCTGGTACGGCTGTGCAATGCTTTGCTATGTCACACCAAAAGAGCATCTTGGCTTGCCAGACAAAGAAGACGTGCGTGTAGGCATCATCACTTACAAGATTGCAGCGCATGCTGCTGACTTGGCAAAAGGCCACCCAGGTGCACAAATTCGTGACAATGCGCTATCAAAAGCGCGTTTTGAATTCCGCTGGGATGACCAATTCAACCTTGGCCTTGACCCTGAAAAAGCTAAGGAATTCCACGATGAGACACTGCCACAAGAGGGGGCAAAACAAGCCCACTTTTGCTCAATGTGCGGCCCGCACTTCTGCTCTATGAAAATCACACAAGATGTACGTGATTATGCCAACAAACTAGGCCTTGACGAACAAGAAGCGCTGCAAAAAGGGATGCAAGAAAAAGCCATTGAGTTTGTGAAAAAAGGCAGTGAGGTTTATCACAAAGTCTAATCAGCTCTGTGCAATCCTTCCAACCCCACAGTCTTAGGCTGTGGGGTTTTTTATTGGCTAATTTTTGCGTCGGTTAACCAAGCAAGTTTTGTTAGAGCGTATAATACGCAACATCATATAAATCAAACTTTTGGCATCTACTTTGACCACCATAAAACTCTCAAAAAAACCGACTGACAACACTGCCCCACGAGCCAGCAAAGCGCCTGTTCGCCGCTCTGATCCTAGCAAGCGTGACCGCACTGTGGCACCTAAGCCTATTGTAAGACCACAAACTGAGCCTGTGACTGAACGAATCGAAATGGGCGCATCAGATCAATTTGATAACCCCCAATCAAAATCATCGCAACGAAATCACCGTTACGATGGCAGATTACGTGATGAAGCGCCGCGCCCTCAGCAGGCACGTCCAACCTTGGACGACACAGGCCGCGATACACCGCGCCGTGGCGGCAAGATGCGTGACGGTTTTGAGGTGGGGGATTTTAATAATGACCGCGCCAGCAATCCAATGTTTGCACCTAAACCTTTGCCCAGCAATCCTGACTTTCCCCGCCTTTCAAAACGCATGGCAGAACTTGGTTTTTGCTCACGCCGAGAGGCTGATGAGTGGATTACGAATGGCTGGGTGAAGGTGGACGGAAGGATCATGGACGAATTAGGTACTCGCGTAGCAATGAATGCCAATATTGAAATCAGCAAAGACGCTGAAAAGCATCAATCTGAAATCGTCACAATAATTCTTAACAAGCCAATTGGCTATGTTTCTGGTCAAGCTGAAGATGGTTACGACCCTGCGATTGTGCTGATTCATCCTGACAATCAATGGCAAGACGATCCATTGCTCCATCACTCACAACCCAGAGAATTTCAACGTGGGTTCTTAAAAGGCTTGGCCCCTGCTGGCCGCTTGGATATTGACTCTACAGGGCTTCTGGTATTGACCCAAGACGGTCGAGTGGCGCGGCATTTAATCGGCGAAGACTCAACTGTTGAGAAAGAGTACCTAGTGCGCGTTGATGGTGATTTATCGTATAACGACCTTGACCTACTTAATGAAGGCTTATCTCTGGACGGTGTGAAGCTAAAATCCGCAAAAGTCTCTTGGCAGAACGAAGACCAACTTCGCTTTGTGCTACGCGAAGGTCGCAAACGCCAAATTCGCCGTATGTGTGAATTGGTGGGCTTGAAAGTGCTGGGTCTCAAACGCATCCGCATTGGCAGTGTCACTTTAGGTAAGTTACCGATGGGCGAATGGCGCTATTTAAGACCCGAAGAGAAGTTTTAATTCAAGATTTAATTAAAGGGCAGTGATGGATTTAATCTTATTATTAAAAGCCCTACTTATGGGCTTGGTAGAAGGCGCAACAGAGTTTTTGCCTATTAGTAGTACTGGTCATCTCATCATCGTTGGTGACCTGATTAACTTTTTAGATAAAGAAAAGCGCGATGTTTTTGAAATCGTCATTCAGCTTGGTTCTATCTTGTCTGTTTGTTGGCTTTACCACACCAGACTTTTTAAAGTCGTCCGCACACTCAAAAGCGATGTGCAGGCACAGCGCTTCGTTTTGCAGTTGTTTGTTGGCTTCTTGCCGCTCGCCATTTTGGGCTTGCTATTTCATCACCAAATAAAAGAGGTCTTGTTTAAGCCCGTCCCTGTTGCAATTGCATTGATTGTTGGCGGGATTGTGATCTTGTTTATCGAAAAATTGTCACTTAAAGCAAGGATTTCAAATATCGAATCTATGACAGTCTTAGATGGGTTTAAAATAGGATGCGTACAAGCATTGGCTTTAATCCCAGGCGTTTCACGTTCTGGTGCAACGATTTTAGGTGGCATGTCTTTTGGTTTGTCCCGCCAAGTCGCTACTGAGTTTTCATTCTTTTTAGCGATACCAGTGATGTTTGCCGCGACGGGTTATGACTTGATAAAGAGTCGCGACCTGCTGAGTGCTGATGACGCAGGATTGTTTTTAGTCGGGTTTGTTGCGGCATTTTTATCTGCATTAGTCGCGATTAAAACCTTAATTCGCTTCGTTGCAGGCCATGATTTTAGAATCTTTGCTTGGTATCGTATTGCACTTGGCATCGCCGTGATTGTGTACTTTTGGTAAAGCCATCATGGCTTTTATTTTGATTTTTTTGAGATGAGTTAGAGATGAAAAAAAACTTAATTTTGAAAAAAGATGAAAAGTAAGCAAATCAAAACAAACCCTGCTGACTTTTCATCGCGATTAATTGCTTGGCAAAAGATTCATGGCCGACATGATTTACCTTGGCAGAACACCCTAGACCCTTATGCTATTTGGGTTTCGGAAATCATGTTACAACAAACACAAGTGACCGCTGTGATTGGCTACTACGCCAAATTTATGGCACGCTTCCCAGATATTGCTAGCCTCGCTAACGCCACTCAAGAAGAAGTTTTACAGCATTGGAGCGGCTTAGGCTACTACTCACGTGCACGCAATTTACACAATGCCGCGCAGACCATTATGGATGAACATGATGGAGAATTTCCGCAAGACTTTGAGCAAATCCAAACACTTTCTGGCATTGGTCGATCAACTGCCGCAGCAATTGCATCTTTTGCTTTTGAGCAAAACCAAACCATTTTGGATGGTAATGTAAAACGCGTATTAGCAAGACACTATGTTATTGAAGGCTGGACGGGCATACCTAAAATTGAGAAACAATTGTGGACACTCGCCGAATCATTAGTCCCAGAGCAAGACATGATCGCCTACACACAAGGCTTAATGGATTTAGGCGCAACCATTTGCACGCGTAGCAAACCAAAATGCAATATTTGTCCGCTCAAGGGAAGTTGCTTTGCGCTGGCCCAAAATAAAACTAAAGCATTGCCAACACCAAAACCTAAAAAAACGATTCCGCAAAAACAAACCACCATGCTGTTGATATTAGATGGCAATGAAGTGATGCTAGAAAAGCGCCCATCAAATGGGATCTGGGGTGGTCTATGGAGCTTGCCTGAAATCAGCATGCAAGACATCGCCAGTGAAGTGACCTTACGACGATTTGGTTTAGACGTTGAAGCCGAAGAGCCGTTAGAGAGCATTCAACATGTGTTTACACACTTTAAACTAGAAATATTACCCCAGCCATTAAGCGTGACAAACAAGCCGCTACAAAGCAATATGCCATATATAATATGGCTTCCGATTGAAGATGCAATTGGCGCTGCACTTCCCACACCAGTTCGAAATATTTTGCTAAACTTAAAACGTTAAATTTATATATCCGAATTAACCATGCCATCAATATACCGCTTTAAAGATGAACGCATTCAAGATGTGATGCTTGCCTACACCAATGTCGAAAACTCGGTAAGGTACTCGCTCACGCATGGTGGCCGCTACATGCCTTACGATGAACTAGAGCTAGCCATGATGCGTGAAGACAAGGCTTGGGCGATGGCAAGGTTGGTGATTGATAAAATCATGCGATTACCACCGATTGAGAATTTTAAGCCTCAATATTAAGGCAATTAAAAAAACAGCCCGATGCAGGCTGTTTTTTAATGGGCAAACTTCTTAAGCGAATTAAATCTCGCCCCAGCTTTCGTCCCACATACAGTGTTTAACTGTATGACGGTTTTTGATCAACTCATCGATCGTTGGCTCATCGTTTAATGCACGTTTAATCGCCAATTTAGTTGCTTCATAGTTGTTTTTGTACATATCCGCTTTGTCCAACTTGCCTTCTTTAGCCAAAGCAGCACAGCCTGGATCAATCCATAACAAACTGACGATACATAGATCGTTTACTTGATCTTTAGGGATAATGCCTTCAATGACACAATCCAAAATCGCATCAGCAGTTGCCGCTTGAACAACACCACCGAATAGTTCGATATTGATGCTGTCCTTCAAAGTAACTTTTGGCACCATCATGGTTGCTGGGCGGACCAATTGGTTAATATCACGCACCGCAAACATAGCAGTGTGACCTTTGCTTTGCGCCATCATGTTAGCGAATGCTGTGCCTACTGGGCCATCCACCGCGCCGATTAAGATTTCTGGCATTGCCGCCGTGACATCTTTTCCTTCTGAATAAACGGTTGCTTCGCCCGCTTTAAAAATAATTTTAGCCATATCAAATGTTTCCTGTGAGTTAAAAAAATAGTGAATTAATAAACTTATGATTAGACCGCGTATTCTACCCAAGCCATCCTTCGTCAGCAAATGAAGTCATCATCTTGCAAGCGTTATTCTCATCGATAGCCTGCTGGGTTATACTTTACGCACAAATTCTTTTACAAGGTCATTTTCATGAACAAATACTTAAGCACTTTAGGTCGTGTATTGTTAGCTCAGCTTTTCTTGCTTCAAGTCATTGCGTTAATTATTGGATTCTTTAACAGCCCATCTGGCTATTTAGATTATCAAAATGCGCTTGGTCACCAAGGTTTGCCAGGCATTTTTGCGCCACTCATTATTTTGGTGCAATTGGTTGGCGGCATTGCCTTGATGCTTGGCTTTAAAACTAAACCAGCAGCTATTGCGATGGCAATTTATGCGATTTTCATTTCTTTTGCATTAGGTCTCTCGCCTTTTCAATACTTAGCGATCGTGGGTGGATTGCTAACACTTGCAGCAAATCCAACAACGGCTTTTAGTCTAGACAACTTGAAGAAATAAACATGAGCATTCTTGGCATATTAGGCATTTCGATAGGCATGATTGCTTGTGTTGGCATTACCGCAGTGTCGCTTTATATCGACAAACATCCAGAAAAATTCAGAAAAATTTAATGCGCTTGTCCAATCAACAAAGGGCGCATGAAGCGCCCTTTGTTGATTGGATATTTTAGGCCTCTTTAAGATTTCTGGGCAATTGAAACACAACGTTCTCAACCACACCCTGCAATTCAGTCACCTCAGCTTTTGAAAGTGCCTGAAGTTTATTAATCACCTCTTTAACCAAAACTTCGGGTGCAGATGCCCCCGCTGAAACCCCAATACGTTTTTTTCCTATTAACCATGTGGCATCCACATAACTTGCATTATCCACCATGTAAGATTCAACGCCTTGATTCTGAGCGACCTCTCTGAGGCGGTTGGAGTTTGAACTATTTGGCGAGCCAACGACAATCACTAAGTCACAATCTTTGGCGAGGACTTTAACCGCATCTTGGCGGTTTTGTGTTGCATAACAAATGGAGTCGCTTTTTGGCGCGCTGATTTCAGGAAATTTCTGTTTCAAAGCATCCACAATAGCGGCCGCATCGTCCATTGAAAGTGTTGTTTGCGTGACATAAGCTAATTTGGTTGGATCACTCACCTCAAGCTTAGCGACATCTTCAGGTGACTCGACTAAATACATGCCATGCTCAGATTGCCCCATCGTGCCTTCCACTTCAGGGTGACCTTTGTGACCGATCATCACGATTTCTTTATCCGCGGCGCGCATTTTAGCGACTTCAATATGCACCTTAGTCACGAGTGGGCAAGTCGCATCAAATACTTGCAAGCCCATTGCCTCAGCCTCGGCTCGAACGTCTTTAGAAACACCGTGTGCGCTAAAAATCACTGTATTACCAGCAGGCACATCTTTAAGTTCATCAATAAAAATTGCGCCTTTGCTTTTAAGCTCATCCACCACAAATTTGTTATGGACGACTTCATGACGCACATAAATAGGTGCACCAAATTTTTCTAGCGCTTGCTCAACAATGATAATCGCGCGATCAACGCCAGCACAGAAACCGCGAGGGTTAGCAAGTAAGATATCCATAAATAAACCTAAAACAAAAAATTGTGTCTTTAAGAGGGGTTAAACACCAAGCCAATGCGCAAAGGTGAGTAAAATAAGTAATCCAACCATCAGCAACAATACACGCCAAACAAGCCCAACGGCAGCTTGCACATAATCAGCGTCAGCATCGTCACCCAAGCCAATATCTGGACGCGCTTGCAATATGCCGTGAGATGGCAGCGCATCAACCAGCTTCACGCCCATCGCGCCTGTTCCGCTCGCCAAGACCATGCCTAGCGATTTATCCGGCCAGTTATTAGCCTGTGTGCGCCAGCAGTAGGCAGCATCTTCAAAATCACCCACCACAGCAAAACCAGCGGCAGTGACCCTGGCCGGAAGCCAATCTAAATAAAAAAAAGCGCGTTGTGAACACTGATAAAAATCGTTGTTTTGTGCTGGACTTGCCCACTCGGTTTGCAAAATATGAGCCAAACGATAAAGCAAAGCGCCTGCTGGACCAAGCAATGCAAACCAAAAAATTGGTCCGAACATACCTTGATGTGCTCGCTTTAATGTTGTTTCTATGCAGACTGATGCAATTTGATTGGCTGTGTAATGGTCGGTTTCTGTATTTTCCCATTCAGCCAATAGCTGTCGAGCAGGTGGGATATTTTGGTCTTTTAAATTTGCGCCTATTTTTTCTGCATGTTGCCCAAAGTAACTAAAACGCAGCGCAAAATAAAGCACCACTAGGCTGATTAAAAATGCCGCGAAATAGCCAATCAATAATATCGCCAATCCATAAGCAACAGCTAATACAAGAACAGGTAATACAACACCCAAACACCAAGCAATGATGCCATGCTGACGGGTGCCAACGTTAAACGTGCGGTCTAGAAAGTTGGCGTAAGGCCCGTAAATGCCTTGTAACCAATTTTGCTCAATTACCGGACGGTAATAAGTAAGTAGCAATGCAGAAATAAGCGCTAAAACTTTCAAATCTATTCTCCAGCCTTGCTTTCCAAAGGCATTTCAACCCGCAAAACACTATGCTCAAAAATCTCAACTGTTGGAAGTTGTAATTTCATATCGTGCTTTTTGCAGTAATCGAGTATGGCAGAATATGTTTTACCATAAGCGAGCAATGGATGCGCCTTGATTTGGGCAATTGCAACCTTTTGCGGGTCGATATGACCCAACATTAATGGCGCCTTCACCTCAACCGCATGGTCAATCACAAAACCTGCGCGTGCTAATAACGCTTTGTAGGATGTAGTGCGCGGGTCAGTCAACACAATAGCGATTGCTGCACCATGTGCAATGTTTTGCTGCTTCATGTAAAACAACACTTCGTTTTGTTTGCTGCTAAGTTTTGAGTATGGTCCCTCCGCTTCTAGATAGACATAGTCATAAGCAGGGGAGGTGCCGATTTCTAAACTTGCGCTGGAAAATAGGCCCCACCATGCAAGCATGGCAAGCACTGGCAATACAAAAAATAAAACGAAATACGGTAATTGTTTTTTCACTGTGCTTAATTGCTCTTAAATTTGGTTGAAAAAAGCTGTATAACAGCGCTCATAAAAGATACCACAACCTTGCCAGTGATGCACTTACTCAGTCGTGAGTTAATCTTGTTATATATCTTGGTATAATGGCTTTTTTACTTATAAAGCCGCGTGCATTTGCGCCACACTTTTATGACCCCCGTTAAAAATACAGCCACCTTGCTTGTGACCTGCCCAGATCAAAAAGGTATTGTTGCGGCAATTGCTGATTTCTTACTGCAACATGATGCGAATATTTTGCATGCAGATCAGCATCAAGATGCTGAAAACAACCTATTCTTAATGCGCGTGGAGTGGGACCTGACCGGCTCTAAAATCAACGCTGATAACTTCGCAGAATATTTTGCAGATATTGCCTCACGATTCCAAATGGAATGGCAGCTTAAACTTGCGCAAAAGCGTCCCCGTTTAGCGATTATGGTATCGCAATACGACCATTGCTTAGCAGACTTATTGCATCGCCATCAAGGCGGTGAGCTCGCTTGCGATATTGCCATGATTATCAGCAACCATCTAGATACGGCACGATTAGCAGAGTTCTACGGCATTCCTTTCCATCACATTGTGGTGACTAAAGAGAACAAAGCTGAGGCAGAGGCTAAGCAGTTCGCTTTTTTCGATGCCGCAGAAGTAGACTTGATTGTGCTTGCACGCTACATGCAAATTCTTTCAGCTGATTTTGTGAAGCGTTACCCGCAACGCATCATCAATATTCACCATTCATTCTTGCCAGCTTTTATTGGTGCGCGTCCATATCATCGCGCATTTGAACGCGGTGTAAAGCTAATTGGCGCAACCAGCCATTACGTCACAGAAGTATTGGATGAAGGCCCGATCATCGAACAAGACTTAGATCGTATTTCACACCGAGATCAAGTAGAAGACTTGATACAAAAAGGACGTGATCTAGAGCGCATCGTTTTATCTCGCGCAGTGCGCTGGCACATCGAAAATCGCATTTTGCCTTATGCAAACAAAACTGTAATTTTTGATTAGTCACACGGATTGAGCAACAAAAAAGCGAGGCATGCCTCGCTTTTTTAGTCATATTCCAGTGTTACAAAACACGCTCCATCGCAAACAAGTCGGCGATTGTTTCACGTTTGCGAATTTCATAAACCTTATCGCCATCCACCATTACTTCAGCGGCACGAGGACGGGTGTTGTAATTAGAGCTCATGCTCATGCCATAAGCGCCTGCTGATAATACTGCCAACAAATCATCTTGCGCCAAAGCAAGCTTGCGGTCATGGCCTAAAAAGTCGCCACTTTCACATACTGGGCCAACAATTTCGTACACCTGGGCTTCTAAATTTACTTGATTAACCGCAACGATATCATGATATGCGTCATACAAAGCAGGGCGCATTAAGTCGTTCATGGCAGCATCTACAATGGCAAAGTTTTTAGATTCTGTATGTTTGAGATACTCCACTTTAGTCAACAAAACACCTGCGTTACCTACTAAAGCACGGCCTGGTTCAAACACTAGTTTTACTTGACGGCCCGCCATCTTTTCACGCATGGCTTTTGCGTATTCAGCAAAATCAGGTGGCGTCTCATCCACATAACAAATCCCAATGCCGCCACCCGCATCAATATGACGAATAGAAATGCCAGTCGCTTCAAGTTGTTCAACCAATGCCAATACGCGGTCTAAAGCATCCAAGAAAGGTGAGAGTTCTGTAAGCTGAGAACCAATATGGCAATCCACACCATGAATCTCAATATTCGGCATTTTTGCAGCGGCTTGATAAAGGTTTAAGGCATCCTCATAAGCCACACCAAACTTGTTATTTTTGAGGCCCGTCGAAATATACGGATGCGTTTTTGCATCCACGTTCGGGTTAACACGCAACGAAACTGGCGCGATTTTATTCATACTGCCAGCCACAGAGTTTAGGCGATCTAACTCGCTTGCTGATTCCACGTTAAAGCAAAAAATGCCCACTTCTAATGCGCTACGCATTTCGGCTTCGGTTTTACCTACGCCTGAAAAAACCACTTTAGAAACTTCGCCACCCGCGGCAATTACCCGAGCTAATTCGCCACCAGAAACAATATCAAAGCCCGCCCCCAATTTTGCGAACAAGCTCAGAATCGCCAAGCTAGGATTAGACTTCACTGCAAAACAAATCAAGTGATCCGTGCCTTCAAAGCCAGCGTCAAAGTGCTTAAAGGCGGAAGTGAGCGCTTCTTTTGAATAGACATAAGTTGGCGTACCAAACTCAGCGGCAATTTTGCTTAAAGGGAAACTTTCGGCGTGAAGTTCGCCATTTTTCATTTGAAATGGTTGCATGAAAAGACTCAAGAATTAACTGTTAGTTGATGCAATTGAGCGTGTATTTTAGTCTGTGGCACGCTTACGTTTTGCGGATATTTTTTCTCAGGAATATATAAAGGGCCCTTAATGCCACAAGCAGACAAAGCCAAAGTAAGCGCCAAACTCCATAATAAACCACGTGTAAATTTGCTCACCGCCAACCTCCTATACCACTCAAATATACTGCTAAGAAATATTGATTGTATTTTAACATAAAGCCTTATTTAGCCTTTGTCTTCATCAAGCCTTACTGGATTAATGCGTAATAAATAATTAGTCAGCAAACCATTCGCCACGCCAAACACTAAAGCCGCCACCATAAAAATAGGAATTAAATAAGCAACGCCAGCATTCGGAATAAGCCAAACACGCACAACCAAAAGCTGCCCAGTCATGTGAGCAAAGGCAGCCAACAGGCTTAAAGTTACCGCACTAAAATAGCGGCGCGGCAGATATTGTGCAAAACAAAGTGCGGCTAAACTTAACAGCGCGCCTGACAAACTAAGCGCAAATGTTGGCGATAAAAAATTGCCCAACAACAAACTGCTGGCAAACACGCGGAGCAAACTCACCCAAGCCGCGGTAGCAAAATCAAAGCGATAGAGAACAAACAAGGTGATAATATTAGCAAGGCCAGGCTTAACCCCCGGCAGTGGGGATGGCAAGGCCGCCTCAAGCAAGTGCAATCCAATCGCAAAGGCAGCTAACTTGGCGATATGATGGTCATCCGAAGTTGTCTGAATTTCGATGCGTTTATTTTTTGAAGGCTGTGTCATTAGTAATTCAAACTATCAAAAGGTTTTTTGCCGCCGAGCAATTCCATGCTCACTTGATTGGGCAAGCAAATCGCCGCATGCCCTTTGTGGTTTAGCCAGCCCTGATGGACGCAATACTGATTCGGGCAGGGCGAACTTGCAAAACGGGCTTTACCGTTAGCAATCTCTATCCGCGTCACGCCGATTGGCCCTTGAATATTAATGTCGCGGTTTTGGTCTAGGCTATAAGTAGCATAAATTTTATCGCCGAGTCGGATTTGTAATTTTGCGGCTTGCTCGTTGTGCCATAAGCTTTTGAACAAATAAGCGACAAAAAGGAGCGCAAATATAATAACTAATACGTCACCTAATAAAGGCTTTCCCCATTTTGATGGTTTCACCATTATTGAACCGCAATCTTTTTGGGCTTAGTCAGCCAATGCACGCGCCCGCTCATGGATGCACTTAATCTGATATTACTCTCTGCATCAACCACCAAATAATGCTCGACGCCCATCGCTTTTGCGGCCATTGCACGCTGGTCTGGCGCACTCAAAAATATAGGTTTTGAAGCCACATCCGATAGCACCCCAGCTTGAGGGCTCGGCGCGATTAACACTGTCACTGCTTGAGTGCCTAGCGCTGGATACCCATTACGCGGATCTATGATATGGCAATAACGCTTTCCAGCTTGCTCAAAGTAACGCTGATAATCGCCCGAAGTGCCAACGGCCCAGCCGCTTGGTAAATCAAGCGTTGCCATCGGTTTAGGCTGACGTGGATGCTGAATACCAACACGCCAAGGTTTGTCGCCATGCTGACCAAGCGCGATGATATTGCCGCCAATATTCACCAATGCATTTTTAACGCCTTGCTTTTGCAGTTCAGTGATTGCTAGATCTAAGGCATAGCCTTTTGCATAACCGCCTAGATCAAGCTTGACTGTGGAGTTGGTACTGTAAGCTGTGTTGTTTTTAATAACGATGTCTGACATTTGCGGATTTGCCTGAACCAGCTTTTGAATGGCCACATCGTTAATTTCAACAGGTGTAAATTCATCGCGCTGAAAGCCCCAAATGCTAATTAACCCACCAATAGCAGGATTAAATAATCCTTGAGATTGCTTGGATAGTGTTTGCGCTTGTGTCAACATTTGAGTGAGTTCTGGACTCATTTCGACTGGCGTTTTACCTGCCGCGAAACGCTTATTCAGTGTGCTTAATTCGCTATCTGACTGCCAGGCATGATATTGATGATGTAGCCGCTGAAAATCTTGCAGGATATGGCTGGTGACTTCATGTGCTTTGTCTTCCGTCTCCCCATAAATACTAATATCCACCAGCGTGCCGAACACATAGGACTTGGTTTGCACCAAAGATTCTTTGCCACAGGCGGATAAGAACAATGCAAAAATTAAAACCAGAAGTCGCATGGCGTTATAAGACTTCTAGGGCATCCATAAAAACAGATGCAGGATTGCATGGCGTTTGTGCGGCAATTTCCACCATCCCAGTTGGACTCGTCACGTTAATTTCGGTGAGATGCTCACCAATCACATCTAAGCCAACCAAGAATAAGCCCTTTTCCTTAAGCACTTTGCCAACCGTGCTGGCAATTTCAAAGTCCCGCTCAGTCAGTGGCCGCGTTATCCCTGTTCCACCTGCAGCCAAATTGCCACGGGTCTCACCTGCCATAGGAATACGGGCTAAAGCATAAGGTAGCGGTTCGCCGTTAATCACAATAATACGTTTATCGCCTTGCTTGATTTGTGGCAGATAACGCTGTGACATTACCGTGCGCTTACCGTAATCGGTAATGGTTTCAAGAATGACGCTGATGTTAGGGTCTAGTTGAGTGAGTCTAAAAATACTGCTGCCGCCCATGCCATCTAAAGGCTTCACCACAATATCATCGTGCGCACGTAAAAACTGACGAATAAGCGCATTGTCCCTCGTTACCAAAAACTCTGGGGCAAACTGCGGAAAATTGGCGACAGAAAGTTTTTCATTCCAATCACGCACAGATGCTGGATTGTTGAGCACGCGCGCCCCTTGCTGAACAGCTAAATCCAACAAATAAGTGCTATATAAAAACTCATTATCAAAGGGCGGGTCTTTGCGCATCAAGACAGCATCAAAATCCTTTGGCGATTGCTCAACAACATCACCTAATTGATACCAACTTGCACCCTCGTTAAATTCAAAAGGTTGCACGCGCAAACGCACTTGTTCTTGGCGCAAAAACAAATCGCTTTGCAATGCCACAAATAGCTGATGCCCACGGCCAGCCGCTTCTCGCATAATAGCAAGGCTAGTATCTTTATAAGGCTTGAGGCTATCAAGCGGATCGAGGATGACAGCGATGCGCATTAGAAACCTTCCGGGTCGTTTTCTTCTAACTCAATCGCAGCGGCGAGTAAGGCTAATCGTGCCACAACACTATAAGCATAAAATCTGTTTTTGGCTGAGTCTGGCGCATCCGCGCAGTCTGGCGTTGAGCAAGGATTATCAAAAGCTAATGGCACGAAATGCATGCCTGGCGCATTGAGATTTTCATCCACCGCGCGGCCAGTATGAACGCGGTAAAAACCGCCCACCACAAAGTGGTCCATCATATACACCACCGGCTCAGCGACTGCATCATTTATGGTCTCAAAGGTGTAAACACCTTCCTGAATGATCACCTCATTGACTTCCATCCCCTCTTTTACCACCGCCATTTTATTGCGTTGTTTGCGGTTAAGATCACGCACGTCATCAGGACTTTTCACAGTCATTATGCCCATGCCATAAGTGCCAGCATCCGCCTTAACAATGAGGAATGGCTCTTGTTCTACACCGTACTCTTTGTATTTTTGTTTGATTTTTGTAAGCAAGGCTTCAACCTTCGCCGCCATTTCATCTTCGCCCAGACGCGCTTGAAAATCGACTCCGCTTGCAGTATCAAAATAAGGATTAATCAGCCATTCATCAATGTCTAAAAATTCAGCAAACTCCTTGGCGACCTGGTTATACGCTGTAAAATGTTCAGACTTACGACGTGTTGCCCAGCCCGCATGCAAAGGTGGAATAAGGTTTTGTTCTATCCCTTTTAAAATATCAGGCACCCCGCCTGATAAATCATTGTTGAGAAGCACAGCACAGCTATCAAAGCCATCTAAAGTAAGGCGATTTTTAACACGCTTTACTGGCTCAAGCAAAATGGTTTGGCCTGGCTCAATTTCAATTTGCGTCGGCTCAATAATTTCAGGATTAATACTACCAATTCGCACATCCAAACCTGCTTGGCGCAAGATATGGGCAAGCGCAGCAACATTACGCAAATAGAAAGTGTTGCGGGTGTGGTTTTCTGGAATGAGTAATAAACGATGCGCTTCAGGACAAATCTTTTCTACCGCCACTGTTGCGGCTTGAACACACAAGGATAAGAAAGCGGGATTGAGATTATTAAACCCACCTGGAAATAAATTGGTATCCACTGGCGCAAGTTTGAAGCCAGCATTACGTAAATCTACCGAGGCATAAAATGGCGAGCTATGCTCGAGCCACTGAACACGAAACCAATGCTCAATCTTAGGCATGTTCTCGAGAATGTTTTTCTCAAGCGCAAGAAGCGGGCCATTCAGTGCAGTAGTGAGATGAGGAATCATGTATAAAAACTTCTTAATGAATAAGTGAAGTTTTTAATTTTAACGCAGTTTAAGTGGAGTTCGCCGTTTATCAAGAGGAATGTAGCAACCCAGTCCAATAAGTATAAACATTCGTTGCGACAACATTCAAATTCGCAACGCGCCGCTCAAGGTTTTGCTGTATGAGTTCCGCTTGTTGAACTGCAGGACTTGAGCTAGAGGATTCAAGCTCTTCGCTCCCATTTTCACACCAAGTCTTTACCATCTCCTCAGTCATCTCAATATGGCATTGAAATGCAATCGCATTGCCAATTAAATAAGCTTGATTCTGGCAATGCTGACTCGCAAGCATATGCTTGGCGCCTTTAGGCAACTCAAACGTTTCACCGTGCCAATGAAAACTCTCAAAACTAGGAACACCAAACAAGCTTAAGGCTTTTTCATCACTGCCATGAACCTCACCCCAGCCAATTTCTTTGACGGGATTAGCTTTGACCGTTGCGCCCAACGCCTTACTAATCAATTGTCCGCCCAAACAATGTCCTAAAACAGGCAAATTCTTACCCATTGCTTGTTTTATCAACGCAACCTCATCTTCGATCCAAGGCAGGTCATCATTCACACTCATGGGGCCGCCCATCATAACCAAGCCACTAAAGGCTGAAACATCTTGAGGTATTGCATCCCCTTTGTCGATGCAAGTCATCTGCCAAGGAATGTTGTGCTGATCTAAAAAAGCACCAAAAAATCCAGCGCCTTCTGTTTTTGCATGTCGAATCACTACTACGGGTTTCATTGGCAACCTACGCATTCAATATAAGAGTAAAAAATGGAGCATTAAAAAACCCTAAGCAGGGTTTTTATCATTGCCATAGTGTATAAAAAAGCGGGCATTAATGCCCGCTTTTTTATTTTCAGCTAAAACTGCACCGATTTACATATGGTATGCACGCTCACCATGTTCAGCAGTATCTAAGCCCTCACGTTCAACCTCTTCAGAAGCGCGCAAGCCAATGACTGCATCAACCAGTTTAAGCAGAACATAACTGACCACACCAGTCCACAACACAGTAATCCCCACTGAAATTACTTGCGTCGTCATTTGTGATGCCATTGTTACGCCCTCTGGATAACCAACACCACCAAAATCAGCTGACATCAAAATACCCGTTGCAAGCGCACCGAAAATACCCGCTAAACCGTGAATACCAAATACATCAAGCGAATCATCATAAGCAAGTAGATTTTTAAGCTTTGTAACAGCCCACAAACCCAAGAAGCTAGCAAAGAAGCCTAAAGCAATTGCTCCCATAGGGCCTATAAAGCCGCACGCTGGCGTAATAGCCACTAAGCCAGCAATCGCGCCTGAAACGGCACCTAACATACTTGCTTTGCCTTTAAACAAACGTTCAGCAGTGATCCAGCCAAATAAAGCAGCCGCTGCTGCAAGCTGAGTGTTAATAAGAACAAGGCCCGCAACGCCATCAACAGCCAATTCACTGCCAACATTGAAACCAAACCAACCTACCCACAACAAACCAGCACCAATGAGTGTCATCACCATGCTGTGCGGCGCCAATGCTTCTCGGCCAAAACCAACACGCTTACCAATCACTAAAGCACCTACTAATGCAGCAATACCCGCGTTAATGTGAACAACTGTACCACCGGCAAAATCTTTAGCGCCGTGACCGCCAAACAAAGTGCCCGCGTCGCTAAGCAAACCGCCACCCCAAACCATATGCGCGACAGGGATGTAAACAAAAGTAACCCATAAAACTAAAAATGCCAATACAGCTGAAAATTTAGTACGCTCTGCAAAGCCACCAATAATCAACGCCGGCGTAATTGCAGCAAAGGTCATTTGGAATGTTAGGAACACATACTCAGGAATAACCCCGGTTAAACTATCAGGTGTCACGCCTTTCAAGAAGGCCTTGCTGAAACCACCAAAAAACGCGTTGCCCTCAGTAAACACGAGACTATAACCGTACACTGTCCACAACACCGAAATAAGCGCAAATGAAACAAAAACTTGCATACAAATTGATAGCATATTTTTGCTTCTAACCAAGCCGCCGTAAAACAAAGCCAGGCCTGGCACAGCCATCATTACAACTAAAATAGTCGCCACTATCATCCAAGCGGTACTGCCGACATCCATTGTTTTAGGTGCTTCTTCAGCCACAACAGCAGTGGCATCAGTTGATGGAACTAGAACATCAGAAGGTGCCACCGCTGTCGTAACCGCAGTAACAGGAGCTGATGTCTCGTCGGCATAAGCAATATTTGCCAAACCAAACACTCCCAAACCCAGGGCACTTAATATCGCGAGCGTAGATAATAATTTTTTCACTTTATTTCTCCTTATAGCGCTTCAGGACCGGTTTCACCGGTACGGATACGATAAACTTGTTCGAGATTGAAGACAAAAATCTTTCCATCGCCAATTTTGCCTGTTGTTGCAGATTTCTCGATGACTTCAATGACTTGATCAAGCATTGCATCATCAATCGCAACCTCTAACTTCACCTTGGGCAAAAAGTCCACCACATACTCCGCACCACGATAGAGTTCAGTATGTCCCTTTTGACGACCGAAGCCCTTTACTTCCGTCACGGTAATGCCTTGCACGCCAATTGCAGAAAGTGCCTCACGTACTTCGTCAAGTTTAAATGGCTTGATAATCGCTGATACAAATTTCATATTATGTCTCCTTACTATGATTGAGGGCATGCGGGCCATATTGCGTACATACCCTCAAATAGCTTTAATAAATACAACACGTTCGGATTAGAAGCTTTTTGTGATGCCAAAAACGAACTTGCTTTTGTCTACGTCATATGTGGTTGAATTTGCAAACGAAGCAAACCTTTGATAAGCGGTTGAACCTGACGTTGCAGTGTAAAAGGCATTTAGAGCCCAGCCACCCTCAAAATTCTTAGTTAGGCCTGCTTTATACCAAGTCCAATCCAAACCGGTGCTCTCTGCAATTGTTTGACGGCCAATTTCGCCAGCTAAATTAATGCCCATTGGTAAGTCATAACTAGCATTTGCACTGTAGTAATAGGAGCCCTTTGTATCTCCAGTCACACCAGCAGTTAAATCACCAGGGAAACCGCCATTAACTGCTGAGTTATTTGTATTCCAACCATAAAACTTAGTTGGCATGTAACCGCCTTTAACAGTGAACCATTTCCAACCTAAATTACCGTAAAGTTCAAAAGTATTTAGTTTTGATTTGTTATAAGCAGGATTCGTAAATTGAGACTTAGCAAAATCACCATCTGGGTAATAAATGTAAGTAGCACCCAAGTCATATTTGAAGTCTGTTGCAAATGTATTGCGGAAGCCAGCAGAGAAATCCATCTCTACAGAAGCATTTGGCAACCAGTTGCTTGATACGTTAGAGCCAAAAAAGCCAACGTACGCACCTGAAACGTGGTCCGCTTCAATACCCGCTTGCACTGCTGGGTTGCCCCAAGTTTGAGACTGACCGCGCCAGATGTAATCGCTTACCAATGAAACGCTCGTTGGGAATGTCCATGTTGGTGTTGGAGCGGCAGCTTCAGCAGCCATCACCGCTTGTGATGATGCCAATGTGCCTAATACAGCCACTAATAATAATGATTTACGCATAAGAGTTTCCTTTTCTTAAATTAAAACGTACTAAAAAATAAAAGCTACGTTTAACAATAAGCAACTGTCGTGCCAAATAGCTAAAATAATGTAAAAGATGATTAAGAGTGATCGGGAATTTATTTAAAATCCATTAAAAATCAGATGGATAATTAAAAAATAAAATAGAGCAATGAATGATTTTTAATTCGAAGACAGCGCTAAAAAAGTGCCACATGGAAGGAGTGTATTTCTTATATCACTGAAACGATGCACCGTTTTCAGGGAAATGAATATATCGCACCAATTGAGTGCCATGGTTGTAGTGCGTCAAATAAACCCGTTTATTTAATGCTGCTAAGCTAATCGCTTGTGCTCATCCACATCAATGTGGTGCACATCACTTTCATCTTTGAGGGCAACGCCTGAAACCTTAAGTCGCATAGACTCCTTAGCAAGCCAGATTAATTTTTTAGCGGCGGCTTCATAACTCAAACCCTCAGGACGAACATTTGAAATGCAATTGCGGTCAGCATCACTACAACCCACTTTAGGCTGATAGGTGAGATAAAGCCCCAAACTATCAGGCGAACTCAAGCCAGGTCGTTCGCCTATCAACAAAATCACCATGCGTGAACTCAACAACTCGCCCACCTCATCCGCCAAAGCAACACGCGCTTGGCTAGCAATCACTACTGGGCCAATTTTCCATTCACTAGACATGGCTGCTTGAATGGCTCGCAACATCGGTGCGGCGTGCTTTTGTACACCAAGCGACGAAAGGCCATCACCAATCACAATACTGATATCTATTTTTTGTTGGGGCAGCGCTTTAATCATCTCAGCACATTGCCCGTTTAATCGACGTCCCCAATCTGGCCTGAGCAAATAACTCGCTCGATCAGGGGCACGGCTATGGAGTTTCAAGACTTCAAAACCAAGGCTTTCAATTTGCGATTGCAAGGTATCAATGTCTAAAGCCAAATGCACCGCATCACGCGCCATGGCATGCGACATACCAAAATCTAAAATCTCTTTAGTTGGCAAGCTACTTCCAACGCGCCCCAAAGCAATGCGGGCGCGGGTGAATTGCTTGAGATCTACCCAAGGATCTTGCACCGTACTAGTGGAAAGTTTTAATGTTGGCTGAATCTCTTTGGTCATTGTATTAACTCGCGCTCAGCAAATATTTAGGCATGTTTTGCAACAGGCGATGCGCTTGAGTGACTGGCTGTACATTGCCTTTTTCATCCATGATGTTCATTTGTTTTAACCATTTTTCAAACTCAGGTGCTGCACGTAAGCCCAATACTTTTCTTAAATACAACGCATCGTGGAACGAAGTCGTTTGGTAATTAAGCATAATGTCATCTGCACCAGGTATGCCCATGATAAAGGTGAGGCCTGCATTGGCGAGCAAGGTCATGAGTGTATCCATATCATCTTGGTCAGCTTCTGCATGGTTAGTGTAGCAAACATCACAGCCCAGTGGCACGCCTAATAACTTGCCGCAAAAATGATCTTCCAAGCCGGCGCGAATAATTTGCTTACCATCGTACAAATATTCTGGGCCAATAAAGCCCACCACGGTATTGGATAGAAGTGGCGAAAAGTGTCTTGCCACCGCATAAGCGCGCGCTTCACAAGTTTGCTGGTCAACGCCAAAATTAGCGTTGGCTGAAAGCACAGAGCCTTGTCCCGTTTCAAAATACATAACGTTATTGCCCACCGTGCCGCGATTAAGTGAGAGCGCTGCTGACTGTGCTTCCGCAAGCACTGCCAAATCGATCCCAAAACTTTTATTGGCTTTTTCAGTGCCGGCAATCGACTGAAACACCAAATCTACTGGTGCGCCTTTTTCAATCACCTGAATCTGGTTAGTGACGTGGGTCAAGATGCACGACTGCGTGGGAATTTGATATTGATTGATGATTTCATCCACCAAGAAATACAAGTCCATCAACGCAGGAATGCTATCTGTAGCCGGGTTAATACCAATGACAGCATCTCCCGAACCATAAAGCAAACCATCAACAATTGAGGCCGCAATACCACGCGGATCATCGGTAGGGTGGTTAGGTTGTAAGCGGGTTGAAATATGCCCTGGCAAACCGATGGTGTTTCTAAAAGCCGTAATGACTTTGCACTTTTTTGCGACCAAAATTAAATCTTGGTTACGCATCAACTTACTCACTGCCGCAGCCATCTCTGGCGTAATACCAGGCGCAACGCGTGTCAGCGTGTCGGTATCCGCTTCATCTGTGAGCAGCCAATCTCTAAAATCACCCACGGTAAGATGGCTAATTTCGGCAAATGCTTGCTGATTATGGGTATCAATAATGAGGCGCGTGACCTCATCGGCCTCATAAGGAATGATTAAATCTTCTACAAAAGTTTTGAGTGGAATTTCAGCCAAACACATACGCGCCGCCATTCTTTCCGCATAGGTATCAGATGCAACGCCCGCTAAATAATCACCCGACCTCGCAGGGGTGGCTTTCGCAAGCACTGCTTTTAAGTCTTCGAATTGATAAGAAAGGCTATCTATTGTGTAACGATAAATCATATGGCCCTTAATGAATAAAACCGCGTCAAAAAAATTGACGCGGCTGCGCAATTTACAACATATTTACACCATTAAACGCTAAAGCGATTAATGATTGTCTGATGAGGCATCACGGTCATGCTTCGTCATACTGAAATACACAAAACCAAGCGCCATCAAGCCAAAGAACACCAAGCTTAATTGTTGGTTAAAGTAAATCATCGTGACCAAACTAATGCCCGCCAACACCAATGCAATTGCTGGAAATAAAGGATAGGCAATTGCTTTGAACGGGCGATCTAAATTTGGCTCTGTTTGACGTAGTTTAAACAAGCTCAACATTGAAACGATATACATCACAATCGCACCAAACACTGACATGGTAATCAAGTTAGCCGTTAATGCTTGCCCAGCGAATTGGAAGCCATCACCTGCAATGGCAAACACACCAACGACTGCACCGGCAATAAGCGCACGATGTGGTGTTTTGAACTTTTCATTCACTGCGCCAAAAAACTTAGGCATGTATCCCGCACGAGATAGCGCGAAAATTTGACGTGAGTAACCTAAAATAATGCCGTGAAAAGAGGCGATCAAACCGAACAAACCAATCCACACCAACATATGTAACCAACCGCTATTTTCACCCACAATCATTTTCATGGCCTGTGGTAAGGGGTCATTGATATTTGAAAGCGATTTCCAATCGCCAGCACCGCCAGCAAACACCATCACACCAATGGCTAAGACCACCAAGGTTAGAATGCCAGAAATATAAGCTTTAGGAATGGTTTTGCGGGGATTTTCAGCTTCTTCAGCGGCCATCGCCACACCTTCAATTGCCAAGAAGAACCAAATCGCAAAAGGAATCGCAGCCACAATGCCTGAAATAGAAGCCATGCTAAAAGTATCTTCACCGGACCAACCATGCGCCACAAAATTAGCCATGGAGAATCCTGGCGATACAACGCCCATAAATACCAACAACTCTGCAATTGCCAAAATGGTCACAAATAGCTCAAAAGTTGCGGCAATACGCACACCAATAATGTTGAGCGCCACGAACACCAAATAAGCACTCATCGCAAAGATTTTCGGGTCAATCGTCGGAAACTGAACGTTCAAATAAGCCCCTATGGCCATCGCAATCGCTGGTGGCGCAAACACAAACTCCACCAAAGTGGCAAATCCGGCTACATAGGCTGCTTTTGCACCAAAAGCACGTCTGGCATAAGCAAATGGCCCGCCCGCATGTGGAATAGAAGTGGTTAACTCAGTAAAACTAAAAATAAAGGTGCTGTACATTACCGCGATTAAAATGGATGTCACCAAAAAGCCCAAAGTACCTGCTTTATCCCAGCCGTAACTCCACCCAAAATACTCACCTGAAATCACCAAGCCTACCGCCAACCCCCAAAGATGCCAACCATTTAACGTTGCTTTTAATGATGAACTCATGATTAACCCTTATTATATATATTTTAGAAACAGAACCACCCCAACTTGAATGCAAACCACCATGCCAATTAATAAAAGCCATTTACGACCTTAGCAATATAAAGATTTAACTCCAAATGAAATTAAACCGCAATCAACTTAATTTAGTTTAGCGAAACTAAATTTTATAACATAATGATTTTATTTATTTTTAACGTTTTTAACAAAAAACTGATATTATTTAATTTCAACTTACAAAGGCATTAAGAAATGAATATGCAATTCATTGAAGATCTATCTTCAAAATTACGCGAAGCGCTTTCAAAGTCACCAGCGGGCGATTTAGAGAAGAATATCCACGCCCTTCTTCAGAGCGCGTTCACAAAATTGTCGCTCGTTTCTAGAGAAGAGTTTGACGTGCAAACCGAAGTGCTTAGAAAAACTCAAGAGAAGCTCAACACTTTGGAAAAACAATTAAGTACGCTAGAGCAAAATCACAAATAATTTCCGTAATCTTCTCCGAGACCTGCGATCGCTAAAAAACCTTCCAACAAAACTCAAATAGCCATGGTTTAAATTTAGTAAATTACGCCGCCTGCTTTATAATGGTGGGCTACAGCCAGCGAAACAAGGCAAGCTAAAACAAGCATTTGAGACTTTTTACATGACACTGTTTTCTACCACCGAACAAATTTTGCGCAATTTATTAGCTCAACGCATCCTCATTTTGGATGGTGCAATGGGCACGATGATTCAGCAGTATAAGCTCAGCGAAGCAGATTATCGCGGTGGGGAGAATGGTCGCTTTAAAGACTTCAAAGGCCCAATTGGCGAGGAGTTCTGCAACAAAGGAACAAGCTGTGGTTGCGGTGCCAATCATAATCCAGCGCCCGCTGAAACGACACGCGAGCTTTTTGTCAAAGGCAATAATGAGCTATTAAGCCTCACACAACCGCACGTCATTCAAGAAATACACGAACAATACTTTGCTGCTGGTGCAGACATTGTCGAAACCAACACATTTGGTGCAACCACTGTGGCGCAAGATGATTACCACATGGCACATTTGGCTTACGAAATGAATATCGCTTCAGCGAAACTAGCACTAGCTGCACGAGACAAATATAGCACGCCAGATAAGCCTAAATTCGTTGCAGGCGCTTTGGGGCCAACACCAAAAACCGCCTCCATTTCTCCTGATGTGAATGACCCTGCGGCACGCAATGTAACCTTTGATCAATTGGTTGCCGCCTACCTTGAACAAACGCGCGCGCTTGTTGAGGGCGGCGTCGATATTCTGATGGTCGAAACCATTTTTGATACGCTCAATTGCAAAGCCGCATTGTTTGCGATTGAAACATTCTTTGATGAGAGTGGGAAACGTCTGCCGCTAATGATTTCTGGCACCGTCACCGACGCCTCCGGCCGTATTTTGTCTGGCCAAACCGTCCCCGCTTTTTGGAATTCTGTGCGTCATGCGAAACCACTCACCATTGGTTTAAATTGTGCTTTAGGCGCTGCCTTGATGCGTCCATACGCGCAAGAGCTTTCAAAAATTGCTGACACTTTTGTATGTATTTATCCAAATGCTGGCTTACCAAACCCAATGTCTGATACTGGCTTTGATGAAAAGCCAGCAGATACTTCAGCGCTGTTACAAGAGTTTGCCGAAAGCGGCTTTATCAATATTGCCGGTGGTTGCTGTGGGACAACACCACCACACATTAAAGCCATTGCTGATGCACTCAAAACAATCGCGCCACGCCAAGTGCCGGTGGTTCAAAAATCCACAAAACTTTCAGGTCTTGAGCCTTTTTTGATTGATATCGACTCACTATTTATTAACATAGGTGAACGTACAAATGTGACAGGCTCGAAAGCTTTTGCCCGCTTGATTTTGAACGAGCAGTTTGAAGAGGCATTGCAAGTTGCACGCCAGCAGGTTGAAAACGGCGCTCAAATGATCGACATCAATATGGATGAAGGCATGTTAGATGCCATCAAAGCCATGTCGCACTTTTTGAATTTAGTTGCTTCTGAACCAGATATTGCTCGCGTGCCTATCATGATCGACTCCTCAAAATGGGAGGTGATTGAAGCAGGACTTAAATGTGTACAAGGCAAATCGATTGTTAACTCAATTTCCATGAAGGAAGGCGAAGCCGAGTTCTTACGCCAAGCCAAATTATGCATGCGCTATGGCGCTGTTGTCATCGTCATGGCCTTTGATGAAAAAGGTCAAGCCGATACGTATGAGCGCAAAATCGAAATCTGTAAACGCGCCTATGATTTACTTGTGGATAAAGTGGGTTTCCCAGCCGAAGACATTATTTTTGACCCGAATGTCTTTGCAATTGCCACGGGCATTGAAGAACACAATAACTACGCTGTCGATTTCATTAACGCCACGCGTTGGATTAAAGAAAACCTGCCGCACGCCAAAATCTCAGGTGGGGTTTCTAATGTAAGTTTTAGCTTCCGTGGTAACGAGCCTGCACGTGAGGCGATCCATACTGTGTTCCTCTATCATGCCATTAAAGCTGGCATGACTATGGGTATCGTGAATGCCGGCATGATAGGCATCTATGATGACCTATCAGAAACATTACGCGAATGTGTAGAGGACGTTGTATTAAATCGTCGCCCTGATGCAACCGAGCGCATGATTGAGATGGCTGGCACACTCACTGCTGGCGGTAAAAAAGAGGCGACAACACTTGAATGGCGCGGCACCCCTGAGAGCCCAGTCAGCGTTCAAAAGCGTCTTGCGCATGCGCTTGTTCACGGTATTACTGAATTTATTAGCGAAGATACTGAAGAAGCGCGGGCTGAGACACTACAAAATGGCGGCCGGCCGATTCATGTGATTGAAGGCCCGCTCATGGATGGCATGAACATCGTGGGTGATTTGTTCGGTCAAGGCAAAATGTTCTTACCGCAAGTCGTAAAATCAGCGCGCGTCATGAAACAAGCCGTTGCCCATCTCATTCCTTACATCGAAGAAGAAAAGCTAGCAGAGGAAAAACGCACTGGCATTGCCGCAAAACCAAAAGGGAAAATGGTGATTGCGACCGTCAAGGGTGACGTGCATGACATCGGTAAAAACATCGTTTCTGTGGTGTTGCAATGCAATAACTTTGAAGTGGTCAATATGGGCGTGATGGTGCCATGTTCAGAAATTTTAGCTTTAGCTAAGGCTGAAAATGCAGACATCATTGGTTTATCTGGATTGATTACTCCATCACTAGAAGAAATGGCGCATGTTGCGCGCGAAATGCAACGCGACCCTTATTTCAGAGGGCTTAAAACTCCGCTTTTAATTGGCGGTGCGACCACATCACGTGCGCATACCGCAGTAAAAATTGCGCCGCATTATGATGGCCCAGTGGTTTATGTGCCAGATGCATCACGTTCTGTTGCAGTCATGCAGTCTTTAGTATCGCCTGAACAACGTGATGCTTATATTTCAGAGCTAAATGCGGACTACGAACGCGCGCGCAACCAACACGCTAATAAAAAAGGCGTGCCGATGTTATCCATTTCAGACGCGCGCAAGAACAAAACCAAACTCTCATTTGCTGGGAATAGCGCCCCGATAAAACCTAAGTTTATTGGTCGCCGCGTATTAGAAAATATTGATCTAGCGACAATTGCCCAATACATCGACTGGGGTCCTTTCTTCCAAACTTGGGATTTGGCTGGGGCTTACCCAGCGATTCTCAAAGACCCTGTGGTGGGTGAAACAGCGACAAAATTATTTGCCGATGGCCAATCATTACTCAAGAAAATCATTGAAGGTCGATGGTTAACTGCCAATGGTGTAGTTTCACTGTTGCCTGCAAACAGCGTTAGTGAGGATGACATCGAAATTTACACCGATGAAACTCGCAAAGAGATTGCATTCACCTATCACGGCATGCGCCAACAATCTGAAAAACCTGTGATTGATGGCATCCCGCGCCCTAACCAATGCTTAGCTGACTTTATTGCACCCAAAGAATCTGGTGTTGCAGATTACATCGGCATGTTTGCAGTCACTGCTGGATTGGGAATAGAGAAACACCTCAAGCGTTTTGAAGAGGCCCATGATGATTTTAATAGCATCATGTTGAAGTCCCTTGCTGACCGTTTGGCTGAAGCTTTTGCAGAGTATCTGCATGAGCGTGTACGCACAGATTTGTGGGGATATGCGGCCCAAGAAAAACTTGATAGCGAAGCTTTAATTAAAGAAGAGTATCAAGGGATTAGACCAGCGCCAGGCTACCCTGCTTGCCCAGACCATACCGTCAAAGCTGATATGTTTGAAGTGATGCAAGCAGCCAAAATTGGCATGGCGCTTACAGATTCTTATGCAATGAACCCTGCAGCAGCCGTTTCTGGTTATTATTTTGCACACCCAGAAGCAAAATACTTTAGCGTAGATAAAATTGGTGAAGATCAACTCACCGAGTTAGCAAACAGACGTGGCATGAATAAAGAAGAGTTAGCGCGCTGGTTAGCGCCGAATTTGGGTTAAAAACCAGCTAAATAAAGAAGGCTCACAATGCACATTCACATTTTAGGTATTTGCGGCACCTTTATGGGCGGCATTGCAGTGCTAGCCAAAGATGCTGGCCATAAGGTGACTGGTTGCGATGCGAATGTTTATCCCCCTATGAGCACTCAGCTAGAAGCCCAAGGGATTAAACTGATTGAGGGTTTTGATGCTAGCCAAACAGATTTAAACCCCGACATTTATGTGATTGGCAATGTGGTTTCACGTGGCAATCCGCTGATGGAAGAAATACTGAATAAAGGCTTACCTTATATTTCTGGTCCGCAATGGTTAGCCGAGAACATTTTGCATCCACAAGGCGAGCCAAGCAAATGGGTACTGGCAGTGGCTGGCACACACGGCAAAACCACCACCTCATCAATGCTCGCATGGATTTTAGAACATGCCGGTCTCGCGCCTGGCTTTTTGATTGGCGGCGTACCACAAAACTTTTCAGTGTCAGCACGTTTGCCACAAAAGCCTAAACAAGATACTCAAAGCACCTCCCCCTTTTTTGTGATTGAGGCGGATGAATATGACACTGCTTTTTTTGATAAACGCTCAAAGTTTGTACATTACGGCCCCCGCACTACCGTCTTAAATAATCTTGAGTTCGATCACGCAGACATCTTCGCTGATTTATATGCCATTGAAACGCAATTCCACCATTTGGTCAGAACCGTTCCGCAACAAGGCTTGGTCGTTGCTAACGGCAAAGAAGAAAGTTTGCAGCGTGTGATCGATCGTGGGTGCTGGACACCGGTTGAACACTTTGGATCAGCCGATGGCTGGCAAAGTGGCGAAACTGATCCTAATGGTAGCTTTGATGTAATGCTTAATGAGAAGGTAGTTGGCCGAGTGGAATGGCAGTTACTGGGTGAGCACAACCGTATGAATGCCTTGGCAGCCCTAGCTGCGGCACGTCATGTAGGGGTTTCAGTTGAAGTGGGCATTGAGGCACTTGGCTTATTCCAAAATGTGAAGCGCCGTATGGAGCTACGAGGTATCGAACAAGGCGTAAGCGTTTACGATGACTTTGCACATCACCCAACAGCCATCGCCACAACAGTTGCTGGTTTGCGCGCAAAAGCAGGCCAAGCGAGGATTTTGGCTGTACTAGAGCCACGCTCTAACACCATGAAGTTGGGCGTGATGAAACAAGCATTACCAGCAAGCTTAGTGGATGCAGATTTAGTGTTTTGCTATGGCGCGAATTTAGGTTGGGATGCCAGCGAGGCACTTGCGCCTATGGGCAAGAAAGCATCCGTTTTTGACAACATGGATACGTTGATTGCGGCAATTGTGACTGAAGCTAAAGATGGTGATCAAGTCTTAGTGATGAGTAATGGCGGTTTCGGCGGCATCCACCAAAAGCTATTGACACAACTCACTACAAAAAAATCTGCCTAAGTCATCAAGTTGCGCATACTGATCAACAAACTAAAAGGGCTAGACTTTTTTACACTGGCTTTATTCGCCTCCGCATTTGTTCATCTGACCATTATTCTATTCGTCAAATTTCAGCCCCCTACTATTCAGTTTTTTAAGGATCAGATGTCAGCTTTAGATGTCGTGTTGGTCAACAGCAAACATCGCAATAAGCCCAAAAAAGCTGATGTGCTTGCCCAAACTAATCTTGATGGCGGCGGCAACACTTCTGAAAATCGCCAACTTAAATCAGCGCTTCCTTGGCAAAAGAATAAACTCACAGACGCTAACATGGAGCATCGCTCAAAAGCATTTGAGAAAAGATTAGCCCAGGCAGAAGCTGAGGCAAATCGAAAAGCTGTGCGTCTTGCTGAGCTTAATAAAGAAGCTCAAGCTTTGATGAGTCAGCTCAAAGCAACGCATGTCATCGAAACAAATCCCACGCAAACAATACAGCCGACAAGCCCTGGAATCAGCCTCCAAGATTCGACAATAAAACAACTTAATACCAGCGACTTAATGAGTGCGAGCTTGGAAATGGCGAGACTAGAAGCGCAAGTTAACAAACAACAAGACGACTATCAAAAGCGTCCCAAACGTAAATCTATAGGTGCGCGCGCCCAAGAATATCGATTTGCAAGCTACGTAGAGTCATGGCGTCAAAAAGTTGAACGGATTGGCAATGTCAATTATCCAGAAGCTGCCAAAGATCAGAAAATTTATGGTCAGTTACAGCTCACTGTTTATATCAAGTCTAGCGGCGATGTCGAGAAAGTCGAAATTAGACGAAGTTCGGGTTACCCAGTGTTAGACAATGCCGCAAAAAGTATTGTTGAAATGGGCTCGCCTTATGCTGCCTTTCCAGAAGACCTGCGAAAAGAAGTGGATATTTTGGACATTACCAGAACGTGGATTTTCACCAAAGAAGACAGCTTGGCAACAAAAGCGACCGAATAGCATCTTCAAATAAACACATCAGGAATTTTTATGGAAACGTATTATCAACATCATGTATTTTTTTGTCTCAACAAGCGTGAAGATGGATCGAGCTGCTGCACAGATCATGGCGCAGAAGCTGCTTTTGACCATATGAAAGTACAAGTCAAAAAATTAAATCTCAACGGCAAAAACAAAACTAGAGTCAACCGTGCTGGTTGTTTAGACCGCTGTGGTGAAGGCCCTTTGCTAGTCATTTATCCAGAAGCGGTTTGGTACACGTTTGTCGACTTAGAAGATATCGACGAGATCATCAGCTCACAATTGCAAGCAGGTAAACTGGTCGAGCGTTTACAAGTTATTTAGATTAAAGCCTCAGCAAGCTTTGCTTTTAGGATATCTAATAAGCCATCGATATTTTGCTTATTTGTTTGGCGTACTACCGAACTCCAAATCGCTTCGGGGAAATGCACATCATTTTCAAATCGCGGAATGACGTGCCAATGAATGTGCGGGGCTTTATTTCCAAGACTAGCCAAGTTGATTTTTGTCGGCTGTAAAACATCACGTAATACTTGCTCAACAGTGAATGTGATTTGCATGATGCTGAGACGGTCGACTTCACTTAAATCCGTCATTTCTTTAATGTGCTCATTCAAAATCACACGGCAAAATCCTACATAATTTGGATCGTCCACTAAGACAATTCGGCATAAATCATTTTGCCAAAGCAACTCGCCGCCAACTGAATCACAAAATACACACGCATTGCTCATTAAATTTTCACCAATTTTCCGGATGCGGCAGACTCAAGCGTCGCTATGATTGTTGCGCAGTTATTCTTAGCATCATCAAAGCTCAACAACGTTGGTTTGTCATTTAGGACACAATCACTAAAGTGTTCAATCTCGAGGTTAAAATGATTGCTCGCTAAATAAACACCCTCACCCTTGCGGCCATCTTCTGTCCACCAACTAACTACTGGCAAATCATTGGTTCCTGGTAATTGCCATACTGTATGACATTTAATACTGCCCTTTGTACCAACAATCGTGTATTCAGACTGACGACTACACTCAAAACTCGTATCAAAGTGACCGCGCTTGCCATCACCAAAATCGATGACACCACTGGTTGAAATGTCAGCCCCTGTTTTAGCGTACTTTGCAGTTGCCATTACATTGATTGGCGCAGTATCAAAGCAATGTCGTAAGGTATGAATGGCATATGGCCCGATGTCCCACATCGCGCCACCGCCATTGTTCGTATCATTGGCTAATCGATACATGCGAGCCTCACGCATCATGAAGGAATAGCTCGCTTTCGCAAACATGACTTCACCAATAAGACCAGACCCAACAATCTCTTTAACACGCTGATGCTGAGGATGAAAGCGATACATAAAGCCTTCCATCACTTTGACACCGTGCTTTAAGGCAGCCGCTTCTATGGCCTCAATATCTGAGACCTTAATCGCCATTGGCTTTTCAATCAGCACATGCTTGCCTGCGTTTATTGCTTTAATCGCCCATTCTGCATGCTCATGGTTAGCAAGCGGAATATAAACAGCTTGAACGTTGGCATCGCCGAGCAAGTCTTCAAGCGCATCGTATGTTTTTACACCTTGCAACTGCGGCGCATATTTAGCAAGCGTTTCCGCCGCCGAACCTTGTCGACGACTCGCTATCGCAACGAGTTCAGAGTTGCTCGCTTGGGCGATAGCAGGTAGCAAACGCTCATTAACTCGCGCTGCGCCTAAAATTCCCCATCGTAATTTAGTCATCAAAAATTCCTTAGATTAAATACCAGCTTGTGTATCTGCATGGTATGAACTTCTCACCATTGGGCCACAAGCTGCTTTTGTAAAACCCATTGCAAGGGCTTGTTGCTCAAATTCAGCAAAACGTTCAGGTGTCACAAAACGTAACACTGGCAAATGATGTTGGCTTGGCTGTAAGTATTGCCCTAGCGTGAGCATGGTAACGCCATGGGCACGTAAATCTTGCATCACCTCTAAAATTTCTTCATCAGCTTCACCCAAGCCCAACATTAAGCCTGACTTGGTCGGCACATCCGGGTAAAGCTCTCCAAAAACTTTAAGAAGGTTCAGTGAGTTTTGGTAGTCAGCCCCTGGACGCGCTTGTTTATAAAGACGTGGTACCGTTTCCAAATTGTGGTTCATGACATCCGGAGGAGCGATCTTGAGAACTTCTACCGCAATGTCTAAACGGCCACGAAAGTCAGGGACCAACACTTCTATTTTGATGTTTGGAGATTGCTCACGAACAGATTGTATACAATCGACAAAATGCTGTGCGCCTCCATCCATTAAGTCATCTCTGTCCACGCTTGTAATGACAACATATCGCAAATGCATTTGCGATATGGTTCGGGCTAGATTACTAGGTTCATTTATATCTGGCGGCAATGGTTTTCCATGTGACACGTCACAAAATGGACAACGACGCGTACAAATGTCGCCAAGAATCATAAAGGTAGCCGTGCCACCGCTGAAGCACTCACCAATGTTCGGGCATGAAGCTTCTTCACATACCGTATGCAGTTTATTTTCACGTAGGACTTGTTTGATTTCTTGAAAGCGCGCGCTATCAGGCACTTTCATCCTTATCCATTCTGGCTTACGCATGGGTGCTTGCGGCACAATTTTAATGGGAATGCGCGCGGTTTTTTCTTGGCTGGTTTCTTTAACACCCGCAATTTTACTTGGGCGTTTTATTTCAGCTGATTTGTTTACTTGTTCGGTCATATTAAATCTGAATAGCCCAATTCTTTAGTCAAGTATTTTAGCAGTTTTTCGGCCGCCTCTGCTTGGCTTAAATGGATGCCCAAGTCCTTTAGTTGGGTCACTTCCAAACCCTGATAGCCGCAAGGATCAATCGCGTTAAAAGGTGCTAAATCCATATTCACATTAAGCGAAATGCCGTGATAACAACACTCTTTTTTTAAGCGCAGACCAACAGATGCAATTTTTCTATCTTGTACATACACACCAGGCGCATCAGACCTGTTAAGGCCATGAATATTGGCTTCTAACAGCAAGGCCACCACTGCATTTTCCATGGCACTGACCAATTGGCGAACATTAATACCTTTGCGCTTCAAATCAATCAGCACATAAATAATGCTTTGGCCGGGACCGTGATAAGTGATTTTTCCACCCCTATCGGTATTGACGATAGGAATGTCATCGCGAGATGGCATACGCAGATCTTTACGATTAAGACCTAGGGTATAAACATGGAGGTGCTCTGTGAGCCAGATTTCATCTGGCGTTTCAGCACTGCGGGCTGAAGTGAAATCTTGCATGGCCCGCCAAGTAGTTTCAAACTCGGTGCGCCCTAAATGACGAATAATGGGGATTATACTCAATGCTTTAAACTCAAATTACAGGACGTATTTCACTTGCGGATGTTCTGAAAGCGCCCGGTAAATACTATCTAATTGAGTTTTAGTAGTGACATAAACACTACAGGTAAGGCTGATAAATTTACCACCACTACTCGCGCGTATATCCACTTTTGAAGCATCGAACTTTGGCGCATACACTTGAATAACCTTGACCATGGCATTAGCAAAATCATCGCTGGTTTCACCCATGACTTTTATAAAAAAGTCACAAGGAAACTCAACCAGCGTTTCTTCTTCTTTAGCGACTTCTTGTTTTTGTTCCGTCATCCCATGCACTCGCAATTAAGCAAACAACAACATAAAGCTATCCCAAAGCCGGCCAAAAATCCCAGCCACTTTGACTTCTTTTGAAGCGACTAATTTTTGCTCGTCAATAATTCTGCCATCAATAATAAATTGAACGGTACCTATTTCTTGCCCTTGAGCAATCGGCGCGATTAACGGCTGCTTACTAATCACTTTCGCTTTTGCGCGGGCATACTCGCCTTTTGGTAGCGTGACATAAAGATCATGAGAAACTGTTGCGGTAAGTTTATTATCACTGCCTTTCCATACTTTTTGTGTGGTGATTGCTGCGCCAGCTTTGTACACCAAGTGTGTATCAAAAAATTGGTATCCGTAATTTAAAAGCTTTTGGCTTTCAGTCGCGCGGGCATTGTCGTTCGCCGTGCCTAGGACAACAGAAATCAAACGATGCTCACCACGCTTAGCAGAAGAAATTAAACAAAAACCCGCAGATTCAGTATGGCCTGTTTTCATGCCATCCACATAAGGATCTAACCACAATAAACGATTGCGATTTGGCTGGGTGATTTTGTTATAAGTGTATTCTTTGACTGAATATAAGCGTTTATATTGCTCAGGAAAATCTTGAACCAAGGCGGTTGCAAGTAATGAGAGGTCATAAGCGTTAGTGTAGTGCTGCGTATCTGGCAAACCTGTCGCATTGATAAAATGCGTGTTTTTCATGCCTAAGCGCGCGGCTTCTTTGTTCATTTTCGTCGCAAAAGCTTCTTCAGTGCCGCCGATGCCTTCTGCCAAAGCGATAGAAGCGTCATTGCCAGATTGAATAATCATGCCATGCAGAAGCTCATCGACGTTTACTGTCATGGTGGTATCCACAAACATTTTAGAACCCTCAACACGCCATGCCTTTTCAGAAATTGGCAAAGTTTGATCTAGCGTCAACTGCCCAGCTTTGAGGGCTTTGAATGATAAATAAGCAGTCATTAATTTAGTGAGTGAGGCTGGCTCAACACGTTTTTGACTTTGTTGTTCAGCAAGCACGCGGTTGCTATTAAAGTCTTTTAGCAAATAGGCCTTCACCGCCAATTCTGGAGGCGGAGCAACTTCAGCATAAGCATTGCCAACAAGTAAACTGAACATTAATACAAAAAATGAAGTGAAATAAGTCATGATTTTTTACGAGGGCTTTTTAGTTTAATTTAAGGTTGATCAATAATGTAGGTGTTTACGCCCAAAGCTTTTTTGACGTTTGCTGCAGCGAGCTCAGCCTCAGCACGTTTGACGTAAGGCCCAATACGGACGCGGTATATGCCCTGATTGTACCAGCTATTCACAGGGGTATTTTCAACTAAATTTTGCGCTAGAATTTTTTTAGATAACACGCCAGCATTATCTGCCGACTTGAATGCACCCACTTGAACGAACAAACCTATCGATGGTGTTGAGCTTAATTTTTCTTGTTTAGGGGCAGAAACACGGCTGTTTTCAATCACTGTTGGTGCAGGATTCTCTTCCTTTTTCAAGGGCTCAACCACGACGGCAGAATTATCTGCTAAGGCTGATTGCGGACTTTGTACAAACTTTCTTGCATCAATCGCTTCAACATCAACAATTCCGCTGCCTTTACCCGCCAAACCTAGCCTATATGAAGCTGCGTAGGATAAATCAATCAACCTATCACTATGAAAAGGCCCGCGATCATTGATACGCACAATCACCGTTTTTTGGTTGGCCGGATTTGTGACACGCACATAACTTGGGATAGGCAGAATGGTATGTGCGCCAGTCATGCCGTACATATCATAAACCTCACCAGCAGATGTTTTATTGCCGTGATAGCGCTTGCCATACCATGAAGCAATGCCACGCTTTTTATAAGGCTGAAACTCTGTCATCGGAGTATAGCTATTACCGAGTGCCAAATACGGCTTGTTGGCTCGCGGCAACAAGGCCTCAACTCTAGGCAATGCATCAGGAATAGTATCAAGATTGGCCGGCGGGTTGTCCCCAGGGCCGTCATCTAGATAATAACCACCTGACTTTTTAGGTTTTGGTAGTTCAGTGGTTCGCACTGGCTCAGTTACGCCAGGCTTAACTTCAGGGCTCCCGCCACAAGCCACAAGCCACAAACTTAGCAAAGCTGGAATAAGAACAATTGTAGATTTCATGATGTAGACATCAATGTTTTATGGTTATGAATGCTCATTAAGATACCAAAGCCTAATAGTATCGTGACTAAAGAAGTACCGCCATAACTGAGAAATGGCAATGGCACGCCAACCACTGGCAATACACCACTCACCATGCCCATATTAACGAATACATAAGTAAAAAATGTGAGCGTGATACTGCCGGCCAACAAGCGCGTAAATGTATTTTGAGCCTTCGATGAAATGACCAAGCCCCTCCCAATGAGCAGCATAAATAAAATTAACAATAAGACATTGCCCAAAAAACCAAACTCTTCACCAAACACTGCAAAAATAAAATCGGTCGTTCTTTCGGGTAAGAAATCCAATTGCGATTGCGTGCCCTCCAACCAGCCCTTACCCGCAAAACCACCTGAGCCTAAAGCGATACTCGCTTGAATAGTATGGTATCCAGCACCTAGTGGATCTTGAAATGGGTCAAACAAAATTTCAATGCGTTTACGCTGATAATTGTGCAACATTGACCAAAAAATAGGCGTCATCACGGCAATTGAAAGACCACCTCCCACTAATATCTTCCAGCTTAAGCCCGCTAAGAATAAAACATAAAACCCTGCGACAGTCACAATTAAAGCCGTGCCTAAATCAGGCTGTTTCATAATTAATCCAACGGGCAAGGCCAAAAGGAAAGTAGCCACTGCATAATCCATCCAGCGCAAACTTTGTTCTCGCTTAGAAAAGTACCACGCAAGCATCATAGGAACAGCAATTTTCATGAGTTCCGATGGTTGAATTCTCCCCACCCCCAAATTAAGCCAGCGTCTTGCACCGTGGCTAACCTCACCAAACAAGGCAACACCCATCAACAATAACAACCCAAGTACAAAAAGCGGCAAGGCAATACGCTCTAAATAATGCGGCGAAATATTTGCGGCTAGCCACATCATAATGAGCGCAACACAAATATTGAACACCTGCGACAAAACGCGATCAACACTACCGCCTGATGCGCTATATAAAACGAATAAACCCACGATACAACTGAAGGCTATACAGCCCATCAAAAATGGATCTATGTATTTATTTAATCGATCGAGCAATTGACTAATCATGTGGCGCATCTCCAACTAAAGGCGTTTCTGGCGTTTTGCTTGGGTCCTTAAGATGGATGCTTGGCACTTTACCTAGCAGATAATAATCCATCACCTTGCGTGCGATTGGGCCCGCAGTCGAGCCGCCGTGTCCACCGTTCTCAACAATCACCGCGACTGCAATTTTAGGATCTTCTGCTGGGGCGTAAGCGATAAATAAAGCATGGTCTCTATGACGCTCATCTATGCTTCCCGCATTGTATTTTGCACCCTGCTTAATTCCAACCACTTGTGCAGTTCCTGTTTTTGCAGCGATGTTATAACTACTACCAGCCCCAATGCTTCCGGCAGTGCCGCCCGGTTGGGTTACACCAACCATGCCCGCTTTAACGAGTTCAATATTGTTAGGTTCTAAAAGCATTTCATGCGATTTAATGATGGCAGTCATATGCGTTTCTGCGCCATTATGTTTTTGCACTGAAGTCACCAAATGCGGCTTCATGGCAACACCGTTATTGGCCAATACTGCTGTTGCTTGAGCAAGCTGCATTGGCGTCACTAAGGTGTAGCCTTGCCCAATCCCCACAATCACGGTTTCACCGGGATACCACTTTTGTTTCCAGCGACGCATTTTCCAATCAGGCGTTGGTAATAAACCGCCAATCTCGCCTACTAAATCGACGCCTGTTTTTTTACCAAAGCCAAAATTGCTCACAAAGGAAGTTAATTTATCAATTCCCAAATCTAGCGCCAAGCCATAGAAAAAAGTATCGCATGATACTGTGATCGCCTTTTGAATATCCACTTGACCGTGACCTCCAGGCTTCCAGTCACGATATTGATGGGCACTACCGCCTAAGGTATAAAACCCTGGGTCACCTATACTAAATGGCGGTAATCTTTTGCCCTCTTGCAAACCAGCCATGGCCACAAAAGGTTTGAAAGTAGACCCTGGCGGATAAATGCCTCGAATAGGTCGATTAATGAGCGGCTTATCCAATGATTGATTGAGCGCTTTCCAAGTATCTGCATCAATCCCATCTACAAAAAGATTTGGGTCAAATGTAGGCATGCTCACATAAGACAAAATCTCGCCATTTTTTGGATTAATGGCCACCATGGCTCCGCGATGATTCTCGAATGCCTTTTCTGCAATATCCTGCATCTTCGCGTCGATTGATAACACTAAATTGTCACCTGGAATTGGCGGCGTACTTGAAAGCACACGCACTGCTTGACCGTCTGCGTCAATCTCAACTTGTTGGAATCCTGTCGTACCATGAAGTTGACGCTCGTAATATTGCTCAATTCCCCCCTTACCTATGTGGTCAGAGCCTTTATAATTGGAGAGATCTTCAGTCTTTTCCAATACTTTTACATCCGCCTCGTTGATACGGCCTATATAGCCAATCATGTGCACACCAAGATTACCTAAAGGGTAATGCCTAAAGAGACGAGAGCGGATTTCTACACCTGGGAACTGGTAGCGATTTGCAGCAAACTTAGCCGCCTCCACTTCATTTAAATGCGTTCTAATTGGCACACTCTCAAAGCTATGGCTTTGCGCTCTTAGCTTTTTAAAGCGCTTACGGTCTTCAGCGCTCACTTCTATAAACTGGCTAATCCGAGCAACAGTTTCCTCAACATTGCCAGCTTTTGATGGGGTAATTTCTAATGTATAGACAAAAAAATTGTGCGCCAAAGTTACGCCGTTTCTATCAAGAATCAAGCCACGATTTGGAACAACAGGAACGAGAGATACGCGATTATTTTCTGCGAGCGTTTGGAAGTAATCGTATTTAAAAATCTGTAAATAAAAAAAGCGGCCTAACAACACTGCAAAGCAAATTAATATCAAACCAATAGCTACGTTCAATCGCAAGCCATATTGAAATTGCTCAAGTGAATGATTTTTAACTTCGAAACGCGTGCGCATAAAAATGACTACTTATGCGCCATAAAGTTGAAAGAGTAACGAGAGTGAAGCACAGCGTACCACAACAAAATCCCTGTAAAGGAGGGCATAAAGTAAACCCATCCAAAATATTCAGCACCGGAGAATGATTTAAGCATGAGCAAGATTGCTTGATTAACTAACAACAATAAGAACACATAAGCCGATTGTTGCAGCACCGTAAATAAGATTAATCGACGCTGATACATCACCGCTAAAAAAGCGGTCAAGGCGTAAGCAAGTGCATTTTGGCCAAACAAATCACCGCTGACTAAGTCCATCATAATGCCAGCGGTCCAAGCAATCCCTACGTTACAAACTTGCGGTGCGCGCAATAACCAAAACAAAAGTGCCAGAAGTAAAAAGTCTGGCTTAATTTGAAGCAATAAGCCTGAGAAGGGCAGCAGTTGCAAAAGCAATGCTGCTAAGAGACTGAAGTAAACCCGCCTGCGACTATGTTGGTCCATGGTTTCTTCTTGAGACTTTTTCTTTTTTGTTGAGCGGATTTTGAGCATCTGCGCCCAGCACTTTTTCTATATCTTTAGCCACTAAATTATTAGTATCACTCGTCAAAATTAAGACTTGTCGATGATTTTGAGTTCCTGCAGCAGGAATCGCAACAATTTGAGCAAAAGGTGAACGCACATTTGTGTTAACGCTTTCAACAATTGCAACAGCCAGACCCGGTGGGTAAATGCCATCAATACCGGAGGTAACCAACTTATCCCCTTTTTTAATATCAACATTTGCGGGTAAGTAAGGTAGATTGACTGAATTATTTCGCCCATTTCCAAATACGATGGCTCTAAGCGTGTTGCGCTCAACTTGAACCGGAATCGAAAGATCTTTATCGGTGAGTAAAGTCACCTCGCTTGTATAGGTGAAAACACGGGTGACTTGACCAATCACCCCGGCACTATCCACCACAGCTTGCCCAGCTAAAATCTTATTCGTAGCGCCTAAATTCACTATGACTTTATGTGTAAAAGGGTCGCGCCCCGTATACATAATCTCAGCCAACTGCGACGACTGAGCGCCTGCTTTTGAGGTTTCTAACAAAGTGCGAAGGTTATCATTTTCATTTTTAAACATTACTAGTGATTGCAGTTGCACACCTTGATAGAGATTTTTTTTCTTCAAAACCTCAATTTCATTTTTAAGTGATTGCTGCGTAACAAAATAACTTTGGACATCGTTAGTCAACTTAAAAGGACTGAAGGCGACAAACTGCAAAGGATGGATTGCTGTGACAAGAAGTTGCCTTACTTGATGAAGATAACTAAATTTGGAATCTGATGCCATCAAGGCAAGTGATAGCGTAGTAAATACAATCAACCGCGTAAAGGGGCTTGGGCCATGTATAAAAAAACGGGGGGCTTGTTGTTGATCCATTAAAAGCTATACGTATAACCCAAAATTAAAAGCGGCAGATAAAACCACTTACCAACATAAAGAAGGCTGCATTATGCAGCCTTCAAAAAGTCACACCAAATTATTCGTATGCAAAGATATCGCCCAAACGATCAATTTCTTCTAATGCTCGACCACACCCTCGCGCAACACAAGTCAGTGGGTCTTCAGCAACGACAACAGGCAAACCTGTTTCTTCCATAATCAATCGATCTAAATTGTGCAATAACGCACCACCACCAGTTAGCACCATGCCTTTTTCAGCAATATCAGCACCCAACTCTGGCGGTGTTTGTTCAAGTGCAGATTTAACCGCACCAACAATCGCATTAAGCGGCTCAGTCAACGCTTCTAAAATCTCGTTGCTCGAAATTGTAAATTTACGTGGTAAGCCTTCAGCCAAGTTACGACCAGTCACTTCCATTTCTTTCACTTCGCTACCTGGGAATGCTGATCCAATTTGTTTTTTAATCAACTCTGCAGTTGGCTCTGAAATTTGCATGCCATAGTTACGGCGGATGTAATCAATAATCGCTTGATCAAACTTATCGCCACCAACGCGCTCTGATTTTGCATACACGATACCGCCAAGTGAAATCACACCAACTTCCGTTGTGCCGCCACCGATATCCACCACCATAGAACCTGTCGCTTCAGCAATAGGCATGTTGGCACCAATCGCAGCAGCCATAGGCTCCTCAATCAAATAAACACGGCGCGCACCTGCACCGATGGCTGACTCACGAATTGCACGACGTTCAACCTGTGTTGACCCAACAGGCACGCAGATAATGATGCGAGGATTTGGCGAGAATAAACGTGATTCGTGAATACGGCGAATAAAGTATTTGAGCATTTGCTCTGTAATCGTGAAATCAGCAATCACGCCATCTTTCATTGGGCGAATTGCGCTAATGTTTGCTGGCGAGCGACCAAGCATGCGCTTAGCTTCCGCACCCACCGCCAGTAATGTCTTTTTACCTGCCGGGCCACCTTCTTGGCGGATAGCTACGACAGAAGGCTCATCAAGCACGATCCCTTTGCCGCGCACATAGATCAACGTATTGGCAGTACCTAAGTCAATAGCAATATCATTTGAAAAATAACTAGTTAGAAAACCAAACATTGTCTTAACATCCTTAGCGAACTTATAAATTTAACCACAGGATTATAACGAAACATCCAGCAACTGAAGTTATGTGAGAAATCAAGTTATAATACCTTATATATAACAAAAATTTAAGATTTGAGAGTAGAAATGTCACTTAATAGCGCAGATATTAAACGTATCGCCCATTTAGCGCGCATTGAAGTCAGCGACACAGAGGCGGAAGCCACGTTAACCAAGCTCACTGGCATTCTTGGCCTCATTGAGCAAATGCAAGCCGTCGATACGAAGGGCATCGTTCCAATGTCACATTCACAAGATGTGACACAGCGCCTTCGCGAAGACGTTGTCACCGAAACTAACCAGCGCGAACTGTTCCAATCTATCGCGCCAGCGGTTAAAGAGGGTCTATACCTTGTTCCTAAAGTGATTGAATAACCAAGAAGTTTAATAATAAGCATACCAAGTACAAACATGATTAATAAAAGCCTAAAACAACTTGGAGCAATGCTCCAAGGTAAGGAAATCTCTAGCGTCGAAATGACCCAGGAGTTTTTGAACCGCATTGACAGACTCAACCCTGAAATCAATGCCTTCATCACGCTAGATAAAGACAAAACGCTTGCCCAAGCGAAACATGCGGATAGCTTATTAGCGGCTGGCAAAGGTACCGCCCTCACTGGCTTGCCAATTGGCCAAAAAGACATTTTTGTGGCCAAAGGTTGGCGTACGACTTGCGGCTCTAAAATGCTCGAAACATTTATTGGCCCATATGATGCAGATATCATCGAACGATTTGATTGCGTGGGCGCTGTGAATTTGGGTAAAACCAATATGGACGAATTTGCGATGGGCTCATCCAACGAGACCAGCTACTACGGTAAGGTACAAAACCCCTGGGACAGAAGCCGTGTGCCTGGTGGCAGTTCTGGCGGAAGCGCGGCAGCTGTTGCCGCCCGTTTATGCGCCGCTGCCACAGGCACGGACACTGGCGGCTCTATTCGCCAACCCGCTTCACTCTGTGGACTTTCAGGTTTAAAACCAACCTATGGCTTAGCTTCACGTTTCGGCATGATTGCTTTTGCTTCTTCGCTAGACCAATCAGGCCCAATGGCAAAATCATGTGAAGATATGGCACTGATGATGAACGTGCTTACTGGTTTTGATAAACGTGATTCGACTAGCTTAAATCGCGAAAAAGAAGATTACGCGCGCGACCTCAACAAACCACTTGCCGGTCTAAAAGTAGGCTTGCCGAAAGAGTATTTCTCTGAAGGTTTAGGCGCCGATGTTGCAAAAGTGGTGAATGAAGCCATCGCTGAATACAAAAAACTAGGCGCCCAAATCGTAGACATCAGCCTGCCAAATACAAAACTTTCCATCCCTGTTTATTATGTGCTTGCGCCTGCTGAAGCCTCAAGCAACTTGTCACGTTTTGACGGGGTTCGCTATGGTCATCGTGCCAAAGAACATGGCGACTTAATGGACATGTATTGCAAGAGCCGTGCTGAAGGTTTTGGCGCAGAAGTTAAACGCCGAATCTTGATTGGCGCCTACGTATTAAGTGCTGGTTACTACGATGCTTACTACATAAAAGCTCAACAAATTCGCCGCCTGATTGCGCAAGATTTTGAAAACGCATTTAAACAATGCGACATCATCATGGGGCCAACTGCGCCATCGACCGCTTTTAAAGCAGGTGAAAAAGCAGACGATCCAGTCGCCATGTATCTTCAAGACATCTACACCATCGCGGTGAACTTGGCCGGCTTACCTGGCATGAGCATTCCTGCAGGTTTTGCGCCAAGTGATGATGGCAAACGTTTGCCTGTTGGCTTACAAATTATCGGTAATTATTTTGATGAAGCGCGCATGCTCAATGCAGGCCATGCTTATCAACAAGTCACAGATTGGCACTCACAAATGCCAGAGGGAATTGAATAATGGAATGGGAAGTTGTTATCGGGCTGGAAACACACACCCAGCTGCAAACCAAAACGAAAATTTTTAGTGGCGCTTCGACCGCCTTCGGTTCAGAGCCAAATACGCAAGCCTGCGTCGTGAGTTTGGCGTTTCCTGGTGTATTGCCAGTGCTCAATCAAGAAGCGGTGAAATGCGCGATTAAATTTGGCCTAGCAGTGAACGCAGAAATTGCACCTCGCTCGGTCTTCGCGCGTAAAAATTACTTCTATCCAGATTTGCCCAAAGGCTACCAAATTAGCCAATATGAATTACCAGTCGTTGGCAAGGGCAGTATGACGATTCAAGTAGGTAACGGCGACAAAGCTTACGAAAAAGTGATCAACATTACCCGTGCCCATTTAGAAGAGGACGCTGGTAAATCTGTGCACGGTGCACAAGAAGGCATGTCAGGCATCGACTTAAACCGTGCTGGCACACCGCTACTTGAAATTGTGACGGAACCTGATATGCGCTCAGCCGCTGAAGCCGTGGCTTATGCTAAAAAACTGCATGACTTAGTGCAATGGATCGGCATTTGCGATGGCAACATGCAAGAAGGTAGCTTTCGCTGTGACGTGAACGTTTCTGTTCGTCCAAAAGGCTCAGACAAACTTGGTACACGCCGCGAAATTAAAAACTTAAACTCATTCAAGTTTATGCAACAAGCGATTGAGTATGAGACAAGCTGGCAAATTGAAACGCTAGAAGATGGCGGCACCATTCAACAATCCACCGTGCTATTTAATCCTGATACAGGCGAAACGCGCGCCATGCGCAGCAAAGAAGAAGCGAATGACTATCGCTACTTTCCAGACCCTGATTTGTTGCCACTCGCCATTTCAGAAAGCGATATTAGCAAGGTCAAAGCTGACATGCCTGAATTACCTGAAGCCATGAAAGCACGCTTTGAAGCGCAATATGGCTTAGCACATTACGATGCAAACGCCCTAACTAGCTCACGCGGTACAGCGAATTATTTCGTTGCGACTGTTGATGCTGGCAGTGATGCAAAACTTGCGGCTAACTGGGTCATGGGTAGCGTTTCAGCAAAATTAAACGCAGAAGATAAAGAGATTTCAGAATCTCCGATTTCTCCAAATGCGTTAGCAAGCCTCATTAAGCGCATTCAAGATGGCACGATTTCTAACAATGCAGCGAAGCAAGTATTTGAAGCAATGTGGGCTGACGAAGGTGATGCAGATAGCATCATCGAGAGCAAAGGCTTGAAGCAAGTTTCTGATTCTGGCGCAATTGAAGCGATTGTGGACGAAGTCCTTGCTGCTAACGCTGCCATGGTTGAAGAATTCAAAGCTGGTAAAGAAAAAGCGTTTAACGCGCTTGTCGGCCAAGCAATGAAAGCTTCAAAAGGTAAAGCAAACCCCGCACAAGTGAACGAAATTCTGAAGAAAAAACTAGGGGGCTAATCCTTTAGTTATGTTGCCCCGCACTTGATGCGGGGTTCATTTTAAGAACTAACTTAGACGCCGCATCAAGTGCGGCATGACAAAATTAGAATTACACGCCATATTGATTTCGATACGCCTGCACTGCTGGCTTGAATTCAGCCAAGTCGGCAGCGCCATCTAAAAACCCAATTAAATCTGCCAGCGTCGCAATGTTAATCACAGGCATACCGCTATCTTTTTCTACTTCTTGCACTGCGGATAATTCACCCAATCCACGCTCTTGGCGGTCAATCGCAATTGTCACACCTGCTGGGGTAGCGCCAGCTGCTTTAATCATTTCAACAGATTCACGCACCGAAGTGCCAGCAGAAATTACGTCATCAACAATCAATACTCTGCCTTGCAATGGGGCACCAACAATCGTGCCGCCTTCGCCATGGTCTTTTGGTTCCTTACGGTTATACGCGTATGGGAAGTTATGGCCTTGCCGCGCTAAGGCAATCGAAATACTTGCCGCCAAGGTAATGCCTTTGTAGGCTGGCCCAAAGAGCATATCAAACTGCACGCCCGATTTTAAAATCGCGGCGGCATAAAATTCGCCCAATCTCATCAAACTCTCGCCGTCATTAAATAAACCCGCATTAAAAAAATAAGGGCTTAAGCGACCCGCTTTTGTTTTAAACTCACCAAAGCGCAACACCTGTTTTTTAATGGCAAAATTAATAAACTGCGCGGTAAAATCTGTTTGTGTCGTCATTTAGCGTCTTCTAAAAACTTTAAGGAATCATCTTGCTTAGAATTATATCCGCAAATCTCAACGGCATCCGCTCCGCAGTGAATAAAGGCTTCTTACCTTGGATGCAAAAACAAAGTGCTGACTTTATTTGCCTACAAGAGCTCAAAGCGCAAGAGGCTGACATGACACCAGAAATGCAAGCTCCTAGCGGATATCAAGGCTGCTTTCATTATGCCCAGAAAAAAGGCTATAGCGGCGTGGGCATTTACACCAAACACAAACCAGACAACATTATTATTGGCCTAGGCCATGCGGATATTGATGCAGAAGGACGCTATATCGAAGTGCAGTTTGAAAATTTAGATGGTAAGAAAGTGAGCATTGTATCGCTCTACTTGCCCTCTGGCTCTAGCGGCAAAGATAGACAACAAGTGAAGTTTAGCGTGATGGAGCGGCTCTATCCGCACCTTGAAGCACTAAAAGCCAGTGGACGCGAAGTGGTGGTGTGTGGCGATTGGAATATTGCCCACCAGGAAGCTGACCTTAAAAATTGGAAAGGCAACAAAAAGAACTCAGGCTTTTTACCCGAGGAACGCGCTTGGATGAATGATATTTTCAGTAAACTTGGCTGGGTGGATGCCTACCGAAAAGTACACCCCGAAACGACCGACGCATGCTACACATGGTGGAGCAATCGAGGCGCCGCTTGGGATAAAAACGTGGGTTGGCGTATTGATTACCAAGTCACCACGCCAGGCATCGGCAATAATGCAAGCCAATGTGAGATTTATAAAGCTGAGCGCTTTAGCGACCACGCGCCGCTGACGATTGATTACGATTTATAAAAATTTGTAAAGCCAATTTTTTTCTCAAAAAACCGGAAGACGTTCTCCAGAGGAAGTGAGAATCATTTTTACACGATATTTTTGACACATTATTTACATTTTTTTAGGTATACAATATTACCTATTAAAAAAATTGTAAACAATAAAAACCCTCTACATCATAGACATAGAGGGTTTTATTAACAACAAATGATTAGATATTCCTCAAAAAGGAATATCATCCGCAAACGAATCAAAGTCACCGCCGCTTGCAGGTTGCTGCGCTGGCGAGGCTTGTGCTGGACGTGAGGCTTGCTGTGGTTGTGATTGATCTTCGTCCATAGCCTCGTAAGAGTTGCTAGCGCCACCTTCACGACCTCCTAGCATTTGCATGCGATCAGCAACTACTTCGGTTGTATATTGATCTACACCCTCTTTATTTTGCCACTTACGTGTTTGCAAACGCCCCTCTATATAAACAGATGATCCTTTTTTAAGATATTGGCCAGCTACCTCAGCCGTTCTGCCAAAAATCACTATACGCACCCATTCTGTTCTATCTTGTTTAGCGCCATTTTTGTCTTTATAACTATCTGTACATGCAATTGAAAAATTTGCAATTGCATCTCCACCAGCCGTGTATCGCATTTCTGGGTCACGACCCAAGTTGCCCACCAAAATCACTTTATTTACTGATGCCATGTTTTTACTCTCCTATTAATTTTAGCGCGGCAGCTTCGTCCCAATTTTGCTGCAAATCCACTTTTAAAATCACCATACCTTCATCGGCTAATACGACCGTTTCTCGCACCCCTGATAATGCCGCGAGTTTTGTTGCCAATGCTTTGGCTTTAGCACCACTGATTTTGTTAAGATGGTACATCTTACTTTTTACGGCTGGCGGCGCTTTCATGCTCAAGCCGAACAGCAACCATAATGCCATTAAAACACTACAAAAAACAAATACAGATGCATAACCATAATAGTGCGATAAATATCCACCAACAGTACCGCCCACAAATACACCTAATGATTGGGTGGTGTTGTAAACGCCAATCGCCGTGCCCTTCGAGGCGGCTGGGGCAATTTTGGTAATGATGGATGGTAAAGATGCCTCGAGTACATTAAACGCCACAAAATATGCGCCGAGCGAGAAAACAATACCCCAGAAATAATCAATTGAAAAAGCCAATGCCAACTGTGCAACAAACATCATGGCGATGGCACCAACAAATACTTGCTTGAGTTTAGCTTTTTTCTCAGCATAAATAATCGCTGGCAGCATGAGAATAAATGAGCTCACCAGCACAGGCAGGTAAATCTGCCAATGGTCATTGGCCTGCATACCGCTAGTGTCTTTGATGGCAAACGGCACGACTACAAACATCGCCATTTGCGCCGCATGAAGGGCAAAAATGCCATAATTCAGGCGTAATAATTGGGTGTCTTTGAGTACTTCTTTTAACTTGCCTGTTTTGGCTTGTGCGTCTGAATGGAAACTGCTCTCCACTGGGTCTGGCACGACAAATTTCACCACCAAAATAGCCGCAGCGGCTAAAACGGCTGTCATTAAAAAGATGCCCGAAACGCCGATGAGATTATTGAGTACTGGGCCTAAAATTAAAGACATCGCGAATGTAATACCAATGGTGCCGCCTATCATTGCCATGGCTTTTGTGCGATGCTCTTCTCGGGTGAGGTCAGCCACTAGCGCGGTGACTGCGGCAGAAACAGCGCCAGCGCCTTGAATACTGCGGCCTAAAATAATCATGGGTAAATCATCCGCGAGACCAGCCACCAAACTACCAATCACAAATAAAACAAGGCCAACATAAATGACGCGCTTACGGCCAAATCGGTCAGAGGCAATGCCGAACGGCAATTGGAAAATAGCTTGGGTAAGGCCGTAAGCACCTAGCGCAAGACCTATCATCAAATGGCTTTTGCCACTTGGGAGTGTTTCTGCATAAATCGCAAAAATAGGCAAAATAAGGAACATGCCGAGCATACGCAAACCATAAATAGACGCCAAACTTGCACTTGCGCGCAACTCGGTGGAATTCATTTTGTCCATGGAAGGTGTGAATGACATGAAATTATTTAACTTTATCTTTTAACTTGCGTATATTAACAGGTTGCCCGCTTTTTTAGATGGGCACTTTAAAAGTCTTGTCTTGAAAAGTCGTGTTTTTGGATTGCTTACGTTTTTTTAGAAGTATGGCATCACATAAACATTACTTGTAACAACTTTCTGTTTTAATAAAATATTTTTAGGCTCAGCATAAATTGATGGATTTCATTCGTATTCGCGGTGCTCGCACGCACAATCTTAAAAACGTTTCGCTGGACTTACCACGCAACAAAATGATTGTAATTACTGGGCTTTCTGGCTCTGGTAAGTCTTCGCTCGCTTTTGACACGCTTTATGCCGAAGGTCAGCGCCGCTATGTTGAGTCACTCTCTGCATATGCGCGCCAATTCTTGGCGCGTATGGATAAACCAGATGTCGATTTAATCGAAGGTTTATCCCCAGCCATTTCTATCGAGCAAAAATCTACATCGCATAACCCACGCTCAACGGTGGGAACGGTTACAGAGATTCATGATTATTTGCGTTTGCTTTATGCCCGCGCTGGCGACCCAGAATGCCCTGAGCATCGCATCAAATTAGAAGCGCAAACTGTCTCGCAAATGGTGGATAGCGTTTTAAGCTTACCTGAAGAAACTAAGCTCATGATTTTGGCGCCCGTTGTGCGTGAGCGCAAAGGCGAACAACTCGATTTATTTGAGGGATTAAAAGCACAAGGTTTTGTGCGCGTGCGAGTAGATGGTAAAATTTATGAACTTGACGCGCCACCAACTCTCACTAAAACCACTAAACATTCAATTGATGTTGTCGTCGATCGATTAAAAGTTCGAGTGGATATGAAGCAGCGCATTGCGGAATCATTCGAAACAGCGCTGCGTTTAGCGGAAGGAAAAGCCATCGCAATGGAGATGGATAACCGTAAAGAGCATTTGTTCTCAGCTAAATTTTCATGCCCATCCTGTGATTACTCATTAGCTGAACTTGAACCGCGCTTATTCTCATTTAACAACCCGATGGGTGCTTGTCCAAAATGTGATGGCTTGGGTCAAATGAGCTTTTTTGATCCTAAACGCGTCGTTGCGTTCCCACACTTATCACTCGCCGCTGGCGCGATTAAAGGCTGGGACAAGCGCAACCAATTTTACTTCCAACTATTAAGTAGTCTTGCCGCACATTACGGCTTTGACTTAGAAACAGCCTTTGAAGTGTTGCCAGAAACAACCCAACATATTTTATTGCATGGTAGTGGCAAAGAAGAGATTGCTTTTAAGTACCTCAATGAACGCGGATCGTTCTTTGAAAAGCGTCATAGCTTCGAGGGGATTTTAAACAATCTTCAACGTCGTTATCATGAAACTGACTCAACCACTGTGCGTGAAGAGTTGGCGAAATATCTCAATTCTCAAACTTGTCCTAGCTGTGCGGGTACTCGTTTGCGCACCGAAGCACGTCATGTAAAAGTGGGAAATAAGAATATTCATGAAGTGTGCGAAGTGCCGTTGAAGCAAGCACTAACATTCTTTGAAACTATTGAACTGCATGGTCAGAAGCTCGCGATTGCGGATAAAATCGTCAAAGAGATTAGTAACCGCTTGAAGTTCTTAACCAATGTTGGTTTGGAATATTTATCGCTATCACGTTCTGCTGAAACGCTATCAGGTGGCGAAGCGCAACGTATTCGTTTGGCCTCACAAATTGGCTCAGGGCTAACTGGCGTGATGTACGTGCTAGATGAGCCCTCTATTGGTTTGCATCAACGCGACAACGACCGACTGCTTGAAACCTTGAAGCGATTACGTGATATTGGCAATAGTGTGATTGTGGTTGAACATGACCAAGATGCGATTATGGCGGCTGATTATGTGGTGGACATTGGCCCAGGCGCTGGCGAACATGGCGGCCAAATTGTGGCCGAGGGCACACCAGCTGAAATTCAAGCCAACGAAAATTCACTCACTGGCCAATACCTCAGCGGCAAAAAACAAATCACCTACAACCATAATCGGCATATGCCAGACCCTGCGCGTTGGTTGTCACTTTCTCACGCGACGGGGAATAACTTAAAAGACGTATCGCTTAAGTTGCCAGTGGGCTTGCTCACTTGTGTAACCGGCGTTTCAGGTTCAGGCAAATCAACCCTCATTAACGACACGTTATACCGTGTTGTCGCTCAGCATTTATATGGCAGCTCTACCGAACCAGCACCATTTGATGGTATTGAGGGTTTAGAGTTTTTCGATAAAGTGGTGGATGTCGACCAAAGTCCAATCGGCCGCACGCCTCGCTCAAACCCCGCCACTTACACCGGCTTATTTACGCCGATTCGTGATTTGTTTGCAGGCGTGCCAGAGAGTCGTGTACGTGGTTATGGCCCTGGTCGCTATTCGTTTAACGTAAAAGGTGGTCGCTGCGAAGCTTGCCAAGGTGACGGGGTATTACGGGTTGAGATGCACTTCTTGCCAGACGTTTATGTCCCTTGTGATGTATGTAAAGGACAGCGCTATAACCGCGAAACATTAGAAATTAACTACAAGGGCAAAAACATCCGTGAAGTATTAGAGATGACGGTTGAGCAAGCCCATGAGTTTTTTAGCGTTGTGCCTGTGGTGCAACGCAAACTCAAAACCTTACTCGATGTTGGTTTAGGCTATATCACACTTGGTCAATCAGCAACCACGTTATCTGGCGGTGAAGCCCAGCGCGTCAAACTCGCACTTGAGCTCTCTAAGCGTGATACAGGTCGCACCTTGTACATTTTGGATGAGCCAACCACTGGGCTTCATTTTGCAGATATTCAACTATTGTTAGATGTGATTCATCGCCTTCGCGACGCTGGTAATACCATGGTGATTATTGAGCATAACTTGGATGTGATAAAAACAGCCGACTGGCTAATTGATATGGGACCAGAGGGTGGTGATGGAGGCGGTAAAGTGCTTGTTGAGGGCCCACCAGAAAAGGTCGCCGAGTGCGCTGAAAGTTACACCGGCAAATATCTTAAAATGATGCTTAAAGCTGGTTAAGGGATTTCGGCGCTATTCATACGCGCCTCAATAATGCCTGTTTTGCGCAGCAGCCCTCTTGCTTGACGATGCTTATCGTAATACCTGGGATTTGGCACCATGGCGGCAAGAGCTGCAGCTTGCTGGGCGCTTAAGTTTTTAGCGCTGGTATGGTAGTAATATTTAGCGGCAGCTTCTGCACCAAATATGCCATTCCCCCATTCGATAACATTCAAATAAATCTCGAAAATACGACGTTTACTCATCATCGCTTCAAGCATCACGGTAATCATCGCTTCCTCAGCTTTGCGCCAAGGCGTGCGTTTAGTCGATAAAAATAAATTCTTGGCAAGCTGCTGACTAATCGTTGAACCACCCGCAACCACTTTGCCTTTTTTAAGATTCTTTTCGTAGGCCTTTTGGATGCCTTCCCAATCAAAACCTTCGTGGTCCACAAACTTAGCATCTTCTGCCGCAATCAGTGCGCGCTTTAAGTTGGGGGAAATTTTTTTGTAATCCACCCAGCGATGTTTGAGAACGGCATCTGGGTTATCTTCTTGCAAAGCTTCTAAACGATCCTCCATAAAAGCGCTGGTCGACGGATTGTGATTGACCCACCAGCAAATATGCAGAAAAATCCAAAGCTGGTAAACCACAATGATGATGCCCAGCCATTTCAGCACACGCCAAAAAGTAGGAGGCAAGCGCATGCTTTAGGCTTTGGCCTGCTGTATAAACATTGCAATCACTGGGGCGGTTGATGGACGAATGCCGCGCCATACCGTAAACGCCTCGGCCGCTTGCTCAATGAGCATGCCGAGTCCTCCAAATACGACTGCGCCTTGCTGAAGTGCGAATCCCATAAATGGCGTAATGCGACCATACATCATGTCATAGGCTAATGCGTTTGGCGCAAAAATGCCCGCTGGAAGCGGTAAGTGGCTATCACTTAAACCTGCTGAAGTTGCATTAATGACGATATCAAAATGCTGTCCATGAAGATCATCAAATGCATAAGCTTGAATAGAAACAAATAACATCTCGTCATTCGCTTCGATGCGCTTCACCATATTGAGCGCTTTATCCATGGTGCGATTCGTAATAATGAGTAGCGCCGGATGCTCAGCCAAAATTGGATGCAACACGCCTTCAGAAGCGCCGCCCGCACCAATGAGCAAAACACGTTTCCCTGCAAAGGAGACACCGATGTTGTGAGTAATATCACGCACCAAGCCAACTCCGTCAGTGTTGTCGCCTATAATGCCTTCTGCATCAAAGATTAAAGTATTCACCGCCCCCGCATCTTGCGCACGAGAAGTTAAGCGATTTGCCATGGCAAAAGCTTCAAGTTTGAAAGGCACGGTGACATTTGCGCCTTTAAACCCATGTGCAATCAAACCATGTACGGTTTCAGCAAAGCCATCTAAAGGCGCAAGCACCCGCTCGTATTGAATATCTTGATGCGTTGATTGCGCAAAAGCATGATGAATCACAGGCGATTTGCTGTGCTCTATCGGGTTACCAATAACGGCGTAAAAATCGGTCATGTAAAGTCAGGTCTAAATTAAGCGTTAGTCCAAGGCAAATCAGCCACTTTCCAACCGTTTAGTTTGCAACGTTGTTTATTATCTGACGTTGCTTCACCTTCAAAACCTTCAAGCATATTGTAGGCTTCTGAGAAACCTAGTTGAGCTGCCAAAACAGCTGCATTGTGCGAACGACCACCTGTACGGCACATAAAAATTGTTAGCATTTCTGGGTCGAGCTGGGTTTTAATCTGAGCGGCAAAATCTGGATTAGCCACCATACCAGGATAAAACGCCCATTCAATATGGGCTGCTTGTGGCACACGACCAACCAATTCCAGTTCTGCACGAGTGCGAACATCGACCAATTTCACGTTCTTCGTCAATTCCAATACTTGATAGGCTTCTTTTGGTGTCAGTGCACCAGCGTAAGGGAGATTTAAATCTGCAGCGCGTTGTTTTGCTTTTTCTAAAATCGGTGAAAGTGTTTCCATTTTGCTTCCTTGTTGGGCCTTGCGAATATGCTCTATTAATAAGCATGATAAATAAGCTCGAAAGTATAGCCGTATTTAAGCTCACACGCACAATTGCACCAGTATGGTGCAATAATTACTATTCCGCACAACCTTGGGGCAAGTTGTTCTTATTCTCTTTTCCGATTTTATATGTAAAAATAAGCAAGTATCCAAATATACCATTGGCATGATTTTTGCTATTTATACATGCTAAGTTTTTAGTTTTTTTATAAGCGCAATCTAGGAGAATCAAATGGCAATTGCCGACGTAATGAAGATGGTGAAGGACAACGACATTAAGTTCGTTGATTTCCGCTTCACCGACACTCGTGGTAAAGAACAACACGTTACTGTGCCTGTTTCAGCATTTAACGAAGAAAAATTCACTGAAGGCCATGCGTTTGACGGCTCTTCAATCTCTGGCTGGAAAGGTATTCAAGCATCAGACATGCAATTGATGCCTGATCCAGATACAGCAAACATCGATCCATTTATGGACGAGCCAACTTTGATTTTAACTTGTGATGTTGTTGACCCAACAGATGGTAAAGGTTACGACCGTTGCCCACGAAGCTTAGCTAAACGTGCTGAAGCTTACTTAAAATCAAGCGGCCTAGGCGATACAGCATACTTTGGCCCAGAACCAGAATTCTTTATTTTTGATTCCATCCAATGGGATGTGAGCATGAACGGTAGTTCAGTGCGTATCAATTCTGAAGAAGGCGCCTGGGCTTCAAACGACAAATTCGAAGGTGGTAACACTGGTCACCGTCCTGGCGTTAAAGGTGGTTACTTCCCAGTGCCACCAGTCGACTCGTTACAAGACGTTCGTTCTGCAATGTGTATTGCACTTGAAGAAATGGGCGTGCCTGTTGAAGTGCATCACCACGAAGTGGCAACTGCTGGTCAATGTGAAATCGGTACTAAATTCAGCACATTGACAGAACGCGCTGACTGGACACAAATTTTGAAATACGTTGTGTTGAACACTGCACATGCCTACGGTAAAACCGCAACATTTATGCCTAAGCCTTTCGCTGGCGATAACGGTTCAGGTATGCACGTTCACCAATCCATCTGGAAAGATGGCAAAAACTTGTTCGCTGGTAACGGCTATGCAGGTTTGAGCGATTTCGCGCTTTACTACATCGGCGGCATTATCAAGCACGCTAAAGCATTGAACGCGATTACTAACCCAGGCACTAACTCATACAAACGTTTGGTTCCTCACTTTGAAGCACCAGTTAAATTAGCTTATTCAGCTAAAAACCGTTCGGCTTCAATCCGAATTCCATTCGTTCACTCTGACAAAGCCCGTCGTGTTGAGGCGCGCTTCCCAGATCCAATCGCTAACCCATATTTGGCATTTAGTGCATTGATGATGGCTGGTCTTGATGGCATTCAAAACAAAATTCACCCGGGTGAGCCAGCAACAAAAGACTTATACCATCTTCCGCCAGAAGAAGATGCTTTGATCCCAACAGTTTGTGCTTCATTAGAAGAAGCATTGACTAACTTGGACAAAGACCGTGAGTTCTTGACGCGCGGCGGTGTGTTCTCTGATGACTGGATCGATGCTTACATTACATTGAAAATGGAAGAAGTGAACAAGTTACGTATGACACCACACCCTGCTGAGTTTGGTTTGTACTATAGCTGTTAACTAGCGTTACATTAGCCGTTTAAAAAGGCGGGGCAACCCGCTTTTTTTCGTCCTTAACTTGATACCCGCGACGCTACCAGTCTTATGTTCTCTCAATTATAGAGATGGCCTATGCGAGCTTTGAGTCGCACTAAAATAGTGCATTAATCGTTATTGGGTATAGAATGATTCTTCACTTACCGAGTAACGCTACCAGCCAATAAGCAAAAAATCGTCGCATTGTCTTGTTGGCATATAGGTTGCTTATAACAAAACTATGGATCGAAAAATACCCGCTTCTTTTTCAGGACTTGAGCATCTCGCAACAGCCGTGATTTTGCTCAACGTTACCCGCCATGTCGTTTATGCCAATCCCGGTGCTGAAGTATTGTTTGCATTTAGTGCCAAGCAGATTAATGGCCTACCTATCGCCCAAGTGTTTCCGAGTTGTGAAATTTTGCATTCTGCAGTTGAAAACGCGATTAGCACCAACAGCCCTTTCCGTGAGCATGAGTTTTTCATCACCACATTACGCCAACACGCCTTGGCTGTGACTTGCACCGTCACGCCAGTGGAGCAGCCTAACGTTTGCCTAGTCTTGGAGTTTCAACAAATGGATCAGCAACTAAGGATGGCGCGTGAAGAACGTATGCTGGCTCAACAACAAGCCAATGCAGAGTTACTTCGTAACTTAGCGCACGAAATTCGCAATCCGCTTGGCGGTCTGCGCGGCGCGGCGCAGTTACTCGAATATGAATTACCAGAAGCAAGCCTCCGCGAGTACACGCAAGTGATTATCAAAGAGGCTGACCGACTTCAGCTATTAATGGATAGATTATTGGTACCCCATCGCGTACCAAAATACGAGCCAACAAACATTCATGAAGTCTTGGAGCGCGTGCGCAGTTTATTGCTTGCCGAATCGCCATCTGGCTTTTCAAAAGACGCATTTAAAATTACCGTAAAGCGTGATTACGATACCAGCTTGCCAGAGATTATCGGGGACCGAGAAAAGCTTATTCAAGCGGTACTTAATATTGCTCGTAATGCAGCACAAGCCATGCAAGCTAGTGGGCAAAAGGATGGCAACATTATCTTGCGGACCCGCGCTGAGCGCCAAGTTACGCTAGCTAAAAAACGCTATCGGGTAGCGATTAAATTACAAATCATCGACAACGGCCCAGGCATACCTGCAGACATCCGTGAGCGAATTTTCTTCCCTTTAGTTTCGGGTCGCGAAGGCGGTTCAGGCTTAGGCTTAACGCTAGCGCAAACGTTTATTACCCAGCATCACGGCATGATTGAATGCGAGAGCGAACAGGGACAAACCTGCTTTACGATTTTGGTGCCGATTGAAAGCTCCGTGATGGTCGGTCATGTCATTAAGCAATAAATCAAATAAATATTACTGAAGGTAAAGCATGAAACCAATTTGGATTATCGACGATGACAAATCAATCCGCTGGGTGTTTGAAAAAGCCATGGCGCGGACTGAAATGGAATTCAAAACTTTTGCGGCAACCCCCGAAGCACTCAATGCGCTTGATAACGAAACCCCACAGGTGATTGTCAGTGATATTCGGATGCCAAACGGTTCCGGCTTAGACTTTTTGCAAGTCGTTAAACAACGATTGCCTGATGTGCCTGTCATCATCATGACGGCCTATTCTGATTTAGAAAGTGCTGTTGCCGCTTTTCAAGGGGGCGCATTTGAATATTTAGCTAAACCATTCGATGTTGATCAGGCCATTGACGTGATTCGCCGAGCAGTTGATGAAAGCAAACACAAAAACACTGAAACCCCCATCGCTGAAGAAACGCCTGAAATTATTGGCCAAGCGCCTGCGATGCAGGAGGTATTTCGTGCGATTGGCCGTTTAAGCCGTTCACACGCGACTGTGCTTATTAATGGTGAGTCCGGCACAGGTAAAGAGTTAGTCGCAAGCGCCCTGCATCGCCATAGCCCGCGTGCGGATAAGCCATTCATTGCAATCAATACCGCAGCAATTCCAAAAGATTTATTAGAGTCAGAATTATTCGGCCATGAACGTGGTGCTTTTACCGGCGCGCAAGCAACCAGGCGCGGACGATTTGAACAGGCGGATGGCGGCACTTTGTTTTTAGATGAAATTGGCGATATGCCCTCTGAGCTACAAACGCGATTATTACGCGTACTGTGCGATGGTCAATTCTACCGCGTGGGTGGCCATCAACCCGTTAAAGTCAATGTGCGCATTATTGCGGCAACCCATCAGGATTTAGAGGATCGAGTAAAGTTAGGACTATTTCGCGAAGACTTGTTTCACCGCATCAACGTTATTCGTCTTCGTTTGCCAGCGCTTCGCGAGCGACCAGAAGATGTGCCCTTATTAGTTAAACATTTTTTAACCCACAGCGCGAATGAGCTAGGTGTTGATTCAAAACAACCAACGCCAGCGGCACTCAAATACTTAAGTAGCATGAGCTGGAGTGGCAACGTCCGCCAACTTGAAAATGTATGCCATTGGCTAACAGTCATGGCGCCAGGTCAGAATATTGGCGTGGCTGATTTGCCCCCAGAGCTTAAAGAAGATTCCGCAAAAACTCTTAATGCCGCCTCATGGCAAGATGCGCTTGCGGCAGAGGTGATGAATGCGCTTAATCGAGGCGATCAAAATATTCTTGAAATACGTGCAAATGAATTTGAAAAAATTCTCATTACCAAAGCCCTACAACATACTGGCGGACGACGGATTGAAGCCGCAACCCAGCTGGGCATGGGTCGAAACACGCTAACTCGTAAGATTCAAGAGCTGAATATCGAAGAGTAACGAGGCCTATCTAATGAAAATCATTAGCCATCTTTAATGACTTCGGATAGTGCTATGTTTATTGATAAGCGTAATATTCACACACGTGCAATGTCATTAAGACAAAGCGATTAAAACAACTTTAGGAGAATTACTATGTGGACTAAACCAGCTGCTACAGAAATGCGTTTTGGCTTTGAAGTTACTATGTACGTAATGAACAAGTAATTTTTAAAGATTCAAAAAAAGGAGCTTAACGGCTCCTTTTTTTACGCCTTTCACTTCTAGACTTCGCTTATTTGGGCAACGGGAAATCTTTAGGTAACAGCACCCAAATCTTACCTTGTTGCTTCATCGAACCTGCAGACTTGCCAGCCTCAGCGCCAGCACCCCAGAAGAAATCCGCACGGACCCCGCCTTTTATCGCGCCGCCCGTATCTTGTGCCATCATCAAACGGTTTAATGGATTACTAGAATTAGGTAAGGTAGTCGATAAGAAAATAGGCGCGCCAAGCGGCACAAAGCGTGGATCTATCGCAACAACACGCTCCGCTAATATTGGCGCCCCTAGTGCGCCAATAGGGCCTGGCAAATCAGGTGGCAACTCACGGAAAAAGACATAACTAGGATTTGCATTTAAGAGATCACGAAGTTTATTTGGATTATTGCGCGCCCAATTTTTAATACCCTGCATCGATGCTTTGTCTAATGTCAGCTCGCCTTTTTCAATCAACAGTCGACCAATTGATTGATAAGCCTGTCCATTTTGATCTGCATAACCCACATGCATTTTTTCTCCGTTATCAAACTTAACCAAACCAGAGCCTTGAATCTGTAAGAAGAACAATTCAATTTGGTCATCCACCCAAACGAACTCACGCCCTTGTAAGGGTGAGTTTTCTACCTCAATCTCTGCGCGATTGTAATAAGGCACCAACTTCGTGCCAACGACGCGACCTCGCACGCGCTTATTAGCAAGCTCAGGGAATAGTTTAGATAATTCTACTGTGATTAAGTCATCTGGTCGGGTATATAAAGGAAAGCGGTATTGGTAAGTTTTAACACGGCTTCCTTTAATAACAGGCGCATAATACCCAGTAATCATGCCAGTATTTGAACCATCTAAATTAGTGGTGCGATATACTGAGAAGTTATTTTTAAAGTAGTCAACAATGACAGATGAAGGTGGATTATCTAACTTATCTGCCTCATTACATACGGACAGCCATGCCGGCTTGGCTTTTAGTGATACACATCCTAGCTTCCAAGCTGGCCAAGCTTTGGTAACGTCGTCTTTAGTTAACGCATCTATTTCTTGCCAGTCAGCAGGTTTGAGCAAACCATAGTCCGGGACTTTCACTGTTTCTGGCTTCACCTCCTCAGGTCTGCCTGGCTGAACAGGCTGCGCTGGACAAGCGCAAACTTGGGCCTCTGGAGGCGTCGGCTTTACATGCATTTTTTCGCAAGCACTTAAGGCCGAAATACTGAACAGTAGGCATGAGAGCCGCCAAATATTGGTATATCGCATTAATGCAAAACCCTAGGCATGGATAAAGTATAAGAAGGAATAAGCACTTCAAACTGTGTGCCATCCACCGCAGTAAATTGATAAGATCCGTGCATTGTGCCCACGGCAGTATTCATCACCGTGCCACTCACATACTCAAAAACGGCTGAGGGTTGAAGCAAAGGTTGCTCGCCTACAACCCCCAAACCACGCACCTCTTGAATTTTTTGTTCTGCATCGGTAATCACCCAATGACGGCTAATCAATTGCGCAGCGACACTACCCGTATTAATAATCGTAATGTGATAAGAAAAAGCGTAACGTCCCGATTGAACATCAGACTGGTCAAGCAAAAATTCTGTGTTAACCGTCACAGAACATTCATAGCGTTTATCAGTAGTCATTAAGGCCCAATTGAATCAATATTAAATAAAAAAGCATTAAGTAATTAATCCAGAAGTTGGTGAGCTAGGCGTCGCCGAATAAAGTTTTTTCGCCATACGGCCTGCAAGGAAAGCTTCGCGACCTGCTTCAACCGCTTTTTTCATGGCAGAAGCCATTAAGATGGGATTGTTAGCCCCCGCAATTGCTGTGTTCATCAAAATGCCTGCACAGCCAAGCTCCATTGCAATCGCTGCGTCTGAGGCTGTCCCCACACCAGCATCCACAAGCACAGGCACTTTAGCATTTTCAATAATAATTTGAAGATTCCAAGGATTTAAAATCCCCATACCTGAGCCGATTAATGAAGCGAGTGGCATTACCGCACAGCAACCAACTTCTTCTAATTGTTTAGCGATAATAGGATCATCTGATGTGTAAACCATGACATCGAAACCATCTTTAACCAGCACCTCTGCCGCTTTAATTGTTTCAATCACATTTGGATATAGCGTATTAGGATCACCTAATACCTCAAGCTTCACAAGTTTATGCCCATCCAACAATTCACGCGCTAAACGTAAGGTGCGGACCGCGTCGTCAGCGGAGTAACAGCCGGCTGTATTTGGTAAATAGGTAAACTCTTCTGGTGGTAAATAATCGAGCAGTGACGGTTCACCTGCATTTTGACCAATGTTCGTGCGACGAATCGCTACCGTCACAATTTCAGCACCACTAGCATCAATCGCCGCGCGCGTTTCGTTAAAGTCTTTGTATTTACCCGTACCCACCAATAAGCGTGAGCTGTACGATTTGCCTGCAATATTTAATGTACTCATGATCATTTCTATCAACCGTCCTTAACCGCGAGGCTTTTTAGCCGCCGCCGACTGCACCAACAATTTCCAATGTATCCCCATTTTGCAGCGGCACTTGAGCAAATGTACTTTTAGGAACAATCTCACCATTTCGCTCGATCGCAAGGCGTTTGCCAAGCAAACCAAGCCTTTCAACGAGTGCCGCCACCGTAGCGATGTCCGCATCAAAAGTTTTAGGATTTCCGTTAATTGTTATTTGAATCAATTAGATACTCGTTAGAAATCGCCCGAAAATAAGGGGCATGTGTTTTCAAAATTAATAATCTATTTTACGTAGTTTGCACACCATTTGGCAAACCCAATAAATACCGCGCTCTTGGCCCAAAATTGGTAAAATAGTGGGCACTTTGTTTTGCGGGTGTAGTTCAATGGTAGAACGCTAGCTTCCCAAGCTCGATACGCGGGTTCGATTCCCGTCACCCGCTCCAAGAAAAAAGTTACATGATTATTGGACTAGCAACCGTTTTAAGTATGGTTGCTGCAGAACTTAACAATGGCAATGCGTGATCGTTATTCATGGTTGATTTCGTAATGTAGGATTATAGGAATTATTTTGTTGAGTAAATTGGACCTTATAGATCAAAAGATCAACCAAAAGCAGCTTCGATTTTTATTGATTGCAATGGCGATTTTGACGTTATTGCGTTTGATTTCAGTGTTCTTTTCTCCTTACTCGCTACAAGTAGACGAAGCCCAATATGCAGGTTGGGCAAGAAGTTTTTCGGCCGGATATTATTCCAAGCCACCCTTTATCGCATGGATACTTGGTGTTGGACAGACGGTCTGTTCGACATTGAATATTCACCAAGTAGAAGGTTGCACGCGCATGTTGCAAGCCCCTGCTTTGTTTATTGCTAGCTTATTTGTCATGGCAAGTGCTTGGCAATTGTTTAAGGAATATGCAATTACCCTCCTAAGTGGCATGATTTTTATCACATTGCCATTGGTTGGATTTTATAGCTTGGTTGCAACCACTGACGCTTGGTTGCTGATGTGGTGGTCTTTCGCGTTCTTTAGCTTTGTTTTTGCGATTAACAACCTAAATACTTGGTGGCCTTGGTGGGTTTGCGGTATCGCAGTAGGCTTAGGCATCCTTACTAAGTATGCAATGCTGATGTTTATTGTTAGTGCTGGAATAGCGCTCTATCAAATGGAGCGAAACAAACATCACAAAATAAATTTTAAGGTATTATTTTCATTATTGATTGCGCTTTTAGTATTTTCACCGAATATTTTATGGAATATCAGTACTGGCTTCCCAACGCTAGAACACCACATCGAGATTTCTCATTTGGGTTCGGCTACCTCAGGAGGTTGGGAATTTAAAAAGGCCCTTGTTGAGTTTTTAAGTTTTTTTTCGGCACAGTTTTTCCTGTTTGGTCCGTTAACGTTTTTAAGTTTAATCCTCGCTAGTTTGCTAAAAAAAGCGAAGTTTAATTTGCCACAAAAAGACATTCAAGCCATGCAATTTTTACGGATTTTTACTTGGCCTATGCTTTTCTTAATCCTGTTCCAAGCCTTTATGAGCCGGGCGTTTAGCAATTGGGCCGTGGTTGCTTACGTTTCGGGTAGCATTTTAGTAGCTAGTTTTTGGGTGTTGAGAATAAGACAATATGTGAATGAGGCAATCGCAAAAAAATTGGTTTTCGCCTCAATCATGTTTGGATTACTGTGCACCGTTTTTATGATTGCAGTTCCACATTGGCTGGCGTCATCCCCAGAATTTAGGGTTGCTAAATTAAACCCATTAAGAAAATTAGAAGGCTGGAGAGAAGTTTCACTTTGGACAAAAGTATACCTACACGCTAAACCGATGCGCGTGATCACAGACGAAAGATACTTGCTTGCGGAGTTATCAACTTACGCTTACCCTGAAGCTTATCCACCCTTGTCTTGGAACCCTTCACGCCATAAGGATAATCACTATAATTGGTTTTATGATTTAGCTAATGCAAAACTAACGGCAAGCGACACGATGCTCCTTATTTTGACAAATCAGCCAACCGAATCACAAATCGCAATGTTAAAAGCGTCTTTTGAGGATGTACTACAAATCCAAGCCCCCGCCTTATCTGCCATTGATATTGGTGGCACAAAGCGTAATGCCTATGCGTTCGAGGTGCGAAACTTTAGAGGTTATCCTTAATGTCATCAGAACTCATTGAGTTTTCTAAATTTACAAAAGCACGAAGCTTACAAGCATTAAAAATAAGTGTGCCAATATGTATTATTTTGGGTTTTATTTTTGTGAACTTTACGCAATTAGATTTAATCTCAAGCCATTGGTTTTACGACGAAAAATTAATAATCCCAGCTAAAAATAATTCAGGTTTTTGGTTAGGGGAATCCGCATTTTTAGAATTTATATATAAAGCGGTAAATGTTATTTCAAGGCTCGCATTATTTATCAGTATTTTCACTTTTATCTGGTTCATGCTCAAAAAAAATGCTAGAGCCTTTTATGCCGCTATTGTGATGTTGAGTTTACTTTCAGGCCCAGTCATTGCGGTGAATGGAGTAGCTAAAGAACAATGGGGGCGCGCCCGTCCGCGAACCATACAGGAGTTTAACGGTAAGCAGCAATTTACCCCAGCATGGATCATGACGGATCAATGCAAGCATAATTGTTCTTTTACTAGCGGTCATGCGGCTGCCGGTTTCGCATTGTGTGTCGGGTTTTTTGTGAGTCGCCGCAAAATTTGGTTAAACAGCGGACTTCTTTTAGGTGGTCTAGTCGGCTTAACTAGAATGATGAACGGCGCGCACTTTTTGAGTGACGTAATTTTTTCATTTTTTATTGTGTATATCATGTCGGCTATCACCGCCTATTTTATTTCAACACTTGTTTTAAATTATGGCGGAACGCGAGCTTCCCAAGCTCGGTAAATGGTTTCGATTCGCGTCACCCGCTCTTAATCTAATCCAGACTGAAATCCTTGTTTCTCAATTCACCTCTCAGTTTTAAGCTAGAATACGGTATTACGTTTTAACGTGCGTTTCACGCCAATATACACACCATGAAAAATCTCATGCCGCCATCAGTAATGACTTTTGCTGCCACTGACCCCAGTAGTGGCGCGGGTTTGCAAGCTGACATTCTGACTTTTGCTAGCATTGGCTGTCATCCGCTTTCAGTGGTGACCGGGATCACTGTGCAAGATACTGTTGGTGTTGAAAATGTAATGATTTTTGATGCTGACTGGATTGATGAGCAAGCACGCACAATTTTAGAAGATATGCAGGTCATGGCGTTTAAGATAGGCATGATGGGTAGCGTCGAAAATGTCGCCGTCATCGCCGAAATTATGGCGGATTATCCAGACACCCCATTACTAATAGACCCTGTTCTTTCCTCGGGTCGTGGTGATGAACTTGCGAACGATGAAGTACAGGCGGCGATGATTGACCTGCTTTTCCCTCAAGCCACCTTGATTACACCTAACAGTATCGAAGCACGTCGTTTGGCTTTCTTCAATGATGACTCTGATGAAGCAGAAAATGCTTCTTTGGACGAAAGTGCTCAGCGTTTATTAGATATTGGCTGTGAATATGTATTGGTGACCGGCACACATGAACGCTCTCATGAAGTGATTAATACCCTCTATGGTGAAAGCGGCCTCATTAAAGCCTATAACTGGGAGCGCTTGCCAGGAAGCTATCATGGTTCTGGTTGCACACTGACCTCAGCAATCGCGGCTTGCATCGCTCATGGTTTGAGCATGGAAGAAGCCATCCTTGAAGCCCAAGAATACACTTGGCAAACACTCAAAGCGGGCTTCCGCCCTGGAATGGGCCAATATATTCCTGACCGCATGTTCTGGGCACGCGACGACGAGGAAGAGTAGTCAAAAGCACGATGTTCAATAGCGCCAAGATTTACGGCCTGTATGCCATTACCCCAGACTCAGAAGACACCGAGCAGCTTTGTAAGATGGTTGAGGCGTGCATTCTAGGGGGCGCGCGCGTCATTCAGTACCGCAATAAAATCGCGCAAAAGCCCTTACTCACCTCGCAAGCAGATGCTTTATTAGCAATTTGTCGCTCACATCAAATCCCTTTAATCATCAACGACCATATTGCACTCTGTTTAGCGCTAAATGCAGATGGCGTTCATATTGGTGGCGATGATGGGGACATTGCAGCTACCCGAGCCAAAATTGGGCTAGATAAGATTTTAGGGGTTTCCTGTTATGGCGATTTTGCACGCGCCCAAACGGCCGCCGAACTTGGTGCAGACTACGTTGCATTTGGGGCATGCTTTCCATCTACCACCAAACCAAATGCACAGCGCGCAGAACTTAATCTGTTTACACAGGCCAAATCTATAGACTTGCCTTGTGTTGCCATAGGTGGCATTACACTAGAAAATGTAGGTAGTGTCGTCACTGCAGGCGCCTCTGCCGTTGCAGTAATTGGCGAATTATTTAATAGAGACATTCAAGATATCGCGCCTTGCGCTCAACAGTTTTCATCATTTTTTTAAGCCACCGGGCATATTCATCATGACATCACGTAATCAACAACTTTTTGAAAAGTCACAAAAACTCATTCCTGGCGGTGTGAATTCGCCAGTCCGCGCATTCCGCTCTGTGGGTGGCACGCCTGTATTTTTTAAGCGTGGTTTAGGCTCAAAATTATGGGATGAGGATGGCAAAGAATATACCGATTACATAGGATCTTGGGGGCCAATGATTTTAGGACACGCCCATCCAGAGGTGATTAAAACAGTCCAAGAAGTCGCAGAAAATAGCCTTTCATTTGGCGCACCAACAGCGCGTGAATTAGATATGGCTGAAATGGTCAGCAAACTGGTGCCGAGTATGGAGCAACTGCGTTTGGTCAGCTCTGGCACTGAGGCGACCATGAGCGCGATTCGAGTTGCGCGTGGGTTTACAGGTCGTAGCAAAATTGTGAAGTTTGAAGGTTGCTACCACGGTCATGCGGATGCCTTATTGGTAAAAGCAGGCTCTGGCTTGCTCACCTTTGGTACACCAAGCTCTGCTGGGGTGCCACCTGAAGTCGCTGCAAATACGCTTACCCTCAGCTATAACGATATTGCGGGCGTTGAAGACTTATTTAACGAAATCGGCAACGAAATTGCTTGTGTGATTGTTGAGCCAGTTGCCGGCAATATGAATTTGATTACGCCAAGCAAGGGGTTCTTAGAAGCGCTCCGCGCACAATGTTCAAAACACGGGGCGGTGTTGATATTTGATGAGGTGATGACCGGGTTCCGTGTGGCGCTTGGGGGGGCGCAGGCCCTGTATAACATCAAGCCTGATCTCACCACGCTAGGCAAAATCATTGGTGGCGGTTTACCAGTGGGCGCTTTTGGTGGTCGTGCAGACATTATGCAATGCTTGGCGCCTGTTGGTCCTGTGTACCAAGCGGGTACACTTTCAGGCAATCCTGTCGCGGTGGCGGCGGGCATGAAAACTTTAACGCTTATTCAGGCAACGGGCTTCCATGAAAAACTCACCGCGAGTGCAAAACGTCTGGTCGATGGACTCAGTAACGCTGCAAATGAAGTTGGGATTTCTTTTAGCGCGCAATCCGTGGGCGGGATGTTTGGTCTTTACTTTAGCGAGAAAGTGCCAACAAGTTTTGATGAAGTGATGAAGTCAGATAAAGAAGCCTTTAATCACTTCTTCCATGCAATGCTTAATGAGGGATTTTACCTTGCCCCATCAGCCTTTGAGGCCGGATTTATTTCTGCTGCGCATAGCGATGCAGATATTGACGCTACCATTGCGGCGGCGAAAAAAATCTTTGTGGCAATGAAAACTGCAAAATAAGCGAGGAAATATCTGCAAAAGCTAAGCTTTGCATGCACATGGAGGTTGAAGCAGAGCGTTAATGTATATAGAATTACAAGGTTTCACTGCGAAATATGTCACTTAAGTCGCTTCATTTTAAGTAAATGGGGCTGGCATATTGACGATGCGGATTAATTTACATTTTCCCGTGTGCCGATTTTTATTAGTGTTGTCTAATAGAAAGCCAGCAAGGACGGGGTTAGCGGACACCAAAACCCTCGATTCGGTGTCCGTTTTTATCAGTACTGACGAGGGATAGGAAATGGGCAGCGGAATGCCAGAGCAACAAGGTTTATATAGTCCTTCTAACGAGCGCGATGCTTGCGGTCTTGGTTTTGTTGCGCATATTAAAGGCAAAAAAAGCCACCAAATCGTGCAACAAGGTTTGCAAATTCTCGCGAACTTAACCCACCGTGGTGCGACTGGTTACGACCCAAAATTGGGTGACGGCGCCGGGATCTTGATTCAAATGCCTGACGCATTTATGCGAAAAGAAGCAACTAAGCTTGGTATTAACCTTCCTGCAGTTGGCAGCTATGCTTGCGGTACCGCGTTCCTACCTCAAACTAAAAACGGTCGCGAGGCCTGTGAGTCTATCGTGGCGCGCATCATCCACGAAGAAGCACAAACCTTGTTAGGCTGGCGCGATGTACCTCGCGACAACAGCAACATTGCGCAAGCAGCGAAAAATGTTGAACCAGTGATGCGCCAAGTATTTATTGGTCGGGGTGAAAACGTTGCTGACCAAAATACTTTTGAACGCAAATTGTTTGTGATTCGCAAGCGCATCGAACATGAAGTGCGCGCCCTTAAATTAGAAGATTCCGCACAATTCTATTTTCCATCTTTGTCATCAAAAACCATTATCTACAAAGGCATGTTACTTGCCAACGAAGTTGGCGTTTACTACACCGATTTAAACGACCCTGACATGATGTCCGCGCTAGCTTTAGTGCACCAACGCTTCTCAACCAACACTTTCCCAGCTTGGGATTTAGCGCATCCATTCCGCATGATTGCGCATAATGGTGAAATTAACACGGTGCAAGGCAATATCAACTGGATGGCGGCGCGTCACGAATCTATGCGTTCAGCCTTAATGGGTGAAGATTTAGAAAAGTTATGGCCACTTATCGTGGAAGGCCAATCTGACTCTGCGGCATTTGATAATGCACTTGAGTTGTTGGTCGCTGGTGGCTATTCATTGCCACACGCGATGATGATGCTTATTCCTGAAGCATGGTCTAACGAGAGCGCAAGCAAACTCATGGATGAAGACCGTCGCGCTTTCTACGAATATCACGCAGCGTTAATGGAGCCATGGGATGGCCCTGCAGCTGTTGCCTTTACTGACGGCACCACGATTGGTGCAACCCTTGACCGTAATGGCCTTCGTCCTGCACGTTATTTATTAACAGATGACGACCATGTGATGATGGCTTCTGAAATGGGTGTGTTGACATTTCCAGAAGAAAAAATTATCAAAAAATGGCGTTTGCAACCAGGTAAAATGTTGCTGATTAATCTTGAAGAAGGTCGCATCATTGATGACGCTGAAATTAAGAAGAGTCTTGCTGAAGCAAAACCATACAAAGCTTGGATTGAAAAATCACGCTATTCATTAGCGGATCTACCTAAAGTTGAAGCGAAGCCTACACTGGCTGTGAGCTTGCTTGATACACAACAAGCGTTCGGCTATACCCAAGAAGATTTAAAGTTTGTGATGCAACCAATGATTGCCAATGGCGAAGAGGCTTCAGGCTCAATGGGTAACGACAGCGCGTTGTCTGTGCTATCGAACAAACCAAAAATTATTTACAACTACTTCAAACAGTTGTTCGCACAAGTAACGAATCCACCCATCGACCCAATTCGTGAAGAGCTGGTGATGTCATTGGTGACCTTCATTGGTCCAAAACCAAATCTACTTGGCATCGATGAAACGAATCCACCGATGCGTTTAGAGGCTAGTCAACCTGTGCTTAACCTATCTGAATTGGAACAAATTAAATCCATCGATCAATTAACTCAGAACCAATACCGCGCTTTGACATTGGATATCACCTATCCAGTGGCGCAAGGTAAAGCGGGCATGGCTGGCGCGATTGACGCGCTATGTGCTGCAGCAAGCAAAGCGGTGCATGATGGCATTAACCTTTTGATTCTTTCAGACCGTGCCATCAGCAAGGATCGTTTAGCGATTCCAGCATTGTTAGCAACTTCTGCAACCCATCAATCATTAGTGCGCGCAGGCCTAAGAACAAGCACTGGCTTGGTGGTTGATACTGGTTCTGCACGTGAAGTGCACCATTTCGCATTGCTTGGCGGTTACGGTGCTGAGGCTGTTTGCCCTTGGCTCGCCTTCCAATCGATTACGGATATGGTGGGCGGCGACACTTACGAAGCCAATAAAAACTTTATTAAAGCCATCAGCAAGGGCTTGCATAAGGTCATGTCTAAGATGGGTATCTCAACTTACCAATCTTACTGTGGCGCGCAAATCTTTGAAGCCATTGGCCTCAATACACCGTTCATTGATAAATACTTCACTGGCACAGCCACCCACATTGAGGGTATTGGCTTGGAAGAAGTTTCAACAGAGAGCTTCAACCTCCATACTGCGGCATTCGGCAACGACCCCGTGCTTCAAAATGCGCTAGATGCGGGCGGCGAATATGCGTACCGTGTTCGCGGTGAAGAGCACATGTGGACCCCTGACTCGATTGCAAAACTACAACAAGCAACACGTACTGGTCAGACAAGCACATACAAAGAGTACGCAAAACTGATCAACGACCAAAGCCGTCGTCACATGACGCTACGTAGCTTGTTCGAGATCAAATCTGCTGGCGCTCCTGTGCCACTTGAAGAAGTTGAATCAGCCAAAGAAATCGTTAAACGATTTGCTACAGGCGCAATGTCTTTGGGTTCTATTTCAACTGAAGCACATGCCACATTAGCGATTGCGATGAACCGTATTGGTGGTAAATCAAACACAGGCGAGGGCGGCGAAGATCCAAAACGCTTCATTTCTGTCGCTAAAGCGAGCTCAATGGCTGAAGTCATTGGTGCAAGTTTGATCGAGAGAGACATTCCACTTCAAGCTGGCGACTCAATGCGCTCAAAAATTAAGCAGGTTGCTTCAGGCCGTTTCGGTGTGACTGCAGAGTACTTAGCCAATGCTGACCAAATTCAAATCAAAATGGCACAAGGTGCAAAACCTGGTGAAGGCGGTCAGTTACCAGGCCATAAAGTGAGCCCTTATATTGCTCGCTTACGTTTCTCAGTGCCGGGCGTTGGTTTGATTTCGCCACCACCACACCACGACATCTACTCGATTGAAGATTTGGCGCAGTTGATTCACGATTTGAAAAACGCGAATCCAAAAGCAGACATCTCTGTAAAATTAGTTTCTGAAACGGGTATTGGAACGGTTGCAGCGGGTGTGGCAAAAGCAAAATCAGACCACATCGTGGTGGCTGGTCATGACGGCGGTACTGGCGCATCTCCAATTTCATCGATCAAACATGCAGGTACACCGTGGGAGCTTGGTCTTGCTGAAACACAGCAAACGCTGGTGCTAAACCAATTGCGTGGCCGCATCGTGTTGCAAGTTGACGGACAAATGAAAACAGGTCGCGATGTATTGATTGGTGCGCTCCTGGGTGCTGATGAATTCGGTTTCGCAACTGCACCGCTGGTGGTTGAGGGCTGCATCATGATGCGTAAATGCCATCTCAACACCTGCCCAGTCGGCGTTGCAACACAAGATCCTGAACTGCGTAAACGCTTTACAGGTCAACCTGAGCACGTCGTGAACTACTTCTTCTTTATCGCTGAAGAGGTGCGTGAGTTAATGGCGGGCATGGGTATCCGTCAATTTAACGACTTAATTGGCCGTGCTGATTTGCTCGATATGCAAAAGGGTATCGACCACTGGAAGCTTGCTGGTCTTGATTTCAGCAAGGTATTTCATCAACCAAAAGTGGATCAATCTGTTTCATTATTTAACAACGATGTTCAAGACCACGGCTTGAAGAATGCTCTTGATAATCAATTGATTGCACTTGCAAAACCAGCCTTAGAAAAAGTTGAAAAGGTAACGATCGAGTTGCCGATTACCAACACAAACCGAACTTTTGGCACCATGCTATCTAACCAAGTCGCAACGCGTTACGGCAATGCTGGCCTGCCGAACGACACCATTAGCATCAAGCTAAAAGGCACCGCAGGTCAAAGTTTTGCGGCGTTCTTGGCACGCGGTATAAGTATAGAATTGACAGGCGAAGGCAATGACTACGTGGGCAAGGGCCTATGTGGTGGTCGCGTCGTGATTAAACCTCCCATCGCATTCCGCGGCCTTGCGCATGAAAACGTAATTGTGGGCAACACCGTGATGTTTGGCGCGACCTCTGGCGAAAGCTATTTTCGCGGCGTAGCGGGCGAACGCTTCTGTGTGCGTAACTCTGGCGCAAGCGCGGTAGTTGAGGGTGTTGGTAACCACGGCTGTGAATACATGACGGGCGGTACGGTGGTGGTACTTGGGCAAACGGGTCTTAACTTTGCTGCCGGTATGTCAGGCGGCGCTGCTTATGTATTCGACGAGGATGGCATGTTCAACAAGCGTTGCAACATGGCCATGGTTTCACTTGAGAAAGTGGAGGCCGCTTCAACCTTTACTGCAGGTAGCATCAACCACTTGAACCAAGCGGATGAAACCATACTCCTAGCATTAATCGACAAACACATCGCTTACACAGGCAGTGAGCGTGCGGAAGCGCTTCGTGCTGACTGGGAAAATGCGAGAAGCAAATTTGTGAAGGTCATGCCAAATGAATACAAACGCGCGCTTAATGAGCTCGCTGCTGCCGAGAAGGAGGCTGCATAATCATGGGTAAAGTTACCGGCTTTATGGAATTTGAACGGCTTTCAGAGGCTAATTTACCAGTCACTGATCGCGTTAAGAACTACAAAGAATTTGTGCTTCATCTAACAGATGATCAAGCGAAGGTCCAAGGCGCGCGTTGTATGGACTGCGGGATTCCTTTTTGCACCACAGGTTGTCCAGTTAACAACATCATTCCTGATTGGAATGACTTGGTTTATCAGCAAGATTGGAAGGGAGCGATTGATGTGCTCCACTCAACCAACAACTTCCCAGAGTTTACTGGCCGTATCTGCCCAGCCCCTTGTGAATCAGCATGTACACTCAATATTAACGATGATGCGGTAGGCATTAAGTCTATTGAGCACGCGATTATTGATAAAGCTTGGGAAAATAATTGGGTGGTTCCACAACCGCCAGCACACAAAACAGGCAAGAAAATTGCCATCGTTGGCTCAGGCCCTGCGGGCATGGCTGCGGCGCAGCAGCTTGCACGTGCTGGTCACGACGTTGTCGTTTTTGAAAAAGAAACGCGTGTGGGTGGTTTACTCCGTTATGGCATCCCTGACTTCAAGTTTGAGAAGAGCCATATCGACCGCCGTGTAGAACAAATGGAAGCCGAAGGCGTTGAGTTCCGCGTCAACCATATTGTTGGTGAAAACGTCAGTGCTGAAGATTTAAGCAAAGATTTCGATGCGGTGATTCTAGCCGGTGGTGCTGAAAACCCACGTGATTTGCCAGTGACAGGCCGAGAGCTTGATGGCGTGCATTTTGCAATGGATTTCCTACGCCCACAAAACAAAGTAGTGGCTGGCGATACTGTGCCTAACCAAATCATGGCAACGAATAAGCATGTGGTGGTAATTGGCGGCGGCGACACAGGTTCTGATTGTGTGGGCACTTCTAACCGTCATGGCGCTGTGTCAATCACACAATTTGAAGTGATGCCTCAGCCGCCAGAAAAAGAAAATAAAAATCTCGTATGGCCAAACTGGCCGCTTAAACTCCGCACCTCAAGCTCACATGAAGAAGGCTGTGACCGCGACTGGTCTATCACCACTAAAGAATTGATTGGTGAGAATGGCAAAGTAACCGCACTTAAAGGCGCTAAGGTAGAGTGGAAAGATGGCAAAATGGTTGATGTGCCTGGTTCTGAGTTCATCATTCAAGCGGACTTGGTATTGCTAGCGATGGGTTTTGTAAGCCCAATGCAAAAGGTGCTTGATGCGTTTGGCGTTGAAAAAGACGCACGCGGCAACGCGAAAGCAACAACCGATGGCCTAGGTTGTTACACCACCTCTAAAGCCAAAATATTCGCGGCCGGCGACATGCGTCGCGGTCAATCACTTGTGGTTTGGGCGATTCGCGAAGGCCGTCAATGTGCCCGTGCGGTTGATGAATTCTTAATGGGCTCTTCAAATTTACCTCTCTAATTTAGCGTAAGAGAAAAGGGTGCTAGGCACCCTTTTTTCATGATTGAATTTCTTAAAATATTGATAGAAAAATGACGACATTAAAAAACGATACCTTCCTAAAAGCCCTGATGCGCGAGCCAACAGACTACACCCCTGTTTGGATGATGCGTCAAGCGGGTCGCTATTTACCGGAGTACCGTGAAAGTCGCAAAACGGCGGGCAGCTTTTTACAGCTTTGTAAAAACCCTGACTTCGCCACCGAAGTCACGATTCAACCACTAGATCGCTATCCATTACTCGATGCATCTATTCTATTTTCTGACATCTTGACCGTGCCAGACTCGATGGGCTTGGGTCTTTATTTTGAGGAGGGCGAAGGCCCAAAATTTGAGCGCACGCTTCAACAAGAGGCGGATATCAAAAAACTTGAAGTGCCAGACATGGCGAAGCTCCAATACGTGTTCGATGCGATCAGCCAAATACGGAAGACTTTAGATGGACGCGTACCACTGATTGGCTTTGCTGGCAGCCCTTGGACGCTAGCCACTTATATGGTGGAAGGTAGGGGCGGCACCGACTTCTTAACGATTAAGAAAATGGCCTATGCTCGTCCTGATCTATTGCATCACATCCTCGAAACAACCGCGCAAACGGTGATTTTGTATCTCAATGCGCAGATCGCGGCAGGCGCGCAGGTAGTAATGATTTTTGATTCATGGGGCGGCACACTTTCACACAATGCCTACCAAGAGTTCTCACTCGCTTACATGCAAAAGATCGTGAACGGCCTTACCAAAACGGCTGAGGGCAAGAAGTTACCAAGCATTGTTTTTACCAAGGGTGGCGCACTATGGCTAGAAGCCCAAGCAGCGATCGGTGCGGATGCATTAGGTTTAGATTGGGCAGTGAGCATTGGCGAAGCACGCCAACGTGTTGGGGATAAGGTCGCACTTCAAGGCAACATGGATCCAGCGATTCTGCTCTCCACTCCAGCAGCCATTGAAAAAGAAGTCGCCACAATATTAGCGAGTTACGGCAAGGGGAATGGTCATATTTTTAATCTTGGCCATGGCATCACGCAGTGGACGCCACCAGAGAATGCGGCGGCTTTCCTATCAGCGGTTCGCGAACACAGTCCGCAGTACCACCAATCTTAATTAACGCAGATTACGACCTAGAACTCCATCGGATCAACATCCACACTCCAGCGGACCTTCGCCGCCAATTTACTTGCACGTATTTTCGGCGTAAGTGAAGCGAGCAACTTCTGCAGAGCACTACGCTGAGTAGCCTGCATCAGAATCTGTCCGCGCTCCATCCCTTTTAGTTTTTCCATCTGCGCACGCATTGGGTCATAGGTTAAGACCTGCTGGCTCAAGCTACGCGCAAGCTCAAAAGCAAAATTTAGGAATGCCTCCACTTCTCGGAAGTTACTAGCCTCTGCCCGCAATAAAGCCAAGTAGCAAAAGGGTGGGAACTGCGCCATTTCACGCTCTTGCAAGAGGGTTTGCGCATATGCTGGATAGTCTTGGCTACGTAATGCGTTGAACAGATGATGGCTTGGGAATGCGGTTTGAATGAGCACTTCTCCCGGCTTTTCGGCACGCCCCGCGCGGCCAGAAACCTGCATGAGCTGGGCAAACAGACGCTCAGCCGCCCGAAAGTCTGGGCTAAACAATGTGCTGTCGGTATCGATCACCCCGACCAGGGTTAGGTTGGGGAAATCGTGCCCCTTCGCTAGCATCTGAGTGCCAATTAAAATATCAATTTCATTGGCATGCACGGCGGTCAAAATATCGTTGAGTGCTTCCTTACGGCTGGTGCTGTCACGGTCTACGCGCTGAATTTTAGCACTAGGGAATAACTGCTTTAAGGTCTCTTCCAAGCGCTGTGTGCCTTGACCAGTTGGGTGCAAATCGGCATTGCCACAGCTTGGACACTGACGCACCATTTTCTGCTCATAGCCACAGTGGTGGCAACGTAACCAACCCTGCTTAAGATGCACCACCAAACGACTGCTACAGCGCATGCAGGGTGCAATCCAGTGACAGGCACTGCATAACAACACTGGCGAGTAGCCACGCCGATTAATAAATAACAGGCTCTGCTCACCGCGCTCTAAACGCTCACGCATTGCATTAACGAGCACGGGGGTGAGCCCGTTTGTGCTCTCTAGTTTCGTGGTATCTAAACATCGAATATTGGGCAGGGCTGACTCGGCAACTGCGCGTGCGTTTAGGCTTAGCAATGTATATTTGTTGGTCTGCGCATTCTGCCAACTTTCAAGCGCTGGCGTTGCGCTTCCCATCACAATCGGCACTTTATTGCGCTGCGCCTGCACCATGGCGACGTCACGTGCGTGATAGCGCATACTGTCCTGCTGTTTATAAGATCCGTCGTGCTCCTCATCCACCAATACGACTTTTAAGTTTGGGATGGGAGTGAACACGGCGAGGCGCGTACCGATGATAATTCTTGCTTGCCCTGATTGCGCCAAGCGCCAATTTTGTAAGCGCTCGCTCTCGCTTAGATTACTGTGCAGAGAGACCAAAGGAAAATGTGGCAAGCGATTTCTGAAGCGCGCTTCTAGCTGCGGGGTGAGGTTAATTTCGGGTACGAGCACCAGCGCTTGGCTATCAGGATCAGCCAAGATTTGCTGCAGAATCTGCATATACACCTCGGTTTTGCCACTCCCCGTGATGCCATGCAGTAAAAACGGCTTAAAAGTGTTTGCGCTTTCAGTCACCTGTTTCACCGCGAAGGTTTGCTCTTCGTTAAGTTGCGGTGGAGGAACGGGCGCATTGCTCGATTTAAATCCAGCCAAGACCTGCTCGGCAGTAATCCAACCCTTTTCTTGGAACGCTTCGATGGCGGGTCGCCAGCTTGCTGAAGTTTCTTTAAGGGCGGACTCGGTTAGCGCCCCACACAGCAGGGCAGTAAAGATTTTGCGTTGCACCGATTGGCGTGCAGGGATTTCATCAATATTGGCTTGCAAGCCTTCAGGGCTGAGCGCATATAAAAAATGTTTCCTGGAAACGGCTGGCTCAATTTGTCTGAGCCTAGTCGGCAAACTCGCTAAAAGTGCCTGCCCAAAGGGGTACTGGTAGTAATCCGCGCAGAATCTCAAGAGCTCAAAAGTATCAGCCTCGAGCGGCGGTTCACCATCGAAGACCTGCATGATCGATTTCAGTTTCTCAATGGCAAAATCACTCTTCTCCGTTATGCCCACTACTACGCCCACGACCTTACGTGCGCCAAAGGGGACGACGACGCGCTGACCAACTTGAACATCAAATCCACCATCGAGATAATCGAAAAGTCGGTCTAGAGGGACATCCAGGGCAATTTGAAGGATATTTTTATGCATTAACGCTAGGTAATCGCTAGATAAAATTGAATAGGGGGTGAGCGCAAGCACTCAATGAGTTAAAATACACCTTTTATACCTCTTAGATATTCTGCCTTGAAAGCACATCTTACCGAATTACTAGCCCAAGCCGCAAAAAGCTTAACGCAAAACGCTGATGTTGACGCGTCTAATTTAGCGATTCACCTTGAGCGCCCAAAAAATAAAGACCACGGCGACTTCTCTACAAACTTAGCCATGTTGCTTGCCAAGCCACTTCGGCAAAACCCACGGGCGATTGCAGAAAGTTTAATCCAAGCACTCCCAACATCTGCTTATGTTGAAAAAGTCGAGATTGCTGGTGCGGGGTTTGTTAACTTCTACCTTGGCGCAAACGCTAAACAAGCCGTGATCGGTTTGATTGCAGCCCAGGGCGAAAAGTTTGGTCACAACACTATCGGCCAAAACCGCAAAGTTCAGGTGGAGTTTGTTTCAGCCAATCCAACGGGGCCACTCCATGTGGGGCATGGTCGCGGTGCGGCGGTTGGAGACTGCTTAGCTCGTTTGCTCGATGCGAACGGCTGGACGGTGACACGTGAATTTTACTACAACGACGCGGGGGCACAGATTGATAATCTCACACTTTCTGTGCAGCTTCGTTGCAAGGGCGTGAGCCCGGAAAGTGCTGATTGGCCTGAGGCTGGTTACCGCGGCGATTATATCGCTGACGTTGCGAAGGCCTATCTCAACAATGAAACCGTAATCGCTGACGACATGTCGGTGACCGCCACTGGTGACGTGGAGGATGCTGAATCCATTCGCGCCTTCTCCGTTGCGTACTTACGCCATGAACAAGATTTAGACTTAAAAGCCTTCCAAATTAAATTCGATGTGTTCTCACTTGAGTCCGCGCTTTATACCGAAGGCAAAGTTGAAAATACCGTACAGCGTTTAATTGCGAGTAGCCACACCTACGAGCAGGATGAAGCGCTGTGGTTAAAGACCACGGACTTTGGCGATGACAAGGACCGCGTCATGCGTAAGTCGGATGGCGGCTACACCTACTTTGTTCCAGACGTGGCTTACCATCTAGACAAGTGGAATCGTGGCTTTGATCGTGTGATTAACGAACAGGGTGCCGACCACCACAGTACCATCACCCGTGTGAGGGCTGGCTTGCAGGCATTAAACGCTGGCATTCCTCAAGGCTGGCCTGATTACGTATTGCACCAGATGGTTACCGTGATGCGCGGCGGTGAGGAAGTTAAGCTATCAAAACGTGCGGGCAGCTATGTCACACTTCGAGATTTAATCGAAGAGGTTGGTTGCGATGCAACGCGTTACTTTTTAGCTGCGCGCCGTGCCGACTCACAACTGATTTTTGATATTGATTTAGCGCGTGCGCAAACCAACGACAATCCTGTGTACTACATCCAATATGCGCATGCGCGTATTTGCAGTGTATTGGCACAGTGGACTGGCGATGCAAAAAGCCTGCCTAAGGTTGATTTAAGCCCGCTAAACAGTGCGTATGATGCTGCGCTCATGCAACGCTTAAGCGAGTTCCCAGAAGTAGTTGAGAATTCAGCCACAGACTTAGCACCGCACACGATTGCAAACTATCTAAAAGACTTGGCGAGTGACTTACACAGTTTTTACAATGAGCATAAAATCTTGGTTGATGATGAAACGACTAAATTGGCGCGCTTGGCGCTAATCAGCGCAACACAGCAGGTATTAAGAAATGGCCTTCAATTATTAGGTGTTAGCGCACCGAATAAGATGTAAGGATTGTTCGATTCAAACAAGCTATATCACTGGATATTTATATGAGCAGAGATTACAAACCCGCACCCCCGAAACCTGAGAACAAGCCTAATCCATTTTTAAATGGTTTAATTATTGGTTTGCTTGTTGGCGTAGGGATTGCAGTAGCGCTTACTGTTTACATCAAAGGTGGCGAAAGCCCATTTAGTGCAAAAACAGAACCTACCATCACTGCTGAATCAGGCAATCCGGTGGACGCTAAAAAAGATGCCAAAGCGGAAGAGGCGCCAACCAAGGATCGCTTTGAGTACTACAACATCTTGCCTAGCAATGAGTCCAAGGTCACAGAACAAGAAATCAAACAGCTAGAAAATAATGCACAGGCTAAGGAAACTTACTTCCTTCAGGTAGGCGCATTTAAAACCGAACAGGAAGCCGACAACGTCAAGGCAAAATTAGCACTTCTTGGTTTAGAAGCCATTATTCAAACAGCAACAACCCCTGACCGCGGAATATTGCATCGGGTTCGCGTTGGCCCATTTGCAGATCCATCTCAAATCACCAAAACAAGAGGTGATTTAGTGGAAAACGGATTTAAGCCTGATTTGATTAAAGTAAATACAACATCTCAACAATAAAAACTTAGACACAATCATTTGTCAGCAAATTTAAACTTAATACGTTATTAAAGAACTAACGAACAGTTTTCAATATTAATTAAGGATATCAAGCATGAAAAAAATTCTTACCGCACTGATGTTATTGCTAGTGTTGCCAGTTGCTACATCAGCGATGGCAGATGCTCCACAAAATGGCACTGAGTTTACGCAAACAGCCCAAGTCATTCCAACTGACAACCCTTCAAAAATCGAAGTCACAGAATTATTCTGGTACGGTTGTCCACACTGCTATGATTTGGAGCCGAAACTTGCCGCGTGGGTGAAAGCCTTACCTAAAGATGTAACATTCAAACGTCTACCAGGCCTGCCCCGTCCTGATTGGGCACCGATGGCCAAAGCCTTCTACGTGATGGAAGCATTAGGCTTATCAGAAAAACTACACAATAAACTTTTTGAAGCGCTTCATAAACAGAAAGCGTTTTTACCAAACGATGAAAAGGCCACAATCGACTGGATTACAAAAGAAAGCGGTTTGGATCGTAAAAAAGTTGAAACAGAATTCAATTCATTCTCACTCAACACCAAACTCAACCAAGCTGCACAAATTTTCCGCGCTTCAGGTGCAACGGGTGTGCCATCATTAATTATTGACGGTAAATTCATCACTTCTGTGACCATGGCTGGCGGCAACCAAGAGGTCTTTAATGTTGCTAACTACATCATTGAGAACGTTCGTAAAGACAAAGCGGCCAAGAAATAATTACCAAACTCATCCGTGTCCCAACTTAAAGTATTTATTACTGGCGCCTCAAGCGGCATAGGGCAAGCACTTGCCCAACATTATGCCAAAGAGGGCGCCATCATTGGTCTAGTTGCGCGACGTGCCGATTTACTTGTAGCGCTTCAAGAATCACTACCAACCGAAACTGCAATTTATGCACTTGATGTTCGCGATGCAGAAGCCTTGGAACAAGCGGCATTGGATTTTATTGCTCGCTTTGGCGCTACAGATGTTGTGATTGCAAATGCTGGTGTCAGCGCTGGCACGCTCACTGAAAACAAAGACGATATCAAGACGTTTCAGGCGGTGATTGATATTAACTTGCTTGGAATGGTGCATACCTTCCAACCTTTTATTCAATTCATGAAGCAGGCAGGAAAAGGAAGCCTCGTCGGGATTGCCAGCGTTGCTGGCATTAGAGGTTTGCCAGGAGCCGGCGCTTATAGTGCATCAAAAGCTGCCGTTATCTCTTACCTAGAAAGCTTACGAGTTGAGCTTAGCCCTAATGGCATTAGCGTTACAACAATCGCACCCGGCTATATCAAAACCCCGATGACTGATATTAACGAATACGCCATGCCGTTCTTAATGGCGCCTGATGTTGCGGCTAAGAAATTTGCACAGGCGATTGCAAAGAAAAGTCGATTTATTGTGATCCCTTGGCAGATGGGTTGTTTGACACACCTTATGCGTTTCCTGCCACCGAGGTTTTGGGACTACGTAATGAAACACGCGCCTCGAAAGGCGCATGCTAATTGGGATTGGCTTTAATGCTTAATCTCTCATTACACGCCATTCAGTTAAGCATAGAAATCATTGCTACCTTTGCCTTTGCCCTCTCAGGCCTCATCGCAGGCATTAAAAAGCGCATGGATCTTGTTGGCTTATGTATCGTAAGTGGCGTATCAGCGTTTGGTGGTGGTACGCTTAGAGATATTTTATTAGATAGGCGCCCGTTCTTTTGGGTAAGTCATTCAACTTGGCTTTGGGGTTTGATTGCTGTATGTCTTCTCGCAATGTTTTTTATGCGTGAACGTCACATCACCTTGACCGAAAAAGCGATTCAAATTCCAGATGCGCTTGGGCTTGGCTTATTTACAGCGCTAGGCACGCAAATCGCTCTAGAGTTAGGCATGCCAGCAATAGTCGCTGCGCTCATGGGAATGATGACCGCGGTGTTTGGGGGAGTGCTCAGGGATATTTGCTGTAACGAGATTCCTAAGGCCTTTAGTGATCACCAGCCCTATGCAGTATTAGCATTCTTAGGCGGCTGGGTCCTCATTGGATTATCAGAGTTGAATTTGCCTGAATGGTTGACTTTATTTCTATCCGCTAGCTTTACTACTTTATTAAGATGGCTTGCAATTCAATTTAAGTGGCAGTTACCTAGCCAAAAAGGCGCCCACAAAAATTAATTCAGCTAAGCTTCGCTTGGTTTATGCATGGGTTTATTCAACCGTTACTGATTTAGCAAGGTTTCTTGGTTTGTCGACGTCGGTTCCCTTGAGCAGGGCTGCATGATAGGCCAGCATCTGAACAGGAATCGTGTGCAGGATTGGGGAGAGCACGCCAACATGGCGCGGCGTCCGAATAACGTGAACACCTTCACTCTCAGCGAAATGGCTGTCGGCATCCGCAAACACGAAGAGTTGACCACCACGGGCCGCAACCTCCTGCATGTTTGATTTCACCTTTTCGAGGAGTGCGTCATTCGGTGCGATCACAACGATAGGCATATTGCTATCTACAAGCGCCAACGGGCCATGTTTTAGCTCGCCGGCAGGGTAAGCCTCAGCGTGGATGTATGAAATCTCCTTGAGCTTTAATGCGCCTTCTAAAGCTATTGGATAATGGATGCCACGACCTAGGAATAATGCATGGTGTTTATTAGCGAATGCTTTGGCCCACTCTCGAATTTGTGGCTCTAGGTTCAGCGCATGCTGCACGCTAACGGCCAGCTGACGGAGCGCTTTAAGGTACTCATGCTCTTGGGTTCTCGGAAGCAAACCACGTTGCTTCGCGAGTGTCGCTGCTAAGGTAAAGAGCGCAACAAGTTGTGTCGTAAACGCCTTGGTCGATGCCACGCCAATCTCAGCACCTGCTCGGGTGTAAAACACGATGGCTGATGCGCGAGGGATTGCACTCTCTTGTACATTACAAATGGCCAATGTCAGATTGTGGCCTAATGACTTAGCGTGTTTAAGCGCTTCCATGGTATCAAGCGTCTCGCCAGACTGTGAAATGGTGACAATGAGTTGCTTGGAGTTAGGGACGGATTTGCGGTAGCGGTACTCGCTCGCAATCTCTACGCTCGTTGGGAGTTTGGCGATGTCTTCGATCCAATACTTTGCCGTCAAGGCGGCGTAGTAACTGGTCCCCGCAGCCAAGATCAGGATACTATCAACTTGATTGAAAATTTCTTCTGCGCCATCACCAAAAAGTGCGGGGGAGAATTTGTTGTCATCGATCAATGCTTCGATGGTGTCTGTTAATGCACGTGGTTGCTCGTGGATTTCCTTTTGCATGAAGTGTGCGTAGGGACCAAGCTCCATGGAGGCAAGCGATACATCGCTCATGTGGACTTTACGCGTGACGGTTTTACCGTCTGCACCGAACACCGTGACGCCGTCGCGACGAATTTCCGCTACGTCACCATCCTCTAAATACATCACCTTACGGGTCACGGAAAGTACGGCAGAAACGTCTGATGCGATGAAATTCTCACCCTCACCCAAGCCAACTAAGAGCGGACAACCAAAGCGCGCGGTAATCATCGCGTTTGGTTCTTTGATGGAGATCACGCTGATGGCAAATGCACCAGTTAACTCGGCCACCGCTTTTTGTGTCGCGGCAAGCAGTAATAGTCCCCGATTATGATAGTAGTGAATAAGGTGAGCGATTACTTCGGTATCAGTTTGTGACTCGAACACGTACCCCAATTTTGCGAGTCGATCTCTTTGCTCGTCATGATTCTCAATAATGCCGTTATGGACAACCGCGATTTCACCCTTTGATACGTGGGGATGTGCGTTGCTCTCTGTGACGCCGCCGTGGGTTGCCCAGCGGGTATGTCCAATGCCGATTTGCCCGCTCAACTGAACCTCGTTTGACTTGTCGGTCATCGCCACAACACGTCCCACCGCACGCACGCGCTCGATGGATTGACCATTTAGTACAGCAATCCCCGCAGAGTCGTAGCCTCGATACTCGAGACGGCTTAGGCCTTCGATCAGGGTTGAGACGATGTTTCTATTTGCAATAGCGCCAACGATGCCACACATATTTTTCTTTCTGATCGCTCTTTAATTATTTTTTAATTGGGCGTTTCCAGCCGGCAATACTTTTTTGATCTTTTGCTCTACAAATGGTGAGCTGCCCTGCGGGCGCGTTCTTCGTAATAGTTGAACCAGCTGCAATTGTAGCACCTTCACCGATGACAACAGGCGCGACGAGCTGTGTGTCTGACCCAATAAACACATCGTCTTCTATGACAGTTTTATATTTATTCACGCCATCATAATTACAGGTAATTGTCCCAGCACCGATATTGACGTTTTTTCCAATGGTTGCGTCGCCAATATAGCTAAGATGGTTCACCTTGGAATTGCTACCGACTTGGCTATTTTTGATCTCAACAAAGTTTCCTACATGCGCTTCGTCAGCAATCTCCGCACCAGGGCGAAGGCGGGCATAGGGACCTATCCTGCAACCTGATTCAACGCGGGCTTGATCAATATGGGTAAATGCTGCAATCTCGCTTTCTGCACCAATGCTGCTCTCCTTGATCACGCAGTAAGGGCCAATCCTAACACCGTCGCCTAATGCGACTTTTCCTTCAAAGACACAACCAACGTCGATCTCAACATCTTTGCCAACCGTTAAACTACCTCGCACATCGATTCTGTTTGGGTCCGCTAAGGTTGCGCCAGCCTGCATGAGTGAAGCGGCATAACGTGTTTGGTAGACGCGCTCTAAGCTTGCTAGGTCCGCCTTAGAGTTAACCCCCTCAACCGAGGCCTCGTCATATGTGATCTCTGCTGACACATTCAAGCCATCATTGACGGCCATTGCGACGATGTCAGTGAGGTAATACTCGCCCTGCGCATTGTGATTGCTGAGCTTTGATAACCATGCATTTAAATTTTTATTGTTGACAGCGATAATGCCGGTGTTCACTTCCGTGATTGCCTTTTGCGTGTCTGTCGCATCCTTATGCTCAACGATCGCGAGTATGAGTTGCTGATGGTTTCTAACGATGCGGCCATAGCCTGTTGGATTTTGCTTGCTAACCGTTAAGAGACCAAGGGCTTCGGGCTTCTCAAGAAGCGACATGCAACTCTGCAGATTGAGGAGTGGTACATCCCCCAACAAGATAAGGGTGGTGCCATCATCGTCTAGATGTGGAACCGCCTGTAACATTGCGTGACCGGTCCCGAGCTGCTCCTTTTGTTCGACCCATGTGATGTCTTCATGTGTAAATGCATTCGGCACGGCATCCCCGCCATATCCATAAACCACCACCATCTTGCTTGGGTTTAGAGTCTTCGCGGCATCGATCACGTGCGCCAACAAAGGCTTTCCTGCCAAGCGGTGCAATACCTTGGGTATCACGGACTGCATGCGTGTGCCCTTACCCGCAGCAAGAATCACAATGTTCAAATTTTTTATAATCATAATTGAATAATGACTTATGGTTTTACGGTTAGTATTTCATTGTAATGGAATCAAGCCTACATAACAAAAAAGGCAGCCTTGGCTGCCTATTTATATGCTTTAAAACAATGTTGCTTAATGCGTTGTTTTACGTAACTTAGCAATCGCTTGTAGTTGCGCCAAGGCTTCAACCAACTCGCTTTGTGCCAATGCGTAATTAACTTCGCTCGCATTGCTCTTCAAGGTCTCTTCAGCAAGGCGTTTAACTTCTAACGCTTTAGCCTCATCCAAGTCATGACCACGAATCGCTGTATCAGCAAGTACGGTCACAAGGCCTGGTTGAACCTCTAGAACGCCGCCAGAAACAAAGATTAATTGTTCATCGCCATCTGCTAATTTAATCCGTAAAGCACCTGGCTTAATACTTGTAAGCATAGGCGTGTGACGTGGATAAATACCAACTTCACCCATCAATGCAGGTGCTACAACGAACGCTGCCTCACCTGAAAAGATTGATTCTTCAGCACTGACTACATCGATTTGTATTGTTGTTGCCATATTTTTACCTATTTGCTTTCTGTCTGTTTAGCTATTTTTTATAGCAAATTACAGAGTTTTAGCTTTTTCTACAGCTTCTTCAATCGCACCAACCATGTAGAACGCTTGTTCTGGTAGGTGATCGTAATCACCGTTTACAATACCCTTGAAACCTTTGATGGTTTCTTTCAATGGTACGTATTTGCCTGGCGCGCCAGTAAACACTTCAGCTACGTGGAATGGTTGTGACAAGAAACGCTGAATCTTACGCGCACGCGCGACAGCCAATTTATCTTCTGGAGCCAACTCATCCATACCAAGAATCGCAATAATGTCGCGCAATTCTTTGTAACGTTGTAGGGTTTGTTGAACGCTACGTGCAACTGCATAGTGCTCTTCTCCAACAACGAGTGGATCCAATTGACGTGATGTTGAGTCAAGTGGGTCAACCGCTGGATAAATACCCAATGAAGCGATGTCACGTGACAACACAACTGTTGAGTCCAAATGTTGGAATGTGGTTGCAGGTGATGGATCGGTCAAGTCATCCGCAGGAACATAAACCGCTTGAATAGAAGTTATAGAACCCACCTTAGTTGATGTAATACGTTCTTGTAAGCGACCCATTTCTTCTGCTAATGTAGGTTGATAACCCACAGCTGAAGGCATACGACCTAGCAACGCTGATACTTCAGTACCAGCCAATGTGTAACGGTAGATGTTATCCACGAAGAACAAGATGTCACGGCCTTCGTCACGGAATTTTTCAGCCATTGTTAAACCTGACAAAGCAACGCGTAAACGGTTGCCTGGTGGTTCGTTCATTTGACCGAACACCATCGCTACTTTTGATTCAGCCATGTTGTCTAGTTTGATAACGCCCGCTTCAGCCATCTCGTGGTAGAAGTCGTTACCCTCACGAGTACGCTCACCCACACCTGCGAACACTGATAAACCTGAGTGCTCTTTTGCAATATTGTTAATCAGTTCAAGCATGTTAACTGTTTTACCCACACCAGCACCGCCGAACAAACCAACTTTACCGCCCTTAGCAAACGGACATACCAAGTCAATCACCTTGATGCCCGTTTCTAGCAAGTCTACTGATGGTGATAATTCTTCAAAAGTAGGAGCGTGTTGGTGAATTTCGCGACGTTCGTCTGTTGCAATTGGACCAGCTTCGTCGATTGGACGGCCTAGCACGTCCATCACACGACCTAGTGTCGCTGTGCCTACTGGCACAGAAATACCCGCGCCAGTTGCTTTTACTAACATACCGCGACGTAACCCGTCGCTTGAACCCATCGCAATGGTACGAACAATGCCGTCGCCTAATTGCTGTTGAACTTCAAATGTTAGGCCAACTTCTGCTGTAGAACCTGCTTCGTCTAATACCAAGGCTTCATAAACCTTAGGCATTTGGTCACGTGGAAATTCCACGTCAACAACAGCGCCGATACACTGTACAACTTTACCTTGACTCATCTTAATGATCCCCATCTATGCTTAATTCGATATTTATATTCGATATTGATGTCGTTATTAACCCGATACCGCTGCCGCACCACCCACGATTTCAGAAATTTCTTTCGTAATCGCTGCTTGACGCGCTTTGTTATAAACCAGTTTCAATTCGCCAATCACAGTCTTTGCATTATCAGACGCTGCTTTCATTGCTACCATACGAGCGCTTTGCTCAGATGCCATGTTTTCAGCGACTGCTTGATAAATGACTGATTCAACGTAACGAACCATCAAATCATCAATCACCACCTGCGCGTCTGGCTCGTAAATGTAATCCCAGTGACCTTTAGGTGCGCCAAGGCTTTCACCTGAAAGTGGGAGTAATAGCTCTAATTTCGTTTCTTGTTTCATAGCGTTAATGAATTTGTTGTACACAACATACAACTGATCAATTTCGCCAGCAACGTAAGCATCTAACATCACTTTAATTGGGCCAATAAGCTTTTCCATCTGCGGTGCATCGCCCAAACCAGTCATCTGCGATTTCACATTTGCACTGATACGGTTCATTAGGCCTAAACCTTTATTACCGATTGCACAGACCTGTACAGAAAGTTTTTCAGCTTCCCAAGATTGCATTTGATTGACCGCAACACGCAACACGTTAGTGTTTAAGCCACCGCACAAACCTTTATCTGAAGTGACAATGATCACGCCGACGTTTTTAACGCCCTCACGTTTAACTAAGAAAGGGTGCTTGTACTCAGGCTCAGCATGAGACATGTGTGCCGCAACATTGCGAATCTTTTCTGCGTATGGACGGGCAGCGCGCATACGTTCCTGCGCTTTACGCATTTTCGATGCCGCTACCATTTCCATGGCTTTAGTGATCTTACGTGTATTTTCTACACTTTTGATCTTGGTTCTAATTTCCTTACTACCAGCCATTATTTAGCTCCAGCTTGAGTACGAATTAATAAGCGCTATTCGCTTTGAAATCTTCAATAGCTGATGTCAATTCTTTGTCATCCTCTTTTGATAGATCTAAAGTTGATTCAATACGCTCTACCAGGCCTTTGTATTTAGCTTTAATGAATGCGTGCAATGCAGACTCAAATGCTAATACTTTAGTCACTGGCACATCGTCCAAGTAACCCTTGTTAGCTGCTTGCAAGCTGATTGCCATTTCTGAAACAGAAAGTGGTAAGTATTGTGCTTGCTTCATCAACTCTGTTACCAGGCGACCGCGTTCAAGTTGCTTACGTGTTGCTTCATCCAAATCGGAAGCAAACTGAGCAAACGCTGCCAATTCACGGTATTGCGCAAGTGCCAAACGAACACCGCCGCCAAGCTTCTTAACAACCTTAGTTTGCGCAGCACCACCAACGCGAGACACTGAAATACCAGCGTTAATTGCAGGACGGATACCAGCATTGAACAAGTCTGTTTCCAAGAAGATCTGTCCGTCAGTAATTGAAATCACATTAGTTGGAACGAATGCAGAAACGTCACCAGCTTGTGTTTCAATGATTGGCAATGCAGTCAATGAACCTGTTTTACCTTTAACTTCACCATTAGTGAATTTTTCTACATACGCTTCATTTACGCGCGCAGCACGCTCTAACAAACGTGAGTGAAGATAGAACACGTCACCTGGGTAAGCTTCACGGCCTGGTGGACGACGAAGTAGTAATGAAATTTGACGGTAAGCAATCGCTTGTTTTGTCAAATCATCGTAGATGATCAATGCGTCTTGACCACGGTCACGGAAGTATTCACCCATCGTACAACCTGAGTACGGTGCAATAAATTGCAAGGCAGCAGAGTCAGATGCAGAAGCAGCAACAATGATGGTGTAATCGAGCGCGCCATATTGTTCAAGTTTACGAACCACGTTAGCGATGGTTGAAGCTTTTTGGCCAATCGCTACGTAGATACAGGTCATGTTTTGACCCTTTTGATTGATGATCGCATCAATTGCAACTGCAGTCTTACCTGTTTGACGGTCACCAATAATCAATTCACGTTGACCACGGCCAACTGGCACCATAGCGTCAATCGCTTTAATACCCGTTTGTACTGGTTGTGAAACTGATTTACGTGCAATCACGCCTGGCGCAACTTTTTCAATTTTGTCAGTCATTTTTGCATTGATTGGGCCCTTGCCGTCGATTGGACGACCTAGCGCATCAACTACACGACCGATAAGCTCTGGTCCTACTGGCACTTCCAAAATACGACCTGTACATTTGCATATGTCGCCTTCTGTAATGTGTTCGTAATCACCAAGAACAACCGCACCCACTGAGTCACGTTCTAAATTTAACGCCAAACCGAATGTGTTGCCTGGGAACTCGATCATTTCACCGGCCATTACATTTGATAAGCCGTGAACACGAACAATACCGTCCGTAACTGAAACAACTGTACCTTGGGTACGAGCTTCAGCAGTCGTAGAGAAATTCTCTAAACGACTTTTAATCAGCTCACTGATTTCTGATGTTGATAACTGCATTTTTATGTCTCCTGACCTATAATGGTCTAAACTTTTAAGTGTCTAACCTTTAAGCGTGTATGCAAGTGACTGTAATTGGCCGCGCACTGATGCATCGATCACTGTATCGCCCACTACAATTTTGATCCCACCAATCAATTCAGGATCCAATTTCACTTGAGCCTCAATTTTTTTACCAAACTTCACTTCAAGTTGCTTAACTAAAGCCTTAACTTGTGCATCTGTTGGTTTTGAAGCCACTGTTAATTCAGCCTCTAGCGAACCTTCATCGAGTGCTTTTAATTCCTCAAACGCAGCAACAATGTCAGCAACAATGACAAGTCGATCATTCTCAACTAGTAACTTCACCAAATTGACTGCCGCATCGCTTAAATTACCATCAAAAATGGCAAGTAGGGCGCGCTCAAGTTCACTCGAAGGTAACTTAGGATCATCGATTAAAGCTTTTACTTGTGCATTATCAGAAACTGCACCGATGAAAGCCAACTCCTCTGACCATATAGCTAGTGCTTTTTTTTCCTTAGCCAAGCGGAAAACCGCTGTGGCATAGGGTCTTGCTATTGTTATCGCTTCAGCCATGATTTACCAAGGCCTCCTAAAGCTCTTTAGCGATTGCAGTTAAAATCTCTGCATGCGCTTTAGAGTCAATTTCTTTACGCAAGATTTTTTCAGCGCCTGCGATAGCTAACGTCGACACTTGTTGACGTAGGCCTTCTTTAGCGCGGTTAATCTCTTGCTCGATTTCAGCTTTTGCACCACTGATAATGCGATCGCCTTCAGCTTTAGCTGTGCCCTTAGCATCTTCCACGATTTGTGTCGCACGCTTTTCAGCAAGCGCCAAGATCTCAGATGCTTTTACCTTAGCTTCAGCAAGAGCTTCAGATGCACGCTTTGAAGACTGCTCTAATTCAGCGCGGCCTTTTTCACCTGCAGCCAAACCATCAGCGATTTCTTTCTGACGTGTTTCGATTGCATTTAGCAAAGGTGGCCACACAAATTTCATGGTGAACACGATGAGCACAAAGAATGCAATCGCTTGTGCTACCAGTGTAAAGTTAATATCCATTTTTGCTCCCAGACTCCAGTTAAGCTAATTTATTTAATTTGTTAGCTTAGTGAGGAACAACACTTAATAGTGGGTTAGCAAATGCGAACATCATTGCAAGACCAACACCAATAATGAATGAAGCATCGATAAGGCCCAATAGCAAGAATACTTTACCTTGCAATGCTGGGATCATTTCTGGTTGGCGAGCTGCGCCTTCCAAGAAGCTAGCACACATGATACCAATACCGATACAAGCGCCAGCAGCGCCCAAACCGATGATTAGACCAATGCCAATGCCAGTGTATGCTTGAATTGTTGCTAAATATTGAACAGCTTCCATTACGTTTCCTTTCAAATTGAGGGATATTACTTAACTTCTAAGACAAACTAAATTACTAAACTACTAAAAAAAACAAAATATCTATTTATTAATGACTTTCTTGCGCCATGGCTAAGTAAACAACTGTCAGCATCATAAAGATGAATGCTTGCAACGCAACAATCAAGATATGGAAAATAGACCAGCCGGCACCTAGAATTGCGCCGGCGATTGTGCCCGTTACACCAGTAGCAGCCCATAGGCCCAATAACAAGAAGATCACCTCACCCGCATACATGTTGCCGAATAGTCGCAATGAATGAGAGAGTGGTTTTGATACGTATTCGATTAAGTTGAATAAGAAGTTTGCAGGCCAAACCAATGGGTTCGTGCCGAATGGTGAACAAAACAACTCATGAATCCAGCCACCAAGACCCTTTGATTTAATGGCAAAGAAGATCATTAAGAACCAAACTGTGAGCGCTAGCGCGAAAGTTGTGTTGATGTCGGACGTTGGCACTGAGCGCCAAAAAGTATGTTCACCACCAATTGGTTCAACGATGTATTTAGCAACGATATCAATTGGCAAAAAGTCCATCGCGTTCATCATAAACACCCAAACAAACACCGTCAGTGCTGCTGGGGCAATGAATGTATGACGATTGCCATGGTAGATGTTCTTAACTTGATCATCCACGAAGTCAAATACCAGCTCCATAAAAGCTTGACGCTTAGTTGGCACGCCAGCCGTTGCCCCACGTGCCACTAACCAAATCAAACCTATCGCGATAATACCTAATGCCACCGACATCACGAGCGTGTCTACGTGTAATGTCCAGAATGAGCCATTGCCTATCGATTGGCTGTTAAATGATAGATGATGCTCAATGTAGCCCGATGGTGTTAATGCGTGTTCAGTTGCCATAAATCAAACCCTTAATAACTTGCGTCTATCTTTATTTTTTATCTAAACCAATAAAAGCTGCACCAGACAGTATGGCTGATGCCGCCAAGCCCAAAATTAAAGCGATTGGAACCAGATGTTCGTTGTACAACTTGAACGTTAGGAACAACAACAGGACAATGACAAAAATTTTCACCGCCTCTGCCTTTAGCATGGTGATGATGATTGAACCTGCGTTATTTTTCTTATCCCCGTTTCTAGCAATCATTGATCCTGCGAGACCGCCAAGTACCGCAGACATCCCGCCAGCCAAAGCTGAAACTGCCGCGTGTTCACCTGAAACATCGCCCATACGCTCGGCCAAAATGTAAGCAATTGCCGCGACTGAAATGGTAGATATTAGTTGCCATTTCAACATCTTTTTATAGACTTGGGCTGTTTTAATATTTTGCATTTATTGTTAATTTTTAGATAAAACAGCACAAATCTAAATGTGCGAAGTCCGCGATTGTCTTGTTTTATTCATTTTAAGTCAAGTCTAGCGGAGGAATTTTAATGAATTTTTGAAATAATTCCATCCAACTGATCAAGGCTTGCATAACGGATTTTTAGCGTACCGGAGCCATTTTTGCTACTTTCAATGGTCACCGCCGCACCCAAGCTTTGAGCAAGCGCTTCTTGCAATCGCAAAACATCTCGATCTTTAACAGGGGCTTTAACTGATGTAGTTGCTAAACTTAACAAACGCTTCACCAACTGCTCTGCACCGCGCACCGATAATTGGTTCTGCACGATCTCTTCGGCAGCGGCAATTTGCTTGGCGCAATCCAGCGCTAGCAGGGCCCGGGCATGTCCCATATCGATTTTAGCCATAGCTAACATCTCTTGAACCACTGCGTGAAGATTTTGCAATCTAAGCAGGTTGGTCAGGGCACTGCGTGAACGACCTACTGCTTTTGCTGCGGTTTCATGCGTCATATCAAACTCATTGATTAGCCGCTGTATACCATTTGCTTCCTCGATGGGGTTTAAGTTTTCACGCTGAATATTTTCAATCAACGCCATTGCCAAGGCGACTTCATCAGCTATTTCTCTAATAATGACAGGCACTTCTTTTAAACCCGCAATTTGAGAAGCTCTCCACCTTCTTTCGCCGGCAACAATTTCATACATGTCACCATCGACGAGACGAACAACGATTGGCTGCATGATGCCCTGCGCGCGAATGGAGTCCGCAAGACTTTCTAATGAGACCGGGTCCATATGGGTTCTTGGTTGATACTTGCCTGGTTGTAATTTTTCTATTGCTAAAGTACCCAAGCTATCAGACTGATTGCTAGCCTGTTCATCATTTACAAACAGGGCATCCAAACCACGCCCTAAACCTTTAAGTTTCACCATTTTTCGTCCAATTTAATTGATGCTAATGTTTATTGCCTAACTTTTGTCGCTCGATAATTTCTTTTGCAAGCTCAAGGTAAGATTGGGCACCCTTAGATGATCTATCGTAAATTAATGCTGGCATTCCATAGCTAGGCGCTTCCGCTAAACGAACATTACGTGGCACCATTGTCTTGTAAACCTTGTCACCAAAATGGCTAACCAATTGAGCGGAAACCTGTTGCGCAAGCATATTGCGATTATCAAACATTGTTCTCAACAACCCCTCAATCTCAAGCGCTGGATTAAGGTGAGTACGTACTTTCTTAATCGTATTGACTAAATCTGACAGGCCTTCGAGGGCGTAGTATTCGCACTGCATTGGAATCATAACCGAATGCGCCGCAGTCAGTGCATTCACTGTTACCAAATTGAGGGCAGGGGGACAGTCTAAAAGCACATAATCGTATTGACCTTTAATATCCGCCAAAGCTATTTTTAGCTTCGTTTCCCGTCCAATTTCATTGACTAACTCAACTTCGGCACCCGCTAAATCTCTATTGGCTGGCAGCACATCAAAATTGCCTTTGTCAGTTTTCTGCGTCACTTCAGCGATAGTCTTTTCCCCAATCAATACATGATAGATTGTATGTTTCATCTGTGCTTTATCAATGCCGCTTCCTGTTGTTGCATTGCCCTGTGGATCTAAATCAACCAGCAGTACCCGACTGCCAAAGCTAGCCAAACTTGCTGCCAAGTTGACACAAGTTGTAGTTTTCCCCACGCCACCTTTTTGGTTTGTAATCGCTAATATCTTCATATTGATACCTACTTTATTTTAAAAGATTGCTATTAGAGTGATATGGCAAAAACGCTAAATGTCTTTGTGCATCGAGCCCTGGTACATTTAATACTTCTACTTTTAAGGCAGTGACGCCTGTTTTTTCTGCCAGCTCAGCGAGTTCCGCTTCAGGATATACCCCTTTCATTGCTAGCCATTTCCCTTGCACATCTAAAAGATGACGCGTTAATGAAATAAATAAACCCAAGTCTGAAAACGCTCGTGAAATAATGATTTCAAAACTCCTAATGGCAGCAATATCCTCAACCCGGCCGCCCAGTACTTCTAAATTAGCTATTCCCAGTTCCGCCTTGGCTTGGCGCATAAAACTTACTTTTTTATTGTTTGAATCTATCACTGTGACTTTTAAATCTGGCAAACATATTGCCAGTGGAATGCCCGGCAACCCACCACCACTGCCCACGTCAAGTAAACTCTTTGCATCAATAAACGGCAAAACAACCAAGCTATCCAGAAGATGCATGGTCACCATTTCATCGACATCACGAACAGCAGTAAGGTTATGTACCTTATTCCACTTTTGCATAAGTGCTAAATAATCGAGCAGTTTCCCTTGTGTTTGCTCTGATATATCTAACTTGGCATCTTTAATGCCTTTTTCAAGTATGGCCTGCTGACTCACGCGACCTTTTCACCGTCTACATTTAATTTTTTTGCTCGGTTTTTTCGTTTCAGATACACCAGTAATAACGAAACCGCCACTGGAGTAACACCGGAAACACGGCCTGCTTGTCCAATCGTTTGAGGTTTATGCTGCGCAAGCTTTTGTTGAACTTCAATCGACAAGCCGTGCACATCCGAATAATCCATATCTTCAGGCAACTTTGTATGTTCGCTGCCTAATGTGCGCTCAATTTCCTCTTGTTGCCTATCGATATAACCTTGATACTTCGCTGCAATATCTACCTGCTGGCGAACATCCTCAGGAATATCTTCATACCTTACAACCGGATCGCTTGTTGGCAAACTCAGCAAAGTTTCGTAGCTTAACTCTGGACGACGCAATAATTCGAAGAGTGAGTATTCGTGCTCAATTGCCTTACCAAGTACTCTAACAGCATCCTCTTTTGGCAGCGTGCCTGGACGAACCCAAGTGGTCTTCAAACGCTCTTGCTCTTGCAAGACAGCCTCTTGCTTACGAGAGAACGCTTCCCAGCGCACATCATCAACCAACCCTATCTTACGACCCGCCTCAGTCAACCGAATATCCGCATTATCTTCACGAAGTTGCAGGCGATACTCTGCACGACTGGTGAACATTCGGTATGGCTCTGTGACACCGCGCGTGATTAAATCGTCGACCAATACGCCTAAATAAGCTTGATTGCGACCTGGGCACCAACTCTCTTTTTCTTGGGCGAATAAAGCAGCGTTTGCACCAGCGAGCAGACCTTGCGCGCCAGCCTCTTCATAGCCAGTAGTGCCGTTAATTTGACCTGCGAAGAACAGGCCCTTGACAGCCTTAGTTTCTAACGAATCTTTGAGGCCGCGCGGATCATAGTAGTCATACTCAATTGCATAACCTGGGCGCAGGATGTGGGCATTCTCAAGCCCTCGAATAGATCGAACTAGTTGATACTGGATATCAAAAGGAAGGCTTGTAGAAATACCATTAGGGTAGATTTCGTTAGTTTCCAAGCCTTCAGGTTCTAAGAAAATTTGGTGGGACTCTTTATCTGAGAATCGATGGATTTTGTCTTCGACAGAAGGGCAGTAGCGCGGACCTATGCCCTCGATGACACCGGTATACATCGGTGAACGATCTAAACCACTTCGAATAATATCGTGCGTTCTCTCATTGGTGTGGGTGATCCAACATGGCACCTGTCTGGGATGCTGGCTCGCGTTACCCAAAAATGAAAACACCGGCACAGGATTATCTCCTGGTTGCTCTTGCATGACAGAGTAGTTGATTGTGCGCCCATCAATTCGAGGGGGCGTGCCTGTTTTTAGGCGGCCCACAGGCAGGCCGATCTCTCTGAGTCTTGCTGCTAAAGAAATCGCTGGCGGGTCGCCTGCGCGCCCAGCCTGATAATGACTTAAGCCGACATGAATCAAGCCTGCCAAGAAAGTGCCCGCGGTTAAGACAACCGCTTTAGATTCGAATCGAAGTCCAATTTGGGTGACCACGCCTGTCACCTTGTCGCCGTCTAGAATAATGTCATCGACTGCCTGCTGAAATAGCCAAAGATTTTCTTGGTTTTCAAGATGGTGACGAATAGCCGCTTTGTATAAAATACGGTCAGCCTGGGCGCGAGTTGCACGCACAGCTGGCCCTTTACTGGAGTTCAGTGTGCGGAACTGAATGCCCCCCTCGTCAGTCGCGGCGGCCATTGCCCCACCAAGTGCATCGATCTCGCGCACAAGATGGCCTTTACCAATCCCGCCAATAGACGGGTTGCAAGACATCTGACCTAGCGTCTCAATGTTATGGGTGAGTAAGAGTGTTTTTTGGCCCATACGCGCAGCCGCCAACGCAGCCTCAGTGCCCGCATGGCCCCCACCAATCACAATCACATCAAATTTTTCTGTAAATTGCATGCAAATAATGCTTAATAACGAAAGGCTTGTATCTTACTTTAATCTGCCGTTTACGTCATGTTTAACGACGATGTTTCACGTGAAACATCCTGAGATCTATGAATATTATTAAAACGACATATTTCGTTAACATAAATGCAATATTATCCATATAATGTAAGTTGGTAGCTTGGTATGCTTATTGCTCACACTTAATGTGTTTAAGAAGGCGTGCTTTTAATAAATCGATACAGGGAACAACAATAAAAAAACTATCTTTTATCTTGGCAGCTCTACTGAGCGTTACAGCTTTCAGCGCAAACGCTGATGTTGAAACAGCCCAAATACTTGCTAACAAATATGCTGTGATTGCAAAAAACATTAATCCAGCTTCAACTGGCTTATCTGCTGGCGACGGCAAGAACTTCTTCAGTCGCGAACTAACCATCAAAGGCAAACAAGTGGCTTGCGCTTCATGCCATACAGCCAACCCAGCTGACAATGGCAAACACATTATCACTAGCAAGCCAATTCGCCCGCTTGCACCTGCTGCAAACGAAAAACGCTTCACATCAGTTGACACTGTTGAAAAGAACTTCACAAAACATTGTAACGACATCATCGGTCGCGATTGCACAGCACAAGAAAAGGCAATTTCATTGCTTACTTGCTAACAGTTAAGTAACAGAGCGGTCAGTATAAGTGCGATACGTTTGGGATCCCTTCGTCAGAATCTTTCACTGGTCTTTAGTGATCGCCTTTGGTGTCGCATTTTATACACACGAATCTGAGTGGGATCGCATCACCCACACCAACGCTGGCTATGTTGCTGGCGGCCTAATTGTTAGCCGTATCCTTTGGGGCTTTTTGTGCACTGGATACGCGAAATTCAAAAGCTTCCCGCCCAATCCTGAAGGTGCTGTTCGCTACGCATGGAAGACCTTGCAAGGTCGCTCCAAACCTTTTGTTGGTCATAATCCTGCTGGCTCTATTGTCATTTACCTTTTATTAGCTTTGGGCGTGATCACCGTCATCAGTGGATTCTTGGTGTTTAATGACGGTTGGCTTGTTGATGCGCCTGACTTATTACACAGCATTCACTTCTACAGCGCTTGGACCTGGCTTGGCGTAGTATGCCTGCATGTCTTGGGCGTGATTACAGAGAGCATCGTGCATAAAGACAACCTAATTGTTGCGATGTTTACTGGCGTTAAAAATGACGCGGGTAGCGCCGTTGAGCCAAATGACCAGGAAAATGTTTCACGTGAAACACGTCGCATGTTCACCCTCTTCGGCATCCCATGCAGATGGGTGGTAAAGATTTTTGATAAGAAGTAGAACTACTTCCCGATACAGAACTTACTAAAGATCTCGCCCAGCAAGTCATCCGGTGTGAACTCGCCCGTTACCGAACTTAAAGCATCCTGCGCCATTCTCAGATTCTCAGCCACGAGCTCGGACTGTGAAATTGCATCGAGTGCTACTTGCAAGAACTGCTCAACTTGACGAATCGCTTCCAGGTGACGCGTTCTCGCCATGAACACCCCCTCACTCGTCGATTGCCATCCAACAATGTTAAGGAGTGCATCTTTAAGTAAACTCATGCCATCCCCAGTTTTTGCTGAGAGGTGAATGTGCGCCTCACCATCCAAATGTTCAACAAATGGGGATTTTTTGGCTAGGTCAATCTTGTTATGCACCCAAATTTTGGGTAAATCGTGCGGCAAGCGCTCTAAAATCGATTTTTCAACTTGCGTAATACCATGTGCAGCATCTACCAATAATAATGCGATATTGGCGCTTTCTAGGGCTCGCCAAGTACGCGCGATGCCAAACTGTTCTATCTCGTCTTCAGTCTCACGCAAACCCGCTGTATCCACGACGTGGAGCGGGATTCCGTTAATTTGAATCTCGCTTTTAATCGTATCTCGGGTGGTACCAGCCACTGAGGTCACGATGGCAATATCATCAGCAGCCAATTGATTAATTAAACTGGATTTCCCCACGTTGGGCTGACCAACCAAAACGACCGTCAGTCCCTCGCGCAATAAATTACCCTGTTTGGCCTCGTTGTATATTTTTTTGAGCGCGCTCTGCACGTCTTCGATTTTTTGCTTCACGTTACCTTGAGAGATAAAATCAATTTCCTCCTCAGGAAAATCCAAACAGGCTTCAACAAACATTCTGAGCTCAACCAAACGCTGGAGCAGGGTGTTAATCCGATTAGAAAACTCACCTGATAAAGACCGCATCGCGCTTCTTGCGGCCTCAGAGGTCGCAGCGTTAATCACATCGACCACCGCCTCGGCTTGTGCCAAGTCCATCTTGTCATTTAAGTACGCACGGCGTGTAAACTCACCTGGCTCCGCCTGACGTGCGCCAAGCGATAGACATCGCGTCAATAAAATTTGTAATAGGGCAGGGCCGCCATGTGCCTGTAGCTCAAGCACCTCTTCACCGGTATAGGAGTTAGGTGCGGCATAGTAGATCGCGATGCCTTGATCAATCATCTGACCATCATGGTCTATAAAAGGTAAGTAAGCAGCGTAGCGGGGTTTGGGGCATTGCCCAAGTATGGCGCCAACAATCTTGGTGACCGCTGGGCCTGAGATACGCACAACGCCAATACCACCAGAGCCGGACGCGGTAGCGATCGCGGCAATGGTGTCAGGGCTTGCGTTAGCGGACTGCATTTCCTTTTTTCTTAGCTAGGGCAGCCGCGTGGATCAAGTGATTGATGCGTGCTTGTTGTGCAATTGATAGCACGTTGTTCACCAACCAATAAAGTACCAAACCCGCTGGGAAGAAGAAGAAGAAAATGCTAAAAACAATCGGCATATACATCATTACCTTAGCCTGAACAGGATCTGTAGGTTTAGGGTTAAGTTTGGTTTGGATGATCATTGAAATGCCCATCAAGATTGGCAAAAGGCCAATAGGCATACCACCGAGTAAAGGCACAACTTCTGGAATGCGCCCGAAAAGCGTATCCGGTGCTGAAAGATCCTGTATCCAAAGAATAAATGGTGCGTTACGCATCTCAACGCTCGCAAGCAACATCCAATAAAGTGAAATAAATACCGGAATCTGGACCAGGATAGGCAAACAGCCGCCCATAGGATTGATCTTTTCCTTCTTGTACATCTCCATCATTGCTTGTTGCATTTTTTGACGGTCATCGCCAAACTTTTCTTTCAAGCTTTGTAAGCGCGGTGCCAGCTCACGCATTTGTGCCATGTTGCGATAACCAGATGCAGACAGCGGATAGAAAGCGAGTTTAATCAAAATCGTGAGCAAGATGATTGAGAAGCCCCAATTCACGACTACTGACTGAATCGCTGATAACACCATAAAGAGTGGTGAGGCAATAAAACTCAACCAGCCATAATCAACCGTATATTCAAGGCCTGGTGCAGCCTTCACTAAATCATCATGTGTTTGTGGGCCTAAATAAAGCTTAGCCTTTAAGTCTTTACTAGCGCCTGGGGCAACTGAAGAAACGCTAAATTTTGTACCAATAGCAAAAATCTTATTTCCGAGGTCTTTACTGTAAAATTCTTGCGCTGCCTTGGACTCAGGAATCCAAGCACCTACAAAGTAATGTTGAACCAAGCCTACCCAACCATCTTTTGCTTGTTTTGAGAGTGGCTCTTTAGCCATATCGCCAAAAGTGACTTTCTTAAACTTATCCGCATCTGAAAAATAAGCGCCCCCGGTAAACGTTGGCATCATTTTGGTGCCTTGGTTTGATTCACTATCATGAACAATCTGATAGTAGGCAAGCGGATCAATCGCAGCAGCTGAACCGTTATTAATCACCTGATCAACTTTTACTTCATAGCTACCACGTACAAAGGTATAGGTCTTCGTTAACTTCACGCCTTCGGCGCCAATCCACTCCATCGCAACCTTAAGTTCATTTTGGTCAGCAGCCATCTGGTACTCGTTTGCAGCGCTAGTGAATACTTCCTTGTGTGTCGCTAGCTTACCAAGCGCGATCCCTGACTGAACGACGTATACGGTCGGCGCAGCCAGATCGTTTAACAGGATGAAGTTATTCGTATCAGAGTCAACCGCACGATGCTGCGTCAGCTCTAATTTACGAAGATCACCGCCCATCGTGTCAATCTCAGCCTTAAACAGGTCTGTTTGCACTAAGATACGCTTACCCGTTTGGAGGCGGAACTGCGATTCAGCATCAATAGTCGCTGGGCTCGCTTTTACCTCGGCAATTGCCTCTGTTGTAGCTACCTGCTCAACGGGTCTATTTTTTTCTTGCCATGTATTCCAAAAAAACAAGATCGAGAATGACATCACCACAAACAAAATCAGTCTTTTAACGTCCATATTTATTGTCGTCTTTGCACTAAAGTATTAATTAAGGGATAGGGTCGTGACCACCAGCATGCCAAGGATGGCATTTTAACAATCGGCGCACGGTATAAAAAGTGCCTCGCGCAGCACCATACTTTTCAATTGATAAATAAGCATAGTGGGAGCAGGTTGGGCTAAATCGGCATTGTTGTCCGAAAAAAGGACTGAGTAAGCGTTGATAACCTCTAATCATAAACAATAAAATTTTAGCCAATATTTTCTCTGTATTTCAAAATCAATCAAGCTTGCGATCTGCTTTTCAGCTTAGTGATTAGCATATCAAACTCTTGGACAATTTCATTGTAATTTTTAGCGCTAAATGACTTTTGTGGTCGAATAACTAAATCTAAGTTGCTGACGTTAGCTTTATTTCGCCTAAACAGCTCTCGGAGCACCCTGCGCATGTAGTTACGGTCAACCGATAGTTTAGCGACCTTCTTACTCACCACCATGCCAAGACGGGCATGCAGATGGGGGTTATTCCGATAATGGATAACTAGCGTTGCGCCTGTCATACGCTTGCGGAAATTAAAAACGGATGAAAAATCATCCGTTTTTAATAATCTTAATTCGCTTGGGAATTTAAAATTCATACTTACCTAATTCGTCAACACAGTGATACACCGTGTGAGCAGGTAAGGAAGTTATACAGCTAAGCGAGCACGGCCCTTAGCACGACGGGCAGCAATCACTGCGCGACCACCACGAGTTTTCATGCGAACTAAAAAACCATGTGTGCGTGCACGACGGACTTTAGATGGTTGATAGGTGCGTTTCATTATATTTCTCCGATGACTTCTAGGTGCAATTGATGCAAAGGGCGTAATTAAAACCCAAAACCCATGACCGTGTCAATCAATATTTTACAGACAAACCCTTATAAAACAGCAAACAATTAAAGTATTGCGTCTGTGGATAAGTTTTAATAAACTAGCTAGAATGGGGGCAATAATACAAACAAATAAACTCAGTCCAAATCTAACATTAAACTAATAAATCAATAAGTTAATGAAATCCATTTGGAATCTTAAGGTCTTTAGCAAGTCATGAACAATTTTTGGGTCGCCTGCCTTGGACGTTTTCAAGAAGAACTGTCAGCGCAGCAATTTAATACATGGATAAAGCCGTTGCACTTCAAGGTTGATGAGCAATCATTGACCTTGTTCGCGCCAAATCGATTTGTTCAGCAATGGGTGAAGGATAAGTTTTTATCTCGCGTAACCGACTTCGCAAAAGAAAACCTCAGCTACCCCATCACGGTGGATGTTGTGCTGATGGATGAGCACACCGACGACAACATCAAGAGCATCGAGTCTTTGATTGATGGTGACACAAAGAAAGCACCAATCAAAGCAGTGGCAACAACGAACGCCAAAGTGGTCGATAAAAGCGCGCCAAAAGAGCACCCCGCAAAAAAACATAGCCTCTCCGAACACTCTGGTTTAAACCCTGCGTTCAACTTCAACAACCTTGTGACAGGTAAGGCAAACCAGTTAGCCCGCGCCGCTGCCGTTCAAATTGCTGAAAACCCAGGCAATAGCTACAACCCGCTCTTTATTTACGGCGGGGTGGGGCTAGGTAAAACCCATTTGTTACAGGCGATCGGTAACCACCTAAAAGAACTACGCCCTGAAGCAAAGATTAAATATTTGCACGCTGAACGCTATGTGTCGGATGTGGTAAAAGCCTACGAGCATAAGGCATTCGATGAGTTTAAGCGCCTTTACCACTCACTCGATATGCTGCTCATTGATGACATTCAATTCTTCGCGAAGAAGACCCGCACACAAGAAGAGTTTTTTTATGCCTTTAACACGCTGATTGAATCTAAAAAACAAATCATCATCACCTGCGACACCTATCCAAAAGAGATTGCGGATATGGAAGAGCGCCTAAGAACACGCTTTAGCTGGGGTCTAACGGTGGCAGTTGAGCCGCCAGAATTAGAAATGCGTGTGGCTATTTTGCTTAAAAAAGCTGAAGAGGCAAACATCGCGCTCACGGAAGAAGTCGCTTTCTTTGTGGCAAAACAAATTAGATCGAGCGTACGTGAGTTAGAGGGTGCATTAAATCGTATTGTGGCGATGTCCAAATTTACAGGCCATCAAATCGATGTCAACTTAACAAAAGAAGCGTTAAAAGATTTAATCGCAGTGCGCGGCAGACAGATTACGATTGAGTACATCCAAAAGACGGTGGCGGATTACTATAAAATTAAGGTCGCTGAGATGTACAGCAAGAAGCGGACACGCAACTTCGCAAGACCAAGGCAGATTGCCATGGCATTAACGCGTGAACTCACGAATCATAGCTTCCCGGAGATTGGGGAGGCGTTTGGAAGTCGTCACCATACCACCGTGATGCATGCTTGTGATGAGGTTGAGCAGTTTCGACAAAATGATCAAACCATTGCTAGGGATATTGCGTTTTTAGTACAAGTCATTCGAGATTAATAAAAGTTTTAACCAGATTTAAACCAGTTTTAAACTAGATTCAAAATAGTGTGCTTATGTTGTGGATAAGGTGTGGATGAAAATTGTATCTAACGTTGTTTAAGTAAAACGTATAAAATGTTAACAAACTATCCACAGGATTTTATTGTGTTTTACTATGAAGTAATTGATAGGTAATGTAATAATTTAATTACTAAAAAATACATATCAACAGATTTTTCAACTATTACTATTATTATTAAATATATTTATATATTAGGTTTTTAAAAACATGAACATTAAAATAAACCGCGAAACACTATTAAAACCTCTTTCATCAGTCAGTAGTATTGTTGAAAGACGGCATACATTACCGATACTTTCTAATCTTCTCCTGGAAGCAAAGAGCGATCAGTTGGTATTAACGGCAACAGATTTGGAAATGCAGATCTCATTGTCAATCAACACACCAATTGGTGCAGAGCTTGCAACAACGATCTCAGCGAAAAAGCTATTAGATATTTGTCGTGCATTGCCTGATAACACTGAAATCAACATGGCAACAACAGAAAGTCGTGTCGCTGTTAAGGCAGGTAAGAGTAAGTTCAACCTACAAACATTGCCTGCGGTTGATTATCCAGTCATGACTAAATCGGTTGGCACTGACACAGAAACGATTACGATTCAACAAAACACACTCAAAGCGCTGTTTAAACAAGTTGAGTTTGCAATGGCACAGCAGGATATCCGCTACTACCTCAACGGCTTGTTGTTTGAGATTGATGGTAATCGTTTAAACATCGTGGGGACCGATGGCCACCGCTTGAGTTTTACTTCAACCGAGCTATCAAAATCTTATGATAAGCAAAATATCATCATCCCAAGAAAAACAATTATTGAATTGATTAAATTGCTTGATGACAGTGATAACGAGGTCACCATTGAGGTTTCCACCACACAAGTCAATTTCAGCTTTAATGACATCAAGTTAATCACCAAGGTGATTGACGGTAAGTTTCCTGACTACACCCGCGTGATCCCAGTGGGCCATCAAAACAGCTTCACGGTGGATAGAATGACCGTGCTGCTAGCGATGCAGCGCGCCTCAATCCTCTCTAACGAAAAGTACCGTGGTATTCGTATGGTGCTCGGCTCAAATAGCCTACGCCTGATTAGTACCAATAGTGAGCAGGAAGAAGCGGAAGAAGAATTAGAAGTGAACTACACAGGGGACGCATTAGACATTGGTTTTAATGTGACCTACCTGATCGATGTTTTAAATAATGTCACCAACCCTGAAGTTGTATTCTCATTTGCAGATGCAAACAGTAGTTGCTTGGTCACCGTGCCCAATGATGATAATTACAAATATGTTGTAATGCCAATGCGTATCTAGTGTTCCACGTGAAACAAATTAAAACGTAACTTAAACATAAGATAAAAAATGACACAAAAACAAACAGAATACGATTCATCCAGTATTACCATCCTTGAGGGTTTGGACGCGGTTCGCAAGCGCCCGGGGATGTATATTGGCGACACATCAGATGGCAGTGGTTTGCACCACATGGTGTTTGAGGTTGTGGATAACGCGATTGATGAAGCGCTTGCTGGTCATTGTGATGATATTAAGATCACCATCCACTCAGACAACTCGATCAGTGTGACTGACAATGGTCGTGGTATCCCCGTCGATATTAAGCAGGATGATAAGAACGAGATTAAACGTTCCGCAGCTGAGATTGTGATGACCGAGCTTCACGCGGGCGGTAAGTTTGACCAAAACTCTTATAAGGTTTCTGGTGGTTTGCACGGTGTGGGTGTATCGGTTGTGAATGCGCTATCGGATTGGTTAAGACTGAAGATCTACAAAAACGGCAAGGTCTACCAAATGGAGTTTGCGCGTGGTGTTCCACAGGCGCCACTGGCTGAAATGGGCACGACAGAGCGTTCAGGCACTGAGGTTCACTTCTTCCCATCCGTTGATACCTTTGCTTTGATTGAGTTTAGTTTTGATATCTTGGCAAAACGTTTACGTGAGTTGTCGTTCTTGAATAACGGCGTGAAGATTGAGCTCATCGATCAGCGCCACAATAAGAGTGAAAACTTCGCTTACTCTGGCGGCGTGCGTGGGTTTGTTGAATATATGAACCGCAGCAAGACCGTGCTTCACCCAAAACCGTTTTACGCGATCTCTGAAAAAGACGGGATGACGATTGAAGTATCCATGCAGTGGAACGACTCCTACAGTGAGACGGTGCAGTGCTTCACCAATAACATCCCGCAGCGCGATGGTGGTACCCACTTAACGGGTCTGCGCACCGCGATGACCCGTACGCTCAACAATTACATTGAGCAAAACGAGTTAGCGAAAAAAGCAAAGATCGAAACCGCTGGTGACGACATGCGCGAGGGCTTAACTTGTGTGCTTTCAGTAAAGGTACCTGAGCCTAAGTTCTCATCACAAACAAAAGATAAGTTGGTATCGGGTGAAGTTCAGCCTGTGGTGCAGGATGTTGTGTCCAGCAAGCTTGCTGAGTTTTTACTTGAGAACCCAATAGATGCAAAAGTGATCTGTAACAAAATCGTGGATGCGGCACGCGCACGAGATGCTGCCCGTAAGGCGCGCGAAATGACACGCCGTAAGGGTGTGATGGATACCATGGGTCTTCCAGGTAAGCTAGCCGATTGCCAAGAGCGCGACCCAAGCAAATGTGAAATCTACCTGGTCGAGGGTGACTCAGCGGGTGGTTCAGCAAAACAGGGGCGTGATCGTAAGAACCAAGCGATTTTGCCGCTCAAAGGTAAGATCCTGAACGTTGAGAAGGCGCGCTTTGATAAGCTCCTCGGCTCACAAGAAATTGCAACACTCATCACTGCGCTAGGCACCGGCATCGGTAAGGCAGACTTCAGTGTCGATAAGTTACGCTATCACCGCATCATCATCATGACCGATGCGGACGTTGACGGCGCCCACATCCGAACACTGCTTCTAACGTTCTTCTACCGTCAGATGACGGAGCTCGTTGAGCGTGGACACATCTACATCGCGCAACCACCACTCTACAAAGTGAAACAGGGCCGCGATGAGCGTTATCTAAAAGATCAGCACGAGCTGGATGAGTATTTGTTGCAGTCAGCATTGAAGGGCGCATCACTACTCACAAAAACAGGCGGTGAAACGCTTGCCGATGAGCCATTCGCGACCATTGCAAAACAAATGGTACTGACTGAGGCCGTGATTCGCCGTATTTCATCTTTGTATGATGAGAGCGTGCTCCGTGCCCTACAAGACCTGGGCGAGATTAGCCTAGCGGATGAAAAGAACGCAAACGACGCTGCTGAAAAATTACGCCCGATCTTGGGTGCGATTGGTTCAGAGGTGATCGTGGCGTTTAATCAAGAAGCGGGTACTTACCGCTTAGAAGTCAACAAATATGTTCACGGTAATTTACAGTGCTGCGTGGTGGATACAGACTTCTTGGGCGGTGGTGACTACCGTCAGATTAGCCGCGTGTCTGTGATGCTTGCTGGTTTACTTGGTGCTGGTGCAACCATCCGGCGCGGCGAGAAATCACAAGCTGTTTCAACCTTCAAAGAAGCGCTCGATTGGCTACTCGAAGAGGCTAAACACGGCCTCAACGTTCAGCGTTATAAAGGTTTAGGCGAGATGAACCCATCGCAGCTTTGGGAAACCACCATGGACCCACAGGTGCGCCGTCTATTAAAAGTACAAATCGATGACGCGATTGCCGCAGACGAGATCTTCACAACCTTGATGGGAGACCAGGTTGAACCACGCCGGGCGTTTATTGAAAAAAATGCGCTAGGTGTGAACAACTTAGATATTTAGTTTATTTAAGTGAGAAGTACAGAAAAAGGGAGGGGCTTAGAGTGTCCCTCCTTTTTTATTGGGCATCACCCAGATCAATTATCCAGAACCTCACTTTTTAAAGGGCGCCCGATCCTCTAGCTCATTCGTATACTCAGCTACCCCTTGCGCCTCTCTGATCACGAACCCCTGAATAGCTTTAGCAAACTCGGGATGGGCAATTTTATGAAACGAACAGGTGGTCTTTGGTTTAAATCCTCTCGCCAATTTATGCTCTCCTTGCGCACCACCCTCGAAGTGCTGAATGTTCTCAGCAATACAAAACTCCTGTGCTTGGTAATAACATAGCTCAAAATGAAGATTTGGCAAGTATTCTAAGCAACCCCAATAGCGACCGTAAAGAGAATGCTGATCATAAAAATTGAGCGCGCTCGCGATGGGGGCTCCATCCTTATATGCCATCAC
>Ga0209550_10000003_pt1 | contig 146863 bp, 154 predicted proteins | sample LauGreSuBDMM15SN_2_FD_187567 | JGI IMG/M metagenome (GOLD analysis project Ga0209550, IMG submission 187567) | Freshwater lake microbial communities from Lake Michigan, USA - Su13.BD.MM15.SN (SPAdes) (version 5) | ecosystem: Environmental > Aquatic > Freshwater > Lake | place: Lake Michigan... | reverse complement strand
ACTGGGCTGGCTATTCGTCAGGAACATATAAAATAATTGTGTCTGTTACATCAGAGGATACTACAATAAATACTAGTTATTTTTATTATGTTATAGTTGATCCAAGTCCATCTGATACTTCACTTGCATCTGTTACAATTGATGGCATTTCTGTTTCTCCAAATGGTTCTATAAATATGCCATTTGGAACTACTCAGGTTAATGTTAATGTTGTAACTACTAACCCTAATGCTAATGTAGTGAAATATAACTGGGCTCAATTGTCTACAGGATCAAATCAAATAGATGTAGTTGTTACATCAGTGGATACTACAACAACCACTAGTTATGCTTTTTTTGTAACTGTTGAGCCAGACCCGTCTTGTTTTAATGAAGGAACCAAAATCCTTACTGATAAAGGATATATTTTAATTGAAAAGTTAAAAGTAGGTGATATGATTAAAACTTTAAAAAATGGTTTTTTACCAATTCATTTAATTGGAAAGTCTAATCTTTATAATTTAAGTTATAAACAAAGAATTAAAGATCAGTTGTATGTTTATAGTCAACCTGAACTTCTTGAAAATCTAATTCTTACAGGAGGACATTCTATTTTAGTAGATGATTATAAAAATGAAAACGAAAAAAATCTAAATAATAATTTATTTGGAGGAGAAACTTTACTTATAGATAATAAAATTAGATTACACGTATGTGCAGATGAAAATGCATCAGTTTATGAAAAGAAAGGTAATCACACTGTTTATAATTTATCATTAGAAAATAAAGATATTCATGGAAGTTATGGAATATATGCAAATGGATTATTAGTGGAGGCTTGTTCAATATATCATTTGAAAGAAATATCCAAAATGGAATTAATACAATAGATAATTTATAATTTTTTTATTAAAATTATAAATTTACTTAAACACTTAAAGTACAGAAATTTTTATCTGCATTATGTGAGTAAAAATTTCTGTACCTTTTTTTATATTAACATACTATATAAATATTATGAATTACTTTTCTTCCTTAATAATAGACGGCGTTTCTATTACTCCTGGAATAAATAATGTTATTGATGTTCCATTTGGAACAACTAGCGTTATTGTTAATTATGTATTAGATCCTGCTAGTAATGTTAATGTTTCTATACTTGGTAATAGTAACTTTGTTTCCGGACAAAATACTTTAACTATTGACGTTAGTGATGAAACTGGGATTTTAGACAGTTTTACTCAAACAATTAATGTTCTCCTTAGTAATGACACTTCACTGGCATCTCTTACTATTGATGGCATTTTTATGTCTCTTGATAAATTTATAATAACTAGTAATAATGAAATTTTTCCTATTGACATCATTATACTTCCTTATGGAACACAAACCATAAATTTAGATGTCTTACCAAAAAATGTTAATGCTAGTGTTAATATAAAAGGTAATACTGAGTTAGTTGTGGGTCTTAACAATATTGATATAAATGTTATAGCAGAGGATAGTGTAACAATTACAACATATTTTTTAACTGTTATAGTCCTTGATCCAGATCTGTCTAATCGTTACTTTAATGATATTTAATTGGAGACAATTGTCGAGAGGAACAAATTCCTATATCTGTAAATGTTACAGCATTTGATAATAAAACAATCGCAAGAGTAATAAGAATTAGTTAGTTTTTACATAATAATATTCATAAAATATAATAATATATTATGAATAAAGTAGGAATTTCTTTAGGAAATAATTGTTTTGCTACTGATTGGGGTATTAAAAAAAATTTAAGGAAAAAAAAGGTCCAAGGATATAAAACTTGTCCTTTTGATATTATGGTTTCCAACTATCAAGGAGTAGTTCAATGTATATTAAATGATTTCAATGATTTTTGTAATCCCGACTATTTCCTATTGAACGAACAAGGATTATATAATACGAAATATAATTTTAGTTTTAATCATGAAAGTCCAGGTCATGCGGATCTCTACAAAACAGAAAATTGGCCAGAAGGACCTAATCATTTTACCAATAACAATTATCAACATTTTATTGAAAGATATAATAATAGAATACAGGCATTCAGAGAATATTTAAATGATCCAAATAATTTTATCATCTTTTTCATTCAATTTGTCGAACATCCAAATCCCAATAACAATTGTCAAGAGTTAAGACATGCATTAAGTATTAAATATCCAAAACTAAAATATGATATTATAGTTATTTAGAAACCACCATGGAATTGCCTAAAAGGTATTAATGCGGCATCATTATTTGATGAAGAACGTTTAGATGAATTTATAGAATTTATAGAATTTATAGAATTACTAGTAGTATTATTTTGAAACGTTTTTTTAAAATTATACATTTTCAAAACTTTTTCTACAATAACACTTCGCATGACATCACTACTATTCAATTTAACTATTTTTATTTCATTAATATCTGGTTCATTCATACTATAATAATCATACTTAGAAATAAAGTCTTTTAATCCATTATCAATTAATTTATCAGATTGTTGTAAATCACCGGTTATTACCATACGAGAATTAATACCAATGCGCGTAGATAACATCAACATCTGATTAGGACTACTATTTTGCATTTCATCCGCAATAATAAATGCATTTTTAAATGTACGACCTCGCATATAAGCAAGGGGTGATATTTCAATAATTCCATTATTCAACATTTGTGTTATTTCATTTTGAGTATAATATTCCAAAAAAATATCAAAAATAGGTCTCGTCCAAGGATCCATTTTTTTCACAATATTTCCTGGCAAAAATCCAATATCTTCTTCAACTGGAACAACTGGTCTTGTAACAATAATTTTATTCACCGTATTCTTTTTTAAACTTTCTATTGCTTTCAAACAAGCAAACATGGTTTTTCCACATCCAGCTGGACCAATAGCAACTATTAAGTCATTAGTCTGATTATTTAATAATTCCACGTATTGCTTTTGATTAAAGGATTTAGGAGTATAAAATACTTCATTGTTAAATAATCCTTTTTTCATATATAATTTACTTGAAAAGCACCTTATATTTCTATTATATAAATGAAAACTTTTCAACTTGAAAGGAGTTATTAAAAATGCCGGTAAAAAAATTTTTAGAAATTTCATATAAATCATATTATATATTTATATTTAAACCCTAAATTTATAATATTTAAAAATCCCAATATTATATGGATAAAAATAATAACTATAGATATATTAATGGTAACAAGAAAACCCATTAAAAAATTAAAAAACAACATTACTAGAAAAAAAATTCCTAAATCTAGTAATTCTTTTCTCTCTTCTTGTTTTAACTATTACTACAATAATATTCAACATTGTAAAAATAAATCATGTATTCGTAATAATTTATCCGTTTCCTTTACTAAAACAAAAAACCATGGTTCTCTCATTATTATTGATTATCCAAATATAATTCATATCTTGTATGAAGAATTCAAAGAAAGAAATAAAGTAATTGTCGCGTTTTACAATTATATTTACCAACAACTAAATAAAGGATCGAAATTTTATATAATCGCCAAAAAAGTAGAAATAGATCATAATTCTTTCAATATACAGGATGTATTCAATGACGGTTATAAGCAAACAGGAAAAATTATTGAAAAAAAATATTTCGAGAATGAGAGTATTAATATTTATTCTATTAACTATCGGAAAAAAGAAAAGATTTCATCTAGTATTGATGATCTATTAGGTTATTTCATTTGTTTTATACTATATGTTTATTTAGTCAATAATGGCGTAAATCCAAATACTAGAATAAATACAAGTCTCAGGAAATTAAATATAATTACCAATGATAAGCAATTCTTCAATAAAAATCTATTTGGATTAACAGATGATGAGAGAAAAAACCATATTAGTATATTAAAGGATTTGAATTTTGAAAAACTCATACTAGAAAAAGGAAAATATATTTTTATCCAAAATTCTCTCGATAAAAATCTGGTTTCTCATTTTTTGAATGATTATATGATTACGAATGCAAGTGATACTAAGAACTTGGAATGTAAGATATTCCTACTTTTACAAGTATTACATAATAGCAAACCAAAGAAAAATACATTACCTTTTTTCTCTTATGAAAATTTAAATGACTTACAGAAAAAGTATTTGAAAAAAATGGAGTTCAAAAAATGTAATGGAATTAAAAAAATAATTGGTCCTAATAATAACTTATTACGATCTTATTATTTATATACATTTATCAAATATGTTCAAATACATCTTCATTTTGGTGAATTTTATGGTTCTACAGACAAAGATGATATAATAAAACTTATTTCCAAGTAAATAAATGTTTTGTCAAAGTAATATAATTATATAATTAAAAATAATTATTTAATTTAAAATGATTAAATGATTAAAGAAATATTTGTTATAATATATAATTTAATAATGGAGGATGATAAAAATGAATTTTATAATTCCATTAAATATTTTCAAAGTATAATTCATAATAATATAACCTGTTTATCATCTCACAAAATGGCCGCAACATTTATTGGAATAAAAACAAATATAAGTGGTGTTTTAAAATTACATACTTATATTCTTTTTTTCCCATTTCCATATTCTGAAGCGGTAGTTCCATATTCAAACAGATTTCCAAATATTTATTATCAAGATATTTGTTTTAATGTGGATGAAAGCTTTTATTTATGGATATATGAAGAAATGAAAAGACAAAATAGTATTGTTATTATGACATTAGAAGACAAGATACTTAAAGTTGTTTCTGGAAATGGTGACTTATTAGTAAGTATTGATAAAAATTGTAATGAAAAAAAAGAATGGATGGATCTAGAGTATGATGAATGGTATAAAAAAAAAATATTTAATAATATATTTACAATTAAAATTATTAATCCTTATTTATACATGGTACCTTTTCCAGTGAAATCAATTATAATAAAAACTGTGAAAAAAATAAATAATTATATTGAAATTTTACATCATTGACATTTTAGAGCAACGCGTATTTTTTTAAATTCCAAAAGCAGGAATGGAATAATGCTCACCATTCTTTACATATTTCGCAATGACTTTTGGATTAACTTTATTTAAAATAATTTCCTCGGCTTTATATACATTACCAAATTTATCTACATAATACATAATACCTTGAATATCCTGTGCCCAAACCTCTATTTTCTGTGTATTTTGTTTAATAGCCTCATCATTACTACTATCTAGTATTCCATGAGGTGTCCCTTTAATATGTGTACCACAATAATCACTTCCTTCTTTCTTTCTACGAGTACATTGTTCACTAGTAGCACGTTTGGCACAACATCTCTCACAAAAATCTACCATATTTTTAACTCTTTTTCGTTTCACAAAATCTTCTTTTGTTAAAACAAGTCTTTCATAATCATAAATATATTGAAATAAAGAACTTACTTCTTCTTTTTTGGCAATCCCTAATTCATCCGCTTTCATACGAATATTATCTTTGAAACTAGATAAGTATTCTGTAATTTTCTTATTAATTCTTTTATCCATCTTTATACTTTACCTATTATAACCCGACATATCTTTAAATCAATTTTTTATATATATTATCCAATATACTTAAACAGCCTTTGATTAAAAATCAATTATACAAATGGATATTCTACAAATGGATATATATATTCATTAAATAATTGTTTTACAAAGAAAAATGATATTTGGTCTTGAATACCACATTCTTTAATATGACTAAACCAAGTATCAGTTATTTCATGTATTTTTTCATGTTTCATATTTCTAATCAATAAACCACATGCACAATGATGATCTACGTTTTCATTTAATCCATTATCTAATTGGTTGTATATATATTTTTTATATTTTTCGCTTTCTAATTTATATTTTTCTAGGTTCATACTTAAATTAAATTCATCCCAAATATTATTACCAACAAACCAATGTTCTCTCAATAATAAAGCAAAATTTTGTTTTATAAAATATAAAGAAATATAATTTTCAACAAAGTATTCATTTACTTTTTCTAATTTGCTATCTAAATAACATAAATAGTCATACTTATTTAATTCCTCGTATTCATGGGGACTTGTTTTTATGTGTTTTCCAATCATACAACTTTCTATTAAATCATCATTAGTTAATTTATCATCATAAATTCCTATCCAATTAGTTTCCTTTAGTGAGTTAATCATTTTTTTATTATTTGTAAAATAATAACAATTATATTTTAAAGATGGTATTTCTGGTATTTGAAATGCAGGATTATCATTACTTCCATAAAAATAGGTATAAAATGCCAAGTTAAGAGAAAGTTTACTTAAATAAAAAATATGTTCTATATTATATCCTGTATTACTTTCGATCGTCTTTAATTCATAGGAAATATTGTATTTTTCAAAAATACTAATTAATTCATTTTTATTAAAAGATAAATCCGGTACATCAACACCATGTTTTAAGTTATGAGTAATTTCTTTTGTTTCATTAGTAAACGGAGTAAATAAAATTAAACACATTTTATTTTTAAATGATTTACAAGCATTTTCTAAAATATCTTTCCATTCATAATTATGTTCTAAAACATGTCTCATATAAATTCCATCTACTTGTGAAACATATTTAGTTAAATCAGCCTTTATATCAGCCATTGGAGTATTGGATCCATCAATACCTATGTATTTGTTTAATTCTCCATTAATAAAAAATCGTTTAAATCCTCCGACTCCACATCCCCAATCTTCAATTTTATCACAAGATTTTAAAAAATTATAACCTAATTCATATGTTATAGTATTACCATATTTAAAACTACCCATGTCATTTAAAGTTAAATCCTTATACCATTCATTCCATTTATCACTCATATACTAAATAAAATATGTTTTTTTTTAATTTTTACCTTATAATGTAGGATAATTATGAGGCAATACAATGAAACATAAAATCATGAAAGCGAAAAACACTAGATATATACCATAAAAACTTATAGAAAATCCATAAAAGTTAAGTATTTGAATTAAACTATAAAAGAATATAATGGATATACCTATTAATGAAATAATAGTTGATGGCATCATGATGAAAATATATATATTTTACTTAGAAGAAAAATATATATTTTATATACGCGTTGCTCTAAATAAATTTTATTTTTGGATAGATTATTTTATAAGATAAAGAGAACTGTTGGTTATATTTTTTAAGTACCCACGTTGGGGTGTCTTGTAAGAACTCTCCATTATCCAGCTCGGTTCTTCCTAGATATACACTATCATATATTTCCGTCCAGACACCATCATGATCGGAAATTCGCATAGTTAATATAGCATCCGTTTTGGTATCCACATTATTAAATAACACCGTCTTTGTAGCCGAAGTATCAATATCATCTTCTGGGAAATTCATGGGAATTTTCATACAACCTAAAAATAAACCGTACCTAATTATTCCATACTTTATTTTCTTATCATTGAATTTTTTTACAACGTTTTTATAGGATGTGAAATAAAAATATGGTCCCATTAATTCAGTAAAGGAAGATTTAGTAACTCCAAACATGAAGGTAAACCCGAGTTTTTTTTCATCAATACCCTGATAAGCAGAAATCGGAATTTCGAATGGTTTATTACAGGTATCTAATATAAAAATGAATTCTGGATTTTGAATGAAAAAATTGCTTATTTTATAGTCTATTTTTAAGTCGAAAATTTCTTTTCCGTTTGTTAATTCATCCATAAGTGCAAAATAAAAATAATTATAATCGAAAATCAATTGATTATTGTTTTTTATTTCAATGAAAATATACATTTCATTTTCCTCTATTTTGTAGCCTTGTAAATTATATTGTGAAACGGAAAGTTTTTGCATATAAATATCTACCTCTTTGGCTACATTACTTTCTGATGATATAACTAAATAAGGAAATTGTAATACATTTGTTAAATGGTTTTTAACTAATAAATAACTTAAATAGGGATATAAATTTTCAGTATTAATATTAAAAATACATAAATGAGCTGGAAAACACTTATTTTCAAACAAAACAAAATCCGTTTTCAAGCTATCACTTATATTGTAATTATAAAAGATATTATTATTCGATTTATCTAAATCTTCCGTATTTACCTTATTGTACAAATCAGGTCCGACTTTTTCATCCTCATAATTATCTTCACTATCGCATGTATATACGCTGTCTTTATCACTAAGATACTGGTATTCCTGATAAGTTTCAGCATAACTATCTTTATTAATACTACCTGGAAACATTATTCCATTACGTATATTTATATATTTAATATTTAATCACCAAATATATAAAACAATTTTTTTAAAAAAAATAATATTTAAAACTATAAATAAATATATTATCTTTATTTATCTTTATCTATTTTACGTCGTATTACCTCTTTAATTTTCTCTTCTCTGCTGTCCAAAATATGCTTCGTTAAATCTTCGGCAATAGTTTCATTTTCTTTGTAATAATTTTTTAATGCTTCTAATAAAGTTTTTCCACTTAATGGTTTTTTAACTTTACTTTGTTTATAAATAATAGCCCCACCATTAATATCAAAACAATCTATTTCATTATTTTTCATTGTAGTAATTAAGTTATCAGTTAGTTTTTTCTTACATTCATTTCTCTCTTTTATCTCTTTTTTAAACTGACTAATTTCATTATCTAACTTAACCCATTCTTTTATATTGGCAATTAATGCTTCTTTTGTCTCCATTAAAAGAGTAACAGAATATTATTTTATATTATTATTAAATTTTATAATAAATTAATATATATATTAATTCATTAATGACCCAAAGTGTAAAAAATAGAAAGAATAAAATGAAAAATAGTAAAAATAAGAGATTTACACATAATAAAAAAACAAAAAATAGGATGAAAATATTTGGTGGAGGAAAGGAAGAACAAGACCTTTATATTAATGAAACATTTGAAGATATTAAAAAAATGAATATTGAACAATTAAATAATGAATTGAAGGATTTATGTATAAAATTTAATAATAATATAGTTAATGCTGAAAATTATGATTTTACATTTAATATACGTTCTTATTTAGTAATAAAAATGCTACAACCCTTTCTTTATAATTATGTTTATAATGAGGAAAATGCGCCTCAAGATAAATTGGATAGGTTAGATAAGTTAACTTCTAATGGAGTATTTTTAGGAAGTGAAATCAAAGAAAATAATTTAACATCACTTAGTATTAAACCAGAAAAATCAAAAGAATTATTGGATTCTTGTAAAGATGATGAATATTATTGTGTTATGAATCCGATGAATTTAATTATAGATTATCGTAATCGTCAATATATAAAATATTATTGTGATAGTGATAATAATAAAGAAATAAACCGGATTACAACAAATGCAGATTTACAAAATGTTAAAGATGGACCTTATCTCTATTCTATATTACCAAATATGACGTTGTGTTTATTTCAAGGTAAACATTCGGCAGGTTCTTGTGGACAACCAGTAATATGTGCTGGTATGATTTTAATAGAACAAAATAAAATTACAAATTTTGATAATAGTTCGGGTCATTATTCACCTCCTATTAACATGTTAGCTAAAGCATTGGATGTATTTCAAAAACAAGGATTAATAACTAATAATGAAACTCAAAAAAAAGTTATTTGCGAATGTAAATTAAATTATTCTTAGTCATGAAAATTTATATTTTTTATTATATATTTATTTGTATTATCAACTGTATATAAACAATTAAATTGCATAACCGTTGTAAAATAGTTTCCTTTTTTTTTAAAAATATAATCTATAATTATTTTCTCCGTACAAAATGTATATGTTTTTTTGAATATTTTATATGGTTCATCCAAATTAATTTCATAAATGGTAATTTGAATTTGTGTTACATTATCAAATATTATTTCTATTTCATTAATATTTGTTTTATCAATGTTTAAAATACAATAATAAGGAATATGACGAATAGCTAATGAATTTTCAATAAAAAAAGCATCTACTTGATTATTTAAAAACATACTTAGAGTTTCTTGAACGTCTGGAATATGAGAAAGAATTCTATCTTTTTCAGGAAAACCAATTAATTCTATTTTAGAGTGATAAAAGATATCTAATATTTCATCAATAGAGAGATAATTTAATAATTTTGTTATAGTAAAGTCACCAACTAATGGTAAATTATCAATAGTAACTATTTGATTACTATTCTTTTTATAATAATACAAACAAATGTAATAAATAAACTTTATAATACTATCACTTTTATTCCTGTTGAGTGTTTGGTGATATATTATTCCAATTTTTTTAGAATAAATATAATCCGGATTAGGCGAATTATTATTAAATTTGCTTATATTCGTTTTATTTTGTGTATTTTGAATATTCGTTTTATTTTGCGTATTTTGAATATTCGTTTTATTATTCTGATCATAACACCAAGTATACAAAAGGTGATCTTCTGCAGTAATAAATTTTTTTTTAAATAAAATATTTTTTTCTATTTTATTGTTCATAATAACATTCGCTCTATTCATATTATAAATATCAACTGATGCAACAGACTTTTTACTCTTTATAAAAAGATTTATATCCTCTTCATTTAAAATACAATAATCATCGCTATCAATTAATAATATTAAATCATTGGTACATTTGTTATAACCAAATATACGTTTTTCTTCTTGACTATTAAATACCTGATAAAAATACTTTATTTTATTTGAATATTTAATTAATATTTTTGTTAAATCAATAGGTTTACAAGTTTCATCATATAGTAAATTTAATTTATTTAATACATCAATACAATAAATATATGGTCCATCCACAAGTATAATTTCATCAACTAAAGAATATATTTTATCAATAATTGTATTTAAAAAACCAAAATCATAAAATGAAATAATATACACACTAATTTTGTGCTGAAAAAATATTTTTGTGGTATTTGTATCATTAAGTTCATTTAATTCCTTTACTTCATTAACTTCATTAACTTCTTTTACTTCAATTACTTCTGTATAAAATTCCATACTATAACTATTATATAAAAAAAATAATATTTATAATCAGTTTTTTTAACTCATAATGTTATTTTATAATGACGCTTACATTTATTATTTTCAAAAATTATTTTTCCACATGGTAATCCTTTATTTAATCCAGACTTTAATATTGAAATACAAACATTTTCATTTGTTGTAACCTCAACTTTATTTTCTTTCTCCAAAAGCTTTGCTTTCTGTTTGATATCTTTTTCTTTTAGTTTAATAGCTTCCTGTTTGAACTTTTCCAAAATCTTTTCTTTTAGTTTGATTTCTTTTTCCAAAAGCTTTACTTTAACCTTGTCCTCTTTTTCCAAAAGCTTAGCTTTCACCTTGGCCTCTTTCTCCAAAAGCTTTGCCTCTTGTTCTTTTATTTTTTCCATTTTTTTCTTTTGATTAATGATTTGATTTAATACAAATCCTTTATGTTGATTACAATAATCTAACCCATTTTCTTTTAATTTTGTAACATATACTTTTTCACATAATATTAATTTAGGATTATTTTCTGGTGTTTCTTCCAAGTTTTCATCAAAATAAATATTTAATTCTTTATAACAACATTTTCCTATAAACGTTACATTATATTTCATGTAATTTTCATCTATCCAATTTATACCATGAATTTTTTCAATTCCATCCATTTCAATATAAGGTAATAATTTATTCTGTATATTTCTACAATAAGGACACCGAATTTGTTCTGTTTTTAAGATACATGTATTCATTTCCATCGAATTATATTTTTGTTTATGGTTTTTAATATCCTTATATATCGATAAATAATTAAATGTATGTCCACATTCTAATTTTACCGAATTTTCATCCAACGGTAAATTACTTATTAAACAAAGATTAGAACTATCTTCTTCCTTATTATTTAACAAATTAGATAATTCTGTATAAAATTGAATATCCCCTTCAACTTTATATTTTACCATAAATATACTATAAAATATTTTTATAGTATATCTTTATATTTATTATCTTTTATAGATATAATATTATGAAACCAGAATTATGGGGACCCCCAATATGGAATTTATTTCACACATTAATCGAAAAAATAAGTGAAGATGACTATCGAATGATAGGATTAGAGTTATATGGATTTATAAAACAAATATGTAATTATTTACCTTGCCCAGAATGTGCAAGTCATGCAACACGTTTTCTATCAGGCGTTAAAATAGAAACTGTAAGTAACAAGGAAGGATTAAGAAAAATACTTTTTATTTTACATCAAAATGTAAATATGAGAAAACAAAAAAAATCTTTTGCTTATAATGATTTAGAAATATATAAATCCAAGAATATTATTAATGTATTTAATAATTTTGTTAATAGTTTTAAATCAACTACAGGGAACATGAAACTGTTAACAGATGGTTTCCAAAGGCAAATGATAATAAAAGATTTCAGAAAATGGTTTTTAAAGAATTTTAAAAGTTTCAAGTAATTCGTAATTATACATTCCTTTCAATAATAATTTCTCCTTGCTCCGAAATAATTGGTATAAATACTTCTTGACACAATTTATCATCAAAACCTAAATATAAATAAATTTGATTATTTTTTTTATAAACTAATTCTCCATCATATACATCTCCTTCTTTAACAGTAAAATTTGTTTTTTCAAAAATAGTATCACTAATTTGTTGATAAATAAAGGCTTCTGATAAAAATCTGAAACTATATATTGTATGGTTACTATTTTCAATTAGTTTCTTGAAGGATATCATTTCATTATATAAAATATTCTTTTTATATAATTTCATAATGAGATGTTCTTTATACATTTCCTACTAAAGTACCATTTTTATAAACTTGACACTTAAAAGTTTGTTTGGTTGGCATGGAACAAACTTCTTTATTACTGGCTATTTCATTAAAAAACAAATATTTTCCAGATCCGCCAACATACATTAATGAAACTATTAGTGCTGATAATCCTAAGCCAGCTAACATATTAATAGAAACATCAGCAATAGTGGTAATACATCTTTTGTAAAATTTAATCATCATATCCAAAAATGCATAAAATAAAATAAAACTAAAAATTACATAATTATCTCCACCATTTACAAACATTGGAAGAAAAATATACATGATTGTAAATCCAAAAACAAATACACTAAAACTCATATTTCCGTACCTTGTAAACTGGACTGAAGTACAAATTGTTCCATCAAAAGTTGTTGGCTTCCCTCCTGCATATTGATAAACAAAACTACGTATAGTTACTGCTGCAAGTAGAAACCCTAAATATATTAATCCTTTTAAATTTTGAAACATAAAAGATACCAAGGTCAAACTTACAGCCAAGATAATAGGGGAATAAAAGCTTAAAAATACAACAATATTAAATGGTTGAAATAATAATAATGGAGTATCGTTATTAGAAACTCCTCTTTTTATACTAGTTTGTGGTATATCCATAATATAATTATTTATATTAATTAAATAAATTATATTATTATTAAGACAATTACTTTTCTAAAATTAAATCCAATACTTCTTTTATAGTAGAAACAGGATGAAAAACAATACCTTCAATAATCTTATTATTTTTATATTTTTCCATAAATTTTTCATACTCTGATTGATTTGCTTTTGGATAAATGAATTCTTTAATACCGCATTTAATACTGCCTAAAAATTTATATTCTAATCCTCCAATTTCAGTAATTCGACCACTAAAATTCAATTCTCCAGTGATACCAAAAGTATTTTTTATTTTAATTTGGTTGAATAAACTATAAATAGTAACAGTAATAGCTGCTGTAGCTGAAGGTCCATCTTTAGGTGTACTACAGTCAGGTGTATGTAGATGTAAACCATAAATATTATTGGTTTTTATATTATTATATTGATCCATTAGTTTCTTTTGAATTTCTTTCGAAGTTAAATTCCATGCAACTGTTAATGCCACATTCATCGTTTCTTTCATTACATCCCCTTGAGAACCAGTTAAAGTTAAATGTAGAAACTTTTCTGACGGTACATAACTAGCTTGAATAGGTAGTGTTCCTCCTTGACCTAAACTATTTGCCCATAATGCATTAATAATACCAATTTTATTTTCATCATCAATTTGTGGATACGTGATTTCTTTTTTATCTTTAAAATATTTATTTTTTATATCATCAATAGAAATAGAGATAGGAATATGCTTATAAATATTTTTATTTTTTAATATATCAATATTAATTTCTCCAATAATTTGAAACAACAACTCTTTTAATTTTCGAACTCCTGCTTCAGATGTATAATTTTCAATGATGAAATTTATTACATTATCATTCATTTCAATTATATTTTCCAATCCCATTTTTTTAAAAATATCCGGAAGTATATGTTTCCTGGAAATAATCAATTTATCTTCTAAACTTAAATTATCAAACTTTATTCTATGAATACGATCTAATAAAACCTTGTCAATTGCTTCTACATCATTATATGATAAAATAAATAATGCCTTGGACAAATCTAGATTAATTCCATTGAAATATTTATCATTAAAACAGTCATTTTGAGTGGAATCTAATAAATGAGTAAGAATTCCAATAATTTCTTTTCCATGTTCTGTTTTACTTATTTTATCTACTTCATCAATAAATATAATTGGGTTCATACATTTATTATCAATTAATATTTGAACAATACTTCCCCAGGTTGAACCAATATAAGTATAATTATGGCCATGTAACGTACTACCATTACAGTCACCCCCCATTTGTATCATTGAAAAAGGTCTTTCATTACCAGATGTATCTTTTAAACACTTGGATAAGCCATGTTTTGCAAGGGAAGTTTTACCTACACCCGGTGGACCTTCAAAACCAAAACAATATCCATCTTGTTCACCATTTATCCATTGACCTATAATTATTTCAATTTGTTTTTTGGCATTATTATGTCCGTAAACAGCTGCGTTTAAAGTATGTTGAATATTATCTATGTATTCTTTTATTAAGTTAAAATTATTGTTTATTTTTTCCATTTCATTAATAAGACACGATTTTTCATTTATCTTATTAACTGTTATTACGTTGTCATTTAAATGGATAGTATCTAGAATGTTTGTTGAAAAAGAAGGAAAAAACTTTAAAAAAGAAAGTATATCTTCAATTAAAACCTTATTTGTTTTTTTAGAAGATAATATTTTTTTTATATTCGTATTGAGACTTGTATTTTGAGTTTTAAGAAAAATATTTATTTTTTTAGTTATTTCAACTAACTCATTTTTCGTTTTATCTTTTAAAATATTTTCATAGTTAACGTCTACATCCTCCTCACCATCATTCGTTAGATTATTCTTAAATTTATTTAGATAAAATGAAATTTCCAAACTAGTATAGTTTGATTTTTCTTCTACTAATTTTACCAATTCATCCTCTTTATATTTAACACAAATGCTATTAAAATCATTTTTAATAGTGTCCATTATTAATAAGATCGGTTCTCTCTTATAAATACCAAATGGTATTTTTAATAATCCATCTAAATAAGATCGTGCTTTAGAACCACTATCTTCTGATTTTCCTTTAATTTCCTTTAATTTAATAATCGCCTTTTCTTTTACACTGTCAGGAACATTCATTAAACAAATTTGTTGTTCTAATGCTATTTTATTACTATCAAAGTTCATAATATCATTTGTATATTGAATAGTTTGTGTCATTGCATTTTTAAAATTATTTTTTATTTTCCAAGGAAAACTATCAAATAGTATAATTTGTTCTGTAGTATCTATTTTCTCATTATTATCATTAGATAATATGTCATATAATAAATAACATAGATATAAGTTATCAGGAATGTGTCCCATGATCAGTAATTGAATTAAAATTATTCTTTTATAATAAGTATCACTAGAGATGAAATCTTTTACAATTTGAATAAGAGGTTTTTGTTTTATAATGTTTATATTACTCAGGTAACCAGAATATTTATTATATAAATCATTAAATTCATTAATAAAGTAGTCCTTCAGTTGAAGTGAAGAAATAAATTTAGAAAAACTCTCTCCTTTATAAATTTCTTGGTCTGGAATATTACTTAAAATTTCTTTTTCCTTTACCTTTAAAAAACTATTATCTATAAAATCAATTCCTATTTCATCTACATATCCGTAAACTAAAATACATTTATTTGACAATCCATTTACTAAATAAATTTTCAATCCAAATACTTTCATGTGAAATTGTTTATAATAATCAATTACATCCAAACATTGTAAATTCTTAACAACTTCAATATTGCTATTATCATTAATAATGATATTATTATTAACAGTTTCTTTTATATTTATTACTTTATAACTAACTGGATGAAAATATTTTTGTATTAATTCTAATTTATGGATATCATTTTCTAATGATAAATTTAATTTATTATTTCCAAAACATATGATTAATAAATCATCGATTTGACTTGTACCGTAATTTTTTAATAGAGTTGAAAATTCATTATTGATAATTTGTAATTTATTAATATAATATTCTACATTATTAAAATTACCATTAGATAATTCTTTTAACTTAATTTGTATATCTGATAAACATTCAAGACAATTATGTACGTCACTTACTCCTAAAATATACAAGGATTTGCTACGATGGACGTGAATATTTGTTTTTTGTATTAGTTCATTAAAATAGATAATTTTCTTTTTGATAATATTGATAGTCTCAATATTGGAAATAGAAATATTTTCTATTTTTTTAGTATTTTTAACTTTCATATAATTTATATATTCATAGATATATTATATTCCATAATTTATGAAGAATTATCAATGTTAATAATATAGATAAATATATTAAATATTCAATTATATACTAAATAATGGGTATACCTAGTTACTTTTCCTATATAGTAAAAAATTATCCTAATATTATTAAAAAATTAGAAAATAATAATATTCAAGTTCATCATTTGTATATGGATTGTAACTCTATCATATATGATGTTGTAAATGGAATGGAAAAATCAGAATTAAATTCTGCAAATATTATAAAATTAGTTATCCAAAAAATTGAAAATTATATATTATTATTAAATCCAAAAAATAATATATTTATTGCATTTGATGGTGTAGCACCAGTAGCTAAATTACAACAACAGAGAGAACGTAGATACAAATCATGGTATCAAAATAAAATTTATACCCAAATTTTTAATGGTTCTAAAACAGATGCTTGGAATACTACTGCCATTACACCTGGAACTATTTTTATGAGAGAATTGAATGATATCATGGTAGATCATTTTTCCAATAAAAAAAATATTATTTTATCTACAAGTTACGAATATGGAGAAGGTGAACATAAAATATTCGATTATATAAGAATTTTTCAGGACCAACATATCAATAAAAATACAGTTATTTATGGATTAGATGCCGACTTAATTATGCTTTCAATTAATCACTTACCTTTATGTTCTAATATTTATTTATTTAGAGAAACTCCTCACTTTATTCAATCGATTAATAAAGATCTTGAACCAAATAAAAATTATATTATGGATATACCAGAGTTATCAAAGATAATTACATCCAGTATGAATAATACTTTAAGCATTAATGCCTCCGAAAATGAATATATAAAAAACAAAGTCTATGACTATATATTTTTATGTTTTTTTCTAGGAAATGATTTTATGCCTCATTTTCCTGCATTAAACATTAGAACTGGTGGAACAGATAAAATGATAAATGCTTATAAGGCAACAATAATGAATGACGAAAACATTACTGATGGGAAAAAAATATATTGGAAAAATGTGCGAAAACTAGTATCTTTTCTTGCTGAAAAAGAAGAAGAATATTTTCAAACGGAGTATGTGCTAAGAAATAAAAGAGAGAAATTTTTCTATCCAACAGATACCGCAGAAAATTTATTTAAAAAATGGGAAGTAATTCCAACTTATGAAAGAGAAAATGAAAAGTATATTAATCCCTTAAATTCAGGCTGGGAAAAAAGATATTATAAAATGTTATTTAAAATTGACTATGATGAGACACGGATAAAAGATATTTGCGTTAACTACATGGAAGGGTTGGAATGGACAATGAAATATTATACTAATGGATGTCCTGATTGGAGATGGAAATATAAATATCATTACCCACCTTTATTAAAGGATTTAATTCGATTTATTCCTTATTTTGAAACAGAATTTATTACTGATTGTATAAAAAACCCGGTTTCTCCTATGGTCCAATTATGCTATGTAGTACCAAAACCGAGTTTGACATTACTTCCAAAATCAATTTATGATGTGCTTATTTTAAATCACGATGACTGGTATAAAACAGATGTAGAATTTATTTGGGCTTTTTGTAGATATTTTTGGGAAAGTCATGTTGACTTACCAGAAATAGATATAGATATTCTGGAAAATTTTGTAAAATCAAATTCTTATTTATTGAAATAAAGAATAGTCAAAAAATAATCAAAAATTAATCAAAAATTAATCAAAAATTAATCAAAAATTAATCAAAAATTTAATCAAAAAATAAATAATTATACTAAAAATTTCTGTTTTTAGAAACATTTAGTATAATTATTTGGAATATTATTTTTGGTAAAATTTAGTTTAATATATAAAATATAAAATATAATTTAAATATAAATGTCTAGTAAGGAAATTATTAGTGAAATTGCTGATAGAAATGCATTTCTTCATTTACTTCAAAATAATCCTGGACTAATTATTTTAAAACTAGGAGCTGAATGGTGTGGGCCTTGTAAACAGATTAAAAATGTAGTCCATGCTTTTTTTGCAACTTCCCCACCTGAGGTTGTGTGCGGAGATATCGATGTAGATGTTAGTTTTGACTTTTATGGATTTTTGAAATCAAGAAAAATGGTAAATGGTATTCCAGTATTACTTTGTTATAAGAAAGGTAATACTAATTTTATTCCTGATGATAGTGTAACTGGTGCGGATCCAGTTGCTCTAGATGCATTTTTCAAGAGATGTGGAAATCATCTATTGAATGTCAAAAAAGCAAATCCTCCTAGACCTACTTCTAGACAACCAATGCCTAAATATCCAATTCCAAGTTCTAGTTCAAGTTCTTTACCAAAAGAAGCTGCTGCTTAAAACAATTTACAAAAAGAACCAACAAATAAAAAAATTATTATATTCAGATTATTCAACATTTAATCAGTAAGAAAGTATTTTATACATTATTTTTCACTATTTAACCAATCATAAAATTCGCGTACTTTTTTATTTATGCGTATTTTATTCACATCAAACGAAGTTAAATACAATCCTTCAAAGTTCCTAACTCTTGATAAGGCTACATACGTTTGTCCACATTCGAATATAGAACTGCCAACATCTATTTCAGCACAATCCAGTGAAGCACCTTGGGACTTATGAATGGTAATAGCCCATGCTAAAATTAATGGAATTTGAGAAACTCCAATACCAGGAATATTTTCACTAGGCCAAATATGATAATTCATAATCGCTTCAAACCCTGAATAAAATTTAACAACCGGTAATCCCTCAGCAGTAATCCGTGTTACAATACCTTGGCTTCCATTACAAATAATTCCGTTTGGGAATTCAATATTGGCAATACTCATTACTTGGGCTCCTACTTTAAGTCTAAGAACCTTTTCACATAATAAATTACTTTGAATAAATTCTAATTCTGCCTTTACTTGTTCAGCTGCAAACCTTTTTTTATATTCTTTTTCTTTTTCTGAAATTGGTAATTCTAGATTAATCTTGCTTTCATAAATTAATTCTTTTTCATTTAAATTTGTCATTTCTTCCATATTAATAATATCTCCTTTGGATCTAATAGGAAATAATTTAGTTGGTTTTGGATAATCTTCTGTTTTATTCCTATTTACTCTTTCCATTAATTTATTTAGACTACTTCTTTTCAATCGTCCTTCCCTAATTTCATTTAAAATAGTACAATATGTTTCATCTTTTTGCCTGAATATTTTTACAAGTTGTATATGATTTTCTTTTGTAAATGTTTTACCCCATAATTCACTTTCAAAACAAAATTGTATTGTATCTGGTTCTTCTTTATTTCCAACTGGAGGTAATTGATAAAAATCCCCAGAAAATATTAATTGTATACCACCAAATGGTTTTTCCGACCGTCTTACACGTTTCCCTATTTTATCCAACAATTCCATAATTTTTTTTGACATCATACTAACTTCATCTATCACTAAAACATCAATATCTTTCCAAACTGCTACTTTATAAACACTTTTCAAAATCTTATTTACTTGTTGTTCAATCGTTCCATTCCCTAAATAAATTCCAGACCACGAATGAAGAGTTTTAGCTTTACATGAAAGAAGTAATGCAGCACATCCAGTCATAGCACAAACTTGTATTTTTTTATTATTCAACACCGCATGTTTTTTTATTTCTTTAATCAACATTGATTTTCCAGTACCACCTGGCCCAGTAATAAATATATTTTCTCCTTGTTTATATCTCTCAAAAGCGATTTTTTGTTCATCAGAAAATTCGATATTATTCATTTTTAAACAATTTAAATAAACTTTTACTAGATAAATGAAATCAATTTTTTAACAAAAAAATATAATATAAATTTATAATTAGTATTCATTTTATTGATAGTATTTTGAAATACTTTTATTTCAATCCATCTATATATAAATAATAGCCATGATATCCAATAGATGCAAAACCCAACATTAATAAAAATTCAAAATAATAGTATGGTGTATTTTTTCCTTTACATCCAATATAAATTAATAATGGTGCTACAATAATTATATGAAATAAATTAACCCATGGATTTTTTCCTGATGTCAAAAGCTTAAAAGCTTTATAACCATGATACAATATAAGAAATATACCAAGTATAGTTAAAAAAGGATACATCCAGGAAGGAATTTTGGTTTTTATAATTCCCACATATAGAAATAAGCCTCCTACCAATAATATATGGAAAAGGTGTACGTAAAATATTTTATTCATTATATAATATAATAATGTTAAAAAAATTATATTCCATAATTATTAATTATAAATAGAATATAAATAGAATATAAATAGAAATAGTATTTAAAGAAATTCAAACCCTATGATTATGGGTTCATGTTATTCTGTTCATCTTATGTATAAAAATTCGGATAAAAAGGAATGCTTTATATGCTGGGAAGAAATACCCGATGTATATGTAAAATGTCGAATATGTAAAATCTTGTTACATCATTCTTGCGCGTTAAGATATACTAATAATTCTTCTCACTGCCCTCATTGTCAAAGAAAAAAGGTATTATATCTCTATAAATATGATGATTGTACTAGATTGAAATAAATTCAGATTTCTGTCTTCTATTCTATTCACTCTAAAAATTCTCTCTAAAAATTCTCTCTAAAAAATATTTTTCAAATGATAAAAATGTTGGTTCCCATAAAATAAATAGGTATACCATTGTTGTAGTAAACCATTTTCCTCTTTTTTCGTCGCATTAATATTATCTTTTTGTGTCAAATCCGCAATTGCTGGTGCCAAACAAGAAAGTTTTTGTTGTGTATGTGTAATATACCATGGCAAATTATTTTCTTCGTTCAAAACTTTATTATAGTTTTCATAATAATCTAATGATTCCAAATCTTCTTTATGAGAAATTTTTAATTGTATTCTCAAGTTATCTCTCTTTTTATTCAACGATCCAACATGAATTAGATTTGCATCAAATAATATTAAATCACCCTTACTACATATAATGTGTTTCACTGGATCTGTTAAATTAAATTGAAACGAAGAGAGACTTTTATGGCTTTTTGGAATCACTCCAAGACATTTTTCCATATCTTCCAAATAAATCAACATTGTATAAGATTTATATTTTTGCCCGTCATTGAAAAAATCACCATTATAGTCACGATGACATGTATGTACGGCAGACTTTTGAATAAAAAGAATATAATCTTGAAATACATAGTTTGGCCCAAGTTCTCTCTTTATCAGATTTTTAAGTCGCTTGTTATTCAATAAATTATTTTTTATTTGTTTATACTTTTCATTATCACATTCTTTTTTCAACTCGGCTGTTTCTTTTTCGGAAAAAAAATGTTTTATTACAATTAATCCGTCTTTATTCAAATCATATTTTTTCGAAGAAAGAATATCTACATTATAAATCACTTTAAAGAACACTAAAAATAAAATTATGAATAAAATTAATAATAATAAATATAAAAGTATTTTTTTAATCATTTAATATTTACTTATATTATTTCATTATAAAAATATATAAATATTATTTCGTTTAATTTAAATATATATTTATTTATCAATCAATATATGAGTAATTATAAATATTATCTATCATTATGTCTATGTATAAAAAATGAAGTAAAATATATAGAAGATTTTATAAATCATTATTTAAAACAAGGAGTGGACCATTTTTATATTATAAATAATAATAGTCAAGATAATTTAGAGGAAGAAATCGAAAAAAAAGGTTTTAAAAATTTAATTACATTAATTAGAGATGATCGACCAATGAATATTTTTAACTGTTATAACGAATATAATGGATTAAATACATTTTATAATAATAATTTATATTATTTAATAAAAAAAGAGACAGAATGGGCATTTGTAGTGGATATTGATGAATATATGTTTGGAAAAAATGGACATACCATTAAAACATATTTATATACTCTTGATCAAAATATAGGATGTGTATATGTAATTTGGAATATTATAAATCCATTAAAAGTAGATGGAAAAGTAACTAAAGAATTTTCTATAAAAACTAATTTAAAAAGATTAAATTATGATTTAATCCATGAATTATCATATTCTATTAAAAACGCGAATGATTTTGGGAAATCTTTATTTAAGACCTCTATGCTTTTTGATGATAAAAGAATTAATTTACATAAAATACAAGTTACAGGCGAAACTATAAATAATTATGGTGAAAATAAAAATGAATGGTATGATAATGGAAATCAAATTGACTACTCTGAAGAAAATTTTAAAAATCTAAATATTACATTAAACCATTACGTAATAAGAAATAATAATGATTATGAAAAAAAAATGAATGATATAAAAATAAATGATGACCAAAGAAATTCATTCTTAAATGGGATAATGGAAATGTTGGATTTAGATGATAAATATTTAATTGAAGATAACACTATAAATATTTAATAAAATTTACAATGAATTTAAATATAAAATACTTAAGTAATTATTTAAGTATTTTATATAATGGATAAGTTGGACCTTAATATTGAAAATTATAATTTAGAAGATATTTTAAATTTATTTCATCTGGAATTTGATTTTGGAGAGGAACATCTTAAAAAGGCAAAAAAAATGGTTCTGAAAACTCATCCAGACAAGTCTGGTTTAAAGCAAGAGGTTTTTCTATTTTATTCCAAAGCTTATAAAAAACTTTATTCGATTTGGGAATTTTCTAGTAAACACCGCCTTCTACAGTTAGATACAAATTATACTATTGATGATATTGATGAAATTAATCATAAAAATCAATTAGCATTTGGAAAGGATAAAACCAAAGCACTAAAAACATTTTTAACTGAAAAGTCTTTAACAGATACTGAAAAATTCAATCAATGGTTTAATAAAGAATTTGAAAAAACAAATCTTGTTGCTGAAGAAGACACAAAAGGATATGACGATTGGTTTAAATCCAATGAAGATCTTGATGAAATCAATGAAAAAAAAGGTTTTGATATAGATGAATTTGAGAGAAAGAAAAAACAGATTCGAGATATAATAGTCCATGATGGAATTAAAGAATTAAATTCAAATGGATCATTTGGAACACAAATAACTAATATCGGTTTAAATACTTATTCATCTGATCTATTTAGTAATTTACATTATGAAGATTTAAAAAAAGCTTATACGGAAACAATTATACCTGTAACAATAGATGACTATAATAATATTCAAAAATTCAATTCTGTTGATGAATATAAATCCTATAGAAGTAGTCAAAATGTTGTACCTTTATCTGAAAAACAGGCACATGACTATTTAAATAATAAAGCCAAAATGGAAAGTTCTGAAACGACATTTAGAGCATATAAACTAGCAAATCAAGGGGATGTAATGAGAAAACGACAAGATGATTTTTGGAGTAATATAATGAAAATAACAAATAAATAATAGTAACTAAGAATTTGTATATAGGAAAATATAGATAAATGGATGATTTATTAACTGTATTTTTATTCCAATAAAATATAATATAAATATATATATGAAATCATCGTTTAATAATATTTTAATTCTTATATTTATATTGGTTATATTGGGATTTTTATACAGGCGCATGGAAAATAAACGAAAACTAGAGGAAAATTCAGATAATTTTTTTGAAATACGAAAGTATTTATTATTAGATAAAGATTTGTCCAATAGTAAAAAACCAATTTTATGGATACATGTTCCATATGAATTTAATGCAAGACATTGGTTACACTTTGGTTCTAGAGGATCTTTTAATCTTAATCAACCCTATCTATTTTTAACGCTTCGATCTATTGTTGAAAAATGCGGAAATTCTTTCAATATTTGTATAATTGATGATTTATCCTTTGACAAGCTTATTCCAGATTGGAAATTAGATTTGAGTAAGGTTGGAACACCTATTTTAACGAATTTACGACAACTTGCACTAATGAAAGTCCTTTATTTGTATGGTGGAATGATTTGTCCAATTTCTTTTCTTTGTATGAAAAACTTGATTGGTATGTATCAAAAAGGAACTAGAAATAATAAAATGTTTGTTTGTGAAAACAATAATCGAAATATTACCTCGACTTACCATGAATTTTATCCAAATATAAATTTTTGCGGTTCTCAAAAAGAAAACCCTATTATTTATGCACTTATTGATTATATGCAACGGAATATATCTTACGATTGGACAGCACAATCTCAAATACTAGGCGATTTTGATAAATGGATATGGGAACATGTTAAACAACATAAAATTAATATGATTGACGCAATGGAAATAGGAGTTAAAGATACGGATGAGGAACCAATTATATTGGAGGATTTAATGGCACAAAATTATTTAAAATTATATCCTGGAACCTATGGTATTTATATACCATCGTTTGAAATTATTAAAAGAAGAAAATACGAATGGTTTTCAAGAATGTCCGAAAAGCAAGTATTAGAAAGTGATGTTATAATTGGAAAATATATTTTAATTACCATTGGTGAAGGTACTAAAACAGCTTTATTAGAACCAATGAAGTCAAAACCAGATTGGGTTGGTTTTTGGAAAACACCTGGTTACCCTGGCCTATATGGATTGAAACCAAATTTTTTAGGAGACAATTTATTAAAAGAAAAATATCCTGGACGTTAAATATACAATAATGTATTTTATTATTTTTATTTCTTATGCAGATAAATATAATATTTTTAATTTTAAAAGAGAATACCAACATATGAATTTAAACAATATTCTTCAAAGAAAATATCCTGGGTGGATAAGAATATCAAAAATACGTAAATTTTTGCATGGGAAAGTGATTCAAGGAATCGATTTTGGACATTTTTGGGATGTCCATTTTTCAAAAGTGCCAAGGGACTTTCGGAAAAAACCTATTTTGTTACCATAATGAATTTTTATGGTGTCGTGCCAAAAAAATAATTTTCATTTTGTGATGTTAATTTTTAATTATTTTTTGGGAAAAAGGATTTAGGGGTTTTTTCTGTTTCCAATATATGGAAACGGAGGAAACAAAAATGGAAACATTTTACCCCAAAAAAAACCCCAAAAAATATGCATGTGATACTTGTTACTTCTTTACATGTAATAAAAAAGATTTTGAACGACACTGTGAGACGAAAAAACACAAAAGGGGTTTTTTTCAACAAATGGAAACAGAATTACCCCAAAAAACCCCAGATGAGGTATCATGCGATTTTTGTAAAAAAAAATATAAAGACCGCTCTGGATTATGGAAGCATAATAAGTATTGTAATAAATTAACGTGTAATAATTATTCAGAGAAAACTTTAATTGTTACTAATAATGAAGTGGAAATAAATTCTGAAATAATTCCAAATGAAAACCAAATTCTTCTTTTGACTTCTCTCTTTCAGGCACAATTAAAAGAGAACCAAGACTTCAAGGAAATGATGCTAGAGCAAAATAAGACGATAGTTAAGCTGTGTAAAGAAAAATCCATAGTTATGAATAATAATTGTAATAATAAAACATTTAATTTACAAGTTTTTCTAAATGAAACGTGTAAAGATGCGATGAATATTATGGATTTTGCAAATTCACTTCAGTTACAATTAACTGATTTAGAAAATGTAGGTACTATTGGTTATATAGATGGTATAACAAATATTATAGTTAAAAATTTAAAAGCACTTGATATTTCTAAAAGACCACTTCATTGTAGTGATTTAAAGAGAGAAATATTATATGTTAAAGATCAGGATAAATGGATGAAAGAAAATGAGGATAAAAATAAATTGAGACAGGCAATAAAACATATAGCTCATAAAAATATTCAGCTTTTACCAGAATGGAAACAACAACATCCAGAATATACGCGTGATGAAGGAAAAACAAACGATCAATACCTAAAAATTATTATGGAGTCAATGGGTGGCTCTGATAAAAAAGAGGATATGATTTATGAAAATAAAATTATATCTAAAGTAGCCAAAATGGTAACAATTGATAAAGATTTATAAATAAATAAAATATTATTTATAAAAGATTTATAAAAGATTTATAAAAGATTTATAAAAGATTTATAAAAGATTTATAAAAAGAATATAAATACAATAACATATACCTAATTAAGATGTCATTTTCCAAAGGTCAACTAGTATTATATTTTGAAGAAGAAAGAGAAGGAGAAACAGATGATAACTCTGAAGATACTTCTTCAGATAATATTTCAGCAGATGAGGAAGAAGTTATAGATAGAAGATGTTATATCTTATATGATAAAGATAGTCAAGAATATTTTATTACTGGAAAAAGATTTAACGATGATGCAGTGGAATATAATTTTTATGGTAAAAAAGCATTAGATATTTACTCTTTTTTAATAAATACGATTGAAGAAAATTCTACTGTAAATTTAGTGCTATATAATTTCATTAATATTTATGAAAATGCTCCAGTATATGATAGTCATCCTTATTTGGATTTCACCACACTAGATGACAAATCAGAAGAAAAAGGTATTATTATATCTTCTTTTTATCATATAGAAAGTAGTAATTTTAATAAAATAATAAATATGTTAAAGTTATTAAAAACAATTAGATATTGAAAATAATATATTGTTTCTAAATATTATAATAGGTCATCATTCTTTGTATATATAATAAATAATATCATATGATGAATTCATATAGTTTATTTTCGATGTATAAATAATTTTATTTGAATTACAAATTTGACGAACAACCGTTGTGAAACTATTATAAGTTAATTTCTTTTCTACATATTTTTGTTTAGATAAATGATAATATGGTTTACATTCTTCTAAAAAGGCCATAATTGTATTATTAAATATACCTTTTTTAAACGCATCTTTATTTAAAATAAAGTTTTTGTCATTTTTTATACAGATATTTTCGAGTAAGTCATATATTTTTTTTTTGGGTATAACTGTTTTAAATAATTGAACGGACATATATAAATAATGGATTATTATAATTATTTATATATCAAAGTTATTTATTCAATATACATATTAAATTATTAGTAAATAATGATAATTCAATTTCATCTTCATGTATGTTATGGAATATATTAATATATTTACAAATAAAAGGAATTATTTCATATTTTTCATCTTCATTTAATAATTCGGTACTTTTAACGAATAAAAAATAGTTATCTAAAATATCCATTACGGAATATCCTTTATCATATATTTCATATAGAATTTTTATAGCACTATATAATTTTTTATTCTTAAGGAACTTGGTATATTCTTCATATGTATAAAAGTTGATATTAGTACAAACTTTTTTTGCTAGATTAAAAGTAATATGCTCATTTAAAAGTTTGAATTTTTCCATATAATTAATTAATGTTTTTGCTGTATTATTTGAAACATTCAGTATGAATTCTTCTGCTTCTTTTTCAATTGAAATATTTTCAATATTTTTAATTTTACTTAAAATTTTATACATTTTATCTCTTTGTAACGGTTTTATTTTAATAATCAATAGTCTTGATTGTAAACTTTCAATTACTTTTTGAATATTACTACACGAACAGATAAAATTAACATTATGATTATATTTATCGATACAATTTCTAAAAACCTGTTGACTTTGTTCATTGATTAAATCTATATCATCCAGAACTATAATTTTTTTCTTTTTTTTAATAGAAGAAGCAATTTGACAAAATGTTTTTACATCGTTACGATAATAATTTATTCCCTGTTCTTTCAAATTATTTATAGATAATATATTGTCTTCATATAATTCAGGAGAAATACCATTATAATATTCTTTAATAATAGCATTTAATAAAATAGTTTTACCACATCCAATATCTCCAATTAACAATATATTTAAATTATCAATAGATATTAATGTATTTAAAATAGAAATTATTTCATCATCAATTTCAAAATCTTTAAATAAAATTGGCTGAAATTTATGAATAAATAACGTATTTTTTTTAATAGTATTGGAATTTATTAATTCAGTTAATAAACTCATTTAATAATTATTATACGTTAATAATTATTTAAGTATATCTTTATAGATAATAATATAATGGATAATTATTATGATATTTTAGCTGTATCAGAAAAAGCCTCTCAGGATGAGATAAAACAATCTTATCGTAAATTGTCATTGAAATACCATCCGGATAAAAATCCTGGTAATGTGGATGCTATAGGTAAATTTCAAAAGATTAGTGAAGCATATGAAAATATAGGTACTCCTGAAAAAAGAAGAGAATATGATAATCAAAGAAAAAATCCATTTTTTGGAGGTGGAGTAGGATCTAATGAAATGTCTATGAATATGAATATTGATGAATTATTTTCAAATTTATTTGGTGGGCCAGGAGGTGGTTTTCCAGGAGGATTTTTTGGAGGAGATATGGATGGATTTATGGGAGGTGGACCAGGTGGACCAAAAATTCATATATTTCATGGAGGAATGGGAGGTCCTGGTCCAGGAATGACATTTATGCGTGGACCCCATGGAGGGCCAATACAAAAACCTCCTCCTGTTATTAAAAATGTAGCTATTAATATGGAACAAGTTTTATTAGGAGCAAATATTCCTGTTGATATTGAAAGATGGATAATGGAAAATGGGCAGAAACTAGCAGAACGTGAAACTATATATGTACAAATTCCAAAAGGAGTAGATGATAATGAAATCATTGTTTTAGCTAATAAAGGGAATAGTATGAACCATTCAGTATACGGCGATGTAAAATTGATAATTAAAATAGAAAATAAAACCGATTACGAGAGAAATGGATTAGATTTAATAATACATAAAAATATTTCTCTCAAGGATGCACTTTGTGGTTTCTCTTTTGAGTTGAAATATATAAATAATAAAACATATACAATCAATAATAGTAGCGGAAATATTATTCCTCCAGATTATAAAAAAGTTATTCCAAATATGGGATTAACGAGAGAAACATTCACCGGAAGCTTGATAATAATTTTTCATGTTTTATTCCCGGAAAAGTTGAGCGAAGAAAAAATGGCTCTTTTGAGAGATATTCTTTAAAAATATTTCTTAATAATATACATTAGTATCTAGTGGTACCTGATACTCTTAGGAATAAAATATCTTTATAAATTTATATATATTATATTTAATAATTATATATATAAATATAAATGGCAGGTAGACCAAGAATTATTAAAAGTATAAAATCATACATTAATCATATTGATGCACATACAGCTTCTGGACCTATGAAAATGGGTACTAGCCCAAGTGTAGGCGTAATTAAATATTACTGGCATAATTATCAAAGTAATTGTAATCAAACTGCTGGAAAACCAAAGAAAAGTTATGATAATATGGTTTTCTTGAATATTAATCCAGCAATTACACCAGTGTCAGCCGGGTTTCCTCAGTCACAACAAGGATTATTTAACAATTATCCTGGTAGGGCTCAAGCTCTTTCTACTTATCAAGGAAAAATGTTTGCTCCTGGTAGAATGGCCAGATTTTATTATAATAAAGCTTTACTTCCTGGATTTAGTCAACAAAAGCCACAATATTATTCAGCCCAAACTGTTGTTGGTGTCAATAGGAGTTTATATTAAGTAATAAACATTTTATTTTATTTTGCAAAAAACCTTGTATTTTTTATACATTATGTAATCCAAAATTTGTATAAATAGTATATTCAGATGGAACAATTTGGTTCATACTTAAATTTCGGTAAAATTGACCACATTTTTGATTTTTATTACATGAAGTCGCATGAATAAGTTTTGCTCTTCTATTGGCGACGCTAACTCCACCAACTCCGGCCCCGGATATATACTTATTCCATATATTTGTTGTTTGATTACAAATAAGACCATAAGGTGGATTTTTTCTTGCTCCTCCACCCCCTTTTCTCTTATGTAAAAATCCATAGGGACCATACCAAAGTTGGCCGCCCCCACCCGAACCAATATTGGGAATTTTAGTCATTATACCTTATATAAATAAAAAAATAAATTTTTATATATTTATTACTAAAGAATAGATATATAAACAGCTTATATTTATGAAATTTTTCGTGTTGGAATATCGGCACTTACAATATAAATGGAATTTTCAGTAATAATAAGATATTCTGTTCCACTTTTATAGAATTTAGCAATAGATGAAGTATATTCATCTTCACTTTTCACAAGTAACTTTTCTCCGTTATCTTTCACGCCAATTAGAGCTTTTTTATCAAGAGATGAGGTCCAATAATCAAACATTATTGGTTTATCTTCAACAATACTTAGTTTCGCTCCATGTTTTAATGTAACATCACTAGGGAGTCTATAGTTATTTTCAGCCGATATACTAGAAGACGCTGCAACATTTCCAGGGGTTTTAAATTCTGACATTTATATTATATGAAATTTTAAATCTTTAAATACTTATTTATTATTATTATATTCTTTTATTATTTTAAATTTATAAAGTATAATGAAAACAATAACTAATAACAATAACTATTCATTAATAAATACAAATAATTATAAAAAAAAACTAGAAGAAAATACAGCAATTATATTAGATAAATATGTGAAAATAATAATAGAATATTTAAAATATATTTTAGAAAATCATAAAATTAAAAACTCATCGTATAAAAAATTCATTTTAATACGAGGTCTAGAAACCATTAGTCATGTCTTTCATTTTATATTATATTATACAAATAACTTGGAAATTAGTAATTTCCATTCTCAAAAAGCAATTTATTTTTACGTAGAATTTATTCAACAAACATCTTCAGAAGAAAACAGTTTTTTACAATTAAATTCAGGTGATGCAGTTATGTATGTTTACAAAAAAACTATTTTTGATATTAACAATGAATATCGAAAAAATACAAATAATAATTGGAAAAAAGAAACAAATAATGATGTATTTTTAAAATGGGATACTATAAATTGTAGTGTTAATATATTAAAAAATATTTTATTATCTATAGTTAATTCTAAAAATGGTATTGATGTAAAATTTATTGATATATATGAAGACTTATGTAACAGATTTATACAAAGTAATTTTCCCTTTTCATCATTAAGCCAATATATTTTATTTATTAAAAAAATAAATATATATTCTTCGGTTTCTAGTGAAAAATATATTTATTTAAATAAATTGTTTATTAAAATATTAAATAGTAACACCGAAATAGATGTAGTTATAAAGGGTATTAATAAATTTATATCTAATCTTGAAACAAATGATGTAAATTTAATTGTCTCTTATCTTGAAGGATTACTATCTTGAAGTAAGGAATACTAACTTAAGTTATTAATTCACAATAGTTATATTCTTCTTTCGGATTTTCTTTTTCTTATCTTTAATAATATCATTGTTTATTTTAATATTATTTTGACAAATTTTTGAATATTCATTATGAAGAATAGTTTTTAAAAATTCATAAATAATAAACAATACTTCTTCATCACACTTACCAACAATAAGTACACTTCCGGTTCGAAATATCATAAATGATACTTCTACAATATTAATATATAGATTTTTATTTTCATCGGAAATATGAGAACCTGTTTGAATACCTACATCTGGATTATAATAAAATTTACATTGAATACCAGGATAGGAACATGGATCATAAATAGACTGAATATTGTATTTTAATTTTAATATGTCATATAGAACCTCCCTATTAATATAAAACCCACAATTAAAATTTGAATTAATAAGAACAGTTTCTTCGGTGTTGGGTTTATAATATATTTTTTCCTCCATAAATGGTTGTAAAATTTCTTGTACCATTATCAAGACTTTTTGAAAGGTATCTTCTTTTTGAATTCCAGGTATCTCTATTTTCCCAGTATTAAATACTTTAACATGGAATTCTTTAAAATTATCATCAACTTTAATTCTTAAAATTAAGACAAAACAGTTATAAAAAGCACTTTTTCTTTTACAACGATAACTCATAATATCTTTTTTAGATATACCAATACTGATTTTCCTTATGTCTTTAAATTTTATTCTACCATTAGGATTATCTATACTAGTCATTATATACTCATCGTAATAAGGTTCATTAACTAATTTATCTTTTATATAATCCACTTCTTCCTGAGATACCGAATTAAATTTTATTTGTTTTTTAATTACACCATTAACGGGTACAGCATAAGGAATAACTGGAACTAACCAATATAATGTTTTCAGGTCAATAAATGCATTCAAGTACGCTATTTTTGTTTTGGTAGAAATATATATATTTGTTGATTTAGGAATAATGGTATTAGTATTCATGTTTATCTTTGTGTTATCTATTTCATTCGAATTAGATATATATTCAGTATTATCAAGTTCTGTTTCTACTTCTAATTCATCATCATCTTCATTTTCTTCTCCATTATTATAACGTTTAAAATTTTCCCATTCATCATTTATATTCATATTCTAAATAATTCAATATTACCTTTATATTCTTTATATTAATTTATTTCAATTATTTATTTTATAAACATAATTTAGAGAAGCTATTACATGAATAATAATAATATTATACATGAAAAAAAACATTCTGTAAATATAGCTATTCCTGAAAAAAATAATAATGAAACCAATTATGAAGTAAATTGTAATATATTGGATCCAAATAAATCTTCACCCCCAAATTATTTTTTACATAAATTATTAATTAGATTGAATAACTTACAACAAACAAATATTGAAAAAAGATTTTAATTTATATAATAAGTAATTAACTAAATAGGTGTTTTTACAATCTTGTAAATGCATAATATTTTCTACAAAATTTAAAAAAGGTGTACTTATTATTTCTTCTTTGTAACGAATTAAATAATTTAAATAATCTTTTATTATTTTTTTTTTATCAATATTATATTTTATACTAATAATATTTATATATTCCATTGCTAGTGTTAAATCTTCTTCTTTATTATTTTTAATACAATTCGTTAAGTCATTCCAAATTTCATTGTCAATAATTTTTATTTCGACATTAGACTTATTTATATTATGATTAAGTTGTATAAAGTTAATCATACTTCTTATGTCTGATTTAAAGAGACGTTGTATCGAATGAAGATCCGGTTTAGTTATTGTTAGTCCTTCCGAATTAATTATATTTTCTAAAAAAGAAACAATATTTTCTTCTGGCAGTTGATTAAATCTTAATCGAAGAAATTCATTTTGTAGTCCTTCATCAATTCTACTTATATAGTTACAAATAAGACAAAAACGCACATTTTTATAATAATTTTGTAATAGATATCTTAACGCCTGCTGAGCGTTTTTAGTCATATAGTCTACTTCATCTAAAATAACGAATTTCATTCCAGTTTGAAATAATGGTTTAGAATTAACAAAAAAACTTATCTGATTACGAATAATATCAATTCCTCTTTCATCGGAAGCATTTAAATGAATAATAAGACCCTTATTTTTACAACCCATTTTTTCTTGATAACTATCTATTAAATTAATAATAGTGGTAGTTTTTCCAGTTCCTGGTGGACCATAAAAAAGTAAGTTGGGAAAATATGCAGTGTCAATAATATTTTTCAGAATTTTCTTATTTAATGGGTCTAAAACTATATTTTCAAAATTGGTGGGTCTATATAGTTCAACTAATGGAGTACTTGACATAATAATTATATAATAAACTATTTAAATAATTAATTTTTAAAATCATAAATTTTTAATTGGTAAACTTATTTCTAAAAAAAAGTATATATAAAAACTATTTAAATTAAAATCATTAATAAATTATATAATGTCATTAGAAAATGTTACTTTAAAAAAACGCGGCAGAAAACCAAAACAAACTAAAGAAGAAAATATTGTATTAGAAAATAATGATGTAGCAAATAATTTTATTGAAAAAGTAAATTATGTATCAGAAAGTTCAAATAATGAAATAACAGAAGATTTACCAGAAGATAATTTAATTACGGAAAATAAAGCTCCTGTTATTAAAAAAAGAGGTAGAAAACCAAAAGGAGGTAAAATTATTCAACAAATCAATTCTATTCACGATGATAATTTTAATTCAAAACCTAGTGTAATTTTACATTTAAAATGTTGTTTAAAAGATTTAGAAATGAATGTTATGAATAGTATTGTTGAACCATTTTATTTTTCAAATAATAAACATGATTTGTCTTTTGAAATAATTGAAACTCCTCCCTCTATGAATTTTCAAAATAGTGATAAGATAGTAGAAGATGATGAAGATATTAGTTATACAAATAATAGAGAGTACGAAACAAAAGAGATATGGAATAAGTTGAAACATTTAGAACATAATTTACATAATAATAATATTAATAATAAAAAGTCAGCATGTTTTTGGTGTACTTATGATTTTGATAATCCACCCATTTATATACCAAAACATTTTATAAAAAATTCTTATCATGTATATGGATGTTTTTGTAGTCCAGAATGTGCTGTAGCATACTTAATGGAAGAAAATATTGATAGTTCATCCAAATTTGAGAGATATTACTTAATAAATCATATTTATTCAAAAATTTATGATTATAAACAAAATATTAAACCTTCTCCAAATCCTTATTACATGTTGGATAAATATTATGGCAATTTGACTATTCAAGAATATCGATCTTTATTACGAAACGAAAGACTTTTTTTAATAATTGAAAAACCACTTACTCGAATTATGCCGGAACTACATGAAGATAATGATGACTTTATAATAAATAATAAAATCATTCCTTCCAATAATTATCAATTACGGAAAAAAATACAAAAAAAACATCAGACGAAAAATAATATTATAAATGAGAAATTTGGTATTGTATAATGAATTATCTGATAAATGAATTCTTTACAAATAAAATGAATAATTTACAAAATAATAATATTAAATAAATAATTTTATTTTATTTAATATCAATTTATGGTTGAAAGATTATTTCAACAAGATTTACCTGAAGATATTCTTTATTTAATACTAGTTGAGTTTGATGGAAGGTATAATAAAAGAAATGGAATTTTTATTTTTAAAGTTGATCATAGATTATCTTATTATTATGTTTGTAGTAATTTAGATTTTCATTATGGAAATATTTTGAAATCAAAGTATCTTAGAAATGAATTATATAATTCATGTATACAAAATAATAATGTTGAAAATATGGTAAATATTATAAAACATTATGTAAAAATGAATAATTTACAATACCTGTTTAATTAAAGCTCTCTAATATTATTGTAAAATACTTTTCCATTTATTAAAATTTTCATTAAATAAAAATTTGTCTGGCAATTTTATATTCATATGATCTCTTTTATAAGATATTTCTTTAATTTTATTAAATACTTGTTCTTTATTATTATAATTAACAATAAAATAATTATCAATTATTTCTTTTACTGCTCCTGATCCAATATCCGCAATAACCGGTGTTCCTAAATAATAACTTTCAGCAAAAACACATCCAAATGTTTCATTAAATCTTGATGATAACACACATAACGATTCTTTTATAATTTCACTATATTTATCTTTGGATAATGAATCTTTAATAACTATATTATTTGGAAATTTTTGTAATAAATATTTTTTATAATTTTCATATATTTCCATTCCATATCCAGGATGCATTAAAATAAGAATATAACTACTATCTTTTTGTAATATATATTCAAAAATCGATATTATATCTTCAATTCCTTTTTGCCAAGCGGATGCATATACAAGTTGGTTTTTTAAAACAGGAATATGTTTATTTTTAATAGAAATAAATTCTTCTTCATATAAAATATTATAAATTACAATTAGTCTATTATCTTCTATACTTATGCCAAACTCTTTTAAATAATGGACAAACATGTTTTTACAATGTTCACTATTAAATATAAAATGTATAGTTTTTTTTTCAACGAAATTTTCAATCAGATATTTTTTAAATAAATCAAGTTTACTATTATAATAATTTATCAAGCTTTCATTATTTTCCAAAAATATATATATATGAGGAATATCATGTATCCATAAATAGGTTTTATAATTATATAATTTATTTCTAACATTTTCTTCATAAGGGAAAAAACGTTGTATTACAAAAATAGAATTGTCTTCAAATGATGTTTCCATAAAACAGTTGATGTTATTATAAATAATATTATTTATTTCTAAATTTTTATTAATCCCATTAAAACATGTTATTTTTTCATCACTTAAATTAGAAAATTGAGAAACTAAATTATAAAATTGATATTCGCTTGCCCCAATACCAGTATTTTTAATTGAAACATGTGTATGGTCGCTCGTATTATCAAGAAAAACAATTTTTTTACTAGACATAATAAATATATATTTATATTTATTTAAATCATTTAATGTAAAACTACTTTCTCATTTTGTACCTTAGTGTTATAGTCTTTAATACCTGTATTCATTTTCTCTCTTAGTTGTTTATATATTTCTTGATTTAAAGAGTTAGGTTTACATGTAGTTGTAGTTTTTTTATCATTAATCCCAATATATTTTTTTATAACTTGAATATGATCATTATTATTTTCCTTAAGTTTGTATTGAGCTTCTTCATATGTATAGTTGGTTTGACGTAGTATAATATTAATTTTTTCCTCCAAGTCTAAATTTTCCATATATGATTTAGATAAATTATTTTTTAAATCATATTAAACGAATAACACTATATTAATTAAAGTTAGGATATATGAATAATATTGTTAAGTTGGATATTGCTCCTTTATTAAATGAAGTTAATGATGTTGTTGAAAAAAGAGTAAATATGTTATTAGTAGATTATTCTGAAAAATATAATTTATATGAAGAGACTTATAACCTAATTATGAATGTAGCTAATAAATCATCTAAAAAAGAAAAAGTTGAAGAAAAAGTAGTTGTAAAAGAAGAAAATGCAGTTATAAAAGAAGAAAAGGCAGTTATAAAAGAAGAAAAAGCACTAGTAAAAGAAGAAAAAGCACTAGTAAAAGAAGAAAAGATTGCTATAAAAGAAGAAAAAAATGCTGAAAATAATAACTTTAATTTAAGTGAAATAATTTCATGTATAAAAGGAACTATTCAAGATGAAATTAAACCTGTTTATAAGGAAATACGTGACTTACATTCTAGACATGAAATACAAGATAATAAAATAACTTCATTACAAGGAACATTGTTAGAATTTAATAAAAAAAATGAAGATAACATTTTAGATCTAAAGGATGAATTATTTAAAATGAAGTTGGAACTAAATTCTTTAAAAATTAAAAATTTACCTGAGATACGTAAAGAAAATATTACATTAGTAATTAATGAAGAAAGTGTAGATGAAGAAGAAGAAGAAGAAGAAGAAGAAGAAGAGGATGAGTTGGAAGAGGAAACAAAAGAGGAAGAATTGATAATTGATAAAGAAGAACAAATAGAAGAGAAAAAAGAACAAAAAGAAGAGGAACAACAAGATGAGGAAGAAGAATTATTTGAAATTGAAATTGACGATATAACCTATTACACAAATAATGAAGAAAATGGTGTTATATATGAGGTGACTAAGGATGAAGAAGTGGGTAAAAAAGTTGGGTATTTAAAAGATGGTGAACCTTATTTTAATTAAAATTTTATTAAAACTATATTATATAAATAATGTTTAGGTTATGTTCCCCAGCAATTATTTATGTTATATTTTCAGCCACACAAATAGTTATTGATTTATATAGAAAGTATTATAATACAGCTGTCGTAAAATCTTTTGTAATGATTATGGTTACTATATTGTTGAGTATATTATGTCAGAGAGGTTTGGGTGTTATATCTTGGATTATTGTTTTTACACCATTTATATTGATGACTGTAATAGTATCTTTATTATTATATTTCTTTGGTTTAAATGCAACTACAGGTGCTGTCCAATATGTTGATAGTCCACCTCCACCTTATTATACATTAATGGATCCAGATACTCTTAATAACAACAGTTATGATACTCAAACTACTACAAATTCAAATCCACCTCCACCTCCACCTCCACCTTTAAGAATTAGTACTAGTCCTGCATATCAAAGTTTATAAAAAACTATTTAAAAAATATTTATGAAATATATAAAATACATTATGTTGTTTAATATATTTCGTTTTTGTGTGTATATCTTTTCTTTACAACAATTTTTTAAAATATGGTTTCCAGTTGCTTATAACGAAAGTTATTATTTTATTTTATTGAAAACAGAAAAAACATCTATTTTTTTGGTATATTATTTTATTTATATTTATAGTAAATTACAATTATTATTTAGAAAAGGCCAAACCAGTGTAAACTCATTTATTATTTATTGGAATTTAGATTTTAGTTATTTAAAAGAATTGATTAAAGATTATATTATTTATGATGATAATTTATTCAGTAATGAAAAATATAATTATATTTCTTTTATTAAGGATGGTGAAATAACAAATTCTATTATTATTAGTAATCAGGATAATAAAACTATCGTAGAAAAATCTCCACTGCAATATGATTATTTAATTTATTATAATTTTGAAAATATTATTACTAATTTACTATATCATTCTATTCCAGAAAATTTTGAATATGAATTTACTAATTATAAGTTTATTCAAATAGAAGTTATTTTATCAGATAAATGCTTTTATATAGATTTGAGTAATAAACATTATAATTTTTACATGGTAAATAATTGGATTGATGATTTATTTATTCTTCATTTATTAAAATTATATTATAAAATGGATCATTATTCAAATGAATATTTATTAAATTACAGATTAAGTATTATAGACCAAGATGTAAATATAGTAGATGTAGATAATACTGATATTATTCATTTTGATTTGGATAAATATGTTATTAAAAAGAAAAACCAGAATACATGTGTATTACAGGAAGCCAAAAATAGAAAAATTACAGCCTCTATGACTTTTAACAATGATTTAGATGAAGATATTGTTGAAAATGAATATGTGGAAATAGAAAATAAAAATTTAATATAATAAGATATAATTGTAAATTTATTGAAAATCAAATATAGAAAATATTAATAATAAACTATTTAAAAAAAATTGAAGTAATTATATATAGATGGTAAGTCCTCATTCTACAATGGCATTAAACACGTCTAGAATGGAAGATTTTCACTGTTTAACTGATAGATGGACGTTATGGGCTCACTTACCACATGATACTGACTGGGGTATAGATAGTTATAAAAAAATCTATACGTTTGGTACAGTAGAGGAAACAATTGCACTGACGGAAACAGTTCCTGATATTTTGGTTAAAAATTGTATGTTATTTTTAATGAAAGATGGAATTAAACCTACGTGGGAAGATCCCAAGAACAGAAATGGGGGATGTTTTTCATATAAGGTTTCTAATAAATGTGTTTATGAAGTGTGGAAAGAATTGAGTTATATGCTTGTAGGTGATACAATTAGTACAAAAGCATCGTTTGTAGCCGGCGTAACGGGGATTACCATCTCACCAAAAAAAAACTTTTGTATTATTAAGATATGGATGACGAATTGTATTAATCAAAATCCGACTATTGTTACTTCTGAAATAAAGGGAATTATTCCCCAAGGTTGTTTATTCAAAAAACATGTTCCCGAATATTAAAAAAATTTAAAAATAAAAAAGAAAAGTATTTTTATAAAAAGCCAAATATTTTTATAAAAAGCCAAGTCAAGTATTATACATTTAATTCATAAGTGTCTTTGCGTTCCCAGTTAGCTTTTAATTTATATAAATCTAAGTCATAATATTCAAGTACTCTTGGTACCCCTGTTTTATAAATATCAAATGGTCCATCTGTATACACAAAATGATCTTTATTATTTATTAATTTATTACTGTAGTCTTTTTTGAAAATAATATCTTCCATATCTACTCCCATTTTTTTATATTCCTGTGTTTTATCTGGATCCGTATTTTTTAACTTATATAATATAGGTCGACTATTTTGAATTACTTTATTGGAATAAACTCCAATATTCATGGATGGAAATTCTTTTAATCGTAAACTAGACGCGTTATTTAAATCTATTTTACTTAAATTTTTCAGAAAATCTGGACCTGCTATACATGTATCATGTAAATAAAAATAATATTCATCTTTTTCAGGAAAATTTTCAAGAATACCTATTAATCCTGTAAAATCAATAGAATTATGATTGCATTTTATATAAGTTATATTGTCATCATGTGATTTTTCAGAGATATGAGTATTATAATAGCCCCCAATAAATACATAAATTGGATATTTCTTGTATTCGGGTAATTTTTTAATACTAGAAATTAATTTTTTTAAAGAAACATCATTATCTTTGTAACTATTAATCACTATCTTTAATTTTCCGGTATTATTTCCATTAGTATTCTCAAAATTTTCCTTTCTTTTAAGTAATTGATATATAATGTATCCAATCACAATGAAAAATATTATTATGAAAAATAGAATTATTACATTTAAACTATTATTTAAATCAAAATTTATTTTTTTCATAAGTATTCTTATATATAATTTATAAAAGAATTTGTTTTTTATAGTTTAATTTTGTAAACTAGCTAATTTTTTAATATCTGGGTATTTATTTATCATATAAACTAATTCATCAGGAGATAACCAATTCCAACATTTATGTACTCCAAACGGGGTTTCATTAAACATTGTTTCAACTGAAAAATTCATTGCCTGTGTTACACTTGGTTTCCATACCTGGACTTGTGGAGTATAATATCCATTAAAAAATTGATCTTCTGCAATATACTTACCGTACTTATCATTCTGAATAACATTTTGTTTATACGATAATAATTCTTGCATTTTTTTCTTTTTTCTTAAAGAAAGACCTCCATTTCCTACACCCATTTTACTAAGATGACCTATTTTCGAAGACCATGGAGCCCCTACATAATCATAATCTATAAAGTCATAAATTTTATCCTTATTTTCTTTTAAAATGATACTATCTGTCTGGAATATTAAAAAAGTATCTGTTGGAATATTATTATAAAATGCAGGACAGTAAAATAAAGTACTGTACTGAGCTACAGATAAGTTATCAATATTCAATTGAATAAGAGTAATACGTTTTTGAGTAGATAATGGGAATTGTTTTATAATATTATTAATATATTCCTTATTCTTATTACCATAATAAATAATAAAGTTCCAATCGTCACCTAAATTTTCAGTAAAATTCTTTAATACAAATGGTAAGGCATTATGTTTTCTTGGTTCAATAATAATTGCTGTATATTTTGTTGAGGTTTGAATGCTAACACTAGGAATTAATATATCATTACATTCATTATGATCAGTGTTTCCAATGGTAAAGCATTCCCAAACTTTTTTTTTAATAAATAAGAAAAACAGTAAATAGCCTATAATTAATAATATTAAAATAAATATATTTTTATTTTTTTTAAAAATCTTGTTTACTATATAACTCATTATATTATAAATTTATTTTTTATTTATAATATAATTTTTCTGAATTAATATGTCAAGACCTATTCTAAATATAAAACCCTTTTATACAAATATTATTTATTATTAATAACTTTAATAGATTGTACTATATCTATGTATGAAATATCCAAATATCCTATTTTTTCGATACGATCAATATAACTATATTGATAATTTCCTTGAAGAAAATAAAGAAAAATTATTTTGTAATATAAATATAGTCAGTAACAAATTAGAAATTAATAAATTGTTTGATTGTAGTTATCACTTATTAATTACATTTGGCGAAGAAATGTCATATATACCGGATGTTAATAGTATTATTCCAGCCGAAATGCGAAAGAGATGGTTACATTATAAAGATATTGAAAATATTGATAATTTTAATAATGGAGTTAATTTTTGTTATCATCATTATTTAATTAATATTCCAGTAGAAGAGAGAAGACCTGTGTTTTCAATATTTACTACTTGTTATAAATCATATGAAAAAATATTTCGCGCATATCATAGTGTTAAGCTACAAACGCTTTTATATTGGGAGTGGGTAATAATAGATGATTCGCCAGAGGACGAGCATTTTGAGTTTTTAAAAGGAGTATTTAAAAATGATAAGCGTGTGCGTTTATATAAACGTAGTGAAAACAGTGGAAATATTGGAAATGTGAAAAATGAGGCAGTTGGTTTATGCCGAGGAAAATATGTAATTGAACTAGATCATGATGATGAAATCCTACCTGACTTATTAATGAATGCCACTAAAGTATTTGAACAAAATGAAGATATTGGATTTGTATATGCCGACTTTATTAATGTATATGAAAATTGGGAAAATTATCATTATGGAAATTTCTTTGGACTTGGTTATGCCGCATATTATATGCAAAAATATAATAATAGATGGGTTTATGTTTGTAGTACACCTAATATAAATAATATTACGCTTAGTCATATTGTTTCTGTGCCAAATCATCCACGTATTTGGCGTAAGAAAACACTGTTAGAAATAGGTAATTATAATGAAATGATGCCAATTAGTGATGACTATGAATTACTTGTAAGAACTGCTATGTTGACGAAAATGGCCAAAATTCATAAATTAAGTTATATTCAATATATGAATAAAAATAATAATAATTTCTCTCTTATTCGAAATGGAGAGATTAATAGATTAGTTTATCATTTAAAAGGTCATTGTTATGATTATTATCATATATTAGAGGAAATGGAAAAAAGAGGAGCTTCAGAGGATCCTGAATATCGATTTACTCTTAGTCCTATTTGGAAAAGAGAGAATTATGAACATAAATTTGTGAATAAAATAGTTAATATGAATTATAAGAAACAATATTGTATTATTGGACTAGAGACCTTATATCTTAATTTGAAAGAAATAATTATTTTATATTTGGAAAGCGAGAATGATTTTCTTTTATTGGATAATCGTTTCAAGTCTACTGATCTAACATTATGTAAGGAGCTAGATACATTGCATCTTGATCGAATGAAATGTTATAGTATGGATGATTGTAGTGATGCGGAACTAATTCGATATTTTTATTTAACATATAATAGTACCAAGGAATTCCATATTTTTGAGAGAGGGGTTACGAAATAATTTAATCTGCTAATAATTTTAATAATTTTTCTTTATCAATATTATTATAGTCAAATAAATAATCATTACACCAATCTGTATTATTATTTGTTGGAGAAACGTATAAAGTTGTTTTTATTCCATCTTTTCCTGCATATCCATTTTCAATCAGGGCCTTTTCAGGTATTACATAAAACAAATCATTTTTACAATGAAGCCAATAAAAATCATTATCTCCTTCTTCATAACATTTATACATAGATTTTTTATTAATACGACAATCATATTTAACCAAAGAAAAACAATAAGAATTATGATTATTATGGACGATAGATCCAACTTTTTCTTGAACTTTTTTATTACCTATTTTGAAGTCATAAACTAATCCTTCCATAGGATTTGGAATAAATTTAATAAAGTCAATTTTTGTTTCCCTAATTTTATTATATACCTGTTCTTGTTTCTGTGTAGAACTTGTAGGAGTATCAATAGTTTCAAAATTAAATTTTATCCCTTTTTCATAATAATTATTTAATTTTTCTATTAAATTTTCAATAGTTACTTCAAATTTATTATATTTAGATTTTAATGCAATACCGATAGTTTTTAATCCATTAACTTCTTCATATGGAATTAACCACATTTTTTTATCTTCTTCACATAAACATAATATCAAACAATTTTCATATTTTCCATTATTCAATCGGAAATAATATTGACTTTTTTCTGTTTTTTGAAAAGTAGTTTTAACTTGTATACCTAACCATAAATCTTCTATTTCATCGTATTTTTGAATTGATATATCAGCTTTACAACCATCAAATAATTTAATTGTAGTAAAATGATTTCCAATTAATTCTTTTATATAATTAATCCCTTTTAATTCTTGTTTTATACAAGATAACTTATTATTACTATTGGAATAAAAATCTTTCATTTTATTACCAGTATTAATATGAACACAATTAGGACAATTTGTACCTTGATTTAATGTTAAGAAATTTTTATATCTTACTATATTTTCATGACCACAAAAAGCAATATAATTTATCTTACAATTATTATTTTTATATTTTTGCAAGAATTCTTCTTCAGTCATAGAAACTTTACATCCTTTCTCAGAAAACGACTTTTCAATATCTTCATAATTAGGTATATGTAAAGTACAACTTCTACATTTTGTTCCAGAATTATTCAAAAAATCTTTAAATATAATAATATTATTATGTCCACATGCAGCAATATATTCTAGTTTTTCTTTTTGATTTATATATTTATCACTTAATAAAACACAATTTTTCTCGGTAAATTTTTCTTTGACTTGTTCTAATGTAAATTTAGTTGGCATATCTTATACTCTATTATATAGTGTTCTCTTTATATTATTTATTATATATATTTATATATAATAAATAATTTTTGAAAATGTTCACTTTACCAATGTTATTTTTAGTCGTCAAACCATAATTCATTTCATTTTTTATAATTTAGGATGAACTTGGGAGGTTCGAAAGGCAGAGTTTTATCTCGCCCAAACTAGCAACATTATACTTGACAACCAATGGTAAATCGTTCTCCAAATAAATTTCTATCTGAGAGCATAAATTTGTACATTTAATAAAATAACTCAGGTTTTTACACGAGAATTCACCTTGGATAATTTTAGAAGGATTTTGTTTCATTACAAATCCCATACTTCCATCGGATTCGGCGCGATGTATTTCCGCTGACGCAAATTGTCCAGAACATTTAAAGATTAATTCGTTTCCAACTGATTTAATTTCCAATTTATCGGAAATACAAGAGAGATCTCGAATAATTTTCTGAAAGTCAGCTGATGGTAAATTAATAATGGATGAGAACTTTACATCAGGGTATTCAAGTTCTTCGGGTTCTGGTTCAATAAGACGTAATTTCTGTGTCTTGCATTGTTTAATTTCCCCGTTTTCAAACTTTAGGGCAAGATGAGATACTATTCCGTCCACATAATCCCCATTTTCAATATAAATTGTAAGAGTGTCATCATTATCAATCGAATTAATCAACTTGAATAAATGAAACATGTTGACACCGATAATAATTTTCTCTTTTTTACATTCATAAAACTCGAAATTCTGGGCGGCCAAGTATAGGTGTGCCAAGATAGTATGAGACTTATCCATATTAATAATACGAATACCGTCTGGTTGAAAAGTAATATTGGTTTCTAATAAAATATCTTTCAGAGCAGTCATTAAAGTTCGAAATGGAGCAATTTGTACCGTCTTTATAGTTAATACATTTCCTACATTAGAAGATGGATTTTTCGATGCGTTATTTGACATTATAACTTATTTTTATTATAATCTTTAAATACTTATAAAAAATAATATTCTTCCTATTAATTTGATTTATTTATTTGTTATTACTTGTAATAAATATAAAAACTAATATTATAATTAAAATAATTATGGATGAACAAAATATTATTTCTAAAAATAATATTGATACAAGAGAGAAATGTATAAATTCAATCAATCAATTATATGATTTATATGAAAATGATCACTATATGATACAACGGTTACATAATCATGTAGTTAATTATTTACCAAATACTTTAGAAAATGAATTAAAAAACCATGAGAGAAGAATTACAAGAAATAAATATTTAATTTCTGAAAAAGAAATATTTATCAAGGTATTTTTAAATAAAAACCATTATTATTACTTGACATCCATTAATTATTTTTATAACTATGATGGAAAGAATTACTTTATTGTAAGTGAAGATGACATATTACATAATTTGTTATCAACCATTTCCTATGACAGAGTATTAATGCAATGGAAATATCGAACAAAAATTCATATTTTAAAACAAATAAAAGAGAGAAGTTTATTTTCTTCGATACCTAATTCCTCCACTATTCAGAATGTTATTAATGTTTTATATCCTTCTATATTCAACAGTAAAAATCAAGCCAAATATTTTTTGACTGTTATTGGAGACAATATTTTAAAAAAGAATAATCATTTAATTTATTTAGTTGATACACAAACTAGAAAATTTTTAAATGAAATAGATCAAGTTGCATATTGGTGTATTGGTATATCTTATACTACCTCTAACTTTATGACAAAATACCATGAAAATCATTCTTATGAAAACTGTCGTCTTATAAAACTCAATAGCAGTTTTTCTCTCGAATTATGGAAAAATATTATCAAACACATAGGTCTCAATTTATTATGTGTAGCAGCACATTATTCAAATAGGTTTCAAAATTCAGATAACTTTATTGAAAATCATGCGGAAGATGAAGAGTTAAAGTCCTATGTTTTTTACATAAAGACTAAAAGTCAATTAGATATATTTAGCCAATTTTGTAGCAGTTATATTGAACCTGTTACTCCAACTAATGATGTATCTAAAATAGAATGGAGAAATATTCACTTTTTATGGAAACAATTTATTGGATCTAATAATTTACCAAACATACTTTATTCAAATACATTAAAATTATTACTTAAAGAAAAATATTCCTATGATGAAGAAAGTGATACATTTCTTTCTATAACAAGTAAGTATTTACCCATGGTAAGTGAATTTATTCAATTTTGGCAAGAAACAATAACTATATCGGATAATATTTTCGAAGAAGATATGGAAAATGATTTTGAAAATGAAATTGAAATTGATGAATTATGTAAATTATTTAAAATGTGGTTGAAACAAAATTCTTCTCTCAAGTTTAATAATATTCATGAAGAAAATATATTGAAAATCGTATCTCATTTTTATTGCAATATTGATATAATAGAAGACAAATTTATTTCTAATATACAATGTAGTTTATGGAATAAACAAAAAGATATTAATGATGCATTAGAATTTATAAAAAATTATTATAAAAATGATACCAATACTTCTTCTTTATTATGTATAGATGATGCGTATAATTATTATTGTAAATTTGTATCCTCGCCATCCTATAAATTCGTTGTTAGTAAAAGGTATTTTGAAAAATATTTATATATGAAACTAGCAGACTATATAATATATGAAAATTTCATTTCTGAAAGTTGGTTCTTATGATAAGGATGATGATTAAATATTGATGATTTCATTTTGATCCTTCTTTTTCCAAACTTCATAAAAATTGGTATGACAAGGACGAAATTTTGTACAAGGAGGACCACATTCTTGGTAGTCTACATAAAAATTATTCTGTTTTAAAACTTCATCTACATATTCTTTTTTTGCAATATCTAAATAATCATTTTCCATTATGATTAATTTTATATTATCTAATATTTCAGGCATTGACAAAAGAATATTATAAAATGCTCCTTCACAATCTAATATTAAAGTATCAAAATTTATTTGATATTTTTTAATTAATTCTTCCCATGTTATTGATTTTACTTCACTGAATTCAGATAAATCTTCTGTTGTTTTATCAATCTCAACAGTGTAAGCAGCTATAGGATTATTTACCCATTTTTGCTGATATATTTTTTTTTTTGATAAAGCAGCATCTTCTACGTGAAAGTTAAAATTATTTAAATCTCTATTTTCACATAGTAATTGTGCAGTAGATTGGGCACATTCTAATGTAACAAAATCATTATTTTCTTTTTCATTTAATAAATATGCTATTATAAGACTATTTCTTCCTATATTTCCTCCAATTTCCAAGACTTTTTCATAACCAGTCAAATATCTAACTGCCATTTTTTGTTCAGTATATTCCTCCATTAAATCTCCGTATTTTAAATTTAATCTTTTATGAATATTAGCTAACTTGTAGTCGATTTTATAATCGACATATATATCTAAAATATAACTTGGAATAAAAATTTTATTTGTATAAATTAAATTTGTTTTTACATCAATAAATATATCTAATGTATCATTATATTCAACTTCTTCTTCTCCATCTTTTTTAATAAAAATACTTTTTACTATTCCAAAGAAAGGATCCCCGAATAGAAATGCTCTTTTATTATCATCGTTAGGAATATATATTATTAAATTTTTTATACAATTTGTATATACAAAACTAGTTATATCAATTGTTTTATTTTTTACTCCATAAGATATAGTAAACATTTTATATATTTTTATGAATATATAAAATAAATAAATTCTACGTATAAAACTATTATTATAATATTTATTATGCTGCGTTACCAGCAACAAACTGAAGATCTACACCCGAAGTTCCGCGAATACCATGGATAGGACTTGGATTTAATGGAAGGCCTATTCCCGATCCACCTCGGTATTTTTTTGATCTACTTCCACGACTCTTTTTACTTTGAGTTCTAACAAATCCAAAATGTCCTTTCTTTGTTCCATAACCAGCTTTGATTAGACGTTTTTCTCTTTTGGCAGTTTCATATTTAGTTTTAGAAACGATACGTCCAGCTTTATTTTTAATTAAATCTTTCTTTTTTAGACCCCCTGCTGTTTTGTAGGAAGTTCCATGCCAAACTTGAGCTCTACTTCCGACAGTATTGTCATATTTTTTACCGTTAATTGTTTTAGTCATTATAAAATTAGGAGAGAAAATATATTTTTTTATGAGTAACTTTTCTAAACTTGAAATAGATTTTTAAAATCTGAATTTAAATTAAATTCTAATTAAATTCTAATTAAATTAAAACTCAATTAAAATTTATTTCTCAATGGCCTAAAACTACCTCCTGGTTGTCCTTCTATACTTCCTAAACTATCTATTAATAGTTGAGATTCTAAATTCAAATAGCTATTTCCATTGTTTAAAGTTTTACTTATACCATTACTATTAACAATGATATTTGCAATCCTCATGTTATTAGATTGATAGTTCGGATCATTTTGAGCAGTTTTAAGTTTCTTATGCGTATCATGAAAACATAGACATTCAATACGTGATTGTAAATCAGTTTTAGATAGCTTTTTAATATTTTTAGTTGAACCAGGAATAAAGGATTGATGAATCATATACTAATCTATATTATAAAAAAATTGAAATAATTTAAACCTATCTATTTTATAATATTAATAGTAAATTATGTCGTCGAATAGTGAATTATCAAATAAATATCAACAGAAAACAGATAAAGAACATATATTATCTAACCCAGATACTTATATTGGCTCTGTAGAAGAAATAGAGGGACCGGTATGGATTTTAAATGAAACAGGTAATAAAATTATAGAAAAAAATATAAAATATATACCTGGTTTATATAAACTATTTGATGAAGGAATTGTAAATTGTCGCGATCATGTAATTCGTATGAATACTGCAATTCAAAATAAAATAGAAAACTCTGTTCCGGTTAATAATATAGAGGTAACGATTGATGAGGATGGTACTATTTCTATGATGAATGATGGAAATGGAATAGATGTTGCTCAACACCCAGATTATAAAATTTGGATACCTGAACTTATATTCGGACATCTTCGTACCTCTACAAATTATGATAAAACAGAAAAAAAAATAGTTGGAGGTAAAAACGGGTTTGGGTTCAAATTAGTATTAATTTGGTCTACTTATGGTTCTATTGAAACAGTAGATCATGTTAGAGGCCTAAAATATAAACAAGAATTTAAATCCAACTTAGATGAAATTTGTAGTCCCTCAATAACAAAATGTAAGACTAAACCTTATACAAAAATAGTTTTTAAACCTGATTATAAAAGACTAGGAATGAGTAATTTGACCACCGACTTTATTGCTTATTTGAAAAAGCGTGTTTATGATATTTCTGCTATAACTGATAAAAGTCTGAAAGTAAAATATAATTCATCTTTAATTCCAGTAAAGAATTTTCAAAATTATATTGATTTATATATTGGATCGAAAGATGAAGGAAAAAGAGTATATGAAGAAGAAGGTGAAAGATGGGAATTTGCATGTGGATTATCACCTACTCATGAATTTATTCAGGTATCTTTTGTTAATGGCATTTCCACTTGTAAAGGTGGAAAACATGTAGATTATATTTTAAATCAAATTACAAGAAAACTAGGAGAATATATTGAAAAAAAGAAAAAGGTTAAAGTAACTCCTAATTCCATTAAAGAACAACTAATTTTATTTATAAGATGTGACATTGAAAATCCATCCTTTGATAGTCAAACCAAAGATTACATGAATACACCACCAACTAAATTTGGTTCCAGTTGTACGGTTTCAGAAAAATTCATTGAAAAGCTTGCTAAAATGGGAGTTATGGATGCCGCATGTGCTATTAGTGATTTAAAAGAAACGAAAGCAGCGAAAAAAACAGATGGTACTAAAAATAGAAATATACGCGGTATTCCAAAATTAATTGATGCTAACTGGGCGGGTACTGAAAAGTCCAAAGATTGTATTATTATCTTTTGTGAGGGAGATTCAGCTAAAGCGGGAATTGTTTCAGGTCTTTCATCAGAAGATAGAAATACAATTGGTGTTTATCCTATGAAGGGTAAAATATTGAATGTGCGTGGAGAAAATATAAAAAAGATATCTGAAAATAAGGAAATCGCAGAAATAAAAAAAATAGTTGGACTTGAAGTAGGAAAAGAATATAAATCCATGGAAGATATACATAAACAGTTGCGTTATAGTAAAATTATATTCTTATGTGATCAGGATTTAGATGGATCTCATATAAAAGGATTAGGTATTAATTTATTTCAAGCTGAATGGCCTAGTTTATATAAAATTCCCGGATTTATTGGATTTATGAATACACCTATTTTAAAAGCACGAAAAGGAGCACAAGAATTATTGTTTTATAATGAGGGTGAATATAATAATTGGAAAGAGAATTTGCAAACCGATATTAAATCATGGAATATTAAATATTATAAGGGTTTAGGAACTAGTACAGGCAAAGAATTTAAAGAATATTTTGAAAATAAAAAAATAGTTGGTTTTGAGAGCCAAGGTGATATCTGTGACAATACTATTGATATGGTATTTAATAAAAAGCGTGCGGATGATCGTAAAGATTGGTTAGAGACATATGATCGTAATGCATACTTGGATACAAATAAAAAAACAGTTAGTTACAAGGAATTTGTTGATAAAGAATTTATCCATTTTTCAAAATATGATTGTGATAGAAGTATTCCTAATATTATGGATGGCTTGAAAATTAGTTTAAGAAAAATATTGTTTTCCGCATTCAAGAAAAATTTGACTACTGAAATTAAAGTGGCGCAATTTTCTGGTTACGTTTCTGAACATTCGGGTTATCATCATGGAGAAGCGAGTTTAAATGCAGCAATTGTTGGAATGGCTCAAAACTTTGTTGGATCCAATAATATTAATTTATTTATTCCATCAGGACAATTTGGAAGTAGACTACGTGGTGGTCAAGATAGTGCATCAGAGAGATATATATTTACATACTTGAATAAAATTACAAGGTTTATTTTCAATTTCTCAGATGATAATGTCTTGAACTATTTAAATGATGACGGACAAATTGTTGAACCCATATTCTATGCTCCTATTATTCCTATGGTTTTAGTTAATGGTAGTAAAGGAATTGGAACAGGATTTAGTACAGATATCATGTGTTATAATCCTATGGAAATAATTAATTATTTACAAGATAAACTAACACCTGATTTATCAAATGAAATAAAAGTTTTTGAATTTAAACCTTATTATGAAGGATTTAAAGGAACTATTGAAATGTGTACTCCTAGTAAGTGTATTATGAAAGGAATATATGAAAAAATTGGAGTAGATAAAATAAGAGTAACAGAACTACCAGTTGGTTATTGGACGGATGATTTTAAAGAACATTTGGAATATTTAATGGAAACAACAGATAAAAATGGTAAAAAGATTATTCCAGTTGTTAAAGAATATGATGATATGAGTAAAGATACAACAGTAGATTTTAGTATAACTCTTCATAAAGGTAAATTAGAAGAGTTGGAATTATTAGAAGGCGATTATCAGACGAATGGAGTATATAAGACATTTAAATTATATAATACCAATAGTACTACTAATATGCATTTATTTGATGCCAAAGATAAATTAAAGAAATACGATAGTATTCCTCAAATAATTGATGATTATTTTGAAACTAGACTTCAACTTTATCAATCCAGAAAAGAATATTTAATAAAAGCATTAGAAAAAGAATTATTAGTTTTGTCTAATAAAACCAAGTATTTACGTGAAAATCTTGATGGAACGATTGATTTGAGGAAAAAGAAAAAAGAAGAAGTATTTCAGATGTTACAAGAAAAAAAATATGATTGTTTAGAAGATGATAAAGAATACAAATATTTGGTTAAAATGACAATGGATTGTGTAACAGAAGAAAATATAGAAAATTTATTCAAAGATCATGAGAATAAGTTATCTGAATTGGAAACTACCAAGAATATGACTATACATGAAATGTGGCTAAATGAATTAGCATTACTAAAAAAAGTATATGTTAATTACAAAAGAGAAAGAGAAACTAATGATACTGTTATTCAAAAGAAGGTTATAAAAAAGGTAGTTAAAAAGTAGTTTAGTAAAAAAGTAAAATAATTATAAAATAATGTATAAAATAATGTATAAAACTAATAAAAATTTCTAAAAATATTAGTTAAATGAGCTATATACTTTTCAATTCATTTTCTAAAACATTCTTTATTTTTTCTTCATTAAATTCCTCTTTACAATCTATAAATTCAAACATATTTTTAATATTATTCATATCAAAAATTTTTTCAAATGTATTTAAATAACAATATTCTTTATTTTTTTCATAAAATTCTTTGAAATTATTATTTTCATTGTCTAAAAATATTTTAGAGTTCGGATCATTTTTAAACCAACTACTTTGTGATTGTTTTTGTGTATCTTCTCTTATATTAATAATAATTTTGACATTAGGAAATAATTCTTTAAATTCTTTTAGTAATTTTATATTTTTATTTTCATAACGAATTTCTTTAAATCCCCATAGAGTAGTATTTTCAGAGTTTTTAAACATTTTTGTTATTTGAAGTTTAATAAGGTTCTTCATTTCAGTTAAATGATAACTATTATACCATGCTGGTTTAATTTTATTTTTAATCAATTCATCATACGACATAGGTTTTTTCCTTCCAGGAACTTGTATAAATGTAGTTTGTTTTAATTTTTTATAAAATAATAATAAACTATTAACAGCTCCATAATTCTCTCCACAAATATTACTATTAGGAATAGTGTTTATAATTTGTTGTAGTGTTGTTGAACCAGATCTACCTGTACAACAAAGTAAGACTATTTTATCATCCATTATTATATAATAAATAATTTAATAAATATATTTAAACATATTAAAACCATCCTGAAAAGTAAAGTTCCCTATCAGTATTATCTGCCATAACGGGATGTTGAATAGGAACCACTAAAGTACTTGCATCATCAATATATTTTAAATATCCTTGTATTTCCCCGTAAACTTGCTGAATACTATAGTTAAGTACTATTTTATTTAATTCCTCAATTTGTTCACGAATATGTGTTGGTCTGCTTGCAGAATGTTGTAAATATACACTTCTCATAATAATTTTTAGTATATCACATTGCTGAGGGGGAATTAAATATTGACCTTTTGATTTTTTATAAATACCTGCTCTTATTGCATTTTGAAGAATTTGAATGTTTTCTTTAGAAAAATAATGTTCTGATAAAACTGTATTATCCCACATTCCTTCTGTAGGATCCCTATAAGAAGTACATTGGTGAGCTGGAATTCTATCATACATAGAGAATAATTGTTGAGTATTAGGAGATTTTATATCAATTCTTCCATTGGCATAAGTATTCATTTATAATAATCAAATATAAAATAATTATATATATTTATTTTATAATTATATGTTGGGTCTCTTTGGAAAAATAGTTTTTACGATAGTATTTTTTATTTTATTAATATGTCTAGCTAATTTTTTATATAAAAGATTGTCCTTTATGAATAATTTTCAAAAAATAGTTTTAATTATAGCAATTATAATATTAATTGCTTTATTAGTTTTTATAGCAGTTTCTATAAAAAACGCTTCTAATAGTCAAACTTGGCCTCCTGTAATTGGGGATTGTCCTGATTATTGGATTGATACATCAGGTAACGGAGGTAATTGTGTAAATATAAAAAATTTAGGAACATGTCCTTCTAATGTACAAGGTGTACCATTATCTATGGATTTTACTGGTTCAACCTATAATGGATCATCTGGAATGTGTAATAAATATAATTTCGCAACGGGATGTGGTTTAACTTGGGATGGAATAACTTATGGAGGTTCATCTGATAATCCTTGCGATTAATACCAGGAAATTCCATTGTTTTGATATACATTTTTATTATTTCCTCTATATAGCATAATCCAAATAGAACAATTACCACTTCCACAAATAATATAATTACATTTAGACATAATAATAGTTATAGCTAAATAATTTTTAGAATAAATATCTATTTTATCTTTATTTACTTTATCTACTGTATCCATACATTTTTTCATATGTCTGATTTCATCTTTAAAATAAAAAGAGTTGTTTGGAAATTCTTTTAGAATACAATATATAAACTCTGTTTCATCACTTTGAATTAAAAAACGTATATTGGAATTATTTTGTAAAATTAATTTAGCCATTTTTATATATTCTTCATATCCACAAATAGTAGTTTCGGTATTTTTATCATTTCCCCTATAAAATAAAACACAAATATTTTGGTATTCAATTTGATATTTTTCTTCTATTCTAGAAATTATATTTTGTACTTCATTAGATGGAGAAAAATATTTTTTAATAAATGGTCCTATAGATTGATAACTTATATTAGTATAGTTACTATATTGATAATTTTCATGATAATCAATATCTCCATTATATAGTATATTTTCAAATTGATTGTAATGTTCGAAATAATCATAAGTAATATCACGATCAGTATTAACCTTATACCATTCAAACATTTTTTTACTGTAGACGTTTAAAGGTAACCGTTTATTTTCATTGAAAAATTTAATTATATTTTGTAATTTAATACTACAACAAGAAAAAAAACCATAATTATGTGCTACAATTAATCCCGGCATTGATATAAAAAAGATATATAATAAATAAAAATAAAAATAAAAATAAAAATAAAAATAAAAATAATTTAAATATAAATATATTAATTAAATACAATATTCATTATATATAAAATAATATATAAAATGAATGAAGTTGTTTTGTTACAAAAAATTAGTAAAACACTTCCAGACGAGTTAATAAATATAATTAAAAATTATTTACCTATATGTACTACCATTTTTTTAACAAAAAAAAACTATATCTTAAATCATTCTCTAATAAGGAGCTTAATTCCAAAAAAAAATATTGAAAATTACATTCGAGATATTGTTCGTAGGGATAATGATTTTGTATTTCAATGGATAATGAAAGAAAACTATAAAAAATGGATAGAAATTAAACACTATATATATAAAAACATCATCTATAAAAATTATATTTATTTTATCAAAGATTTTTGTATAGAAAATGAATGCCATCGTTGTCGAACATTAATAAATAGTTTTTTAATAGAACAAGGTTTGTGTCAAAATCAACATAAAAACAATATTCATAAAAATAAAAGATGGAAAATATAAATATAAATTATATATTAAATAGGGAAGAAAAAATAATTGAATTTCAAAAAATTCTACATCATTTTGAAAAAAATAAATTTGATAATAATACAAAAAAAGGTATTTATATTTATGGAGATCCGGGAACAGGTAAAACAAAATTTGTTATGGATAGATTAAAAGAATTAGACTATGATGTAATTAAATATGATGCAGGAGACATAAGAAATAAATCCATTATAGATATGATTACTAAACATAATATGTCGGATAAAAATATAATGAGCCTTTTTCATAAGAAAATTAAAAGAATAGCCATAGTAATGGATGAAATTGATGGTATGAATAATGGAGACAAAGGGGGAATAAATACATTGATTAAATTAATTAGACCAAAAAAAACAAAAAAACAGAAGCTAGAAGAAGTAACATTAAATCCAATTATTTGCATTGGAAATTATCATATTGATAAAAAAATAAAAGAATTAATGAAGGTTTGTAATACAATTGAATTAAAAACACCACTTGGTTGTCAAATTTCAACTATAATGGATAAGTTAATGCCTAATTTGAATAGTGATGTAAAAAAAAATATAATTCAATTTATACAAGGGGATTTACGTAAATTAAATAACTTATATCAAATGTATAATTCCAAAGAGAATATATTGAATTCTTCCATCATAGAAAATATTTTTCAAGTAAAATATTATAATGATGACACAAAAAATATAACTCAAAAATTGATTAATAAAAAATTTCATATTGAAGAACATATGACTATGATGAATGAAACAGATAGAACTATTGTTGGGTTACTATGGCATGAAAATATAATTGATGTTTTAGGTAAATTAAAAATGAATATTTCAATTCCTATTTATTTAAAACAACTAGAAAATATATGTTTTTCAGATTATATTGATCGAATTACTTTTCAAAAACAAATTTGGCAATTTAATGAGATGAGTTCTCTCTTGAAAACATTTAAAAATAACAAAATTTATCATGATTGTATTGTAAAGAAACCAAAATATAATCCAACTGAGGTTCGTTTCACAAAAGTTCTTACCAAATATTCAACTGAATATAATAATTCCTTATTTATTCAAAATTTAGCACAACAATTAAGTATGGATAAAAAAGATTTATTTGCTTTTTTTTTAGAAATCAAAAATAATTATGATGATACTACAGCGTTAACTTTATTTGAAAATTTAGAAATTTCAAAACTTGAAATTAATCGTATTTATAGATATATTGATAAATATATTAAAGAAAATCCAGAAGATGATGGAGAAATATCTATCACTGAATTAAATCATATTGATGATATAATAGAATAATAAAAACAGTATAAAGAAAAATTTATATTATAAAATAAAATAGGTATTATGAATTACGAAGATATGTTTGTTCCTGTTGAAGGCGATGAAGAATTATATATGGATAATGAAAATAAATTGAATTTGAATGATGCAAAGCTGTTAAATAAACATTTTCATAGAAGAAGTCAAAGAGTTCCTACAAAATTAGGAAGTAAAAGGGTAATGATTGAATATTATTCAAGTGGACCAATTAATACAACAATTACTCATGCAATTAGTGGAGCTAAACAATCAGGTTTTCAAGTTGGTTCTTCCTATGAAGACTTATTTTTTAAAGTTACATTAACTACTGGTAGTCAGCCAGTCACTTTATTTTATTATTCTCCAGAGGAATACGAAAGACATCAATATTGTACATTATCGGATGAATTAAAATCTAAATGGAAACAAAAGTATTTAAAAGCATCATTACTTATTAAATCACGTGCAGAATAATTATAAACTAATGAAACAATATATTAAAATTAATATATATATAATATTTATGTTTTATATATATTTATTTATTTTTTGGAAAAATAAATATCATTCTCTTAGTAATTCTAATTCTAATTTTATGATTGAGAATTCAAATAATGAAATAATTTTAAAAAAAGATTATTTTTTAATGAATAATACTTGTATTAAAAATAATACTACAAGTGAATTAAATAATATACAATCTTATTTAAAAGGAGATGGTTCTGATGAACACTGGAACCAAACAGAAATGGATATAAATACTTTTATTGAAAATAAAAGAAAAATAGGTATTTTAAATAGTTTATTAAGTAATACAACATCTTTACCTAGTAAATTATCTCTTATTCCAGAAAAAGAAAAAATATATAAACCAAATTTATTTGGAGGAGGATTTTTCAAAGATAGTGATTTTTATTTTTAGGATATATGATTTTTTACTATTTATTATTATTATTAATATTTTATGTTTTATGTTTTATTTATGTTTTTTATTCATTAAATAATAAATAATTGCTAGGCTTAAAAGTAAATATTGATTATTATTTTGAGGATTAGGATAAAATGAAGAAGAGCAACGATAATTTGTATACATTATATTTTTTGAATACTTATTTGATTTTGATTTTAATAATGAAAACATTTATTAATTAATTTATTACACAAACTTTAAGTTAATACTAATTAAATCAATTTTTTTTGGCTATTTCTAATCTCTCTTCAATCATTGTTCGAAATTTATTTTCCAAATATTTTACTTTATCTTTTAGTAAATTATTTTCTTTTAATAAATCTTGAATTACTTCAGTTTGATCTTTTGCTACTTTCCCATAATTATTTAATTGGAATTGTTGGTTTCTTACTGCTTCTTCTTGACGTTTTTTATTTTCTTCTTCTATTTTTGCGACTTTTAATAAATGATCTTGTTTAATAATTTCCATTTGTTTTAATACATCTGGTTTAAACTCAGGTCTACCTGGAACATAACTACTTAATAAATCATCAATTGTATATAAAAAAAAATGTTTAATTTCTGGTTCCTTTACAAAATCATCTACCTGTTTAGGGGATACCTTCATATATATACTTGGAGGTTGTTGTAATAATTCTTTTTTATCAAATGAATTATGAATATGAGAGAAAACCAATATTGTTTTTAGTGGATCAAGTTGAACAAAAGGAATAGTATAGTCCTTTAAAAAATATTTTTCCTCTGCAAGGGAAGCATTGTTATCATAACTTGTTTGATTTAATAAAGATCGTCTGAAAGCAAATGTTGCAGCTGTAGAATGATTAGGACCATAAGGACCAAATTGATACATTTTATTTATATGTTTAAAATAAATATACATTTCACTTGAACCAGCACATAGTACATTTGGATTTTCATTTAACTTACATACAGCATGTGAAACTCTAGTTGGAGGATAATAATCATCATCATCCATATAAATAATTATTTCTCCTTTACAAAAATCATGTGCTAAATTCCTTTTTTTTCCTAGTGTTAATTTTTCTTCATATTTAAAATATCTTACTTGAGGAATAGACGATACTAAATCTTCGATTTTATCTGTACCATCATCAATAATAATCCATTCCATTTTATTTTTAGGATAATCCTGGTGTAAAAAGCATTGAATAATAAATGGTATAAATGGCCTTCTGTTAAAAGTTGGCGTACAAATACTTACAAAAGGTAATTTTGATTTAACCATATATAAATATAAACTGCATTATATTTATATATTAAAATTTATATATTATTAAACACTTTTCTCTTTATTATCTGAAACAGTGGTTTGATTATTATTATTTGGATTTGGATTTGCATTTGCATTTGGATTTGCATTTGCATTTGGATTTGTATTTGTAGTTGGATTTTCATTCGTATTTATAGCATTATTTAAATTATTTAATCCTTCAATTGTTTTATCTTGAATACCTTTTATAGTGTCAGTAACACTTTGAGGAATACCAGGTAATTTTATATCTGGGAAATTAATTTCTACCTCCTTTGGTATTTTTAAGTCAGCATTGAATTCTCCTATTTTTATTTCTGGATATGGAATAGCTGGTATTTTAGTATCATAAGTTTCAGTTACATCAATAGTAGGAAAAATTTGTGGAAATTTTGGTAAAAATCCTCCTATTTTTTTAAATAAGTCACTTTTTATATTAGAAATATCATTTTTTAATGATTTATTTTTCTTGTTTTTGATAGTTTCATTACAACTTTTACTAGCTTGTTTATCACTTACTATTTCAGTTAAAAAAGGAGGAATAGTTCTAGTAAATATTGGAAACGGTAAAATATTAAAATAAATTAATAAAATAGTAAAAAAACAAATAATCGAAAGAATTGGTCCTAAATAAGTTAATGTTAATAATATAATAGCCATTGATAAGACAGTCATTATTCCCTTTTTATTATATCTTAAATTATCCTTCATACAATTGAATACATTGTATTTAATATTATTACTATCTAAGGCGGTTCTAGTTATCATTATTAGAAAACAGAAAAAAATGGAAATAATAGAAATAATAGAAATAATTGGTAAAAAATAAATTAATATAACAAAAAATAATATTATAAAAAGAAATACAATAAAAAGAGTTATACAAAAATGTACTGGTTCAAAAATAGATATGGATTTCCATATTGGTTTTCCAGATCCAGATTTATTTTCATTTTCTTTAAAAAACCATCCTAAATTTTTAAACCATAAGTAAGCAAATACGAAATTATCCACTAAAGAAAGAATACTTGAAAATAAAAGCGTTATAAATGGTCCTAATAATAAAACAAATGGTTCAGGTAAATAATTTAATCCAGAAAATAATAAATTATAGGCTTGAAAATTAAATGCTGTAATTCCATCTAACAAAGAAATAAAATAATTTATAGGTCCAGAAGCATATGGAGTAAGTCTTATTTTTCTAAAAAAATCAAATATACTATTGGAAGAATTCATTTCATAGGGAAATTTAATTTTTTGAGAGAGATATTTTCCATCTATAAAATAGTCATTTACGTTAATTAATATAGATTGAATAATTGGAACAGTAGAAGTATATGGAAAACATTTGGCATCCGTAGGAAGAATATTAGATTGAGCGACTTTACAGCAATAAACTGAAAGAGATCCTAAAATAACAACAAATATAATTGAGAATGTAATCATAGCCAATACTTTTATAAAATTAAAAATATTGACTGCTATACCTACATCTTGGGTATCGTTGTTGATATTATTAGAAGACATTTGGTTATTATATTAAAATAATATAAAAATTATAAAGATACATTCTAAAAGGAAATTAGTATTATTTTGACCGAAAATATTTAATATATTATTATTTTATATATATGAAAAATAAACAATATCAGGAAAATATTATTTTAGGATTAGCTATAATATGTATTCTGATGATTATTGGAATATTTAAATGGGGAGATTATTTAATTAATAATAACTTTATTAAAGAAACCTTTTATCAAAACTTATATACTAATCATAATGTTAACTTGCCAATAAATACTACTTATCAATGTACTAACTTTTGCGGCCCACCAGGAAGATGTAGTAAAACAGGACAACAATGTTTGGCAGATATTGATTGTCCAGGTTGTCAACCATATTCTCCACCTTTACCGAGAACACCAAATAATTTTAGAGGTGAAAATGATGCTGGAAAATTATCAAGTGGTCAATTTTTATCTTTTTCACAATTAACCACTGATTTAGGCACTCAGGCAAAAAGATTTTATTCCTATAAAAATAAAAATATCAGAGCACCAGAGGCTAATTTTGGACCAAATTTATGGAGAAGTAAGTTTAATGAAGGAGATAAATTATATAATGAAAGGTATGTACCTCAAAATCTTACTAATATGTCAAAATATCCTTATCGTTTTACTATGTCTGGCGAATTCCTTACCAATGGCCCGCTAGCTTCTAATGCTTATTTTTCATAAATACTCGGCATTTAAAATTATTGAATTAAATTATATAATAATATTTTTATTACATAATTTCTTATTTCTTTCTTTATGAAAATATAGTTAAAAATTATTTTTTTCGATAATTACAGATTTCACTACATTTTTCATTATTTTTTCTTCATATGTTTTATCTTGAATATTATTTGAACCACCCATAGATTTCATTACAATTTGCATATATTTATCATTAATTTTTCCTTCATCTATCATATAGGTTGGATTTTGTTGTTTCCAAGCAGGTATCATTTGAATATTTTTATGGGCAACGTGTTTTATAGCTAATTTAAGTTTTTCCTTTTCTTTTGACCATTTATTTTCATCTTTAACATAAATAATTTCTCTCTTCAAGTCACTACAATGAATTGGTCTTTTTGATATATCTAATTCTTTTAAATTTTTAACTATAATGTTGGTTATTCCATCTACAAATCCTACTTTACCAACATGTTCTAAATCAGATAACTTAATATTGACAGAATCCACAAATTCCATAATATTCATGGCATTTTTACACGTTTCATTTAAAAATACATTTAAATTAAAAGTTTTATTATTAGAATTTGTATTGTGAATAATATTAGTAGGTTGGAGATTTTTACATACATCTAAAATAATATTTTTAATATCAGAATTTTCTTTGATAAGCATTTTAATAATTTCCTTTTCAGAATTAAAAATAGTAGCTTCTGAACAATTCTTTTTATGCTTCCATAAACTAGAATGATGATTATAATTTTTGTTACATAAATCACAGTGGAACTTTTTTTTCTCAATGGAACTTTTTTGCTCGCTAACTTCGGAACTTTTTGTAGTCTTTTGTAGTCCATTTGTAGTCTTTAAATGTTTTGCAGTCAATAAATGACGATCAAATTGACTTTTGCGAGACGTAGTATAATCACAGCTTTCACAGAAAAATATCGGTGGAACTTTTGGAACTAAAATTGTAGCCATTTGTAGTCTATTTAGACTACATAGAAAAAAGTTCCTAAATCCTTTTCAAAAAAAAAAATTTAAAATTATCGTAACATTTTTGAAAAAAATATTTTTATGACCTTATCATAAAAATAAATTATGGTCACAACCGTGAATTTTCCAAGTCCAATTCTCCCTTTTCAATTTTAGACATCCCAAAAATGTCCAAAATCAATTTCTTGAATCACTTTCCCATGCAAAAAATCGTGTTTTTTTAATATAGTAATTAAATTAATTCGTGCATAAATGAACAAATTATTTCCCTGTAGATCCAAACCCACCTTCTCCTCTATTGGTAGAAGTCAAATCATTTTCGGTTTCCACTAATTTTACTTTTATACTACATAGAGATGGATGACAAATTTGCACTAGTCTTTGATATTTCTGAACGTAATATTGATCAACATTTAAACATCTAACTGCGGCTTTAATATTTCCTCTATATCCCGAATCGATTATTCCAACATGATTAGATAACATTAATGGTGTTTTTGAAATCGAGGATCGAGGATATAAATAAAATCCAGTAGGAATAGGAAAGGAACTATCCGAGGATTGATACAACATTTCCATTTTTACTTTGAAATCTATAAAATAAGAAGTTAATGCATCGTGACGTATAGTTTGACTTTCTGGAATAAAAAGATCAAACCCTGAATTTGGAAATGGATCTTTTTCGATATTAGAATTATGTTCTTCAATATGTTTTTCATACAAATCATATAGCTCGGGTATAGACTTGTCAACGTATAAATATAAAATAGCGGACATTTTATTTTATATTTTTATCATAATGTATTTATATTATTTTACTTTATATTTCTTATTCATTTTTTAATCTATTTCTTCAATTTTTGGTTCAAATTCTGGTTCCTCTACAGGAGTTTCTGAAGTAGGGGCGGTCTGGGCATTTGCAGCCATATTTTGCATAAAAAGAGTTTCCAGTTCTTTTTGTAAACTGTCATATACTTCTTTTTCTTTTAAATCAAGATCAGAACATAAATCTTCGGCAACTTTTATTTTTTCTTGTAGTTCAGAATTATCTTTTCCTTGCTCTTTCATTTGATATGTATAAGCTTCTAATTTCTGTTTAGCATCAATCTTTTCTTTAATGGCATCATCTTCTTTTTGGTACTTTTCTGATTCAGCAACCATACGATCAATTTCTTCTTTAGAAAGACGACCCTTATCATTTGTAATAGTAATTTTATTGGTTTTTCCACTTGATTTCTCAACTGCACTAACATTTAAAATACCATTAGCATCCATATCAAATATTACTTCTACTTGAGGTACTCCACGTGGCATTGGTGGAATTCCATCTAGTTGAAAAGTACCAAGTAGGGTATTATCCTTTGTTAATGCTCGTTCTCCCTCGAAAACCTGAATTAATACTCCTGGTTGATTATCAACATAAGTAGAAAAGGTTTGAGATTTTTTGGCAGGAATAGTAGTATTTCTATTAATTAGTTTTGTCATTACACCACCAGCGGTTTCGAGACCTAAACTAAGAGGACAAACATCTAATAGTAAAAGGTCAGCGATTTTTTCATTCGCATCCCCTGATAAAACCGCACCTTGAACTGCTGCGCCATATGCAACACATTCATCTGGATTAATACTCTTACATAATTCCTTTCCGTTGAAAAATTCACTTAATAGTTGTTGGATCTTTGGAATACGGGTACTTCCACCTACTAATACTACTTCATGAATTTGTGATTTGGAAAGTTTGGAGTCACGAAGTACTTGCTCTACTGGAAGCATTGTATCTCTAAATAACTTGTCACATAAATTCTCAAATTTAGCACGAGTTATAGTACTAGAAAAATCATATCCATCAAATAAACTATCAATTTCAATAGTTGCTACAGAAGCAGATGATAAAGTTCGTTTGGCATTTTCACATGCTGTTCTCAAACGTCGCAATGCTCTTTTATTCAATGAAATATCTTTTTTTGTTTTCTTTTTAAATTCTTCTACAAAATGTTCTACTAAAAGGGTATCAAAATCCTCTCCACCAAGGTGAGTATTCCCAGCTGTAGCTTTAACTTCAAATATACTATCTTCGATACTTAATACCGATACATCAAATGTTCCCACATTTTGTTAGTATAATAGTATTTAAACCATTATTTCTTATACTTTCGTATAAGGTCAGACTATATCTTATCTAAAATTTCCGTACAACAGTTATTTTCATTTAAATTTATTTATATTTTTTTCATAACAATTTATTAATTCTTTCAACATTTGGTTCCAATTTTGCGGAGTAATAAAAAAATATTTCCAAAGATTATTTTCAACTATATAATTATCTACAGCATCGATTTTTTTTTGCCACATTCCATTAGAAACTTGTCTACGATGCCATATATGAAAATCTTTTGTTTCAATTAATATATTTTCAATTTGAAAATCAACTTTATATTTTCTTTGTTTTTCTTTAAAGAAATAATCAATATTTGGTCCATTCTTAACTACTAAGTTATTATTATTACACCAATCAATAAATTTTAGCTCTAATTTTGATTGATAAATAATTGTTTCATTATTAATATTTTTAGTAGGACGAATTTTAAATGTACGATTACATAATTTACAATCCGGACATAAAAGCTTATAATCATTTTTAAATCTTTCTATAGATTTACAACGCCATTGTTTTTCACAATTATCGCATTCTATAATTGGCTGATCCGCTTTAAATATACATTTATGTACGGTATCATACAAAACGGAAGAGAAACGCATTTGATTATTTACTTTATAAATACTCCAAAATTCGTAATTATCTAAATCAGTATATTTATCATTTCCAAAACTGATTATTTTTTTTCGAATACGATTATAATCCTCTTCAGTTAGATGAGATAAAAAATAAGAGTTTTTAAAATTTTCATCCAGGCTTTCAAATTCTTCTACACTTTTTTCGTGGAATTGTGTTTTGGTAAGTATTTCTTTTACAATGTGATTTACAGGATTGATACAATTATGCCCAGGAGTTTCATTATGTTCTTTTCTACTACAATCTACACATCTTGAATTACCATTTCGAATTTTTCGCAACATATGAGTGGTTCCAATTACATTTTCTGCTTGACAAATATTACAAGTATAGGTAAATAAAATCTCTGAAGATTTCTTTATTTTATTACCATTAATAATAAGATGCCAAATATTTTCTGTAGTAGAAGAATATTTACTTCTTTCAAAAATTAATTCTTTTGAATATATTGGAATACCCTCTTTTGTACTCTTATTTTGTATTTTAATAATCGAATTCATAATATTTTCTTTAATATTCATTAGAACCTTAAGATAATCATTATTAATAAATTAATTTTAAATCTTTTTATTTAATAACTATTGTACTTATTCTAGACCCTGGCACTCGTGGGATTAAAAATCCTAGTCGTTGAACCTTTGTCATTTTCATTGAAAGAAGACACTTGGCTGCTGGTTGTCCAATATTTTCCTTTTTCAAACCTTCACACTCATGTTTTCACATCATGTTGTGGTAGGAAAATCTTAAGGAGTTTCTAGCAATTCACCAGGTTTATTATTTTATAATTAAAATAATAGTGGGTTTACACCACAGGAAGCAGACGTTTACCTCCACAATCAAAAATCAATACATTTTTCTCTCCATCTAATTTTTTGTCTAGGCCATAAGCAATTGCTGCAGCGGTTGGTTCATTAATGACACGTAAAACATTTAGACCAGATATGGTACCAGCATCTTTAGTTGCCTGGCGTTGAGAATCGTTAAAATAAGCAGGAACGGTAATAACTGCATCTGTCACTTTTTCATTCAAATATGCCTCGGCAATTTCCTTCATTTTCATCAAAATCATGGCACTAATTTCTTCAGGAGAAAACAATTTAGTTTCACCACGAAAATCGACTTGAATATATGGCTTATTATCTTTATCAATAACATCATAAGTAAAATGTTTCATATCAGATTGTGTAGTAGGATCATTAAATTTTTGTCCGATTAATCTTTTTGCATCAAAAACCGTATTTTTAGGATTACTTGCAATCGATGATTTAGATGCTTCTCCAATTAATCTCTCATCTGCAGTAAAAGAAACATAAGATGGGGTAGTTCTATTACCTTGGTCGTTTGCAATAATTTCTACATGATCATTTTGCCAAACACCAACACAAGAATAAGTCGTACCTAAGTCAATACCAATACAACGGGTCATTTATAGGTGTATCACATGACAAGTTTTTATATCTTTTTTATAAATATATTATATTATAATGACAGGTTCAGAAGAAGAAAATAAACCTATAGAGATTAAATCTATCGAAGAAGAAAAAAGTGATATAAGATCAGAAGTAAGGTCTGTAAAACACGATGAATTCGTAAATAGTCATGTTACTACTATTCACAAAAAAAATCACTGGGATGATAATAATATTATGACACTATTAAGTTGGATAGCAATTTCCACGTTTAATATAAATTGTTTGGAATTAGCTATTGTCCGATATAGAAATTGGATGAGACAAAATATTATTTTAGGATTAGTATTATCAACAACTTCAGGTACTTTAAGTGTAACTCAATTTGGCAGTATAACAAATACAAATGTAAATTTTATATTGAATTTTTTCTTTACTATTTTTTCTTTTGCAGTTGCAATTTCTACCGGCTGTATAAAAGTTTATCAGGTTCAAGAACGGTTAGAAAAATTTATATCTGTTAAACAAGAATGGATTGTTTTTATAACCAAAATTGCAACTGAATTACAATTACCTGTTAATTTAAGAAAAGATGCTCTTGATTTAATAAATATAAATAAAAGCAAATATTTAGATTTATTAAAAATAGATAATGAAATTCCTGATTTTATAAAACAAAAAGTGAGAGAAGGGTATTACGAAAAAAAAAGAGTTTTTTATCCAAAGGATTTTCACCCTTCATTAGATATTGGTTCTGCATTGTCTATATCCGATATTATATTGAATATTGGATATATTGAAGGAAAAAATTTATTTCAATTTCAAAAAGATGATAAAATTGAAAAAAAACATCAAAATTATGATGTGGAATTAAATGACTATTTTAGAGATAATTATCGCAATTGTATTAGTCGTAGCCCATCCTTTGATATACCTCGGTCAAAAGAAAATAATATATTAGATAGTTTGGATCATATTATTCCATCAATACCGTCTTTTTTTCATAAACCAGATCAAATACAAGAATATAAATCCCAAGAAAAAAAAGATCTTACAGATGTAATCTTTCCAAAATAAATATAAAACCAAATTTGCTCATGTTGCATACATTATAGAAGCATTTCCACCAATAAATGTTAAAACGTTAATTCTCTCTTCAAATAAATACAAGTTATAATTATAATCATAAATACGCCATGTTGGTTTATTAATACCAATTATATTTCCAGTGTTTGGATCACATATTGTTAATACCTGTGCTTGTGGATCTAGAGGTGGATTTATGGTGACTGTTTCAAGTTCTATTGTATTAAAACGGCTCATATTAATTGCACCAGATGGTTGTAAATCAAATAAATTAGTATTTAAACAAAAATTGTAACTATATAATCCATTTGGCGCATTTCCTTTGGTTCTAATATATTTTTCTATATAGTTAAACACACCAGCAGGTTGTAAATTTTCTCTATATAATCCATCCATTAAAATTCCCAATGAAATCAAAATTTCTTTTTGATTTTGAATATTAAATAATGGACTTAACATTAAACCAGTTAATAAACCATTTGGATTTACACCAGGCCCAATAGTTGTAGAAACTATTACTCCTTTAATATCTTTACCTGTAACTTCTAATTGACCGTAAGTTGGAGCTTGAATTAAATCATTAGGTAAATAATTATAAGGCCAGTTAGTATAATTTGACCATTCATTACGTAAATTTGCATCACTTCTTTGAAAATAAAATAACCAACTAGAAACTAGACCTAAAGAAGTTAATTCAACTCTATTTGATCCTGTTACATTATAAAAAATGGTTTCATAAACTTGTTTAAATAAATATTTTTGTTCATGCATCGCAAATAATTTTGCCTCATCATTTGATAAAAAACAATAGGTACAATTTAAGTTTATATCCGCATTCCATAGTGTTCTTGTATCAATATAAGAATTAAATCCAAGGTAAATATCAGGAGGAGGTTGTAGAAAACGATAAAATTGTTGATAATATAAATTAAAGTTTGGTGCTACATAAGGATAATTATTATCTACATCAAATACATCACGAATTTGAAATAATTCACAAATTGGTCTTAAAATAATAGTTATTTGTAATTCATTATATTGCAATGCAACTAATGGAAAAGCCATTTGAGACTTTAAATTAAAAAAGGTATTTAATGGAATATATAAAATTCTTTCACGAATGGCTGGTTCTACTCCTACTTGTTCTGGGGTATAAAATGAATTTGGATAGGAATTTACGCGTGATCCTGAATTACCAGGGTCAGTTAATTCAGGGACATTACCAATCATTTCATTGAATAAGGCTAATTTTTCTGCACTATAATCTCTTTGGACGGAAGCTAGTAAAAAATCTCCTGAATATTCTTGTAACTTCTGACTACCACAAGTAATAATTACTCTACTAATCATTTTTGCACCAATATTTTCTATCCATTTAAATTCATATGGAACCCAAGTTGGAATAACTTTATCTGTATTTGTTGTTGGATCTTGGTCAATAGAAGGAGGAAATATAGGAGACCAAATATTAGGTAATGTTACAGATAAATAAGTATCCATTAATAAGTCAGCATAACGAGGAATTTTAAAAGTAAAAGTAGATTGCTCCGTTAAACGAAGTGTTTTTGATCCTTCAAAATCAACCCTAAATTTCTGTAAACCAAAATTGGTATATTTGGCGAAAGTTGTTTTAAAAAAAGTTTTGGAAGGATTGCCATTTAGAATAATAGTTTGTTGACCTTGAGAAGATAAATTTAAAAGGCCTCCAGCCATATTTAATATATAAAGTATTTATTATTTAACTAATTTATATAAAAACTATTTTTTTAATTAAAACAAAAATTAATTAAAACAAAAATTTTCAAAAAAAACTATTATGTTATAATAAGTATGTCCGATAAATCAAGTGATATGGTAAATAATATTCATTTTATAATTAAAAATTTAAATGAAGACTTTATAGTTACTATTATATATATAATTATATTTGTTATTGTTATATTTATTTTAATATATGTTTATCGAATTAAACATTTGGAAACTAAAGAGTGTAATTTTTTAAATAATATTTATGGTAAATTAGATGGATATATTCGTCCTCTCAATGCAAGTGATACTGCATGTCAATATAAACTTTTAGACTATTATATAAAAACAGCATATAATTGCTGTAGTGGAGGAAGTTATAAAAACGATTTTGTTTCATTATGTGCATTGAAAAATATTTTAAAACAAGGTGTTAGAGGTCTAGATTTTGAAATATATTCTGTAGATAATAAACCAGTTGTATCAACATCTACTCAAAGTAGTTATTATATAAAAGAAACATATAATTATGTTGATTTTGGAGAAGCAATGGCAACTATTGTTAATTACGCATTTTCAGGTAGTACCGCACCAAATCCAACTGACCCAATTATTATTCATTTGAGAATTAAAAGTTCTAATCAAAAAATTTATTCTGTTATGGCAGAGATATTTGAATCATATGATAGTTATTTTTTAGGCAGTGAATATAGTTTTGAAACTCTAGGACAAAATTTAGGTTTAACGGATTTATTAACACTATGTGGTAAAATAGTTCTTATCGTAGACCGAATTAATACTGACTTTTTAGAAAATCAACCATTTGTTGAATATGTAAATTTGACAAGTGACTCTATCTTTATGAGAGCATTAAATTATTATGATATTAAAAATACACCAGATTTGACAGAATTAATAGATTATAATAAAACAGCAATGACAATTGCACTTCCTGATAAAGGAGCAAATCCTAGTAATCCTAATGGAATGATTGTGAGAGAATCGGGATGCCAAATGATAGCTATGAGGTATGAATTTGTAGATAGTAATTTAGAAGAAAATACATTATTTTTCGATCGAAGCGGTTATGCATTTGTATTGAAACCCGAAGCATTACGTTATATACCAGTTACAAATCCAAATCCAACTCCTCAACAAACCGATTATTCATATGCAACTAGAAATTATTCTACTGATTACTATAATTTTGATATTTAGAATATTTTATATATTTTCTTTAAGTTTCTTTTTATAATAAATCTTCAAAGGTTTAAAATATATATTTATTATATAAATATGGCCACTAGAAGATATAAACGAAAGTCACTTCGTAGAAAGGGAAAACGAAGTAGGGTAACCAGAAGATCTATAAGAGGTGGTAAATGGAACCCTGAATATTATAAATTAGGTGCAAATAGTAATTATAATTATGCTCCTTGTTCATTAACTTATTCATCCATTAGAGCAGCAGCCAATATGCCAAATCATGGGTATCAAATAAAAAATTATTAGTTATATATATGAGGAAAACTCTTAAAAGAAGTAAAAACAAAAACAAAAGTAGAAGTAGAACTAGAAGACATAAAACTAAATCACGTAGAAGAGCACGCAGAGGTGGAGTAACTAATTATTTTTTAGCACCATCCAAATACGATTTTACTAATAAAGTAGACTGTAGTAACATGAATGTAGATGTAATAAATGATATGAAAGAACTACATTCTAGGTACCAAAAGTGTTGTCCCAAAAACATGTTTGGTTATAAAAATAGTAGTGCAATTTGTAAAAAAATGGATACTAGATTTAATGAGTTATGGAAACAAGAAAATGACGCTAGAGGGTACTATGGATATGATAATCCTCCTTCAAATACACCATAATTATTTTTATTATTTTTTATAAATAATTATAATTTTAAGAAAATATAATCTTTTATATAATATTATATCATAATATTATATCATAATATTATATGAAAGATACAAAAAAACTAGATAAAAAACTAGATAAAAAACTAGATAAAAAACTAGATAAAAAACTAGAAAAAAAACTAGATAAAAAAGTATGTAACAATAAAATGAATTACAGTGAATGTGAGTTAGCTATTCTAAGAATGCAAGTTGATCAAGCGCAAGAAAAAATGTCGCGTAGAGTTGTAAATTCCCCTGAAATAAAAGAAATGTTTCATATTGTAGAACAATTTATAAAAAAGAAAAATTTAGTTTGTTATGGTGGAATAAGTATTAATGCTTTATTACCAAATGAAGATAAAATTTATAAAGATGATATTGATCTTCCTGATTATGATATGTTTAGTGCAAATCCAATAGAAGATGCCAAAGAACTAGCTGATATTTATTTCAAAAATGGATATACCGAAGTAGAAGCTAGAGCAGGTCAACATTTTGGAACAAGTAAAGTGTTTGTTAATTATATTGGAATGGCAGATATAACTGGTATAAACAAGGAATTATTTAATGCTATAAAAAAGAAGGCAGTAAGAGTAAATGGTATATTATATACAGATCCGAATTTTCTACGAATGTCTATGTACTTGGAATTAAGTAGACCAAGTGGTGATACAAGTAGGTGGGAAAAAGTATTAAAACGCCTTACTCTTATAAATAAAGCATATCCATTGAATGCGGAAAAATGCGGGGAAATGGATTTTCAAAGAAAAATGGTTGATAATAAAAATGCGGATAAAATATTTGAAATAGTAAAAGATACCTTTATTCATGAAGATTGTGTATTTTTTGGAGGATATGCTATAAGTGAATATAGTCAATATATGCCAGGTAATCTTCGTAAAAAAGTAGAAAAGTATGCTGATTTTGATGTATTGTCTCGTGAGCCAGAAATTACTGCTGAAATAGTTAAGGAAAGGTTAACCGACGTTGGAATAAAAGATGTGAAAATTATTAAAAGAGAACCAGTTGGTGAAGTAATTCCATTGCATTATGAAATTTTAGTCGGAAGAGACACAATCGCTTTTCTATATAAACCGATTGCATGTTATAGTTATAATGTCATTATGATGCATAAGAAAAAAGTGAAAATTGCTACGATTGATACAATGTTAAGTTTTTATTTTGCCTTCTTATATGCTGATCGATCCTATTATGATCACGAAAGAATATTATGTATGGCTAAATTTTTATTCGATGTTCAACAGAAAAATAGATTAGAACAAAAAGGATTACTAAGAAGATTTAGTATTATTTGTTATGGTCATCAAGAAAGTGTAGAAGAAATGCGTGCAGAAAAAACTAAAAAATTTAAAGAGTTAAAAGATAAACGTGGAACCAAAGAATTTGAAGAATGGTTTTTAAATTATAAGCCTGGTCAAAAAAATGTTGTACTATCCAATGAAACCAAAAAGAATGATTTCAAAACTAAATCCAAGACAAATAATAAATCTAACAAGTTAAATAATAAATCTAACAAGTCAAAAAATAAAACATTTAAATTTAAAACATGGAAAAATAAAACATTTAAAAAATATGAAATTTATTAAGAAGAATTCGGTTTTTTATTATTAACATATTTAATTAAATCTATTTTATAAAAAATAAATAATAAATAATGTTTTTATAAATAAATGAAAATCGGAATTTTTATTCATTTATTTAATCTTGAATTATTAGATGAATTTAAAACATATATTCACAAAGTTCAATCCGAATTTGGAGATAATATATTCATTCTTTTTACTATGCAAGATAATGATCAACATAGAAAAGTAGGAGAAACTAATCTTAAATTCATATATCCATATAGCCAAGTTTTATATATTGAAAATAAAGGAGTTGATTTTTATTCACTCTTAAAACAAATTGAATATATTAGAGAAAGAGAAATTAAGTTGGATTATATTTTAAAAATTCATACCAAAATATCTACTCGTCACCATTTACAGAATTGGAGAAAACAACTTATTTTACCAATTACGGATCCATCATCATTAAAATATATTCATCATATTATTTCTAAAAAAGCAATTGGATATATTGCAGCTCAAATATGTAATTTCCCAAGAACATTTGATATACCTTTAAAAAGTAATTTAAAAGGAATATATAATTTAACAAAACAATTTCCGCATATAAATGAAAATTACCTAGATTTTATAGCTGGATCTATGTTTTGGATTAATTATTCTATATTAGAAAGTAATTTTACTCCTGAACTAATTCACTTTTTATCAAGTAAGATGACACATGGAAAACCTCCATCTAATTTTAATAAAGAGATTTATCCTGAATATGTAATGGAGCGTTTAATTACAGGTCCATTATGTTTTAATTATACAAATTTATTAGTAAATGAAAATAAAGTGGAAACACTCAATAATACTAATTTAGGATTACACCGTCCATATTGTTTTTCTTTTCATAATCCAAAAGAAATAATGGAAACTTTTTTCCCAGAAGAAAAAAATAATTTAATTAATCTGATCAAACAATAATGGAATATAAAATTTTTATAGTGTTTTAAAGTTATTATATTTTTTTAAAGTTTTATTTTAAAATCTACAGAAAGGACATGCTTTATTATATAGTCGCGGATAACACCCAGTACATACACAATGTCCACAATTTAAATTAATATTTAATCTAATATCATAACAAATACCACATTCAATCACATTATTTAGTTGAGAAAACAAATTTTTTTTATTTTCATAAATCATAATTTCTTTTTTGGATTTTATTTTATTCAGTTTATTCAATATATTAATAGATGGTTCTTCTATTGTTTCAAGTATATCCTTTACTTTAAATAAATTAAAGTCTTTTTCACCATCATTAATACTAATAGTCTTGGAAGACTTAATAGGAGATTTTACTTCTAGTGCCATTAAGTAATATTTTTTCATATTTTCAAAATCATTTATATCTTGATAATATATAGATAATTCATATATACAATCTATATCTTCACAGTTTACTCCCATTAATAAATACCTCATCATTTTATCATAAATACCTTGTTCATAATATATACGTCCAAGATTATACATTGCATTCACACTATTTTTTTCAACTGCCATTTCATAATATTTAATGGAATTTTTATAGTCATGCATTTCATCGTCAAAATAAATGGCGGTTTTTTCCATCATTTTAACAACTAAATTTTCATTATAATTTTCACCCAAAACAATATTTTTATTTTGTATATGTTTCAAATATCTATTATGTCTATAATCATCAATACCTTTTATAAAGAAGTATACCATATCATCTGGTTCATCTATTTTGGAATACCATTGACCTAATAAATAATAGGCTCTCAAGTAATGTAAATCTATAGCCATTAAATAATATTTTTTTATATATAAATCTCTGTTAGCATATTCTTCATTATATTCTTCATTATATTTTTCATGATCTTTTTCTAATACTTCATAATATTTTCCCATTTCACACATACAATCGGGATCTTTTAACTCACAACCTTTTAAAAACCATTTTTTCATATTTTCATAATCTTTCCTCTCCTTATAATAGTAACCTAAATTAAAGACAGAATTAATATCTTCCTTTTCAGCTCCTTTTTCATAATATTCAATCATTTTTGAATAATCTTGTTTTTCATCATATATATTTCCTTTATAAAAGAGAGCTTCTACGGATCCCATTTCAATTGCGTCATTTAAATATTCGTTCATTAATTCATAATCATTTAATTCATCTAATTTTTTATACTGTTCTGTTATAAAGAAGAGAGAACTGGTTAAACCGATATATTCTTCCATTTGAGATTGATAATTCATTTGTTTATATTATTAACTAGAATAATAAAATTGTATTTCAATTTTTTATAGTTTTATAATATGAAAAATCAATCAAATATAAATATTTTTTTAAATGCTATTATAGAAAAAGAAGAAAAGGAAGAAAAGGAAGAAAAATATAATATTGATAACTTACCTATATATTATATAAATTTAGACAGTGACACTTATAAAAAAGATTTATTAGAATTACAACTATATAATAAAAAAAATATAAATAGGATATCAGCAATTTGTGGAAAGAATATACCAAAAAAACTTTTTTTCAATAGTAAAAAAAATGAATATTCAAAAGATAAAATGTCCTCTGGAGAATTAGGATGTTTATTGTCTCATATAAAACTTTTTAAACAGTCACTAAAATATAACCAAACATATATATTAGTTTTAGAAGATGATGTAGATATGATAAGTTGGATGAATGATAAAGTAAAGGATTTTTTAAATAATAATATTCATAAATATGAATGTATTCAATTATCTACTATTATAAGTAGTAATAATAATTATTTTTATAATTTTATAAGTGATAATTTAGTTTCTATTGATAATCCAGTTATGATTGATTGGAATGAATATTTTAAAAAATGCTATCCAATGTATTCCCTTTGGTCTACAGGAGGTTATATTATATCTTATGAGGCTAGAATTAAATTAATTAAAATATTTGAAATGAATAATATTACATTTACACCCGCTGACAATTTTATATATAGATACTGTAATACAATGACAATAATACCTCCTTTAATTTCATATAATTCATACACTGGTTCATCTATACAGAATAGTAATAATGTCTCAGTAAAATCCAATATTTTATTTAATGAACTTTTTTTTAAAAAAAAATTATTACTAATTAATGTATGGTTTGGAACATTACCACATTATTTTAATATTTGGCTATTTACAATTAAAAAACAGAAGTATGATTTTTTACTTATTACCGATCAAATTATTGACAATTTACCATTTAATGTTAAATTAATAAATATGACTTTGGAGAAATTTAATGCCTATTTAAATATAGAAACTAATTTTAATATAAAAATAAATAATACTTCTAAATTAGTTGATTTTAAACCATTATTTGGATATTTATTTAAACAATTTATTAATTATAAATATGAATATTGGGGATGGTCCGATATTGATATGATGATGGGAGATATTATAGAATTTATGGATAAAGATCCGGGAAAAGATATTTATAGTAATGGAAATTCAAGCTTTGGTCCTCTCATGATATTTAAAAGTGATTTATTAGAAATTTTTAAAGAAATTGATAATTATAAAGATATTTTAAATGATGAATACATATGTAAAGTAGATGAAATGTGGTGGTTTAAACAAAAAATTAATTCAAAAGATTTACATCATTTATCTATTTATAACGATAATGGTAGAAATGTTAGATATTATAATGGGAAAAACTTACTTGATTATGTAAAAAAAAAAAAATTAGTTATTCTAAATTGGAAAAATATGTGTTGTGGTATAGAATGGAATATTAATAAAGATTTACAATTAATAAATAAAAATGAATATATATGGAATTATAAATTTAAAGATAATAAACTATGGAAAAATGATATTGAAATAAATCATAGTCATTTAACCTTACTTAAAAATTATGTCAATTTTTCTAGTTTTTTTATAAGTAATTTTTTAGAAAAAGAAACTTTTGAATTTCAAGTCCATATTAAATTTTTAAAAGAAAATAATAAAAATATTTCATATAATAAAAATATTTCATATAATACATATTATAATATTTTGGATTTATATAATTTAAATACCGAAATTACTTTTTCTTGTTGTTAATTTTTATATAATAATTATCTTATTGCCAACCTGGTTGTTCTGATAAATAGTCAATGTATTCGTGATTTGGGGTTTTAAAAGTAGATATCTTTTTTTCAGCATATTTACATATTTCATTTTCAATACAAAATAATAAATAATTATCAGTTTTTTTTAATTTAATTAATATTGGAAAATTAATATAAAAATAAATGTTATATTCTGGATATAATTTATTTAATTCATTGAAAAAATCTACATTTTCATTAGTCATTATATAAATTTTTTTATTATCATATTTTTTAATTTTTTTAATAATGTTATTTGGAGATGTATCAATGTCTATTTGTTTATTTGTAATTCTATCACCTCTTCTAACATGTATACATAAATAATTTTTTAATTCATTAATAATATTCTTACTTATATTTAAAATATAATCTACATAATCAAATTTAATTGGTATATATTTTAATTCTGAAAACAAAGGATCGTTTGCTAATAACCCACCATAATATTTTTTTTTGTCTATAAAAATTATTTCATTATTTTCTTCTTTATTTTCTATTTCAAAATATATTTTATATAATTTGTTTTCAACTTTCAATGTATCAAAATTAATATATTTATTTAAATTAGTTTTAATTAATTTACCATTATTATGACTACCAGCTAATTCAAACTCTGGTATTAATAATTTATAATTATTAAAATAACAATATTTTATAATTGTTTCTAAATTAAAAATGTGATGTGTTAGTCCAGCAGAAATAGTAGTTAAATCTATTGAAAAATATTTACTCATTTATATAATAAATATATTATTAATATATATTATACACAATAATAGCCTATTAACTTGTGATAAAAATCATAAACCACATTATTTGTCATTATATAAAAAGAATTTGACTTTAATTCATCCGGAATATGCTTTTTTACAAAGATCAAGAATGAAATAATAACTATATTTAGTTTCTCCAATTTTTGTTTTATAAAAAAAATGATATTATTTTTGTAATTCCAATTTTGTATATAACTACACATTGATGTATTTTTTCCTCTTAAAAAAAAAGTGTGGATATCAAGTAGTCCTGATAAAATTCGATGAATATTGGATTTTTCATTTTTAACACAAACAACATTCAATAATTTATCATATCCATACAAGTCCATATATAATATTTTTCTTTTACCAATAGGAAATATATATGGATTTATACCATCTAAATATTTATTTTCATATAATATTTCTCCATTGATAATAATTGGTACAAAACAGGATTTAATTAAGGTTTGAATAATATCTTCTTGATTTTTATAATGGTGTTTAATAATTTTTTTACCAGAAGATATATTATAGTAGGTAACAAAAAATTTATTTTTAATTTGTTTGCATAAATTTCGAGGAATATATTCTTTTAGTAAATTTCCTAGCTCCATCATAATAGTTAAATGATGTTCTTTTTTGAAATTATGAAAGAATTTACTGTAAAGTTTTTCAGCTAAATGAAGAGCATCAATTAAATAAAGAAAGCCCATGATGGATCCAATACTACAACCTGAAATTCTCTCTATTTTAATAAATTTACGTCTTTCCATTTCTTTTAAAAAATATAATCCTCCAATTAAATAACTCCCATTAAACATACCACCATCTAAAATTAAATCAATTGATATTGGTTTGCTCTTATTTTTAATATGAGATGGTAAATTCCGAATAAGTTTTTGAATATATTTTTCAATCATAAATATAATTTATATTCAAAAACTCATTATTTTCGTTATAAGTCGTTCTTGTTGAACTTATAAGTCGTTCTTGTTGAACTTATAGTTGGGTTCCCTAAATTTTGCATATGCTATTGAAATATATTTTTATTTAACAAATAATATAACAATCCAAATATAGAACTTGTAAATAAAAATCCTTTTAAATTATAGTTACCATCTGTTGAAAAAAGAAAGGGTAAATAATGAAACAATGTTTTTCGAAAAACAGGCAATTGAAATAAAAAATAAATAATTGCAACTAAAATGGGGACTTGAATTTCATTATAAATATCATCAAGACGGTTATAACCTTGATTAGATTTTTTATAATTATTTATAATATCCTCATTAGTTTCATAATCATTTATGTAATCTGATTTTTGCATTGGTTGAGGAACATAATTTGGTTGAATATATGGATCTTGTACATGAGCAGCTGTTTGTTGAGATATATCCCTAGATGGTAATTGAGTTACTCCAGTTGTGCTAGCTTGAGCTAATCCATTGATAATTTGACTTATAGTAGTCTGATCTAAAGTAAAAGAAGGGTTAGAATTATTATTATTATTTGGAATAGAATTCGCTGGTTCCTGAGCGGATAAGGCAATATTATTTCCCCCTCCCGCAGGATCCACTGGTAAATCATTAAAACTAGTGGTATCGGTCATATAATTATTATAAAGAATGAATTGCATATAATAATTACGAATTGATATTTTTAAAATAGGTTACCTAAATTCTATTATTTTTTTATTAGCACTACACTTGGCAAGTTTGGGAATATAATTAAAACATTTATTATCTACTTTATATATTTTATCTTTTATTTGATCTAAAGAGGGAGCATAAAATTCTAAACATTCTTTTCCTTTACAAACTTCTCTAAAAAAAGTTGCTAAACCAAAGCCGAGTAATATGGACATGATAATTTTACCAGTACTACTATGGACGAATTTAGATAAGTATACCATATATTATATATAAATAAGTTTAATTACCTAATTTTGTATTGGTATTTGACTTATTTTTGAAACATCATTAGGACATTCTACTTCTACTTGGTCGAAAGAAAAACAGTTATCCGCTTTATCTTTAAAAAGTATTTTATCAATGTTTTCTGGACTTGGGTAAACATAAATAGTTCTTTTACTTGGTCCTAAAATATATACAAAAAAAAGGCCAATGGCTAAACTGACAAAAAAAATAGGAAAGGATATATATTGGAAAAACATTTATATATAAATTATATTTAATAAATCAAAAAATTAATAGTTTTAATTTAATTATCTAAATTTAAATTACCAGACCAAATATTATTCTTTAAACATAAATTTATGCCAATAATGTTCAAGTTAATATTTCGACTATTCCATTTTTTTGTATGAAACCATTCACTTTCCCAATCATTTTTATCTATTTCACTAATCTCAAATACTCCCGTATTAATAATATTATGATGAAAAACATAAAATTGATCATCCAATATAATTTCTTTTTCCAAAATATCATAAAAACAATCTCCTATATTATTATACCATCCTTTACCATTTACAGACATTCCATTTATTATTTTTTTTGGACCAGTATAAGCTCTTGCCCTAGCATTAATAGCTGTATCTAAAAAATTTTCTAAAATTATCGGTTCTAATAAAGTTATATCAGGTCGAATTTTTATATACCAATCATAATTAAGATCTTCTTTATAAGACATTATAAAATTACTTATCTTGGAAAATTGTTTTTTATTATTAATTATTTTATATTTAAAATCTATAATATTTTCATAATTTTCAAAATCATTAGTATTAGAAATTCCACAATATTCTACAATATTATTTTTTTTTAAAATATTCATATAATTATTTAAAATAATTATATTATCAATATATTTGGAATTCATTTCATGTGATACTAAAATTACTAATATTTTCATAGTTTATATCTATAAAATAATTAATAATAAAAATATAAGCTATTATTAATCACATAGAATAAGTAATTTTACTTAAAATTATTTTTATAATAATAATATATTTTCATCTTCATCAAATCGTTTATTATTATTCGGTGTATAAGAAATTCCTATATCATAATGAATGATTTCTGGTTTTCCATAATTATATTCCAAACTTTGGATATTATTTTCATATTGAATGAGACGATAAATATTTTCATCTTCTAGGAATTCTACTTTATTTACTTCATATTTAACTTTGGATAATTGTTTTAATTTAGGTTGTAATTGTTTCACATAGATAGTTACAGCATCATGGACTAATGCATTATTGTTATTATGACTAAAATCATTTATTAGCCTATTTATACTGTTGATTAAAATATAACTTTCTTCTTGTAATTTTTGCAAATTATTTTTTCTTTCATCATTATCATGTATATTCATCCATAATTCTTTGATTGTTTCTAAAGAAGTATTAATCTCTACTATTTCCGTTTTGAACTTTTCAAAATTATCTAATGCGGTCTCTGTAGTTATATAATCAAAAAGTAAATTATTTTTATCTTTAATTACTGAAATTTTGAAATTTTCTATATCTTTTTCGTCCGTTTTAATTATATTAGGTATAGTTTCATAATAACCAATATTAAGTGTAATATTTAAAGAACATGGGTCTTGAATATCACCACATACTGCTTTTAATACACGAGTAAATTCTTTTTCATCATAGTTTCTAGAAAAGATAGTTCCAACTGGTCGTTTACAATTAATACATTTAGGCTTATAGTTTTTAAATTCACCTCGTTTTTCTTTCCAACTTAAATTTGTATTATTAATGATATTTGTTTTTTCCTTTTGAAAACTATCTTCATAATTTGATTTAAACTTGTAATAATTATTTAATGCATCTAAAAAGTCTCTTTCGTTAGAAGTTTCACTCATATTTATTATATATTTTATACTGATTATATTTTACACACTTGAACATTTTTGTTTATCTTTAAGAAAAAATATTATCTAATTTATTAATATATGAATACTACTAGTCCAACTCAAACAAATACTATTGATTGGAAAGAAAAAGGTAAAAATGCAATGGCAAAAATTAATGCAACTGGAATACTTAATAAAAATTATCCATCTTATAGTTCTAATCCTAATGAAAGTCAAGCCGCTTTAAATATATTAAATGCTAAATATCCTAAATCTAATAATACTATGACTAATAAAGGTGGTAGAAAAAGACGCAATAAATCAAAAAGAAATAAATCAAAAAGAAGAAAATAAATTAATACAATTAATTCAAAATTATTTAAAATAATGGTTCATATTCATTTTCCCATGCAGGAAGTCCAGTAATCAATTCCTGGGACTCGCGTTTTTTGGCTTCTTGAAAATTCCTTATTTTATTCAAAATATATTGATGCTGATCGTAATTACGTTGTGCCTTTTCACTAGGAGTTAATTTTCCTTTATATTTATACAACAGTATAAATCCTAAAATGAATAAAAACAAAAGAAATAATCCTATATTAATTAGTAAATTATGATATTTACTTTTAATGTTATGACATTGTTTTAATGTTTCACTAAGAAAATATCTAACACCTGGCTCAATCAATAATGGTTTAGAAAAATCCTCATAATACATAATAATTACTTTTATTATAGTAAAATAAATTATACACAATAATTATAATGAATAGTTATATCAATGTTATTGTGTTTTTAATTATTACTATATTTTATTTTGCGGCTTTAAAGCCCAAAATTACCTATGAAATATTAAGTACAGACAGTTTACTTATTAGTTATTCTAAAAGTAGATTAGTTTATTTAGCTGTTTACCTTTTATTAGTGTTATTAACTCAATTTTTATTAAATACATACTCAATTACCCTTACTTGTGGAGGAAGTGTACCACAAAATATGGGAGTAGCTGGTTTAGTTACCTTGATCCCATGGGTTCTCATATTTGGTGGAATGATGGCAATTTTAATGGCATTTCCTGGATTTAAAAGTGCATTTTCAGATGTAGTTGGATTTTATTTTGTTTCCAGTTCTGCATCTAATATATTAAACGAACTATTAGTAAACGCTCAAGTATATAAAGAAATTCAAACTTCTTCTGAAGGAAGTACCGAAAAATTAGAAGCGCTACAAGCCACTGCTAGTTTAGTTACAAAGTTGACAGGAAATATGGGACTGTTAATAAATAAAATTGTACCTAGTAATTTTATTGAATTCTGGAATATTCTAAAACCTCTAATGAAAGAACAGTATAAAAATAATGATACTGGCGTAAAAATGAGAAATGATTTATTGAACTTGGCATTTACGAGAGAAAATATTGGAGAAGGAATGTGGTTTATATATACTGGCGTAATTTTAATTTCAATTATTCAATATAATTTAGCAACAAGAGGTTGTATTAATAATGTTTCAACCATGCAAGCCAACTATGCTACATTCCAAGCTCAAGAACAGGCCGCTGCAGCTAAAGTAGCAGCTGTACCTCAAACTCAATATACTATAACAACTTAAAATTAATGATTAATAAAAGGTTAAAGTTTTCATCATTATATAAATATCGTAATATGTCTACCATAAATAATTATAGAAATAATAGAATTCAAAATTTTAATGATAAATTTAAACATTCTTGTTCATTGGAGGAAAACTGGAATTTAAAAAATTATTCGTCTGAAAAATTAAATTTTGATTTTACTATCAAAGAAAATTATATCTATTTTAATTTTAATTTTCAAAAAAAGTATCCATTTTATGATTTTTCTCAACTTCCTCTTGATATTAATCGCTATATTTACTCATATTATCATGCCGACTTTATTACAATCAAGACCAAAATTCATTTTCCCAATGAATATCCATTCAAAGCTCCAATATGGTATTTATTAAAAGTAGAACATAATCTTGAGTTACCTATTTGTTTAAGTTGGTATTATACTAATATCATTGATAACCATAATAATATTTATAAAAGAGATTGGACACCTGCAATTGATATAGAAAAAGATTTACTTGATTTTTTACAAAAAATAAATCATTTTAATTATATATTGGAATGTCAATAAATTCAATTAAATTTATAATTATTAGTTGTATAAAATAAAACTATAATATAACATAATATTCCTAAAATAATAGCTAATAACCATATAGGTAAAATAGTTTTATTTCGGTATCCAATACCAAAATCACGAATACTTCCATCGGTATTATATAAAAAAGCCGGTTTAAGTAATTGAATTAATCCAAATAAAATCAGGTATAATATAATAGCTGTTAGAATACTATTTTTTTCAATAAATTCCTTATACATTATATATATAATTATAAACAAATTTTTATAATTATATCTTTATTACCAAATATTATATTACTTTTCCATTTTATTAATATATTTACTTCCTTCTATTCCACACATAGTGTCATATTCTCGCGCGGTACTACAAAAATAATAAATATCACTATTATTATCTTTATTCATTTTTAATCCAGTTACTAAATATTCTAATAAAAACTGTTTTTTTATATATGCACTATCTTTGGTTATTTTTGGAAAAAGAAAACATTTACTATAAAGTAAGGGGTTCTTTTGTATAAAAAATTTACAATTAGAACATATATTTGTTTTTGTTTCTATTGTAAAAATATAAGGAATAAATAAAATATAAGGAATAAATACAAATAATGAGTTAAAAAGCATTACTTATAACAATATAGTTTTATAGAATAATTTTATAGTTTTATATTATTTTTGTAAATAATATAAGATTTGTATATCTATGTCATTATTAGTTAATACCAATTTATTCTATTCAATAAAGGAAAATTAATAATAATATTTTTTCTTTCCTTAACAGATAATAAGCCTAAATAAATGTTTATTTGAGTAAATATTTTTTTTTTGTGTAAATTATTAATATATATATCTATTTTTTCTTTGGATTGTAAAAAAACATTTCTTTTGAAAATATTATAAAAATTATCTTTATATCCATACATAGTGGCATTAAAATTATTTGCATAAGCAACAATATCATTTATTAACCAATTTAATCCTTCTTCTGGATCTGTGCTTTGTAAAAATTTAATCCAATATTCATTATATAATTCAATTAATTTGGTTTTTGTTTCTTTAAAATGAATGATATCTTCTAATAAGTTTTTATTTTGTAAATTATAAGTATATGGAATAATTCGCAAAACAATATCTATTGGTAATTTATGTATAAAATTATCCATTATATAATAAATAATTATCTTTTTATATAATTATATTCTGTGTAAATCCAATTATAATCTAATGGTTTTTCAATTATATTTATCTCCTTTTTCTTTCTATAAGTATAAGATTAATTCACGTTATTAACTGTTTAATATTCATCTTGATAATCGTTTTCTTCTACTTCATCCCCTTCATAATTTCCGTCATCATAACCTTCAACCATATTACTCATATCATATGCTTCTTTTTCTATTTCTAATTCATTATCTTGATTTTCAATATAGTCATTTAAATATTGATCTATATTTTGGTCAGTTACATTTTTATTTTTACGCAACATATTTTCATATTCATTCATTTTTTCCATGAAATTTCTTTCTTCATCATAATTTTCCATTACATAAGTAGTTAGTCCTTTTTGCAATCCCTTACTCCATACGCCTAATTTATTTATTTTTAAAATTGTATCTACATTTCTCGCTTCATCTGTTAGTTCTTTCAGACGATCCGTCACCATATTTTTTTCTTTTTCTTTTAATTTAAAAATTCTATCCATAATTAAATCATATGATGTATTAATAAGTTCTTTATGTTTATTCATAATTGAAATATATACTACTAGTAATTGAGATATATTTTTTCTCAACTCTTTTTTATTACCTTTTATTATGTTTGTATTATAAACATTTTCTTCTTGAAAACTAATATTCGATGCGGTAACTTGATCTTCCAAATAATCCACTGAAAATAATTGATCCTCAACAGATCTATCTACTTTTTCTCTCACAATCATATTTTCATTATCTGATAAACCAATATAAATATCAACTATTTTTAAAAAATAATATTCAAATAATAACTTACTAGTTCTTTCATCAAAAATTGGTTTAATAACATTTTCTTTATAACTAATGGTACTAAAACTAGGTGTTTCTTTGGCTAATAATAAAATATTTTTGCACCGAATTTGGATCTCAAATAAAATATTATTAATGATATTTTTATTATAAAATTCTTTTAAAGAAGTATAATAGTTATTTATTATATTTTTGACATCTTTTTCATGATAATCAGATATTCCCCAATACTTTGGAATATTAGTACGTTCATAATCAACTTTATTCAAGATTATATTTGGAAATGTTTCCATAAAATTTTCAATATAAGATTTAATAAAGTTAATGCAATTATATAATGTTTCTTCCGATATTTTGTTTTCCCGTCCACGAATGTTTTTTTCGGCTTCCCATTCCATTTCTGTATTTAAAAAATTTTCTACTTGTTTGAATTCTTTTTTGGAAGCATTACTATTTTTTTTAATAAAATCCATGATATTATTTTTCATTTTTTCATTAGATTTAATCAGATAATTATTTAAATCCTTTGTTTCTTTACTAGTTTCTGAACTAGCTATATCAAATGTATCTAATACATTATCTAATAATGAAATTAATAATGGGTCTAATGAACTATCTTTGATAGCAGTAATATTTTCTATTAAATCACGGAATTTTTGAACAGTAGTAGGAATAACTGGATCTAGGTTAATATTAATAATATTTTCTCTCGAAACAATTTGTAATAATCTTAAAAATGAAGTATTATTATAATTCCGTCCATCATCTTTTAATTTTCTTATCATTTCACTCAAACTATCATTTTCCATTAAATAATTTGGTTTCTCGCTACAAATTGGTAATAAATTATCACTAACTGGTAATAAACTATTAAAATGACAATAGTTAATAAAAGCCAAATAAATTGTTTCCTCGCTAAACTCTTGACTTAAAGAAGGATATATATTTTTAGTATTTATATGAGTTGAAAAAACAATCGCTTCGGTAATTTTTCGCACATCCATTAACAAATTGGATAATTCAAATACAATATTATTAAAAGCATCTATTTCATTACTTCTTTTTTCAAAATAATGAATAGTTAAATATTCACTCGTATCCGTACAACAAGCATTTTCTAAGTATGGTTCATTAGATGCATTGGATAAAAGTAATTTTTCTTTTTGAAGAATATTTTGTATTTTTTCTTGCAGAAGAAGAGAGAAAAAGATAATTTTAGACTCTATAATTAATAATTTCTCTCTTTGGTTTCTTGTTCCACTACGTAAATCTTGTAATAGTTGACTTTTAAATTCTGAAGAAATATTATTTATATTTTTAATTTTAATTGGAACTAGTGGTGGTAAAAAATTAGTCCAATGACTAATAATATGTTGTTCTTGTGACTGTATATCTACTGGGGTTGATAATAAATATTCTTCCTTTTCTTTCATTTTTTGTTGCACTTCTGCAATATTAATTAAAAATCGATCCATATATTCTTTTAATTTTGTTGCAATATCAGTTTCTTTTTTTCGTAATAAAGCAGACCAAGGTTCAATAGAACTACGAACTTTATAAGCCACACATGCTATATAATTTACACTACTTAAATTACCTGCTCCTTCAAGCGGATATCCTTCAAATGATTTAACACAACCAGGAAATGTTTTTCTAGTTTTAATAGATGGAATACTTATTTGACAAGCTATTACAAACATACCGAGAGTAGAATAAATAACAAATGTATTATATAACTCCTTATAAGATGGAATATTTTTCCCTTTATTTGCCATTTCCTGGACCTTCTTTTTATAATTTTCTTCACTAGGTAATTGTTCTAATAATATATTATTTACGTTATTTATTATAAAATCCATTTGCATTTCCATATTTATTCCCAAATCAATTGCTAATGTTGTTGTTACATTATAAATTATTTTGGATTGAGGAGTATGAAAACGGTTTATTTTTTTAGAAGATACCACTTGAGTAATAGTGTCTCCTAAGTCTTGTTCTAAAAGATCTCTGGTTTTTATTTTAAATCCTTCATCATAACCTTCTTCTACATCAAAATCCTTTTTTTTAATAACATATCCACTATATTTATCAACACATGCATCTCCATCATCACTTAAAGCTCCTATATCATTGATTATTTGATCCATAATATTATTGTAATTGGAATAGTTATTAATAAATGCACTAGCCAACTTGTATACAAAAGACGGCAATAATTTTACATTTGTCTTTCTACAATAAAACCAATGAATACTTTCTTCTTCACCTAATGGACCAATTATATTCAAATAAGGATCTCTCGTAAAATTCGCAACAAACCGAATAATATCATTTTGTTTTTTAGTGAAATCTTGTTGTCCTAATATAATGTCGCGAAGTTTAGCATATGGAGAAACAACTATTGACTTTTCATCTTCTGTAACTGCGCCTAACTTATAGTTCTCATAGTTATATTTTAATAATTCAAAAAATTCTATATTAGTTAAACTATCCATAATTGTTTCTTGAAATGCAAATTGATCGCGAACCATTTTTTCATAATTTTCTTTAGAAATAGTATATTTTTCATCAAATTCAGAGAGAATATCTTTGAGTGTTTCTTCTTTGAGTTTATTTTCAGACATATCGAGTGAAATACATTTTCCTTCTGTATTCTTGGCAGTTGGAACACTAATACATTTTTCCTGAAAATTACATAATATATTTTGATTTGCAGTGAATAAATCTTTTACAACTTTTTCATCCAATTCCCATTTATTATTTTTACGTACAAAATATTTCAATTCTGTTTCATTTGCTTCATTTACATTATAAATAATTGCATATTGTCCGTCTATAATTTTTTTAACTCCAGTAATTAAAGTATCCGCTAGATATTCAGCATCTTCTTGTTTTATTTTCAACTTACTTTCTAACTTCTTGACTAAAAATACGAAAAACTCTTCTGGTGACATTGAAATTAATTCTTTTTGGTAATCATCCAAGATACTATATTTAGTATTATCAAATTTTTTATCGAAATATATATCTACATTGTTGTCACTATTCAATTCATCGAGAGAAGAATATTGTTTGCCAACTATATATTCCTTACAAGGATTTTTTTCATCTTCTAATTTATATTTTTTATCCAAGTTTTCTTTTTCAGTGGAAAATAATGTGTCTAAATCCGATGAAAACATAAGTGGAATATTTTCGACAGACAGAGCATCATAGTATAAATTACCATAATCTTTCAATATTATTTTACGTAGAATTTCAGAATTAGTAAATCGTTTCTTATTATCGATTATATCGTATTTTTCTAGTATATTTTCACGAAAATTATCTTCTTTTTTCAAAATGTCAATAATGGAATAAGCTTGAAAGGATAATTCCTTGGAAGAGGATACCTTTGTTAACCTCATAAATAAACGATGTTTTTCAGGAAATGATTTATTATATTTTGTAATTTGTTCTGATATATAAGAAACTATATCTTGATATTGTTTAAAGGTCAAATCATCTGAATAGACTAAAAAAGGTTCTAAATAAGAAACTACTTCAACAACAGATAATTTTCCATGTATATATTTTTTTACCAAATTAAAAAGAATACGAATATTAGGAATAATTGTATTAATAAATTTTTTATAAATTTCTATAGAAGGTATTCCATTTCTCTCTTCTTCGGATAAAGCCAATGTATAATTTTTAATTCCTCTTAAAAATTCTGCTTCATCCAATACTAATTCCTTGGAAACATCGTCAACCAAAATGGTTTGAACATTGGTTTTTTTATTGAATACTTGCCAGTAATTAAGAAAAATAGAATTCAAGTTAGCTCTTTCTAGAATATTAGTATAAGGTAGATTAATTTTGGAAAATCGAATGGTTGGCTCAGGAAGAGTAAGAAAGGATTTAATTTCCAACAAATCAGGATTGGTCAGCTGAACGCGTTGTGCGATCATTTTACTACCAGATAAATTAGTTGCATCTAATTTAGATAAGCCTAAATTATATTTTCCAATAACAAACCGTGTCGCTTGTATATTATAATTATTTGCTACAGATGAATAAAAATTACTCAAATTATCTATAATAGTAGTTATATCGGTTCCAACTTCTTTCTCATAAATAATATCAAAATTAGTTTCGGGAGAAATATAATCAAATGGAGTAAAATAAGGATTTATTTCAGAATATAAATGAACGTATTTATTTTGGTCGTTAGAAAAAGTGTCTGTTTTATATGTCTCAATTTTATTATTTATATTAGTAATAGTTTCCAATATATCTAAATTCTGTATATCTGAAATTTCTTCTTCTGTTTGGGTAATGTTGTATACTTTTTTAATATTTTTTACAACTGGTAATACCCAATACAATAATTTATTGAAATTTTCAAAATAATCCTTAAGAGGTTTCCAATTATAATCGTGAATATTAGGACCATCAATATTTCCATATTCATTGAATAATGAATATTTCATTCTTAATTGTTTAAATCTCTCAATCATGATATGAATATTATTTAAAACTTTAGATGTTCTTTGGGCATTTGGTACAGTAGATAATAAGTCATCTAATAAATCATTTACTTGAACTTCGATACTATATCTTTGTTTTTGTATTCCTACATCTACCATTTGAACGATTGGTCCAAATTCCTCTGAACCAAATTGTATTTGATTTGCTTTTAAAATAAATTCACGTATCTGATCTTTAATTTGTAAAGGGGGTTTATCATATTCTTCTATTTCTTTTTCTTCTTCTTGAACAATCTTTTTTTCTCTCACATCTTTTTCTCCACTTTCTTCATCTTCTTGAACAATCTTTTCTTCTCTCTCTTCTTTTTCTTCTTGAACAACCTTTTCTTGAATTTTTTCTTTTCTTTCTTTTAAACTATTTTCAGGCTTAGGCCTGATTTCTATATTTTCAATAGGTAAATCAAGAGGAATACCTTTATAATCAAAATTAATATAAATACTTGAAAATTCTGGAAATGTTTTAATTTCAATCATATCTTCTTCTAAATTAGTAATTTCACCTGTGATAACTAGTGGAACTTCACCATCAAAATATATATTAATCCATACACCTGGTAATAATCCATTTTGTCTAGCATATCCTAATTTATCACTACGACTTAAAATAGAAATGGATTTAATAGAACCATTACCAATAGTTTTATCTGGATTAATAGATAATTCAATATTGGTTAAATCATCCACATTCAACAATTTTATAACATGTAAATCTATATAATCAATTAAAAATATCTTATCATTTAAAGCATCGTTTGCCGGATCCAAAATTTTAATTACATCCCCTAGTTGTATACTAATAAAAGTTTCTTTGGTAATTTCATTTATCATCAATAGTTCCTATATTTATAATAGAAATTTTTATACTTAAGTATTTAATAAGTTTATTTAAATACATTTTAATTCATCTAGAAAATATAGTTAAAGAGATATTGTGAAATAAATAAATAGAATATATAAAATGGTTATTAGTGATTTATTTTACGACTTATCCAATATAACTGAATTAAAAGATTTAATATATAAAGACAATATAACTACTGATTTAAACATTCTAAATAAACATTCATCATACTCGTCTATAAATAAACAATCTTATCAAGTTATCCGTTATAACAAAGACGTTTTAAATCAAAGTCTTATTCCTACATATGGATTATGTCGTTCCATTATTTTGAATAAAAATAATCGAATAGTTTCCTTTTCGCCTCCAAAATCAATACCTAGTGAAGACTTTATTACTAACTATAAAGCTACAGATCAAAATATAATTGCAGAAGAATTTATTGAAGGAACAATGATAAATGTATTTTGGGATCCAGATGAACACAATTGGGAAATTTCCACCAGAAATACAGTTGGAGCTGAAACAAAGTTTTACCAAGATGGTTATGGCAAAACATTTAGAACTATGTTTTTAGAAGCACTTGAAGTAAGTAATTTAAAATTAGATGATTTAACTAAAGAGTTGTGTTATAGTTTTGTTTTGCAACATCCAGAAAATAGAATAGTAGTTCCTTTTTATAAACCGCAATTATACTTAGTTGCAGCCTATTGTTTTATTCAAGGTAAAACATCTGATTTACTTATAGTTCATCCTTGTATCATGAGTAAACTAAAAGATAGTATTGTTTTCAAAAATACTTCTATTAATTTTCCAGAGATATATAGTCTAACTAGCTATAGTTCCTTAATTGAAAAATATGCTTCCATGAATACTCCGTATAATATCATGGGACTTGTACTGCATAATTTAAAAACAGGTGAGAGATGTAAAATTCGAAATCCTGTTTACGAACAAGTACGTCAATTAAAGGGAAATCAACCTAAATTACAATATCAGTATCTTGTTTTAAGACAGGAAAATAGAGTTCAAGAATATTTAACTTATTATCCTGAAGTAAAACAATTATTTTCACAATTTAGAGACCAGCTTCATTTATTTACTAAAACATTATCATCTAATTACATTTCCTGTTATATTAAAAAGGAAAAACCATTATTAGAATATCCAGAACAATATCGAACTCATATGTTTCATTTACATCAGTTATATATGAATGAATATAGCAAAAAGGTATTGATTAATTTAAGTGTTGTAATTAATTATGTTAATAATCTCCATCCGTCACAACAAATGTTTTCATTAAATTATTCATTGAGAAAAAGATATATTGATTTTAAAACTAAGGAACCAATTGTTAATATCATAAATAATGAAAATAATGATAGTTGTTAGTAAAACATTTATTTTGTATAACTATTATAAATAATAATAAATATAGTCAATAATAAAACAGGTATATATTGCAAAATTTGTTTCATATATTATCATTCTAAAAATTTTTAATTATAATGATAATTTAAAGAATAAAAATTATATTTATATATATTCATAAATGGACGCATTAAAGTATATTGTAATTTTATTAATGAATAAACTAATGAATATATTTTTAAAAACGATTAATCCAAACTATATAGATATAGAATATAAAGAAGAGGAAAAAATGATTAATGATATAAACACATTATTTTTTGAATAATTATTTTAAACCCATTATATAAATAATGAGTTTAAAATTAAACACTAAAAAACCAATATTACTTTTTTTAATTATATTTTTACCATTTTTCTTATATTTAGTATTAAAATATTTTATTTTTAAAATAATAAATAATTCATCAGTTCAATGCCAAAAAAAAGAATAAATTTTTTTATTTTTTATCAACGTCATTTATCTATAGTCTATTATTTTTTCACTATTTTCAAGAATTCTTTATGGATTTTTTTATAAACATTGATTGCCTCAACAACGCATTCTTTTAAATTTTGTTTTACAACAGATTTATCCGTAGGTTCATTATAAGCAACTCTAATAATACTTTCTGTATCATGTGGATGCATTTTTTTAAAACCACAAAAGGAAAGCGATTTCATATTTTCAAAATATTTATGAAATAAAATAAATTCAATTACTTTTCCAATAGTATAATCTTCATTTTCTAAAATAACATCATAACTATTTTCCATTGTATTTAAGGAACGATTTATTTTTAATTCATCTGTTTCTAATAATGTATCGAGTTCCATTAATCTTTTAATAATAATTTCACATGCTTTATTGAATAGTTCATAATTAGTAAATACACCAACAGATTGAATAATAAAATCAAAACTATCAGGTACACAAATTCTTAAAGCATCTAATAATTTCCAGTTTTTACCTTCATATTTGATTGCATCTTCTGAAAGTCCATCATCTTTCCATTGCTGAACTTTTTTACCTAATTCTTGGTCTATTTTATTTGCATCTGGGGTGTTTCCATAGGAACAAGTAGAAACAGTATTAAAAGAACCGTCTTCTTTAGCAGTTCCAATAACGAATTCACATGTTAATTGAATTTTTTCTCCTGGTATTTCATCTGATATTTTTGGCCGTAATCTTACAAAATCAATATAATAACCAGTATAATCATTAGGAGGGAAAATAGCCTTGGTATCTTTTTCGGATAAATAATGATTAGTAACTATATTTTTAATTTTAAAATTTTCTGTTGTGACATAAATAATAGTATCTGTAGTATTTTCTACATCTACCTCCAAGATATAATTTTTTAGTGGCATTTCCAAGTCAGTAATATGAATAGGTATACAACTTAAACGCTGTTTAATAATTTCATTATTTAGGCGAGACGTATTTATAATAATATTAGCCTTATTTTCCTCATAAGGAGTAGTTTTAAATACAACTATAGGAATATCTGACAATATTGTTCTACGTATAGCATTTACTAGACTTACATTTAATCCACTTATGGTAAAAGATAATTTTCCATCTAATTCAACGGGCTTAGTAATATGAGGGTTCATAATATATTGATATAATAATCTATATTTAATATATAATATTAATCAATTTTTTATAAAATAAATATTCTATAAAATAAATATTCTATATTATTAAAAATAAATATTATACAAATAATAAGTTAAAATAATAATTCAAATTAACTTATTATAAATAAAATGAGTTCTATACTATATTATAGTAATTATTGTGAACATTCCAAAAAATTATTACAAAATCTTTCTAAAACTAATTTAACCAAAGATATTCATTTTATTTGTGTTGATAAAAGAATAAAAGATGAGAATAATAAAATTCATATTATTTTGGAAAACGGGCAAAAAATAATTATGCCTGAAAATGTCAATCGAGTTCCTGCACTCTTGTTATTAAATCAAGGTTATGATGTATTGTATGGTGAATCCATTCTTAATTATTTTAAACCAAAACAACAAGAAATGGTAAAACAAGCTACTTTAAATAATATGGAACCAATGGCTTTTTCTTTAGGAGGAGGTGGATACGGAATAGTTTCTGATCAATTCAGTTTTTTAGATATGGAACCTGAGGCATTAGAAGCCAAAGGAAATGGTGGAATTCGTCAAATGCATAATTATGTAGACTTAAATTATAATGATAAAATAGCAACTCCATCTGACGATACAGATTATAAAGGTTCGAATAAAATTTCTCAAGAAGTAACTATTGAAAAGCTACAACAACAGAGAGATAGTGATCTTCAAAAGGTAAATGGAAGTATGCAACGACCAATATAATTAAACAAATTATTTATAAAACATCTTAAAAACATTCATTATAAATATGTAATATGTCTACTAATTTTCTTCAAGCTTTTAACGATCATTTTATTGATTTTGTAAATGATATTCAGAGTGTTTTCCCAGAAGATCATGATTTATTAGTAGCAAAAAATTCTTTCATAACAATAAGAAAGGCTAACCCAAAGTTAATTGTAAAAATTTGGAACACTTATATTGTTAGTAAATATAAAAAAGAAATTGAAAATGGTGATATAGGATTTTTTATTGAAAAAGATTATTCACAAGATGTAAATGGAATTGAACATTCAGATAAAATAATGGAAGCAATTAACCGTTTAAGAGAACCAATTAAAAATATGAGTAAGGAAAGTCAGGAAAAAACAATGAAGTATATTCAGAATTTAAGCAAATTATCTACTTTAGCCATTAATTAATTAATTAATAAGTATTAAAAATAATATTTATCTAGTTTGATTTAAACAAATAAATTTATATCAAACATATAATGAACGAACCAACCCAAATCCCAGAAGGATTAAAAATACCAGAAGAGTTTCCCAAAATAATAAAGGACTTTATTACGGATATTAAAACTACTTTTCCCGAATATTTACCATTTATAAATAAATGGTGGAAAGAAAAATCTATTTTTGATTATATAGAAAAAGAAGAAGAGAGAGAAAAAGCTTGGGAAGACAGCCAACAAAAATCGATTATCTTTATCTTTAATTTTTGCATAAGAAAATTCCCTCCACGTTTTTTCGATATTTTATATCAAAATGACACTATATTTCTTGATGAAAGTCAAGTGGATACAGAGTTACTTCCCCAAATTCATTTCAAGAATATATGGCAATTAGAAATTAGTGATAAAACCAAAGAAACCATTTGGAAATATCTTCAATTAATCTTATTCTGTATTACTGGTTGTGTAGAAAACAAAGAAGCTTTTGGGGAATCGGCAAAATTATTTGAAACAATTAATGAGGAAGACTTTAAGAGCAAGTTAGAGGAAACATTAGAAAAAATGCATGGATTATTTGATAATGAAAGTAATACTGAGTACAATGACAATGATGAAACCTCATCGGAAGAACCTAAAATTAATATTAATAACTTACCAAATGCAGATAATCTACATGAACATATTACTGGTATGTTGGATGGTAAATTAGGTCAATTAGCAAAAGAAATCGCAGAGGAAACAGCAAGTGAATTAGAACTAGATATGGAAAATGTAACTGATATGAAAGATGTTTTTGGAAAACTATTGAAAAATCCGACGAAATTAATGGGATTAGTAAAAAATGTAGGATCAAAATTAGATAATAAAATCAAGTCAGGTGAAATTAAAGAAAGTGAACTTATATCCGAGGCAAGTGATATTTTAAATAAAATGAAGAATATGCCTGGAATGGATAATATCCAAGAAATGTTGGGAAAAATGGGATTAGGAGGAAAAGGTGCAAAAGTAGATATGAATGCAATGGAAGCTCAGTTAAATCGTAACATGAAAAAAGCTGAAATGAAAGAAAGGATTAAAAAGAAGGCGGAAATGAAAAAAACGGAAACTAAAATGGAAACACCTATATTTCCTAATCCAGATGCTTTAACAGAAGAGCAGTTAATTTCTATGTTTAATAAACCTGAAAAAGTAGTAAATGAAGTAAAATCAGATGCTAAAAAAAATAAAAAGGGTAAAGGAAAAAAATAATTGAATTAAACAAGCCAATTATTTATTAAGGATTTATTATGGATTTATTAATAATTTGTTAATAATTTATTAAGGATTTGTTAATAATTTATTAAGGATTTTTAAAACAATTATTATTTGGATCATAAAAACTGCCTATATTTTTAATATTATTAAAGTCAGTGTAAAATTGATAACACGTGTGTAATGTATTTGGATAATAAGTAATGTTTCTTTCATCAGAACATTGTCTATCATGGATGTTTACTTTTCTAGCCAACCAATCTTCATAATAATGACGTCTTTCGGTTTTAATTGGTTTTTCAAGACTAAATATATATGACCCTCTAGCATACCAAAAATTATACCATACCCATCCTAAATGACTTGATGCATACCCAATTTTATCTATTTTAGGAAAAATATCAAATATTTCCTTTATTTTATTCAGGTCTTTCAAAATAATGTTGTAAGCATCATTTTTATTATTTTCATAACTATTGGAATGAGTAATACCTTTGGCATGAAAGTATAATAATAAATCATTGGAGTTATTATGAATTTGTCCTAATTCCCAAATCTTTAATATGCCTTCATATTCAAAATTATTGTTATAATGACATTCAATTACAAGTGTTAATTTAGAATAAAGTTTGAAATGTGTTTCAATAGTTTTTCTAAATTGATGTTCTTCAGATGGTGGTAATACAGCTATAATATATATAGTTGCTTCCCATTCTTTAATTAAATTTGTTTGATTTATAATCCAATCATAATACATATTGTTATTTTGATTAAAGTAACAATTAATGTAATAAACAATATTTAAATTATAATGTTCCATTCTATTAATATCAACTTCAGTATTTATATCAACATAATGCTGATAATTTTTTGTTACAATAGACATTTAATCTAGATATATAATAAATATAAAACAAAAATATTTATTATTCAAGTTATTATTTAAGTTATAAATCAAATTATAATTATAATTTTATCATTTATATATAATGTTTTCGAATAAATTAACTTCTGGAAAGCATATGATATGTGATATTTATGATATTAAAAATACAAATTTATTAAATAATAAATATCTTCTCTCTACTTTACTGAAAAATATTTGTTCTAAATATGGTTTTGAAATATTAAAAGAAGCTGATTATTCCTTTGAACCTATTGGATGCACTATTATTTTTTTACTTTCAGAGTCTCATATTTCTATCCATACCTTTCCTGAAAAAAAACATATTTCATTCGATATATATACATGTCGTTATTATAACGATAATTCTGAATACATTGAAATATATAATTTTCTTATTAACCAATTAAATGCTTCAATTGAAAGTGAATGTAAAATTATTGATAGAAATTTTAAAAGTGAAAATTTGAAAAAAGAAAAAACCACAATTGATTACTTTGATATATTCAATCCTTTGGAAATGTAAACAAAGTATATAAACATTAAATTGTACATTTTAACATTAAATTTCCTAAAAAATTAAGTTGTCTTATTATATATTATGAATACTACATTATGGATAAATGATCCAACTATTTTATTACATAAAAATTATATTGTTGATTTATGGCCAACACAAAATATGTACTACGAACAAAAAGTTAATGCTATAACACGATTTATTATATTTATTAGTATTTTAGGATTTATATTTACTATGAAATACAATATCCTTCTGATTGGTGTTGCGACATTAGCAGTAATGTGGGTAGTTTTAAAAATGAAAAAACCCAAAGTTTCAAAAAAAATATTAGAAGAAGGTTTTGTTGTTAATGGGGATAAAATAGAAAATTTGTACCAAAAAAAAACAATAACTAATCCAGTTACTTTAGAAACAGTTCTTAAAGAAAACTATAAAGAAGGAACAAAGAAAAATCCATTTAGTAATGTGTTAATTACTGATTATAAGGATGACCCAACTCGAAAACCCGCACCACCATCTTTTAACACAGACGTAGATGAAGATATAACAAAAAATGTAAAAAAAACAGTACAATTCCTAAATCCTGATATAAAAAATACCAATAAACAGTTATTTAGTAGTCTAACGGATAAATTTTATTTAGATCAATCCAACAGAGCTTTTTTTTCTACACCCAACACTAAAATACCAAACGATCAAAAAGCATTTGGTGAATTTCTATATGGAAATATGCCGAGTGCCAAAGAATCTACTCCAGAAGGTAACTTGCAAAGAATTGCGGATAATTATCGTTATCAACTATATTAAATTATTTCTTTTATACAAAATTTATTATTTAGTAAAAATTATGTTTAATATATATATATACTATACAAATGGCCTCAGTATACAATTATACATTTGATAATACTTCAAGAATTGGTAATGATAGTTGTTGTATAGATCAAAGAACTATTCAAAATACTGGATATTCAAATTATTTACTGCAAAATTATTTTTCTCAAGATTGTTCCATGAAAAAACCAATAGAATTAGCAGTTAGTCAACCAGGCGTTTACTATAATGGAGGTTATAATGTTGGAGCAGGAGGTTGCAATATTGACACCAGTTCTCAGTTACAAATTGGAACGGTCCAAACACATCCAAAATGTCACTTGGATTTATTTCAACGTCCATTTGCGACAGTTCCATATTTAGGAAGAGGTTCAGTTAATCCAATTGTTGAATCACAAATTTTACAGGGAGAGTTAGGTATAAATAAAAAGAGTGTTTCTAGTTTAAGCGAGAAAAGTTATATTAAATATTCAAATACTCCATTACTTCCTTGTGTAAAAGAAAGAATGACTAATCCTGCATATAGTGTAGAAGGAGTTGCATCAAATGGGTGGGTACGAGGTGGTATACCATCTAGAGATCTAACTAGAGATAAAGATTTCTTTGATACTCATACTGATACTCAATATGTTTAAATGAAAACGGACTTAAATAATATAGAATAATTATGATATGTATGATACTAATGTTTATTGTATATATCATAAAGAAGATATCTTTTTAGATAGTGATAATTTAACTTTAGAACAGAAAGATAAGATAAGGGAAGATTTATATCGAAATGATTTATTAAATATTTTTCAATTAGAAAAATATAATGATGAATTATTAGGAAGAGCATTGGATGATTTATATGATAAAATTTCTAGTTCTGATATTCTAATACAATATATAATAAAACTAATGGAAATTTATTATGGATTTTCCCAAGACCCCAAATTTGGTATTATTTTTTTATTTACTTATGAGAATATGTATTTATTCCATCCATGTATCATTGACTACTTATTACATAAAGAAATAAGAGATGAAAATTTAAGTGTTTTAAAATCAGAATTATTTTAATAATAAATATATATATATGGCATCCACACGTAATAAAAACACTCCAGGAAACTTTTGTTTACAGCAAAGATATTATGCTCATTCAGAACATTATTCCTTATATCCTAATTCACAATATGGAGCTGCATATACAACACAAATTCCAGGTTTAGGTTTATTACCAGGCCAAGTACCTGCCAATAAATTATCAAGTAATTCTGTCGATATTGAATCTTTTCTTTATGGCGTTAATTCCACTAATTTAGTTAATCCTGCACCAATATTGGTTCCAGAAATATCTAAATTATGTCAGGCGAATATATATAAATCTACTCCCACTTATATTCCCGAACCGTTAGTTGTAGTTAAAAATCAACGTCCACTACCAATTCCATAACTATAGTATTTTATAAAACAACAATTTTTTATTATATTATATAAATGAATTCTATTTTTCTTGGAAATAAATCAAAACCAAATTTTTTAGTTGAAATTTTGCCCAAAAAAAAACAAATAAGTATTTATAAACCAGATAAATATAGTAAAAATGAGGAATTTTACGAAAAATATTCACTTGGGCAATTATTAATTACAACAAATTATAATGAAATCATTTGTGAAAAAAAACCTATTCCTTACAAAGATTTTTTATTTACTCCAAAATTAATTTTCAAGATAAAAAATAACTATCTTTGTGTTTCAAATACATTAAAAATAAAAGAAAAAGAATAGTAATCGGATTCTAAATATTATATAAATTAAAAATAGTTGTATTTTAATTTATATCAACTTATTTCTTAAACATCTTTCTTAGTTAAATTACCAATATGAATGTGAGTTATTTTATCAAAAAATACGGACTTGTTTCCTTGGATAAACCAACTATTAGCATATTCTCTTTCAAAAAATTCTTCCTCTGTATAAAAATCACCTAATTCTAATATTGTTTTAACATCTATTAATGATGGTTTTAAACAAAAATACGAATGATTTAAGCTTAATTTATTTTGGTTTATAATTCCAAAACCTTTATCTAAATTTATAAAATCTCTATTATTATAATCCTCCATTATTTCCCCATTATTTATATTAAATAATATTTGTTTTACATTTTGAATATTCAAACCCTGAATGGCTTTTTCAATATAATTCATTTTATCTATAAATATAACACTATTGTCTATATGTATCCAATAGGCAGGTTTTAATTCATTTAATTTATTCCATATTATATTCATACTTTTTAAATGACTTTTTTCTTCTGGAGTTTTAAAATAATAATCTATCCATCCAAATAATTTTTTCATACTATTTCTCTCTAATTCATTAGAGTTTTCATCTACACAAAACCAATATTCTATTTGGGAAACATCAGTCCAATGATTTAAAATTGAATTAATGGTTTGAATAAATAAATTAAATTGTGCACCACTTATAAAAGATATAAATATTTTGGGTTTATCATTATTTTTAAATTTATAATTATTCCATTTACAAAGATTTTTAATATTTTTTTGCCATAATAAATTCCATATTTCAATTATTTTTGGTTCAATAAAAATATTTTTTTTTTGCATATCATTCAATATTTTATTAAAATTATAAAATAAAGGTAAAGACTTTTCATCCTTCTCAATAAAATTTTTATATTTATATAAACAATACACCGTTTTATTGAGTAAAGAAAAATCTAATTTCCCTTCTTGAATAATTGATTTACAACACGCATATCCACTTTCTAAATCACCTACATGTGACGCTGCCAATGCATTATAAAATTCAAACTGACCTTCATATAAATGTGAAAACAAAAATAATTTACCTTGTGGAGACTTATTATAATATTTGAATTTATGATATAACAAATTCACTAAAAAAAAATTGTCACTTGTCAATAATTTATTTACAGCTAGAATAACTCCATCTACTCTTTCGTTGTCGTATTCAATAGATTTTAACCAATATTTATAAGCATTATTTACATCTTTTTTTTGATAATAAAAATTACCAATCATTAAACAACTAAAAAATTTTTCTTGAGACCAATTATTCATTTCCAAACATTTTAAATACCATTCTAATGCGTCTTCTAAATAGGCTGCTCCTGCATCTCTATAACTTTGGGCGCAATAAAAAGCATATCTTCCAGCTAATTCATAATCTATACTAAATATACGTTCAAAAGCGTTCTTTAGTATAATAGCATCTTTAATATATTTTTTTTCATCATTATTTCTATGACCATTTTTACCTGAAACAATATAATAATCACCAATAATTAAACATGAGGAATTACTATTAATTCCAGTAAGATATTCATGTAAAACTCCAATAAACTTCCATTTTTTACGATTATTAACTAATAGTGGACGACTATACGTAAAACCTTTTCCAAATTTTAAATCATATCTATCATGTTCTAAAATATTAGGTAATTTAAAATTTCCAACAATTATATCATCCGCATCAAAAATAAATAAATAATCAGTTTTATCAAACGCACATTCTAATGCTTTTGTTCTATTGGAACCAAAGTCTTCCCATTCATGTTCTACTAATTCTCCAGGTATATTTTTTTGTTTAAAATATTCTTTAATTATATTTTTAGTTTCATCTTGTGAACCGGTATCAGCAATTACCCAATAATCAATTGGTATATAAGTTAATATATTTTCTAATGTTTTCAAAATTATATGGGATTCATTTTTAACAATCATATTTAAACATATAGTTGGATAATTTGATTTTTTATTTTCCATGTAATATTAAAATAATTAATTATTATTTAAATAATTATTTAACTTATTATAATATATATTTATGGCAAATACTAGATTTCATTATGATGCATGCAGGACAATTAAAGGTAATCAACAATCTACTGGTCCCGGAAGATGGATGTTAGATGTACCTGGTAATGGAAGTAATCCTTGTTATATAGATGATCCACAAATAATTATACAAAAATGGGGAGCTAATCTAAGAAGTAATACTATTAATTTAGAAAGTGACTTATTAGGAGTAAATAGACAAGTAGGAAGAGATTGTTTAGGAAAAGACAATTATAAAGCATATAATGTACCTAACGAACCCATTTCATATCCAGTTTGTAAACAACTATATACAGAACAATCAAGGGCAATAATGCCAGCATGGACTGCTAGAGACTTGGAACAAGTCGATTGGTATTATCCACAACTTAATCCACAGGAAAACACATGCTACCCATTCGAAAATAATTTAAGTACACGTATTTTAGAAAAGGATTATTTTAAAGCTAAAAATCAGTGTTTATTAAATAATAATGATGCTATTCCTTTACCACCTCGTTTTCCAAATAGTGGTGGAATTTATCCGTTATAAATATTTATAAATCCACGTTGCTCTAAATAAAAAAATATACTAATGTATATATAATGGAACTAGCCATACCTTTAATTGCATTGGGTGGAATGTATATTATATCAAACAAATCAAATGATGATAAAAAAACTCATTCTTCCACAAATAAAGAAAATTTTAGCACTATGGGTAAAAAGACAAATTATCTTCCTAACGTTAATATTCCTCCACAAAATTATCCAGTAACAAATATTAATGAATTAGTTGATTCCGTACAAGAATATCCTAACCCAAATCAAGCAACAGATAAATATTTTGATCAAACTTATTATGAAAATCAAGTAGACAGTGGAAAAAAGGTTGGACAAAATCCTCAAGATATATATTCTTTAACAGGTAATTACCTAAATTCAGAACAATTTAAACATAACAATATGGTTCCATTTGTAGGTGGTAAAATCAAAGGTTACACTTATGATGTAAATATATCGGAATCAATTTTAGATAATAAAATGGGAACTGGATCACAAATTATAAAAAAAATAGAACAAGCACCATTATTTAAACCTGAGGATAATATGCAATGGGCATATGGTACACCAAATAATAGTGATTTTTTTCAATCAAGAGTTAATCCTGGAATGCGAAATAATAATGTTAAAAATTTTGATACAGAATATGTTGGTCCTGGATTAAATTTAGGATATACAACTAATGGTAGTGGAGGTTATAATTCTGGAATGGAGGCAAGAGACTGTTGGTTACCTAAAACAGTAGATGAGTTACGTGTTGTTACTAATCCCAAATTAGAATATACACAGGTTAATTTAGAGGGTCCTGCTCTATCTTTAGTAAAAAATGTAGGAAAAATAGGTAGAATTGAAAAACAACTTCCAGATAAGTTCTTTATTAATACACAAGATCGATGGTTAACTACCAAAGGTATGGAGACTGGACCAGCTCTTAGACCAGTTCAAGAAATGGGAGTAATTAGAAGACCTTGTCCTGAAAATGGTTATATAGGACCAGCAGGCAAAAATGATATGACATCTGGTTATGCACCTGAAAATTTCGAACCATCCAAAAGAAATGTATTGGGAGAAACGGATGTACCAGTTTCATCCGCTGTTGGACGAGGTCCACAAGAACTTGGCGGCAGTAATGTTAAAACTCATTTTATACCCAAAAATAATCGAAGTTCTGTTCCTCAGCCAGAAGTTTTTGGAAGTGGATTTACAAATGCTATTGGTGCAGTAATTGCTCCAATATTAGATATAATAAGACCATGTAGGAAAGAAGAAGTCACTTGTAATGTAAGAGTTTATGGTGACGTACAACCACATGTAGCTAGTGGATATGTATTCAATCCCAAAGATGTAACTTTAACAACAGTTAAAGAAACTACTATGTATGCTCCACAATTTAATATAAACAATCAAAGAGATTCTAGTCATTACGTGAATACTCATTCACCTTATCAACCTACTCAAAGAGATACCACTGGTGAAAATTCTAATATTATTGGAAATGTGGGAGGAATTGCAAATCAAGGAGGAAATCGTCTTTATTCATCATCTTATATCCAAACTAATAATGAACTTAAATCTTCAGGAGTAGTATATGATTGGATGCCAGGAGGTGGAACTCAGATTTTTAATCCAACAATGAATGTTGAAATGAAGAACGTGAATAATAAAAATCAATGTAATCCAAACCCATTAGCAATGCCAAATGCTGTTATTAAACGTCCTCCATCCAAATATACATATGGAAAAGTACAAGTTCCTCAATATAATAATGAATGTATAGGGTGTGATCGTATTAACCCCGATATATTACAGGCATTTCGTCAAAATCCATATACTCAAAGTCTTACATCATCGGCATAAAATATATTATATATTATTTATAATATGTTTAATTTTCATATAAAAATTATTCCAATACAATAAGTATAATATATTTATTAGAATGTTGAATATTCATACTCCTATTATAGAAAGATTATCTTATTTTAAAAGTATTCATAAAATTCCTAATATCATATTTCACGGACAATCTGGGTCAGGTAAAAGAACAATTGTTAATAATTTTATTAATGAAATTTATAATAATGATAAAGAAAAAATAAAATCATTTGTAATGTATGTTAATTGTGCTCACGGTAAAGGAATTAAATTTATAAGGGAAGAGCTAAAGTTTTTTGCAAAAACCAATATTAATTCTAATGGTGGTGATATATTTAAAAGTATTATATTAATTAATGCAGATAAGCTAACAATTGATGCTCAGTCTGCATTACGTAGGTGTATTGAATTATTTAGTCATAATACAAGATTTTTTATAATTATTGAAGATAAATTTAAATTATTAAAACCTATTTTATCTCGGTTTTGTGAAATCTATATTCCAGAAACAATTTATAATGAAAATTATATTAATTTATACAAGTTCCATTTAAATAAAACATTTAAATTAGAGGATATAAAATCATCTAGATTAGAAAAATTAATAAAAAATTTAACTAAATTAATAACTCCTAATATGAATATAATTGATATAATGAATATTGGATTAAATTTATATGAAAAAGGATATAGTGCATTGGATATTGTTAATTTAATTGAAAATAATAAATTTTTTAAATTTTCTTCTAATGAAAAAAAATTCGAGTTATTATGTGCTTTCCATAAGTTACGTAAAGAATTTAGAAATGAAAAATTATTAATACTTTTCTTATTGAATTTTATATATATAAGTTCAGATATTGCTTTAGAAAATATATCTTTTATGTAAAATGGATGATTTTAGTACGTCAACCTTGTATGAATCAAAAAATGAATGGAGTGCAAGATTATTAACTATTCTTACACCATTGATTATTGAGGGTTACAAAGCCATTTTCGATGAAGCATGGAAATTATGTAAAGAAAATAATGAACATGAAAAATATTTAATGACCTTTCAAAATTTTATCAGTAGAATTCCAAAGTGGAACCCTTCTATTATAGAACAAGAGAGAAAACGTATTTGTGAAAAAAGCGGTTGTGGATATTTAGAAGATTTAGTTGTTTGTACTCATATTATACAATTAAAAATATTAACTGCAATGAGAGTAGGCCAAAAACAAAAAAAAATCGATATTAATGTCCCAAAATTGGATGACTTTATTCATAAAATTTATATTAATGGTGCAAGAAAGATATATAAAAATATATATTTATTTGAAATAAATATTCCACCATTACAAGTTCAAAAAAATAATCGTGAATTAGAAATTATAGTTCAAGAATGTATATTAAATACATTAAGAGATAATATTCCAGTAGAAAGTATTTTAAAAGCATATATGGATGAAACAATAGAAGAAGACATAGTTGAAGAGGTGAAAGAGGAGATTATTCCTAATGAAAATATACCCCTGGAAAATATATCAGTTGATAAATCAGCTTTAGAAAAAAATAACGATTTAACATCAAATAATAGATTATCTTTTAATGATGTTGATATGGCACTAGATACTGATAACCAACAACATATTATTGATGCACCAAAAAATATTGAACGTCTCGAAGAAATAAGTGAAACTCGAAATCAACAACGTAAATTAGAAACGGAAGAAGATGAAAATGAAAATATTAAATTAAAAATAACTGATCAGTCTGCTGACTTGAATAATTTAGATATACATGTTATTGAACCTCCTGAATTAAATTTACTTCCCGATTTATTAATTGATGACATTGAGGTTTTAGATTAGAATAGAAAATTTGCGTTTTTGCGTTCAAAATAAAATAAGAAACTGATTTATTAATGTAAATGGAAAATATATTTCTTCTTTCCGGAATAATTGCAGTAGTTTTTTTTGTAATTAAATTTATTGAAATGCGTTTCGTTGAAAAAGAAGCCAAGCCTTTAAAAATACTTTTTAGAGATACTTTAATTGTTTATATTAGTGCAATATTTGGATTTTTTTTAAATAGTCAATTAAAACCAATAATCCAAAATGGTGGAGTAGTAAGTTCTGCAAATCCAGCTGTATTTACTGATAATCCATCTTTTTAGACTAATGTTTAATTTTTATCTTTCTATATAACAAAATTCTATTGGATTTCCATTAAAATCAATTAATTTTTTAATAGTTTCATTTATATTTAAATTATTAATAATACAATATTCAAATAATGTTTCAAATAATTGAATTTCAGGTGCATAAGTCCATCTTTCGTATTCATGGTATTTTAAATTTTTATAATTTGTACAAATATTTATACTTTCAAATTCATCAATGTTTGCATTAAATGTATATGTCCCATATTTATTATTCAAGGAGCTACAATAACATTTCATAATATCTGGTTTACCAATTGCAAAAAAGTCCCAGTCAGCCAAAAGATGAATATTTACATTTAGATCAAGCATCTTGATGTTTTCCAAAATATTATATTTAAACACAGTATCTAGTCTTAAACGTATTACATAATCATAATGTGTATTTGAAGTATAATTTTCTAATAAATTATAACAGTCAAGAATTTTATAATGTTGATAAATACTACCTTCATAGATGAAACAATTCGGTTTTTTAGGTTGACTTCTATATTTGTCTATATAATAATTAACTGATGGAAGAGGATATCCAATTGGTTCATAATAAAAATCTGTATTTAATAAATGGATATTTTTAATATTTTCATAACCAAAGTATTTAAACGTATTTTCCAAATGTAAGTCGTCAGTAGATATAAATATATCATATTGAAATTTTTTTTTAAATTCTTCAGTAAATATAAATTTATTATAAGATTCTAAAATTTCATTTTTTTTATGGGAGTTATGGGATAAAGGATTACATCTAGCCTGACCTGAAAATAAAAAAGCTATTTTTTTCATATAATATTTTAATACTTTATTTTTTGCAGAAATTTAACTTTGATATAAATTATATGTTTATTATATAATATTTTTCTATTATATAATGGGACAAATTCGAACCACCTCTGTTCATTTTTATAGAAGAGGAATAAGTGATCGATATCCAAGAGTTGGATCAAATATACAAGGGAATTATGATGTAGTAAGTAATACAAAAATGTTTCAACATAAATTAACAACACCAAACTTTTCTTTTAATAATTTTTTATTTACAAGAAGACCTAATATTCCTTTCACATATAATTAATTATCAATTATCTTCCAGACCATACTTTAATAATATGTTTTGGTATTCGCTTTTTAATATATAAATCATTTTCATATTCGCCAAAGCTATACCCCCATTTTTCATATTTCATTATATCTCCAAAGATTGACTTGAATTGATTATTTTTTTTATATTCTTTTGAAAAAATAATTCCCATTATTCTTTCAAGGCAACATCTATCTACTCTTCTAGATACACACATTAACATATTATTTATATTATACTTGTTTTGTAAAAAAACTAAAAAATCATGTTTGATAAAACATTGTAGACCAAAACATCCAAACCATACATCTCTATTTAAACCTAATACATTTACTTGTGATAATAAAATACTTTCTTGTAATTGAACAAAATAATTTAGTTTACTTGATATACGTAATGTATTTTCCATGTTTTCTTTATCCGCATTAAAATGCCATAATCTAATTACATTAAATGATAAATATTTATCAAAATTAATCTTTTTATGAAAAAATACACTATCATGAATAATTACTGCATTATCAAAAAATTTATTTTTATAATAATAATAGTATGGGAGAAGTTCTCCTCTGCCTGGAAATTCTGATTTAATAATTTCTATATTTTTATATTCATGATGAGCTTTTACAAATTCCTCTTTACTATTATCATCTATTATAACTATTTTTCTATGTGGATAAAAAGTACGAATGCACTTAACACAATGGTTCCAATATTTATTGGTTTTTTCACATTTAACATGTCTAGTTATAATAAATCCATAGGATAAAAAATTTGGTTTTATATCTAGTAAAGGTGCCATATATTATATTTATAATAAAAAATTGATTTATAAATATAAATATAATATTAATGATATAAAAGATAATGGCTGATTTTATTCCAGAAATATTTACTAATGATGATATTTATGAAATGTATGTGAGTAACGAAGAATTAACTATATTGGATATGGCAATTTTAACTAAACTATATCCACATATAATCTATAAAATATTGAAAACATTTTTTGAAAAACCTAAAGAACTGAGAGGATATAAAGAATATAGAAATTTTGTTAAAGAACAAAATGATTTATGTTTAGAACTTCATAGCATAAATAATGACTTGAAAGAGGTTAAACAAGAAATAGAATATTTACTGCAAAAAAAACAAGATCTAGTTAATTTAAAAAAAGAAAAATTAGCTAATTATATTTCGTTTATGAATAGTATGAGAGGAATAGACGAGGAGGGAGAAGACGAAGAATATGAATTAGAAGATGATGATGCCATAGAAATTAACTAAATAAAAACTTTTATAAAAACAAAAATTATACAAAAAACTTTTATAAAAAATAAACTTATCTAAACAAAAATAGGTATATCATCAATATTTATTATTTTTTCTCCGGAAGGAATAAGATTTTTCAAAATTCTAAATGATTTAAATTCATTTCTCTCTAATTGATTTTGTGGAGTATGTTTATGGACACATCTTGCAATCATCTTGTATAATTTAAATTCAGGATATCGTTCTTGTCCATTATTTTTGTAAAGTAAATTTATTCCTTTATCATCCAAACACCATTCTATTATTAATTTTGTTACTGGATCCGTACAAGTAGCAACTTCATCCATATCTTCAATTAAATAATCAAATATAGAACAAGCCAATCTACATAAATCAAAACTAAAATTTGGTTCTAGTCTAGGTTTTTTATCATTATAAAATGGTTCAGTATTATATTGCGTAGAAGCATCACCTCCTTGTTGAAAACTATCACTACAAAATATTTTCCCGTCAAATTTAAAAATACTTCTACCGAAATCAATTATTTTATATATTCTACCAAAAGTAGGAATTTGATAATAAATGTTTTCATAACAATAATATATATATTTTTTATTAGTAGAATTAAACATTATATTATTGGTATGTAAATCATTATGAGTAAATGAAAAAGATTTCTGATAAGTAATTAAAATCATTATTACTTGCATAAACATAGAAAACCACTCACCTTCATTTATTTCATTTTTTACCATTAAATCATCCAACGTCATTTCACAATTCTCCATACAAATCAATTGAATTGGAAATTGAGGAATTTTAACCATTAATTTTTCATCTTCATCCAAACTTTCCTCTTCATTACTTTCATCTTCCCATTCAGATTTATCTGAACAACATGAACTATCATCATTTGATTTATTAGTTAAATTATCCTCCTCTAAATCATTACTACCAGATGTATAAGATGTTCGGGAAGAACATGAAGATTCTGATTTTAAGGTAGTAGATTTTTCATCTGGATTATTAAGATATATATTCGTTATTTCCATGAGATCAGTTTTTTCTACTGGTTCTGAAGTGCTGTTTTCAAATATATTTTCAAACAATTCATCTTTTAAACTATTAATAGAATGTATACTATCTATACTAGCATTATGTTGTATATTTATTAATGGTTTTTTATTATTTGTCTCAGGAAATAAATGTGCATAATCTTCAATACTAAATAAACTATTTTTATGTTTATTAAAAAAATCCGAGGTTGTTAAATATTCAATATCATCATAAACATTTAATTGATAATCATTTTTAATAGCTAAAAACGATCCATAATATTCCACATTATGAATAAAATAATATTTTTCTGCAAGTTGATTAGCTAAATATAAAAAAAAACCATCCACATAGGCAGAGTTATTCATATCGAGTAGTTTGGGATAAACTTCGTTTTCCAGTGAAAATAATTGGGGTAGATTAAATAAATTTTTATTTGTAATATCATATTTACCAATTAGATATTTAAATGGGTCTAGTAAAGGAGCCTCCTTAAAAAAGATGTCTTTTTTTTTTGTTTTATCGGATTGTATATTTTTAATTGTTCCTATAAAAAAAGAACCACAAGATTGTTCTTTTTCAGACACATTTAATAAAAACCATTTATTATTGAAGTTGATATTGTTAAAATTAGTTTCATTTAATCCAAAAAAACGATTATAAATGGGAATATAATTTTGCATTTTAGAGAGAAATAATGTGTTTGGTTTTTCTAATGTTTGAAAAAGACTAGAATTTTTTCTTTTTTGATAGTTAATCATTATTAGGTATTTAATATATTAATAATATGTTTTTTTAACTTAATATTTCTAAACAATCTTATTTTTGCGTATTCTAATTAATTATATATTCTTAAATATTCATAATAAATGTCTCTTGAATTAAAAAAATTTGATATGAAAAATATTAGTTTTAAACCAAATGAAACAAAAGGTCCTGTTGTAGTATTAATTGGGCGAAGAGATACAGGAAAAAGTTTTCTTGTTAGAGATTTACTCTTTTACCATCAAGATATACCAATTGGTACTGTAATTTCAGGTACAGAAGAAGGAAATGGTTTTTATGGAAAAATGGTTCCTAAACTTTTTATCCATAATGAATATAATACTGCGATTATTGAAAATATTCTCAAGAGACAACGTTCTGTTTTAAAACAAATAAAAAAGGAAATTGAAACGTATAAACGTTCCACTATTGATCCGCGTACATTTGTTATTTTAGATGATTGTTTATATGATAATACATGGACACGTGATAAGATGATGCGACTTCTTTTTCTTAATGGAAGACATTGGAAAATTATGTTAATTATAACAATGCAATACCCACTTGGAGTTCCCCCAACTTTACGTACAAATATTGATTATGTTTTTATACTGAGAGAACCATATATTGCTAATAGAAAACGTATTTATGAAAATTATGCTGGTATGTTTCCTACATTTGAAGCTTTTTGTCAAGTTATGGATCAATGTACAGAAAACTATGAATGTTTAGTTATAAATAATAATGTCAAATCCAACAAGTTACAAGATCAAGTATTTTGGTATAAGGCTGACAATCATAATGATTTTAAATTAGGATCGAAAGAATTTTGGGAATTATCCAAAGGAATGAATTCTGATGATGAAGATGAAAAATATGATCCTAATAATAATAAAAAAAGAGGATCCGGACAAAAAATTAGTGTAAAAAAAACAGCGAAATGGTAGAATTATTAATAATTATTTATATATCATTTATATAAATGATTATTAATGGAAGTTTTCAAGAAACAGCAACTAATATTAATTTTAAAAAAAAAAAAAATATAACCAAAGAAAATATTTTGATAATTACAGCTGATCTTGAAATATCAAAAAATAATTATAATAATAAACAAGTTATTGAATATAAAGGAGGATATTTAGAAAATAGAGATGGAAATTTTTATTTAAATTCAATAAATAAAACTAAAGATCAAAAAATACCAAAAAATATTTTTAGGACATTTAAATTTGACTATAAAGAAAATGTAAAAAAATCGTGGACTGAAAAACATCCAGATTATAATTATTATTTTTTTAATGATGAAAAATGTTTATCTTTAATAAAAGATAATTTTAACTCTGAAGTCTATGAAACATATATGACATTAAGCGATGGAGCACCAAAAGCGGATTTGTGGAGATGTTGTGCTTTATACCTATATGGAGGTGTTTATGTAGATATTGACTGTGAATGTGAAAATAGTATTTATGATGCTATAAAGGAGTATGACTTTGTAGTACCAGTTGATACTGATAGATCTAGATATGCATTATTTAATGCATTTATGGCTTCTACACCAAGAAATAATATATTGTATCATATGATTAATAAGATCATTTACAATGTGAAAAATAAAAATTATATTGGAAGACATAACAATAATGGAGATGCATTTTCAGCATCAGGACCAGGGGCATTAGGTGAAGCTTTAACTGAATTATTAAATAATCCATATAATACACTATATTATGAATGTGAAATAAATAGAAAAATACCACGTTTTACAAAAATAAATATAGGAAGTCAATATCTAGATATTTATTATTTAAAAAAACAATTAAACGATGATAAATTACAATTTTATTATAATTTTACTAATAATAATAATAACGGATGGAAATATAATTTTACTATTAATAGTAAACAAAACGAAAAGTACCATATTATTAAAAAAATAAATGATGATAATGAAAAAGGATGGAAACATGATTTAGAAATCGCTTGTCATAATAGTTCAAGTAAAACAATGACAGAAACATTTTATTTTGGTGAATATAATTATCATATCGGTAACAGTGATGATAATAATAAAGTAATTGAAATATTTCATGATGAATATGAAAAACTTGTAAATAATATTGACTTTTTAAATGTAGATTTTGATTTTATAATTGAAACTGGTGAAACTAATTCTCCCAAATATAAAGATTATTTTACGTATAAGGTTGTGGAAATATCAAAAAATATTTTAAAATTAGAAATTATTAGAAAAGATGAAGATTTAGGTTGGGGATTAGATATGAAGATTTGTATATATTATTCATCACTCTTTATTGAAACAAATATAAAAAATGAGGACTTGATAAATTCAAAAATAATTACTTATGATTTTTTTGATTATGTTAAATCCAAAACAGTTAAAATTAATAATATAAATAGTTCCGTCAATTATTCAACTACGGTTATTCCAAATTCAAGTAAAATTAAAATATCAATCTTAAATTATGAATATTTCTTACCTATATACACTATTATAAATTTTATAATTCCAAATATAAATTATTTAGAAGACCAAAAAATTAATTTGTTATGGCATAATCAGTGTCCTGAATATGTTGCATTTAAAAAAAATATAATCATTAAAAGTCAAGTTTATCAGAATGAAAAAAATAATATTATGCCATCCTATGTTACAAAACCTATATATAAAAATGAATATTATAAATTAAAATTAAAGAGACCAAATAATATTGCAGTAATTTGTTCCTTTCCATATCATTATGAAATGTTTGGATTTTTAATTAATTATAATAAAAAATTAGATTTTTACGCTAATTTGAAAAAAGACAACTTTCAATACATTGATTTCTATAAAACAATTTTTAAAGATGTAACTTTTTTGCCAATTAATGATTTTAATCATACCAACTATGATGTAATTCTCGATCACACAGATGATGATATTTTTAATTTTAATATTCCATCTGATAAACTAGTTATTATAGAACATGAATATTTCAATAGATGTAAAAATATAAATAAAAAAAGAATATTATCCGTAAATAAATTTAATTATGATAAAATACCTGTAATAATTCCTGTAGCAAGGTATATTGATAAAAAAGGAAAACAAGAAGTATTAAATAGAGAAGATAATATAAATATTATTATTTTCAATAATACTCACAAAAAAGCATTCTTTCATATAAATGACTTTCATGAAAAAATAAATAATATTTTATTAAATACTAGTAAAATTTATAAAATAAATATTTATTATCGTCCTTCAAGTGCTAATAACAATTTGATTAGTAAATTATCTCAAAATAATAAAATAAATTTAGTTGATATCAATAATTCATGTACTATTGACTTGATGAATATTTACAAAAAATGTCATTATTCAATCATTGGTAACGAACAAATAAAACATTCAGGAAGTATTTCTAATAGTTTAAGTTGGGGATGTCAAATATTAACTTCCTCTTTAAGAAGTAGATCTATTAACAGCACATCTATGATTTGTGTAGAAAATATTGAAATACTAGAAAAGAATATTAATTACGATAAAATTTATGAAGATATAGAAAATAATATATTAAAAAATAACACATTATTAAATGATTGTATTTTTAAATACAATGATGATTTATTTTAACGACAATTATATTTTAGTCACTTTTCTTTTTAGTTGCAAAAGGACCACTAATTAGTTCACTTTGTCCATAATCAGACTTACCAGAAACTATATTTTCACCTTCAAATAATTCATTACGAATATCAGAAACCGAAATTGCCTCGTTTTGTTTCAAGAAATCTTCTTGTGTATTAAAATTATTAATTCCCACTAAATTGCCATTTTCATCAATATTCTGAGTTAATCTATTACCAGACAATTCAGCCTTTTTAATATTTTCTTCAATTGCTTGTTGTTTTGTTTCTTTAACACGTTGATCAAATGCATTTTTAGCATTCTTTTCATTTTTATCCTTCTCATGCATCAGTTGATTTAATTCTTCTTCCATATATTCTACTTTTCCAGTTTTATATGCTTCAGGATCCCATGGCATCCATAATCCAACTGGTCCTACAAAAACATCATGATTAGGATCAACCTCCCTTAACATCTTACATCTTAACTCAGCCTCTTCTAATGTTGGATATGAACCTCTTACTTTTATACCTCTAGAACATGTCTGAAAATTATGTATAATACCAAAATTCTTTTCTAATTCCTCCTCATTTTTATCAATAAAAGTTTTATAATCATCACTCATAGAAGATTTAGATATAGCATCACCTTCTTCTTTACAAAACTCTTTAAAGTCACAAATTAAATCATCAAAATTAAATTTATATTTATAAGAAAGAAAGTTAAGAAATTGAACAAATTTTTCCATTGACTTGTTCAAATCCCATTTCTTTAGGAACTCCTCGAAAAAGAAAATATCTTTTTGTTTTAAAATTTTTTCAGGAGATACAAAAGATATACATACATATTTTTGTCCGGCTATTGCTTTATCTTCCTCCAATAAATCCACATATTTTGGATTAGGATTTCCTTTAGGATCCATTTTTCTTTCAAAATTTGTACTTGTTGTTTCTTTGGAATAACTCATTTAATCAATATTCTATTATTGTTTTAAGTTTTTTTAGGAAAATATATATTTTTTTCTTAATATTTAGTATAATGGCTGGAATAATCAATATTGGTGAACTAATCAAGAGAATTATTAAGTATCTTGTCGAAGGTCTTATGGTTGCCATTGCTGCATATGCTATTCCTAAGCGCTCTTTGAATTTGGAGGAAATTTGTCTTATTGCATTAACCGCTGCAGCTACCTTCAGTATTTTAGACACTTATATACCAAGTATGGGTGCTACAGCACGCTCTGGAGCAGGGTTTGGTATAGGTGCAAATCTCGTGAAATTTCCAGGGGGATTTTAAGACGTGATATAATAACATAATTTTTAAACTTTTTATTTTTATAAACAATAATTATTGTTTATAAAATTTTATTAAAAAATCAAATTGTTTGAATAAATTCCCAGTTCAACTCAAAACATATTTTTTTCCAAATAGCGTCTTGTTCAATTCTTTTCTCTCTATCTTTAAGCATAGGAAAGTTTTCCAAGTATTGTTTTTCGCCAAGAAGCTCACATAACTTGTATGCTGTATAATAATAATTCAAAAAATTCACTCTATCATCCGGACAAAATTTCGAATAAGGTGCCTGTAATTCAATAAATAAATTACACAACGTTTCTTCTAACTCCTGAGACATTATCGGTGGTTTTATTCCCAACTTATCTTTAATAAATGGAATATGTTCATAATATTTATTATATCCTAATTTTTTTAAAACTTCTTTAGTTTTATTATTGGTAATTAGAGAGATATCTATTCTCTCTTTTTTAATTTGTAATTTAATATTTTCAATGACTTCTACTGGGATCTGCGTTGTTTCTTTCCCTTGAAATTGAGCCAATATTTCTTTGAAATGATTAATTCTTTTATAAGCATAAAAACAAACTTCTTTTGGTGGCTCTTTATAAGATGGTTTTTCATTTTCAATCAAATAAGGAATGTTTCTAGCACATAAATTACATACTAATAGTCCTTCATCTTCAATTGGAATAAGTTCACCCTTAAAACAATATTGACAAATATTATTTTGTGCAACAAATTCATTAACATCTAAAAATGTATCATCTATATTCGTCAAGTATTTATGAACTATATTATTGCTATTGTTTGTATCATTCATAGTAATATTACTAATCTTGAAAAAATCTTGAATGTATTTATTTTTATTATTAATGTTATTAGAATTACCGTTTGATATATTTTTTTTGTTTTCAAAATAATCAAATATATATTTTGAATTGTCTAAAAAATATTCTTTTTTTTTGTTTTTTATATCTTTAATCGCCTCTTTAATTTCAGTTATACGATCTGTTATATCCATTTTTTGTTCTATAGATAGCAAGCCTTTTTCATTTAGTAACTGAAGTTTTAGATTATTTTTTTCTTCTTTCAAATTAGGAATATTATCTGTTTCGTCTCTTTCAAATTCATTTAAAAATTCTTTATGCTTATTATCAAGTGTAACTAAATTTTTTTTTTGAATTTTTATTTTTTTTACATTTTTCGGTTTAAAGGAAGGCATAATTATAAATATATTAATTTATTTAATTGCTAATATTTATAATTAATATTTTGGTAAAAAATCGATATATAAAGTAAAATAAAATTATAATTTTCTAAAAATGGTATAAATGGAAAATACAGATGAGATAAAAATTAATAATAATTTAGTAAATTATAATAATATAAAAATTGATAATATTAAATTTCAAAAAATGTTGCTTATATATAATGCACTAGAAGAAGGATGGTCTATTAAAAAAAAAGAAGACGCAATTATTTTTGAAAAAAAACACGAAGGTAAAAAGGAAATTTTATTAGATACCTATTTAGAGCGATTTATGAAAAGCAATTTGGATTTAAACAAATTATTTTAACAGGCTAATTTTATTAATCATTTATTTTAATTTGAATTTAAATTAAATTTAATTTCAAAATTTTTTTTTCTTTAGCAATAATATAAATATGGGAGGTGGTTTAATGCAACTTGTCGCTTATGGTGCCCAGGATGTTTACCTTAAAAACCTGTAGGGTAGAAAAACATCAGGGAATATCGAAAAAATAAGATATTCATAACCCCTTATGTGGACATTTTTTGAAAAAATACCACTGATGTTAATTAGGGAAATCTTTTAAATAGATTTTAAAAACCCTAGTGAGAAAATCAAATTGCTTGAAACCCCTAAAGCTTATTCAACTAAATCATTATTGTGAAATAATGATGGCCAAGAGAAAAAACTTGGGTATAGTAAAATCGAATAAGATGATACAGCTTAATTAAGTTGTTGAAATGGGCAATGAGCAGCCAAGCTTCTTTGAAAGAAACAATATAAATATAATGATTAAAATAAATGATGATGGATGAAAAAATATGTGAAAAATGTAAAATATTACAACCTATTGATAAATTTAGAAAATATACCGATAAAGAAAATTCATTTTCTTGCACTTGCAAAAAATGTTTAAATGATCTGGATAAGATAAGAAAAAAAAATAAAAGACAAAAAAAAAATGACAGTTTTTTAGCAAAATGTGAAAAATGTTTTCAAGAAAAATCATTAAAAGATTTTGCAAAACTTAAAAAATTCTACAAGAAAAAAATTTGTAATTTTTGTTATCCAAAATTTTTAACAGAGCAAAAAACGGAGTGGTGTCGAAAAGAAATGGTTTCAAATATAAATTATAGAATTAAGAAATCTTTAGCCGCACGTTTAAGAAAAGTAATTATTGAAAAAAATAGTTCTACAATGAACTATATCGGTTGTAACATTATTTATTTAAGAGAATGGTTTGCATATAATTTTTCTTCTGAAATGAATTGGGAAAATTATGGTTCACATTGGTCTATTGATCATATTATCCCTGTTTGTAAATTTGATTTAACAAATGAAAAAGAAAAATTACAATGTTGGAATTGGAGTAATTTAGTTCCAGTAACCGTAGTTTATAATTCCACCAAAAAAAACATTGATTTAAATCAAATACAAAAAATCATTCCATCATTACAAAAATTCAAAGAAGAAGGTTCAACGACTAAATGGTTTTCGGATGAATTCACATTAAATTTAAACTTAGTACAAGAAAAAATGAAAATGAATTCATCATAAGATATAGTCTAATCCTTATTGAAAGATAAGGTAGAGGAAATGTACAGGTAATCCTCAAATTACTTTTTGGAAAGTTACTTACAGACGTTATACTAACTTCGCCATTGAATCTATCGAACAAACATTCAATGGCCAAGCTGATTTTGGACGAAGAGTTCAATGTGTTATCAGTAGAAACGGAGATCTTGCCTCCAGAACATACTTGCAAGTCACTATTCCTGAAATCAATCAACTTATGGGTGTTGGATCCTATGTTGAAGGTTTCGGAAATGGAGTTTATGCTAGATGGCTAGATTATCCTGGAGAACAATTGATTGCTCAAATTGAAATTGAGATTGGAGGTCAGAGAATTGATAGACAATATGGTGATTGGATGCACATCTGGAACCAACTTACCATGACTTCCGAGCAACTAAGAGGTTACTGGAAGATGATTGGAAATACAACCCAACTAACCTTTATTACTGATCCTTCTTTCTCTGAGGTTGATGGTCCTTGTGACTCTATGGCTCCTAGACAAGTTTGTGCTCCTCGTAATGCTCTTCCTGAAACAACCCTTTATGTTCCACTTCAATTCTGGTTCTGTACCAACCCAGGACTTGCATTGCCTTTGATCGCTCTTCAATACCATGAAGTTAAAATCAATCTTGATATTCGTCCTATTGATGAGTGTCTTTGGGCAGTTACTACCCTAAGTTGCAACACTAGTAATCCTATTAACGGAGGAACTCAATACAGTTCTGGACGCCCAGTCCCTGCTGTTATTGCCTATAATCAGTCTTTGGTTGCTGCTTCCCTATACGTTGACTATGTGTTTTTGGATACTGATGAACGTCGTAGAATGGCACAAAATCCTCACGAGTACCTAATCTGCCAGCTACAATTCACTGGAGATGAGTCCGTTGGTTCTTCCAGTAACAAAATCAAATTGAACTTTAACCACCCTGTGAAGGAGTTGATCTGGGTTGTCCAGCCTGATCAGAACGTCGATTACTGTTCTTCTTTGGTTTGTGATGCCCTTCTATTCAAGGTTCTTGGTGCTCAGCCATTCAACTATACTGATGCTATTGATGCTCTTCCAAACGCTATCCATGCTTTCGGAGGTCCAAAGGAAGTTGCCGCTGACAGTAGAGCTTACATTGATGCCGCTGGTCTATTCACTGATGCCGGAGCTTTGGATGCTTATATCCCAGAAAACTTTACTGGATATTGGCACGGAACCAGTAATCCTTATAATGAACCAAATTTCGGAGGTCCTCCAAATGTTAACCCTGTTTACAACAGTAGTACCCTAGTTAGTACCATTGATACTGGAAACCACAACTTGAACTCTGGAGTTTCTGATGCCGGAACTTTCGTTCTAACTGAAACCTCTCTTGACATGCATTGTTGGGGAATGAACCCTGTTGTTACTGCCAAGTTGCAGCTAAACGGACAAGATCGTTTCTCAGAGCGAGAAGGATCTTACTTCTCATGGGTCCAACCATATCAATCCCACACCAGAAATCCTGATGAAGGAATTAACGTGTATTCCTTTGCTTTGAGACCAGAAGAACATCAGCCTTCAGGGACGTGTAATTTCTCCAGAATTGATAATGCTACATTACAGCTTGTGCTTTCAAATGCAACTGTTGAAGGAACAAAAACAGCAAAAGTCAGAGTTTATGCAACAAATTATAACGTGTTAAGAATTATGAGTGGCATTAAAAATACCTGTGCCCAACAGTTGGCTGCCATACTAGATATTTGCTTCCTAGTATGGATAAACAGTGTAAAGCAAATATGTGTTTTGAATTCAAACACATTATATAACCAGCTAGTCTTTGTTTAACTAAAAAAATTCAAACGAAGGCAACATTTCTAAATTGCAGGAACATCCTTATAGCCTTTTCTACTACTTCTATTTGTGAAAACTAATAGAATACCCAGGATAATGACCTAGGGCATAGTGATAACGAAAAGGATTGGACAATCTGCAGCCAAGCTTCTAAGTGCGATAATGCAAGCATATGAAGAAGGTTCAGAGACTATAATGGAATGGGTTTGAGAAAGCTAGCAACTTTCTATGATAACTTAAGGAATAGTCCACGCTCAAATAGAAATATTTGGGTAGGAATAATGCTACTCGGGGTGGGTTGGCATATTCTAATTAAGTTAACTAATAATTTAAATATATTAGTTAGAATACTTCAATTTAAAGATACTTATTTATTTTATATAATTTATAAAATGAATATAATTATGATTATGAATATTTGAAAAATAATCAACAAATAATATAAAATGATCTATAAAATTAATTATTTACTAATAAACTACTTAAATACAAGTGTTTATAAAACAATATACAATGAATATACAATTAGATAATATTAAACAGTTGAATAGATTTAAATTTAATCCGCCTCATCCTTCTTATATTGCAGGATTAATTGATGGAGACGGATGCATTTTTATTCGTAAAATAAAAGATGGATATCAATCAGGGTTTTTAATATCACAGTGTAGAACAAATGTATTACATATAATTCGTTATCATTTTGGAGGTAGTATTACAACTTCTACAAATAGAAACAATAAAACTATAAATTTAATGAATGAAGATGATATTCATAAATATAATATTAGAAATCAATTTAACTTAATAATTCGAAGTAACGAATATGAAATATTATTAAATTATTTAGAAAATTCTTTTATTATCAAAGAAGAACAATATAAAAATTTATATGAATTTAATAAAATTGTCAATTTACCAAATAAAATAAATGAAAAGGAAAATTTATGTAACAACTGTTCCATGTTAAATAATAAATGTAATTTAAATGAAATTAATTTATCAAAATTAAATATTGAATATATTTCTGGTTTATTTGATGCAGAAGGATGTTTATTTATTAATAAAAATAATTTAAATAAATTCTATATATCTATTTCTCAAAATAATCATCCTTTAATATTGCATGAAATAGTTAAATTTTTAGGTTTTGGTAAAGTTTCAATAAAAGAACTAAAGTTTAAAATATATAAAAAAAGTGATTGTTTAAAATTTATTTTATTAATTAAAAATCATTTAATAATTAAATATAATCAAGCTAATTCATTTGAAATATTTTTAACAACGAATGATGTTAATATTAAAAAAGATATGTATATAATTTGTAATAAAGAAAAACATGAAATAGAAATATACGATTGTAATCAAGATAATGAAGATAATAAAAAAGGGTATATAAATACTTTAAAATTAATAAATATAAAAAAACAAATATGTAAAGAATTAAATTTAAAACAATTATATAAAGAAAAATCTGAAAAAATGAAAGGTGATGGGAACCATAATTTTGGTAAATCTTTTTCAATTAATACTAAAAAAAAAATGTCTTCTTCTATTATAAATGCAAAAAGATTACTTACTGATGAAACTATAATTGAAGTTCGAAAATTATTAACTCAAGGAAATAAAAATATAGATATACAAAAAATGTTAAATATACCAAGACATACAGTAACAAGAATTAAAAATGGAGAAATTGTTTGTAAAAATGAAGAAAAATTAGAAAAAAAACCTTTATCTCAAATAGAAGTCAATTTATCTAAAAGAAAAATAACAACAGATGAAATTATTACAGTAATAGAAAAAATAAATAAAAATTGGACACCAATGGATATTTTAGATTATTTAACTAAAATTCGGAATACAAACAATATAGTTAATAATCTTACGATAGATATAATTAAAAATATTAAAAGAAACCTTATAAATGAAAAACATGTTATTTATGAAACTGAAATATCCAAAGAAAAATATGATTATTATCTATTTCTTATAAATAATTTTTCATATTTAAAAAGTATAAAATGAATAATAATTATATTATATAATAATTATATTATATAATGGAAAATATAAATAAATATAAAAAAAAATATATTATCAACAAAAAAGAAAGAAGAGAGAAAAAAAATACTACAAAACGAAACACTAATGCAGAAGAAGTTATTTATATTTTTGAAAAAATATTAGAAGGATGGAAAACAATACGAATTTATAATACAATTATTCAAAACAATCCAAATTCTCAAATTGATAAAAAAAAAACAGAAGAAATTGCAAGCGGCAATTGTAAAATTTATCCAACCGAATTACCCAAAGAAAGATATGACTATTATTTATTTTTAAGAGAAAATATATATAATTATTATAAAAATAAATAAATAAAAAATTGAAATTGTTTTTTTAAATATACATTAATTAAATCAAATACTTATCAACAATGAATTTATTTATTCTCTCACTTATTCCAAGAAAAATCGCAGAATACATGATGGATAAGCATGTTAGTAAAATATTATTAGAAGCAGTGCAAATGCTTTGTTCTGCAAAAAGAATATTAGATCCTGAAGATCCTATTAATGAAAATATATATAAATTAGCACATAAAAATCATCCAGTAACTATTTGGTGTAGAAAATCCAAGGCTAATTATTTATGGACGTTGGATTTAATTGATGCTATACATAATGAATGGAGATATCGTTATAATCACCCAGAGACAAAAAATCATAAATCATATTTAATGGCACAAATATTAAAAGAGAATGTACCAAAAGACGATAAGTTTGAATGTGTAGGTCTAACTGCATTCGCTCAAGCAATGCCAGATAAATATAAATCGGAAGACGCTGTATTATCCTATAGAAAATATTACATGTCGGAAGAAAAACAAAAAATAGCATCCTGGAAAAAGAAAAGAGAGAAACCAAAATGGTATAAAATTAAAGGACCAAAAATAAGATTAATTATTTTAGATAGTTAAATAGTAAACAAACAATAAAAATTATTTATTCTTTTTTTACGTAAATAAAGAATAAATCAAAAAAGTTTTTAACATGTATAGTAATGGAAGAAGAAGTTGAACAACAACAACAACCAAAAAAAAGAGCAAGAAAATGTACTGCCAAGTCACTTCCAACTGGTCTTACACAAAATATGATGAATAAGTATGTTATTTATTATCATGAATATTTAAATCCAGAGAGAACACGTAGTCGTGAATTCTTCAAGATAGAAAAACATCCCAAATTAAAGAAAATATGGATTGGTACAAAATCGAATAAGGTCTCTCTAATGGATAAACTCAAACAAGTAAATAAAGTGGTCGATGAATTGAATAAAATGGAAAAAACAGAGGAACTAGAAAAAGAGAATGAATTAGAACAAGAAGAAAAATTATAAAAATAAAATATATTTAAAAATATTTAAAAAACATTTATATATTTTTTTATAAATAATAATAAAATTTTGTTGAATAACATATATATGAATATCGAATATTTAGATGAACCCAAATTAATTAAAACATATACTATTAATTCCCCAATAGATGAATTCAATATTATTCAGGGAAAATGTCCCAATTATGCATTAAATTGGGGAGTTAAGCGTAATTTAGCGTATTGGTCAGCAGGCCATGATTTTATTAATGGAAAGTATAATTTAAAAAATGATTATTTATACCCTAAAAATGGTATAACGATTTCAGAATATGAACGAATAAGAAAAGAAAAAACATATTATGAACAATTAATTTCCATGAATGTTAAAGAATATTTTAAGAAAAAGAGAGAAATGTTAAAAAAAGATATGGAATATTATTTATCGCAATAAAGTATATATACTAGTCCAATGGTAAAAATTCCAATAAGATATATTCCTTTTAGACTAAACCCCAAAGATAAAAAAAAACAACTCAAAATGTTAATGAGATCTAGAAAAGACTACAAGAAAAAAAAATATTCTACAAGAAAAAAAATCCCGTCTTTTCAAAGTAAAGTTTCTCCTCATATTTTAAAAGCTCGTTCTATTTATAAGATTAATTCTATATCACCTAATTCGGAATTATCTAAAGCAACTGGTTGTTCACTAAATGGTCTAAAACAAATAGTGAAAAAAGGAGAAGGTGCATATTTTTCTTCTGGTTCGCGTCCAAATCAAACAGCACAATCCTGGGGGTTAGCAAGACTAGCCAGTTCTATTACAGGAGGAAAGGCTGCAGCAGTGGATTTTTCTATTATAGAAAAAACATGTAATCATCAAAAAAAGGCATACAAGTTAGCGGTACAATCAAGAAAAAAATATGGATATGGAAAAGGAAAAACAAAAAAACATTTATTTAATAATTAAAAATTCAAACCAGCATAAAACTAGTCTTAACTACTCTAAATTACATAAAACTACTCTAATAAACACAACAAAATCAAAACTTATAAACTAATTACTATTGAATAACTTATTCATATTTATTACTTCTGGTTTAGAAACTTCGGTAGTAAATAATTTCGTTATCTGTGTATCACAACGAAATCGAATAGTATAATCTTGTTGAATATTACTTCTTCCAATTCGTCCCATAGATTGAATAATTTTTTCCTGTGTAAAATCCAAATCTTTACTTAAATATCCATGACAATACTGATAATTTAACCCATACATATAATCGGTAGAAGCAATAATCATATATAATTTCTGCTGATCCGATAATGATTTCATGATTTCAGTATAAGTAATATTATTATGATTAGTGAATACACCAATACCCATTAACAGTAATATTTTCCAACTATCTTCAATTCCATTCAACAACATAATTTTCGAAATAATTTCTTCATTAATATCACATTTAAATGGATTTTTGGGATTTTGTTCTTCCGACCATTTTTGTATATGAGTAAGCGAATTTGGAATAAATACTTCATTTAAGTTGGCAATTTTAATCATTCCTTTCAGATTATTAATTTGAAATACTAAATTTTGTACTTCTGTATTATTATCTGTATCTCTATTCATTTTATGACAATCTTTGGATGATTTCTTTTTTAAACTATTATCTTCTTCAGTAGGTTTAGAAAATTCATTCAAGTCTTCCAAATCCTTTTCCAATTTAGCAATTTTTTCATTCAACTTATTATTAAATAATATTTTTTCAATTAATTCACTCATTACCTTTTCAGGAATATATGCTTGTTGAATACAAAACTTGGCTATTTTTTCTACTTCATTAGATAAGAATATGGTTGGACCATCTGTTAGAGTATAAGCATCTTTGGTTGTAACATAAATAGCACAATTATTTTCTTCAGGTTTTTTAGTATTTTCATAATTAAATGTTTCAGCCTTGGTGTTACTAGGAACAATCTGTTCACTAGCCATTCTAACCAAGTTAGTTCCCTCTTTTTTATCGGAAACTATGCCAGGACCAATACTTGCCATTTTTCTAATCTTATTTCCTTTTACATCTACACTATTATTTGGAATAATTCTTTTGATCCTTTTACGCATACACTCCTCATAAATTATATTCCATGCGTGAGGAGTAATATTTTTCAAGACAGTTAAATAATATAATTTAATATCCGTCATATTAATATCATCTAATGTTTCAAAATAACGTTCCATTTTTATTTTTGCAGAAACAAAGTTCATTTTATGTACATAATATATGAATTTTACAATTTCACTCAAGTCCAAGTAACGTAATAGAGTTAAATAATTTTCACAATGTTTCACTATTTCCAGAATTTTTTCATAGTCATCACTTAAATAGTGTGGCAAAATAACATATCCTTTATTATCGATAATAGGAATTGATTTTTTACAATCATGACTAACAATATTATATACAGTAGCCCCTGGGAATTTCATGTGAAAATCGGCAATTGTTTCCGGTAATTCATGAAGTTTGGGTAAGGTAGCAGACGATAAAATTACATTATGAATTATATTTTCCTTCCAATTATTTTTAATTATTTCATGAAAATCATGGTTCTCATAATCCATAGTAATAGTTGGTTCATCCCAATAAGTCATTAATTCGTCTAATGGATGAAAAGACTGCATATAATACATTGCTGGTAAATAGGATTTAATATCACAAATAATTATTTCTACTTTACTACCATTACTATTATCTACTTTCCATATACCACCGGTTTTCCAGTTCCTGGTATAATCTTTCGCTGCAAAATAGTGTAATCGAATATCATCAGCTGTATTACAACCAAATGCAAAAGCTACTTTTTTATTTACAGAAATCGCTGCTCTAGCTAATGCTAATCCAACATGTCTTGCTGCGCAAACAAAGATAATTTTATATTGTTCTGAAAGTCCAATAGGTGTAATTGTCTTACCAGTACCAGTTGGAGTAATATATAATATCAACTTAGGATCTTTATTTCTACAAATGGTAAATATTTCTTTTTGATGACTATATAAGGTCATATCACTATATTTCATCAAATTTTCATTTTTTTCAATAATATCATAAGCATTTTCAATAATATAATTATTTAAATTTTCATTTTCTTTTTCAAAAGTAGTGATAATTAAATTTATTATTTTAACAATATGCCTATTTATATTAGAAACACTATTTTTCATCAATTTATAAAGAGTAAAGTAATGGAAAATCCATTTTTTGGAATCTTTGAATTTATATTTGAATAACTTTTCAATATGATCCAATAAGATAAATTCATATACATTTACTTTATCCATTTTGGCAACATCATTTTTTTGTAAACGTATCAAGTCCGCTTTTTTTAAAAGAGGATTACCATTAACATCAATATTTAAATACTTTATTTCATATTTTTTAATAATTTTTTTAAGAATTTCTGAAAAATATTTATTGAATAAATAGTCCTCCATCACTTCAGTATATTCTATTTTTAAATAACCAAATAGAGAATTTAATTTATTATATTTTATATTAACATTTTGATATCCATCTATAATTAATTTCAAGATTTCCGTCTCCTCTTTGGATACAGGCATTTCAATATTTTCCCATTCAGATTTATTAAGTTTACGTTGGTTCAAGTCCATTGTTGATTATTCTATATCATTATTAAACTGAAAGTATTTATATTTCAATTTTATTTTATAATACATTGAAATGAAATTCATTTTAAAATATAAAATAAAATTGATTAAATATAATTTTATTTATTGTTTATATAAAATTATAATGCAATATATATCTGTTGATGGAAATATTGGTGGTGGTAAAAGTACTTTATTAGCTGAATTAAAACAAATATGGGCGGGTAAGCAAATTGTATTTGTTAGAGAACCAGTAGATGAATGGGAAAAAATAAAAGATGAAAATGGCACCAATATTTTGGAAAAATTTTATAATGATCAAGAAAAATATTCCTTTTCATTTCAAATGGTTGCATTTATATCTCGTTTGAAATTACTCAAGGAAGCAGTAGAAAATAATCCAAACTCTATTATAATAACAGAGAGAAGTTTATATACGGATAAAATGGTTTTTGCAAAAATGCTTTATAATAGTAATAAAATAGAACATATAAATTATATGATATACTTGAATTGGTTCGAAACCTTTTCCAATAATTATCCATTGAATAAAATTATATATATAAAAACAGATCCTGAAGTTTGCCTTTCAAGAATTGAAAAAAGATCACGAAAAGGAGAGAATAATATACCATTATCTTATTTAACTGATTGTGATAAATACCATGATGAAATGATCAATAATTTATCCGTTGAAAAATTAATTCTCGATGGAAATGTAGATATTTATAATGAAAAGGATATTTTAAAAGAATGGATTAATAAAATAAAAACATTTATTAATTAAAAGAATGGATTAATAAAATAGAAACATTTATTAATTAAAAGAATGGATTAATAAAATAGAAACATTTATTAATTAAAATATATGACTTAAATAATTTATTGTAATTATTATAATGAACTTGATCAAGTTAGCAAAATTAATCAACTATTCTTTTCAATATGTAACAAAAACAAGTGAACTTTATCATATAGACGAGTCACATTCTTTAAGACATAGTATGGATGTTTTTCATTATGCAAATGAAATATACCAATCTGAAATAAATCAATCTGAATTTTTTCTTTCTCCATTTTTACAAGAACAACAAAAAATCATTTTTTGTTCAGCAATTTTACATGATATGTGTGATAAAAAATACATGGATGAATCAGTTGGAGTTGCAGAAATGAAAAAATATATGGAAGGACAAGTTACAGAAGAAGAATTAGATATTATAATTAAAATTGTTACAACCATGTCCTATTCAACGGTGAAAAAAAATGGATATCCAGATTTAGGTATTTATACTTTAGCTTATCATATTGTAAGAGAAGCAGATTTATTAGCTGCATATGACATAGAAAGATGTATAATCTATAAAATGAAACAATTTGACTATGAATATTTAGATGCTCTACAAGAAATGAAAACAATTTTTGAAAGCAGAATTTTATTATATATACAGGATAACTTATTTGTAACAGAATATTCTAAAAAAAAAGCCAAAGAATTACATAATCAATGCATTATTAAGCTAGAAGAAATAGACAAGATTTATTTTTCTGACAATAAATAAGTTATTTTTAAATTTTTAATATTTCTTGTATATTTTTCTGACGTTTCAATTTATTTGTAATTGAAAAAACTAAAAATATTGAAAAAAAAATAATTAATATTATATTAACATAAATATTAGACTTAGACATATATTTATCAAACATTTTATTTTTAAAAAATAATCAAGAGAACCAATAACAATTGTCTTAAATGAAAATTACAAGTATTTGTTTTGGTTAATAATTTAATAATGGTATATTTAATTTTTTAACTGGTTTATATTTAAGAAAATCCAACTGTTTACTTGTAGTAGGAAATTCCTTATCTCCATATATATCTTGTAGCATAAGCCATTCAAATAATCCACCTACATACAAATATATATTTTGAAAACCTAACGTGGTTAGCTGTTGACATTTTTTATATATTTTTTCATCATTTGAGTTTGCTCCATAAATAATAATATTTATTTTCTTATTTCCATTCTTAATAAGTTTATTCATCAACATTTCTTCCTGTAAAATACTAATGGTATTTGGAATTAAACAATCTTGTTGTGTCTCATTCAATGTATTTATTAATAAATAAGTGTCTGGATTAGTTATAACATATTGAATATCTTCGAAATTTATTTTTGGTGTACTTGGACTATTTCCCATAGGATTATGATTTAATTTATATTTAAATAATAAACATTTAAATATAATTTTTATAAATACTTATTTTTCATATCTATTTATAATGAGTAGATAATTTATCAAATTTCCAATGATGTCCGTTAACATGCAAATTTGTCAAAATTCTATTACGTAGTCCCTGAGCAGATATTTGTTCGTCTTCGGCAGCATCAGCAATAGTTTTAAAATATGTTTTCTTTCCATTATTACAACATATTTTAATTACAGGTTGATTTGTAAATTGGTCTTCTCTTGAAACTCCTGAATATCTCCAAATAAATCCTTGACAAACACGTTTTTCTCTCAATGCGATACCAATAGCAGTTCCAGTTGTCAAACCAAGTGATCTTCCTGCAGCTTCAATACTTTCATAAGTATTTATTATTTTACCTGTATCTTTATCAATTTGATCTATTGGACGTTTTGCCTTTCTTAGAATCGGAGTTTCAGGATCTATTATATTTTCTTTATTAATATTAATTCCATTTAATTTATCCGATAAACCATCTAAATCATCTGCATTTTCAATAAGTAATTTTTTAATTTTAGCAGAAATATCTAAAATAAGTTTTATATTTTCATAAGAACCTTCAAATTTATTATTTCCAAGAAGTGTCATAGATTTTTTCAATAAAAATATCATTATTTTTTCAATAAATGGATATTGTATACTAATATTATATTTCATTTCTCCATTGGGATCTAAACACTTTAAATTATTAATTACAGTTTCTAAATCTTTTTGTCGTGTAATAGAACATTTATATTTCATATTTTCACATTCAAACGCATATAAATAATAACCTGAATTACAAATGGTATAATTACTAGCAATTTTTTTTTGAACTATTGTTGTAATATCAGGAGTATATTTTTCTAATTCTTTAGTCAATTTTTCAATTTCATGTTTCATTATATTCATTTCTTTTTCTTTCTCTCGTAATTCATTTTCTAGATTATTATTTTTTTCAATTAGTTTATTATAATTTTCAATATTATATTCATTTTCTTTAATAATATCCAAGATATATCCATGTATTTTTTCTACAGTAAAATCCTTATTATCAAATGCAAGTAATTCTCTATAATTTTCTTCTTCGTAATTAGGTTTTTCTACTGTTATAGAACGAATTCTTTCTTTAAGAATAAAATGTTTTTTAATTGCATTTTCTATTTCTATCTTATTTTTTACTTTAAATGCAGCAATTAAACGAAAATTCATAAAATTTTTCTTATGTGATTTTATTCGTTCTACCAAATTATTACTTTGTCCGAACTTTATTAAATCTTCATTATGTAATCTTGGCGCTTTTCCAAGTGTTTTATTATCAATTATTCCATAATAAATACATTGTGTATTAATAGGAAACTGTTCTAATAATGTTTTTTCTAATAATTCTTGCTTTTCAATTTCTGTATTAATTTTTTGGTTTTCTAATTGAAATTTAGTTTGTTGTAATTGTAATTTTACTTCACTACTTTCTTCTAATAAAATTTCTTGAAGAACTTGTTCTAATTTAATAAAATAGTCATGTATTTCATCTGCTTTTTTTGTTCCAGCTTTTAGACAAAATTTTTTAAATGTATCAATATTTAACATAATTATTTCTTTATTATGACCACCGCTTCCTTTTTTTGCTCCTGAAGCTTCAGGAGCAAAATATTTATAATCTTTATCAATAATAAATTGTTTTTCTAATAGATATTTGGCATTATATTTTTGATTAAAACCTAACCATTTCCATATATTATTTAAATCCACAACAAAATCATTTTTATAATCATAATTCAAATAACAATAAAAACTAGATAAAAATATTTGTTGTTCATAGTTAGTAAAATTATTTTTAACTTTTTCAATTAATTTTGACTGGTAATTTCCAGTTAGTTTAGTAATGGGATTACTTTCAATTAGCTCAACAATATCTAATTCCATTTATACATAATAATTTAAATTCTCTTTATATTATTTTATTTGTTTTTGTTTTAAAAATCAAAAACAAATAATAAACTACCTATTAATTAAACTGAACCACAATCTCGACCTTTTCTTTCTTGATACTTTTAGTAGCAGAAATAGATAACTCTTCTCTCTTCTTTCGCGTCTTGGAATTATCAATCACTAATTCTTTTCTTTTGGACGTACTATTACGATTATTCATATCCTTTTCAATCACCTCATAATTTTCCTCTATATAATCAATAACCTTATTTTCCAGAGCCCATTTAAAAAAATTCAATTGACCAATAGTCGTTTCAATACATGTATCTGTCTTGTAAGGAATACTGATTCGATCCCATCTGCAGAACGGATCAAAACGTCTCTTACTATATGCTTTTAATTTTAATTTATAATCAACGTAAACCTTAAACCGGTGTTCAATTCCATGAACGTCATCATAATTATATAAAGTATAATATTTCTTGGCATAATTTGTAGCAAACCAGTCTACAATTCTGAGAGAAATTTTAGTCTCTCCAGTAATAATTTTCAACATGCGTTCAATATTCGCTTCATTTTTATAAAAAGTCATTAAATTATTTAATAATAAATCATTTTGTGTCGTATAATTAGATACAACAGACATTATAATGAATTTATAACATTCATACTTTTAAATACTTATTTTAAAATTTATATAAAATCATTTTTATAAAAATAATTATTTTCTTTTCACTATATTATTCATTATTTCCGGTTCCATTACCTTTCTGAATATATTGTGGTGTCAAGAAATTATTGGAAGAAACAATATCATCTACATAATTATTACTTGTCAAAAAAGGGTTCATACTTACCTGAGAAATCATATCTCGTTCTGCCATACGCTTATCAGTATCTCCACGTTTATCAACATATTTAAATCCATTAACACTCTGATTTAAAAGCTCCCATGTATTTTCATCATGATTGAGAGAACATGAATAAGCCAATTCTTGAGTTGATTTTTCCACTTCATTTGTATTGTATCCTGGTTCTAAAGAAATAGAATTATTAGGAATTCTTTTTGTCCTTTGATAAGGTTCTCCTTTTGTCCATTTCCATTCCATCTTTAAATAAAATAATATTATTAAGAAATTAATTTTCGTTAAAATTTTCTCTCACAATTTTTAATTGTTTTGTAAAAAGGAAACTATCTTTACTTCTATTTCGTCTTTTCAAATTACATTCTAAACAAGACAATACTATATTATCCTTATTATGTCCATTGCAATTATTCACTCGATCCACCGTCCATTGTTTAGGTTCTCTCACATTTTTATAAAGAACCACCATTTCACATTGGCAATAAAAACATTTCATACTACATTCCATTAATTTTTCAATGATAAAAGAGAGACATATAAATTTCTCTGGATTTAAAATACTTTTAATTAAATCTTGTTGTCTGTAACTAGAAATTTTTCTCTCTATTTCCTGAATAAAAATACGAATATAATCCAGTTTTTCTTCTTTTAAATTAATACATTGTAATAATTGAGGCAATACAAGTAATTGTTTGGAATAAATATAATAATCTTCATATAATGACCATGATTGAATAACAATTCTTTGTTTTTCATCTTCTTTCCTATCTTGAACTAATTTTTTCATCTGATATTTATTATTAATTCCACTAATAGAAATTTTTTTGTTATCCATAAGATACTTTTATAATAGTAGTAATATTATTATTTATTCTTTTTTGATTTTGATTTATTTTTTCTTTTATTTGTCTTGGATTTATTTATTCTTTTTGTTTTAGCTTTAGTTATTTTTTTGTTTTTACTACGTATTTTACGTTTTCCTCCTTTTAATTTTGCTTTTTTTGAAACTTGTGTATTATCTCTAATTTGATACATTAAACTAGATGCTTCAGGTTTGTCCATACCGATAGAATTCATGTAATTTAAAAAGGTATTTTCATCCTCTGGATTATTACTTGTTGCTAATCCACGAATCATAGTGGCAGAAATTGCATTTTCTGGTCTAGGAACAACAAATTTATTAAAAACTACTGGTGGGTTCATTTCATTCAACATTTTATTAAAAAAATTATAATCATTTTCTCTGTCTTTACCAATAACAAGTAATACTTTTAAACCTGGTCTTGGATAATTGTAATAATTATTTAACATATAATTAAATTTCGCTACAACCGGACTTTTTCCATACTTTTCTTCAATTTCGTCATTTAAACATATAATTTCGGTATTTAAATTACGAATTTCATCCATTTTATCAGGCATTTTTTTTTCAACATTATTTTTAGCAATTTCAATTCCATAATTATATATAATTTGTCTTTTTTCCTCACATTCAATAGGATTTTTTAATGTATCAACAGTTGCTGATAAAATAATATTTATTTTCCCAACTTTTTCTTCTAAAGCTTTTTCAATCATATTTTCCAGAAGATATATATGACCTGGAGTAGGAGGGTTCATTCTCGCAATAGTAAAAATAATAGTATTTTCAATACTACTCATTATATATAAGATTAACAATAACTTTAAGAAAAATTATTCTATAATACAATAAAAATAATTTATTAGGAAACAATATAAATAGTTTATTAGTAAAAATAGGTTAAACCCAATTTACTATAATAATATAATGGAACAACTAGAAGAATGTGTGGAACTTAAAAATATAAAATATAAAACCATGCTTTTAAGTGGAAATCCTCTTGTAGAAACAAAAGTATCTACTGATCAATCCAATATTGATAAATTTCTTGAAGAAGAAAAAAATCTAAATAAAAATGGCCCTTGGTGTAAACTTGATAAAACAATAAAAATACAAAAAATTATGACTTTTGTAGAAATTTATAAAAATGAAAATAAATTAGATCAAGAAGAAGAAACTTTATTAATCAAGTTTTTAAAAGATTGTTTAGATAGAAAGAAACTACAGCGTGTAAAAGACGTTAATTATGATAAAACCGAAGGTGTTATTAAAAGTATTCCTGTTCTCTCTTATAATAAATCTATGCGTCATTTTACTTTGAAAAATTTAGATAAGCGTGTTTCAACTTCTAAAAGTTTATCTAAAAAACCGCAAAGTGTCAAAAACAAAGTAAATGTTTTACAGAATAATGATGACGATTCAAATTCAGATAATGAAGCATAGAAAAAATAATAATATAATAATAATAATAATATAATAATAATAATATAATAATAATAATAATATAATAATAATAATAATAATAATAATAATAAAATATTAATTATATATATATATGGCTACTACTAGTGAAATAGATAAGCTACCTACCATACCTAAAGAGTGGGATTTAACAGATGCACAAAGAGAAAGTATGATTGCAACTCAAAAAAAAAATATGGCTTTAGATAGAGATAAAGCTATAACTCGAAAAAATCAATTAAATCAGATTATGCAACATTCTGCGATGTCTCCACCTGAATATCCTATACTTATTTTAGTAAAACAAAACAATAAGATTACTCAAGATTATTATTTAACTGATGATAATAATAATTATTTATATGCAACTACGTTTGAAGATGCAACATCAAAAGTAAAAGTACAACTAGCGGATCCTAATTCAGCCATACAAAAAAATTATGCAAAAAATAATACAGGTAACAAATTGCGTATATCAAGTGATAATAAAAAAGGTCCTACAAAAATAGGAGATTTTCCAATGATATCAAATAGTAATTATAAATATTGGGAAATTACTACTACAAATGCTGCATCAAGTTTTTTTTCTAGTATGCGTCAATCCATGCGCGGAGGGAAAAGAATGAAAAAAAAATCAAGAAAGTCAAAAAAATCAAGAAAGTCAAAAAAGACAAAAAGAAGAATGCGTTAATTGATAAAAATATAATATAAATACATTTTTTTATATTATATAAAGTAAATGAATGTTGAAACGGAATTTGAAGAGATAACGATAACGGATGATTTTTTTGAGGAGGAATGTATGGATGAACTAATAGAAACTTTTTTGGAATTAATGTATGAATATATTTCGGAAAATCCATCTAGTATTTCAGAACCTGATTTTCATGAAAGCTTTCTGGATAATATCAGAGGACTGATTATTACACAGTTTGAAGATAACTTGGAAGAAAACGCATTTTTAGAAGAAGAATTAGACGAAATTTTAGATGAGGCAGTCAAAATATTTTATGCTACAGTAATACCAGAGAGATCATTATCAGAAAGTATTATTATTAGTGCACCAAATATCCAAAAGATTGAAAAACAAATAGAATATCTAAATAATATTCCGCAACCAGAACAACGTACCAAAGAATGGTATGAATTTCGCCGAAATTTATTAACAGCAAGTAATGCATATAAAGCATTTGAAAATCAAAACGTACAAAACCAACTTATTTATGAAAAATGTTGTGAAATAGAAAATAAGGCATCTTTTAATCCTGTAAATATTAATACTCCTTTTCATTGGGGACAAAAATACGAACCTGTATCCGTAATGATTTATGAAGATAAATATAATACAACAATCGGTGACTTTGGTTGTATTCAACATTCTATCTATTCATTCTTAGGTGCATCTCCGGATGGAATTAATATTGATAAATCATCCGAACGATATGGACGAATGCTTGAAATTAAAAATATAGTAAATAGGGAAATTGATGGAATTCCAAAAAAAGAATACTGGATACAAATGCAACTACAAATGGAAACATGTAATTTAGATGAATGCGATTTTTTGGAAACCATGTTTCAAGAATATAATTCAGAAACAGAGTTTTTAGAAGACGGTACTTTTTTTACTAGTAATGATAACGAAATGAAAGGAATAATTATGTATTTCAACAAACCAGATGGAAATCCACATTATATTTATAAACCATTATCAATGGATCAAGATGAATTTGAAGAATGGGAAGAACAACAGATGGAAACAATAAAGTTTACATGGATAAAAAATATTTTTTGGAAGTTAAAAATATGTAGTTGTGTATTAGTCCAAAGAAATGAAAAATGGTTTCAAGATAATATACAACAATTAAAAAATATTTGGTCTATAATTGAAAAAGAGAGAATGGAAGGGTTTGGACATCGGGCTCCTCAGAAACGCGTAAAAAATGAAATTGTTAATGTAGAAGAAAGTAAAGGATGTCTATTAAAAATACAATCTAAAACCGAAGTTACATGCGATAACCATTTAATATAATATATTACCATAATTTCTATAAGGGAAAAAATTAATGGGTGTATTATAATATCCTACTCTTGCAGCACAACCGTCTTTTACTGGAGGTAAAACTTGGGCAATATTAGATTTTTTTTGATAGTCTTTATATAGTGCTCCGCAAAATTCAGATCTAGAACATAATCCGTCATCTGGATTATTTCTATATCTTAAATTATTGGTAATTTGTTCATATGATCCTACTAATGGTTTATATTGATACCACCACAAGTCGCTTGACTCTTTATTTGATACACCATTAATACCGGTTATTGGATAAGTATCTTGAACTAATACATCATCTTCAGTGTTTGGAAATTTTCCTAAAGCTAAAGGGGAAGTATTAAATCCTTCTTTTTTCACATATAAAAATTTATGAAAAATAATTGGTAGACTAATAGCTAATAACAATATTATAAATAATAATAAATACTTATTCATTATATATAATATAATTTTTTTATAATTTATAAAATAATAAAAAAATTATACTTAAAATTATATTATTAATTAAATGAAGATAATGAAATCCGTTGTAAATTCTGATTTAGATATGAGAGTATTGAAAAGGAATGGTCAATTAGAAATAATAGCATTTGATAAAATTATTAATAGAATAAAAAAATTAGGTACAGAAGCTAAAATTCAAATTAATTATACTTCTTTAACAATGAAAGTAATTGATCAATTATATGACAGTATTCCTACTACTAAAATAGATGAATTAACTGCTGAACAGTGTGCATCTTTATCCACTTTAAATCCAGATTATGGAATTTTAGCAGCCCGAATTATTATTTCCAATCATCAAAAAAATACTGATGATAGTTTCAGTAAAGCAATGAAAAAATTATATAATAATAAAGATATACATGGTAAACCTAGTCCAATGATTTCAGAAAATGTTTATAAAATTATTAATACTAATAAAAAATTACTAGATAGTTTTATTGTAAATGAGAGAGATTATTTAATTGACTATTTTGGGTTTAAAACCTTGGAACGGGCTTATCTTTTAAAAATTGGCAATAATTTAGTAGAGCGAATACAATATATGTGGTTAAGAGTATCATTAGGAATTCATGGATCAAATATGGATGCGGTCAAAGAAACATATGATTACATGTCTCAAAAATATTTTACTCATGCCACACCTACTCTGTTTAATTCTGGAACACCTTGTCCACAGTTAAGTTCCTGTTATTTAATAGCAATGGAAGACGATAGTGTTGAGGGAATATATAATACACTTAAGGATTGTGCTCTTATATCTAAATATTCCGGAGGTATTGGATTACATATTCATAATATTCGAGCAAAAAACTCTTATATTCGAGGAACAAATGGTAAAACGGATGGTATCGTTCCTATGTTAAGAGTTTATAATACAACAGCAAGGTATATTAATCAATCTGGAAAAAGAAATGGTAGCTTTGCAATTTATATTGAACCTTGGCATGCTGACATTGAAGATTTTCTTGATTTGAAAAAAAACCAAGGGGACGAAGAATTAAAAGCCCGAGATTTATTTTATGCATTATGGATATCCGATTTATTTATGGAAAGAATAAAGAATAATGATAAATGGTCTTTATTCTGTCCTGATGAATGTCCTGGTTTATCCGAAGTTTATGGAGAAGCGTTTAAGGAATTATATGAAAAATACGAGAATGATAATAAGGCAAGAAAAGTAGTAAATGCGCGTGATTTATGGTTTAAAGTATTGGACGCACAAATGGAAACTGGAACACCATATATTTTATTTAAAGATGCTGCGAATAATAAATCTAATCAGAAAAATCTTGGCACCATTAAGAGTTCAAATTTATGTGTTGCACCTGAGACATTAATACTTACTGATAATGGTTATGTTGAAATTAAAAAATTAGAAAAAAAAAATGTAAAGGTATGGAATGGTACTGAATTCAGTGATACTATAATTTTTAAGACAGGAGAAAATCAAAAATTAATAGAAGTTAATACAAGTGATGGTTGTAATTTAAGTTGTACACCTTATCATAAATTTTATATTCAAGACTCCTACTCTAAGTGTAGTATAAGAATAGTAGAAGCGAAAGATTTGAAAAAAAATGATAAAATTATTAAATGTGATTTTCCTATTATTGATGGAAAGGAAACGATGAAATATGCATACACCCATGGGTTTTTTTGTGGAGATGGTACATACAATAAAAATTTAACTAGAATAAAAAAACCTTGTGAATTTAAATCCTTAACAGGCCATTCCTATTGTAAAAGACATATAGATTATGAAAATGAAAACAATGATTTTCCTATTCAAACGGAAAATAGTAATTATAAATGCAATGGTATATCTTATGATAATAAACCAATGCTGGCTTTATATGGTGATAAAAAAAAATTACTTCATAGTTTAGATTATAGAACAGTTGGCGAAGAAGATGCTACTAATAGATTAAACCTAACATTACCACTAGACATTGCAGATAAATTTTTTGTACCAACAAACTGTTCATTAAAAATAAAATTAGAATGGTTTGCAGGTTACTGTGATGCAGATGGATGTATAGCTAAAAATGATACAAATGAACAATTACAAATCTCTTGTATTCATAAAGATTTTTTAATAAATGTGAAACAAATGTTACAAACATGTGGTATTAATCCAAAAGTTACACTTATGCGAATGAATTGTGAACGTCTTTTGCCAGATTCTCAACGAAACTTAAAATTATACTCATGTAAAGAATTACATAGATTATTAATAACTTCAGTTGATTTACAAAAAATAGTTGAATTAGGATTTAATCCTAAAAGGCTAAAAATAAATCAACATATTTCAAATAGATCATCTTCACAATTCGTTAAAATTGTAAGTATTGAAGATAAAGGAAGAATAGATGATACTTTTTGTTTTAATGAAAGTAAAAAACATATGGGTATATTTAATGGAATTATTACAGGGCAATGTACGGAAATTATACAGTATTCCAATAATAAAGAGACAGCGGTTTGTAATTTGGCTAGTATAGCACTTCCGACTTTTGTAAATGAAGAGGATAAATCCTTTAATTATGATAAACTTCATGAAGTAACCAAAGTAGTTACTAATAACTTGAACAAAATTATTGATATTAACTTTTATCCAACTGAAAAAACCAAACAAAGTAATTTACTTCATCGACCAATAGGAATTGGTATTCAAGGATTAGCAGATACATTTATTCTAATGAATATAGCATTTCATAGTGAAGAAGCAAAAGAAATAAATAAAAATATATTTGAAACTATGTATCATGCAGCTCTTGAAAAAAGTTATGAATTATCGAGAGAAAGATATTTTAAATATCTCAATAGATATACCATGAGTCAAATCGAAGAAGAAATACAATTAGAATTAAACTCAATTAAAAATCTTACACCTAGTTTATTAGGTGCTTATAGTAGTTTTGATGGTTCACCTGCATCTAAAGGTATTTTACAATTTGATTTATGGAATGTAACTCCTAGTGATAGATATGATTGGGCTACCTTGAAAGAATTAATTCAATCTTATGGATTACGAAATTCACTTTTATTAGCACCAATGCCAACTGCAAGTACCTCACAAATTCTTGGTTTTAATGAATGTTTCGAACCATTAACTAGTAATATATATAGTCGTAGTACATTAGCTGGAGAATTTGTAGTGGCCAATAAATATTTAATGAAAGAGTTAATTCAATTAGGCTTATGGGATGAAAAAATCAAAAATAGTATTATTGCCAATAAAGGTAGTATACAACAAATTTTAACTATTCCAGAAGAAATAAGGAATAAATACAAGATAGTTTGGGAAATTCCAATGAAACATATTATTGATATGGCTGCAGATCGCGGGGCATATATTTGTCAATCTCAAAGTATGAATTTATGGGTTGAAGATCCAAATTACCAAACTTTAACCAATATGCATTTTTATTCATGGAAAAAAGGATTAAAAACAGGAATTTATTATTTAAGGAGAAAAGCCAAACATCAAGCACAACAATTTACTATTGAACCAGAAAAAAAAACAGTAACGAAATCAGAAGAGATATGTGAAATGTGCTCTGCTTAAGCTACGCTTAAAATTTATTTTCTAGACTTCCTTGCTTTTCTAGATTTCCTTGCTTTTCTAGATTTCCTTGCTTTTCTAGATTTACGCTTACCTCCAATTTTCATTAAAGTCATACTATTGGATACATCATTCATCATTAAATCATCGTCTGTTAACAATGAGATATCTTTATCATTATTGATAGCATTCTCATTTTTAATTACAACATTTGTGGTTAATTCTCGTAATCTACTATATAAATAAGGTAAATTATTTGCAATTAATATAGAACCAGTAGCCAATAATCCACCTACGGTTGCAACCTCCGTCATTATAGTAACAGGTAAAGCTTTTGCCTTATATTCAGCCCAATAAGAAGATTGAAATACAATACAGCTATTTAAGGTAGCAGCATTAGTAATTGTACTTGCGCCAAAATTAGCATATTTTAAAAATCCACTCCAGGTTGTAATATCCGCTCCTTTTAAATTTGGAAATCCACATTTACTTGAAATAATTTCATAATATTCTGGTAATACTTTATATAGTCCAATAGAAATCATGTTATTACTTACCGCTTCGCCTTGGTTTATCAAATAATCTTGACATATATTAAAAAATAAATAGTAAATATAATCCAAGATGGTATTTTGTTGAAAAGTAGTTTTAGCAAAAGCTGTTTGTATAGAAGTTAATATTATTTGTAAAGTTTGAGAAGCATCCGTTCCAATAGTATTTTTTAAAGCTGTATCTATCCTTACAAATCCTATTATTATTAATAATACACCTAAAATTAAATAAACAAAGGATTTAAAATCATTTTTATACTGTATATTTTTATTTTCTAATACTACAAGTTCTCCATTACCTCCAATCATTGCTGGAGTACTCCAAAGTCTTTTTATTAGTTCTTTAAATCTTACACCAACTTCCAATTCATTAATTGGTATACCTGTTTCTTTCGCCGTTTCACTCAATGCTTTTAATAAAACACTTATATTTTCATCTAAAAAAAGTTCTTGCCAATCATCTAATGTAGTTATTTGATTTTTTGAATACTGAGTTGCTAAGGAGGAAAATACATAATTAAATGCTGTCGTCCATTGACTTATACACTGTAAATTATTATTGTCTTGACTCATAGTAGTATATATATAATTAAGATAAATTATATATATGGAATAAAAAGCATTAGTAAAAATAAAAAATTTATACAATATTTACATAACAATATACAAATATATCAAAATATCATTTTACTAAAGAATTATAATAGTTTTTCCTGAAATATAAGGTTAAGTTCTATATTTATTTCTAGAATATCGATATTATTATAAAGTTGGCAATAACAACGTAAGCATACTAATACATCATATAATGAATTATGAAGATTATGTGGTACAATATTATATAATTTAAAATGTAATTCGGATAAACTAGGAAATTTCAAATAGGGTCCTCGTCTATTTATTCTTTCAATCGCACATAAATCAACTGTTTCTCGCATAGTACAAACATATTTATTACATGAGTTTAATAAATCAAAATATTCTTGGTAACATTCTGCATGGAAATAAGTTAACTCATATGTAATTTTACGTAATATTTCCGCCATTACCATATTAATATCAAATTCCTTATTATGACATATAATTTTATCTGCATTAACAAAATCAATCATAAAGGTATCCAAAAAGGTTAATAAACTTACTCCTTTTTCCTTCATCCTTTCATTTGTAATTCCATGTATAGCTATATTAGATTTAGACATAACCACATTTTCAGGTAATTTAACGATACGATCAAATGTTTTCAATAAACGATTTGTTTCATCATTATATAAAACATAACTAAATTGGACGATATGGGGCCATTTATTAATTGTGTTTAAATTAACTTTCCTTACACCATCCGGCGGTAAATCTGTTGTCTCTGTATCAAAAACTAGTAGTATTGTCATTATTAAATATAATTATTTGTTTTTATACTAACTAAGTATTTATATAAAAATAAATCAATTTTTTATTCTACATCAAGATTAATGCATACCCCATTTTCTCCTTGTTTTTCTAATAAATATTTATAAGCATTATTTTTATACTTCATTTTTTCAGTTGCAAATGTAAAATCTCGATTATTAAATGTAGAAATGTTAGAAGGATCATTATAAGGATACAATTTAATATTTGACTTTACATCTAATAAATCAAAGTTATTTTCCAGGTTATCAATACATGTTGTATCTGTAGAATTAAAATCATTTATTTTTTTTGTTTCATTCGTATCAACCTTTTTATTAGTATTTTTATTCAGAGAAACATCCCTTTTTTCAAAAACATTCTTATTCAATAAAACCAACTTTTCAATACAAATACTATAAGTATATATATTTTCAAACATTAATTTCCCTAATTCTGCAGGTGACACAATATAATCCTGGAGAGAAGTAATAATTTCTTTTTCTTCAGAATTTAATTCAATATCATAAAAGAATTCCATCATTTCAATAATAGTAATCCTTGAACATTTTTTAAAATCAGCAATTACATCAATTCTACCTGGGCGGATAAGCGCGTGATCTAAATTTTCCGGATAATTACTCGTCATTACTACAATTCTACCAGGTATTTCCAAGACACCATCCAAAAGATTTAATAAAAAAGACAAGTCGATTTTTTCTGTGGGTGTAAGATGAGCCGGTAAATCTTTATTAACGACTTCCCGCTCTTTAACAATATCACTTTGACAATCAATATCTTCTAAAACATAAATTCGTTGATCTAATGGAATAAAATATTTTTCATTTTGACCTGTTGAAACATTAAGAACCATTATCATCTCATTAAAAAAAAGATTTTCCAATTGAATTTTTGTAATATCATTATTTAAATTTACATTTATAATATGACGATGTGTTTCATTTGCTAAGCATTTTATCGAAGATGTTTTGCCTGAACCAGCTTGACCTGATAATAAAAGACCAAGTGTATAAGGAATACCTTTTTTATCATACCATTTTTTATTTTTTATGAAAAATTCCACTCTTTTTTTAACTACACTAATTTCAGGTCCAAATAAATTGGAAAACTTTCTATTGGTTTGAAACATTTTCATTGTGAAAATACAGTTATTCGGTAATTTCATATAATCTTTTTTTCCATCCAAAGTGGTAGGGGCATTTTGCGGATGCAGATTAAAATAAAATAATTTATCATCTAATTTATTTTTAATTTTAATATTATAGTCATGTGATATTTTATTTAGAAATTCTCTCAACTCGTGAGTAGTTTTAGTATAAGAAAATAATTCTACTATTTGTTCCACATCCGCTTTACTATTATCTACTTCACCCAATAGTTTACTTTCTTTCAGACGAATAAATATCTCATCCAATATTTCTATAATATCATTTTGATTTAAAATAAAATTGCCTTTTTTAAAACTAATATGTTTTGTATTATTATTATTCGTTATAAAATCCAAGAGTGCTTGTCCGTATATATTTTCATGATCAGCAATATTGATTTGTATATGAATAGAAGAGGAAAGTTCTTTCTTTTCTAAATTATTAGTATTTACAATATTATCAAGAAAGGCATGGGTTTTAAAATTATTTTCAGAATATTTTTTTACTTTGGAAACAATAGTTGGTAAATGTTTAAATACAAAATCAATCACTTGTGTAAGTAAAAATATATATACCATATCAAATATATTACTTCCTTTTTCAGAATTATTATTGTTAATAGATTTAAACATCATCATTGTCATTAAATTACTTTTCAACATTTCCATCATATTTCCATTATTCATATTCATATTCATAGTCGGATTATTAGGATTATTCATTAGTATTATTTATATATTTAAAAATTTGGTTTTAAATATATTTATTTTATTAAAAACATTTTATTAACCTTTTTACATTTCAAACGCCGATTATTTCTATATTTCTGTGTATAGAAATAAATCAAAAAACATATAACAAAAAAAATTTTTAAATAAAAGATTATTGTAACTGAAGCAAAATGATAGTTTATAAAATGGATGGTGAATTTACTATAGACACAGAAATATTACACGAAGGCAATGATTTTTTTAGAAAAATGACAAAACACATGGGAGAGAGAAAAATATGTGAATTATTAATGAAATATCCTCATAACAATATTGTAAAAATATATCACATA
>Ga0209550_10000002_pt1 | contig 161480 bp, 148 predicted proteins | sample LauGreSuBDMM15SN_2_FD_187567 | JGI IMG/M metagenome (GOLD analysis project Ga0209550, IMG submission 187567) | Freshwater lake microbial communities from Lake Michigan, USA - Su13.BD.MM15.SN (SPAdes) (version 5) | ecosystem: Environmental > Aquatic > Freshwater > Lake | place: Lake Michigan... | reverse complement strand
CACAGTTAAGCTTTATCAATTTAATTAAAAAAATTTAATTAAAAAAATGCATAAAAATATTTTATAAATTCCATCCTTAGATTCTTAAAGATTAAAAATTAAAATGCTAAAAAAACTTTTTAATTTTTTTTTAAGAAAAAATGGTGGAGAAAAAATTTGTGTTGGAGATTTTAAATTGATGTAAGTGAGTGAGTTTTTGTTTTTTTGTTTGGTCAGCTTTTTTTGTTGCGATTTTTATTAAGTGAGGGCTTTTTTAGAAAGCTTTTAAACATTAATAGTTATATCAAAAATATGATTGGGCGGACGTGCAAAAAAAATTAAGAATCATTAAGTAAAAACATATATTCTTTATTTTTATGTAATAGACTTTAAGAAGGTTCTGATTTTTTAAGGGAAGTTTATATTTAGAGAATTTTTATAAGATTTTAGAGGAAAGACTATTTACTGTGTCAAAATGGGTCAGCGTATCCCCGCAAGGGGATATAACGTGACCTAGTTTTGATACAGTAAATAGTCTTTCCTCTAAAATCTTATAAAAATTCTCTAAATATAAACTTCCCTTAAAAAATCAGAACCTTCTTAAATATTACATAAAAACATATGTCTCTACAATGCGGAATCGTCGGCCTTCCAAATGTTGGCAAATCAACACTTTTTAATGCACTAACCCAAACCGCCGCTGCCGAAGCAGCAAACTACCCATTTTGCACCATCGAGCCAAATATCGGCAAAGTTAGCGTGCCCGATGATCGCCTTGCAAAATTAACAAAAGTTGCCGGTTCGGCGTTAATTATTCCGGCGCAAATTGAGTTTGTAGACATTGCTGGCCTAGTAAAAGGCGCCAGCAAAGGAGAGGGTTTGGGCAATAAATTTCTTTCGCACATTCGTGAAGTTGACGCAATTATTAACGTGGTGCGCTGCTTTGAAGATGGCAACATTACGCATGTAGAAAATTCGGTTGATCCGCTGCGCGATATAGAATTAATTCAAATAGAATTAATTTTGGCCGACCTAGAATCGCTAGAAAAACGCCTGCCAAATCTAGAAAAAAAAGCTAAAACAGAAAAAGAATTAGTCGGCCAAGTAGAAATGGCAAAACAAGTGCTAAAGCTTCTGCAAGAAGGATTGCCAGCTCGTGCACAAAAATTAAATTCTGCAGAAGAAGAGCGTGATTTTAAAATTTTGCAATTAATAACTGCAAAGCCGCAATTGTTTGTTTGCAACTTAAAAGAGCACGAACTTTCTGGAAATGAACACTCAAAAAAAGTTGAAGAATTTGGTGTAAAAAATGGTTACAAAGTTTTAAAAATCTGCGCACAAATTGAAGCCGAAGTCGCTTCGCTAGAAACTGAAGAAGAAAAAGTAGAATTTTTAAATTCTGTTGGATTGCAAGAAACTGGCCTTGCGCAAATTATTCGCAATTCATATTCAATTTTAAATTTAATCAGCTTTTTTACAGTTGGGCCAAAAGAATGCCACGCTTGGATGCTAAAAAAGGGCTCTACAGCGCCAAAGGCTGCCGGCGTTATTCATACCGATTTTGAAAAAGGATTTATCCGCGCCGAAACCATCAGTTATAAAGATTATATAGAATTTAGCGGCGAAGAAGGTTGCAAAAATGCTGGAAAATTAAAACTAGAAGGTAAGGAATATATTGTGCAAGATGGAGACGTTTTTCATTTTAGGTTCAATAATTAAAAATACACATGTGGCAAGATAAGGCCTATCATATAATTTTAATATTGCTGCGACGCCTTTTTGGGCTTGGTCTCGTGATATTTTCGTTTGTTACGGTTTTAGCGCTTTTTAGTTTTAGTTCAGACGATCCTTCTTTTAATTCTGCCTCTACCGAAGACTATATTAACAACTGGATGGGTGAATTTGGCTCGCATGTTGCCGATTTGCTTTTTCAGCTAATTGGTGTGGCGGCATTTTTTTTATGCCTAATTATTTTTAGCATTGGCAGCCGCATGATGAGCCGCTTTGGAGCCAGGCATTTATTGCCAAAAACCATCATCATGCCATTTTGTATTTTATGCTTTGCAACATTTTTTGCAATCATACCGCAGCCCGATTGGTGGAGCTTCAACAGCTTTGGCGGTGTTAACGGCGGCTTCATTCTTACTAAAGTTTCGTTTTTGCCACATATTGTCACAGCTTTAATAGCGCTGTCTCTCGCCATTATTCTTATTTCTGTTATCATGGAAATTTCTGTAGCAGATTGGATTTATTTCTTGCGCTATAGCTTTATCAGTGCGCGTTTAGTAGCAGAAAAATTCATACAATTTTCTAAAAATATTTTTGGTAAAGATATAAAATTTTTGCCACGAAAAATTTATAATGGAGAGCAAATAGTTATACCAAGAGCCCTAGAAGCTGTTGAAGAAAGAGCAGAAGATGAAATTGAAATAATAGCACAAGATGATGAAGTTGAAGAAGAGGAAGAAACCCGAGAAACTTTAAAATCAAAACTAAAAAAAGCCAGCAAAGCTGTTGGCAGAAAAACTACAAAATCAAAATATCAATTACCGCTGCCAGAGCTTCTAACCGATCGTTCGGCAGAAAATAAAGATAAAAAAACCAGCCAATCGGTAATTGACGCGCAATCAAAAATGCTCACCAAAGTTATGGAAGATTTTGGCGTTTATGGCACTTCGCTTGGCGCAAAATTAGGGCCGGTTGTTACTTTGCATGAGTTTGACCCGGCCGCTGGCACCAAGGCTTCGCGCGTTATCGGATTATCTGACGATATCGCCAGATCGATGAGTGCAGTTTCGGCAAGAATTGCGCCAGTTGCTGGCAAAACCACTATCGGCATAGAGCTGCCAAATGCTAAGCGCGAGATGATTTTTTTGCGCGAAATGATCGAGTCGAAAGAATATAAATTCTCGCAAAACTTGCTGCCAATGATTTTGGGCAAAGATATCAGTGGCGAGCCAATCGTTGCCGATCTTGCCAAGATGCCGCATTTGCTAATTGCCGGCACTACTGGTTCGGGCAAGTCTGTTGGGCTTAACGTTATGATCCTCTCGCTGCTATATCGCATGCGCCCCGATGAGTGTAAGTTTATCATGATTGACCCAAAAATGCTCGAGCTTTCGGTTTATGATGGTATTCCGCATTTGTTGGCGCCAGTTGTTACCGAGCCTGGCAAGGCTGTAATCGCGCTTAAATGGGTGGTCAACGAAATGGAAGAACGTTATCGGTTGATGTCGAGTTTTGGCGTGCGCAACCTTATGGGCTATAACGAAAAAGCCGAGCAGGCCATTGTCTCTGGCCAAAAGCTTAGCCGCAAAGTGCAAACTGGCTATAATCCAGAAAACGGCAAGCCAATTATCGAAGAGATAGAATTTGAGCCAAAAAAATTGCCATTCATCGTTGTAATCGTAGACGAAATGGCAGATCTTATGCTTGTAGCGGGCAAAGAAATTGAAAACTCAGTGCAGCGCTTGGCGCAAATGGCGCGGGCCGCAGGTATTCATATTATTATGGCTACGCAGCGTCCTTCGGTTGATGTAATTACCGGTGTTATTAAGGCTAACTTTCCTACGCGCATCAGCTTTCAGGTTACTTCAAGAATTGACAGCCGCACAATTTTGGGCACGCAAGGCGCCGAACAATTGCTTGGCCAAGGCGACATGATTTATATGTCGGGCGGCAGCAAAATGATTCGCGTTCACGGGCCGTTTTGTTCTGATGCCGAAATTGAAAAAATTGTTAACTTTATTAAAGACCAAGATCTTGCCGAGTTTGAAGAGGGCGATAAAATCAACTTTGAAACTGCAATAATTCAAGAAGCAGAGGGCGATGAAGATGGCGGCGAGGGCGGTGGCTCTGATGCCGATCTCTATAAAAAAGCCGTGTTAATTGTGCGCCGCGATAAAAAGCCGTCAATTAGTTATGTGCAGCGCCAGTTGCGCATTGGTTATAACCGTGCTGCAATTTTAATTGAAAAGATGGAAGCTGAAGGCGTGGTGAGCGCGCCAGGTGTTTCGGGTAAGAGAGAAGTGCTAGAGAGTTAGTGACTGCTGCCTAAAATAAGCCTATTGCATCTACACCAAATCCAAGGGTCGATCCTCGAGGGCTAGACACCACGCCAGAAGGCCTTAATCTCTCAAGAGATGAATCTACGCCACTTTTACCCCTACCTGGTCTATCTAGATATTCTTTTGGGTTGTGATTGTGATCTGGATCCTCCATTATGTCTGCCGCCTTATCATCAGAAATTTTTGCCATTTTGTGATGCTTGCTTTTGGTGGGATCTTTGCTATCTACAACTCCTGGTGTTACAATAGCAGATGTTTTAAGTTTTGCACCTTCTGGCATTGTAATTGTATCAAGACCAACGCAACTTGCGCTAAATTTTAGCGATTCAAACATTTCTTTGCTAATGCCGGTAAAATCAAGCCCGGTAAGGTCGCAATTGTTGAAATTCAATCCAGTAATATCAACGCCTTCTCTAAAGATTTTATACTTCTCGCGACCATCGGCAGAAACAGAATCTCGCAATCTTAAGCCAGAAAATGTTGCATATGCTAAGCCAGGCGGCGGAAGTGGCATTTCCTCCTCCTCTGATTTAAAAAATGTCATGTAGGTTTTAGAAATCTTTCTTGTTTCTCCAGGTTTGTCTTCTACTTCTTCTATGCTAGTGCTAAAATCTATCATATTTGCATTAATTGTAGCCCGGCTATTATCCTCGTTTTCTAGTCTTGTTCGTTTAGTTTCGCCGCTCATTTTCCATTCACTATCTTTCTCTGCCACTCCTTTATTACGCTCATCATCGACATAACATTCTATAGCTGCTTTAAAAATATCAGTTTTTGAAAGAGAAAAAGGCTGAACTACTTGAAGACGTTGCTTTCGTAGCTCTAGATCGTTACCGGTGCGACTGGCTATTTTTTCTAAGGCTGCCCCAATAGTTCTTTGGCTTTGCTTAAAATTTTGTTTGTACTCTTCTAAATCACTTAGATCATCGGGCTCCAATAGATCTAACTGCAACAATGATTTCAACCACAGATGATGTTCTTTAATCTGCGCTTCTTGTTGCGCAACCCTTGCTCTCTCTACAGCCTCAGCATCTCTCCGCGCTTGTGCGCGTGCGGCCATTTGCGCTCTTAGTGCGGCCTCTTTTTCTTTAGCTATTCTGGCTCTTTCGGCTAATGCGGCAGCTTCGGCTTGAGCCTTTTTTGCGGCAGCAACTAGGGCTTCAGTTCTAGCTTTTTCTTCGGCGGCTGCTCTTGCGATTCTTGCGGCTTCTGCTTCTGCTGGTGCGCCACGTGCGGGCAATATTGGTGCGTCAGGCATTGGTAATGCCCGTGTGCCAGCACCTACGCCAGTCGCTGGCACTACTGGTGCAGGTTTTTTTGTGGCTGCAATTTTTCTTTCTTGTTGCATTATTTTGCCATCGGGTGATGTTACAAATTCTCCATAGCTTTCAACTGTTATTGCAGCTAATCCATTGCCAATTGCAAGATCGTATGATTTTGCGCTGCCTTTTTCGTGGGTGGTGGTAAATTTTGTGTAATCATATTTTGTTTTTCCATCCGCTCCAACGGCACCGACACAATCAAAGCAAGTCGCATGCCCTTTATCACCAACAGATCCTGGAACCAAGCTCTCCATTTGTTCGGCCGTATGATTGGTGTCGCCCGTAAGAATGCAGGGAGTGCCTTGCGCGGCAAAGGCTCGTTGAATTGTCTTTAATCCTGGGAATTCTGTTGCTTTATAATCAAGATGCATGTTACCAATCGCGATTTTCTTTCCTGATCTATCGGTAAAAGTTATAACAGAAGTGGTAGAATATCCCGAATCATTGTAAAGATCTTGATTTATATCTTCGCCTTGAAAATGATAAATAGGCTTGGCCTTATCGTGCCCTATTTTGTAGATAGTAAGTAAGTTTTTTCCTTCATCAGGCGCTACAACCGCATAGCCTCTTGCCGCCATTCGTGTCACAAAATTTCGATCTAATTTTTTATGGCCTTTGGCGGTAATTTCAAAAAGCCCTTGCGCTTCTTGCAGGTTGAAAAAATCTGGCTGCTCGTTTTCTAGCAAAGATTCAATATAATCAACTTCGCGATCTAATCTTACGCGATATTGCGTATTTGTTTCATGAAAACCAGCTGGATTGTTGGAATAATCTGTATACAGGCGGCATTGATTCATCATATTCCAAGAGAAGACCCTCGCTTCTGCCATTCCTGCAATAGCTGCCGAAAACTTTACTACAGTGTGATCGCTAAGAAATCTTATATCGGTAGGCGTTGCAATGTTGAATTTTTTTTCATAATCTGATACATCTTCTGTAGCTTCGCGTTTATTTGGCGCTACGAAGTAATTGCGAATGTAAATTTTTTCTTGTAACAACTCGCGAAGCACTACATCATCTGGCGTTGCATCAAGCAAATCAAGCGGCGACGTATTATCGCGATCTTCAAAAATAGCAAGTTTGTGTTTTGTAACAAATTCTGTTATTACTGCCAATGCCTTAGTTCTTTCTAAATCTGTTGCTGCGCCCTTATACCATCTTACTAAGTGATGCAAAAGAGTGGTTCCATCGTCATTTCGGGCATTATAATCGGCGCCATTTTTTATCATGTTGTTCATTAGCTCATTCAAGTCATCTGCATCAAGCTTTTTCCAGTTAGAGCCAATTGCATAAGTCAGAAGATCCCATTTGAATGCTCCATCGTCTACTTTGGTTTTTATGGCTTGTTTTCGTAACGCTTTATCGGTTTGTTGGCGAATATTTTTAGTAACATAACTCAAAATATCTGCAGTAGATTTAAAATGTGCCGCCTGAACTATTATAGTGTCTAATGGCTTAGATCTAACAGCAGCTGGCCTAGGTTTTGCAGCAGCTGAAGGAACTGGAGTTGGAGACACTCCTCTTTTACGCTCATCCATTGCTTTTTGTAACGCCGCTGTTTCGATAGCGCTGTAAGGAACAATTTTGACACGTTTTTGTGCAGTAGGATCTAAGCTGCGAATGGCTTCATCAACCGCGTCAAGCAGACAAGGATAATAATACTTCTCTTTATCTTCATTTGATCCGGTAAAAAATACTCCTCCCGAAATTAGAGGTATGGCCAGAGTTGCTTCGGCAGAATTATCTTGCCAAGATCGTATAATATTTTTAATGGTGAGTTTTAGATCTTTTTGAAATCGCGCGATTTCTGTTTCAGGATTGGTTCCTGGGGTTATTGAAATGCTTGGCCCAACCGCATGAATTATGTTTGTGCTTGGGTTGAAGCAAGCATCGGCAACATATAATCTAGTTACGAAGCCGCCTGAGATGCGATCGGTGCGGAGGCCTCCATTAATAACAAGACGAGCTGTTGTTTCCAACGGTCTTGACCCGTCTCCCAATCTGTTATAAATTGGCCCAGAAAGCCCTCCTGCACCAGATTCAGCAAGATTTGCGCTAAACGTTCCGCCTCTAAAAGCAGCTCCGGCAGGATCAACTAGAACTACGCCTGGTTGGCCAATAAAATCCAATAATCCGCGTGTATTGCCAATAAAAATGTTTTCGTCTGTAATGCCTGTGGCTGCAGAAGCAGGCACTGATAGTGATACAGGCCCTAGCACTGGCGCCGCTGTTGGCACTGGTGCAACAGGTGGTCGTAGGGCAATTTCTGCTTTCATTCCTTCTAAACGTTCGAAGAATTGAGTACTGTATAAGCTGGGATGTGAGGTATCCTTGTGTCGCTCCCATATTGCACATATAATCTTTGTTATTTTATCTTGTTCCTCTTGACTTGCATAAATTAATCTTTGGCCTCCATCGGTTAATCCAATGTAAGACTCAACTAATTTATTAAAACGAATTATGTGATCATTTTGATTCTTGTGTGAAATAAGCTTTGGGGGATTTTCGTTCAAACCAGTCGATACTAAATTTAAATAAGTAGCCAAGCTGTTGTGATAGCGGCTAATAAAAGCTTTATCTTGCGCTAATGCCGCATAAACGGCGTGGCCTTGCACTGCTGCGGGGATATTGTAATCTGGCGTCGTTGTATTTAGAGGAGAATAAACAGAAGGATATCTAGAATTTCTTGTTGATGAAGGAAAAATAAACCAATCAAAATGTGCTGAGCCTTTTGTTGGATCTGGATGCTTCCCTCTGTTAACAATGTGTTCGTAAGTGTTGGTTGTTTGATTAACAAACCATTTGTTGTAGTGCTCTATTTGTCCATCTATAATTTGCTTCACTAAGGCAGCTACAGCTGGATCTAGCGCGGGAGAAGAGGCTGCTACAGGCCCTGTTGGTGCAGGCACCGGTCGAGCTGGTCGCGCTGTTGGCATTGGCGCTGCTGGAGTTGTAACTTTAATTTTTATGCCCCCTCTATATTGCGCAGATGGTTGTATTCCATAGCTAAGATGCTTCTTTTTTCTGCCTCCAACTACTACTTCATCATTTTCCGTAAACATAATTATTTAGAATAAGATTAAACCAAAGCACCCCGCCATTATAGCAAATTTTCAACAAAGCGCAAGTATTTTTGCAATTACCGCAAAGGCCGCATCAATTTTATCGTGCTGCAATTGCACAAAAAGAAGCTTCTGATTAGTTTGCAGCCTAATTTTATTGCCGCTGGCAAAAACCATCTGCAAAAGCTTTTCGGGTTGCTTAAAGCCGTTATTTCTAAAGCTGATAATAATTCCATCTTTGCTAGTTTCAAGTTTTTCGATGCCTAAAAAATAGCATTGATGCTTTAAAATACTAACTCGCGACAGGTTGATAATTTCTTCTGGCACCGGGCCAAAACGGTCTTGCATCTCGTATTTTAGGTGCTCTAGGGCTTCTTCGTTGCGAATATTGGCAATTTTTTTGTAGAACGACATGCGCAAAGAAAGGTCTGGCATGTAGGCTTCAGGAATTAAAAGCGAGATCGCAAGTTTAATTTGCGGGGTAAAATCGCTGTCGGATTCGCTGCTGGCTGTAGCTTGCGAAGCTTTGTTCGTGTAATGTTTAGAATCTGTTGAATCTGCCTTGCTTGCGCTTCCTGCTTGATTATCAGCCAGTTTTTCTAGCTTTTTCTCCTGCGCCATCTCGATTTTCATCCGCTCAATTTCTTCTACCAGCATTTGCTGATAAAGCTCGGCGCCTGTTTCGCGAATGTGTCCCGATTGCTCGTCGCCAAGCAAATCGCCACTGCCGCGAATATCCATATCGTGCGAGGCAATGGTGAAGCCAACTCCCAGGTCATCGAGATGTTGCATTACCTCGAGTTTTTTCTTCGCTTCTTTGTTTAATTTTTTAGGGCTAAGCATAAAATAGGCGTAGCCACGAGTTTTGCCGCGCCCCACGCGCCCGCGCAGCTGGTATAATTGCGATAATCCAAACATTTCGGCGCGATAAATAATCATGGTGTTGGCGCTAGCAATATCAATGCCCGACTCGATGATTGTAGTTGAAAGTAATACATCAATTTTGCCATCATAAAAATCATTCATAATTTTATCGAGCTCGCTTGGCGCCATCTGGCCGTGGGCGTGGGTAATTTTTACTTCGGGCAATAGTTTTTTTAGCTTATCTTCCATTTCGCGAATATCAGAAACGCGCGGCACCACAAAAAACACCTTGCCGCTGCGCTGATACTCACGCAAAATGGCTTCGCGCACAATTACCGAATCGTAAGGCATCACAAAATTGCGTACCGCAAGCCTATCTAGCGGCGGCGTGGCGATTAAACTTAAATCTTTTACGCCAGTTAACGACATTTGCAATGTACGCGGAATCGGCGTGGCTGAAAGGGTAAGAAGGTGAACCTCGTTTTTTAATTCTTTCATGCGCTCTTTTTGCGCGACGCCAAAATGCTGCTCTTCGTCGATAATTACGAGTGCAAGATTTTTAAATTTAATATTTTTGTTAAGCAAAGCGTGCGTGCCGATAATAATATCAACGCTTCCCGCCTCAAGTTCTTGTTTGGTTTTTTTCTGATCGGCGGCGCTAACTAGGCGCGAAAGCTGTTTTATTTTTATGTTGGTGCCTTCAAAGCGCTTGGTAAAACTATGAAAATGTTGGCGGCAGAGCAGGGTTGTAGGGGTGATGATGGCGATTTGAAGTCTAGAATTTTTTGCTTCTTGATCTTGTAAATTTGCTATAGAATTTTGTGTAAATGTAGAAAAATTTTTGCTACAAACAATAAACGCCGCGCGCATTGCTACCTCTGTTTTGCCAAAGCCAACATCGCCGCAAATTAAGCGATCCATTGGTGATCCTTTGCGCAGATCTTCTTCAACTTCATCAATTGCTTTGAGCTGATCTTCGGTTTCAACAAAGGCAAATCGCGCTTTAAATTCTTCATAAAGATGAGGCTCTGCTTCTAGCATTGGCGCGCTTTTGAGTTGCCTTGCTGCGGCAATTTTTATTAATTCTTCGGCGGCAACTTTAATGCGATTGCGCACTTTTGCTTTACGATTTTTCCAAGCGGCGATACCCAGCCGATCTAGCTGTATCAAGGGGTTATCGCTGCCATAGCGAGTGATAAGATTTATATCTTCAACCGGCACAAAAAGAACATCGCTGCCACCGTAAAGAATTTTTAGCATATCGGTTTTAGCCTCGCCAGCACTTACTGCATGAATGCCGTCAAACTTGCCGATGCCGTGATTGCGATGTACTACTAAATCGCCAACATTAATGCTAAGCGCTTCTTCTAAAATGCGCTGCGAAGCCGCTTTGTTATTGGTTTTGCGCCGTATAATTTTTTCACCAAAAATTGCTTGCTCGCCAATCATGATTAAATCTGGCGCTGCAAAGCCTTGATTTAAAGGCAGTAAGCAAGTTTCGTGCTTAAAATTAAATTCAAGAAAAAGCCTTTGCAAGCGCTCGCGAGAAGATTCTGCAAGGCAAGCAATAATAGTTTTTTTAGATTTATGTTGGGCTAAAAATTCTTGTAATAATTCTATTGGGTCGCGCGCGTTTGCTCTTCCGGCAAGTGCAAAATCGGGGATTTTTTCAATTTCTAAATCTATGATGCGATCTGTGAGCGCTTGGTTGGCAGGCGCCGCACTATTATCGTGATCAGAAGATGGGTTAAAATTATTAAAAATAATATGAAGATTTTTTTTGATAATTTGCGCAGTTTCTTCGCTAGTAAAATAAAGTAATTCTGGCGTTATTGGGTTATAAATTGTGCCAGAAATTTTACTTTCTTTAATGCTTTCAACCCTTGATTTATAATACTCTAATACGGTTTCGTGCTGTTTAGAAATTGCATTAAAGGCATCGCGATTTAATAACAAAGCGGGCGATTGTAAATAATCAAAAATACTTACCAATGCCTGATCATAAAATAATGGCAACCAATGTTCCATCCCTTCATATGAACGGCCTTGCGAGATTGCAGAATAGAGTTGATCTTCATCAGATAAGCTAAAATTTATCCCGCAATTTTTGCGATATTGTTCACGAAAATTAGCGCAGGTTTTTTCGTTAAGAATAATTTCGCTGGCTGGCAAAATTTCTACTTCGCGCACCAAGTCTTGCGAGAGTTGGCTTAACGGATCAAACTCTTTTATCGATTCTATTAAATCGCCAAAAAAATCAATACGATAACCAACTAAATTGGCGGCGCGATTCATAACAATATCAACAATTCCGCCGCGCACCGCAAACTCTCCAACATCGCAGGCTGTAGATTGGCGCTGGTATCCGTTGAAAATTAAAAATTCAGAAATTTGTGTGATAGAAATTTTTGTTTTTGCTTTAACGATAAGCCCTAAATGCTTGATAACAGAAGGCGCAAGCACTTTTTGTGAAATAGCATTGGCGGTAGTTAGAAGTAAAAAATTGCGTTTATTTTGTTCGTTAGAAAATGAATGTTTGTAAGAATTATTATTGTGCGGATGTTTGTTTGCTTCGTAATTTTCATTTATTTTAGACGAATTTTTATTCGCTAATTTATAAAGCGTTCGCACTCGCTCGGCTACAATCATCTGCTTTGGAGAGGCTCTATCATAAGGAAGGCAATCCCAAGCTAAAAAATTTAGCACCTCAAAATGCTCTTCTAAATTTGGCATAAAAAAGCGAATTTGCTTTTCGATAACCTCAATTTGCGCATCGTTTTCTGCGATAAAAACTACATCGCGGCCGATAAAATTATTGCAAAGCAAAGAAGCTACAAAGCCTTGAGCGTCGTCGCACAAGCGTATTATTTCGCAAGATTCTTTGATGTGGTTTAGTTTGATTTTATAGTTCATTATGTAGCTTTATTAATACTTCTGATATGTTTTTTAAGTCTATTGATTAAAATTATTCTATCAACTGTAGTTCGGTGCTTTAAGGGTCTTGCGCTTCTTTGGGGTTTTAAAAATCTGGGCTTCTAGATCTCTCTAAATCTATCTAGGCTTCTAGATCTCTAAATTTCTAGGCCTCTAAATCTCTAGATCTTGTGCTCGGTGCGAGCCTTGGTTATCATGCTCTGAGCCGAGTTTGATGACCCTTATAAAAATATTGTAAGTAAAAGAGGAATAGCAACAGGGTCATCATGTCTGAGGAGCAGAGCATGATCACCAAGACTCGCACCGAGCACGAGATCTAGAGTAGTAAAAGTTACAAAGCAAAACATAATCATCAAAACCTGCACCAAGAACAAAATCCAGAACCCCACAAAAATCATAACAAAATTGTTATCTTCCAAACATTGATTTCTAACAAAAAAAATATAACCTATAATTTTCTACATATTAAAAATTAAATTTTTTGAACAGTGCTAAAAGAGCAAGATAAAATTTTCACCAACCTTCAAGGCTTAGAATCGCCTAATCTAGAGGCTGCGCGCAAAAGAGGCGATTGGCAAGAAACTAAAAAATTTCTTGATCATGGCGCAGAATGGCTAATTCAACAAGTGAAAGATTCTGGTCTTCGCGGCCGCGGTGGCGCTGGTTTTCCTACTGGCATGAAATGGTCGTTTGTACCAAAAAAAGCCAATCCGGCAGAAGGCAAGCCGCATTATTTAGTAATTAACGCCGACGAGTCAGAGCCAGGCACCTGTAAAGACCGCGAGATTATTCGCCGCGATCCGCATAAATTGCTAGAAGGTTGTTTGCTTGCGGCGCGCGCTGTTAACGCCAACACTTGCTACATCTATATTCGTGGCGAATATTATAACGAGGCAGTAGCTTTACAAAATGCTATCGACGAAGCCTATGCCGCAAACTTAATCGGAAAAAACGCCTGCAATAGCGGTTGGGATCTTGATATTTTTGTGCATCGCGGTGCCGGCGCTTATATTTGTGGCGAAGAAACGGCATTGCTAGAAAGTCTTGAAGGCAATAAAGGTCAACCACGCTTAAAGCCGCCATTTCCGGCGCTTATTGGGCTTTATGGTTGCCCAACAGTAATTAATAATGTAGAATCAATTGCTGTTGTGCCTACAATCTTGCGCCGTGGTGCTGCGTGGTTTGCTGGTTTGGGCCGCGAAAAAAACACCGGCACAAAAATTTTCTGCATTTCGGGCCATGTCAACAAGCCCTGCAACGTTGAAGAAGAAATGGGAATTCCTCTGCGCGAACTTATCGAAAAACACGCTGGCGGCGTGATTGGCGGCTGGGATAACCTATTGGCAATAATTCCTGGCGGCTCTTCTGTTCCAATGATTAACAAAGAAGTTTGCGATACAGTTTTAATGGATTTTGACTCTCTGCGCAATGTGGGCACGGGCCTAGGCACTGCTGGCATTATCGTGATGAACAAATCTACCGATGTTATTGCCGCCATTGCGCGGCTTTCGCATTTTTATAAACACGAATCTTGCGGGCAATGCACGCCATGCCGCGAGGGCACAGGCTGGTTGATGCGCATTATGGATCGTATGATCGAAGGCAAAGCCGAAGTTAAAGAGATTGATCAACTTTACGATTTAACCAAGCAAATTGAAGGCCACACAATTTGCGCTCTTGGCGATGCTGCGGCCTGGCCGGTGCAAGGGCTAATAAAAAATTTTCGCGGCGAAATGGTGAAGAGAATTGAGAATTGCGGTAAGGTTTAGAATCAATTAAACTAAAGTTTTATGTCAAGAAAGCCAGATAAAGCGTTGCTCGAATTACAGCAGTTAAACAAAGATATTTTTTATGCCATAGAAAAACAAAATTTCTTTGCGCTAGATGAACTTGTATGGATTCGTAAAAAAGAATACAATATTCCATTTTCTGATATTTATAACTCTGATGGTACAAGCCTTCTATCTTTCGCGGTTAAGTTTGGTGATGTAAAAATTTTGAAACTTATTTCAGATAATTATTCTCTTGAGGCGATAAAAGAAACTACCGATAAAAAAGAAGGTGGCTCTACTGCCCCAATTTTGGCGTTAACAAAAGATCGCCGTGAAGCGGTTGATTTTTTTATTCGCCGTGGTTGCTATAATATCGAAGAAAACCTTGATCCAACACTTGATGGCGATGAAAGAGATTTAGAAGGCGATGATTCAAACAAAGCCATATTACATTTAATTAAAACCAGAGAATTAAATACCTTGCTATCTAAGGGTAAACCAACATTTGAAAGTGTAAATCGTTTGGTTGGTAAGGGCGCAGTTTTAACTAATTCAATGCTTCAGGCATATATTGCTAGAAGGCTTATTGAAGAAGATCCTGCTGAAATAGAAAAAATATTACGCCTTATAATTGAAAAGGGCTCTAAAGTTAACCATAAATTTCAAGATGCTGGCGGCAAAATGATGACACCTTTGCAAAAAGCTGTTAATTCAATTGTTTTTGTTGCTGCTTCTGGTGACGAAGTTGTTGATAAGCGATCTACTCACGTAGCCATTGCGTTATTAAAAAATAGCGCTGGTTTTAATCTTGATGAGGCGCAAAAAACAAACCTGGTAAGAGGAATTTTAAAGCATAATCCAGAATACATAAAAACATTATTAGCCAAAGGTTGGATTAAGCGAAATTTTAAAATTGATGGATTAGAGCTTGATAACTATGCCGCCAAAGTTGGAGTTGAGCAGTCTCTCGTAGAATTTATTGCCAGGCAGCCTTTAAGCCAAGATTTAATCTACAAGAAAAAACGCAAAGCTTTAAAAGAAGATATATTTTTACAAGATGCAGAAATTGCCGCAAAAGATTTAGCGCAAAATCTTGAGGGCGATTTGGTTCCTGGTATTAATACCTCTAAGGGCATTGATTTTTCAACAATACAAGAAGATGGGCGTACAAAAAAATTCTTAGAAAAAAAGCAAGATTCAGCCGCGCAGCATTTTGGCAATCAGCTATTACGCGTTTTATCTAACGGGCAATATGTAGTAAAAAGAGGGGCGCTTGTTCAAAGATTGGGTGAAGCATATCATTTTGCTACAAAATGGGATGATTCTATTGTGGGAAATTATTTTTTAGAAAATAGCGCTCCTAAAAAAACAGAGGACAGAGAATTTCTTAAAAACTATGCGCGCTTATGCGGCGTGATTCAGGTTTTAGGAGAAAACGACTGGAATCCTCTTAATTTTTTAAAAAGTGGCAAAAATGGTAAGCCGGTTAAAATTGATAATTCGCCTCTAATTAATGGCTATACCGGTTCTGCACAAAAAAGAATATATGGATCTTATCAATCTAAAGTTTTTTTACATTTTTTAGCGGGAGAGAGCTTAGATGGAGGATCAAAGTCTTCTATTGCTAAAATATTAACAAAGTTGAAGTCTGCATCAAAAAGCTCTGCCGATGAAGATAAAGTTAGCGAAAATGAAGCAAAAATATATATTGATGAATATAAAGATGGTTTAGATGACAAACTTCTTGAAAGAATAAAGCGCAATATTGTAAAAAACCCCGATCTAAAAGCCGCTTTCATCGAGTTTATGGCTGGCGTGCAAGACTCGATAGATTTAGCTGCTGATGAACAATTTCTTAAAGAATATTCAGAAAAATATAAAGAAGCTGGCGATGATGCTTTTGAAGATACCAAAACATGTCGCAAATTTTTGCAGCAAAATGCTCGAGAAGCGCAACAGCAATTCGCAAAATATATCGCTTATTACAAAGAACTTGCTCCGCAGCGTTTCGCAAAAAAAGCAAGAAATATTGTTGATGAAGTTGTTGAAGAATTTGCCCAAGTTGCTTCTAGAGCTGGTTCTGGAGAAGAGAGAATCTCTGAAATTGTTGAGCTTTTTGAAGAAAAAGGCCTAGATATTAATGCAAAAATTAATAGGGGTGGCAAAGTATCGAGCCTTTTGCAATATACGCTAGACGCTATAAATATTACCAAAAAAGATATTAGTTTTGAAAATGTTTTTATTGCTGTTACGCTAATTAAAAATGGTATAAAATTTAATGATTTAACCAATCAGCAAAAATCAAAATTAGTGCGCGGGTGCTTGAAGCATTGCCCGCAATATTTTAAAGAGTTGCTTGATAAAGGTGTTATAGATGAAAAGCTTGAGATAGAAAAAATAGAAAATGGCATTGTCAAAAAAACGCCACTTAAAAAATATGTTGCTGCATTAACAAATGTGCCGCCAGAAGTTAGGTCGATATTTGATCCGGTTAAGGCTGTTGTAGTAAGGCCTGCAGTGCTTGCACCAAAGGCTCTTGTGGCAAAGCCTGCGGCGCTTGCACCGAAGGTTTCTCCAAGAACCGCGCCTGTGTTGCCGCCTGTTGCAAAATCTTCGCAGGCTGTGGCGCCTAAGGCTGTGGCCGCTAAGGTGCCAGCTGCTATCTCTAGAAGTTCATCTGATTCGGGTGTCTCGTCGGTATCGTCGCAAACCATTGCTAAACCTAATTTAGACTTTGCATTAAAACGCGCGGCAGCACATAAGCATACTCTTGCTGCTGGTGATAACGAGGCGTCGGTTTTGGCAAAATTTTCTAGTGCCTGCGAAAAAATAGCTCGATTTAAAAAAGCAAATAGTGGCGCTAGTAACGAAGAAATTGTAAAAGCGTTATGGCCTGCAGCTGTAGTGCAGGTTGTAAATGGTAAAAAAATTATTCGTCCGCAAACACCAAAACCAGGGCAGTTAAGCGAGCGCGAGCAAGTTGCGCTAAGCATGGTTACGCTCTTTCTTGTTAATAAAGAGGTAAATGAAGGAGCGCTACAAACCACAGAATCAAAAACACAAGTTTTTGCTAATTTAGAAAAAGTGGGTGATACTGCAATTAAAGAATGGCTTGATGGCAAGGCTTCAAAGTCTAAGCCGTCTCCAAAGCCTTCTTCGCCGCACTTAGATAAAAAGTTTGATCTTCGCAATAATCCGGCTTTGGGGCATGCTTAGCGCCAGCTATTACAGTTTGTGGTTTTGGTTAATTAACACTAAATACTAATGTCTAAAATAATAACAGGTACCAATGGGGCAGGTTTTGTAAGAGGAGTGGCGAGGTCGATAGTTCCGCAGCCGCTAATTTCTAGAGTAATTGCTAAAGAAGGAGCACTTGTTCAAAAAGAAGGGGAAGGGGAGGCGCCGCGACCGTCGGCACTTTCCGCTTTAGATAGAGCCGAGAGAGCAGTTCGGTTGCACAAAGAAAAAAGTGTCGATGATTTATTATTCGATTCGTTACTTAATGGCAAAGCGACGGTTGAATTTATAAGAGCACTAGTTGCAAAAGGAGCAAATCTTAATAGCACTATATTCGCAAAGCTTGCTACTAATGAAGCTACTAATATTGAATCAATAGAGCAAATCATACGCCATATTATTGAAAGTGGCGTTAAAGCTAATCCTAAACTGGTCTTAGCGCCATTGCAAAGCGTTGTTGATGTAATCACGATGACAACATCTGAGCCTATCAAACAAAAAGCTACGAAAGTAGCAATTGCTTTGTTAAAAAATGGTGCAGGATTTAAACTAGAAGACTCGCAAAAGCAATGTTTGGTCGAAGCTATTTTTAAGCACGATCCTGAATATATAAAAACCCTATTAACTAAGGGATGGATTGCAAAAGATTTTAAAATTGATGGCGTAGAGATTGCTGAATATGCTCCTGATAACGAAGCGCTTGCAGCATTTATTGCTGCATATCCTTCGCCAGAAAATTTTATTGATAAGAAAAAACGTAAATCATTAGCTGATCCTATATGGGTAGATCTTGGGCGTGCCACAAAAGAAGATTCTGAGCTTCTTCGCAGAGAGTTGGTTTCTGGTGTTAATATAAACAAAGACACAGCTAAGTTTTCTGTTATTCGAGAAAGCGAAGATGGAGCCATAGTAAAGGTAGGTGGACGTATAAAAAGGTTCTTAGAAAAAAGAGGAAATTCTTCTCAGCCCCAAGAAGCAAGATCTATCGCTGTTATACAGCATTTTGGTAATCAGTTGCTGCGTATTTTATCTAACAGGCAATATGCAATTAAGAGGGGTGCGATAGTTTTTGGTAGGGGAGAAGAAATTCATTTTGCTACAAAATGGGATGATTCTATTGCAGAAAATTATTTTGGTGATGGAAGGGATCTTGACAATCTTGATAAAAAATTTCTTAAAAATTATGCGCGATTATGCGGAGTAAATCATGTTTTAGGAGAGTATGATTGGAACTATAAAAATTTTCTTGTCAGCGCAAAAACTGGCAAGCCGGTTAAAATTGATAACATGCCATTGATAAACGGCCTATTTCCAGATCTTAATCGCAGAATATATGGCTCATATCAATCTAGATCTTTTTTATATTTTTTAGCTGGAAGGCCTTACAAAGATACAGATAAAGGCAATCCGATATATACGCTATTAAAACATATAAAGAGGGCAGAGAGGAAGCGTGATGTAAGTGTAAATACAGAATTGTTCAATACTTATATTGAGGAATATAATAAAGGTATAGATGATGGTCTTCTTGAAAGTATAAAACAAAATATTGCAAAAAATCCCAGTCTAAAAGATGCCTTTATTGAGTTTATGAAAGGTGTGCAAGATACAATAGATTTAGCTGCCGATAAAGAATTTCTCAAAAAATATTCACAAAAATATAGAACTGAAATCGGCCAAGATGCTTACTTAAATGTAATAATGTGTTGCAAATTTTTGCGGGAAAATGCCGAACAGGCGAAAGGACAATTCAAAGAATATCTTGCATACTACAAAGAGCTTATTCTGGCGCCAAGTACAGATTTAGCAGAAGAAGCGGGGGAATATCTTTTAACAATTGATGATCTTGTTGTTAAGGAAGACGTAGAAAAATATTTTGCACAAGAGGGCTGCTTGCCACTAACAAGAGAAAAGGCTCTTGAGCAATTTAAAAAAGTTATCATTGGGGCAAATCTAGAAGCAATTAAATATTTTTATGATCAAGTTTTTTTACATAAATTTGATTCTCCTAAAAATCCGGCTTTGATTGCGGTAGCTAGCCTACTAGCTAACGACAAGATCGAAGCTGCCAAAAAAGAAAAGAAGGCTGTTGATGTTATTGCAATTTTAAAAAGCAAAGGGTGCATTCCATCAAATACCAATACTTCGGTAAAGAAAGATGGATTGTCATATCCAGTATCATTTTTATGTGGCAATTATAGAAATATCGACTTGTTTCATAAGCAATTTGCTGCAGAAGAAATTCTTGGGCCGCTAGAAAGAGATTTATTTAAAGCGATAGAAAATAGTGATCACGAACAAATCACTGCTCAATTAAAAGCATTATTAGGATCAGAAGGGTCAACAAAGGTAATAAACCTTAATGCGATATTAAATAAAGAAGGCTTAACGCCGCTGGCATATGCAATTTCTATTGATGATGCTAAGGCGGTAGATCTACTGGTTAAGGCAATAGCAAAACAATCGCGCATAGAATCAGAGCTTAACGAGTTAAAGAGCCAGGCTTTGTCTGCTTTAAAGATGGCGGTTGTTGCAAATAAAACCAATGTAGTTCGCTATTTTTTAGCGCAGGGCTATTATAACTTGGATAGTATTTTTCAATATAAAGACACGACATTTGGCCGAGAAGATTCTGAAGCAGGCAAGATCATTTTTCATAGCGCAGCATTAAAGCGAATTATTACCAATGGAGAACTTAATAGTCTTAGTAAAGAAATTGTTATATTAAAATATGCCGATCTGAAAAGTTTAGTTAAAGGATTTTCGCGTGATGAAAAAGGGCGCGCTATTTATGGAGCTGAAGGGTGGTCGTTTTTGCAAATATATGTTCAAAGAATATCAGATAATTATGTTGGCGAAAAGGCCATAAGTGTTAGTACTGCAAATATTAGTAGCGTCATAAAACTTTTTGCTGAAAAAGGATTGGACGTTAATGCAAAAATTTCTCGAGATCTAGAAGGGCCACAAAGCCTTTTGCAATATGCTTTAAATGCTATGAAAAGAAGTAATGACTTTAGAAATATTTCTATCGCCATTGCTCTAATTGATAATGGTGCAAAATTTAATGATCTAACTAAAGAGCAAAAGGCAACATTGGTTCGCGCTGCTGTAAATAAGCAGACAAAATATTTAACAACATTATTGGAAAAAGGTATTGTTGACCCAGAGTTTGTAAGAAATGAATTGGAATTTAATGAGGAAGAGCTACTAGAGCTTGTACAATATATACCTTCTTTACGTGCAAACGAGCAACCTGCTGTAGAAAATAGTGGCGCCTCTGTTAGAGCTACTCCGGCTCCGCCCAGTGTAGGGCGGAGTGGAAGCGCACGACGACCAACTCCTATGCTTGCTGGTGCGGCATATTTGGAGCCAGGCTCCTCAACTCCTATGCTTGGTAATGAAGCAGATTTAATAAAGCCACGCCCCCCAACTGGGCCGCGCCCTAAAACGCTTTTACATACAGTGCGATTAGGTAGCAATCCCATAGATAGAAATCCCATAGATAGAAATCCCAATATAACAACAAAATAATGCCAAAAATAGTAGCTCTAATCACAACTTCAGGACGCGGCACTCGCCTTAGTGGAGACGGCATTCCAAAGCAATATTTGCCGCTTGCTGGTGTGCCACTTTTGCGCCACTCAATTTTAGCATTTCTTAACCACCCAAAAATTGACGATGTAATTTGCGTTATTCACCCTGATGATGTTGCGCTTTACGAAGAAGCGGTTATTGGGCTAGATTTACTCAATCCAGTTTTTGGTGGAGAAACTCGTCAAATCTCTGTACGCAAGGGTTTAGAGGCTTTGCGCGAATATGATCCGTCTCGTGTTTTAATTCATGATGGTGTGCGCCCTTTTGTTTCTAAGCAAATTATTAGTGGCGTTTTAGAGAAGTTAGAAACTCATCCAGCGGTTATTCCTGCTATTGCCGTAGAAGATACCATCAAAAAATACTCTGACGGTAAAATTGAATGGACACTAGAGCGTCAAGACTTGTGGCGCGCTCAAACTCCACAAGGATTTATCTATGAAGATATTTTAAATTCGCACGGCGCCTTTAAAGACCTTAACTTTACTGACGATTCTGCGCTTAACGAATATGCAGGAATACCTGTTGCTATTATCCCTGGTTCACAAAATAATTTTAAAATTACCACTCAAGAAGATTACGATCGCGCCAAAAATATCGCTAAAATTTTTATCGAAAATGTTAAAGAAGAAACCCGCGTAGGCATTGGCTACGATGTGCATCGCTTTCGTAAAAAAAATAAAGACGAAGATAATTTTATCCGCATTTGCGGAATAGATGTAGAGCATGATAGAAAAGTTGAGGCGCATTCTGATGGCGATGTTGCGATTCATGCATTAATTGATGCAATGCTTGGCGCTATAGGCGAGGGCGATATTGGCGAGCACTTTCCTCCATCTGATGTTAGATGGAAAAATTGCGATTCGCGCGAAATGTTAAAAACTATTAATCATTTGCTTGTTAAAAAAGGTGGAAAAATTATCAATATTGATATCACGGTAATTTGCGAGAAACCAAAGCTCTCTAAGCTAAAAAATGAGATGAGTGAGGTTTTGGCAAAAATTCTTAACATCAATAAAAATCGCGTAAACGTAAAAGCAACTACAACAGAAAAGTTGGGGTTTTTAGGAAGGGCCGAAGGCCTTGCAGCCGAGGCAGTTGTTAGTGTTGCGATGAGTATTCTTGAAGAATAGTTTGGGCGTAATTAAAAAATGGGGCGCTAATTTTACCCCATTTTTCTAGAAAAAACCTAGGCGCTATTTTTTAATATTTTAAAAACTTTTCCGCTGGTTTGTTGATGGTTACAAATTCACTGCTTCCAACTTGCAATACTGCTAAATTTCTTTGTACCAGGCCGTTTCCTAAGAAGCGAAACCCACCGTCAATTCCGGCGAAGCCATTTCTTTGTGGGTTTGTGTAGCTGATAAAATCGATACTTGATGGCAAATGGCCGCCATTTCTGTCGATTAATTCTGCAATTGCCGCTACCGAATCGTAGGCAATTGAAGAAATGCGCGGAGGAAATTTATTGTAGGTTTGATAGTAAGACTTTTCGAAATTAGCAAAACGATTATGCTCTGGCGCAGCAAACCACGCGCCAAAAAGTCCTTCGTTATTTAGTGTAGAAATGTCGTCCCATTGGCCGGTTCCAACTAGCTGATATTCGCGTTCTTGTGTATTATATTGCTTGATGAGGGCAGTAATTTTTGCTAAAGTTTTGCCAGATTCAGGAATTAAAATTACTTGCGGATAGCTGCGGTCAGAATCTTTAATGATAGTATTTTTAGCAATTTTATTTCCATGCCCTTCAGATAGATGCGCCGGAACCATAGAGGCATTAACCAATCGCTCTACAACTTTGTTTAAATCAGAGCCAGATGGATCATAAAATTCAGAAGTAATCATGGTGCCGTCGCGCGCTTTAACAATGCGCTTAAACATGCCCGAAACGGTTAATCCATATTGATTATTTGGCGCTAAAATCGCAAAAGTAATTTTATTGTGATCGATAGCGTGGCTGACAACTTTATCAATTTGTTGTTCTGGTAAAAATCCGGCGATAAAGACTCCGCCGTTATTATTAACCTTTCCACTCAATTGTTGGTTATTTGAAAGCGAAATTGCAGTAACCGAATTATTCATAAAATCTTTGGCAATAGATTCTACAGAGCTGCTAAACACAGGCCCTACCACTAATTTTATATTTTGATCAGTGATTTCTTTTATTGATTTTGCTGGTTCGGTTGGGGTATCTTTGCTGTCAATTAAAACTAGCTCGATATTATGATTTATATCATTATCAAAAAGCGAGATAACTGCAGCGTTATAGAGGCTCCAGCCTAGGTCACGATTTTTGCCAGAGAAAGGAAAAAATAATCCCACCTTCACTTTCTTTTTATTAGCCTTTAAGCTATCAAGATTACGAGAATAAAGAACTGGTGCCAAGTTTCTTTGTTGTTGCACTGGTTGCACAATTGGCGCCGCCTCTTCTTCTTCTTCGTAGGCCATTTCTTGCGAAAATTTTTGTAAAGATTCGCAAGAGCTAAGAAAAAATGCTGTAAAAATAATAATAAGAAAATTTCTCATGTCTGAATTTTATGTTGTTGCAACCCCTATCGGAAATTTGCAAGATATTACATTGCGCGCCTTAGATGTTCTAAGGTTAAGCGATATTATAATTTGCGAAGATACCAGAGTAACCGCGCGCCTTCTCGAAAAATTTGAGATCAAAAAAAAGCTATTGGTTTACAATGATAACTCCGACGAAATGACGCGCAAGAAAATTTTGCACATGTTATTAAGTGGCTCAAATGTTGCTTTGGTAAGTGATGCAGGCACCCCGCTAATTTCAGACCCGGGGCATAAGTTAATTGGGTTTTTGCGCGAGCATAATGTTAAAATTACCCCAATTCCGGGAGCTTCTTCGGTTGTTGCTGCGCTTTGTGCCAGTGGGATTCCTTGCGATAATTTTTTGTTTCTTGGTTTTTTGCCATCCTCGCCAATTCAACGCCAGAGCGCCCTTAAAGAATTGCCCAAAAATTTTACGTTGGTATTTTTTGAATCGGCCTTACGCGCTGTTGAGATGCTAACCGATTTACATAAAATCTTTGGTAATCGAAAAGTAGCCGTGGCGCGCGAACTTACTAAAATTCACGAAGAAATTATTAATGATGAATTAGAAAAAATAATTGAATATTTTAAACAAAATGATTATAAATTGCGTGGAGAATTTGTAATTATTCTTGAAAAAGCTATTCGCGGCGAAAAGGCCATAACCGAAGAAGAGTTAGAGTTTGAAATTAAAAAAGCATTTAGCGACGGATTTAGCATTAAAGAGCTTTCCGAGAATTTATCGCAAATATATGCTTTGCATAAAAAAGAGGTTTATCAATTGGCGCTAAAGTTTAAAAATACTATTATTTCTAAATAAATAATTCATCAATTATGAGTCCAAGATTGACTGGAAGTGCCGACAAAGATCACTCCGCTTATTATCGAGTTGAATATAACGTATTAACATCTCTCGAATATGTCAGACTTAATGCCGCCGGTTTGGCGATAGGAAGCGATTCTAAAAGAGCAAGGAGGTGTGGTGCAGAATAATATAACTCTTTCCTATCATCGCAATCCGGCTAATTTTCGCGATCGAGTCGCCCTTGCGTTTGTAAAATTATTACGCTTCTTTGCAGATACATTTTTTGCTAAAAGATATGGACACAGAGCGGTGGTTTTAGAAACAGTTGCAGCAGTGCCGGGAATGGTTGGCGGATTACTGCAACACATGAAATGCCTTAGACGCATGACCGATGACAAAGGTTGGATAAAAATTTTGCTTGATGAGGCTGAAAATGAGCGCATGCATCTAATGGCCTTTATTGAAATTGCTAAACCAAATAAGTTTGAACGATTATTAATTTTGTTGGTTCAGGGAGTTTTCTTCAACCTCTTTTTTCTTCTCTATTTAATTTCACCTAAAACTGCGCATCGAGTGGTAGGTTATTTTGAGGAAGAAGCTGTGATAAGTTATACTAAATATTTATCCGAAGTTGATTCTGGAAATCATAAGAATATTAAAGCCCCCGATATTGCAATTAAATATTGGAATTTATCAGATAATGCAACTCTTAGAGATCTAATAATTGCGGTTCGTGCTGATGAGGCTAATCATAGAGATGTTAATCATAGTTTTGCTGATGAATTATAAGTGCGCCAATTATGAAGTCTAAAATATAGTGATATTATGAGCCCAAAACACAGTGATCATCTTGACAGGCAGTACTCTGATTATTATCGAATTCATTATGATGCATTTTTAACCTCTTTTCACTCGACACCTCTTATGTTGGCAAAAATACAAAATAAAGTTATAATCATCGATTTTGTAGGAAATATTTTTAATAACGAAAGATTTTTAAAAGATTTGGGTGGCGATGTTGTTGTTAAAAAGGTTGCGGGATATACTTCTTTGCAAAAAGATGCTGATTCTTGCTCTACTTTTTCTGTAAATACGTTGAAGAATTGTTTTTTAGATCGCGAATTTATTTCTCAAGTAGTTGATCTTGAGGTTGAATCTATAACTACTCCTATAAAAAAAGTTATTGGCCAAGGAAGAGAATTTATAAAATTATTAAGCGAAGAAAAAAAAACAAAAATATGTTAGTGCGGGCGACAGAGGTGTTGAGCGCAATCTAAAAACTTTTTACAAAGGTCATGATTATGCCAGAAGAATTAATCCAGATCACCTTGATTTACTTAGCGAAGAAAGTAGAAATATAGTTTTAAAGATTGATGAAATAAGAAGATCTATAAAAGATCAAAAGGCCGCTTTGGCATTGCAAAGCTTAGCTGAAGACGAGGTTAATTTTGACGATGAAGATGATCTAGATTTACCAGATAACTCGATAGAAACAAAGCCAGTAGCTGCAGCTTTGGCAGATAGTTCAAATGATTTAAAAAATTTACCTAGATAGATTCTACAACTTTAGCGATAATAGAATTGCTTAAAATTCTGCCTTTATCGGTGATTTTTATCTTATCAACACTAACCTCTAGAAGTCTTTCATTAACAAGGTTTTGTAGCTTTTTAAAATCAAAAATTTCGGTTAAACTTTTATCAAAAAATTGTTGAAAAATATTACCAGAAATTCCTTCGCGTAAACGCAGGCCCATTAAAATTAACTCTTCCAGCAATTCTTGCGAAGAAATCTTTGTTGAAGTTTGGATGCCGGCGCCATTTTCTTTAACCTTTTGCAACCAAGATATGGGCTCGTGAATCATCATAATTGCCTGACGCTCTTTTTTTGAAAAAGATTTATTATCGGGCTTTTCTTTTATCTCAAGCTTCGCATCAAATTCATCATCTAAAAAAACTCGCGAATGGGCGCCGGCACCAATTCCTAAATAATCACCACCTTGCCAATAAACCAAATTATGGGCGCATTCAAAATTTTTTTTAGCGTAATTTGATATTTCGTAAAGCTCAAAACCATTGCTAGCAGTGATCTCGTTGGTTAAGTCATAAAAATCTGCTGATAAATTTTCGTCAGGCATAATAAATTTTTTCTGCTGAAATTCGCTAAAAAACTTAGTGCCTTTTTCAATTGTTAATTGATAAAGAGAAAGATGTTTTGTGTTAAACTCTAAAGCTTGATTAAGCTCTTGCGACCAATCAGAAAGCGTTTGTTTTGGCCTTGCATAAATTAAATCGAAAGAAAAATTATCAAAAATTTTGCTAGCTTTTTTTATTACGGCAATCGCTTCTTGAGCCGAATGTTCGCGTCCTAAAAATTTTAAGTCGGCATCATTTAAGGCCTGAACACCAATAGAGAGGCGGTTGATGCCAGCTTTTTTAAAATCAAAAAACTTACTACTTTCAAACGAAGTTGGATTTGCTTCTAGCGTAATTTCGCAATCTTTATCAATCGCAAAACAGGTTGCGATTTTTTCAAGAATTTTTTCTACCAATTGCAGCGGCATTAGTGAGGGAGTGCCTCCGCCAAAAAATATTGTCGTGATTTTTCGCCCTTTTAAACGCGATGCAAAAAATTCAATTTCACGCAAATAGGCTGTTAAAAATCCATTATGATCAATATTTTCGCGCACGTGCGAGTTAAAGTCGCAGTAGGGGCATTTCGATTTGCAAAAAGGATAATGGATGTAAATTGAAAGATTTTTTTGCACTATAAAAAAACTTGGCTCTTGAAATGAGTAAGAATAAGATGATAAACGTTATCAATTTTTTGATTATATCGAATGTTGCAAATTATAATAGTTGTTTTTCGTGAAATTCTTGAAATTTCATTAATTATAGGAATTTTAACCGCAGTTACAAAAAATATTTCTGGTCGAAGCAAATGGATCGTGGGCGGCTTGGCTCTTGGTTTAAGCGGTTCTGCAGCCTTGGCATTTTTTACCGACCGAATCTCGGAAGCTTTTGATGGGGTAGGGCAAGAAATATTCAACGGCTTCATCCTTGCCACCGCCGCTACCATGATTTCGTGGACTGTAATCTGGATGCAAAAACACGCCAAAACTCTCTCGGGCGAATTTAAACATTTAAGCAATTCTATCAAGTCTGGCAAGGCTCCGCTCTATAGCTTGTTGTTTGTAGTGTTTTTTTCTACTTTGCGTGAAGGCGCCGAAATTGTGCTTTTTACTTACAGTTCTTATATTTCTGGGGTTGCGGTAAATCAAATTATTTATAGCTTAATTATTGGTTTAAGCCTAGGAATCGCAATGGGTCTCGCTCTATATTTTGGTATGCTAAAAATCTTCGGTAAATATTTTTTTATCGTTACAACCTGGATTTTAATATTTCTCGCTTCAGGAATTATGGCGCAAGCATTCGGCTTTTTTATTAATGCCGATATAGTTCCGGCCCTAGGAAATCCTGTGTGGGATACCTCGTTTATTTTGTCGCAAACTAGTATTTTTGGAAAGTTTATGCATATTTTTCTTGGCTATATCGATCGCCCGGCAGGCTTACAAATTATTGCTTACGTAATTAATTTAAGTACGTTAATTATTGCGCTTCAGGTAGCAAAGAAAAAGAAACTACAATAAATCATGATTAAAAAGTGGAAAATTTGCGGCTATAGTTTTGAATGGTACGATATAAAAACTAAAACAAAAAAAATCGCTCGCAGCCTTTTATATAGCTGGTTAGTGCAAAATTTAATTTGCAAAATTATTGTGGGCTATATGTGGTTGGTTTATATTTCTTCTAAAAAACAATTTGTTAATCACGAAAAATTCTTGCAGGCAATAACTTCGCAAACACCCGTAATTACGGCTTTCTGGCATAATCGTTTAATGATGATGCCATTTTTGGCGCAGTTTGCTATTAAAATTAATCCCAAATATAAGTTCATGAGTTTAGCTTCGCATCATGGCGATGGGCAGTTTGTGGGTCATGTTCTAACGGCTTTTGGCTTTCAAAATATTTATGGCTCGTCGCAAAATGGTCGCAGCAAAAAAAATCGCGGAATAGAAATGCATTCTTTGCGCACAATAGTGCGTGGATTAAAAAATGGCAAAGGCCTAGGAATCACGCCAGATGGGCCACGCGGGCCTAATCAAAAAATAAATGGCGAAATCATCAGCATGGCAAAAATTTCTGGCGCAACAATAATGCCAGCTTCTTATTCTTGCTCTCGATTCATGCAGGTTAATAGTTGGGATAAATTTAAAATACCTTTGCCATTTTCTAAATTGGTTTTTTATTGCGGTGATTTAATTACGATTGAAAAAGAGCTAAGTAAGGTAGAAGAAGGGTTTCTGCGGCTAAAGCTAGAGCAAGAAATGAATTTGGTGCAAGAAAAATCTTTAGAATTTTGCCGATAATCTTTCTTCATTAATTCTTTGTTAATAAAAAAGCCTTATTGTATCAAAATATGTCAGCGTATCCCCGCAGGGGATATAACGTGATATATTTTGATGCAATAAGGCTTTTTTATTAACAAAGAATTAATGAAGAAAGATTCACGCACCAAATTTTTTTACATCGCGCGCAAGATGTAAAGAGCCGCAGATTATGATTCGACAGGGATGATCTTGGGCTAGTTTGCTTAAATAGTGAATAGCGTCAAGAATGTCTGCGCAAGGCTTCATGGTTAATCCTGCTTTTGCGGCAATTTTACAGATTGTTTCAACATCTTCTGGATTGGGCTCGCCATCTACTCTTATTGCAACTGCAGCGTCTACTTCAATAAAATTTTTGAGAAAATCTTCTTTGCATTTATTTTTAGTGAAACCGCAAATGATATAGTTTTTTTTCGGTGGATTATTTTGTTTTAAAATTGATGAATTTTGTTTCTCTAAATCTTCAGATTTTTTTTCTTCAATAAATCGCGCAATAGCGAAGGCCCCGGCTTGATTATGGGCACCATCAATCAAGATTTCGCTTTCATGATTTTTTAAAATTTTGCGCAAATTATTGTTAACTTTTTCTAAGCGACTTGGCCATTGAGCCTTTGCTAATCCTTGCTTTACATGATTTGCAGTAATTGAAAATGGCAAAGTTAAAGCGCACGAAATTGCGATGGAAGCATTAATATATTGATGCTGTCCAACCAATGCTGGAGCTGGCAAATCTTGTAAAATATTTTCAAAATATTGTAAATCGAAATGGTTTTCTTCGCCTAAAATAATTGAGAATTCTTGATCGTAGCGAATCATTTTTGCATTTTGATCATTAGCAATTATTTCAATAATTTCTTGCGCTTGTTTTGGCTGGGGACCGCTAATTACAAACGTTTCTGGCCTTATAATATGAGCCTTATCAAAAGCAATTTGTGCTATAGAATTTCCTAAATATTCGGTATGATCAAAAGAAATTGGCGTGATTATTGTAGCGAGTTTTTTTTCTATAATATTTGTTGCGTCAATTCTAGCTCCCATTCCCGATTCAATTAACAGAACATCTGCCGGCACTTTGGCAAAGGCCAAGAATGCGCCAATTGTAAATCCTTCAAAAAAAGTAAGAGTTGTTTGGGTTGCAGAAATTCTGGCTTCTTCCATTACTTCAAATAAAAAATTATCCGAGATTTTTTCGTTAGCCAACACAATTCTCTCATTGCAATTATGTAAATGAGGCGATGTATAAATATGCGTTTTAAGGCCGCGAGCTTGTAAAATACTTGCTAAAAAAGCAATTACTGAGCCTTTGCCATTAGTGCCGGTAACATGAATTACTGGTGGCAATTTTTTATGAGGATTGTCAAGCTTTTGTAAAACTTCTTCCATGCGCAAAAAAACTGTTTCGTAGTTAATTTTGCGCTTGCCGAAGCTTGACGGAATTGGCCAGTGAGGAAGATACATTTTTACAAAAAAAGTCTTGTTAATTTTTTGAAATAAAACTAAAAATATGATCTCTTATCAAGCCAATAAAATCAAGCTTTTGCAATGCTAAGAAAAAATATATCAAAAATCATTTTTGCTTCTGTTTTAACTTCATCGTCTGCTTTGGCGCAAAGCATTCCTAACGAGTTATTGCAAAATCCAAATAGCCCGGTTGTTACCGTGGGCGGGTTTATTAACTTTAGCGCCGTTACGCGCTCTCAATCTAAGGCCTATTCGCAAGATAGATTGCCAGATTCTGTTCTTGATTCGCACGGCAAGGTAGATGTCGACAACAATGATGACACCCACAATACTCTGGGCACGCATAACCGCTATTCTAACAAAAATGATTTCGTCAACGATTCTGAAATTTACATTAAAGTTGGGGCAATTTCTGATTCTGGTTTAAAATATGGCGCAATTGTCGAGCTTGAGGCAGATACCTCTCCCAATGGCCGTGGCAATGGTTTTAATGCTGATAAAAGTTTTATTTTCACCGAATCTAAAGCTGGTAAATTTGAATTTGGAAACAACTTGGCGGCTAACCAAAAAATGAAGGTTGGGCCGGCAATTTTTGCTCGTGCAGCTGGCGGTATTAACGGTAAATATCTCGAGCATATCAATTTGCCACAATTGGCGCATTCTACGCAATCGGAAAATGGTAATGCTTGTTCGGGTGGCGTTAACGTTGGTGTAGATGGCTCTACCACTGGCGCTACAAATTGTAATAACGTAAAATTGCCGCGCTTTATTTTAATTCCGCAATCTCCGGTAGGACATGGCGGCTACGCTAAGGGCTTTTACAATAATACCTCCGATACCGACTACTCAATAGATGATGTTGGTGGAAATCATGGCAGCTTTAATCGCAACAGCTTAGTGCAAGGCGGCAACGGCTTAAATTATAAAAATGGCGCTTTCGGACAAATGGAAGACGCTACTAAAATTAGCTACTATACCCCAAGAGTTAACGGTTGGCAAATTGGTGCCAGCTTCGTTCCCGATACCGGAGACACCGGCACTTCTGCGGTTATTTCTGGCAAAGATTCTGGTGATATAAAAAACGTTGTCAGTTGGGGTTTAAATTATTCTAACAACATGGGAAACCTTGGCGTTGCAATGTCGGCAACCGGTGAAAGTGGTCAATTTGAAAACTCAAAACTAAAAGCAACAGACCCAACAGCGCAAATTAATAGAGATCGCCTTAATTCTTATGATGCCGGATTAATGTTTACCTATTTTGGCTTTACTGTTGGTGGATCATACGGTTATTGGGGAAATTCGCTACAGCCAAACAAAGGTATTTATTCTTGCGATTACGACTCTACAGAAAACCTATCTGCGCAAGATTGCTCTTCAACTACTACAAAGAAAAAATTTAAAAACGCCTCATACTACACTGGTGGCGCAGCTTATGAGTTTGGACCATTTGCCGCCAGCTGGACTTACATCTCAAGTAAGTTTCAAAATAATAAATATCAGGCACATTCTTTTGGCATAGATTACAAGCTTGCTCGCGGCCTAATGCCTTATGTTGAATTCACTAAATTTAAGTTCGATTCAAACCAACCAAAGGCTCTAAACATCACTCGTGGCTCTAATCAAGTGTTCAATAATACGGGTTACGTTGGTTTAATTGGCATATTATTTGCTTTCTAACTTTTTTGAATTGAAGAATGAGTATCGCCGCTCTCGATTCCTATCTTTTACCAATCAAGCAGATATTTGATCGCGATGGCGTTAACGAAATTTCGATTAACCGCCCGCATGAAGCCTGGATTGAGTGCAGAGGAGAAATGTTGCGCGAAGAATTACCTAGTTTCGATTTAATGCACTTAAAATCTCTGGCGCGATTAGTTGCGCAATCTACAGAGCAAAGACTTAGCGAAGAAGAGCCGCTCCTTTCTGCAACGCTTCCAAATGGCTTTCGTATTCAAATTGTATTTCCGCCAGCCTGCGAACAATCTTGCGTAGTAATGTCTATCCGTAAGCCTTCCTCATTAAGTTGGAGCTTAGACGATTACGATAAAATGGGTATGTTTGATTCTGCTTCGGTAGGCGAGGTTGAAGATAAAAATGATATAATTTTAGCCAAGTTGCTTAAACTAAATCGCATCAAAGATTTTTTGCAACGCGCCGTTATTTATAAAAAAAATATTATTATTTCGGGCGGTACATCAACTGGTAAAACAACTTTTACAAACGCGATGATTCGCGCCATTCCTCACGAAGAGCGCCTCATTACAGTAGAAGATGCTCGAGAAATAAACCTCGATTCTCACGAAAATAAAGTGCATTTACTTGCTTCGAAAGGCGGGCAGGGTCGTTCAAAAGTTACGACACAAGAATTAATTGAGGCCTGTTTGCGCTTGCGTCCAGAGCGAATTATAGTTGGTGAGTTGCGTGGCGCCGAAGCTTTTAGTTTTTTGCGCGCAATTAACACTGGCCACCCGGGATCAATATCTACGCTGCACGCCGATACTCCGCGCATGGCGCTAGAGCAGCTAAAAATGATGGTAATGCAAGCTGGTCTTGGCATGACGCCATCAGAAATATCTTCTTACATTAAAAACGTGGTTGATATTGTAGTGCAGTTGAAGCGCGGCGCTGGCGGCAAGCGCTATATTTCGGAAGTTTATTTTCGTAGCGCTCCAACCGATGAAAAAGCAGAAAATAAAGTTTCTGCATAAACGCGCTAAAGCACAATCTGCCTATTATTAGCGACTTTAACATTAGTATTTGAACTTAAAATAAATTTATCAAAATGAGTAGAGCGAGTTTTTTTCATAAAAAAGTAGAATTTTTAACAATCGCACAAGTGCTTGAAATTACAGGCTCCACGCTTCTTCGTGAAGCAGATCTTAATACTAAAATTTATGATGTTGCAACCCTAGAAAAAGCTGATTCATCGCAAATTTCGTTTTTAAATTCGGCGCAATATCTAGAAAAATTTTATCAAAGTAACGCTGGCTTTTGCTTGCTTGATGAGGCTAATGCCAAAAAGTCTGAAGGATCGGCAGCAACCGCTTTATTTGTTAGTAAAAATCCATATTTTGCTTATTCGCAAATTGCGGCAGCATTTTATGAAGAAAATCAACTCGATTTTATTGAAGGAAAATCAATTCATCCAACGGCAAAAATTGGCGCTGGCACAAAAATTTCTCCACTATCATATATCGGAAAAAACGTACAAATTGGTCAAAATTGTTTTATTGCTCCGCAGGCTTGCATTATGGATAATTGCATCATCGGCGATAATGTAATTATAAATGCTGGCGCAGTTATTTCTTATGCAATTATTGGCAATAACTGCATCATTTATACTGGCGCAAAAATTGGACAAGATGGCTTTGGTTTTGCTCATAATGCGGGCATTAATCACAAAATTATTCAACTTGGTTTGGTAGAAATTGCTAATAATGTAGAAATTGGCGCTAATACTTGTGTAGATCGTGGGGCCATTGAAAGCACCATCATTGGCGAAGGTACAAAAATAGATAATCTTGTGCAGGTTGGTCACAATGTAGTAATCGGCAAAGGCACTGTTATTGCTGGCACAACTGCAATTGCTGGTAGCACTAAAATTGGAAATTTTGTGCAAATCGGCGGCAATGTTGCTATTAACGGGCATATCACAATTAACGACGGCGCTAAAATTGCGGGTATGAGTGGTATAATGCGTGATGTGCCAGCGATGAGTGTAGTTGGCGGCGCCCCAGCTTTGCCTTTTCGCGATTGGCATCGCTTAAATGCAAAATTGATGGCGATGTCAAAGGTGCATGGAAAAAGTAAGGATGATATTTCTGAAAGATAGTCTTGATGAAAACAATAAAATCTGGCGCAGCGTTACCTAAGTAAAATTGTTGGTTTAGGTATTTCTACGCACAATCCGGCCCTTAGTTAAATCGTAAGTTGTCATTTCGATTTCAACCTTATCACCTTTTAAAACACGAATTTTATTTTTGCGAATCTTTCCAGAAGCGTGCGCCACAATGATATGGCCGTTTTCTAACTCAACACGAAAAATTGTGTTAGGCAAAACTTCGACGACAATTCCGTTCATTGTTAATAAATCTTCTTTAGGCATAATTTTAAAAATTAGTTTGAATTTCCGCTAGTTTGTAGGTTTGAAAGTAAAAATTCAATCTAAATCTGTTGCTTGTAAAAAATTGAATTTTTTTATAATATTCTGGCACTTAGCGCTAAATTAACGAACTCCTAAAAGATGGCAGATTGCGGTTGTAAGTTCGGCGCGATTTAAAGTATAAAAATGAAAATCATTAACGCCGCCATTGTGCAAAATGCGGCATTGTTCAACCGCTACAATTGCGGCAACTAGCTTTCGCGTTTCGTCTTTTTCGTCAAGGCCAATCAATACATCAGAAAGCCAGCGCGGAATATTTGCGCCGCACATTTTTGCAAAATGCTTCACTTGTTTTACGTTGGTAACTGGCAAAATACCTGGCACAATTGGAGTATTAATTCCACGCTTTTGGCAGCGATCTACAAAAGAAAAATAAGCGTCGGTATCAAAGAAAAACTGCGTGATTACGCGCGTTGCGCCAGCATCAATTTTGCGTTTTAGGTTATCGATATCTTCATCAAAATTTTTTGCTTCTGGGTGTTTTTCGGGATAACCAGCAACCGAAATTTCAAAATCACCAACTTTACGCAAGCCCGCAACTAGCTCGTTGGCATATTTATATCCGTTTGGATGAAGTTGATAATTAGGGCTTGAGGCAGGCATATCACCGCGTAGTGCCACAATATGACGCACACCCATATTCCAATAATTTTGCGCCACTTCATGAATTTCTTCTTTTGAAGCGCCAACGCAGGTAAGGTGCGAAGCTGGTTTTAACAAAGTTTCATCGAGAATTTTCTTGATGGTATTGTGAGTTCTTTCGCGCGTAGAGCCGCCAGCGCCATAGGTTACAGAAACAAAAGACGGTTTAAGGTTGCGCAATTTTTCAATTACAGTCCATAATTTTTCCTCCATTTCATCATTTTTTGGCGGAAAAAATTCGAAAGAAACGTTAATTTCTCGTTGGCTAAGCACGACTTCTTCGAGCTTGTTGGTATAAGTTTTCATTGTTGAGTGACTTGCTATTCAGCTGGGCTCAGCGAGAGATAAAGCGGCTTCCGGGTTTAATTGCCGGGATATTTTTTAATTCATCAGGCACATTCTCTACAGAAAATGATTTAATATCAAGCTTTAATAAAGTAGTTACCGGCACGTTTAAAGCTTTTGATATATCTAGACCAGAGCGATCTACCAAAGCAGCCTCAGCTACAATTTTGCAGCCAAATTGCTTGATTAAATCAAAGGTTTCAAGCGATGATTTTCCTGTTGTGATAACATCTTCAACTACCAAAACGCGCAAAGATGAATCTAGCTCGAAGCCTCGTCTTAACTGAAATTTACCATCCACTCTCTCGCAAAAAATTGCTGGCAAATCAAGTTGACGAGCCAATTCGTATCCTACCACAACCCCACCCATGGCTGGCGAAACAACAATATCGGCGAAGTTATTTCCAAGTTGAGACACTAATTTTTTAGCTAATTCTGCGCATAATTTATCGGCGCGCTTGTGATTCATCAATACTCGTGCGCATTGCATGTAGGTATCGCTATGCAGGCCAGAGGATAAAATAAAATGTCCGCGCAAAATAGCTTGCGCATCAATAAACTCTTGCAGAATTTGTTCTTGAGAAAACATTGGAAATTTGAATTTTTGAATTATAGATTTTAGGTTTATACTCGACTATTTTTAATTTATATACAAGTGCCAATAAAAAATAATTCTTATATCCAATCTGCCATTGGCGCCACTAAGCAAGAGATTATCGGCCTAGAGGCCTTGATAAATTTTTATGATGAAAATTTTATTAAAGCCATAGATCTTATTCTTAATTGCCAAGGTCGCGTGATAATTAGCGGCATGGGAAAAAGCGGACATATTGCCAATAAAATCGCCGCAACACTTGCATCTACGGGCACGCCATCATTCTTTATTCATCCGGGCGAGGCTAGTCACGGCGATCTTGGCATGATTATGGCACAAGATGTGGTGATTTTGCTTTCTAATTCTGGCGAAACCAAAGAGCTGCGCGATATTATTTTTTATTGTAAGCGTTTTAGTATTCCGATAATTGGTCTGGTGAGGCGCGCCGAATCTGAGCTGGCAAAAAGTTCTGATGTTGCATTAGTTTTGCCCGAAATCTCTGAAGCCAATAAAATAAAAGCTCCAACCACCTCAACAACAATGATGCTTGCGGTTGGAGACGCTATCGCTGTAGCTTTAATTGACGCCAAAGGCTTTAACTCTGAAAATTTTGGAACCTTTCATCCTGGCGGCAAGTTAGGGGCGGCCTTTATTCGTGTTGCAGATATTATGCGTAAAGGTCATGCAATTCCACAAATAGAACATCATGCAAAAATGCCGCAAGTCTTGCTAGAGATGACTTCCAAGCATTTAGGATGTACCGCTGTATTAGATGATAATAAAAACTTAATCGGCATAATTACCGATGGAGACCTGCGGCGCCATATTACCAGCGATTTCTTAACCCATTTAGCTTCCGAGGTTATGACAAAAAATCCAGCGACGATTAATCAAGAAATGCTTGCAGTTGAGGCGATTGCGATGTTAAATAGCAAGTCTATTACTAGCCTTTTTGTGGTTGAAAATCATAAGGTAGTTGGGATTCTTCATATTCACGATTGTTTAAAAGTTGGTGTGGTTTAGGTGGAGTATAAAAATCGATATGCAGAAATATTTATTAATAAAACTAGACTTTCAACCGTCTCAAAACTAGGTCACGTTATATCCCCTGCGGGGATACGCTGACCTATTTTGAAACAGTTGAAAGTCTAGTTTTATTAATAAATATTTCTGCATATCGATTTTTATACAAATTTTATTTGTGGTTTTTTGAAGTATTAAATAAAAGTTTGATTAAATTTAGTAAGAAAATTCTATCTGCCTTTGTCTCAAAATAGGTCAGCGTATCCCCGCAGGGGATATAACGTGACCTAGTTTTGAGACAAAGGCAGATAGAATTTTCTTACTAAATTTAATCAAACTTTTATTTAATATTTCAAAAAACCACTCAACATATTTCCATTAATTTAAAACTAAATAACATGCATAGTTTTGTAAATATCTGCTATATAATTTCTGCAGTTCTATTTATTTTATCATTATATTTTTTATCGTCGCCAAAAACCTCGCGCATCGGCAATTATTGCGGCATGGCGGGTATGGGCTTAGCAATCTTAACTACACTTATTCTTCCTCAAGTTCATCATATTTTTTTAATTTTATTAGCAATTGCAATCGGTGGCGGCATCGGTTATTTCATCGCTAAAAATGTTAAGATGACAGCAATGCCGCAACTAGTAGCAGGGTTTCACTCGCTAGTTGGATTGGCTGCAGTCTTTATTGCTGCTGCAGCTCTATGGCTTCCTGATGCGTTTGGTATTCGCGAAGATGGTGCAATAAAAACTGGCAGCCTTGTAGAAATGGGCCTTGGAGTGGTTATTGGCGCAATTACTTTTACTGGTTCGATTGTAGCCTTTCTTAAGTTAAACGGTAACATGAAATCAAAAGTTACGTTTTTCAAAGATCCAAAAAAAGCAGCCAAATATGTTGGTGGGGCTTTGGCCGTAGCTCTATTGGTATTTATTATTTTTGGTTCAAAGTTTTTATTTATCGTTCTTACTTTATTATCATTTTTTATCGGGTTTGTCTTGATTGCCCCGGTTGGTGGCGCAGATATGCCGGTGGTGGTTTCGATGCTAAATTCTTATTCTGGTTGGGCAGCAAGCGGTATTGGCTTTACCTTGGGAAATAGTTTGTTGATTATCACTGGTGCATTGGTAGGTGCAAGCGGCGCAATTCTAAGCTACATTATGTGCAAAGCGATGAACCGCTCTATTATTAATGTAATTTTTAGTGGCTTTGGAGAAGGTGCTGCGCAAGGCTCTGCATCTGGAGTTGAGGCAAAAGAAGAAAGACCGGTAAAGCAAGGCAGTGCAGAAGACGCGGCCTATATGATGAAATCTGCAGGTTCAGTAATTATCGTTCCTGGCTATGGAATGGCGGTTGCTGGCGCGCAACACGCTGTTGCAGAAATGACTCACCTGCTTGAAAAAGCTGGTGTTAGTGTAAAATTTGCAATTCATCCAGTTGCTGGCAGAATGCCCGGACACATGAATGTATTACTTGCCGAAGCTAATATCGATTATGAAAAAGTTTTTGAGCTAGAAGAAATAAACTCTGAATTTAAAACAACCGATATTGCTTTTGTAATTGGCGCTAACGATGTCACGAATCCTGCCGCCAAAACAGATAAAGCCAGCCCAATTTATGGTATGCCAATTCTTGATGTATCTTATGCTAAAACTGTTTTCTTTGTTAAACGCGGCATGAGTGCAGGCTATGCAGGGGTTGAAAACGAGCTATTCTACAACGATAACACTCTCATGATTTTTGGTGATGCAAAAAAAGTGGTGGAAGAAATTGTCAAGAATATGTCTTAAAGCATGACAAAATCTTAGCTTAAGCAAGTTTTGAAATAATAAAAATTTGTTAGAAAATTTTGATCTGCAAAAATATCTATAAAAATTACTAAATATAAAAATAACAAAATGAAAACAAACGCAAATTCTCTTCGGGTTGGTAATGTTGTTGAGTTCGAAAATCAACTTTGGTCAATCGTAAAACGCGATCACGTTAAGCCGGGCAAGGGTGGAGCTTATATTCAAATTGAGATGAAAAATATTTCAACCGGCACCAAAACCAACACTCGTTTCGCTTCATCTGAAGATGTAGAGGTTGCTTATGTTGAGCATAAACATTTTCAATATCAATATATGGATCAAGACGAATTGGTGGCAATGGATCTAGAAAGCTTCGAACAAGTTAACTTTGCTAAAAATTTACTTGGCGAATCTGCTCCATTTTTGCAAGACGAGATGCAAATCACTGTTGAATTTTGTAACGGCAAACCAATTTCAATTGCGCTGCCAGAAACAGTAATTTTGCGCGTTGACAGCGCAGATGCCGTGGTTAAGGGTCAAACTGCATCTGCTTCTTATAAGCCAGCAATCTTAGAAAATGGTGCGCGCACTTTGGTTCCGCCTTTTGTTGAAACAGGCGACCGCGTTGTAGTAAAAACCGCTAATGGCGAATATGTCGAAAGAGCAAAAAAATAAAATGCTAAAATTTTTAAAAATGAATGCCGTTGAAAATGATTTTATCATTTTTGATGCGCGTATCAAAGAGGTCAGCCTTTCTGCTTTGCAAATTCAAAAATTATCCAATCGAAAAAATATCGGTTGCGATCAATTGGTGATCATTAAAAATTCTACTCGCGCCGAATGTTTTATAGAAATTTACAATCAAGACGGATCACGATCCGCTGTTTGTGGAAATGCCACGCGTTGCGTTGCCGCTATTATTATGGAAGAAAAAAACCTACCTAAAATTACAATTGATACCGCTGCCGGCTTGCTTAAATGTTGGCGCACTAGCTCTGGCGAGTCTGTTAAAAATGCAGAGCAAGATCTAATTTTAGGCAACCTAACTTCTGAAAATAATATTTCGGTCGAAATGAATATTCCTGTTTTTGAAAAGAATTTTTCTTTTAATGGTAAGGATTTTTTTTGCGTTAATATGGGAAATCCGCATGCGATAAATTTTGCTAATCATTTGCCACAAGATGATGATTTTTTTTCTACATCTCCTGCGATAGAAAATCATGAATTTTTTCCCAATCGCACCAATGTAGAGTTTGCCAAAATAGCTTCTGACAAAATTATCGAAGTGCGCGTTTGGGAAAGAGGCGCAGGAGAAACAATGGCCTGTGGGTCTGGAGCCTGTGCTGTTGCGGCGGCTGCAATAAAAAATAATCTGATCAAAAGCAATAAAGTAATTACACGCTTTAAAGGCGGAGATCTTCAAATTGAATGGCATGGAAGTAATTCGCCAATAATTATGACTGGTGGCTATAGTACAATTTTTAGCGGCACAATTGATGAGAAATTTTTATAGATGAAAAATTTTATCAAGTTAATCATTGCAATTTTATTTTTTTCGCAATTTTCTTACGCGCTTTCTCCCGAAGAAAGGCTCGCAAATCAGGAGCAAGAGCAGCGAGCCATGCAATTATTTCTTGAAGTAAAATGCTTAGTTTGCAATGGTCAATCAATCGAAAGCTCTAATACAGAGTTTTCTTCTGAAATGCGAAAATTAATTCGTCAAAAAATTACTGAAGAAAAAAGCGATGAAGAAGTGCGTCAAGAATTAGTGGCAGAATTTGGTGACGATATATTGCTCTCTAGCCAAAAAAGCCGCACCCTATGGCTCTTGACCATCTTCTTTATTATTTTGTTGACCGCTATTTTTATCCGCAGTTTTTTTCGTCGTTTTTGAATATTTCAAATCATCTTCTAATTTAGGATTGATTTTTTTGATTTTTGGCTTTGTTGCAGGCTGCTTTATATCGAAATAATATTTAAAATTTTTATCAGAATTATTGTTATCATAGCCTTCAATCACCCTTTCGAACTGATTCTTCGTTTCATCTTTTTCTGGATAAGACAGGCCACTTTTTTTTCCGCAAGATACAGCTAGCATTAAACAAAAAATCGAAAAAAATATTTTTGTGAATTTTATCATGTGCGATTTACAAAATTAATTTAAGCAAGCTCCCAACGGGCGCGAGGCTTTGTATCTAGAGGATCGGTTAATTTTAAGCGTAACTTTTCAATTCCTGCCCAGGCGATCATTGCTGCGTTATCGGTGCACAAAGCTAGCGGCGGCGCAATTACTTGCATAGATCTTTTTTGCGCCCACTCGTTTAATTTAGAAAAAATATAGCGGTTTGCCGCTACGCCGCCACAAAGTATAATTTTATCTATTTTTGCTGAAGAAGATTTAGAGTTGGCATCATGAGTATCAATGTTTTGCGCCATATTGTAATAAAAAATATTCTCCAACCGATTCAAAATAATTGCAGTGACGGTTTTTTGAAAAGATGCGCAAATATCGGCCTTTTCTTGTGCCGATAATTTTTGTGCCGAAGTTGAGTGTGAAAATTCTGCGCCAGATAATTTTTCGATCTGTCTTCGTACCGCTGTTTTTAAGCCAGAAAACGAAAAATCAAAAAGATGTTTTTTTTCAAAATCAGATTCAACTAACGGTTGCGGAAATTTAAATTTATTTTCATCGCCGCCAATGGCCATTGCTTCAACCGCCGGGCCGCCAGGGTAGGGTAATCCAAGCATTTGTGCCACTTTATCAAATGCCTCTCCAAGTGCATCATCGATAGTTTCTCCAAGTTTTTGATAGCGTCCAATGCCTTGCGCCAGTAAAATTTGGCAATGTCCACCAGAAAGCAATAGCAACAAATAAGGAAACTCAACATCTTGAGTAAGGCGCACCGTTAAAGCGTGAGCCTCTAGGTGATTTACTGCGATAAAAGGTTTTTGCAAAATAGAAGCGAGAGTTTTTCCTGTCATTAAACCGACAATCACGCCGCCGATTAAACCGGGCCCAGCCGTTGCTGCTACTGCATCTAAATCACCAAACTTCAAATTTGCTTTTTGCAAAACTTCGATAATTAACGAATCGAGAACTTCGATATGGCTGCGCGCAGCAAGCTCTGGCACTACGCCGCCATATTGTTCATGTAATTTAATTTGTGAATTTATTACCTGTGCTAAAATATTTTTTTCATCATCAACAATCGCCACAGCTGTTTCATCGCAAGAGGTTTCGATTCCGAGGATTTTCATCTATGAATAAGAAATATCGTGAAAGCGCTTATAATCAACACTCACCGAGCCTTCTTTATCCCAGCTAATGATATCGACAAAATTGCCGTTAAAGGCGATTTCATCGGCGATATAAGAATAATGAGCATGAACCGTTTGCGACAAGGTTTCATCGAAGCCAACAATTGATATAATTATCTCAACATTTTTGGCCTTTAAATCTTCTGCATCCATGCCAAATAATGGACTTTTTTCGGTAATTATATGTCGCGCAGTCCAGCTTGGCATTAATAATGGCACGTTATTGCGTATAAGATTTAAATCGTGGAAAGATCTTCTAGTGATGCTATTTAATTTTTCATCGCAAATTAAAACTGCTTTAATTGATGGTTCAGCAATTTGACTTTTGCGCAAATTTCCTAAACGAAATATGAAGCAATCGTTATTTTTGTAGGAAGAAATCAATGCCTTATTTCCAAATAAAATTCGCGCTGATGGTCGTGATATTTTGGAGAAAACAAGGCCGGTTGCGAGGGCTAGTCCCAATAATCCGACAAAGGCTTCGACTGTTACTAATATATTAGAATAAACTGTGGCTGGATTCATTTTGCCATAGCCGATTGTGGCTAATGTTTGTACGCTAAAAAAGAAAACGTCGATGAATGATCCAGGGCGCGCATTTTCTATGCTGCCATCTTCCAAGAAATATAAACAGGCGAAAAAAGCATTAAGGAAGATATATAAAAAAACGATCAAAAATATTAATTTAAACCAAGAAGTAGAAATGCTATTAACATAAAAATCTTTGCGTGAAATTTTGCCAATACCTTCGCGCTTAATTGATACTCGTTGTTGATTGCGATGAACCAAGCGTGAAAGATGTATTTTTGGATGACGATTCTTTTTATGCTTTAACATTTTTTAAATTGCGTAAAATTACTCATAATTATTGCTGTGTTGAATATCTAAATTACCAAAGCGCGTAAATTCTGCATCAAAAAAAAGATGAGTGTTGCCAACCGGGCCGTTACGCTGCTTGGCGATCATTACCTCAGATAAATTGCGCAATTCTTGCATACGAATTTTCCACTTTTCAAATTCGGCAATATCAGCTTCTGGAGGCTGTTTGCGCTCGTGATAATAGCTTTCGCGATAGATAAAGGCCACAACATCGGCATCTTGCTCGATACTTCCGGATTCGCGCAAATCTGATAGCTGCGGACGCTTATCTTCGCGCTGCTCAACGGCGCGAGATAGCTGCGATAAAGCCATTACCGGAATATTAAATTCTTTTGCCAGCGCCTTTAATCCTTGAGTAATTTGCGAAATTTCTTGAACGCGATTTTCGGCGCCACCGCGCGTTTCAACGCCTTTTACCAATTGCAAATAATCGACAAGAAGTAATCCTAAATTATGCTTGCGAATCATGCGGCGCGTGCGTGTACGAATTGCAGCAATAGAAAGAGCTGGAGTATCGTCAATAAAAAATGGCCATTTAGAAATATCGGCAGAGCATGATGCTATTGCCTCCCACTCTTTATCGCTAAGTTGCCCGGTACGAAATTTTGTGGCATTAATGCTTGATTCCATGGATAAAATTCTTGCCGAGAGTTGATCTGCCGACATTTCTAGCGAAAAAAATCCTACCGCTTTTCTATCTTTTCCTTCTAAATCTTTGTTAAGAAATTTGCAGGCATTAACCGCAATATTAATTGCTAAGGCGGTCTTTCCCATCGAAGGGCGGCCCGCCAAAATAATTAAGTCAGAGTTTTGCATGCCGCCCAACATTTTGTCGAGATCTGCTAAGCCAGTAGAAACGCCGCTAATATGGCTGTCGCGTTTGCGGGCAATGATTGTGCGATCAAGAGTTTCTTTGAGCGAAGCAGAAATATTGCGAAAGTCGCTGCGACCATTGCCGTGATTGGTAAGGTTAAACAAGCTGGTTTCGGCTCTTTCAATTTGTTCGTCAGCATTGGTGCGATCATCTGTTTTGTAGGCCTTGTTAACTATTTCTTCGCCAATCATTACTAGTTCGCGCTTTAAAGCTAAATCGTGAATAAGGCGAGCATATTGCGCAATATCAACAATCATCGAGGCGGTAGAAAGTAAAGTAGATAGATAAAGAGCGCCACCAGCAGCTTTAAGGCTTTCGTCGCTTTCAAAAAATTGTTTTAGCGTAACCTGATTTGCCGTGATATTAACTTTTTCAATATTGTGTAAAATTTGCGAATAGATTTTTTGATGCGCCGGTTCGTAGAAATGTTGGGGCAATAAAAATTCTGAAACACGATTGAGATATTCGTTGTTAAGAATAATTGTGCCTAAAATAATTTGCTCTGCCTCTGGGTTGTAGAGCTCTTTACGAAATTGTTGACTGATATCCGACATTTTATAATTCGTTAATTGCCATTTATAATAACTCTTAAATCTAGATCAAAAAAGATAAAAAAGTCTTGGCTAATTTTTGTGAGAAATTTTAAACGCAGCAATATAATTTACATCTAAATCTGTGGCGTTAATTTTCCATTCGTCTTTTAGGGGATTGTAAATAAAGCCAGACAACTCTTGTAAACCAAGGCCAGAAGCCTGCGCATAAGAGTTAATTTCTGATGGCTTAAGAAATTTTTGCCAAGAATGCGTGCCAATAGGAAGCCAACGCAGCACGTATTCTGCGCCAATTTTAGCGAAAAGCAAAGATTTTATGGTACGATTTATAGTGGCAATGAATAAAATTCCATTATCTTTTAGCAAGGCAGAACAGCTTATAATAAATTGCTCTACATCGGCTACGTGCTCAATAACCTCTAGGGCAAAAACTACATCAAATTTATTGAGGTTATCAGTTTTATTTGCAATATTTTCTGCAATTAATTCTTCTGCAGAAATTGCGCGATAATTAATTTTGAGACCAGATTTTTGCGCATGAATTTTTGCAACTTCAATATTTTTTTTAGAAGCATCGATACCCATAACATCTGCGCCCATGCGCGCAAATGGCTCGCAGATTAATCCGCCGCCGCAGCCAATATCAATTATTTTTAATCCGCTTAAAGCTTGGATCGATTTTTCATCGCGCATAAAATTGGCGATAATTTTTTGACGAATATAAGAAATGCGAATTGGATTAAACTTGTGCAAAGGCTTGAATTTGCCAGTTTCGCTCCACCATTCATCTGCGATATCAGAGAACTTTTTTACTTCTGCTTCATTAATTGTTGAAACCATTTTTTATTATTTTATAAATTTTTTTATGAGTTTTTTTGAAGTTATTTTTTTCTCTTCTGTGGCAACTTGCCCAAATCATTCATCTCGTAGCTTTCAAGATCTTGCATCCAATCTTTTTTTACCTTTACGAATAAAAATAGATTAACTTTTGCACCAGCAATTTCGCCAATTTCTTGACGCGCTTCTATGCCAACTTCTTTTATCAAACCGCCGTTGCGCCCTAGAATGATGCCCTTCTGGCTATCTTTTAAAACGAAAATTGTTTGGTGAATTGTGATTACGCCATTTTCAGCAATTTTATAATCATCAGTTTTAACGGTAAGGGAGTAGGGCAATTCTTCATTGAGGCGCATGAATAATTTCTCGCGGGTGATTTCGCTGGCAATTGCGCGCATTGGGGCATCGGTGATGTTGTCTTCATCATATTGCCAAGCACCTGCTGCGCATTGTTTTAGCATGAATTCTTTAAGCTGCGTAAGGCCGTCTCCAGTGGTTGCAGAGATCATGAAAATATCTTCTAAACCAATTTGAATTAGCGCTGCGACGATTTCTAGGAGACGAGATTTTTTTACCAAATCAACTTTATTGATGATGATCGCCGGTTTGAAATCGTTCTTTTTTAATTCCTTTATGATGCGCTGGTTTTCTTCGTCTAAGCCGCGTTCAGCGTCAATTAAAAAGCACACAAAATGCGAATCGCGAATTCCTTGCCACGCAGATTTTACGATTAAGCGTTCAAGAATTTTATCGCTTCGAGGCAAGAAAACGCCGGGTGTATCAAGCAGCACTAATTGCGTATCGCCTTCAACCAAAATGGCTTTAATCACGTTGCGCGTGGTTTGCACTTTAGGCGAAACGATAGAAATTTTCTGCTCAAGCAATGCATTGGTAAGCGTTGATTTTCCTGCGTTTGGCGCGCCAACTAAGGCGATTATTCCGAATTTTTTTGTCATGTTATACATTATGTCATTCTCGCGAAAGCGGGAATCTTGTTTATAAGAAGAATTTAGATTCCCGCTTTCGCGAGAATGATGCGGTTAGCGCTTCTCTAGCAATTCTTCTGCAATCATAAACGCTAACTCTACACTCTGCGAAGCGTTGAGGCGCGGGTCGCAATGCGTGTGGTAACGATCTTTTAAATCTTCGTCATCAATTTTTTGATTGCCACCTAAACACTCTGTAACATCTTGGCCGGTCATCTCAAAATGAATGCCGCCAGCGTAAGTGTCGCAAGCCCTGTGCACCGCGAAGAAAGATTTTATTTCACTTAAAATATCATCAAACTTACGCGTTTTATATCCACTAGAAGCCTTGATAGTATTGCCATGCATTGGGTCGCAAGACCAGACAACTTTTTTGCCAGCATCGCGAACAGCCTTAACTAAAGGCGGGAGAAACTCTTCAATTTTGCCGGCACCCATGCGCGAAATTAGCGTGATTCTTCCAGCTTCATTATGCGGATTGAGAATATCAAGCAAGCGCAGTAAATCTTCCTTCGTGATTGAAGGCCCAACTTTAAAGGCGATTGGATTAGCAATTCCGCGCATAAATTCGACATGAGCCTCGTTTACAGAGCGTGTGCGATCGCCAATCCAAAGCATGTGAGCGCTTAAATCATAAAACTTGCCAGTTTCTTTTTCTAGGCGCGTAAAAGCTTCTTCATAATTTAATAACAAGGCTTCGTGCGAAGTAAAAAAACTTGCCGTAGCAAGCTGTGGAATGTTGGCAGAGTTGAGGCCACAGCTTTCGATAAAAGCGATATTATCTGTAATTCTGTTTAAAACTTCTTCGGTGTTGCGCTTGCTGCTTAGGTTGTGAACAAATTCTTTATTCCACTCGTTAACTTTATTTAGGCTGCTATATCCTCCCAAAGCAAGCGAGCGTAGGTAGTTTAGTGATGCCGCAGAATAAAAATATGAATGCATTAATCTTTTGGGATCGGCAATTCTGGCGTTTTTAGTAAAGTCGATCGAGTTGATAATATCACCGCGATAGCTTGGCAGAGTAACGCCATCGATGGTTTCATCTTCTTGCGAGCGTGGCTTGGCATATTGCCCGGCAACTCTTCCTACTTTAACAATTGGCTTTTTTACGCCCTGCATTAGCGTGACTGTCATTTGCGTTAAGGTGCGAAAAAAACTTTTGAGATTATCGTTAGAAAACTCGGTGAAGCTTTCGGCGCAGTCTCCGCATTGCAGCAAAAATGCTTTGCCTTCGGTAACGGCTGCAAGTTCAGATTTTAATTTTTCGATTTCATCAAACGAAACCAGTGCAGGAAAGGTTGCAAGCTCTGTTTCAACATTTTTTAACTCTTGTTTATCCCCATAAGTGGGCTGTTGCTTGATCGGAAACTCTCTCCACGAATTTGGCGTCCATTTTTTTAAGTGCGTTTTTTCTGTCATTTTTTAAAAAACCTTATAAATTGTTTGAGTGGCTAATTATCTCGCTTGCGAGCTGATTGTCAATTTAAAAATACCTTTTGCGCCACGGTTTTTTTGCAAGCAAGGCGCCATTATTTTAATTTATGAAACAAATCATTGCTTTTCAAGGGGCTGTAGGCGCTAACTCTGATTTAGCCTGCAGTAAATTTTATGCCGATTTTACTGCAAAATCTTACGCTTCTTTTTCTGATGTTTTTTCTGCTGTAGAAAAAGGCGAGGCAACTTATGGCATGATTCCCCTAGAAAACTCTTACGCTGGAAGGGTTGCCGAAATTCACAACTTATTGCAAGAAAGCGACGTAGCAATCATCGCCGAGCATTTTTTTGCAATAGAGCATCACTTAGCCGCAATAGACGGCTCTAACATCGAAGATATTAAAGAAGTTTACTCTCATCCGCAGGCTTTAATGCAATGTCAAAACAGTTTGCATAAATTAAATATAAAATCTTGCGAATCTTCTAACACAGCAAAAGCAGCAGAATTTATAGCAAAAAGTGGCGATAAAACCAAGGCAGCCCTGTGTTCAAAAAAAGCAGCTGAAATCAATAATTTAAAAATCTTGCAACAAAATTTGCAAGATTCTGGCGCCGATAATGTGACAATTTTTGTGGTAATTGGTAAAGAATTTGCCGATCCAGATCCACAAATTGCGCCGGTTATCACTACGGTTCTTTTTACAATTAAAAATCTTACCGGGGCTTTGTATAAGTCGCTTGGCGGCTTTGCTACCAATAATGTAAACATGATAAAACTCGAGAGTTATATTCCTGGTGGCGTGTCGAAGCAGGCAAAGTTTTTTATTTCGGTAGTGGGGCATCCAAGCCAGAAGCCTGTTGCCGAAGCATTGAATGAGCTTGGATTTTTTTCGCAAAATGTGAAATTGATCGGCGTTTATTATGCAGATAAAAAAAGATTTGAATAAGGAGATAAATGCGAATTGTTGCCGGAAAATTAAAAGGAAAAAATCTTGTTGATTCTTCTTACCTAAAAAGATCGCTTCGTCCTACAACAGACAAAAATCGCGAAGCCTTATTTAGCATTTTGTTGTCTGCAAAATTTATTAAAGAAATTAACTTTTCACTTAATGATGCAGATATTTTAGATATATGCTGCGGCACTGGGGCTGTAGCCTTTGAAGCATTATCTCGCGGCGCAAAATCGGCCTTATTGGTTGATAAAAATTTTCAACATCTAGAAATTGCTAAAAAAAATGCGCAGCTTTTGGGAGTAGAAAATCAAACAAAATTTTTATTGTGCGATGCTGCAAAATTAGCTAATGCAACCTTATCGTATAAATTAGTTTATATCGATCCACCCTACGAATATAACGCTTCTGAACTTATTAAAAATTTAATAGAGAGAAATTGGCTTGATAAAAATTCGCTAATAATAATTGAAACTGCAGAGATAAATTTTGAGGCTGAAGGCCTGAATTTATTAGATAGACGAAGATATGGCAAAACACATTTCAGTTTTTATATTTTAGCCAAAAATAAGCTTGATATTTCGATGCCAAAAATATGAATCTTGTCAAAAGATTATCTTGCAAGATCTACTTATTTTAAACCGCTACTAATTTTTCAATAAATCTTCTAAACCAGCTATTTTTGGTTTCAAATCCATCTTTGATTTTTTCTTTTAAGTAAAGATTTTTTAAAAAAATTAACATTCCTAAGCAGCAAGTATAAGAAGGAAACGCGAGCTCTGATGGGATTTCTTCGATTTGATTTGGATAACCAATTCTAGTATTTCTATCAAAAATTTCGGCAGCAACTTTGTCAATTCCAACAATTGCAGCAACGCCGCCAGTTAAAACAATATTGTTGATTAAAAAACTTGGCACGCCAGATTTTTCTAGTGTTTCTTTGGTGGTTTCTATGATCTCATCAACCCTTGATTTTATTATATCTTTAAGTTCGCTGCGCGTGATTTTTATAAAATGACTACCATCGCCTTCAGGAGTTTTAAACTTAATAACTTCTCTTTCTTCCATTGGGCTAATAATTAGCGAACTATTCAAGCTTTTGATTTTTTCGGCAGCATGAAAATTTATATTGAGAATAGTTGCGATGTCTTTAGTGATATGGTTTCCGCCGATTGCAACATGTCCAACATAAACTAATTTTCCCTCCATGATTAAGCAAAAAGAAGTGACATCTCCCCCAATATCAATTACTAAACTACCAATTGTTTTTTCATTATCAGAAAGGCAGGCAAGGGCAGAGGCGTAGGGCTCAACCACATAATTATTAATAGAAAGTTGGCATCTTTTTAAGCAATTTTCGATATTGCGAATTGTAGTATGCGAAGTAGAAACGGTGTGGAATTTAGCGAATAATTTTTCACCCGACATATAGCGCGGATTCTGCACTGGCGAGCAATCATCAATGCGATATTGCAATGGAATAAGGTGAATCATTTCGCGATTATTCTTGCGAAATTCTAAGCGCACTTTATTGGCAAGAATATTGATATCGGTCGATTTTACCATATCAGAAGCAATTTTAACATGCTCTTCTTTGCGACTAGACACCACCTGGCTGCCCGAAAGGCCAATAAGCAGGCGCTCGATGTTAAGCCCGGCCATTCTTTCGGCTTCAGAAACGGCGTTAGTGATAGATTTTTGCGCCAAGCGCATATCAGAAATTGCCCCACCAACAATGCCTCGGGCTTCTTTGTGGCTGTAGCCCAAAATCTTGATTTCTTCATTGTCAACGGCAGCGATTAGGCACATCAATTTTGATGAGCCTATATCGAGACAAGCAACAATTTTTCCTCTGTGAGAAGTTTTGGCCATTATAATTTAAAATCTCTTATTTCTTTAATTTCACTGTCAGAATATTTCAGGTAAATTTTTTTCTCAATCCGCAAATCAATCGTTTGTAAATTAGTTAGCGAATTTTGCATATTATAAATTTTAATCAAATTTTGCCATGATTGCTGCAAATTATTAGCAGAAAGCTTAACCAATAGCCCATTTTCAAAGCGAATATCCCATCTGCGGTTGCCAACCCATGTTGCAGAGTAAATTTTGGTGCTAAATTCTGGGTTGATCACAAAAATATTAAAAAGTGACTTTACGTTAAGATTTGCGCCATCTCCCGATAAAATTACTAGATGTTCGAATTCAGTATTATCATTATCAATTTTTACTTTGTTACCATCTTTGTCGATAACATATTTTTGCCCGTTATTTTGCCAAATAGCAAAGGGTTCATATTCGGTAATCGCAATATTTAAACTATTTGGTAACGTACGAGTGATGTTGATTTGATTGATCCAAGGCATGTCTTGCTTAATTTCTTTTGCTAAAACTTGCATTAGGGTTTCGTTGGTATTTTTTGCTACATTTTGTTTAAAAGTATTTTTTGCTTTAGCGATTGAATCTGATATTTCTCCTGTTGTAACGCGTTTATTTCCGATAACTTTTATTGAGCTAAAATCATAATTATCAAGGTGCAAATGGCGAAAAAAATAAGCAGAAATTGTGAGTTGAACTTTATTAAGATATTGCGGTTTAAAAAATTTTATTCCAAAAAAAATTACTATTATAAGCAGCAAAATTGCCAGTGAAATTTTTTGTAAATACGGAAAAAATATTAAATTAAAAAAACTACGAAAACGGCGTAAAATCTGGCTTTCTAGCAAAAAATCTTCTAAGTATTTTTTTAAATTCCACATCTTGCTGACTTGATTAAATCTTCAATAATTTCTTCAAACGAAATACCAACATGTCGGGCAATTTTTGGCACTAACGAAGTTGAGGTAAAGCCAGGATGAGTATTAATCTCTAGCAAATAAAATTTATTATCGCCCTGATTTTTATTATTTAAAATAAAGTCTATTCGAGTAACGCCAGAGCAGCCTGCCACCTCGTAGCACTTTTCGGCAATTTTAAGAATTTCGGTATATTTTTCTTGGTCAATTTCGGCGGGCATAATGTAGGTTGTCATGCCGGGAGTGTATTTGCATTCGTAATCATAAAATAAATGTTTCGGGCGAACCTCTATAGCGCCCAAAGCCTTGCCATTTAACACCGCAACCTGAATTTCTTGCCCGGCAATATATTTTTCGACTAATAATTTTTCGCCATAATTCCAATGATATTTTGCGATGTTGAAATCAAAATTTTCTAATATTACTTCTACGCCAACGCTCGATCCTTCGTTGATTGGCTTGATTACAAAGGGTTTACCAATTTTATCAATTAGTTTCTGATTTTCTGCATCTTGACCTTTATGCAAAATTTGAAATTGCGGCGAAGTAATGCCAGAGGCATCACAAAGCTTATTGGTAAGAATTTTATCCATGCAAACTGCCGAAGCCAAAAGGCCAGAATGAGTGTAGGGAATGTTGAGAATATCAAGCAGGCCCTGAACGCGGCCATCTTCGCCAAATTGTCCGTGAAGCGCGTTAAACACGATATCTGGTTTGACGGCGCGCAATTTTTCGACAATGTCGCGACCAAAATCAATTTTTTCTGCTTTATAGCCAAGAGCCAGCAAGGCTTGATAAACAGCTTCTCCTGAGTTTAAAGAAACTTCTCTTTCAGAATTCCAGCCGCCCATTAAAACGGCGATAAGTTTGTTTTTCATTTATTTTTTCTCGATTTGTTGTGTAGATTTAGAGCCGTCAGCGTTAGCGGCTAATCTTTTTTGCTCTTCTTTTCGCTGCATAATTGCTAGGTTTTTGTTGATTCTGTTGCGTTCGGCGTTGGTGGCGTTGGCACTGTTTATTTCTTCAATGGCAAAAGCGCAAAGCTGTTGAAACGACACATGATTTTTGATAGAAATTTTTTGTAACTCTGAAAATGAATCAAGAATTTCTTTTGGCACCATGCCACCCTTTTTTTCACCAAGCCATTTTGCCTGAAAATGAATTGGATGATTATCGTCTGATGGGTCTCCAACGTAGAAGGTTACAGGCGATTGGGCTCCTTTAAAACTGCAGTTAATCGAAAATTGTTTGATCATGATATATTATTTACTTGAGCGATAAATTCTGTAACAGGCAAAAAATTCGTTGGTGAAATTTGGCTTTTTATAGCGTAAGTCGTCGCCAATTACATATAACGAATTTTGTAATGTCAAATTTTTTAATTTGCCGCCAAAAAGCTCGATTAAAGCTTGTCCGGCTGCAGTGTCCCATTCCATTATTTTGCGAAAGGTAATATATAAATCGACTTTATTTTCTAGAATAAGAAAAAATTTTGTCGCAGACGACATGTGCTTTACGACAAAATTATCAATAAAATTTGGGTGAATTTGAGCAATATAATCAGCTATTTCAGAGTCGTGAGTTTTTTTGCTAGTTACAATTTTTAGCTTTGAAGAAGCCAACTCGCCGTCTTGCAAATATTGTAAAATTTTAATATTTTTTTCTTTGTTAAGCAGCGCAATTTGGTTTTGTGCATTTGTAACCGCCATTTTTCCACCCTCAAAGCGAGGCGCATAAAGCAAGCCAAAAATGGGTTTGCCATCTTTTATTAATGCAATATTAATAGCAAATTCTTCGCTACCCTCAATAAAAGATGAGGTGCCGTCAATTGGATCTATTAACCAAAAAATTTCACCGGTAATTTCGCGTAAATTTCCTTCTTCGCAAATAATTGGAATTTGCGGAAATTCTTGTGATAATTTTTGATTAAGAAATTTGCTAACGGCGATGTCGGCGCTAGTAACATAAGAGTTATCGGGTTTTGTGGTAACTACAAAATTGGCTGATTTTTGAAAATCGCAGGCGATATCTCCGGCCTCAAAAGCGAAGGAAATTATTTTATCGATTTGAGCCTGGGTAAAAAATGACATTAGTTAAAAATATATTTATGTATGAAGAGATTGCTGCAAATTAACTTTTTCAAAAATTTAAATTCTTAAAATAAAAGACTTCTCGAATGTTTTAAATCATGGTTTGCGATAACTTTAATTATCGCCAGAATTTTTATATTCTGCAGCAAGTTCGGCATAATTATCGGCCGAAACTTTGATAAAGTTTTTTTCAATTTCAGTGAGATCGCGAAAATATTTTGCCGGATTTCCTACCCATAGTTGTCCGCGCTTTATAACTTTGCCCGGGGTTAGAACCGCGCCGGCTGCCAGCATGCCATATTCTTCAATTCTTGCCATATCCATAACGATTGAACCCATGCCGACAAAGGCGTTGTCTTCAATTATGCAAGCATGAATTATTGCATTATGCCCAACCGTAACATTGCTGCCAATAAGTGTTGGAGCGCCTTTATCACCAGTTTTATTGGCAATGTGATGAGGGCGAGTAACGTGAATTACCGAGTTATCTTGAATATTGGTATTGTCGCCGATAACAACGCACTCAACGTCTCCGCGCACTACGCAGCCAAACCAAATGCTAGAATTTTTGCCGATTTTTGTCTTGCCGGCAATTATGGCATTAGGGGCGATGAAAGCTGAGGAATCAATGGTGGGAAGGATTCCGCGATATGGAAAAATATTTTTCATAAAATTTTATTTTAACTTTTTGTCGATTTTTATCGCGTAGAATTATTGCGTATTTTTATCGTGTAAATATTTTTGATATAAATCGTCGCGCCTCATCTTAGTAAGCTCAATTGCTTTTTCCAAGCGCCAAGATTTTATATTTTTGTGATGACCAGAAACCAAAACTTGCGGCACTTCGTGACCACGCCAAGAAGCAGGACGGGTATAGTGAGGATATTCTAATAACTCACTTCCTTCAACACTAAAAGATTCTTCGTCAACCGAGGCTTCGGCGCCAACAACGCCTTTAATGTTGCGCAAAACCGCGTCAATTAAGACGTAAGCGGCAATTTCTCCGCCAGATAAAATATAATCGCCGATAGAAATTTCTTCGATTTGCAGTTCGTCTATAGCGCGCTGATCAACGCCTTCATAACGTCCGCAGAGTAGGGCGATTTCTTGATGCGCAGATAATTCTTGCGCAAGTTTTTGAGTTAAAGGCTTGCCGCGCGGAGATAAATAGATAATTTTTGTGACTAATGGTGCAGAATTTATTTTGACTAAATTATTTTCGCGCTTCGCATTTACAATATTTGCCTCAATTGCATCAACCACAACATCAGGCTTCAGTACCATTCCAGCCCCGCCGCCGTAAGGAATATCATCAACCGTGCCGCGCTCATCTTTAGCATAATCGCGAATATTTATCGTTTCTATCGACCATAAATTATTTTTCAATGCAGTGCCGGTAATAGAAGCAGCAAGCGGCCCCGGAAACATTTCTGGAAATAATGTGAAGATTTTAAAGTGAATCATTTTGGCAATAGAAATCGGGTTAATCTGGTAAAACCAAATTATAAAAGATTCAAAGTATTGTGCAAAGACTTGATTTAGTCTTAGTTGCAGTAGCTCTTGAAGTGTCTGAAGCTACCGCCGAAGGTCGAGATTTTTCTTCGATCAGTTCTTTGAGAAATTTATATCCCGGATGATTATCTTTTTCCAATACATCAAGAAGTTTTTGTGGATGGGGATCTTCAGGATATTGAAAAGTAGGATTTAAATTTGCGCCGCGATCTGCAAGAGCGCGCACCAATTCTTCGATTTCACTTTCCATTTGTTTATAAACCGATTGCTCATATGGAAAGCAATAAGAAATTGCTGTAGTTTTTCTATATTTACCTTCTCTATTCACATCCACTCCTATTTCGACCAATTTTTTTGCTAGTGGAATTCTTTTGAATAATATTGCATCTATTAAATAAGATGATTCAGTTTCTTTGGCCTGATGTATAATTGATTTATCTGGAATTGTATCAAGTTTTTCTATTAGCCATTTTTCTATTTCAGGAGATTTTAAATTAAATATTGCAAAATCTATGAAATTGTTCCCACTAGAAGTTTGTATCTTAGCAAAATCAATGTCATTTCTTATAAATATTTCTTCTATCGCCCTTAGTAATTCTACGTCTCCCTTGGTAATTGCATGCAAAAACACAAAATCTTGCAGTGTTTGTAAGGCGCTTGAATAGCAAGCTTTTCCTCTATATTCTTCTTGCGTTAACTCTAATAAATCTTTAATTTCTGTGCGAACTAAACTGCGCTTATAATCTTTATAAGCCTTATAGCCACTGCCGCATGGCAGGCCATTTTGTTCTGCAAAAACCATTTCTTGCGGGTGAATCAAGCTTATCATTAATCTAAATAAAATGTGTCGCGCTTTAAGTGAGCAATTCCCTCTTTTTTGAGGTTTTGTTAGAATTAATTTGTGTGCTTTAGGTAATTTTTCTGCTCTATGGGTTACGACATATTTTTTAAGAACATCTGGCGCTTGTTGATTAAATTGCTCGCCGGTTTCAGCTTTTTGTGCCACCTCTCTAAGATCTCGTAACAAATCTTGACTAATATCTTTTTCGGCTTTTTTTGTCTTGTAATAACATGCTCCATAACCATATTCAGGATTGTCTCCTTTTAAGAGAATGGGAAGGTTGCCATCGCAATAATAAAAGCCAATCAGAGAGTTGCGTTGATCATATTCAAATACAAAAAATACCGCATGACCCGGACTTGGTGACGGCTCTATTTTTAATTTTCTACCATCTTTTAATTCAAAAGTTTTATCCAAGTTATCAAATACTTCTAAAAATTTATCTTTGTGGGTAAATAAAATATTCTGGCCAATTTGTTTCATTAACAAATTCATTACTTCTGCGCTTATTGCAAAAGATTCTTCGCTATATGAGAGCCCTAAGATAAATTTTGCTCGAATTGCCTTTTTAAGATTATCAAGGTCAAAGAAATTAAAATTTAGATCTGCGCCAGAAAAGCGTTTAAATAATGGGTAATCTAAGTCGTTGTTAAGTAAGCACCGATCTAAGAAAGAATATCTTAGATGTACGCCTCTATAACGAGGTCTTGGTTGTGCCAAATCTTCATCCGAGGTTAGTTTTAGTAGTTTGTCAAAGGCAAAAAGATCTTTGGAGGCGCGCCAAATTGCTTTATTTCCATCATGATCTGTAATGTTGGGGTCTATTCCATTACTAAGAAGTATATCTACTATTGTTTTGTCTAAGTAACCGCAACTATCTATAGCAACGCAATGAAGAGCTGTATATCCATCTTTAACGGTTTGTAAATTTATTAAACCAAGATCAGCAAATATTTTAAAAATTCTTGGATCGTAAAGAATTTTTCCGTTAACTAAAGAAGTTGGATTGAGGGCAAAAAAATGAATAGGATAAAAGCCTTGTTCATCAGGGGTTCTTAAAAATTCTTCATTTTCCATAAATAATTCTTCTAACTCTTCATCAGAAAAATCATCGAAATTCAGATATTTTTTATACAAATCTCCCAGGATGCCTCGATCATTCTGAAATCCGTGTATTCTTTCTTGTAAAGTAATTTTCTGTGTAAAGGGTCGCGACATAATGAAAGAGTTGACTTTTATGTTCTTGAATATTAGCAAATAGCAAATATTTTACGCTTGCAATATTTAAATGATAAACCGAGCATGGCGATACACATGTTGGTAATAGCGCTTCATTAATAGTGCTTATAAAACTCTAAACAACAAAATGGCAACTTCAAGGCAAGAAAAAACCTATAACGAAATTATCGAATATTACAACTACGCCGATCGCTTGATCAAGGCGGTTGAAGATCAGTCGCATAAACTTGCGACCGAGCAATTCGTTATTGTTGAATCAATTGTTGATACGCTAGAAAAGCACGCCGATCAACTAACCACGCAATATATTGAATATGTAAAAAATGGCGAATCGCATCAGGTAATTGAAACCGTGCGCCTTACGCTAAACGATATCATGGGAAAAATTGAAGAATGTCGCAATAAAATTTTAATGCTTTATCAACAATCGGACGGTAATTTTGGTGATGAAAAATTTAGTCATTAATATTATTATAGCATTGTTGCTAGCTTCTTGCGAAAGCGATCGCGAATATATAAAAGATCGTTATTTGTCTTATCAAGCAGAACAAGATCTTGAACAAAATCGTCAAGAACTTTATCAACAAAGTTATGTTGGTGTGCGCAACGAAATTCCTCAAAACTAAAATTAACAATGGATAAAATTCAAGAAATTATTGCTGCTTTAAAGCCCGAGCTAGCAAGGGTTAACGACATTATTCTTGAATTTTCTGTTGGCAAATCTCCTTTAATTGAACAAATTTCGCATCATTTAATTTCATCTGGTGGTAAGCGTATTCGCCCGGTTTTGTTGATTTTAGCCTCGCAAATGTGTGGTGGCGGCGCAAAATTATCAGCGCAGGATGATTTAAGTCAGCTGCCGGCAAATTTGCTTGAGGTGAATCGTCATCACAATTTAGCGGCTGCGGTAGAGCTTATTCACAGCGCAACTTTATTGCATGATGATGTTGTTGATACCAGCGAAGTGCGTCGCGGCAAAAAAACGGCCAATGCTATTTGGGATAATAAACCCAGTATTTTAGTAGGAGATTATATTTTCTCTATCGCCTTTCAATTAATGGTTCGTGATGGAAGCTTGCGCGTGCTTGGCTTATTGGCAAAAACTTCTAGCATTATGGCTGATGGAGAAGTGATGCAGCTTGAAAATTCTAGCAATATTTCTATCACGCAAGAAAAATATCTTGAGATAATTTTTGGCAAAACTGCGGTTCTTTTTTCTGCAGCAACCGAGTGCGGCGCGCTAATTAACAATCGGTCAGAGCCAGAAATAGCGCAGCTTCGCGATTTTGGCAAAAACCTTGGAATTGTCTTTCAGATTATTGACGATATTCTCGATTATCAAGCGCAAGAAAAAGATCTTGGCAAAGATATTGGTAATGATTTTTTTGAAGGAAAAGTTACGTTGCCAATTATTTTAGCTTATAAAAAAGCCAGCGCAGAAGATAAAAATTTAATCAAAAATTTGCTGGAAGAAAATCTTATGTTATCGCAAAAAGATTTATCAAAATTTACAGAAATATGCGATTTAATCAACAAATATCAAGGCTTTGAAGAGTGTTTTGCTTTGGCGCAACAATATAAAAATTTAGCTATAAATAATCTGTCGGCGTTTTCAGAATCTGTTTATAAAAATTATTTATCTGATATTTTGCAATATTCTTTTAATAGAAAGAAATGATTGTAATTATATTTAGTTTCTATAGACAGTCTTCTTGATTGAATTGATTTTATCAATCAACGTTATTTATCTTTATATTTTATTTTATGCCTCCAAAACCCTCAACACCTAAAGCTATACCTCCTCAACCTAAAGCAGCTACATCTCCTCAATCTTATCCAGCACAAGGCGGCACAGTTTTCTTTGGTGAATCTGGTGGGCATGGTTCTGCCTCAGTAGTAGATGGCCGCGAATACTTTGCTGAAATTATGCAAACCAACGAAGCAATAACAAATGCGTTTGTTAAAGCAAGAGAACAAAAACTTACAAGATCTGTAGCGCCACATCAAGTTCAATCACTAGATTCATCAATTACTACGGATTCATTATTTAAATGGGGCCTAGCTATGAATGAGTCAACAGTTGTTAATCTTATAACAGAAGGTGGAAGAGAGGTAGATGATTGGCTAAGAGTAGAAAAAAATAAAGCATCGGTATTAGAAAAACTTTCTACATTGCTGAGGGATGGCGTAAGCAAAGAATCGCTTGTGGCACTACTTAGACTTTCAGTAGGAAAAAGTCTTCCACCTGAAGTAATTAGTCAATTTGCAATAGAGGCTATAAAGTTTGATGACCCTTCGATATTATTAAATGCGATAGGATTATCAGATGGGCAAAAGGGACAAAACCAAGTTTTGTTTGATACAATTTTTGGTCTTAAACAAGACTATACGCTTGAAGCTAGTTCTCCGCGTGCTGGCTTTGCGAGAATTAGTTCTGAAGAACCAAGGATTCGTCGTAATATAGCTAGAGATTTAACTAGTATTGAATCTTTAATAAGTTGCTCAACTCCACCAGGTGTATCAGAAGATCTAAGCACAAGAGGGGCTATTCGTAAAGCAGCTGTTGTATTGATGGATCTTTTTGCAGAAGAAAAGATGGATCCTGCTGCAGAAAAATCTTTGCTTCGCGTGAGGGAAAGCTTAATCACCTCTTTGGATGCCGAATCTGCTTTAGCAAGAAAAATCTTATTTAGCCTATCTAAAAATATAAACAAAGTGCTGCTAGCTAGAATGGCCGAGAATGGTATAAAAACTTCTAGATTAGCTTCAGAGGGCTTGCTTGATGCTAGAAAATCTTTGCTTGATGCCGCTAGGTCTCTAGATGTAGAAAGCTTGAGTAGATTCGGAAATGAAGAATTGTTGAGTTTTTTTGGCAACAAAAGTGGTGGGGGGCAAGATATTATAAAGCAATGCGTAAGGCGATGTGCAGGAAGCTTGCGCGAGGAGGATAAGGGGAGTAATGAAGCAATTACCCTAAAACTAACACAAAATAGTATAAAACTCATTCAGCTTTTAGAAACTAGAAAAATTTTAGCAGAACTTAAGGTTGATACAAGTCTTGATAGCTTTAAAGGAATATCTCTTTCAAGCTACGCCGGTATTCTTGCTGATGACTCAGGAACGACGCCAGTAAAGTCAGACATAAGGTCACCAAGTTTAAGGATGACGCCACAAGCAAAATATCAATCTGTCGTAAACGGGGCACCTAAGCCAAAAGCTGTCGCTGGGACAGCTTCTCCTAGATCTCCGCAATCCGCACCCGCTTTAGAGAAAACTCCGGCTTCTGCTTCTGCCGCAGCTAGGTCACCCCTTCCTACTGCAAGCAGTGCTAAGTCTTTACCATCTCAAGCCTCTGAAGCATCTGCAACGTCAGCAGCTTCGGCAGGATCAAGGGGATCAAAAAGATCTACCGATACACGCCCCACAGAAGATAAAGAAGAAGGGCATATTGCAAAAAAATCGACACCAACCAATCCTGCTCATTCTCCAAATCGACCTTTGCCAAGAGGAGCGGCGCCTTCTCCTGCTACACCAAGCTCTCCATCTTCTATTGCTACAACAAGAAAAAAAAGAGATCTTGATACACAAAGCGTACAAAGCGCACAAAGTGCATCATCAAGAGCTGATCTCGTAAAAAAAGAGGGAGTTGGCACGCGATTAATGAGACTTATTGGAAAAGGTAGAGGTAGAGGTAGAGGTGGTGAAGGAGACGACGACAGCAATGAATAGCTAACACTCAAATCCAAGCTTTATTTTGCGTCGATTATTAGTTAACAATGTTTCTAACAAAATATAACCGTGAAAACATTCTTCGCATTAATTTTAGCTTCAATTTTAATCGAGTTATCAGTTACTAATGCACAAGTAATTGATAGCTCGTTTTTTCGTTGGACAGTCTACGAGCTAGAAGGCGATGAAAGCGAAGAAAGAAAATGCTACATGATCACCAACCCCACCAATAGCGAATCTGATCAACCTTACCGCGCTCAGCCTTATATTATAATTACCCGCTATCAAAATCGCCGCATTGAAGAAATGGGCGTTAATTCTGGCTTCGACTACAAAATAAACGGCAAAGTTTTGGTTACAATCGATGACGCGCGCTTACAGCTCTCAACAAATCGCGATATGGCCTGGGCAAGCAATAAAAATGAAGACGCCGCAATAATTCAAAAAATGCTTAATAGTGCAATTATAAAAGTGCGAGCAGATTCTGCGATAGGCACTTTTGCAATTGACGAATATTCTATGAAAGGTATTGCCAAGGCTTATTCGCGCATGCGTACAATTTGTAAATAACGTCTTGCACTTCTCGTTATTTTCTACGAAAATAAAACATGGTGAGAGCGGGCAATTTAGCCGCTAATCTGGTCAGATTCGAAAGAAAGCAGCCATAATGGTTTAAATTGGGTCGCTCTCATCACTTTTCTTGTTATGCGCTAGGGCCTTGGCACAAGCTCTAGACTATCATTCATTGCGAATAAATTCTTCAAATAATTTTTTTCATGTCGCAAAATTCTTACCTTGTTTTAGCACGAAAATATCGTCCGCAAAATTTTGATGAAGTTGTGGGGCAGGGCGTTTTGGTTACTACTTTAACTAACGCCATAAAAAATAATAAACTTCATCATGCCTACATATTAACCGGCATTCGTGGTGTTGGCAAAACTACCACGGCAAGAATTATCGCTAAAACTTTAAATTGCTCGAATGTTGAAATGGGCGCGCAGGCCAAGGCTTGCGGCGTTTGCGATAATTGCAAATCTATTGCTGCATCGCGCCATCAAGATGTAATCGAGATTGATGCGGCCAGCAGAACCGGCGTTGACGACATCCGCGAAATTATCGATTCTATCGCCTATGCACCGGTAATGGCACGCTATAAAATCTACATAATAGATGAGGTGCACATGTTAAGTAACAGCGCCTTTAACGCGCTACTTAAAACGCTTGAAGAGCCGCCGGCTCACGTTAAATTTATTTTTGCTACAACCGAAATTCGCAAAGTTCCAATTACAATTTTATCGCGTTGCCAGCGCTTTGATTTGCGCCGTCTCGACGAAAAAGAAATTGTCACTCACTTAAAAAATATTTTGCAGCAAGAAGGGTATCAGCACGATATACAAGGCTTAGAGCTTATCGCGCAAATGTCGGAAGGTTCGGTACGCGATGCGCTCTCGCTTACAGATCAGGCGCTTTCGGCTAATAATCACGAAAAATTTCTTGCTGCTAATATTGTAATAAAAATGCTTGGGCTCAACGACCGCGCGCAGGTAATAGATTTATTAGAAGCTTTGCTTAGTGGAAATTTTAGCGATGCGCTACAAAAATTTCATGAGATTTACGCTGTTTCTTCCGATATTTTGCAACTCATTGAAGATCTTATGGAGATCACTCATAAAGCCACTAAAACAAAGCTTATCCAAGGTTATATTTGCGAAGGATTTCCTAATTCTTTGCAAGAAAAAATTCAAAATATTGCCACAAAAATTTCTCTTTCTTCGCTAGCGCGCATTTGGCAAATGTTGATGAAAGGAAATTCTGAAATAAATTTTTCGTCAGCACAAAAAATGGCTTTCGAGATGCTATTAATGCGCGTTTGCCATTTATCTGCCTTGCCAGATCTTAAAAATATTTTGCTACAAAATACCGCTTTATCGCAAAATGTTGTTGCCGAAAAAAATCATCAGGCTAATGATGAAGCAGGAGACGACCTTGTTGGAGAAATATTACGCAACTTTGAAGGCGCAAAATTAATTGCTTAAAATAAAAAAACTTATGACCGAAGAAAGAAAAATTAAAGTTCTCTGCGTAGAAGACGAGCAAGAAATTCGCGATACCATGGCCGAAATTTTGCGCGATGAAGGCTTCGAAGTATTTGAAGCTGGCAACGGCAAAGAAGGATTTGAAGCATTTTTGCGCGACAAACCAGACATCATAATTTCTGACATCATGATGCCCGAGCTAGATGGCTACCGCTTTCTCAAGCTAGTGCGCGATAGCAAAGATAAACTTAACGCGGTTCCATTTATATTTCTTAGCGCCTTGGGGCAAAAAGATAACATCTTGAAAGGCGTAGATTTAATGGCTAACGATTATTTGGTTAAGCCAATAGATTTCGATATTCTTATCTCTAAAATAAAAGAGAAAGCCGGCAATGCCATGAAGGTACAAAAAATTCATAATGCCGGAATCAAAAATATTAAAACGCAAATTTCTTCAATATTACCAACCGAAATTTCATCTTACCTAGATACAATTTCGCAAATGTTAAAAATATTAAAAGAAGAGCCTTACGGCCCGTTTCCACATCGTCGTTATGCCGAAGATATCAACAAAATATATCTCGATTCTCTTAAGCTTAAAGCCGCTATTACCAACGCTTTAGACCATAATGTAATTGAAAGTAAGCTTAACGAAAATGAAGAAATTTTTTCGCTTTGCGAGTTTATTGATCATGCGGTTTCTAACTTGCCAGAAAAATTAAAAGCCCGCGTGCAATTTGATCGCCCATACGAAAGCGAGTTTTTGCCAAAAGCAAAAATGGATAAAACAGCTTTGGTTGAAGTGATTAAAAAAATTATTGCCGGCATCTTAAAAGCAGACGCAGAATCGACGATTAGAATTTCTATCATGATGGATAGCCTTAATCAGATGGCGCTAATTTTTTATCTAAAATCAAGGCTAGATGAAAATGGCGTGCGCGAAAATATCGATTGCGATAAAATCTTGCAAGTTAGCGATTCGCAAGGCTGCTCGTTTAAAATTTCTGCTGGCCAAATGAATGACGAGGTGAATATTATTTTCTCAATTCCGTCTTATCGCTTAATTTAATCGCAATATCAGGTAGACTTTTACAGATAATTTTTTATGAAAAAACTAAAAATCGCAATCATCGGAGCCTCTGGATACACGGGCGCAGAGCTTATCAGAATTTTATTAAACCATCCAAAAGCAGAGATAAAAGCCCTAATCGCCAATAGCAATGCCGGACAAAAAATAGAAGAAATTTATCAACATTTCTCGCATTATAATTTACCAGATTTAAAAAAAATTGACGAAATCAATTTCGCTGAAATCGATGCCGCGTTCTGCTGCTTGCCTCATACTACAAGCCAAGAGGTAATCGCTAAATTAATGGCTGATAAAAATAATTCGCATCTAAAAATCTTCGATCTTTCTGCAGATTTTAGATTAGAAAATGTTGCTGATTATAAAAAATGGTACGGTCACGAGCATGTTGCTGCAAAGCTACAGAATCAAGCGGTTTATGGCTTGGCTGAAATTCATCGCAATAAAATTAAGAAGGCCAATTTAGTTGCTTGCCCGGGTTGCTATCCAACATCGGCATTGCTGCCACTTATTCCATTGCTTGAAAATAATTTAATTTTGCCAAATGGAATCATCATAGATTCTAAATCTGGAGCCACTGGCGCAGGCAGATCTTTAAAAACCGCAAACTTATTTTGCGAAATAAATAATTCGGTAAAGGCTTATTCAATTGGCAAACACCGACATATCGGCGAAATCGAGCAAGAGCTTTCCAAGGCCCACGGCGCAACGCTTGAGGTTGACTTTACTCCTCATTTAATTCCAATTAATCGCGGAATTATTTCTACAATTTATGCCGATATCAATCCAAAATTTTCGCTACAAGATATTAAAAATTGCCTGCAAACCAAATATGCAGATGAATATTTTGTACAAGTAATTGATGGCGAGCCCAATATTTCTGATGTAGTTGGCACAAATTTTTGCGTAATGTCGGCTAATCAAAATAGAAATGGCGGTAAGGTAATTTTGGTATCGGTAATCGATAATCTTTGCAAAGGAGCTTCGGGGCAGGCGGTTCAAAATATGAATATTGTCTTTGGATTTGACGAAAAATTCGGACTAGAATTTGCGCCACTTTTTCCTTAAATAATAAAATCAGATGCCCGCAACAATTTTTGCGCCAATTACATTTCCAAGTAAGGCCGGCGTTTTGGTTATCAGAATTTCTGGAGAAAAAACGCGTGAATGCCTTATTGCTCTAGGTGTAAAAAATATTCCAGAGGCAAATCAGGTAAAATTCTGCAAAATTTTTGATGCTCAAAATAACCAATTAATCGACGAAACTTTAATTTCTTTTTTTAAATCGCCAAATAGTTTTACTGGCGAAGACGTGGCCGAGATAAGCATTCACGCCTCTTCTTTTATTCTAAAAAAAATTCTACAAATTTTATCTAGCATCGAAAATGTGCGCATGGCCGAAGCTGGAGAATTTAGCAAGGTAGCTTTTTTGAACGGCAAAATAGATTTAGTGCAAGCCGAAGCCATTCCAGACTTAATCGCCTCCGAGACTGCGGCGCAACATAAGCAGGCGCTTAAACAATTGCAAGGCGAGCTTGGAAAAATCTACGAAAATTGGCGTTGGCAAATTATCGAGTTGGTGGCTTTGATTGAAAGCTGCATCGATTTTCCTGATGAAGATTTGCCTCAAAATATTATTGATGAAATATTGGATAAAATTGCAATTTTAAAAAATGAAATCGCCACTCATTTAAATGATAAAAAACGCGGACAAAAAATAAAAGAGGGCTTGAGCCTTGCCATTATTGGCTCTCCAAATGTTGGTAAATCTAGTTTGTTAAACTTTTTGGCAAAAAGCGATGTTGCAATTGTTTCAGAAATTGCCGGAACAACTCGCGATATAATCGAAATTCACCTAGAAATTGCAGGTGCTGCAGTAAAAATTGCCGATACCGCAGGATTGCGCATAAGTGAAGATATTATTGAGCAAGAAGGAATTCGTCGCGCTTATAAAAAAGCCAGCGAAGCTGATATAAAGCTGTTGGTGCTTGAAGCTGGCTGCTTAAAAATTTCTGCAGCCGAGCAAGAGCTTATTGATGAAAACACCATCATCATTGTTAATAAAATTGATTTGTTGCAGAGTGATAACGTTGCAGAAGAGCTTAAAAATATCAAACAAATTTCTGATAAAAATCTGATTAATATTTCGATAAAAAAATATCAAAACACCGATTTGCTTATTAAAAAACTTGAAGAAAAAGTATTAGAAATTCTTCCAAAACAATCGACGCCGCTAATTACGCAAGAGCGCTATCGTCACTCTCTAAGTGTTGCTTTAACTGCTTTAGAAGATTTTTCGCTTAATAAAAATATCGAGCTTGCCGCAGAAGATTTGCGCATCGCTTGCAATGCAATAGCAAAAATTACCGGACGAGTTGATATAGACGATATTTTAGATGTAGTGTTTTCAAGATTTTGTATCGGCAAATAGGTGCTATTTTATCGAAATTTCTTGAGGATAAACTCCTAAAATCTTCACAAATGGATGAATTTTTGTTTTACCAAGCTTCAATATTTCTTCGCTATTTTCATCAAAAAATCCTTTAGCATCAATCAGGTAAAACAACACGTCATCCACTTGTTTTAATTTTGTAGATTTAAGAATTTTTGCCTCAATTCCGCTATCGCTAATTGCCGCTAAAAGTTGAGATTTAGAAACTGTATTTGCCACCTCAACACAAAATAAACTACGATCTTGTTGCGATTTTTCTAGCTTTTTAATTGCCATTGCAACCAGCTCTATGGTCTTTCCGGCCTGCTTATCTTGCTCGTTATATTGTATAAAAGGAATTTTTGTAAACACCTTTAAACCAGCCTTGCTATTAGCTAAATTAATCCACCAATCCTCCCCTAAATCATCATTGTTATTTTCTATAGAAGCGACGGGAAGCCCAAAAATAGCTATTTGCGAGATATTTTTTTCAATTTCTAAAACAACATTATTTACGCTGTCATGAGTAACAATAGGCACAAAATCAGAATAATATTCTCGCACCAAATAATTATAATCAGCTATTTTATAAGGATTATGAATAGCTATGCGCAAAGGCTGCTCTAGTATGTTAGAAGAGGTAATAATTTTTCGCCAAATATTTACAATCATAGATTTTGGCAAAATAGGATCGGTTTTAGCGACAAGATTTTTAATCATATCAGCTTCGCGTCCAGATTTTATAAAAAAGTTTTCACCATTTTCATGCTTAATTTTTCGCACTTTAGCTACAATTTTCATGCGCTCTTCAAGTAGTGATAAAATTTTATTATCAATAGCGTCAATCTCGCTGCGGCATTGAGTTAAAGCCATTTCATAACTTTTATTTGATTGATCTTTTGTCATTTTATATTTAGAGTTTGTAAATTAAGTGATTTTATTTTTAAGGATATTATCTCAATTAAATTTAAGGATTTTTCTTTTGGTTGTTACTGTGTCAAAATAAGTCAGCGTATCCCCGCCAGGGGATATAACGTGACTTATTTTGACACAGTAACAACCAAAAGAAAAATCCTTAAATTTAATTGAGATAATATCCTTAAAAATAAAATTCAAAACCTCATGAAAGCAAAAGAAATCTTCGGCCCCAAATATCAAGAATATGAAATCGGAGAAGTGATTTTCTTGGCACAAGAAAAACCACTAAAACTTAGCAGCTGCTACGAAATTAGCAACTTTCCTCTTGCCTATCAAACTTATGGCGAACTAAATCACGACAAATCAAATGCAATTCTAATTTGCCACGCCTTAACCGGAGATCAATATGTCGCTTCACCAAATCCAATCAGCGGCAAAGCGGGCTGGTGGACTTCTATGGTTGGCCCTAAAAAGCCAATTGATACCGATAAATTCTTCGTAATTTGCTCTAACGTAATTGGTGGATGTATGGGTTCTTTTGGCCCAAAATCAATCAACCAAAAAACCGGAAATCCCTACGCACTAGATTTTCCAATGATCACAATCGAAGACATGGTGCGCGCGCAAAATTTGTTAATCGAACATTTTGCTATAAAAAAATTGCATGCAGTTATTGGTGGATCAATGGGCGGAATGCAGGCTTTAAGCTGGTCTATACTATATCCGCAAAAAATTAGTCGAGTGATTGCACTTGCCACCTCTTATCATCATAGCCCGCAAAATATTGCTTTTCACGAAGTGGGAAGACAGGCGATTGTCTCGGATACAAATTGGCAAAACGGACAATATCTGGCGCAGCATACTTATCCGGCAAAGGGCTTGGCTCTAGCGCGCATGACAGCTCACATTACTTATCTTTCTGAAGGCGCGCTGCAAAAAAAATTCGGACGCAACCTACAAAGCAAAGAGCAACTCTCTTACACTTTTGGTTCTGATTTTCAGGTAGAAAATTATTTGCATCATCAAGGCAATACTTTTATCGATCGCTTCGATCCAAATTCTTATCTTTACGTTACAAAAGCTGTTGACTATTTTGATCTAGAAAGCGATTTTCATGGTGCGTTGAATGCCGCCTTTAAAGGCGTTGAGGCAAATAAAGAAATTCGTTTTTGTATAATTTCTTTTTCTGATGATTGGCTATTTCCGCCAAGCGAAAGTAAAAAAATTATTCAGGCTTTAATGGCTTGCAGAATCAATGTTAGCGCGGTTATACTTGAAGGAACAGCGGGGCATGATTCATTTTTAATTGAAAATGAATCATTAAAAAATACAGTAACTGGGTTTTTATACTAAAATTTTTTAAATTTACGTGGCCAAAAACTCGACAATTCGTCAAGATTTAAAAATTATCGCAAGTCTTATCAAGCCTCAAACTCGCGTTCTAGATATAGGTTGCGGCGATGGCGAGCTATTGCAATATTTGCGCGAAAATAAAAATGTTGATGCCCGCGGAATAGAAGTTTCGCAACAACAAGTTAGCAAGGCGATGATGCGCGGTCTTTCGGTAATTCATGGCGATGCCGAAAATGATCTTGCTGATTATCCCGACCAAAGCTTTGATTACGCCATTCTAAGCCAAGTAATTCAATCTACCCGCAAACCAGATATAATCATGCAAGAAATGTTGCGCATAGCAAAATATGCAATTGTTTCATTGCCAAATTTTGCTCATATTAAAAATCGCTGGCACCTTGCTGTTAAAGGCACTATGCCGGTTAATAAAACCATTCCTTATGAATGGTACGAAACCCCAAACATTCATTTTTGTTCAATTAAAGATTTTAAAAATTTTTGCGAAAAGCTAAATTTAACTATCGAAAATGAAGTTTTTTTAAATGGAAAATATCGCTTTAAAAATATTTTTAATAATAAATATTTCGCAAATTTATTTGCCGAATATGGAATTTTTGTAGTAATAAAAAACGAGCTTTCAGCCACCAGCGAAGCCGAATTTGCCACAAATCAGAAAATGATTTTTGAGCAAAAAATAATACCTCAATTTGTCTAAAATGAAATTTTTTATTACGTTAATTTCTGTCGCAATTTTATTTTCTTGTTCAAGCGAAGAAAAGCCAAAATATAAATATTACAAAAAAGCTCACTCGCACCAAGCCGGATATATCGCGGCTTCAAGCCCGATGTCTGAAAATAGCAGGGTGAAGTTTTCTTATCGCGTTAAGCCAAGCGAGTCTATGTCTGTAGGCGTTGCGGCTCCGGCAAAATTTAACCATATTCGCGATGAAGAAAACCTGCCGCAAAAATACGATAACGTTAATGGCGATATTCGCGATATCATGCGCAACGGCCAATATGTAGGCATCTACAAGGTAGGAAATCCTTATAAAATTGAAGATACTTTTTATTATCCGCAAGAATATGACGATTATGAAGAAGTTGGCGTTTCTTCGTGGTATGGCGATGATTTTCACGGCAAAAAAACTTCTAACGGAGAAATTTATAATTCGGGCGCACTTACTGCGGCGCACCAAACTTTGCCATTGCCTTCTATTGTGCGGGTAACCAATCTTGAAAATGGTAAAAATGTTTTGGTGCGCGTCAATGATCGCGGGCCTTTTGCTAAAAGCAGAATCATCGATGTCTCTGAAAAAGCAGCCGAAATTCTTGGTTATCACGACAAAGGCACAGCAACGGTTAAGGTTGAATTTTTACCCAAAGAAACCGAAGAATTACACAATAATCTAAATATTAAAGAAAAAGAGTAGGTGCAAAAAAATGACAAAATACAAAAATAAAAAACTTCCTGCCAGCGCGCATCTTGATACCAAGCTAATTCGTGGCGGCACTTTGCGCACCGAGTTTGGCGAAACCTCTGAAGCAATTTTTCTTAATTCTGGTTTTTGCTATAACGATGCCGAAACCGCAGAAAGCCGCTTTAATGGCGAGGCGCCGGGCTATGTTTATTCGCGCTATGTTAATCCAAGCTTAAAAATGCTTGAAGATAAACTGGCCTTGCTAGAAGAATCTGAAGCTGCCTGCGTAATGGCCAGCGGCATGGCAGCAGTGTTTGCCAGCATTATGTGCCAAGTTAAAACGGGCGATCATTTTATTGCTTCGCGCGTTTTATTTGGCTCGTGTTTTCACATTGCTACAAAAATTCTGCCTAATTATGGCATCGAAGTTACTTTAGTTGATGGGGTTGAAGAAGCAGACTGGAGTAAGGTCTTTAAGCCAAACACCAAAGTTGTATTTCTTGAAACGCCGGCCAACCCAAACCTCGAAATCGTTGATATTCCTATGGTGGCGCGCCTTTGCAAAAAACATGGTGCATCATTAATTGTCGATAACATTTTCGCTTCGCCTTACGGCCAAAAGCCTCTACAGCTTGGTGCTGATATCGTAGTTTATTCTACCACCAAACACATGGACGGGCAGGGCAGAACCCTTGGCGGTTGCGTTTTGGGCAGCGAAAAATTCATCAAAGAAATATTATTGCCGTTTCACCGCCATACGGGGCCTTGTTTAAGCCCATTTAACGCTTGGATAATTTATAAATCTCTCGAAACCTTCTCTTTGCGCATGGAGCGCCATTGCAGCAACGCGCTCAAGGTGGCACAGTTTTTAGAATCGCACCCCAAAATCAAAAAAGTGCTATATCCACAGCTAAAATCGCACCCGCAACATCAAGTGGCGCAAAAGCAAATGGCAAATGGCGGCGCAATGATTGCCTTTGAAGTGAAAGGCGACAAAAAAGCTACCTTCAAATTTATGAATGGCCTGCAAATTATTGACATTTCAAATAATCTTGGTGATGCTAAATCACTGATTACGCACCCCGCAACCACTACGCATTCAAATATTTCGCGGCAAGAGCAAGAAAAACTTAGCATCAGCGAATCTATGTGCCGCCTATCTGTAGGGCTAGAGCATATTGACGACCTAATAGCCGATTTAAAAAATGCCTTGGCTAATGCATAAAAATGTGTTATAATACCAAACAAGTCTCGGTTTTTGATTAAAGCCAACCCTTTGATTAAAAGCCGTTTTATAGTAAATTTTAAATTTTTTAACTATGCCTAGTTTCGACATCGTTTCAAAAATCGATATGCAAGAAATTGATAACGCTATTAATTCAGTAATGCGCGAGCTTACGAATCGCTATGATTTTAAAGGCATAAAATTTTCTGTAGAGGTTGATCACAAAGAAAATATTATCAAATTAGCGGCAGAAGATTCTTATAAATTGGGTGCAATTCGCGATTCTATCAAAACCTTTGGAGTTAAGCGAGGCATAGATCCAAAAGCTTTTGATTTTCAAAAAGAAGAAGCGGCCAGCGGCAATACTTTGCGCCAAACTGTTAAGCTAAGAAATGGTATCGAGCAAGAAGTTGCTAAAGAAATTAACAAACAAATTAAAGAGAAAAAGCTTAAGGTGCAAAGCTCTATTCGTGGCGATGAAGTGCGTGTTGAAAGCAAGAATCGCGACGATTTGCAGGTAATTATGAATGAGTTGCGCTCGGCAAATTATGATATTCCTTTGCAATTTATTAATTTTAGAGACTAAAAAATGGGAGTTTTAAGTTCAATTGGAAAAGCGGTTAGAATGGTGGCTTCGGCTACTATAGGCCTTCCCGTAGCACTTGCAGCTTCGGCTGTTTTATTGCCAACTGCATTATTATTAAGGGGCATGGAAAAATGCTGGTCCGAAATATTTAAGAGTCGGTTTGATCAGTACACATATTTAAAAGACATAGGCCTCATAATTAAAGCAGGAGCCGATGGGGCCTATAGTTTATTTACCGGGATGTGGATGGGCTTTGGTTTATACGCTGGTGTAAAAGGAATGGAAGCGGTAGACAACTCTTTTGGCAGAGCCGCTGATTATTTAGGCTTTCAAAATCACGATCAGCATTATCCAGAGATTGTTCAAGATAATACCAACCCCAGCAACGCTGAAAAGCAAGCAAAAGACGCTTCAGAAAGGGCGCAAAATGAAGAGACGTATAAAAAATTACGAGAAAATAGAGTGAAAAGACATGGCAAAAAATATGAAATTGAAAACTCGATGGGCGCTCCACTTATAAATCCATCTGCTACGCCTTTATTGAGCAGAGAAAGGGGCAGGTAAAATTAACCGCCGCCAATAAAATGCACAATCTCCACGCGGCTTCCTTCATCTAAAGCCAGCGCATTAAAATTCTCTGGATTCACAATTTCTAAATCTTTCTCAATCGCAATTTTTTTTACATCCAACTTATATTCAGCAATTAAATCGGCGATAGTTGCACCATGCGGCAATGTTTTTTCTTCGCCATTCAAAATAATCTTGATTTTTGACATAAATTTCTCGACGCTATTGTTTTAATCAGAAAGCCAGTTTACCAAAACAGTGAAACTATACAAGAAATACATTTTTTACAAGACGATAACCGCTTTTCTCGCGCTTTTATCGCTGCTCGTAATTTTAATCTGGTTTAGCCGCACCATTGCCTTTGTGCGTTATATTACTGAAAATGGCGTTGAATTGCAGCAATTTTCTTTGCTATTTATCCTTATTTTACCTTGGCTGCTGCTATTTATTATTCCAATTTCGTTTTTTGCTGCGGTAATTTTAATCTACAACCGCCTGCTTCTAAATAACGAAATCACTATTTTAAAAAATGCCGGGCTTACTAAAATTGCCATTAGCAAACCAGTAATTTCTATCGGAATATTCCTTACGATTTTTTGTTTTTTAATCTCGTTTTATTTAATGCCTCTAGCCAATAAAAGGCTGCGCTTAGCCCGCACTAATTTTGAAAATAACTATAGCAATTTATCCTTCAATAAAGGCACATTCGAAGAATTAAAAAGCCTTACAATTTATGTTAAAGATAAAAACGAACAAAATCAACTTTTTGGAATTTTGCTTCACGATGCGCGCAGCCTTGAATATTCCGTTACCATCACCGCTAAAAAAGGAAATTTAAGGTCTGAAAGTGGCAGCCTGTTGCTTTATATGGAAGACGGCACAGTGCAGCGCTTTAGCTACAAAGATAACAAAGAAGAAATCTTAAATTTTGACGATTATGTTTTTAATTTAAGCGACAATACTAAAAATGCCGACCTACAAAAGCGCTGGAAAGCTAAAGAAAGATTTTTGAGCGAGCTGCTAAATCCAACAGATGAATCAGACGCTGCAGATATGATACAATATAAAATAGAATTGCAGCAACGCATTACCTATCCGCTAATGTCTTTAGTTTTAACTGTAATTGCGCTGGCATTTATTTTGCGCGGAGATCTAAATCGCCGTGGAAATAGCGTTAATATTGCGCTGGCAATTATTGTCGGAATATCGTTTTTAGGAATTACAATTACAATTTATCGTTTGTTAGAAAGCTCGTTAAATTTAATTCCATTGCTATATTTGCACTTCATATTTTCTTTTTGTGGCGCCTTGTATATGTTGAAAGTTAATACCTATAAGAATGAAAAAACTGCTGCCAAAAAAAATTAATCTTTATATTGCCAAAAATTTTCTCATAAGATTTTTGCAAATTTTTTTGGCGTTTGCGCTGCTTATTTTTTTCGTTAATTTGCTAGAAGCAATGGATAAGGGCAGCAGTTCTGACACGCCTTTTTTAATTGTGGTGGCGATGGCTTTTTTGCAAATACCAGATTTTCTTAACGATATCGCGCCTTCAATGGTGCTGTTTGCGGCGATTATTACTTTCTTCTTTTTATCGCTTAAAAGCGAAATTACCATTATACGTTCTTGCGGGTTTTCTTTGTGGAGCATTGTTCAGCCCGTTGCTATATCAGCCTTTTTGCTTGGCGTTTTTTGGATTACAATTTTTGGCCCAATTTCAATTTTGATGGCCCGACAATTCGATAATCTTGAGGGTCGTTATATTCGCAACGAATTACGCGCAGTTGCTATTACAATTAATGGCGTGTGGCTTAAGCAGCAAAGCCTAGAGAAGCCAGGCGAAGAGTTAGTTATTCAGGCAAGAACGGTCTATCGCGAAAATACCGAACTCGATAATGTTGCAGTGTGGTTTTTTGATGTTAATGGGCGTTTTTACAAAAAACTCGATGCCAAAAATATGCTGTTGCAAGAAGATAGATGGCTGCTATCTGACATAATATTAAACGACGCAGAATCGCTAAACCTTAAGCTTAACAACTATACAATTCCTACCAATCTTAAGCCAGATTTTGTCATGGATAAAATTGTTAGTAATTTTCAAAATGTAAAATTATTTTCTCTGTTCGAGTTGCCTAAATTAATTTCTAGCCTAGAGCTGGCAGGCTTTCAATCGGTTAAGTTTAAGGTTTATTTTCACAGCCTTTTGGCTAAGCCAATTTTATTTTTATCGATGGTTTTGATCGCTTGTTATTTTGGCATCAACAATTTTCGCGATCGCATGGCAATTTTAACTTTATTTATTGGTATAATTTGTGGCCTGGGGCTTTATATTTCGCTTAGTATTATCAACGCCTTAGGCTCTTCGCATTTAATTCCAATTTTTGCTTCAACCTGGGTTATTACCTTTATTTGTTTTGCTATTGGCGTATTATTGATATATAAAAAAGAAGCTGCTTAATAAGCGCGCAGGCTATCTTAGGCGTTAAAAAATATCATCAAAAATTCATTTGAATTTGATAATAAATCGCGATAATATTCACCCGACTTGCTTTTATTTTTTTTACCACATTTTTTAAACAATATAACAAATCATGAAAAATAAAATTTTATTCACACTTTCGGCTGCAATCCTTGCATTGTCTACTCTTTCTTGCTCTCATAAAGAAGTAAAAAAAGCAGATGCCGGAAATTTATCAGATTTACCAGCTTGGGTTCTTGATCCTTCAGTTGCTGAAGGTGTTGCCGCTGTTGGTATTGCTTCTCCTTCAACTGGCGGAATTAAATTTCAAATTCCTAAAGCCGAGCTTGATGCTAAAGCAAATATTGCTGCAACAATTCAATCAGAAATTACTCGCGTAACTAAGCAAGCCCTTAGAGAATCAAAGGTTAACGATGTCAATGATGTAGAAGATTTCTTCTCTCAAGCAAGCAAAGAAGTAGTAAAAGATCTACCGCTTTCTGGTGTAAAAAGAATCAATATTTATCAGGCAAAAGACGGTACGCTCTACTTGCACATGGTTCTTAAAAACGAAGATTACTCAAAATTTTTACAAAAAAGTGAAAATTCTATGGCTAGTCGTTTAAAAAAATCTGGTCTTGGTCGCGATAACATCAACAAAGCTGAACAAGCTGCCAAAACAGCTTTCGATGAATTAGAAAAAGAAAGAGAAAAACAATAATTTTCTGTAGAAGCGAGTCGCAAAACTCGCTTCTACAAAGCCTTTAATCACTCAAAATTCCAAATAAATTTTTAATGAAAATCACAAAAATTATTTTGATATTAAGCGCTATTGCCGTTATAACATCTTGCGTTGCCGCGCCAAAAGAAGAAAGCAAAACAGCTCGCACCCGCGCCGCACAAGATAGAATCAACGCTAGCAAAAGTGGCGCCGATGTAATCACCAAAGAACTTGATAATTAAATCCTCATGCCTTTCAAAAGAAATTTTCTTCTCACGATTTTTTTATCAACACTAGTTGGATGCTCTTCTGGCGGCAATTCTGCCAATAATGCCGTAAGCAATTTGCCCTCATGGTATGTGGCCCCAAAACAAAATAATTCTTCTTCGCTTTATGGCGTTGGCGATGGCTTCACCCTAGAAGAAGCTACCAAATCAGCTTTGGCAGATGCTGCGGCCCGCTTAGTTGTTACAATTTCTTCTGAATCAACAATGTTGCGCGAAGAAAATCAGCACAGTGCCAATGAAGAAACCCGCCAACAAATTAAGCAAAATATTGAAAAAATTGAGTTCGTTAATTTTTCTGTTTCACATAGCCAACAAAACAATGCGCGTTTTTTTGTTGAAGTAGAAATGCCTCGCGATCAATTCATCTCGGTTCAAAAAGAAAAACTATCTTTTTTAGATCGCCAAATTACCGATTTAAACAAAAATATTTCAGCACAAAATTTAATTCAAAAAAGAAGCTCTCTTACTAAAATTCTCGATCTTGCTAAGCAGGCCGAAATTCTTGCACGCATTTTGCAATCATCGGGTGAGGGCTCTAATTTAAAGGCCAAACTTGCCATAATTGCTTCTGCAAAAAACGAGCTAAACAAGCTAACCGATAAGGTAGAATTTTATTTTGAAATAAAATCTCCAAATGAAATTTCTTCAATAATTCGCACCGCACTCAATAAAGAAAAAATTAAAATTTCTAAAACAGAAAGCGGTAATGCTGATCAGGTTAAAATCTTGATTCACTCTTCAAAAAGAGGTGGCGAAGTTTATGGAGCATATATTACTAAAGTTAAAATTGAATTTGAAAACAAATCTGGCGGAAAAATTATCGCCAGTAATTCTATAGAAATTTCTGGCAGCTCTTCTATTGGCGAAAAAGAGTCTTATGCGGCAGCGCTAGAGGCTCTTAAAGATAAAATTTCGCAAGATGGAGTTTTGGCAATTCTAGGAATTATCTAGAAATTTTTTAAGAAATAACAAGTTTGATAACTTGATGTAATCTGCAAATTGGCAAATGGGTAGATTCCCTCAATATTAAAAAAATATTTATGAAATTAAAATACATAATTTTATTAGCTTTAGTTGCGTCATGCACGCCAACGATTAAAAATTTTGATCAATATCAAAAACAATTTTTGACAAAATCGAGTTATTTACCAAGCGAAGAAAACCTCGCTGGTAAGCCTCCAAAAGTTGTGGTTTTCTCTCTTGACGAAAATGATACTCAAGTTGCAACTCAAGCAGCGCTTGGTGCGGCAATGGCTAATAATATAGAAAACATCTTAACAAAAAATCGTCTGGCGCAATTAGTTGATCGCAAAATAGCGTCAAAATTACAAAAAGAAATTGCTTTGGCCGAGCTAAACAAAACCGGCGCTTATAAAGGCCCGCAAGTTGCAGATTATGCAATTTCTGGCGCCATTAGCAATGCAGGATTTACCAACAAATATTCTAGCGGCAGCACTTATTTTGACCCTAGAACAAAATCTATGATTACAGTTCCGCCGCGCTTTACCTACAAATCAGATGTAAGTGGTAACATTAAAATTTACGAGCTACCTTCTATGATGGTGGTTGAAAATATAGATTTTAAAGGCAGCAAGAGTCGCAACGAAAACGTTCAACAAAAAGGTGGCGTGTCGTTTGGTGGGCTGCAGGTTGGTGGCGAACAAGTTAAAGGCGCTGATCGCGACGATAGCCTAGTTAGAAAGGCTGGCGAAGATGCGATAGATAACGCTTCTGTAAGCATTAAAAATGCCATGGCGCATAAAGGCTACATTCTTGAAAAGAGAGTTTTAGAGAAAAAAATGATTTTTAAAATTAGCCTTGGTTCTGATAATGGATTAGTGCCGGGTGACAAATTTGAAGTTAGTGGCCAATACGAATCTGAAAATTCAATTACCGGCAAAGTTGAAGTTGAGCGTCGTATAATTGGCAAAGGCACCATTTCTGATAGAATCGATCCAAAAGCTGCCTGGGTAATTATAGATGATGAAAATCAAGCAATGAAAATACGCTTGGGCGATACTATAAAAATGAAATATCAAAAAAGTTTTTTTGATTCTGCCGCTAAAATGACAACCTCAATGCTTGAACAATAATGCAGTTTCATCAAGGAATAAAAGAAATTTCTGCTAATTACGATTACTTTATTTTCGATTTGTGGGGCGTAATTCATGATGGCGCACAAACCTATGAAGGTGTAGTTGAGGCGCTTTCTTTTTTGAAGAATGAGGGTAAGAAAATTTGCTTTCTTTCTAATGCGCCAAGAAGATCTTTTCGGGTTGCCGAAGTTCTAAATAAATTTTCTATTGATAAAAGTTTCTACGAATTTATTTTAACTTCTGGCGAAGCGACATTTCTTGATTTTAAAAAAAACCAAGAAAATGGTTTTAAAGATTTTGGCAAAAAATATTTTTATATCGGGCCAAAAAAAGATATCGATTTACTCGATGGTTTAGATTATCAGCAAGTTACCGAAGTAAGCCAGGCAAGCTTTGCCATTGTTACCGGTTTTGATGATGAAAAATCTGTTTTACAAGAAAAATTACCGCAAATTCAAGAAGCAAAAAAATATGACTTGCCTTTAATTTGCGTTAATCCAGATTTAATTGTGGTAAAACAAAATGGTTTAGAGATGATTTGTGCAGGAGTTTTAGCTGCCGAATATGAAAAAATGGGTGGCAAAGTTTTTTATTATGGCAAGCCATTTTCGTCGGTATATAACATGACTTACGATTTTTTTGGCAGGCCAGATAAAAACAAAATTCTTGCCATTGGCGATGGAATGGAAACTGATATCAAAGGAGCGCACGATTTTCAAATCGCTTCTGTATTGGTTACTGGTGGAATTTTATGCAATAAGCTTGGTGTTCGTTATGGACAAAAAGCCGATCCTGCTAAAGTGCAACAAATTTGTGAATCCTGTAAAGTTTTTCCTCAATATATAATACCAAATCTATAAATTATGAGACGCAATAATTACACAAAAAAGAAAAAATTAACCAAGCTATTTGTTACATTTGGTGCAATAGCGGCAATCTCTTACGGGGCCTCGGTTTATTTTAATGGCAAACAATCACAAGAAGATATGGTGGTTGCAAAAATTAATAATGAAAAAATATATAAATCAGAAATTGATAGCAAAATCAGAGAAGTATTTTCTGGCGCTGATAGCGATATTCAACTTCCGGCAATCGAAACTTTTCCACCTGAAGTGGTAGAAACCTTTGCTAAAGAAATTTATCTTGAAAGAGAATTAGTTTCTCGCGCTAAAAAAGAAGGCATTACTAAGCAAGAAAATATCAAGCATCAAATTGAAAATTCTCAAAATAGAATTATCGCTAATGCTTACTTAAATTCTGTAATTAAAGAAAAAGTCAGCGAAGAAAAAATTCGCGATAAATATGCTGAATTAAATAATAATATCAGCGGTAAAAAAGAATTTTTGGTTGCTCATATTGTTGTAAAAACAAAATCTGAAGCTGAAAAAATTCGCGATTCTTTAACTGCTAAAAAATCAAAAAATCGTGCAAGTTTTTCTGAAATGGCTAAAAAACATTCTTTAGATAAAGAAAGCGCTGCTAATGGCGGAAAGCTTGGTTATGTATTAGAAGATAAGCTCTCTAAAGATCTTGCTACAATTGTTTTATCTCTTAAAAAAGATGAACTTTCTCAAGCGGTTCAAACTAAAGACGGTTGGCATATTGTAAAAGTTGAAGATATCAAAGAAGCTAAAAGTTCGGCTTTTGAAGATGTTAAAGATAATTTGAGAGATCAAATGGTTAAAGAAGAAACCGGTGCAATTTATAAGGATATTTTTGATAATGTAAAAATTGAAATCTTGCTTAAAAAAGCTGAAGAAAAATCAGCTGAAAAAAAGCAAGAAGAAGTAAAATCAGAGGAGAAAAAAGATGAAGCAACACAAGCTGAAGAGCCAGCAAATCAAGCAGAAGAAGTTGAAATTGAAGCCCCTAAAGGCGAATAAATTTTCTGCTGCAAATAGCTCTGCGCGACAATCTGGTGCTGCAATTTCAAACGCCGCGATGCCTTCAAAAGCACGCGGCGTTTGGCTTTATGGCAAACACCCGGTTTTTTCGATATTACAAAAAAAGCAGCGCGAAGTTTTTCAAATTCTTGCTACAAAAAATTCTATTGGTGAGCTAGAAAAATTCTTTGATGCACACAATCTTGCATATTTAAAGCCGCGCATTTTGTTAGTTGAGCCACGCGCAATTGATGCCATTGTCGGTGCAGATCAAATTCATCAGGGTTTGGCGCTTAGTTGCTCTGTGCGCCCATTGAAAAGCCAAAATAATTTATTGGATGAATTAGAAAAGATCATTGCATCTAACAAGGCATTGCCGCCGTTGCTTATTATGGATCAACTGCGCGATCCACATAATGTTGGCGCAATTATTCGCAGTGCTTGCGCCTTTGGCGTAAAAAGAATTATTTTTCCTGAGCATAACTTTCCAAAGGAGTCGGCGGTGATTAATAAATCTTCGTCGGGTATGGTAGAAAATGTTGATCTATTTTTAGTGGTAAATATCAATAATTTAATGGCAAAGCTAAAAGATCTCGGCTATTGGTGCGTAGGCCTTGCCGGCGAATCTGCGGCTAGTGTAGATAAAATTCGTGAATATAAAAATATAGCGCTAATTATTGGTAGCGAAGGTGAGGGGATTCGCGATTTGGTAAAAAAAAATTGCGATTTATTAGTAAGAATTGAAATGGATGAAGATGTAGAAAGTTTGAATGCTTCTGTTGCTGCATCTATTGCGCTGCGAGAGGTATTTTTAACAACAAAAACCAATTAATCTAGGATAAATCATAATTTGCCGCAGCTCTATTATTGCATCATGGCGACATAAGAATTATTTCTGCGCTATATAATTAATGCAAAAAATTACAATTTTTTGCGAAAGATTACAATTTACTTGCTAAACCACGCCAGTATTATCTCTGCATATTTTATATTAATTATAATCTCTAAAAAAATGTGCGGAATTGTTGGTGTTGTAGGTTCTAGCGAGCCTGTTGCAAAAATTATTGAAGGGCTAAAAAAGCTAGAATATCGCGGATACGACTCTGCGGGAGTGGCTTTGGTTGATGGTGGCCAATTTAAAACCGTTAAGCAAGAAGGTAAAATTGCCAAACTAGAGGCAGCAGTTAAAAAATCAAAAATATTTAGCAAAACTGCGACAGAAAAAGTTGCTATCGGTCACACTAGATGGGCAACGCATGGCAGGCCAAGCCAAGAGAATGCGCATCCGCACGCCTCATCAGAAATTTGTGTTGTTCATAATGGAATCATTGAAAATTATCAAGAAATCAAAAGTTTTTTACATAAAAAAGGGGTAAAGTTTTTAAGCGAAACAGATAGCGAAGTCTTGCCTCATCTAATTGAATTATATCTTAAAGAGAGTAAAGATATCAAAGCCGCCATTATAAAAACGTTAAAAAAAATCGAAGGTTCTTACGCTTTGGCGGTGATTTTTCGCGATCAGGCCGATTTAATTCTTATTGCCAAAAAAGGCTCTCCGTTGTTGGTTGGATTGGGTGAGGGTGAAAACTATATCGCCTCCGACTACTACGCGCTAGCTAATCACACCAATAAAGTTATCTATCTTAATGACGATGAATTTGCCTTGGTTCATAAAAAAAATATTGAATTTTTTGATGTAGAAGGAAAGGCAATTAAGAAGTCAATAAAGGTGATGGAAGCTGCAAATAACAAGGTTTCTAAAGAAGGCTATGCGCATTTTATGCTGAAAGAAATTTATGAGCAGCCGCAAGTTTTGCAAGATACGATTCAAAATTATGTCGAGCTTGATAATAGCGAAATTCATTTGCCAAATTTTCCATTCGATTTGGCCGGCATAAATAAAATTACTGCAATTGCCTGCGGAACCTCATATTACGCGGCTTTAAACGCTAAATATTTGATTGAAGAAATTGCTGGCGTTGAAGTTGAGGTTGATATTGCATCTGAGTTTCGCTATCGCCATCACCCATTTCGCAAGGATAATCTAATGCTTTTCATTTCGCAATCAGGCGAAACGGCAGATACAATTGCGGCGTTAAAATATGCAAAATCGCACGGGCAAAAAATTCTTTCTATTGTAAATGTGGCGCAAAGCAGCATGGCACAGCTTTCTGACGCGGTGATAAAAACCGTTGCTGGGCCAGAAATTGGCGTAGCTTCAACCAAAGCTTACACAGCGCAAGTTGCGGTGTTGGCGCTTTTTGCGATAAAGCTTGCAACCATAAAGGGCAAGGCTAAACCGATGGCGATAGAAAAATATTTGCTGCAATTAAATAATGTTGCGCAAGAATTAACTGCAATTCTCGATAAAAATAACGTTAAAAAAATCGCCAAAGTTGCAAAATATTTGGTAAAGGCTCAACATATTTTATATATTGGTCGCGGGCTTTCGTATGTTGCGGCACTTGAGTCTTCGCTTAAACTGCGCGAACTTTCTTATATCGATGCGCAGGCAATTGCAGCAGGAGAGTTAAAGCATGGAACCATTGCGTTAATCGACAAAAAAATGCCAGTAATTGTTATCGCGCCAAGTAATCATTTATTTGAAAAAATCGCCTCAAACATTGAAGAGGTAAAAGCGCGGGGCGGCAAGGTTATTGTTGTTTCTGATAAAAAAGGAATTTCTAATTTAAAAAATTTGGCGACACAGGTTATTGAAATTCCACAAACTTCAGGTACTATTGAAGAAGCCTTGATTTCTGCGGTTCCGTTGCAGTTATTGGCTTATTATGTAGCGCTTTATAGGGGCAACGATGTCGATCAGCCGCGCAACCTGGCTAAATCGGTAACGGTTGAGTAGTTTTTAAAAAAAGCGCTAAGCATCTTAATTTTTAATGATTAATGAATAATAAAATCGCAATTTTTATCCCGGCGCGCCTTGCCTCGACAAGGCTTCCCAATAAACCGCTAGCGAATATTTTGGGCAAAACCATGATTCAGCGTGTCTATGAAAAGGCTTTAGAGGCAGATCTGGGGCCGGTTTTCATCGCTTGTGATGGCGATGAAATTGCTAATCATGTAAAAAGTTTTGGCGGACAATTCGTGATAACAGATCCTAATTTGCACTCTGGAACAGATAGAATTCACGCCGCTTCGCAGGCTATTGCGCAAAAGTTTGATATAATTGTAAACTTACAAGGAGACTTGCCGAATATTGATCCGCAAGTTATTCGTGCCGCTGCCTATGCGGCCTCTAAGCATGGCTGCGATATTGCTACCGTAGCTTCAAAAATAAAAAACCGCACCGAAATTACCAACCCAAATGTTGTAAAAATTGCCGTTGCTTTTGCTGCCGATGATTGTGGAGAGGCTCTATATTTCTCGCGCGCACCAATTCCTTATAGCAAAGAAAATGCCGGTGATTATTTTCACCATATCGGAATTTATGCTTATAAAAATTATGCTTTAGAAAAATTTGTTACCCTCAAGCCTTCTATTTTAGAGCAACGCGAAAGCCTAGAACAATTGCGCGCACTTGAAAACGGCATGAAAATTATCGTAAAACTTGTTGACGCGCATCCGCTTTCTGTAGATACTCAAGAAGATCTAGAAATTGTAACCAAAATAATTGCCAGCGAATAGCGTATCTCAAGAAAATGAAATCAATAAAAACAAAAAAAATCATTGGTTGGAAAGAGTGGTTTGGTTTAGACTGTCTTGCTCTGCCAGCTATTAAAGGAAAAATAGATACAGGCGCCAAAACCTCTTCTTTACACGCCTTTAATATTGAAAGTTTTTATATTGAAGATGTTGAATATGTGCAGTTTGAAATACATCCTTTACAAAAAAATAAAAAACTATCGCGCACCTGTGTAGCAAGGGTTGTTGACCATCGCATGGTTTCAGATTCTGGTGGAAAAAAAGAAAAAAGATTCGTCATAAAATCTGATTTATCAGTGGGAGACAAAAAAATTCGTATCGAAATAACCCTTGCCAATCGAGATTCTATGGCTTTTAAAATGCTTTTGGGACGTGAAGCAATAAAACAGTTGAATATGTTGGTAGATATCTCTAAATCATTTGCGCTAGGAAAATTAAAACGAAATACAATTTTAAAATTATATAAAAATTGTAAGCCACCAAAAATTCATCTATGAAAATAATATTATTAGCCTCAAACCCAAATCTTTATTCTAACCGCAGAATAATTGAAGCCGGAACCAAGCGTGGACACGAAATTAAATTTATTAATGTTGGCGAATGCTACATAAAAGTTGCGCCAAAAGCTTCGGAGATTTTTTTCGATGAAGGGAAAAAAATAGAAAATGTTGGCTATGTAATTCCGCGCATTAAGCCTTCGATGACATTCTACGCTTCGGTAATTATTCGCCAGTTTGAAACCATGGGAATCAAGTGCCTCAACACTTCTGACGCTATTACAAAATCTCGTGATAAATTATGCACTTTGCAAATATTGGCGCAGCACGGTATTGGCGTGCCTGTAACCAGCTTCGCCAATTCTTCTTACGAAACAAAAGATATCATAAAGCTCGTGGGAAGCGCGCCACTAGTGGTTAAATTGCTTGAAGGCACAAAAGGTGTTGGCGTAGTTTTGGCCGAAACAAATAAAGCGGCAGAAAGCGTAATTAACGCCTTCCGTAGTTTAAAGGCCGATATTTTAGCGCAACAATATATTAAAGAGTCTAAGGGGCACGATATTCGCTGCTTCGTAATTGGCAATAAAGTGGTGGCTTCGATGCAGCGCGAGGCTCAAGAAGGAGAGTTTCGTGCCAATATTCACCTTGGTGCAAAGGCTCGTGCAGTTGAAATTACCGACGAAGAATATCAGATGGCAATAGATGCTACGCGCATCATGGGCCTTGATGTTGCTGGTGTTGATATGGTGCGTTCTAGTGCGGGGCCTAAAATTTTAGAAGTTAATTCTTCTCCGGGCCTCGAAGGAATTGAGGGGTCTACCGGCGTAGATGTAGCTAGCAAGATGATAGAATTTTTAGAGCAAAAATCATAAGTTTCATGACTAAAAAAATTGATATAAAAAAAATTTTTCCTTCACACGGAGAGCAAAAATGCGAGTTTATCTTGGGTGCACATAATTCTTCGCAATTTCCTGATACTAGCTTTCCAGAATTTGCATTTATCGGCGCTTCTAATGTTGGAAAATCAAGTCTTGTCAATGCGTTAACATCTCAAAAAGTTGCGATTGTTTCTAATACTCCTGGTCGCACTAGGCAGCTCAATTTTTTCTTGCTATCAGAGCGCATCATGATTGTAGATATGCCGGGCTATGGCTTTGCAAAAGCCGCAGATAAACATATTGCAAATTGGCAACGCACCAGCTTCGAATATTTTGCTAAAAGATCGCAATTAAAGCGCGTTTTTCTTTTGCTTGATCCTATAAAAGGCCTAAAAAAATCTGATCACGACATGGCTAATATTTTCAATAGCGTCGGCATTAGTTTTCAAATTATCTTTACGAAAATTGATAAAATCGATGCAAAAAAACTAGAAGCGATTGAAAAAAAGTTTCGCGAAGAGGCTAAGCTATGGGCTGCAATGCATCCAAAATTTATTTTTACCTCTAGCAAAAGAGATCAAGGAATTGGCGATATTAAAAGTGAAATCGTTGAGGTTCTTTCTCATTTATAGTGCCCTTATCGATGAAAATTTTCCTTATAATATTTTTTACCAGTGCCGTAGTTGTAATATTGATGTTTTTATTAAATGCCGCTAGTTTTAACGGTATTTCAAAAAATAAACAGCTAGAAAAAAATACTATTGATAGACAAAAATAATAAAAGCAATGTCAAAAAGTAAAAAAACTCCCGAAATTATTTTGCCTCACGATCTTACTCCCAAGCAAATTGTTGAAGAGCTAGATCGTTATATTATTGGACAAAAAGATGCCAAAAAAGCAGTAGCAATTGCGCTGCGCAATCGTTATCGCCGCAAGCTTGTTGAGAGCCCGCTTCGCGAAGATATTGTGCCAAAAAATATTTTATGTGTCGGGCCAACTGGCGTTGGAAAAACCGAAATCGCTCGCCGATTAGCTAAGCTTGCCAATGCTCCATTTATCAAGGTTGAGGCTACTAAATTTACCGAAGTTGGTTATGTTGGCCGCGATGTAGAATCTATAATTCGCGATCTATTAGATGTGGCAATTAAGGATATAAAAATTCGTTTGAAAAAAAATGTTGAAACAAAGGCTAAAGAACATGCCAAGAAAAAAATCCTTAAAGTTTTAGTTGGCGAAAATGCACTTGATGAAACGCGCGAAAAATTCTCTAAGCAGCTAGATAGCGGAGAGCTAGACGATCGCGAAATAGAAATCGACGTACTTGATTCAACCCCGATTGCCAACGGATTTGACGTTCCTGGCGGCCATATTGGCATGATTAATATCAGCGAAATGTTGGGCAAGGCCATGGGGGGCGATAAAAAGAAAAAAGCCCGCATGACCATTGCAGATGCTTACAAATCTTTGACCGATGAAGAATCTGGCAAAATGATCGATGAAGATAAGGTTGTAAAAGAAGCAACAAAATCAGTTGAAAATGACGGAATAGTTTTTATTGATGAAATTGACAAAATCTGCGCCGCCCGCGAAGGCTTTAAAGGTGGAGATGTTTCTCGCGAAGGAGTGCAGCGCGATTTGCTTCCTTTGGTTGAGGGTACAACAGTTAGCACTAAGTATGGCCTAATTAAAACTGATCACATTTTATTTATCGCCTCGGGGTCTTTTCATGCAGCTAAGCCAGCTGATTTATTGCCCGAATTGCAAGGTCGTTTTCCTATTCGCGTACAACTAAAACCACTTACCGAAGAAGACTTTACGCGCATTTTAACCGAGCCAGAATCAAGTTTAATTAAGCAATATAAAGCATTGATGGCAGTTGAAAAAATAAAGCTAAATTTTAGCGAAGATGGAATAAAGCAAGTTGCAAAAGTTGCCTATAAAATAAATAGCGAAGTTGAAAACATAGGAGCGCGTAGGCTTCATACTATGTTAGAAAAAATTCTTGAAGAGGTAAGTTTTGAAGCTTCTGATATAAAAAATGGCACAACAATTGAGGTTAATCAAAAATATGTTGATGATCATTTGGGAGAGCTGGCCTCAGGAAAAACTGATTTATCGAAATTTATTTTGTAGAGAGTGTGTATGTCAAAAGACCAAGATACATATTCTATAGCGAGCGATGCGATTTCTTTAGTAGAAGATTCTGAAGTTTTTGATGCATCACCAAACTTAATCAATAGCGTTAATTTATTTCTCGATAGAATAAAATCTACAAATGCTGAAGATTTATTTATCAACTCCTCTTGTCTTGATAGGCGCGATTTGCGCAAACAAGCGCTTTTCTTTCAGACTCTTTTTCGAGCTTGTAATCAAAAAGGAATGAGAATCGGAATTATTTTAGAAGCTAATTCAGATTTGTTTGAAGAAAATCGTCGATTCGCCAAAGATTTAATTGGTAAAACTTCTGCTGTTACAACTTCTACATTTATTGGGTTTATTTTGGTTGGTGGATTAGAGCGAGATGTTATTAATCAAGATATCGCTAATTCTTTAAAAAGAGAATCAACAGGAACGGTTTTTGTTTATGATAATAATATCGAGCAATTAAAAAGAATTATAGATGTCGATGCAGCTAGTTCATTAAAAATTTGCGACGAAAATATTGCGATGATTTTTGAAGATGGCGAATCAGCAATTGAGGCGCCGTCATTTAATGTTGAATTTTGTAATAAAATTTCTGGAGTTACTTTGTCTCAAAGAGAGATGCATCCAATTTCAATTTTGCCCCTGCGTGGCCCAAGAAGATCATTTGTGCCGATTTCTAGCAGTAGATCTAGTCAAGATGGGCGAGTTTGTTGCAACGTCTCATAGTATTATTCCCAGCCAATAACGCTATATCCTTGGCGCGCCAAGCAATTCGAAACGTAAGTTTGCTTGATATGATCGGGGCTAACTTTTCCTTCTCCTGCAACACCTAATCCTCCTGCAAGTGCTCCAACGCCGGTTCCAACTGCTGCACCTATTCCAAACGACCTTAGATTTCCACCAAAAAGAAATCCGGTTACAGAACCAATAACCGCACCAATAACAGCTTTGCGACCAGCTTCTTTAGCGGCGCGGCGAGCTTTATATTCTTTAAGATAAGCATCGCCAGCGGCCACGCATTTATCAATATCTTGCTGCGTTACTTCTTTTCCTGATTGAAAATATTTTTCGTTTTGATCAAGAATCGGCTTGTAAGAACAAGATGAGAGTAGGGCTAAAGAAGAAAGAATAGTGATAAAAAATTTTAGCTTTTTCATATTATTGATGTGCAAAAATATCAACTTCGTCAAAACCCTCTAGATCAAGCTTGGCACGAATTGGCAAAAATTTTATACAGGCATTAAAAATATTTTCGCGACCATTGCGACGCAACATTTCGTCTAATTTTTCTTTTAATTGATGCAAATATAAAACGTCGGCCGCAGCATATTTGATTTGACTTGGAGAAATTTCTGCCGCCCCCCAATCGGAAGATTGTTGTTTTTTTGAAATTTCAACCGAAAGAAGTTCGTCGCATAAGGCCTTTAAGCCATGCGATTCGGTGTAGGTGCGAGTAAGCTTTGAAGCGATTTTGGTGCAATAAATATTTTGTATATCAAGCTTTAAATAATAATTTAAAGCAGCAATATCGAAGCGAGCAAAATGAAATATTTTTAAAACATCATTATTTGATAATAATTTTTTTAGGTTAGGCGCATCATAATTTAACGTATTATCAAATTGCACCAAATGAGCATTGCCATCGCCAGTAGAAATTTGCACTAAGCAAAGGCGATCACGTTTGGTTTTTAAACCCATTGTTTCGGTATCAATGGCGATGGAGCCTTTAAGATCAACGCTTTCTGGTAGATCGTTTTTATAGATGAAGTTTGTCATTTATTGAATTTCTTAGGTTTGCTTGTTTATTATAGAAATTTTTCGCGCAAATTATCGCTGCAATGTGGCAGCTTTGTATTAATTTCGAGCATTTCTTGCATATTGCCATTGCAGTGCAAAACTAAATCGCAGCCAGCTTGCAACACAAGCTCTGTGCGCTCTGCAAATGTGCCACCAAGGGCCTTCATTGATAAATCGTCACTCATTAAAATATTTTTAAAACCAATTTCTTCGCGAATTAATTTTATAATCGCAGGAGAAATTGTGGCGCATTTATTTTTATCAAGCGCGGTAAATAAAACATGTGCCGTCATCGCAAATTTTTGCTCAGTAAAATTTTTGAAAACAGCAAAATCTGTTATACGCAATTCTTCTAGCGATGTATCGACAATTGGTAATTCAAGGTGGCTATCTGAGGCGGCGCGACCATGACCAGGGATATGTTTAATAACCGGATAAACTTTTTTTGAAAGCAGGCCCTCACAAACTTTTTTTGCCAAAGCGCTAACTTGTTCAACGTTAGTGCCGTAGGCGCGATCACCAATAACCTGATGAGTTTTAGAGGTGAGAATATCAAGCACTGGCGCACAATCAACATTAATGCCTACTTCAACCAAATCATCGGCAATTTCTTGAAAATTTTTATAGAGTAAATCAAGGGCCGCCGCTTTATCGTTTTTATAAAGTGAGGCAAAAAAATCTCCTGCCGGATAACATTTCCAATGAGGCTCTTTGAGGCGCGCAACCCTTCCACCTTCTTGATCTACAAGGATTAAGGTTTCTCCACCCATTAATTCTTTTAATGACGAAGTAAGTTTTTTTACCTGCTCTTTATTTTGAATATTTCGTGCAAATAAAATAAAACCAATGCAACTATTTTTTGAGAAAAAATATTTTTCTTCATCAGTAAGAGTTGGGCCCGAGATACCGTATATTACGGGCTTGATAAGGTTTTTATTATTAGCAATTTGCTTTAGTAGCATGATTATTTCAAATTTTGAGCGACAAAATCCCAGTTAACTAAATGATTAAGAAAAGTATCGATATAAGTGGGGCGAGCATTTTGAAAATCTAGGTAATATGCATGCTCCCAAACGTCCATAGTCATAAGTGGCTTGGCTGTAGAGGTGAGGGGGGTTTCGGCATTGCCAGTTTTAACAACTTTTAATTTATCGCCATCAAGAACCAACCATGCCCAGCCAGAACCAAATTGAGTTGCTCCAGCATTTTTAAATTCTGTAACAAAGTTTTCGTAAGAGCCGAAATCACTTTCAATTTTTGCTAGAACAGCGCCACTAGGCTTTCCACCGCCATTTGGCTTCATTGAGTGCCAGTAAAATGTGTGGTTCCACACCTGTGCCGAATTGTTAAAAATGCCAGCCTTGGTTTTATCGGCATGACTAATTTTAATAACTTCTTCAAGCGATTTACCAAGTAAATCAGTGCCCGAAAGCAAATTATTGAGATTTGTAACATATGCTTGATGATGCTTTCCATAGTGAAAATTTATAGTATTTTCACTGATGTGAGGAGCTAGAGCGCTTCTGGCATAAGGCAAGGCCGGTAATTCAAATGACATAGATTTTTCTCCTAAATTTTTATTATTTTTTAACAAACGGTCTAAAGTTTTTATTTTACAGGCACTTAATAAAAGGCCGGTTGAAAGCAATCCTATTTTAATGAATTTTCTTTTTGACATTTGCATGTTTTATAGCCTAAATTAGCGCGTCTTGCAAGTCAATATTCATAAGCAAATCATGAAAATTTCTGCCGTAATTGTTGCTCATAACGAAGAAAAAAACCTGGAAGACTGCCTGAAAAGCCTTGATTTTGTTGATGAAATTGTCGTTGTACTCGATAAATGCAGCGATAATTCTGAAGCAATTGCTAAAAAATTTACCAATAAAATTATCGCAGGATCTTGGAAGATTGAAGGCGCACGAAGAAATGTGGCTCTAAGTGCTGCAACCAACGAATGGATTCTAGAAATTGATGCCGATGAAAGAATTTCTCAAGAATTAGCGCTAGAAATAAAGCGGGCAATAAAAGCCTCTAAACCTTGCGGGTTCTATATTCCTATTGCAAACTATATTGGCAAAAGATGGATAAAATATGGATGGTTGCGCACCCTTGGGGTTGTAAGGCGCCAAACTCTAACCTATCGCGGCCTAAAAAAATATGATGAAGATAAAGAAATTCATCCAACTTTTGCAGGAATTTTTACGATAAAATCTTTACAAAATCCAATTATCCATTTGGTTGATGAAGATATAGCCGATTTAATCGCGCGCTTCAATCGTTATACCAATTGGAAAGCTAACGATATGCTTGCAAAAAATAAAATTAAGGGTGGAGTTTTTTATCTTTTAGTTACGTTTAAATTACGTTTTTTTAAATCTTTTGTAATAAAAAAAGGTTACAAAGAAGGCGGTATCGGCTTTTTAATAGCAATGTTGGCGGGGCTTTATCCTATAATTTCTTATTTAAAGGCGATTGAACATGAAAATAGTTAATATTATTTTAACCTCGCAAAATGGTGGATCGGAACAGGTTTTTATCGATTATTCTCGCGTGTTAAAAAATAGCTTGGGTCACGAAGTTTTGGCAATTGTTAAACATGATGCGCCCTACGCCGAAAAGCTTGAGCAGTTAAATATTCCATTCAAAAAAATAAAAAATAATTTTGGTTACCACGATATTTTTGCTGTTAATGAGATCAAAAAAATTCTACAAGAATTTAATGCCGATGCAGTAATAGCGCATGTTGGTAGATCTATGGTTTTAGTGCGCAAAGCAATAAAAAAAATAAAAAATAAAAAAATATTTGAAGTTGCGGTAAATCATAGCATGAATGTTAAGCGCTCGGTTGGCGCCGATGTTGTAATTTCGGTGAATCGCCGGATGTTTTTTAATACAATCGATAAGGGTCAAGATGAGGCCAAAAGCTTTGTAGTTCACAATGCCACAGATCTATCTGATGCTGTTGCGACCGCGCCAAGCCTTAATCTGCAAGATAAAAAAATAATTACACTTGGCGTAATAGGCAGGCTAGATAAAGCCAAGGGTTTTTGTTATGCAATTAAAGCTATTAAGCTTTTAGAAAAAAATCCTGATAAAAAATTTATTTTAAAAATTGCTGGAGTAGGGACTAGAGAGCAATGGCTGCGCAGCTTAGCAAAAGAGTTGCAAGTTGAAGATAGGGTTGAATTTGTTGGATGGATAAAAGATCAAAAGAAGTTTTTTGATTCTATTGATATTTTTTTACTAACTTCTCAAAAAGAAACTTTTGGCTTGGTAATATTGGAGGCGATGAAATTTCGCAAGCCTTTAATTAGCTTCGATGCCGACGGCCCTAAAGAAATTATACGTAACGAAATTGACGGATTGCTAATTTCTCTTGAGCCGTTGCATAATACCGAATATCGCCTAGTTGAAGCGATAGAAAAAATTATTTCTAATCCAGAGTTGGTTAAAAATATGATTAATAATTCTTTCGATAGATTGCAAGAAAAGTTTTCTTTCGAAGCATTAACTAAGCGTTTACAAGAAATTTTTGGAGGAAAATAAATATGTCAAAATCGGGATTTGATTTTAGAAAATATAGAAAAATAATACCTGCTGGCAAAGCTGCTGGCAAAGATTCGTCTCCTCGCAAAAAAGGTGAAAGCAAAAAAGGCGAAAGTTTTCACAGTTTACCTTCGCTTCCTAGCTTTAGTAGCTTTCCTTCACTTCCTTCAATTAAAGCACCGGCACTAGATGCTATCAAAGAAGAATTATTGCCAATGAAGAAAGAGCCATCAAGCTTGCACAAATACAACTTGCACAAATACAAGTCGTTGCCAAAAATTGAAAAATTATCAGAGACTTCAGATATTCTTGAAGAGGCTATCAAGGCCATAGCAGAATCTCTAAATATGAATTTTTTACAATTTGCAGAATTGTGTGACTCTTTCTGCAGCAAAAACCAAGGAGTTTTTGAAGAAGAAATACTTGATGAGTGGCTTAAGGATGCTGTAACGCATAGTAATGAAGAGAATATTCTATTGCCAACAGAGGATACTTTGATGAGGTCAGATTTGGCAATATGGAAAAAATTCGGAGACTCTTCTGTCTATGTGCATCAAGAGTTGGTAAAGGCTCATGCAAGAAATATTAATACTGAAGCCGATTCATTAATTAGAGTTATTGAGGCTAATAAAGAATTAATCGATTCGCGAACGAAATTTGGTATTATAAAAACTTGGGTTCAGGAGGTTGTTAATTGGAGCGATGACGAAGAAAAAATTGTTAAAATAAACAAATTAATAGAAAGTCTCGATACTTTTGGCAATGATCCAGAATTACGTGATTCAGAATTACGTAGGCGCGTTAATAAGTTGTGCGATGAATTTTTGAAAAGTTTGCGCGATGAATTTGATGAGGTGGTGATTGAAGATGCGGCAACGCCATATACAGCAACGAGGCCAGACCCAAAATCTTTAGGGGTTGTTGCTAATTTAAATCCGCCAGTTTTAACCAATAAAAATCCATAAGAACCTAAATAGGGAGAGCTAAATAAGAGAGAAAGATCCTCAAATAATGGCTAAATTTATGAAGCGCTTCTTTGAATTTATTTGCCATAGCATTACTTTACATAATATACATTATAAGACTTAAGATATTCGTCAAAGTCGCCAAAGCGGTCTTTGTGTAGCTTGTAGCCTAGTGACGGAACAGGATTGTCGATTACTGTGTTTGGTGCCGCTATTTATTCGATAGCAGGTTTTTTACCGCTATCAAATTTATAATAAATACGTTCATCTGTAGTTGGTATTGAAGTTTTTGATGTATCATCTTCATTGTCATCGATTGCTGCAGATGGCGCGCTATTAGTAACTGATGCGCCTTGGGCGCCAGAGACGAATTTAAATCTGGTGGTTGTTTTTTGTTCGGCATCTATTGGCAATAAAGATTGCTCTATTGGCATAGTTGTCTTTAATGATTCTGCAGCAACATGCGCAGGCACGAATATTTTATTTTCATCCCCAGTTCTGGCCCCAGCTTCACTATCATCGCCAACCAAAATATATTTTATCTTGCTACTTTGCGACGAAAATTGATTTCGATCATATGAATTAGAAGCGCTAGAATCGCTATCTATGGGGGTAATTTTTGTAACCCTATCCAGATATTTTTCTAACAAGTTTTGCGTTAATTTATTTTCACGATTACGAGAAATAATAAAAGCATTCGCTAATTGCTCTTTTAATAATTCTGTATCCATGGTTTTTATCAAATCTGATTTATTGAAGATGATGTCGAGGCAATCAGCGCAATCAGAAAGCGCTGCATGAGTAAGAACGCTTTCGCGATTAAGATTAAGTAAAGACACCTTAGCGCCCTTTTCTATCAAAGATTCGATAATTTTTGCGTTGCCTGCAGTGGCTGCGCGCATTAGCGGCACCCACCCTTCATTATCAGCTATATTTGTATCGGCATTGCTTGCAAGAAGAAGCGTGACAATTTCTAGATTGCCATTGCGAGCAGCAATATGTAGCGCTGTTGCGCCACCGATATTTTTTTGATTGATTGACGAACCCCCTGCTCTACTAAAAAACTTTACGCCTTCTAGATCGTTATTTGACACCGCTATCATTAAAGAGCTGATTTTTGTAAGATCTTCACCTTGTTGACTGTATTGATCTCCTTCAACTTGAGCGTTAATCGAAACGATGCTGCAAAAAGTTATTATTAGTCCAGAAATTATAACTTTTGTTAACGAAAAGCAGTTTGCGTTTTTGTTAAAAACGCATTTTTTAAATGGTTGAATAATTTTAACTTTTAAAGACAAATTTAACTCGATAAATTTATAACTTAACCCGCTGCTTGTAACGATGCGGCCAATTTTTATAATGCGCACTTTAATTAAAGCATATATTAAGTGTTTTTAATTAATTGTAATCAACAAATTTTATTGATTTTCTGTTTTTTTGCCCCATCTATTTTCTAATTCTTTAATTAAATCTTGTTGATTAGCTTTGTATGGTTTTTTATTCCAAGTTTCTGCTCCAGATTTTAATAAAAACTTCACAATTACATCTTTTTTGTGTCTATATGCAACCGATAGCGCGCTAAATCCTTCATTGTCGGTGGCATTAACGTCAACTCCTTGAGAAATAAGTAAATCAACCATTGGTAAAAATCCAACGCGAGCTGCGTGCATAAGATAAGTGCGTCCAAAGCCATCTACATAATTAAGATCGGCGTTCATATCAACCAAAATTTGCGCCGATTTCATATCTATCATTTCAATTGCAATATCAAATGGGGTATGGCCCAAGGCATTAGGTAAATCGGGATCGGCGCCCTTTGCTAAAACCGAAGTCATCACTCCATATTTTTGAAATAATGTGGCATAGGTTAAGATAGTTTCGCCATTAGGATTATGTGTGTTTGGATCAAGAACATGCTGATAGGCGCTGTTAAAATAGGCATGATTTTTATAATTTATCGATTCAAACATTGCATCCACTCTTTCTTTGATTGTTGGAATAAGCGGAATATGCTTGTTATCGTTGCCGCGATATGTATCTAATATTGGCAAGGCTGGAGGGTCGTAAGAAATAAAGCGATCACTCCAACGAAACGATTTCTCTCTCGGTGTAATTAACGTTGAATTTGTCGCAAAATCTTCGTCAGAAACTTCTTCTTCGTTGGTATTTTTTAATTTTACCAAATATTCTTCGCGCAATTTATTAAGACGTCTTGCTTTGGCTTCTTTTTGCGCTTTTTCTTTTTTTATCGCAGCCATTTTTTGCTCTTTAGCAATTCTTTCTTGTAGTTTTTTTCTTTTAATTACCTTCAAAGATTTAGTTATAGAATTAGTTACTCCATCAATTGCAGATTCTTTAACAACCTTATTGGCACTAGTTGGCGCCGGCTCTACATTATCTTTACCCGTAATGAAGTTTTGAATTTTTGACAGCATTTTATTGCCGGTAGGCTCTTGACTTCCCTGAATATTTATTGAAGCGCTGTTTTTTTCGATAACATTTTGTGGCTGAATTGGCGCGGGCGCTTTTTTGTCTGCATCATTTTTTTTAAGTGGCACTATCGCTGGAACTTGTGGTGGCGCAAGGTTTTCTGTTTTTATTGGCGCCGGAATTGATGGTTGATTTTTGGCCGGAGCTTTATCTTCAACAGAATCGAGCCCTAAAGATTCAACATCTACCTTAATATCTTTTTCATTAAAGGGCTCTGCGGCAGTCTTTTTAGCATTGAGCTCTGCGTTTATCTCATCCATTGATTGTATTTTTTTATTTGAGGCGCCGCTACTTTTGACTTCTTCTAAATTTGAGCCAGGGGTTTTATTATCAGCAAAAGCGCTCTGATTTAAGGAAAAAATAACAGTAATTATAAAAAATATTTGTCTCATTATTTTACTGGATCATTACCGCCTTCCGACCAAGGATGGCAACGAAATAAACGCCAGGTTCCAATGCATAAACCCTTGGCAATACCTTTCTTTTGAAGGGCCTCAATCATATATTGCGAGCAGCTTGGATGAAATCTGCAGGCATTATAAGAAAAGAATGGTGATATTAAAATTTGATAAAGTCTAACAAAAAAAATTAAAATTTTTTGCGGCAAAAGTATAATATTTTTTATAAGGAATCTTTGCATAACTCCTCCCAGTCTTCTTCATTTAAAATTTTTATATTTAATTCTTGAGCCTTTTTTAGCTTAGAGCCAGAGTCGCTCCCGGCAACTACATAATCTGTTTTTGACGAAACCGAGCCAACAACTTTCATTCCTAATTCTTCTGCTTTTTTCTTAGATTCGGCGCGAGTTATATTTGCAAGGGTGCCTGTAAACACAATTGATTTGCCGGCCAAAGCAGAATTAGAGCGAATTAATATCGTGTCTTGAATTTTTAATTCTTGATCAACCCCGTTAAGCATTTGTAAATTTTTTATGTCGCGAAAGTAGTCTATGATTGATTCAGCCATTTTTTCGCCAATGCCATCAAGTGCTACGAATTCTTGAAAATCTTGATCTGATAATATTTGTGCTGGCATTAAATTTGCCATTTTTATCATTTTATCTTTAAAGTTTTGATAAGAAATAAAATGATTGGCAATTAGCTTGGATGTAGCTTGACCCACATATCTAATTCCAATTGCATAAATAAATTTTTCTAGAGATATTTCGCGCTTTTGGTTGATTGCCAAAAATAAATTTTCTATCGATTTATCTCCCCAGCCCTCTTTATCTTTTAAGGGCTCGTGGCTTATTTTATCGCGCTGCTCTAAAGTAAAAATATCAGCAAAACTTTTAATTCTTCCTTCGATAAAAAAGTTTTCTATCTGTTTTTTTCCGAGGCCAGTAATATCAAAAGCATCTTTTGAAACAAAGTGTTTTAATAGCTCTTTTAGTTGTGCTGCGCAAGATATTCCGCCACTGCAACGCAGCACTACGTCATCAGCAGATTTAATGATTAAGGCATTGCAAACCGGACAATTTTTTGGAAAAATAAATTGGCAAGAATCGCTTTTTCTTTTAGAGATATCAACTTCAATAACTTGCGGAATCACGTCTCCTGCGCGTTGCACCACAACTACATCTCCTTCACGAATATCTTTGCGCGCGATTTCATCTTGATTATGCAAGGTGGCGCGAGCTACCACAACTCCACCAATATTTACTGGTTTTAGGCAAGCAACCGGTGTAATGGCGCCAGTGCGACCAATTTGAATTATAATTTTTTCGATTTCAGTTTTAGATTTTTCAGCAGGAAACTTGTGAGCAATCGCAAATCTTGGCGAGCGAGAAATGAAGCCGAGGCGCTCTTGCAGAGCTAATTCATTGACTTTATAAACCATGCCATCGATATCGTAATCAAGCTGATAGCGTTTATCGGCAATTTCTTCATAAAGCTTCATGATGTCTTCAAGGCTAGAGCAAAGCCGCGAGTGAGGCTCTGTTCTAAAGCCAAATTCTTGCAATTTTATTAATAATTCTGCTTGAGAATTGCATTTAAAATCATCAGAAGTTTCGCCAACCGCATAAGCAAAATAACTTAAATTTCTTGAAGCGGTAATTTGCGAATCAAGCTGACGAAGCGAGCCAGCTGCTGCATTGCGAGGGTTAGCAAATATTTTTCCAGCCACCTCTTCTTGGCGTAAATTTAATTCAGAAAAATCTTTTTTTCCCATGTAAACTTCTCCACGAATTTCAAAAATTTTTGGTGGATTTTTTGTTTGCAATTGATGTGGAAAATTTTTTATTGTTTTAATATTTTGCGTGACATCTTCGCCCTCTTCGCCGTCTCCTCTAGTGGCTGCAAAGCATAAAATACCATCTTCGTAGCGCGCCGAAAATGATAGGCCATCGATCTTTGTTTCGCAAAAAAAACTAAGATGGGGATGATTTTCTTGCAAATTAGCATAATCAAAAAGCGTAAAAGGCTCTTTTGATGCCGGCTTGTTAGCTATTTTATCAAAACCTAAAAAACGATTTACTCTTTCGATAAAATCAGAAATATCTTCGTGCGAAAAGCCATTAGATAGCGATAGCATTGGTTTGGCGTGCTTTATCTTTGAAAAAATATCTAGAGTTTGCGCTCCAACCTTTTCAGTTTTATCACTAAAAAATTGCGGATAATTATTGCGATATTCTTCTAATTTTTTGCGCAAAATATCGTATTGTGCATCAGAAATTATAGGGGTATCAAAAGTATGGTACGAGGTGTCGTGCCTTGCTATTTCTAAGCGCAAGGCATTAATATTTTCTTGAATTTTTGCTGTATCAGACATTCTTAAACCAAATTATCATCATTAATTTCGGGTAGATTTTTTTTCATTTTGAATAAATCAAAATCATTAAAATATTTTTCATCTATTGCATGAATATAAAATAAATTATCTTTAATTCCGATGCAAAAAAGACCAGCAGATATGTTTAAGCTAGCCACCATTAAAGCGGGATTGAACAGGTTATTATAATCGAGAGAAATCGAGTAAAGTAGTGGACGAATTGTTTTTTTACCAAGCGCCAAATTACAAATTAAACCCAATGATTTAAGAAAATTTTTATAATAAAGTTTTAAAAAGTGACGATAAAAACCAAGGCTTAAATAGAGCAACTCGCTTTCTTTTTTAACAAGGTTTAACTTGAAAGAAACAAGGCTAATCAAGCTTGCAAAGGCAATACCGAAGAGTAAATAACTCCAAGAAATATGCGCACTAGAAAGCATTAAGATTAGCCACAGCAGCAATAAAAATAGAAATAAGTTGAAAATGTTAAGCATGTTTGGTTAGAATAAGCCTTCTAAGGCCATATTAACAGGTTGCCACAATGATACATACAATAATTATTCTACACAATAATGAAAAAAATTTTAATTGTCGAAGCAAGATTCTATCCACAAATTTCTGATTTATTACTTAATGGCGCCATTAAAAAACTTAAGCAAGCGGGCCATGATTACGAAATTATAAATGTGATGGGAGCCCTAGAAATTCCTACCGCCATCTCTTTTGCTGTTGAGTCAAAACAATATGCCGGTTTTGTTGCTTTAGGATGCGTTATTCGCGGAGAAACATCTCACTATGATATTGTTGCAAACGAGAGTGCTCACGCTCTCACTAGGTTATCTATCAAGAAACGCCTAGCAATTGGAAATGGAATTCTTACTGTTGAAAATGAGGCGCAAGCCATTGTGCGCGCAGATCCATTGCAAAAAGATAAGGGTGGATTTGCTGTGGCGGCATGTTTGCGCATGATTGAGCTTCAAAAACAATTTGGCCTATCTGATTTTAAGACCACAACTGCAATTGCCTCAAATGACAAATAAATTGCGTTTTTTCTTCTATCAAAATACGCACAGAATTTTTTTCTATTTGTTTTTATTAGCTTTTTTGTTGCAGATAATTTTTTGGTTTAAAACCGAAAATATTAAACTGTCTTATCAAATTATTCCTACGCCTCCAAACCAGTATTTTCTAAGTGCAGCATCTTTTGGCGATGATGAATTTTTATTTCGCGCCCTGGCCTCTAATATTCAAAATTCTGGCGATGTTTTTATGAATTTTACCGCGTTCAAAGATTATAATTATAGCGATCTTTATCAGTGGCTAACATTGCTTGATGGCCTAAATAATCAATCAAATTTAATGCCGTCTCTGGCCACTTATTACTTTGCACAAACGCAAAATAAGCCCGATACATCTTATATTGTGAGGTATCTTGACGAACATGCTTCAAGAGATATCGATCTTAAATGGTGGTGGATGTTTCAGGCGATAAATATCGCGCAAGAAGATCTGCGTGATAATGATTTAGCGCTTAAATTAGCCTATAAATTAGCTGAAAATAACGCTAAAGAGGCCCCTTTGTGGACAAAGCAAATGCCGGCTTTTATTTATGCCAAGCAAGGAAATGGCTGTATGGCGTTTAAAATAATTCAAAGAATACTTGAAGAAAATAACAATAAACTGCGCCAAATAAGCGTTGATGAGATGAATTTTATGCGCTATTTTATTAAGAGTCGTTTGACAAAACTAAAGAATGAAAGTTTTGATCCACAAAAATGTAATTAGTGCAATAAAATGAAGCAAAACATTAAAACTGAACTCAATAAAATTATCGGCCTGGCGCTTGATGAAGACCGCGCCCTTAATGACGTAACTAGCGATTTAACTATTCCAAAAAACCACCAAATATCATTTGCGATTAATTCTCGTGAAGAAATTATTTTATGTGGAGTTGATGCGATTAAAATTTGTTTTGATGCATTAAAAAAATCAAAAAAATTTGCGGATGCAAAATTAAAATTAAAAATTTTGGCAAAAGATGGTGATGTTGTGAAGCCTTTAAAATCAATAGCAGAAGGCTATGGTGATGCCAAATTAATTTTTGCTGCAGAAAGAGTAATATTAAATTTACTTCAGCATCTAAGTGGCGTTGCAACTATTACAAATCAATTCGCAAAATTAGCAAAAAATACTAAAATTCTCGATACCAGAAAAACTATTCCTACGTTGAGAGCCCTAGAAAAATATGCTGTTGCAACTGGCGGAGGAGAAAATCATCGCTTAAACTTATCTGACATGATTTTAATAAAAGATAATCATATCGCGGCAGCAGGAGGTATTGCAAAAGCAATTTTGGCCGCTAAAAAATCACCAAAAAAACTTAAAATTGAGGTTGAATGCGATAATTTGCAACAGGTTGCCGAGGCAGTAAAATTAAGGCCAAACATCATAATGCTTGATAACATGAATGCCTTGCAAATTAAGCAGGCACAAAAAATTATTGATAAAAAATGTTTAGTTGAAATTTCTGGTGGAATTAATTTAAGCAACATTAAAAACTTTGCCAATCTTGGAGCTGATTTTATATCAATTGGTGCGCTAACTCACTCGACAAGAGCCGTAGATATTGGGCTAGACATTACAACAAAATCATGAAAAAAATTATCGCCCTACTCTTTATTACCTTAGCAACTTCTTGCCTTGCCCTCACCGACCCTTTATTTTCAAGCATTCCAACCTCTAACAATTTTATCGACCGTTTTCCAGAAAATAAAAAAGGCGTAGTTTTGTTAAAATTAAATTCTGACTATCTAGCGCTATCATGGTGTCAGGCCGATTTTGAAATTGAAGTAAAAAATAAAAATTGCATTAAACTAAACCCATCAAATTATTATCAAATTATTATGTTAGAGCCTGGATGGTACGAGATTGAAGGCTATCGCGTTGTTAATCGTCGTTTTCAATCTTTGCGCGAAAAAGAAATTGAGCCAACAATTTCTAATATTACCGGCAAAAGAAAAACGCCTCCGCAATTAGCTTTTGAAGTTGTTGAGGGCAAGATTTCTTATGTTGGGCATATCAAGTTTCATCATTCGTCTGTAAGTGGTTCGCAGATTAAGGGCGATGACTTTGCTGTTATAAAAAGCGCTTTTTCTAATAATGACAGTGCATTTTTAGCTAAAATTTTTAAAGGCCATCAATGGGAAATGAAAATTATTGCGGCAAAAATAAGCCAAAAACCTGAAATTTTTATTAAAAATCTAGCAAAAACCAGGGCCGACTTTGGCGAAGAAAGGCAAATTGTTAAGAAGCAAGAAAGAGAAGCCAAAAAGCTTCAGCGTAAATTTTTAAAAGAGCATGCGAAAAAAGTTCGTTTGCAAAAAAAACTTGAAAAGCAAGAGGGTCTAGGATCTTTAAAAGAGAAAAAGTTAAAAAATTATGCGAACTAACTTATGTCGAATGACTTGCGATATAAGTGCAAAAACTACCAACAAATTCATGAAAGCATCAAAAACCAAATTCTGCTATAAACCATTGCTATTGTTGGCGATATTATCGCTTTCTTCTTGCACCTCAAACTCAACTTTAACAATAGAAAAATTTCGCGATTTGGCAATTAATTCGACCAAAAGTGATATAGAAGAATTTTCTGACAACCAAAAACTTTTGCAGCATCATGAGCGCTCTAATATTGAATGGACTAATTCAAGTGGTAATGTAGTTAAAAGCTACAATCACAGCGAAAGAAAATTAGGAATTTTATCTTACCTTCCATTACTAAGTTTTCTTTTACCTCGTAACTACGAAAATTACGAGGTAATTATTACCTCTAAAAATGGCTCTATTGTAGATGTACAAAGCTTTTATGGGGTTATCACTCTTGCGTCAGAATCTAGTTGCAATGAAGCAATTTTTAGCTGCGTAATTAACGCAAAATAATTCGCTTTAAAGCTTAAAATTACACTACACTACTATATACAAAGTTTGACTTTTCGTTTTAAAGCCCCTAAATACTTGGCCCTCAAGCTATATTTTTTTTCACAACACAAAAGATACTCATGAAAAATTTATTGATCGTTGAATCTCCAGCTAAAGCCAAAACCATTGGCAAATACCTCGGCAAAGACTACGGGGTTGTGGCTTCATTTGGACATGTACGCGATTTGCCAAGTAAAAACGGATCTGTCGAACCAGATAATAATTTTAACATGCATTACGAGATTTCGCCAAAATCTACCAAGCACGTTAAAACCATTGTTGATGCGGCAAAGGGCTGCGAAAAAATTATTCTCGCTCCCGATCCTGATCGCGAGGGAGAGTCTATCGCCTGGCACGTGCTCGAGGTTTTAAAGCAAAAAAAAGCTATCAAGGCTACAACTAAAATTGAGCGCGTAGTTTTTAACGCTATTACAAAAAACTCGATTTTAGAAGCAATTAAGCATCCGCGTCAAATTGATATGGATTTAGTCGATGCGCAACAAGCTCGTAGAGCCTTAGATTATCTAGTTGGATTTACCCTTTCGCCAATTTTATGGAAAAAACTTCCCGGAAGTAGATCGGCTGGGCGTGTTCAGTCTGTAGCTTTGCGCTTAATTTGTGACCGCGAAGAAGAAATTGAAGCTTTTAGAAGCCAAGAATATTGGGATATTAAAATTGATCTTGAAAGCCTGAAACACATGGCTTTTACCGCTTCTTTGGTTGAAGTTGAGGGCAAAAAACTCGAGAAGTTCTCGATTCCTAACGAAGCCGCGGCCAGCAAAATTACTAAGCTTTTGGCTGATAAAAAATATCAGGTTGTTGATATTACCAAAAAGCAAACTAAGCGTCGCCCTTACCCGCCATTTATTACTTCGTCATTACAGCAAGAAGCTGCGCGCAAGCTTGGCTATTCGGTTAGCAAAACCATGATGTTGGCGCAAAGGCTTTATGAGGGCGTTGAAATCGAAGGCAATAATCAAGGTCTTATCACCTACATGAGAACCGACTCAATCGATATGACTCCAGAGGCTATTGTTGCAGCTCGTGCCTATATTAACAAAGCTTATGGCGATAAATACTTGCCAGAAACCGCTAACGTATTTAAAAGCAAAATCAAGAATGCTCAAGAAGCCCATGAGGCCATACGTCCAGCTGATTTTGCCTTTCCGCCAGAACAGGTAAGGCACCATTTAGATAGCGATCAATTCAATCTTTATGAATTAATTTGGAAGCGCACAATTTCGTCGCAAATGGCAGATGTGGTTTTTGATCAAGTTGTGGTTGATATCGTTACCATCCCTACTTATGCAAAGGCTCGCGCTGTTGGTTCGGTTATTAAATTCGATGGTTTCTATAAAATTTACAACGAAGATAAAGATGACGAAAAAGATGAGGATGAAACTAAGCAACCATTACCAGAGCTACAACCAAGCGAGTCTCTAGCTTTGCTTGATGTAAAACCAGCGCAACATTTTACCGAGCCGCCTCCGCGTTATTCAGAAGCCAGCTTGGTAAAGAAAATGGAAGAATTGGGAATTGGCCGCCCATCTACTTACGCCTCGATTATTTCGGTATTGCAAGATCGTGGTTACGTTAAATTAGATCGCAAAAGATTTTACCCGCAAGAGCGCGGTCGCGTGGTTACAACCTTCCTTAAAGAATTCTTTGCGAAGTATGTAGAATATGGCTATACAGCCTCTGTAGAAGACGAGCTTGATATCATTTCAGAAGGAAAATTAAACTGGAGAATCTTCCTAAAAAAATTCTGGACTGACTTTAACGGCACAATTTTAGAAGTTGGCGAAAAGCCATTTGGCGAGGTTTTAGAGGTATTAAATCAAAAAATCGGTGGCCAAATTTTTGGTATCGACGAGCATGGAAAAGCCAAAAATACCTGTCCAACATGCAATAAAGGAACTCTTGGCCTAAGGCTTGGTAAGTTCGGCGCGTTTATCGGATGCTCGAATTATCCAGAGTGTAAACACACGATGCAAATTTTTGATAAATCGGGTGAAGATGGAATTGACGGCGAGCCTGCAGCAAAGCCAATGTTTGAGCCGCGCAACTTGGGTGTTGATCCAAAAACAGGTTTTGAGGTTATGGTAAAAATTGGACCTTACGGCCCATATCTAGAACTAATTGGTAGCGGCACCGAGGCCTTAGCCGTTGAGCCAATTGCCGAGAAGCCAGCCGAAGAAGAAAAACCAAAAAAATCTTCTAAGGCCAAAAAGCCAAAAAAAGAGCCTAAGCCTAAAAAGCCAAAGGTTTTGAAGCCGAAACGAATTTCAATTCCAAAAAATCTTGATCCAAAATTAATCGAGTTGAAAGAAGCTCTTGGCTTGCTTTCTTTGCCACGCGAAGTTGGTATTCATCCAGAAACGCAGAAAAAAATTGTTGCGAGCATTGGGCCATACGGTCCTTATTTGTCGCATGATGGCAAGTTTGTTTCGCTTAAAGAAGACAGTGTTCTTGAGATTGGGTTAAATCGCGCCATTGATTTAATTGCAACGGCGGCGTTAAAGGCTGCAGCTGGCGGCGGAAGAAAAAGATTTGTTAGAAAGGCTAAAACCAAGAAATAGGTTTTGTAAATATAGCCCTTGGCGAGAGTTATTTATGCCTCTCGCGCCTTTCAATTCTAAAGTGGCAATGTGGCTTTTAAATTTTACAAACCTGATTTTTTAAGCCATTTTCCAAGCTGATTCATCGGCAAATAATTGGTGCAGCATTTTATTATTTAAGCCATGACCAGATTTCGAAACGTTAAAACGCCCCAATATGTAATGCCCAGCTAAATAAATATCGCCAATAAAATCTAAGGTTTTGTGGCGAGCAAATTCATTTTCGTAGCGCAAACCGCCCTCATTAACAATTCCTTCGTCGCCGATAACAATTGCATTATCTAGCGACCCACCTTTAGCTAAGCCATTTTTGTTAAGATATTCTATTTCGTTTTTAAAACCAAATGTGCGTGCCATGCAGATATCGTTTTTAAAAGAAGCAAAGGTTGAATGATAATTAAATTTTTGCTGAGGTAAATGCTGATGGTTAAAATCGATATGAAAATCTACAGCAAATTCTTTGGAAGGCTCGACCTCAATAAATTTGTCGCCATCTTCAATGCGCAGTTTTTTTATTATTTCTATAACTTGGCGCGGAGCATCTTGCACCTTTATTCCAGCGCATTCGATAAGAAAAATAAATGGCTCGGCGCTACCATCCATAATTGGCACTTCTTGGTTGTCGATTTCAATAATTAAGTTATCGATTCCAGATCCCCAAATTGCTGCAAGCAGATGTTCGATTGTCGAAATTTTTACAGCAAATTCGTTAGCAATTGTGGTACCTAAATTTGTTGTAACAACATTTTTATAATTGGCTCGCACTATTGATTTTGCAGGCTCAACATCGGTTCTTTTAAAAATAATTCCGCTGTTAATTTCTGCAGGAATAAGTTTTATAGTGACCTTGGCGCCAGAATGGATGCCGATTCCAGAGCATGAAGCCTCGCTGCTAATAGTTTTTTGTGAGATCGTGTGCATTAGTAATATTAATTTTACGCAAAAATATTTTGATAAACTTAGATCTTTTTTAATAAAAGATTTAGCTTCTCGCAAAAATTTTAATTTTTATTATTCATCGTCATTTTCTACTTCTTTGCGAATTTGTTCTTTGTATCTATCAAGTTCGTCAAGCACATCGTCTTTATCTTTATATTTTGCAATAGCGCTACGACGCCTTGATTTTAGCTCTTTCGTAACTTTATCAACTACAAAATCTACTGTGATATTAAAATGCTTGTAAAGATCTTCGGCTTTGCCAGAAGCACCAAAAGAAGACATGCCAACAAACACGCCATCGTCGCCGATATAGCGTCGCCATCCTTGTTCGATACCTGCTTCAATTGCAACTTTAAGAATATTTCTGCCGCCTAAAATTTTATTTTTATAAGCTTGATCTTGTTTTTCAAAAATCTCGAAACATGGCATAGAAACTACGCGCACAGCAAACCCATGTTCATGCAGTTTATCTTTTGCGTCCATTGCCATAGTAACTTCTGAACCAGTGGCAAGCAGTATAACATCTGGCTCAATGCCCATTGCGGTATCAGAAATTGCATAACCACCATAGCCACAAAAACCATCTTCACTAACATATTCGCAGCGCAAGAAATCTACATTTTGACGCGTTAACACGATTGCCGCCGGAGTATCGCTATGCAGCAAGGCTTGTTCGTAGCAACCGATGGTTTCTTGCGCATCAGCCGGGCGAAATACGTTAAGGTTTGGAATTGCGCGTAAAGCGGCTAGATGTTCAACTGGTTGGTGCGTAGGACCATCTTCGCCAAGACCAATTGAATCGTGAGTAAAAATATAAATCACGTGTCGTTTCATGAGTGCGGCTAAGCGAATTGCTGGCTTCATGTAATCAGAGAAAACTAAAAAAGTGCCACTATAAGGCAAGAAACCACCATGAAGCGATATGCCATTCATGATAGCTGCCATGCCGTGCTCTCTAACGCCATAATGGATATAATTGCCACTAAAATCTTTTTTAGTAATTGCTTTGCTATGCGAAGTTTTTGTTAAAACCGATTCGGTTAAATCTGCCGAGCCGCCAATTAATTCGGGCAAATCTGCCGAGATAAACTCTAACACATTTTGCGAAGATTTGCGCGTTGCCTGCTTTGACTTTTCTAAAAAAACTTTTTCTTTTAATTGATTTAATTTTTTATGGAAATTTTTTGGCAACTCGCCTTTAGCGATGCGCTTTAGCTCTAAGCGCTTGTCTTCTGATAATTTTTCAAAATTTTCTTCCCATTCTTTAAAAATTTTGCGCGATCTTTTTCCGGCAGCCTTCCATTCATCTTCTAATTCTTCAGGAATTATAAATGGTGCATGCGACCATTTTAAATTTTCACGAACCTTCGCCACTTCAGATACGCCAAGGGGCGAGCCGTGTGCTTTTTCTGAACCAGCTTTAGCAGGAGAGCCAAATCCGATGGTTGTTTTGCAGGCAATCATTACTGGTTTATCCGAGTTTTGTGCCTCGTTTAATGCTTTGCGAATTTCATCAAAGTTGTGTCCATCAGCTTTTAAAACCTTCCAGCCAGAGGCTTCGAAACGCATCGGCATATTTTCTGAACTTGCCAAAGAGACATCTCCATCAATTGAAATTGAATTATCATCCCATAATACAATTAGCTTTTTTAATCCTAAATGACCCGCAAGCGAGATAGCTTCTTGGCTGATACCTTCCATCAAGCAACCATCGCCAACGATGCAATATGTTTTGTGATTTATTAAATTATCACCAAGTCTTGCTGCAAGCATTTGTTCTGCGATTGCCATACCAACTGCGTTTGCTATTCCCTGCCCTAGAGGCCCGGTGGTGGTTTCAATTGCGTCTAATTCACCATATTCTGGATGGCCAGCGGTTTTAGAACCAAGTTGACGAAAATTTTTTAGATCCTCGATTTCAATATCTTTGTGACCTGTTAAATATAATATCGCATAAAGCAGCATTGACCCATGACCCGCAGAAAGCACGAAGCGATCACGATCTAACCATTTTGGCTGCTTGGCATCAAATTTTAAAAATTCAGAAAATAGAACTGTGGCAACGTCAGCCATTCCCATTGGCATGCCTGGGTGGCCTGAGTTAGAGCGTTCAACTGCATCGATCGCAAGGAAGCGAATGCAATTAGCCATTTGTGTCGCCAATTGATTATCAGTTTTTTTCATATTGCTTTTTTTGTGAATTGTAAGAAATTAATTTAGCGCAGAAATTGCGAAATACTTGATTGCAACAACCGCAAAACACAATTAGAATACTACGCAGGTATTTTTTTTAATAAAGCAAAATTCTTCATGATTAAATCACATTTAAGAAAAACAAAAAGCGGCTATCTTCCACTTTTTCGTCTATTACCCAACGTTGTAACGTTAATTGCAATTTGCATTGGCCTTACTGCTATCAGGTGCGCCATGGAAGGAGACTTTATCAAGGCCACAGCTTTTGTAATTATTGCCGCCTTTATGGATGCTGTAGATGGCCGCTTGGCGCGCTTTCTCAACTCTACCAGCGATTTTGGTGCGCAACTAGATTCTCTGGCAGATTTTGCTAATTTTGGCGTTGTTCCTGGGTTTGTGGTTTATATGTGGGTAAATTCTTTTGCCGATATTCGTGGTTTAGATTGGGCGATGGTGCTGCTATTTGCAATGTGCGACGCTATTCGTTTGGCTCGCTTCAATGTTGATTCTAGCAAAGATTCAGTAAATCCGATTCTAGAAAAATATTTCTTTAAAGGTATTCCGGCCCCTTGCGGTGCCTCGATGGCAATGCTACCAATGGTTCTAACTTATGAATTTGGCGAAGGTTTTTATACTAACCCGATGGTTGTAATTATTTATGTTATACTGGTGGCGCTTCTTATGGCTAGCCGCATGCCAACAATTTCAATCAAAAAAATCCCGGTTCATAACGAATATGTTTATTTAACTTTGCTAGTTCTCGGAATTATTGTAATTGGGCTTTTGGTTGAACCGTGGCTTACTCTGGCAATTGTTGGAAGCACTTACGCAGTTTCTATTCCAATCACAATTTTCTACTTTTTAAAATTGAATTCTAACGCTACAAAAAAATAAATTTATGAAGAAAAAAATTCTTATTTTAAATGGCCCTAATTTAAATTTGTTGCATAGACGAAACAAGATGATCTATGGCGATTCTAGCATCGAAAAAATCGAGCGTAATTGCCTAGATTTAGCCAAAGAAATCGATCTAGAAATTTCTTTTAAGCAATCGAATCTTGAAGGTGAAATTGTCACAGAAATTCAACAAGCCATCGATAAATTTGATGGCATTATTATTAACGCCGCAGCTTATACTCATACCTCTATTGCCATTCGCGATGCCTTAGAAATGTTTCCTCATCCTAAAATTGAATTGCACATTTCTAATATCTTTAGACGTGAAGCGTTTCGTCATCACTCGTTTTTATCGTCGGTAGTAGATTCGGTAATTAGCGGGCTTGGCGTTGATGGTTACACCATTGCTTTATTGGCAATTGATGGACTAATTAAAAATGCCGAAGGAAAATAAACTAGTCTACAAAGCAAGATTGTTCGGTGGCCCACACCCCATAACCAACACATCTTTTGCTAGGCCTAACATCGTTTGGTGTAGTGCAATTTGAGGTACTGTAAGATATTTGATCATGATAAGCCGTGCCATAAGAGCCGCTGGCGGCACATGGAATCAAAAACATCGCGTTAAAATCTATCACCATTTGGCTTCTTGTTTTTGCAAATACGATATCATCAAAAATATCGCTATTTGGATTAGAATAAGTAATTACCACCTTGTTTGCATGTCCGGTGATATTGCCAAAATTTGCGGTATGCGCCCCCATGTTAACGCTAGAAACATAGTTTTGTTGCTCGTAAGAATCAGAAGAGGTATCGCTATTTTGCGCGGTAGATTTAGCAGAAAAGGCACCATATTTATTCTGCCCCAAGCTTAGTAGTGCAAAAATATTTCCATCAAGTGTGTTGTTTGTTGCAACCTGTAAAATTCTGATAGTAGAGTTGTTGCTTTCAACGTAAGAACTAAATTTATTGCCTAAAGTTGTTGATGGATAATCGGCATCGGTAAAAGGACTGCTCACGATATAAATCATTTTATTGCCAAAGCCATCTTCTCCCATATCTGTTGGTAAACCTAAGGTTGCGAATGGAACCATGCCATAATAAATTGCGCTTTGAGTATTAGAACTAAGAGTTCCTGCGCCGCCAGCGCAAGATCCTGCGGTACCTACAGCAGAGCCATATCCAGAGCTATCGCGCGCTAAAGTAAGTGGAGCCGGACATGGCAATTTGTAATTAGTAACCATGTAATTTCCAAGGGCTTGATAAATCGCTTTCATGCGATCGTTAGTAACTTTTATTTTTGAATTATTAATAGATACTGTTGAGGCAGAAAGTGTGCCAGCAATTATTATAGAAATTATCACCAAAACAATCGATAATTCTATCAAGCTAAAAGCGCTTTTGCGAATTTTATTCATTTTAAGGGCAAGTTTGTTTAATAACCCAGTTTCCAAAGTTAGAGCATTTTGCACTCGGAATTATACTGGCGTTTGGTGCTGCACAAGTTGTGGCGCGATAAGATGTCTTACCATAAAATGCATCGGCGTAACCAGTAAAAGATGGGCAAAGCGTTAAAAACATCGCATCAAAATCAGAGATCATGGCGCTGCGAGTTTTAGCCATTACGATATCGTCAAATACTCGACTGTTATATTCAGAAGTAGCAAAAGTTACAGAGTTTGGGTTATCAGCAACTATGCCATAATTAGCAGTATGTCCAGAAATATTCGACAATATATTTTGCGCCTCATAAGTGCTAGCGCCAGCAGAAGAGTTTTGTGTTGTTGATCCAGAATTAAAGGCACCATATTTATTTGGGCCAAAACTAATTAAAACAAAAGCATTGCCGGTAGTTATTGTGCCACCAGGCATTGCAATTGTTGATGGACTAGCAATTGCATTTTCTACAGCATGACTAAAGCCGTTAACGTTAACTGATGTAGGATATTCTGCAGAGGTAAAGTTTTTGTATACGATATAAGCAAATTTACTGCCAAAACCATCTTCAGCAAATTCATCTGGAAGGCCGATTGCGTTGACCGGAACCATTCCATAAGCCACATTAGTAGTTGCGCTTAAAGTTGCTGAATCAAAAACACCAACATCGTCAACGCAAGAGCCGGTGGCGGGAGATTCTATACCATAATCAGCATTATTTTTAGTAGCAAAAACCGACGCCGGGCACGGCAAGCGATAACTTTGCAACATAAATACACCAAGAGCTTTGTAGATTTGATCCATTCGATTTTTGGTGAGTTGTATTTTTGCATTAGTCACCATCACCGTAGAAACCGTCAACATGCCAGAAACAATGATAGAAATAATCAACAACACAATCGAGATTTCGATCAAGCTAAAAGCGGTTTTTTTCTTGCGCATTTTCTCTATCATTTATTTTTTACATAAAGAAATTGACATATAAACTTTGCTTTGCATAATTACTCGCCTATTTAGTTAACACATCCAGGGGACATAGCTCAGTTGGTAGAGCACCTGCTTTGCAAGCAGGGGGTCAGGAGTTCGAACCTCCTTGTCTCCACCATTTCTTTTATCCTAATTTCTTTTTTAAATTCTCAAGCATGTCTTTTGTCATCTTTGACAAATCATATTCTGGCTTCCAATTCCACTGTTTGCGAGCATCAGAGTCATCGATTGATTTTGGCCACGAATTTGCAATTGCCTGACGAAAATCTGGCTTATATTCTATTGTGAATTCTGGAATATGTTTTTTGATTTCGGCAGCAATTTCGGCGCAAGAAAAACTTATGGCAGCAAAGTTAAAATTTGAGTGATTTTTAAGTTTAGCAAAATCGGCCTCGCCTAAATCTATGGTGCCGCGAATAGCATCTGGCATGTACATCATTGGTAGCACTGTATCAGCTTCTAAAAAGCAGGTGTATTTTTTGTGCTTTATAGCCTCGTAGAAAATTTCTACCGCATAGTCTGTGGTGCCGCCGCCTGGTAAGGTTTTATAGCTAATTAAGCCAGGATAGCGCAAGCCACGAATATCCATTTTATATTTAGCAACGTAATAGTCGCAGATTAGCTCTCCTGCTGCTTTAGAGACGCCGTACATTGTTTTTGGCAAAATTATTGTTTGCTGCGGAGTGTTGTCGCGCGGGGTTTCGGGGCCAAAAACTGCAATTGAGCTTGGGCAAACAATTTGGGCTACACCTAGTTCTCGCGCAACTTCAAGCACGTTATATAATCCGATAATATTTACATCAAAACATAATTGTGGATTTTTTTCGCCAGCAGCAGAAAGAATTGCTGCAAGATGATGAATTATAGTAATGTCGTGCTTTTTTACAACTTGCGCCAAACCTTGCTTATCTAAGACATCTAGCTTTTCGTAAGGAAGAAATTCTGGTGCAACTAAAGCTTCTTCGCGCACGTCGGAGGCGATAACATTTTGCGCGCCGTATTTTTTTCTTAGTGCCGCAACTAGCTCTGAACCAATTTGCCCTAGGGCTCCTGTAACTAATATTTTTTTCATTTTATTTCGTTTAGTTTTAGTAAATTTTTATGCAAAAACTTTTGCAAAAATTTTATCAATATTTTTTGTATGGTAAGAATTATCAAATAATTCTTCTAATTTTTTATCGCTTATTTTTCCTTTAACTTCTGTATCGCTTTTTAATAAAGTAAGGAAATCGGCGCCTTCTTGCCATACTTTCATCGCGTTATTTTGCACGATTTTATAAGCATCTTCGCGACTGATTTTTGCATCTTCAATTAGCGATAAAAGCACTCTTTGCGAAAAAACTAAGCCTCCAAGTTTATCGAGATTTTTTTGCATATTTTGCGGATAAATCGCCAGATTTTCTATCATGCCAGTTAAGCGAACTAGTGCAAAATCTAGTGTGACTGTAGCATCGGGCCCGATCATTCTTTCAACTGAAGAGTGCGAAATATCGCGCTCATGCCAAAGTGCAACATTTTCTAGTGCCGGCACAACAGCGCTGCGCACAATACGCGCAAGGCCGCAAAGGTTTTCGCTTAAAATAGGATTGCGTTTATGAGGCATTGCCGAAGAGCCTTTTTGCCCGGCAGAAAAAAATTCTTCCGCTTCTAAAACTTCGGTGCGCTGCAGGTGGCGCACTTCGGTGGCAAGATTTTCGATTGAAGAAGCAATAACCCCAAGCGTTGCAAAAAACATCGCATGACGATCGCGCGGAATAACCTGTGACGAAACATCTTCTTCAGCAAGACCTAATTTATCTGCAACATATTGCTGCACAAAAGGATCGACATTGGCAAAAGTGCCCACCGCGCCAGAAATAGCGCAGATTGCGATTTCTTCGCGCGCTTGCTTTAATCGTTGCAAGTTGCGCTTAAATTCGGTGTAAAACCGCGCCAGCTTTAAGCCAAACGTAACTGGCTCGGCATGAATACCATGAGAACGACCAACGCAAATTGTGTTTTTATGCTCAAGAGCGCGCTTTTTTATTGCTGCGAGCAATTTCTCTAAATCTTGAATAAGTAAATCTGCGGCTTGAGTTAATTGCTTCGAAAGGCAGGTATCTACTACGTCAGAGCTTGTCATTCCTAGGTGCACGAAGCGAGAATTTTCTCCGATATGCTCGGCCAAATAGGTGAGAAAGGCGATTACATCATGCTTGGTGACTTTTTCAATTTCAAGAATGCGTTCAATATCAAAATTATTTTCAAGCTTTTTAGTATTGGCCCAAATTTGTGCGGCAGTGCCTGCGGGCACTATTTGCAGCTTTTCAAAGGCCTCTACGGCAAAAGCTTCAATTTCAAGCCAAATTTGGTAACGGTTTTGATCGGTCCAAATTTTTGCCATTTCTTGGCGGGTATAACGAGGAATCATGTTAGTAAAATTAAGTTTTTATTTAGTAAAAAGATTAGCAGCAGCAAAGCAATATTCAACAGCACTTATATCGAATAATTCATTTCTGTTTCTAGCAATACTTTGCCGTGATCTAGATTTTCTCCTCTAAAAGATAAGCCTGTAGATGAAGGCTTGCCGCTTATTTTGCTCAAATATTCTTCTACCAAATTTTGGTTTTCAGCGTGCCTTGCCAAATCTTTACCTTCTTGCAATAAATCTTCTCTCATTGCAGCAAGTTGATATTCGCTAAATTTTAAATCTGTGCGAGCCAAAATAGCTTCTTGTATTTTGGCGGTTTTTTGCGCATTTGCTTGATAACATTTTAATAATGTTTGTGTATAAGAACTGTGAAAATCAATGTGCGAGCGTCTATAGCTCTTTGTACCGATTCATAAATATCTCTTTCTTTAGCACAAGAAGAGCCGCGACAATCACTAGTTAATTTAGAGGCAAACCATTTATCTATCTTTACTTCGCGATATCTTTCTTTGCCTTCGGTTAAATCAAATGCTACAGACATAGCGCTAGAGCCTTTTGGCCTTAATAAATCTTGATACGAGGTAACGCATTGCCAAAGCGCATTTTCGCCGCTTTCAATTCCCATCGCATGCACCAGGCGATTTTCTGCGGGGTAATATACAATTGCCGAAGGGCTTTTCGATTCCCAAATATCGGCAGATTCTATATTGATATTGTCATAATCAGCGAGAACGGATAAAACTTTTTTGATATTTTCTTCCGATTTGTAATCGTTGAGAAATCCTGTAGAGCGAGCACCAACAAGCCTTGCTTCTAATTTTAAAGTTGAAAATCTTGATAAAAAGCTATCTACAGCGCCGCGAAATTCTTCCGCAGTATTGTTAATGCTTAAATGAGCCATCATTGTTTGATTGGTTCTTGGCTCGCGCAAAATTATAACTATGCATTCGCTTATGTTATCGGTGCCAATTGGTTTTGCATCAGAGAAGCCGACTTGCCTTTCTTCAACCATTGCCACATCTTCATCTGCTTGGCTATAATCGCCCTCGCCTCGCTTAGATAATTGCGCCACAAGAATATTTTGCCATCCTCGAAAAAACTCATCTCGCGCCGAAATTTTACCAGGCTCTGCTGTTAAAAAAAATGGATTCTGATTTAACATAGATACCAGCATTGACGTCACTTCTCTTGCTGCCGCATATTTAACCGCTTTTATATAATTTTGAATTGCTAAACTATAATCAAAAACTACTTTTGATTCTTGATTAAGCTCTATGTTGATCTGCGCTAATCTTCGGTAAAATTCGGCAAGAATTTTATAATTTTGTTGCTGCAAAGATAGTGAATCTATAGCTCGACGAGTTAGAGCCGCTTCTGCAACCAAATCTTTTCCGGCTTTTTCTATTTCTTGTTTTATCAGAACAATATTTTCTGGAAGTTGTTTTAGCGAATCTAGGTGAGTTGTTAAAAAATCTGGAAACGATGTCAAGAATGCTGCGCAAACTTCTTTATGCAGAGAGGCCAGGTCTTTTGATAATGGCTTTTTATCCTTTATTAGCATTTATTGGGAAGGCATAGATAATTCTTCGCTTTTGGCACTCAAAGGTTTAGCTTGGGCCGCTTTCGTAAATTTATTAGTATGACACCTAATCGAATCTGAATTATCTTCTTGATTAAGAGTAAGCTTAATGGGAGGTACCGCAACAACAAACCCCCTTCTTATCAAATCAAGAATAAATCTTTTTGATATATCTGGATGCGGAAGCACAACAACTCTGTCAATTTCTATAAAATTTGTAACCATTTTTTCTCGATCACTTTCTGCGGTTCTAATTACATTTTCTTGACCAAAAATATCAACTAATTGAGCTAAAGATTCTTCCGTTATAGCATTATGGCTTCGACCATGCTCATCATTTTTACCTTCTGGAATAACTAAAAAACCATCAACAACATTTAAACAAACATCAAGATGATACATTTGTCTAAATTCATATAAAGACGAGCTTAGATTGCTTTCAACTATAATGGTTTTGTAACCCAAGCTCTTGCCCCATTCTGTAATTCTTTCGCAATGAGCTATGTAATTTTTTTCAACAGTTACCTCGAGGTCTTCGCTAAGAAAAAAAGACCCCTTATAGTGCATTTCTTTTTGGTTATAATCATGGTTTGATATCATAAGAAGCATGATCTTTTCGCCTCTTCTATTAGAGCAAGCAATCATGTTTCCCCCTTCAATTTTAAAGGGAATTTTTTTTACTTCGCCTAAATTTGCTGCATGCATGTCTTGCAAGCAAGCCTTATAAGAGTTATCGTCTTCGGGATAAAAATCCATTACCAGCTCATCGGGCTGATAGAGGTTATCGTCAATTACCAACACATCGTCACGAAGCCAGCCAGCATAGCTAGAATCTGCGGAATATTTTGCCGGTAATGTATCAAAAATTCCTTTGTTGGTTCCGTATAATTGTGTAAAAATTTCTTTTACCAAAATATCCATCACATGAGCGTGAACAATTTTTTTAACAGCGTAATCTGGGTTTGTGTCTATTAAAAATGATCTGTAAGGCGAGTAAGAATAATACATCTCGGCAATTTCTGCTGGATCTTTTGCCTTCCATCCTTCGGGCTTATGAATTTTTATATCAGACATTAGAGCGTCAGGCTTTCTCGGCATTTTTCTAAGAAAGTCATTTAGCTCTACCTCTAAACCTCTCACCGTTTCTTTATATTCAGAAGCTGGAAGTTGTGCATTGTAAATATCTTCAATTGCGGGGCTTTGCTCAATTCTAAATATTTGTCTACTCCAATCAAATTGTACATTTGAGTTAAGTAAAATAAATAGATGATCTTTTGTTAAAGAATCATCTTCCAATTTTGTTAAAGAATCATCTTCCAAATCTGAATCCGATTCATCTGATGCTTCGAACAAATGATCAATCTGTAATTTTGCGCTAGCTGGAGAAGGTGGTCGCAAATTTTGTTCTTCTTTTACGCCTGTAGTTTTTGACATTTTTTAAGCTATTCAATCATATCAATATATTCAGAAATAACATCAAGCCCTGCCTGCCAAAATTGCGGTTTGCGAGCATCTAAGCCAAATGGCGCCAACATTTCTTGATGATGTTTTGTGCCACCACTTTTTAACATTTCTAAATATTTTTCTTCGAAATTTTTTATCTTGCCTTGTTTATAAACACCATAGAGCGAATTAACCAAGCAATCGCCAAAAGCATAAGCATAAACATAAAATGGCGAATGAATAAAATGCGGAATATACGACCAGAAAAACTTATATTCATCTTCATATTTAAAGATTGGCCCAAGGCTTTCTTTTTGTACTTCCATCCAAAATTCACAGATTTTTTCTAATGGAATTTCGCCATTTTTACGCGCATCATGCACTTTTTTCTCAAATTCTAAAAAGGCAATTTGCCTTACAGCGGTGTTGATCATATCTTCAACCTTAGCGGCAATAATTAGCTTTTTCTTCTTAGCATCTTTTTCGTTTTTTAAGATTTTTTGAAAGGCAAGTTGCTCGCCAAAAACCGAAGCGGTTTCGGCTAAAGTTAGTGGAGTTGAACTCATTAAATAACCCTGCTCTTCTGCCAAACATTGATGAACACCGTGCCCTAATTCATGCGCCAGCGTCATGACGTCGCGCACTTTTCCTTGGTAATTCATTAAAATATACGGATGCACCGATGGCACGCACGGATGCGAAAAAGCCCCGGAGTCTTTGCCGCTCTTAACTTTAGCATCGATCCAGTTTTTTTCAAAAAACACTTTGCCAATTTTTTCAAGCTGCGGAGAGAATTCTTTATAAGCCTCTAAAACCAGTGCTTGAGCATCTTCCCAGGCTATTGGTTTATTTTCGGCTAAAGTTAATGGCGCATTTCTATCCCAATAATTAAGCGATTTTTTACCCAAAATTTTTGCTTTAATTTTATAATAGCGATGCGAAATTTGTTTGTAATTTTCGCGAACTTTTTTTACCAGAGTCTCAACAATTTCATCTTCAACAAAATTGCTAAGATTGCGCGACTGCATTGGCTTGATAAAGCCTCGCCATTCGTCATCAATTGCTTTATCTTTTGCTAAAATATTGGTAATAAAGGCAAATGTTTTACTGTTATCTTCCAGAGTTTTTCCAATTGCTTTGGCGGCATCTTTGCGAATATTTTCGTTATTGCTGCTCATCAAATCAAAAATCTGCTGCGAATTTAAAACTTGTTTGCGATAGCTAAACTTAAGGTTATTCACCGTCTCATCAAACAGGCGCACAAAAGCGGCGCGTGAAGAAATATTTTTTTCTAATGAAAATTTTTCTAATTCATGGCTAAGCTGATGCTTTCTAAAGGCACGAATATCGCGGATAAAAGGCTGATATTTTTTTAACGCCGCAGATTGTTTTAAAAGTGTGGTTATTTTTTTATCTTCTATCAGATTTATTTCTAGCGTAAAAAAAACTAATTCTTTTTCAAATTTACTTAGTTTTTCTGAAATATTTTGATAAAAGGAAATATTATTTTGATCAGATAAATCGGAGGCATAAATTAAATAAGAATAACTAGAAAGCTTGCCAATTATTTCTGAAACTTGTTCATATTCAACAATTGCCAAAGCTAGCTGCGCGGCAGATAATTTACCTACTTTTTGTAAATATTTTTTTACAAATTTTTGAGAAGAATCAGAAATTATTTTTAAATCTACGGTAATTTTTTTATCTTTAGTTGAAGAATAAAAATCACGCAAATCCCATGAAGGAAGCTGTTTGGTCATTTTTTGGATTTAATAAATTATTTAGCGGCAAGGCCCAGAGGCGCCAACCACTAACTAGCAATCATGCAATTTTGCAATATAACCAAAACGATGGTAATTATTGCTAACCGATTGCTCTTGCAAATAATGCAACAACTCTACTCTGCCTTGATAAATAACGTCTTCACCAATTACGGCAATACCGGTTTTTGCAGCTGCCTTCTTGAGAATATCTAGTGCATTTTTACCAACAACCCTAACTCTTTTAAATTGCTCAATTTTAGCAGCGAATTCTTCATTATTTTGCACAACAACTTTTACATTCCATAAAATTGCCGGAGAAATTTTTTCAATTTCTGCGATTATGTTTTTGTTATCAACGCTTAAGGTTATCTCGTGCACACAAAGTTTTGCCGCTAAAATTGTAACAATAACATCTTTGATTCCACAAGAATGATGAGTTCTAATCGCAATATTTGGCAGCTTTAAAAAGCGCGTAATATTTGACTGGCCAGGAATTTTTTGATAATCAATTTCTTGTGAAAAATACTGATTATAAATATTCGCATAATTTTTAAAGACTAGCAAAATATTATGCGCATCATTTTTTACCAAATCTTCGGCAACATTTTTTAGATTATATCCTGGCATTTCAACGTGCTGCGAAGCTCTAAAATTAGAGATTTGCGAAGCATTGTCAAAGTCATAAAATTGATAGATATAATTTAATCCGCCAGCTTTTATTCCGGTTCCAAATGCAGATTTATTCATTCCTCCAAAAGGCTGACGCTCAACAATGGCGCCAGTTGAAGAGCGGTTGATATAGAGATTTCCTGCTTCAATTTTATTTTTCCACAATAGTTGCTCATCATCGTTCAAACTTTCTAGAGCAGAAGTTAAGCCATATCCCGTGCTGTTTACCAGCTCGATACCTTGCTCTAAATCTTCAATTTTCATGATAGTTAAAACCGGGCCAAAAAATTCTGTCATGTGGCTTTTATCGCCCATTTTGGTGCCAATTTTTAAACCAGGGCTCCAAAAGGTTTGATTTGCATTTAAGCATTGTGGCTTAAGCAGCCATGCTTCATGCGGTTCGGTTTGAGTAAGGCCATATTCTAAATCGGCTAATGGCTTTCTAATTAATGGATTTACTTTGGTTTTAAAGTTCCAGGCGCCATCAACAGTTAAGCTTTTTGCTGCATCAACTAATGTATGAAGGAATTTTTTATCTTCATAGATTTCTTTTTCCAAAGCCAAGATTGAAGTGGCCGAGCATTTTTGTCCAGAGTTTGAAAATGCTGAATGCAATACGTTTTTAATCGCCTGATCTTTATCGGCAAATTTAGTAACGATAGTAACGTTTTTGCCGCCAGTTTCTGCAATCATTTTTAACATTGGATTGCTGCCGATAATTGAAAGTGCAGTATTGGTGCCACCAGTGAAGACAATCATATCAAGCAATTTACTTTTAGTCATCTCCATTGCCACGGCAGAATTAAAGCTTGGAATAAATTGCAATACATCACGAGGAACGCCAGCATCCCAAAAACATTTTGCCAATTCATATCCAACTAATGTTGCAAAATTTGAAGGCTTAAAAATAACGTTGCTACCAGCAATTAAGCCAGCAAATACGCCGCCAGCAGGAATTGCCAAAGGAAAATTCCACGGGCTTAAAACTAAAACAGATCTTTTTGGTGTAAAATTTACATCAAAAAGATCGCGCTTCATTTTTAAAAAACTGTAAGCGTAATAATTACCAAAATCGATAGCTTCAGTAATTTCTGCATCGCTTTCGGCGAATGGTTTGCCAGTTTCTAAAGCAATTGCACCCATTAAATCGCCACGTCTTTTGCGAAAATTATCAACAACTTTAGCGATGATTTCTAAGCGCTTGCTATCATCTAAATTTCTCCAAGAGTTATTTTCTGCTGCGCAAGTTAAAGCCTTTTGAGCCTCTAATACTGTGGCTCCATGATAGAATCCAACAACTTTTCCATCGGTGCTATGATCTTTAATTTTATAATTTTCGTCAGTTGGAAAAATTTCTTCGCCAGCTACAACTGCGGCAACTTTTAAACCAGAAATATTCTGCCACTTGGCTTTAATTTCTTGTGCAAATTTATAATTATTTAGAATAGCAAAATCGGTATCAGCCTCAGAGCGGTAAGCCTCTCCAAATGTCGCAGGATTCGTTGAAATATTTTCTTGCAAGCGATTTTGTACGCGATTTATTGCAAAATTATTTTTCTTTTTTAGATATAAAGATTCTTCAAATTTTTCTTCCAGCATTTTTAAATTAGCTGAATTTTGTGCCAAAGCATTAACATAGCGCAAATAATTATCACGCGACGTATTTTCATCCAACCTACGCACTAAATAGCCGATAGAGCTGATAAAATCTTCTTTGCTGCTAAATGGCAAATAAAGCAATACGTTTAAATGTAATTCTTTGACAAACATTTTCGCTACATATTCAGACATGCCACTAAGCATTTCAAAAGTAACTAAATCTAGCGTGCCATTTTCTTGGGCGCATAAATAAACATAAGCTATATCAAATAAGTTATGCGAAGCCACGCCAATTCTTACGGCGTTGATGTTTTCTTTTTGTGTTGCGTATTCTAGCATTAATTTATAGTTAGCATCGGTCATCGCTTTGCTAGAAAAAGGCGCTAATGGCCAGTGTCTTTCGCGGGTTTCAAATAATTCCATATCCATATTAGCACCCTTCACCACTCTTACTCTTGCCGGGGCTCCGCCATTTTGTACTTTTTTCTTGGCCCAATCAGTAATTTTTTGTAAATAAATGAATGAATCAGGAAGGTAGGCCTGTAGCGCGATTCCAGCTGTTAAGTCTTTGAACTCATCTTTGCTAAGCGCGCGGATGAAGGTTTCAACCGTAATAGCTAAATCGCGATATTCTTCCATATCAAAATTAACCATCTTGTTAGATTTGCGGCCAGTTTTAGGGCAAACATATTGGTTTTCTTTTGCGGCGCGATAAATAACGCTGATTTTTTCTACCAACTCTTCAACTGTTTGTTCAAAACCAATTGAGCTAATTTGTGAATAAATTGTAGAAATTTTGATCGAAATACAATTGATTGCCGGATTTTGTAAATCTTTAATATATTGATTAGTTCTATTTTGAGCATCTTCTTCGCCAAGCAAAAGCTCACCAACGCGGTTAAGGTTTGTGTTTAAGCCGTGTTGCAAGTTTTTTGCAATACGCTTTTCAAGAGTTTTATCGCAGCCAAATAGCACGTATTTTGAAGTAGTAAGATAAATAAACTGCTTCAATAAAGGAATAGAAATTGGATGAGCCAAGCCACGAGTAAGATTGTATAAATCTACCAATCTTTTTTCAAAAAAACTTAAGAATTTTAAATCAGGTATTTTTCCAATAATAGTTGCAATATCGCCAGTTTTTTTAGGGCGAAAAGCCTTGTCCATCATGGCTATAACAAAAGATTTATCATCGGCATTTTGAAAAAATTTATCCATTTTTTTGGCATAAATTTTATCCGAAACAGATTGATATTTTTGCGAACTCTCAAGCCATTTTTTTGCTAATTTTTTTGCTTCTTCGTTTAAGTTTTTCATGCTGCGTTAAAAAGTTTTTAGTAAAATATTTGTCTATGAATTTTTTGCAGTTTGCTACAAAAAAATAATTAATAATTTATCGATTATTCATCTCTCTTAATTTTTTAAAATCGGCCGCAACCTTTGAAGGTACGTGTTTTTGTGTCATTAAGCTTACAATATAAATTAAGAAAGACGAAAGTGCAAATGCTGGCAAAATTTCGTAAGAAATAAAATTCATTTTGCTAAATACAATTGCGCCAACTGTTCCAGAAATTACGCCAACAATTGCCGCTGGCTTCGTAACTTTTTCCCAAAATAACGAGAATAAAATAATTGGGCCAATAGAAGCTCCAAGCCCCGCCCAAGCTCGCGCTACTAAGCCAAGAACGCTAGAGGTTTCGTCTGTAGCAATTAACATTGCAACTAAAGCCACAACAACAACCCATATGCGCGTAATAAAAAGCATTTCGCGATTTGCGGCATTTTTTCTGATGAAGCGGCGGTAGAAATCTTCGCTAAGCGAGCTGCAGCAAATAATAATTTGCGCATTAAGGGTACTCATGGTTGCGGCCAGTATTGCCGAAATTAAAATTCCTATAATAATTGGATGAAAAAGCGAGTGTGCCATCGCGATAAATACTGTTTCCGGTTCTTTTAAAGGATTTTCAGAAAAGTACACATAGCCCAAAAATCCAACAACACTGGCGCCAATCATCGATAAAGTCATCCAAGAAATGCAAACTTTTCTAGCTAAATCTATGCGATGAGCGTCTTTGATAGCCATGTATTTAGAGATGATGTGTGGCTGACCAAAATATCCCAAGCCCCAGGCAAAAAATCCTAACATGCCAATAAAATTTAAATCGTGAAAAGGATCGACGTGACTAGGAGCGAGTTCAATTGTTTTCATAACAAATTCTGAGGCAGAAAAGTCTGACTGATAAATTACAAAAATTGGCGTAAATAAAAGCACTAGCAGCATTAATAAGCCTTGAAATAAATCAGCCCAGCTTACAGCTAAAAAGCCGCCCAATAAGGCGTAAGATACGATGCCGATACATGAAATTACTAGCGCCGTAAAATAAGGCATGTCAAAAACTGTTGCAAATAATTTGGCACTACCAACAAATCCTGAAGCGATATAAATTGTAAAGAAAAAGATAATTGTGATAGAGGTGATAATATTGAGGATCTTGCTTTTATCTTCGAAGCGATTTTCTAAAAATGATGAGATGGTAAGAGAGTCGCCAGATATTTCAGTGTAGCGGCGCAATCTTTTTGCAACAAATTTCCAACTACAATAAGAGCCAACAATTAAGCCCATCACCATCCATATTTGGTTTACTCCATACAAATAAAATGCGCCTGGTAGACCCATTAAAAGCCAGCTACTCATATCGGATGCTCCTACATTCATCGCACCTACAACCGGGCCTAATTTACGACTTCCCAAGATGTAATCAGAGAAAGTTTTTGTATTACGAAATCCTCGCCAACCAAGATACATAAGGCATGCAAAGTATATCGAAATTGTTGTGACGATAAATATATTGCCGCCGGCATTTTGCAGATATTCCATGAATGAGGGGTTTTGAAGATTAGTAAAAAAGTCACTTTATTATAACTTATAATATTTGCAACAACTCTGAATTTATATTTATTGCAATTATAATTCTTGTTATAAATTCTTGATATCACGCTTCTTTTTAAGCTGTAAAAACAAGAATAAAAAAAATCCCCCCAGCAAAACTGAGAGGATTTTAGTAAAAAATATTTTAAAGAAAAAATGGTGGGTCTGGGAGGACTTGAACCTCCGACCTCGCACTTATCAGGCGCGCACTCTAACCAACTGAGCTACAGACCCATTTTTTATTTACTCAAACTTAACATCCATTTTAGTAACTTTTTTGTTTAGTTTTTCTAAAACTTCAGCAGATATATCAAGGCTTTCAGCCGAGAATACAACTTGCGAAGACGGAAGAATTAAATTCAATTCTTTATCTTTAGCGATTTCGGTAATGATTTCTTTCATTTTATCATTAACTTTGTTCATCGCTTCAGTAGAAGCTTTTTTCAAGCTGTTTTGTCTTTTTTCAACAAGATCTTTTAAAGAATCTATTTTTTTCTCAAAGGCTTTTTGCTCTTTTTCAAAAGCTTCTTTTGAAAGAATAGTTTTTTTAGCTTCAAGTTTTTTTTGATCCGATTCTAGATCAGATTGTTTTTTAGTGATTTCTTTTTGAAAGTCATCTTGTTTTTTACTTACTTTTCCCTGGATATCATGAACTGCTTTCGATTCTTTGGCGATTTTTTCAATATCAAGAACGGCAAATCCGGCGGCGAAAGAGCTCGATACGCTAAGTGCAAATAATGTTGCAACTGTTAGTGATAAAATTTTAATCGTATTTTTCATATACTTTTTTGTAGTAGTTATAAATTTGGTGATTTGATATAAGTTCTATAAAAATAGAAGGGCGCATAATTTAACCGGCATTTTTTATTTTACAACTTGAAATTTGATCAAATAGTTGTATAACATTTTTATATTGCTTGAAATCAAGCTGAAATTATCTAATTTTTGTTTTTTATTGCAGTTAATACATTATTAGATGCTGCTCAACTAACACAATAAAATCAATGAAAAATAAAAATTCTACAAAAGTTTTTCGTCCTTCGCAAAAGCAGGCTGAAGAAGCTGTTAAAACTTTAATCGCCTGGGCTGGCGACAATCCTGAACGCGAAGGATTGCTTGATACGCCAAAACGCGTGGTTGAGGCCTATAGCGAGTTTTTCGCTGGCTACAATGAAGACCCAAAACAGGTTTTAAGCAAAACATTCGAAGAGGTCGAAGAGTATGACGACATCGTACTACTAAAAAATATGCGCCTAGAATCTCATTGCGAACATCATATGGTGCCTTTTATTGGAAGGGCTCATATTGCTTATATTCCTAATAAAAAAGTGGTTGGAATTAGCAAAATCGCGCGCCTATTAGATATTTTTTCTAAGCGCTTGCAAACACAAGAAACCATGACTTCGCAAATTGCCGATGTTATTAACGAGGTTCTTAAGCCAAGAGGCGTGGCTGTTTTAATTGATGCCGAGCACCAATGCATGACAACTCGCGGCATACATAAAGCTGGCACCACTACAATTACTAAAAAAATGACAGGGCTTTTTAAAAGCGATATCGAAATGGAAAAACGCTTTTTAACCATGATTTCACTCAACTCGTAAATTATTATAATGCAATTTTTGCAACAAAATAAGCCTATAATTCTTGCTTCTACTTCCGCTGTTAGAAAAAAGATTCTTGAGGACGCGATGCTTGATTTTAAAGCAATTTCACCGCTTTTCGATGAAGAAGCTGGTAAAATAGAAAATAGTCATCTAAGTATTTCTGAGTTAGCGATATTTTTAGCTAAAGGAAAAGCTCTATCAATTTCTCAACTACATAAAAATACTATCGTGATTGGCTCTGATCAAATATGCGAACTTGATGGCAGGTCAATTAATAAGTCGAACAATGCTGACGAAGCAATCGAGCAATTAACAAACTTTAGCGATAAAATTCATTATCAAAATAACGCTACAGTTATTGCAAAAAACGGTAAAATTATTTTTAAAAAAATTTCGCGCGTTAAATTAAAGATGCGCAAAATTTCTATCGACGACATAACCACTTATGTTAATGCAGATAAACCGTGGGGATGCGCCGGAAGCTATAAATACGAGTCACTCGGAAAGCATTTATTTGAAAAAATATCTGGCGATTACCACTCTATTTTAGGCTTAAATTTGCAACCTCTATTATGCTTTTTGCATCGCAATAAATATATTAATATAAAATAAATTTATGGAACTTTTTGTTGGTTACGATCTTATTTTTAGCCTTGCCACCCTTACCTTCTTAGAAATTATTCTTGGTATCGATAACCTAATCTTCATTTCGCTCGTTACCTACAAATTGCCAAAAAAATCACGCAATAAAGCGCGAGTTTTTGGATTGTCTTTAGCATTGATAATCAGGATTCTGATGTTATTGACTTTGTCTTGGATCATGACCCTTACCGAGCCATTATTTCATTTGATGGGCGAAGGTTTTTCTTTCAAGAATTTTCTCTTGATTTCGGGAGGATTATTTCTAATTGTAAAAAGTTCTTACGAAATCGTGCAGGATGTTTTTATTCACAACAATCATCACGATAACAAAGCGACGAAGGGTCGTGGCGAAGACAACAAAAATATTCTTGCGGCAATTTTGCAGATTACATTAATTGATTTTATTTTCTCTTTCGATTCAGTAATTACGGCCGTTGCAATGACTAACAACATTCCAATTATGGTTGCCGCAATTGTGATTGCCATGATTATCATGATTTTCTCTTCAGAGAAAATCAGTTCGTTTTTAGCGCATTATCCTTCGCTAAAAATAGTCGCCCTTGCCTTCATTTTTATGGTTGGAGCAATATTGCTTGCTGATGGATTCAATTGGCATATTTCTAAAACTTATCTTTATTTTTCTTTATTTTTTACATTAGTTATCGAAGTTTTAAATATTCTTGCGCGCAAAAATCATAAGACTTAAGGCAGAAATTTGCTGCTAATAACTAACCTAGACTTTTATAAAAAGAGCTGTAATTTTTTTTCAACCAATAACAACATTATATAATATGAAATTAATATCTAAATTATTGATTGCTGCTGCAGCCCTACACACCCTTGCATCTTGCGAGGTATTAAGCCAATTTTCTTCACAAAAAAATAAAGAAATTGCTCCGGTAGATTATTTAGAAAGAGCGCCAAAAATTGATATAAAAAATTTCTTCAGTGGAGATTTGGAAGGTTTTGCAATTGTTCAAGATGAGCAAGGAAAAATCGATAATAGCTATACTGCAAAAGTTACCGGAAAGTGGGAAGAAAACCGCGGAACAGTGCAGTATAATTATATTTTTAATGGCGGCAAAAAAGATAGTCGCACTTGGCTAATTACTATAAACGATCCAGCTAGCTACACTGCTATTGGGCACGACTTTATCGAAACTGCGTCTGGCCGCAATCAGGGCAACGCTTCTGTGGTTAATTATAGCTTAAGCACTATCCTTAAAGAAAAAAAACAGCGCGTTGATTTTGAAGATCAATTTTATTTGGCTGACGAAAAATCTGCAATCATCATTTCTACGATGAAGCAAGGTAATACAATTGTTGGTAAAGCGATAATTTCTTTGAAAAAAACTAATTAGCTCATGCATAAACATATTTTTGCTTCCTACGCTTTTAGCGACGATGGAACTGCTCACCAACTTCACAGTGAAGAAGTGGTTGGTGAGTTGCAAAATGATGGTTTGGCATGGGTTCATCTAGACGGTAACAGCAACCATTCAAAAAAATGGCTAGAGCGCGAAGTTTCTTATCTTGATCACTTAATTATCGACGCTCTTTTTGCCGAAGAAACCCGCCCGCGTATTATCGAATTTGAAAGCGGCATATTGATAATTTTGCGCGGCGTTAATCTTGATTCTAAATCAGAAGAAGAAGACCTAGCTTCAATTCGCTTGTGGATTGATTCATCTCGCATTATTTCAATTCAAAAGCAAAACTTTAGCGCTATTTTTAATGTAGCAAAAAAAATTGATCACGGCAAAAAAATTAAAAATTCTCCCGAGTTTTTATATAATTTAATTTATGAAAATTTATTATTGATATCGCCGCTAATCAATGGCCTCAATGATAGAATTGATGAGATAGAAGACAAAATGGCTCTAGCTAGCTCTGATAATTCTCTGCGCGAATCCGTTGCCTCAATAAGGAAAAAGGTAGCTATTTTTAAGCGCTATATTTTGCCACAAAAAGATGTTTTATCGCATTTAAAATCTCATGATAGCGATTGGATAGACGATTGGGCCAGGAGGCATTTTCAAGAAAATCACGAACAAATAACTCACATTATTGAAGAATTGGACGAGGCGCGCGATCGTTCGCAAATTGTTCACGAAGAAATTTCTAATGCAATTGCAGATAGGCTTAATAAGAGCATGTTTAAAATTTCGTTAATTGCTTCTATCTTTATGCCGCTTAGCTTTGTGGCGGGACTATTTGGAATGAACGTTGGCGGAATTCCTGGCAATACAAACCCTAACGGATTTTATATTGCCATTCTTTGCATGATTTTATTGTTAATTCCTCCAATTTTTATGATAAAAGGAAAAAGGTGGCTTTGATTTATTTTGCCATTAGCTCAATATGGGCGCGACTCGATGGTTTCATTCCTTTTTCAGCAAATACATATTTTTCTAAAAAATAACCGCTAAGTTTTAATCCTTCGCACAACTGATAATCTTCGATACCATCTGCCTCATTTTGGTTTTCGGCAAGCAAGAATTGCGGCAATTTCAATAGCTTACTTTCATATGCCCTGCCCGCCTCAAAAGACACGGCTCGCGCAGATTTTGGCGATACAAAAACTAAATCATTAGTTGATTCAGTAACGGCGCATGACGATAAATCTACGCCATAACCCAAAGTTTCTAATATTTTTAATTCGAGCTTAATGTAATCGGTTAAAAAAGATGCTTTTTTGATATCGTTATCAGAAATTTTAAGTAAAAAATTATGAATTTTTGTAAACAACCTGTGATGATTTTCGCGCTCTAAAAAACAACTTTCGATAATCGAAAATAGCGAGCTACAGCAACTTAGTTTTAAACGATCGAAAATAATTTTTGCAGCAAAAGATTTGATTAAGTCAGAATAATAAAAACTTCCTAAACCATCTTCATTTCTGCATCGCCATTCAAATGAAATCAGGTTGCCAATTTGAAAAATTGCCTGATTTTTCTTCGATTTTGGAGAGCTAACAAAGCCGCGATAAATACCGTGATTTTGTGAAAATACTTTTATAATTGCAGAATTTTCACTGTAATTTTTTATACTTATGATAATGCCAATATCGCTGAATTTCATTTTAAAATTTTTTTAAAAATTCTTCTGCCGATTTTATATCCGAAAAAATATTTTTTTCTGCAAATTGATGGCGAAACCATGTTAATTGTCGCTTGGCATAATTTCTAGTTTTTTGCGTAGCAATTTCAACCATTTTTTTATGGGTAATTTTTTGCTGCAAGAAATCTTTTATTTCAATAAATCCTAGAGTTTTAGTGATTTGCGATTTATCTGTTAAGCCACTGTCAACCAACGCTTTCACCTCTTCAAGAGCGCCATTTTTTAACATTATTTCAAAGCGCAAATTGCAGTTATTGTAAAGCGCTTCTCGCGGCAAATCTAAATTTAGATGAGTAAAAATTTGTGTCTCAAATATTTTTTTAACCGGTTGATTTTGCCACCAAAATATTGATTTCTTGGTTTGCTTTAGTACCTCATAACATCTAGTTAGTCGCTGCTTATCGAGGTTTTTTATTTTTTCTAAATCTTCGCCCAAAGAAATTAAATTTTTTATAAATTCTTCGCGCGTAGAGTTTTCGTAAAGTTCGTTTGCTTCTTTTTTTATTTCATCAGATGTTGATGGAATTTCAGAAATTCCATCAAGCAATTTTGAGATATACATGCCAGATCCACCAACAATTAACGGGATCTTATTTTGTAACCACACCTCTTCAAGCGTTGATTTCATTAGTTGTAGCCATAGGCCAACCGAGCAAGATTTTTCTGGCGAAAAATATGAATATAAAAAATGAGGTATAATTTTTTGCTCTGCGTTAGTGGGTTGCGAAGATAAAATTGGCAAGCCTTCATAAATTTGCATCGCATCAGCATTGATAATTGCAACATCGCGATAAGCCGCCATTTGCAAGGCCAGATTAGATTTTCCTGAAGCGGTTGGCCCAGAAATTATTATTGCTTTTTTCACAATAGCCCCTCCTGTTTAAAACTAAAAATACCAGTTTTTCCAACGATTAGGTGATCAATGATTGTAATATTTAATGGCTTTAATGCTGCCATAATTTCATTAGTAGTTTTTATGTCAGAGGCTGATGCTTGTAGGCTTGAGGTTGGATGATTATGTAGTAAAATAATTGCCGAAGAATGTAATAGCAAAGATTTTTTAACAATAGATTTTATACTGATTTGCACATGATCATTTTCGCCAATACCAAGCAATTCATCTTCTATTAGTTGAAAATTTTTATTTAAGAATAGCACGCGAAAAACTTCATAATTTAAATCTGCCAAAGCGGCGGTGGCATGGTTTGTTACTGCCTGCCAATTATCTAAAACCGGCTTTATTTTAGCGCGATCTTTTAAAACACGATTGATAATTTCGGCAACAATTTTAATGCTTACAACTGCGCTTTCACCTACCCCTTCAATGGTTTTTATAATTTCAATATCGGCACTAATAATTGCAGAAATACTGCCAAATTTTGCCAGCAGTTTTTTTGCCAATGGTTTGGCATCTTGCCGCGGAAAGGCGCTAAATAGAAGGATTTCAAGCAATTCATATTCGTGCAATTCTTTGCCTAAAGAAGATAAGAATTTTGCTCGCACTCTTTTTCGATGGCCAAGATAATCGGCATTAGAAGATTTGGCGATAGTTGCGCTATCGCCCAAATTATCAAGAATTTTTCTTTTCATATCGAGTGATTTTGGCTAACTTTTTTATAGCATTTTTGGCGTAATTATATCGCTGGCAAAATTTTTAACACCAAGCTTTTGTAAGGTGCGAAGCCTTGTTATATCGTTAACTGTCCAAGCAAATAAATTTATATCAGAAAATATTTTAGCAAATTTTTCGTCAATAATTTCGTGATTAATTGACAAAAATTTAATATGATTTTTTTGTAATTCTTTGTGATAAGAAGCGAAGTTTTGTGGATCTAATTTTTCGCATACAGCCATAATTTGAGCATCTTTGATGCGATGGCGTATTGCCTTATAAATAAGAATTGCTTTATCTAAATTCTCGATAAAGGGTGCAAAATAAATTTTATGATTTTCAATTTTTGCTCTTACAATTTCTTGAGCCACAACCTCTATAGCCTTAACCACGTTGCTTTCATCAAGATTTTTAAAATCAATCCAATACTCAATTTCATTTTTAAATTCTAAATATTCAGAAAAGTTCGAAAGTTTTTTTATATTTTTTTCTGGCAAATCATGATTAATTACGAGAGAATTTTCAATTGACCATACGTCAAACTCAACTCCGGGATAATTTTCTTTATGCGCTTCGCGTAGGCTGGCAATTGAATTTTCTTGAGATTGGCTTGTTACAAAGCCTCGATGAGCAAAAATTTTAGTCATGTTATGAAAAAAGAACTTTTGATTATTAAAACTACTTATCCAAAACTAAGCGAGGCTAAAAAATTGGCAAAAATTTTGCTAACAAAAAAATTAGCGAGCTGCGTTCAATTTATAAAAATTGAAAGTATGTACGTTTGGAAAGAAAAAAATTTACAAGAATCTAAAAATAATTCTTCTAAAAACATTGTTGCTGAAAAAGAGATTTTAGTCTCAATCAAAACTAAAGCAAATTTTTATCAAAAAATCGAGAAAGAAATTCTAGCTAATCATCCCTACAAATTACCGCAAATTATTGCAATTAAAGCCGATGAAGGTTTTAGCGGTTATTTTAGATGGGTTAAAGATTCTCTCGATTGTTAATTTATTTATATTTATGTCGCAGTTAAATGATGCCTTGTTCAATTTTGGATTCAAAACCCCAGAAGTACAAGAGGCCTTTCTAGAAAATTTATATTTTGCCGGATATTTTAACGAGGATAAAATTTGGCAAGCAATAAACCTCATGCAATACAATAAAGACGGCACTCTAACTGCAAAATGGGATAATTTGCGTTTAACTTTTTTATTTTTAAAGCGCGCAATTTCTCGTGCAAAAGCAAATCAGAGCGATCATACAAAGTTTAGTGCTAAAAAACTTTTGGATAACTTTTTAGTTGCAAATATTTTTGATCATCAAGATGTTGAAGATGTGGTTTTTTATATTGCTCAAAATGCTTTCGGAAGACTACCAAACCAAGAAAGAAGCGAGTTAGCGCATTATGAATGGATGGATAAATATAAGGAAAAATATTTTATAAACTCAAAAAAACTTAACTTAATTGATGAAATTAATCCTACTTTAACAAAATACGATGAATGCTGGATTCAAGGCGCCGCAAGGATTCGCGTAATTACACGCATGCAATATTTAAAGAGCTTGCAAGATAGCGGAATTGATGTCGGCACAGTAAGATTACTAACCGGAGCTAGAGAATTGTGGGCTGAAATTGCCGTTGTAACCGATCTCTCTGAATCAAAAGAGTGCATGTTAAAGCTAGCAAAGTTAAACAATATTAAAGTAAACGAAGATCAGCCATTTATTATAAAAAAGATTGGGAACGTTGATCGCACCTACCTAAACTATGCTACGAACGACTCACCGGTAATCACCGAAACCATGATGGCCACAAAAACATATCGTGAAATTTTTGGCTATGATATTGAGCAAGTTATTGATTCTGCTGCTGCAGCTGGCTTAATGCGCCCCAATACCGAGCAAAATGCAAAAGATGTAGCATTGCATTTAAAAGATAGAATTAATCACAATGATTTTGGCGGTAGAAAAATTAATATTTTAGTCGTTAGTAATCAGCCTTATTGCGAGCGTCAAGCAATTACGATTTCAAGATCGATAAGAAAAATAATTACTGATTGTGAAATATTTTGCGATGGAGTTGGAGAAGCTGCCGCTGTTGGCGTGGCCGGCATTCACTCTGAACTTGGAGCCTTGGTAACCGAAATGTTTTTACGTAAAATCGAACAAGATAACGAGCCAAGAAAGCGTCAGCCTGAACAATTAATGTTTTCTAGTCGCTACGCGCCAGCTAGCGAAGCGTAGAGTAGAGTATAAAAATCTTGCTATGCAGTAATTTATTAAAAAAATAAATTACTGCATAATACGCAAAATTACTTCTTTTCGTAAAACTCTTTCACCAGCTGATTTAACAAGCGCAAGCCATATCCGGTAGCGCCTTTAACTGCCAATGGATCGCCTTTTCCTTTCCAGGCGACGCCAGCAATATCAAGGTGAGCCCATTTTGTTTCGCCAACAAATCTTTTTAGAAACTGTGCGGCTGTAGTGCTGCCAGCGCCTCTTCCAGAGCCGGTGTTGCGCATATCTGCGATATCAGAATTGATCATTTCGTCATATTCTTCACCGATTGGCATTCTCCAAACCGTTTCACCCGAAGCCTTGCCAGACTTTTCTAATTGCGCCGATAAATTATCATCGTTAGAAAATAAACCAGCATGAACATCGGCAAGGGCCACGACAATTGCGCCAGTAAGCGTTGCAAGATCAACGATAAATTTCGGCTTGAATTTTGTATTAGTGTAATGAAGAGCGTCGGCCAATACCAGGCGACCTTCTGCATCGGTATTGATAATTTCGATAGTTTGACCAGACATCGAGCGCACTACGTCTCCAGGCCTTTGCGCAGTGCCTGAAGGCATGTTTTCGACAATGCCGATTACGCCAACCGCATTAACTTTTGCTTTGCGTTGAGCTAAATTACGAAGCAATCCCACCACAACAGCCGAGCCGGCCATATCAGTTTTCATGTCTTCCATATTATTTGCTGGCTTGATAGAAATGCCGCCAGTATCAAAAGTTACACCCTTACCAACAAAGGCGATTGGCTGTTCTTTCGAGTTTTTTAAACCATTCCATTTTAAAATTACCATTTGCGATTCTTTCGCGCTACCCTGCCCCACGCCTAGAAGCGAGCCCATTCCTAGCTTTGTCATTTCTTTTTCGCCAAGAACTTCAACTTCTAATCCGTCTTTTTTTAGAGTTTTGCAAATATCTGCGTAGCTTTCTGGATTCAGTATATTAGAGGGTTCAGAAACCAAATCGCGAACAAAGAAAATATTTTTTGCAAGAATTTCTAGTTCAATAAATTCTTTTTTTACCGCGTTTAAATCGGCTGCAGCAATGGTAATTGCAGAAATTTTTAACTCTTTATCTTTTTGTCTTTTTTCAAAATATTTATTGAAGCGATAGCTTTGTAAAAGCGCGCCAAAAGCCAAATTGCAATGATTATCAACGTTTTTATTTGTTGATTTTACTTTGCCATTACCATCAATTTCAAAGCCAAAAAATAGTGTTGCGTCTTTTATTTTAGAGGCGTTTAAAAATGAAATAATTTTTGCTCCAGCTTTTTGTAGTGTATTAGAATTTAACTTTTTTTCTTCTCCCAATCCAGCAACCACCATGGTTTTGCCTTCAAACGACACAAAGTGAGTGCCGTTTTTTCCGGTGAAATCGAATTGCTCTTTAGCTAATTTAACTGGTGCAAGAGTTGATTTCTTTACTTCTTCTTCAGTTAAAATTAAAACTGGTACAGAATTTTTAAGTGCAGAAAGCGAGGCAAAATTAGAGAAGTTAATTTTCATAATATTTTGATGAAGAGTTATATTAAATAGACCTGCAAGCAGGATAAATAACAGTTTAAAAAAATGCAAAGCTATATTCTTATTTCTCTAATAAATCTTGGTTTTTTTGGTGGATTTAGTCATTGCGCCGCAATGTGCGGGCCATTTGTGCTTACGCAGGTTTCTAGCCGTTTACAAAATGTATCTCTAAATAAATTTTGTAAATTAGAAAGATTGCGCAGTTTAGCCCTACTGCCTTATCATTTGGGACGTATTTTTACTTATAGCTGCATAGGATTTTTTTGCTCTTTAATTACCACAAACCTTAAAGAAGTTGCCAGCTTTAATATAATAAGCGGTTTTTTGCTTTTATGCGCAGCGATATTTTTTTTGCAAAACTTATTAGGAAGAAAATTTTTTAATTTTCGATTGCCATTTCGCTTGCCAAAAATTAAAAATCCGTCAATATTAAAAAATCTTTTTCAAAGCCCTTATGGTTTTAATGGCTTTTTATTAGGAATAATTTTAGGATTCATCCCTTGTGGCCTGCTCTATGGAGCATTTGCCCTTGCGGCATTAATTACTAATCCAATGATGGCAGCCTTAGGAATGGTTTTGTTTGGAATTGCAACCTTTCCAGCTCTTTTTCTAACTGCCTCTGGCGGATATTTTTTTTTAAAGTTGAATAATATTAATTTTAAACTTATTTCTAAAATTATAATTTTAATTAATATTATAACACTCGGCCTTATGGGTTTAGGGCTAATTTTTAGATAAAACCTTACACAATAATAACACTATTTAACATGGCTTCTAACCATACATCTCAAGCTGCTATTAATTATAATTACGATATCATAAAGCTATTTACTATAGCCTCTACTTTTTGGGGCATCGTGGGCTTTCTTGCCGGAGTTTTTATTGCCCTGCAGTTAACTTTTCCATTGCTTAACTTAGATATCGAGTGGCTTAGCTTTGGCCGTTTGCGCCCATTGCACACTTCGGCGGTTATATTTGCTTTTGGTGGAAATGTACTTTTTGCCACCAGCTTCTTTGTAGTTCAGCGCACTTGCCAAACAAGGCTTTGGGGCAGCGACGCTTTGTTAAAATTTATTTTCTGGGGCTATCAGCTTTTTATTGTCATGGCAGCAGTAGGATACATTAACGGCGTTACCCAAGCCAAAGAATACGCCGAACCAGAATGGTACGCCGATTTATGGCTTACAATTGTTTGGGTTTGCTACTTTTTTGTTTTTGCTTTCACTTTAAAAAACCGTCGCGAGCCTCATATTTACGTAGCTAACTGGTTTTTTATAGCCTTCATTGTTACTGTAGCAATATTGCATATTGTTAATAATTTATCGATTCCGCTTCGTCTAGATTCTCTAGAAAGCTACCCATTATTTGGCGGCGTACAAAGCGCAATGATTCAATGGTGGTACGGCCATAATGCGGTTGGATTTTTTCTTACTGCCGGCTTTATTGGTATCCTGTATTATTATATTCCTAAGCGCGCTGAACGCCCGGTTTACTCTTATCGTCTTTCAATTTTACATTTCTGGTCGCTTATTTTTATTTATATCTGGGCGGGCCCGCATCACTTGCATTATACTTCATTGCCAGATTGGGTACAAACTCTTGGCATGACATTCTCTATCATGCTTTGGATGCCGTCTTGGGGAGGAATGATCAACGGCATCATGACTCTATCTGGCGCTTGGCATAAATTGCGCGACGATCCGGTCTTGCGCTTCCTCATTACAGCCGTAGCATTCTATGGCATGAGCACGTTTGAAGGCCCACTCATGGCTATTCGTTCAGTCAACTCACTCTCGCACTACACTGATTGGACAATTGGCCACGTTCACTCTGGCGCCCTTGGCTGGGTTGCAATGATCAGCTTTGGCGCCCTCTATCACATGGTGCCAATCTTGTGGAATAAAAAAGATATTTACTCTGTAAAGCTAATCAGCGTGCATTTTTGGCTGGCTACAATTGGCATCGTTTTATATATTACTGCAATGTGGATTTCTGGCGTGATGCAGGGTCTAATGTGGCGCTCTTATGATGACATGGGTTTCTTGCAATATTCCTTCATCGAATCAGTAGTTGCAACGCATCCACTTTATTTAACCAGAGCAATTGGCGGAATATTTTTTCTTGCCGGCGCCTGCTTAATGGCTTATAATTTTTACAAGACAATTTGCTGCACAAAAACAGTAAACTCAAATTAGCTAAACTATGTTCAAACATGATAAAATCGAGAAAAACTCGATCCTTCTTTTAATTTTAACCGTAATCGCAGTTTCAATTGGCGGATTAATCGAAATTGTGCCACTTTTTCGTATAGAAACCACAATTGAAAAAGTTGAAGGTATGCGGCCATATACCCCACTTGAGTTAGCCGGCTCTAAAATTTATAAACGTGAAGGCTGTTATGGCTGCCACTCGCAACAAGTTCGGGTTTTACGTGACGAAGTTGAGCGCTATGGCCACTACTCTCTAGCGGCTGAAAGCATGTACGATTTTCCTTTTCAATGGGGATCAAAACGCACCGGTCCAGATTTAGCGCGCATCGGGGGCAAATATTCGGATAGATGGCATGTTATGCACTTAATGAATCCACGCTCGGTTGTGCCTCAATCAATTATGCCTGGTTATAAATTTTTAACTGAACGCGATGCTGATATTTCTGCAATTGCAGATGATATGGCCGTGCTGCGCAAACTTGGCGTTCCTTATAATGATGACATGATGCAAAATGCAGTAAGTGATGCGGTAGTTCAGGCCTCGCTTGATCGCGACACGGCCGCTCTCGAAAAAAGATATGGCAAAAAAATTAACGTCCACGATTTTGATGGCAATCCAGAACGCGTTTCTGAAATGGATGCCTTAGTAGCTTATCTGCAAATGCTAGGCTCTTTGGTTGATTTTTCTAAATACGAACCTCTAACAAAGGAGAAAAAGTAATGTTAGACTTTATCGTTAATAATGCGGCAACGATTGCTACGATATTTTTCTTTGGCGTGTTTTGTTATGTGGTTTATTCGGTGTTTAAAAAAGGCGCAAAAAAAGAATTTGAGAAGTTTTCTAAGATTCCGATGGAAGATAATAGTTTTAACAAGAAGTAAGTAGTCTAGGCATCAAGGCATCTCTTGTTATTAAGATAAGCCTTGATTGCCCAACAATATATGCGCAGTTATTTAAATTATTTTTGAGACTTAATAATAATTTTATTTAACTCGCTTCCGCATTCGGCCCCTAGCCTAACTATTTCTTGCTCACCTTTCGCATTTACTTTAGTTAAAATTGTGATGATTCCATTATTAACTTCTAAAGATTCAACATTTTGAAGAAGTGTAATAGTTTTGATTTTATCACATTTTACCGTTTCTACGGTCGATTCTTTGCGATGTTTGATAATTTCAAATGCTGCCAATAAAACCACCAAAACTATGAAAAGCGCAAATACGCTTGATTTTAGCAAGATCATTCCCTTGCTATATTTGCGTGGCTGATGAGTGCGCTCTTGTCTTTCTAGACGATGATCGTAATTATTATGGTTGCGTGACCCTCTATTATTATTCATGATAAGAAATTAATTGGTTAATATAATCGCTCGAGCATTGCTTAAAAACAAATTGCTCGAGCATTTTTTAAAATAGGCCAAGAAATTATATTGCTTGACTAAATTATTTTCAGTTTTTTCCCAACCTTAATAAAAGCTGCGATAGCGCGATCTAGATGCTCTTTTTCATGAGAGGCAGAAATTTGCACGCGAATACGGGCTTCGTTTTTTGGCACCACAGGAAAAGAAAAAGCGATAACGTAAATACCCTCTTCTTCAATCATCATTTTCGCAACCTTTGCAGCGAGCACAGCATCGCCAAACATTACTGGCACAACTGGATGAACACCGGCGCGAATATCAAAACCAGCCTCAACCATTTTTGTACGAAAATAGGCGGTATTTTCGGCAAGTTTTTTAATCATGCTTTTTGATTGCTTGATCATTTCTATAATTTCGATACCTACAGCCGCAACCATTGGCAATAAATTGTTAGAAAAAAGATATGGACGGCTTTTATTGCGCAATTTATCGATAACTTCTTTTTTAGAAGCGATGAACCCTCCTCCAGAGCCTCCCAGAGCCTTTCCTATGGTGCTAGTTAAAATATCGACACGCCCCTCAACTTTGCATAATTCAAGAGTGCCTCGACCGTTAGCACCAATAAATCCGGTAGCGTGCGAGTCATCCACTAAAACCATTGCGTTATATTTTTCGGCCAAATCACAAATTTCGCTTAGTTTGGCGATGTCGCCATCCATTGAAAATACTCCATCGGTAACGATTAAGCGGTTTTTAGAATTTTGTGCCGCTTTTAATTTTTCTTCTAAATCTGACATGTCATCAAATTTGTAGAAATGACGCGCAGCCTTAGAAAGCCTGATGCCGTCAATTAAACTAGCGTGATTTAAATCGGCAGAAATAATTGCGTCATTTTCATCTAATAGAGCCGAGAATACGCCGCCATTGGCTGCAAAGCATGATGAGTATGTTATAACATCTTCGAATCCTAAAAATTCTGCTAATTTTTTTTCAAACGCTTTATGTAAATCGAAAGTACCGCAGATAAAGCGCACAGAGGCAGTTCCGAGCCCATATTTATCGAGAGACTTTTTTGCAACTTCAACTAAATTTTGATTATTTGCTAAGCCCAAATAATTGTTGGCACAAAAATTTAGCACACGTTTTTTAGAACCCTGATGCGTAATTTCGATATCAGAAGATTGAGCGGTTATAATTTGATATTCACTTTTATAAAGACCTCCAGATTTAAGGCTTTCTAGCTCTTCTGTAATATCATTTAAAAACTTTTGCTGAATCATTGTAGTAAGGAAATAAAATTAGAAAAATAAAATTGACTTTTTTTGAACATGAAATAAGTTTTCTACGCTTCAAAAGCGTTACAATCAAATAATAATTCAAAAAAAACAGAATAACTATGGACAAAAAATTTATTAAATCAATGGTTGCTGCCATTGCAGGTTTAGGCCTAGTTTCTTCTTGCTCTATGATGGGCATGAAAGATTCTCACAAATGCGCTACTTCTAAAAAAGTTGAAGAAACTAAAAAAACAACTGAAGAAACTAACAAATGTGGCGCTAAAAACGGTTGCGCTGCCAGCAAAACTGAAACTAAATCAGTTAAAGCTAAAAAAACAGTTACTAAAAAGAATTAATTCTTTAGTTAATGAAATTAGCAAAAAGCCCAGCTTCGCCAAATTTTGTCGGAGTTGGGCTTCGCTCTCCTCATATTCCTTACATCCTTAAAAATCACCAAAAAGTCTCACAAAAAATTGGATGGTTCGAAGTTCATAGTGAAAATTATTACAATATTGGCAGCCCTTCTGTAGCAACGCTTCTTGAGATTAGAAAAAATTTTCCCATTAGTTTGCATTCAGTTGGAAATTCTCTTGGGTCGGCACAAAAAATCGATTTAAATCATCTGCAAAAACTCAAAGAATTGATTGAGGTTATTGATCCATTTTTAGTTTCAGATCATATCTCTTGGGGATTGGTTGATGGTAAGCACTTAAACGATTTATTGCCCCTGCCTTACAATAAAGAGTCTTTGCAGGCCTTGTCAGACAATATTTCTTTGATGCAAGATTTTCTTAAAAGAGAAATTTTAATCGAAAATCCCTCCGCCTATCTAGCTTTTGATAGCAATGAAATGACCGAAGTCGACTTTATCAATCATGTTGCTAAAAAAACTGGCTGTAAATTGTTGTTAGATGTAAATAATATTTATGTGAGCTCTCAAAATAACGCGCAATTTGACCCATTTAAATATCTAAGCCAAATTGATAAAAATATTGTCAGAGAAATTCATCTGGCGGGACACTCGAAAGGTAAGTTTTTTGATGGCAAAAATCACCAACAAATTTTAATAGATACTCACGATGAATTGGTTTGCCAAGAAGTGTGGGAGCTTTACAAAAAAGCGGTTAAAATATTAGGAAAGATTCCTACATTAATGGAATGGGATCAGGATATTCCTGAATTTAAAGTTTTTGTAAGCGAAGCACAAAAAGCTAAAAAAATTTTAATCTCTTAGGGCCAACTTGGTGTCTTTTTTATTTTCAGATTTTGTTATCTTTTAAATGCGCTAAACTGGTTTTGCAGAACTTAGTTTAAAGTTAAAAATTGTATGAGTGCCAAAAATTCTTCAACATTACTAGATATACAGCGAGATTTTTTAGCTCATCTATATGATGACAAAAAACTTAAAATAATAAACTCGCTTTTACCTTATTCAAGCCATGAGGCTCTAGCTCGCTTAAATATTTATCGCAACAATGTTTTTAGTAATTTTTCTTCTGTTTTGGCGTCGGTTTTTTGTGTAACAAAAAAAATTCTTGGCGATAAAAAGTTTTTTCTCTTTGTTGAGCAATATATAAAATCTTATCATTCGCGCAGCGGAAATCTCGATGAATATGGTGAATTTTTTCCGGAATTTTTAAATAAGATTGTAAAAAAACATAAGCTAAATTACTTATCAGACCTTGCTACAATTGAATTGGCGCATTACAAAACTTTTTTTGCCAAAATAACAAAAGATGAATTTCCTCTAACAAAATTTAAAAAAACTTTACCAGAAGATTTTTCCGCCCTTACATTTACGCTACACCCTTCTTGCACTTTATTTGCTTCAAAGTTTCCGGTTTATTCAATTTGGAATAAAGAAAAAAAATCTAACAGCAAAAAATCAGAATTTATATTGGTAGTAAATTCTACAAAACCTTTAGTAGAGCAATTATCAGAGATTGAGTTTCTGTTTTTAATTGAAATTGGTGAGGGCAAAAAACTTCATCAAGCCTATCAAAAAATCTGCAAAAAAATAAAAAAAGAATTTAATATCGGAAAAATGTTAAACCATTTTATTGCGAATCGTATCATTGTTGATTTTAGGCATGATTGCGAAGTATCTTTTGTCGTCAAATAGCAACATTTTTTGTTAGATTTGCAACCTCTGCTAAAATATTATTAGCAAATTTTTTTTACAACAAATAGAAAAATGTCAAAAAATATAGCCGAATTTTCAATTATTAATGATTACTTCAGGCCCTTAATTAAGAAAGGTGCAACAGCACAAAATCTAGCTGACGATGTAGCAAAAATCTCTATAAAATCAGATGAAGAATTAGTGATTAGCAAAGATATGATTGTTGAAGACATTCACTTTTTAAGAAAAGATGGTGGATTTAAAATTGCCTCTAAGCTTTTAAGAACAAATCTCTCTGACATTGCTGCCTCTGGTGCCAAGCCACTTTATTACATGCTGGGATTTGCCAAGGATAAAAAAATGGATAGAAAATTTCTTGCCCAATTTTCATCTGGGCTAAAAAGTGTTCAAGATGAATTCGGCCTCTCTTTGATTGGCGGCGATACCGTAGCAACCTCGGAGAAATTATTTTTTTCACTAACTATTTTTGGTGTAATTAAAAAAAATAAAAGCTTGTTGCGTCAAAATGCTAAGGATGGCGATATCGTTTTTGTATCAGGAAATATAGGTGACGCGGCTTTGGGCCTAAAAATATCTCAAGGCGCAAAAATTAATTTTAGCGCTATGCAGAAAAAATATTTTTTAGAGCGCTATTTCTTTCCAACACCAAGAATTAATCTGGGGCAAAAACTGGTAGAGAAAAACTTGTCGTGCTGCGCTATCGATGTATCAGATGGCTTGTTAAGCGATCTTAGGCACATTTGCAAAGCATCAAAATTATCCGCTTTTATTTATCAAGATAAGATTCCTTTAAATGACGAACTTCGCAATAATTTAAAAGAACAAAAATCTTTGCTAAAAAATATTTCTTTGCTTGATTTAATCAGCGCTGGCGATGATTATGAGCTTATCTTTACGGCAAAAAAATCTGTAGAGAAAAAAATTTTACAACTGGCAAAAGCCTTAAAAATAAAAATTACTGCCATCGGCGTTTTAAAAAAAACTGCCGCAACGCCAGATGTAGCAATACTTGACAATAATAATCAAATAATAAATTTTTCTAGATATGGATACCAACATTGATAAAATTGAATATGTCAGCGGCTTTAAAAGAAGCAGCGCCGTCTCGATTGATATGGCGGTAGTTATGTTTGCTAGAATTGTCGTCGCACAAATATTGGGCATGCTTTGGATCAACGGCACGATAGAAAAATTCGCCATAGAATTTCGCGAACATTTTGGCACCGAAATCATCAAAAATAATCCAGAGCATCTAGAATTTATTGTGGCCCATCCAGCTTTTCGTGAAATGTTATTTTTTTATTTTATTATAATGAGTATCGGCTTGCTTTATCACTCGCTTCTCAATGCTTCGGCCTGGCAGGCCACAATTGGAAAAAGAGTTCTCAATATTAGGGTTGTCAAAGAAAATGGTAATAATATTGGCTTTGCTATTGGTGTTGGTCATTATATTTTATCGATATTGCCAATTCTTTATATGATTTATCTTTTTAGTATTATAATAAATAATAACTTAACTCTTTTTCATGCTATCACCTACAGCCCGTTAACATTGTTTTTAGGTTTTACTTCTATTTTATGGATTCAAATTCATTCTTTTACTAAAAGAAAAACCACAGTTTATGATTTAATATGCAAGGTGGTTTTTGTTCACGGAAGAACATCAGCAAAATTGCCTTGGAATAAAATTTAATATGCTCAACAAAAAAAAAGAAATTGGTCTTTTTTACAAAATTAATTTTTTTGTCGCGCTTTTTATTTCGTTAATTTTGCTCTATTTTATTATTTTGGTTTCTGCCGAGCCAAAATCTTTTCCTTATATAGCAAAAAAAATTGAAACTTATCTCAAAGAAAACTTTAGCCAAGATGTAGAGATGGGGCGCTCTTACATTAGCTTTACCCCTTATGGAAGTTTTAAAATTTCGGTTAATGATTTAAAAATTAACAAATCTAGCAATAACAAAGATCAAGAATTTGAAATACCTTTAATTGAAGGAGAATTTCCTCTCTATAATGTTTTTTTGCTACGATTTACACCAAGTAAAATAAAAATTGTTAATCCAATAATTATTTTTCATCCAACCGATAATTTAGCCTCAAGCCAAGATATATCTGCTACAGCGCCAAATCCATTAATTTATTCTGCGCCATTAATTAATTTTTTATCAGCAATCAAGAACGATAAATTAGGCATCAAAACTTTTGAGATGCAGAATCTTAAATTTGTTATCAAAAAAGAAAATAAAGCTGATACGAATATTATTTTTAAAAAATCTAATATTAAAATTGAGTCAAAAAACAGAAATTCTACCGAAACACTGCAAATTTCGTCGGTAAATATTGTTAGCTTTAATGGCGGTCTCGACATTAATTTAAGCGCCAATTGTAATTTTAAAGATCAAGATACTACTCTTTGTAATCTTGCTTTAACCAACTTGGCAACCACCTCCATTGCTAATCTTAGCCCCTCTTTAAATATTTTGGATAAAATTAATACCACAATAAATTCAACCGCGACCTTATCTATAAAAGGCCAGCAAATTCAAGACCTAACTTTTAAAGCTCAAGCAAAAAATGGTTACTTTGACTTACAAGAATTTTTTAGTAAAAAAATTAATTTTTCAAATTTGGTTTTAAGTGGTAATTACGATAATAAAATCGACACTCTTAATTTATCAGAAATTGATGCTGATCTTAACTCTAACTCTGATAATATAAATAAAATCACTTCGAATGATAAGCACTTATCGATGTCGCTTTTCGTTACTAATTTACAAAATGCTAAAAATAAAAAACTAAATTTTTTAATTAAATTACAAAACGTGCCAACCCAAGAAATAGAGGCCTTTTGGCCAATTTCTCTTCCTGGCCAAGATGTTAGACAGTGGCTGATTGGCCATCTTGATGCTGGAAAAATCGATAATGCTTTTGCTAAATTTTCTCTTACAACAACAAATGGCGTTACCGATCTAGAAAGTATCGATTCGCAAATATCATTTACCGATTTAAATTTAAATTATGATGATTATTTCCCTAAAATTATGGGATTAAAAGGAGTTGCTAATTTTACTAAAGATAAAATGAATATTGCAATTTCTAGTGGCAATGTTTTGAGTAGCAAAATTTATGACACGCAAATTACAATCGATGATTTTAACGCCCCAATTACAATGCTAAATATAGGCGGAAGTCTTTCTGGCAGGGCTTCTGATGGATTAAAACACGCAAATTACAAATCATCTTTTTCTGACGAGATAGAAAAATATTTAAATGGTAATGCCGATGGCGATTTTCACATTAAAGTTCCGCTACTAGAAAGCATAGAATTAAAAGATTTATATATTGCGGCTAGTCAAAAAATAGAAGGCCTGGATAATGAATATATCAAAGGTGGTATTTCGATAACTGCGACAAAAAATTTTAATAATAATAATTTTGTTACCGCAATTGATTTAACTGCAGCAGATGTTATTGTTAAGGCGTTTGATATTGAGAAAAAAGCTGCGAGCGCTGGCGGCCTAGACTTCTCTTTGGCTGTAGGAGAAAATGATCTACAGATAAAAAATATTAATTTATGGAAAAAAGAAGAAATTATAGAAAATAAAATTTCTACAATTTCTGCCGCAAAATTATCTGGCAATATTTCTATTAACCTAGAGCCACTTTCTTTGACAACCCTCAATTTAAAAAATCAAAACTTTGGTAAAAATGATTATTCGTTCTCTTATCAAAATGATGAAAAACGAAAATCGCAAAAAATTTCTATTAGTGGAAAAGTTTTGAATCTTGCTTCATTCTTGCAAAATAAACTACCTTTTAAAGTCTCTGGAGGCAATCCTTCTGGGCAAGCAATGCTTAACGTCTCTATAAATAAAGTTCTGCTCGCGAATAAAAAATCTCTAAACAATTTATATTTATCACTCAATTCTGCTGACGGAATATTTTATAATAGCGCAGTTAAAGCGGGATATGGAAAGCAACAAAGCCTTGATTTGAGCACGGTGGCAAGAAAACCAAAAGAAAGTTTTTCAACGATTACCGGCACCATTACTGATGTAGGATATTTGGCTGAAGGACTAAATATTTCTGATACAATCTCTGGAGGTGCTGCAAAAATAAAACTTACGAATCAATTGAATAAAGGTGCGGTAGTTTTTGCGGGAGAAGTAAAAATTGATAACGATATTACTTTTTATGAAAACAATGCTACTAAGCGTTTAGCTAAAAATACTCTTTTTTCTACCATTAAAGATACAATTTTTTCTAACAATAAAACCATCTTTGATTCAATTAAGATAAACTTTACCTTAACTAAACAAAACCTCGAGATTAACTCTCTCCTTGCCAATAATTATAAAATTGGCATTACAGCTAAAGGCTTTGTTAATCTTGCCGAAAATACTTATGATATTAAAGGCATGATTATCCCCGGTTTTGTTATCAATAATCTTTTTGGTATCGGAAAAATTCCTTTGATTGGCGGGGTGATTAGCGGCATTTTAACCGGCGGCGAAGGTGGCGGATTGTTTGGAATTAAGTATAAGTATAAAAAACTGGCAAATCAAAAAGAGGCTACTTTTGAAACCGATAAAGTGAGCGCTTTCGTGCCAGTTAGTATTAGAAATTTATTTGATGCGCTGTAGTTTATGCAATTTCTATGCGGAAGATTTGGAGCTTGGTTGGCCAGCTTGAGAATTATTTCAACAAAGGTTTTACAACTTTTTCAAAATCTTCTTTTGCAACCTTGTCATCAGCGCCAATTTTTGTAAATAACTTGCCATCTTTATCAATCACATAGCTTACAGGAATTGCGTTTGGTTCTTCAAAGCTGGTTTCTTTTGCATCAATAAACATAGCATTTGGATAAGAAAGCGAGGAAGAAGCCTCTAAAACTTTTTCGCGCGCTCTTTTGCGGTCAATATTAATGCCGATAATTTCAAGATTTTTTGATTTATATTCGCGGTAAATTTCGTCTAAAATCAGCATTTCTTTGCGGCAATCTACACACCATTTTGCCCAGAAATTTACAATTACCACCTTGCCGCGTTTTTCTTTTAAATCAAAATTTTTGCCGTCAAGAGTGGTAATTATCAAAGTTGGATCTGCCTTGATTTCAGAGGCTTTAATCGAGTTGGTTGCGCTCAATAAAAAAACTAAAATCAGGCAGAATTTTTTCATAAATTTTAGAAATTATATCCTAAAATTACTTTATAGATATTTTGTGGAACAAGTTGGTTGCCATTAACTTGGCGATAAACCGGAAATTCAATATCAGCATAAAGCTTAAATTGCTTTACAGAAACCTCAATTCCTGGAGCAAAAAATATCATGCCATATCCGCTATTTGGATTATGAGAAGGATCAGCCCAGCCAGAATCTTGTCCTTTTTTAGATCCAGTAAGTTGAAAAATTGGAGCAACTCTGTTTGCAACGCTAACTTGACCAAGATTATAATAAACGCCAGTTGCGCCAGAAATTTCGTAACCCGGAGTATAGCCTTGATGCCTTATAAATGGACGCTCCCAAGAGGCTTGCATAAAATATCCCATCTTGCTGTCTTTGCCAAAACTTCCCATGTGGTAAGCGCCAAGAATTGTATCGGTTGAGCCAGTTCCAATTTGAGTGTTGCGCGCAAATTCACTATCTTTTGTTGCGCCAGTTGGCAATTTTAAACCAAAGGTAATGCCAGTTGACATGTCGTCAAAGAAGCCGGAATAAATTCCGTTAACGCGAATATCACCAATGTCGCCATGCCTTGTGCCAGTTAAGTCGCCATGGTGCGGCAAATTTTCTACATAACGCGTAACATAAGGAAGGCGAATTGAAGCGCCCCAGTCACGGCTAAACATATATTGCGCGCCAGCGGTTACGGTTTGGGTGGAGATTTTTTTGTCGTGATTATGTCCGCTTGATTTATTTTCACCGTGCCAGTTGCGGGTTTGATCCATCTGATCATATTGCAAAAAAGCAATTCCGCCTTCGCAGTTAGGAATTAAAGAGCTGGTTCCAACATTTAAAACTCCGCAGCCACAGGCACAAGCCGATGCATCTTTAGAGTAAAACATTGGCGAAACAAAAGTAAATATAACAAGCGCGGTTAAAAAATATTTTTTTAGATTCATAAGGTCGCAAAAAATTGATTAATAATTTTGATATTTTTTACTGTTGCTATAACCTTCTTGCAATAAAAATTGAACAAGCGAGACAATTTGCCCAAGGAGCTTTTATGATTTATTCTTTTATAATAAGATAAATGAAAGAGGTGTCGCCGTGAAGCTGACCGCATTCTTGAAATGCACCGCAAAACATTAACTAGAAAGCTAGAAAAAAAGCGGATTAGCTGAAGTTTTTTAAAACAAAATAATCATTCTTAGCGATTACAACTTAGATTTTGTTGGCATAATTTTCTTTAAATTCGACATCTTCTTGTCATCAGCAACACCCTCTTCTCTCCATAAAATTTTTCCGTTACTATCAAGCAATAGCGCATAGATTTTTTCTTCTTTCATTTGAGTAATTTTAAAAAACTCTTGGCGATTTGTATAAACCGTGATGGTACGTTTTCTGGCTATTTCGTCAGAAATTCCAAAACGCATTCCATTATTAACCCACATTCTTTTAAAAGCTGAAAGTTCGTAAATTAACGGAATCTCATAAAAGCTTAAGTTTGAATTTTCTTTCAAAATTGGCTCTACAGCTTTAATCCAAGTATCAACTTCTGCCTGCTGTTCACGCTTAAATGCAACAATTACCAGATTTAATTTATTTTTAAAAACATCAGGAAGATCTTGCTTTTTACCATCAAGATCAATGCCGGTTATTTTGGGAAAATAGTTGTTTTTACCAGCTTCAACTTTTGAGTTTTCTCCAGCCCCAATCATACATGACTGTAGAGCTAGCAATAAAGATAATAGGATTACTTTTTTCATATTTTTCTAATGTTTGATAATAAATTTTTCTTGTTTTTTTCAATTGCAGCTAAACAGCGCACTTGCTGCAGATGATCGGAAGTTCAATTACGGCTTGCAAAGCAAGATTAATATTTAGCGCCTTAAGTTTTGTTAAATGATTAATTACAGCATGATTATGAAGCTCATGAACCTCATTACATTTTTGACAAATTGTTAGCACTGATAATGCATGATGATGATCATCGTCGCAATCGCAGGCAACAAAACTGTTGAGTTCGTTAATTTTATGCACCTTACCACTTTCAATCAAAGCCTCAAGCGCGCGGTAAACGATTGGTGGACTTTTGATGCCAAATTTTTGCACTTTCTCAAGAATTGCGTAAGCACTTAAAGGTTGCGCGTTTCTGCGTAGCACTTTTAGTACTAAATCGGGCGATGAGGCAGATAATTTTGAAGGACGTGGCATATAATATTTACAGAAAGTTTGTTATATTGTAACAAATAGCTTTACAAATTATTGTTATATTATAACATAACAAATTAATGAAGCTTTTGCAAGCGAATATTTTTTCGTAAGTTTAATTATAATAATTTCAAGCTAATATGAAACACTTTAAACCAGCTCTTGCTGCATTTTCTGTACTTTTAACATCTTCGGCATTCGCAGAAAATCGCCCTATTACTACATTAAAACCAATAGTAGTAACGGCAAATCCCCTAGGTCGCTCTGCAGATGAGTTAACGCAACCAGTAAACATGCTTGCTGGCGATGATTTACTTAAAAAATTACAGCCCACTATCGGAGAAACTCTTTCGCAAGAACTAGGTATTCGCTCTACATATTTTGGACCAAATGCAAGCCGCCCTGTTATTCGCGGGTTAGATGGCGACCAAATTCAAATTTTACAAAATGGCATTGGCAATCTTGATGCTTCGGCGGCCAGCGTAGATCATAACGTGGCCATTGATCCGCTTTCTGTAAAGCGCATTGAAGTAATACGCGGCCCCGCAGCATTGCTTTACGGATCTAAAGCGGCAGGAGGAGTCGTGAACGCAATTGATAATCGCATTCCTGATGAACGCATTTCAGAAAAAATTACTGGTGCGGCGGATGCGCGCTTTAACTCTGCTAATAAAGAGCGCTCTGGATCAATATTATTAGAGGGCGGCGTTGGAAATTATGCTTGGCATATGAATGGCTTTAAGCGCACAACTGATGATTTAAAAATTCCTGCATATGCCCGCTCAAACCGCCTGCGCGAAGAAGAGCCACTTGCTGATGATGAAGTTGAAGCAAAAGGTAAATTAGCAAATAGCCAAAGCAACAGCAAAGGCGGCACAATCGGGGTTTCGAAATTCTTTAAAAAAGGATATTTCGGCGCAGCTTTAACAAACTATAACACTAATTACGGCACAGTGGCAGAGGCAGATGTAACCATCAAAATGAAGCAACAGCGCATTGATATTGCTGGGGCTTATAAAGAGCCGCTAAAATTTGTAAAAGAAGTAAAATATAAACTTGGCCTTTCCGATTACGAACACACTGAATTTGAAGGAAGCGAGGCCGGAACAGTATTTAAAAACCGCGGCTATGACAGTCGCGTTGAAATAGTTCATAATAAGCTTGGCCTTCTTGAAGGAGCGATAGGATTTCAAGCATCGGCAAGTGATTTTTCGGCGCTTGGGGCAGAAGCTTTCTTGCCAACAACTACCACCAACACTAGGTCGGGTTTTATATTTGAAGAAATACCTCTTGGTAATTTGCGCCTTCAATTTGGCGGAAGATTTGATTATCAAGCAATAAAGTCGGAAGAAGGCCCTTCTTTTGGCCCAGCCGATTCGCGTAACGACCTAACAGGAAGCGGCTCTGCTGGTCTTGTTTATCGCCCAATTAAAGGTTATGCAGTGGCGGTTTCTAGCTCTTATACACAGCGCGCACCTAATGCTCAAGAGCTTTACGCCAATGGTCCTCATTTGGCAACCAATGCTTTTGAAGTTGGAAATAAAAACTTAGATGTGCAGCAATCGCAAGGTCTTGACCTTTCTTTTCGCAAAGAACTTGGGGCAACAAAAGGTGAAGTAAATTTCTTTTACAATCGCTTCCAAAATTTCATTACTTCTGTGGCAAGCGGCGATAATGACCTAGAAAACGATCTGCCTATCTATAATTACACCAATTTAAATGCCGAGTTTTATGGAGCAGAAGCCAAAGCAGAATTTACCGCTTATGACGCAAATGCCCATAAACTAGCTTTTGAAATGCGCGGTGATTATGTTGAGGCGCGCAACAGTGATACAAAAAAACCTCTACCGCGCATTGCTCCTTTGCGCATAGGCAGTAGCGCAATTTATAAATATCAGAAAATCGGCTTACGCTTAGATGCAGATTATACATTTGCACAAAACCGCGTTGCACAGTTTGAGCGCAAAACAGATGGCTATACAATGGTAAATGCCGGAGTGGATTATGCCATGAATATTGGACCAACCTACTCTACATTATATGCTAAAGCCACAAACCTGCTAAATGAAGAGGCGCGCAGCCATACGTCGTTCTTGAAAGATATTGCTCCACTTGCGGGCCGATCGATCATGATTGGCGTTAGAAGTGCGTTTTAGTAAGTGTTTAACTGCTCTATTGGCGAAATATTTTTGAGGATACAGAAATTATTCAAACAAAGAGTTGAATAAATGCGGTGGATTACTTTGTTGATATAATAATTACAGCCCATGAAACAGTTTAGTAATACTTACACTCTTTTACACCATAGCCATGGCGATCATGTTCATTTTAACTTAAGAAAAAAAAGCGATCATGAACATTCACATGGCCATCATCATGATGAGTATGGGCATGATGAGCATGCCAGCCATCACGATCACCACGAAGACGATCACGATCATCACAAAGAACATCACCACGATCACGAAGACGATCACAATCATCACAAAGAACATCACCACGATCACGAAGACCGTCACGATCATCACGAAGATCACGATCATCACAATCATGACGAGCATTGCGAACCTTGTGAAGATGGCCATAGCTCTTCCAAACAACAGATTGGAAAAAATGACGAGGGCTGTCCTTGTTGCGCCGCCGCGATAGATCTTGATGAAGTTGCAACAGCGAATAACATTATTGAAGATAGAGGTATATCAAAAACCTCCGAGTATTTTTGCAAAACTTCTAGCGTAGGAATTTTGCTGCCCGATTCGATTTCTGAAATATAAGAGCGAGAAAGATCAAGGTTATCTGCTAACTCCAACTGAGTTTTATGATTGAAAATTCTGATGTGCTTTAATACCGATCCTAGCAACTTGGCTGTCCTTAAAAATTGAAAAAATGAGCGGAAGTTTTTAACCAAAAAAATCTATAATCTTATTAAGGCGAAAAGTTCGATTTTTATGGCGTTTTTGTGGATGGTGGAGCAAACGGGGTAAAAAAATAAAAATTCTCTAAATTGCAGAGCTTTGATTTTATTGCCTTCAAAGGCATCGACAGGATGTCCGCAGAGTTTGTTGAATTATAAAGCGGTAGAGCAAGTGGGTCGTTTTGCGAACTAAATTCAGTTAGAATTTTCGGTATAATAAAGATGTTTAGTAATGTGTGTCATATCTTGAAAACTTGAACCACATCTCTTGATAGCGGGAGTTTTTTCTTTTATCTCATTGTAGACATAATGCGATTCAAGATCTGCAGCATTTAATAATATGAGTTGTGAATAATGCTGTTCGTTTAGAACGCTTAATCTTTGCAGCTCTTCATTAGTAAAGCCGGTCAATTTAACAAAGATTGTATAGACCTCAAATTTGTCTTTAAGCAATTCAACAACTGCTTTGATTTTACGCACGTCCTCATCTGAAATTTCTTCTCCATTTTTACATTCACCAATAGCTAGCTGGATTTTTTTATCCCTATTTCTCTCTCCAAGAATTATAAAATCAGTTTCGCAATCTATTCCATGTTTGGCAGAAATTAATTTTGTGGCTGTGGTATAAATATATTCTCTCATAAAAGAAGAATGAAGAAGCTGCTCTAGCATCATAATTACAGGAATAGCACCTTCTTGATTGTTATCTTTTCCCAAAAGCCCAGAGCGACGATATCGCCAATCTCTATCCTTAAGCTGCATATTGGAATCAAAATTATTTCCACAATATTCACAACTTATGTCATTTTTTACATCATCAAGTGAAAGCCAGAAATCCAATTTGCAGCTAGGGCAATTAAATTCTAATCCTGCGCGAAAAGCTTTTTTCTTTAGTAAAAAATTCAGAACATTTTCTGGTTTTAGCTTTGTATCTATGTCTCGCCATTCAATGAATAGATCTTCATATTTTGCAAAGTTAACTACACCTTTTTCTATTTGCCCAATTGCTATATTTGCTCCAGATCTTGTAAAACTTTCTGTGACTTTATATTTTTTTATCAAATCTCTTAATCCAGCTATTCTAAAAACTCTGCAGGATCGAAGGCCGCCCATCTGATGAATTAGATGCTTACATATGACTCCTGGCTGGCTGGGATTGGTGGTAATATTCTTAGTACCAAAAACTTGAGCAATTAAATCATCAATTTTAATGGCATATAATGTGAGCGAGTTGCATGCGATATCTTGAATAATTCCTACACTTTCTGGCTCTACTCTCACTTGATTCCAGTGAAAATAATGATTTCTTCCTAGGTATTCGTTAAGCTCTGGTAGGTAAGGAATATCAAGAGTTTCATTGTCATTATCTAACAACCCAATGCCTGGATCAATTGATATAACAATGTGCTGTCTGTTTAGTATTAGCTCATCATAAAAAGGTTTTTCAGGTAACTGAAAAGTTAGAGAGGTTTTTTCTTCACCTTTATGAATTATTCCCAGTGCAGGTTTTTCAAGGAAATACATGTAGGGAGGTTTAAGATTTAAACCATTCCATATTGCTCCATCAGTAAAGCAGTAATATATTTCAGTGCCAAATTCTGGATAATTTTGATGATCAGCCCTTGTTCTAGACCACAAACTTACTCTACTTTTTCCTCTCACTGGATGTTCAAGCATAGAGCTTATTTTTGCCACATAGCTATCCTTGAGATTTTTAAATCTTTCTGACTTGTTAGGGTCATAAAAGAAAACTCCCAATCCAGCTGCTTTTAAATTCCAGTAATTAACTAAATCTTCAAAATTTTCACAGTCACCAATATAGAATCCGTGATACGACCAATAATTCTGAATAGAGTAATGTTCTTCTAAGTCGTATTCTGTGAGGTTGTGAGGGGTTAATTTATCGAAAAAATCACTCGGATGTTCTTGATCTTTTGAAATTTGAATTACTTGCGCAGAAAGGTTCTTTTCTAAAATTTCCTGATAATCAACTGGTGTGGTTTCTTTCTCTGGATACCCTCCAAACGTCATTAGAAAGATATCTTTTAATGGATCGCTTTCCTCCCATTTATAAATCTGGGACTTAATTTTTGGCTCAGGTACATTCTTAAAAAATTCTTCATAAATGGACCTGATTGCATGGTATACATCCAGTACAACAGATTCTCTTTGAGTGTCATTAAATTTTGGAAATAGCTCTTCTCTATGAAATGGAGATGGAAGGTAATCAAATTTTTCTATAAATTTCTTGGTTTTATCATTATCACTGACCGGCCAAAGAAGGTCTACGCGAAAGGTAGAAATTAACTGCTTTGCAAGATCTTCGTTATTGATAGGAATTATTGGATTAAAACAACCACCCCAAAATACATTGGTTAATCTCACGGCTTTTCTGAGTGCATCAAAATCTTGTTCATCAACACATAGTCCTATTTTCAGAGGACGATATTTCACTCTTATGTTTAAGGTTTCTGTCATTTTGGTAAAAACAAATTTTAGATTTAAGATCTAAGAATATCTCCAATTATAAAAAACACAATCTGCAGCATTCATTAGAGTCACTCTACTAATTAAAAATTGTTATCATGAGGTTCTCAAACCTCAAATTCACTCGCATAAGCGGTTGACATTTTCGAACCAAATCTCGTAGAGCCAGTATTTACCGAAGGAGTAATTTTTTTGTGCGGACATCTTGTCAAAAAATCTTCTCTGTATCTCCAAACGAGTGGTTACGAACAAAGCTAGTATTTACAAGGCTTCGAAGCATGTCAGATTTTAAAAATTTTTCAAATGACAACCAAGCGGGGCGCAAAATTATGCTTTCTGCGTCATCTTGTCTCCGAGAAGAGCTGATATTGCCATCTCTAGGTCAACTTAACTGATGATTTTTGAAAAAAATGAGATGAAGAAAAAAGAGGGTTTTGGAAATTTTTTTAGCAAAAATTGTAAAATTTGCTAAAAAATCGGTGTTTAAAGGTAAAAAAGTTCGAAAAAAGTGATGGTGGAGCTATCGAGATTCGAACTCGAGACCTCTTGCATGCCATGCAAGCGCGCTACCAACTGCGCTATAGCCCCCCAATTAAGTGAAAATCATTTTTTGTAAAGAAAATCAATTATAAATTTTGAATTTTAAATTGAAATGGGTAGATTTTATCTATCTCGCTTTAAAAACACCCATAACAATAAAATAATAATGTCAGAAATTAAAATTACTTTTCCAGATGGTGCTGTTAAAAATTTTGCGCAAGGAATTTTAGGAGCAGAAATTGCCAAAGCAATCTCTTTAAGCTTGGCTAAATCTGCCTTGGCAATTAAGGTCAATGGCAAGCTGCAAGATCTTTCATGCGCCCTGCAAGAAGACGCTGCGATTGAAATCATTACACCAAAATCTGGAGCCGATGCGCGCGAAATTATCCGCCATGATGCAGCGCATATTTTAGCCGAAGCAGTAAAAGAATTATTTCCTGAAACCCAAGTTACTATTGGGCCCGCTATTGAAAACGGCTTCTACTATGATTTCGCGCGCCCTACCCCTTTTGCGCTTGAAGATTTAGAAAAAATTGAAAGCAAAATGCGCGAAATTGTAAAGCGCGACGAGGCCTTGGTGCGCGAGGTTTGGAAGCGCGATGATGCAGTTAAGTTTTTTCAATCTATCGGCGAAAAATATAAGGCCGAAATTATTGCGGCAATTCCTGCTAATGAAGATATTTCGCTTTATCGCCAAGGTGCGTTTATCGATTTATGCCGCGGGCCGCATGCACCTTCAACTTCTCACATTAAGCATTTCAAATTGATGAAGCTTGCCGGGGCTTATTGGCGTGGCGATTCTAACAATGAAATGTTGCAAAGAATTTACGGCACAGCTTGGGAGAGTAAGGAAGCGCTCGATCAACATTTGCACATGCTTGAAGAAGCTGGCAAACGCGATCACCGTAAATTAGGACGTGAACTCGATTTATTTCACACCCAAGAAGAAGCTACCGGCTCTGTATTTTGGCACCCAAACGGCTATACTATTTATCGCGAAATCGAAAAATATATTCGCACTAAACTTGAAAATCACGATTATGTTGAAGTAAAAACTCCGCAATTAATCGATAAAATTTTATGGGAAAAATCTGGTCACTGGGAAAAATTCCACGAAAATATGTTTATCGCTCATAGCGAAGAAAGAGAGCTTGCGGTCAAGCCGATGAACTGCCCGGGCCATGTACAAATTTTTAACCAATCACTAAAATCATATCGCCAATTGCCGTTACGCATGGCTGAATTTGGCTGCTGCCATCGCAACGAATCTTCGGGCTCGCTGCATGGCATTATGCGCGTGCGCTCTTTTACTCAAGATGATGCGCATATTTTTTGCGAAGAAAGCCAGATTAACCAAGAGACCGTAGCCTTCTGCAAGTTACTCAAAGAAGTTTATCGTGATTTTGGCTTCGATTCTGTCAAAGTAAAATTCTCGACTCGCCCCGAAAAACGCGCCGGCTCTGATGCCACGTGGGATAAGGCCGAAGCCGCCCTCGCCGATGCCGTAAAAATCGCCGATCTTGCTTGCGAAATTAACCCCGGCGAAGGTGCATTTTATGGCCCGAAGCTAGAATTTACGCTAGTTGACGCTATTGGTCGCGAATGGCAATGCGGCACATTTCAAGTAGATTTCATCTTGCCAGAACGTCTCGACGCCAACTATATCGCAGCAGATGGCTCTAAGAAGCGTCCCGTTATGCTACATCGCGCAATTTTGGGCAGCATGGAAAGATTCATCGGCATTTTAATTGAAAACTATGCCGGTAAATTTCCACTTTGGTTAGCGCCAACACAAATGGTTGTAGCCACAATTACCAATGATTCTGATGATTATGCGCGCAAAATTGTTGCAGAGCTAAAAGCCCTTGGCTTTAGAGTAGAAGCAGATCTTGCCGCCGAAAAAATCAATGCTAAAGTTCGCGAGCATTCGTTAAAAAAGGTTCCGTTCATTCTGGCTGTGGGCAAGAATGAAGCTGCAGACGGTTCGGTGGCGGTAAGAACATTTGGCGAAGAAGGACAAAAAGTTATGGCGATGGCAGAATTTATCGCGATGGCGAAAAACTTGATCGAAGATAAAACTTAGCACAACATAGCGATATTTATTGCCTTAAGCGTTCTGAATCGCTTTTATTATATATTTAAAAACTATCATCAAACATGATCGAATTTGAAAATTTAGCAAAATTAAATAAACCATTTTTTGAAGAATATAAAAAATCTTTCGCCGCAACTCTTGACAGCGGCTGGTTTATATTGGGAAATAACGTCAAAAAATTTGAGGAAGATTTTGCCTCTTATTGCGGCAGCAAATATAGCGCCGGAGTTGCCTCTGGCCTTGATGCATTAATTTTAGCATTAAAGGCATTTAATTTTGAGAAAGGCAGTGAGGTTATTGTCCCCTCAAACACCTATATCGCAACAATTCTGGCCATTTTACAAAATGACTTGAAGCCGGTTTTGGTTGAGCCAGAAATTACCTCTTACAATATAGATTCTAAAAAAATTGCTGAAAAAATCACAGCAAAAACCAAGGCCATTATTGTGGTTCATCTTTATGGGCGCGTTTGCGAAATGGATCCAATCCTTGCGCTTTGCAAAAAGCACAATTTAAAACTAATTGAAGATTGCGCCCAAGCACATGGAGCAACTTACAAAGGCAAGCGCGCTGGCAGTTTCGGCGATTTCGGCGCCTTCAGTTTCTACCCTACAAAAAATCTTGGATGCCTAGGAGATGGCGGCTCTATCAACACCGATTCCGAAGATCTACTGCATAAAATAAAAAGGCTAAGAAATTATGGCTCGGATATAAAATATCACAACGAAGTAATTGGCTTTAACTCTAGATTAGACGAGGTTCAAGCCGAATTTCTTTCGATAAAATTAGCCAAGTTAAATGAAATAAATCAACATAAAAATAAGCTAGCAAAAATCTATTTAGAAAATCTGAAAAATGATTTTATCAAGCCAGCTATACATCAAGATTATTATCACGTATTTCATATTTTTAATATTCGCCATAAAAAACGCGATCAACTACAAAAATATTTACTTGATAATAATGTTAAAACCGAAATACATTACCCAATTGCACCTCATAAGCAAAAGGCAATGGCCGGTATTTTAGATAAAGAAATATTGCCGATTTCTGAAGAAATTCACGCGACAACACTAAGTTTGCCATTGTCTTATTTTCATAATGATGCTGATATCTTAAGGATTGTTGAGCTAATGAATAAATTTTAAAATGATAAATAATCAGCCACTATTAACTGTCATTATCACTTCATATAATCATGCGAATTATATCAAACAGACCATCGCGAGCTTTCTTGGCCAAACCTTCACTAATTTTGAATTATTAATTATTGATGATAAATCTGATGATAACAGCGTTGAAATAATTAAAAGTTTTAACGATTCTAGAATAAAACTTATCGCACTTAATACTAACGGTGGAATATGTCGTGCCAGCAATATTGGCATTGAAAACGCGCAGGGTAAATATATAAAATTTTTTGCCTCAGATGATATTGCTCTACCTACCCTACTTGAAAAACAGGTAAATTTTCTTGAACAAAACCCCGCTTATGACGCAGTTTTTTGTGGCATAGAAGTTATTGATGAAAATGGAATATCCTTACCAAAAAAAACCAAAAAATTTGAAAAGTTTTTTACAAATATAAATAGAAGCCAAGAAGAGTGGTTGCATCATTTTTTCTTCAAAGGCAATTGTCTAGCCACTCCAACCGTAGTAGTAAAAAAAGAATTAGTTCAAAAAATTAATGGACTCGATGAAAGATTATCGCAAGCTCACGATTTTAACATGTGGGTAAAATTTTGCATTTACGGCTCTAATATATATGTTTTAAATGAAAAATTGGTGCAATATCGCCGCCTGGTGAATAATAAAAATATGAGCTCTAATACTGCAAACGTTAGAGCAAGGCTGGTTTTTGATAATGAAAAAATCCTTCAAAATTTTCTCGCTATAGAGAATATATCAATTCTGGTAAAAATATTTCCAAATTTAAAAGAGCTTGAATCAAAAATTATTAAAGATCTGATACCATTTTTTGTAGCGCAAGAGGCTTTAAAAGTGAATTCATGCCATCACAAACAATTTGCTCTTTCAACTTTATATAATTTATTGTCAAATCATAAAATACAAACTATCCTAGAAACACAGTTTGATTTTAAAACTAATAAAGATTTTTATAATATAGTAAGCAATAACCCGCTTGGCGTAATGCTTGAAACTATCCAACGAAAACAATTATATCGCAGATTTTTAAGGTCTATTGGCGATATTATTTTTTCAAAAAGAGCTTCGTAATGAACAAACCAAAAATTATCACAATACCTAATCATGTTGACGAAAGAGGTGAACTTTGCTTTCTTGAAGTAGCAAATATAATCGATTTTGATATCAAAAGAGTTTACTACATAACCAACATTCCACGTAGCGCAGAAAGAGGGCATCACGCGCATAAAAAACTGCGCCAGCTAATGATCGCGATTGGCGGTAACCTAAATATTGAATTAGATGATGGTAAGCAAAAATATAACTTTTTATTATCAAGCCCAAATCAGGCTTTATATGTTCCCGCTGGCTATTGGCGCGTTCTAAAATTTAATGATAAAAATGCTTCTTGCTTTGTGCTAGCCTCAGAAGGTTACGATGAAGGTGATTATATAAGAAATTATGATGAATTTTTGCAATGGAGCAAATAATTAAGTTTGATACGACTTCCATCTTTTAAAAATTTTACGCCCTCTTCTGGTTTTTCTATGCCACATCTTGAATTCGCAACCTTGCTTAATTGGCGGATATAAGAAGTGATCCTGATTATTTTTAGACCATTCAAAAAAACTCTTCTTTAAATCACATTCTTTGCGCCTATTTTGACTAACAAGCTTTGAACTCAAAAACATCTTCGGTGTTTTTAGCCATGAAAAATATCCTTTTTTACTAATAAAGCCTTCAACACCAGTAAAGATTTTAAAATTACAAATTGAATCTATGAAGTCGGCGAAATCTAGATTGATGAGGGAGCCTTTTTTGCCAGAAGATAGATCTATTCCAATAAAATTTTCGATATCCTTTATTCTATGTTTAAACCTGTGCTCTTCTTCAATTGCCCTTTGAGAACCAGCGACAATATCTTTTCGCCAAGATTCATCTTGCAATAACTTTTGACAAATTTGACGCGCCTCAAAAGGGTTTTCGTAAGTAGGAATTTTAACATATTTGCCAAATTGTGTCACTAAATCTTCGCGCGGATCAGAAACCAAGGCAGAATTACAGGCCATGATATCTCTTACGCGCCAAGAGAAAGCCCTGCCCGCCTGCGCATGTGAAATGTTGATGGCAATTTTGCTAGCATTGTAGATATCTTGATTTTCTTTAGCGGAAGCAACTTCTTGATCGACAAATGATAAAGCAAGTTCGATGGAATAATCGCAAACATTATACCAACTTTTGCTTCCATATAAACTCAAGCCCAAATCGCATATGGCCTGCAAAGTTTGAGTACGAAAATTTGTAGAAATAAGATTTAATAAATCAGTATGCGAAATATTTCTTAGTAGAGATGAATCAATGCCTAACTTTTCCAAATGAAGCTCTGGTTTTAACAAAACATCCTTCTTGAAAGATTCTAGAAATTTCTTGAAAAACTCTTTATCGGCATCGCTAAAATCTCTATTTAAAGCCCTTTTGAATGGATCGGCAGCAAAAGAAAAGTTGGTGCCGATGAAGGAGATGTTTTTATCTTGGGGGATTTTTTCTGCGATAAAATCAGATGCAAAATATAAAGTATTTAAACTGCGATATTTCGTGCCAAAATATTCCTTTACCATGGGAACAAAATCATCGCTTGCTACTAAAACATTATACCTACCGATATTATTTTTTAAAATTTCTTTATCTATAAATAATGCCGGTGAATCGGTACCGTAAATTATTATCGGACAAGAAAATAATTGAGGGATATTTTCGTATAAGGAATTATTGCACGAAATAACAAGATCGGGATTGAAATCGGCAATTACTTTATCGAGTTTTTTCTTGTTGATGGCAGAATTAGTAGCATTATTCTTCCAATGGTTAGAAATAAAGCCATTCGTTATCATCACCATCACTTCATTACCCTCTTCTACCAACGCATTAATCAATCCCTCATAAAAACAAGGAAGTTTTTTTGAATTCGGTATACCAGATATGGTGCTAAAAATTATTTTCGCCATTTATTTTTTGATATTTTCAAAAACGTTAATTCTAAACAAAATTAGTAAGTCTTTTATAGCCATTAAATTATTCAATAATTGAGGGAATGCAATTGCAACGTACCCATTTTTTCAACAAAAACTCCCTTCCAAATTGATCGCCAACAATCACTTTAATTCTTAAAATTAAAATGATCAATTTCTAAATATTT